>ERZ807291.4-NODE-4-length-397994-cov-11.317810_pt1 | contig 397994 bp, 345 predicted proteins | sample MGYA00521257_ERZ807291 | MGnify/ENA primary metagenome ERZ807291 (study PRJEB31413, sample SAMN03169783) | marine metagenome | biome: Marine; feature: Water; material: Subsurface seawater | place: North Sea | collected 2011-04-28 | depth 1 m m ... | reverse complement strand
AATGTCTGCTTTGGGTCGAAAGCAGACTCTCAGAAATGCGATACATTGTGCATCTTATGTTCAAAAAACAAAGGAAATGTAATGTATTCTCATGATAACGATCCCATCAAGCACATACCTTGGAATAAGGGCAAGCTGCTTGGTCAGAAACCACCACTTAAATTAAAGCAGATATGGTCAATTCGAATTAGGCTACAAATTTCAAATCGTGTACGTGATTTGGCGTTGTTCAATTTGGCAATAGATAGCAAACTGAGAAGCTGCGATTTATTGAAGTTACGTGTCCTTGATATAGCAAATGGCATTAATGTCTTAAAACGAGCCATGATAATACAACAAAAAACACAAAGCCCTGTACAGTTTGAAATTACAGCACAGACACGTGAAGCTCTTTCTAATTGGATTGATCATGCTGAATTGTCTCGTGATAACTTCTTGTTTAAGAGTAGAGCGAATGCATCGCAACATATCTCTACACGACAATATTCTAGAATAGTGAAATCATGGCTTTGTGAAATAGGTCTTGATCCATCAGCATACGGGACTCATTCTTTGCGCAGGACTAAAGCCACCTTAATTTATCGCCGCACAAAAAATCTCAGAGCGGTTCAACTATTGCTTGGTCATAAAAATTTAGAAAGTACGGTCCGTTACCTTGGGATTGAAGTTGATGATGCATTAGAGATGGCTGAGAAAACAGAAGTTTAAATTGTCTGTTTTCAATGGATCGTTTCCAAAAAAAAGTGCGTATAAAAGACCAACTGTTTTTGCCCGTGTCTGGAAGCAGCCATTGGAGATGACTTAATAAAATTTAATATAATGGTGTAGCGAGTGCTAAGTCAGTTCTTCTAGTGTTTCTCTGTATGATCGTATGATCTCATTGAGCTGTTTCCGCTCCTCTATGGCTTCTTTGGTATAAAAACCATTCTTAAGGGCATTCTTATTTCCCATAGGCGCTCCACTACCCTCTGCGCCACCATGCATTCTACATCGTTTTTTTTCATGGACAGCAGGTGATTTACATGGGAGGCCTTTACGAGTTTTAGCCCCGCATCGAGAGCTGTTCATCATAGGGTTTGTATTACGTTTATGGGTCATTTTTATCTTTATGAGTTGGTTTGTTTTCTACCTGACCTACAATGGCCTGTCCTCCAGGCTCAACATTTACATGTTCAATTGTCATTTTCTGGTCACCTTTCCCTCTATGCTTACCGAGTGCTTTTATTTGATCCATATATAATCGTAAAAGCTTCTCTCCATGTTTTAGAGCCATGTTGCGACCTTCAAATGTTTGGTTTTGGATGGATGCCCGTCTTAGACATTCCATAGCAGCTTGGTGAGTGCTCGCCATTTGCACAGCCAGCATTCCCTCAACGCCATCTTTTGGTGCTATTTGCTTTAGGGTTTCTAATGCGGCATCAATTTTCAGTGTCTTGCTATGCTCTGATATTCCTTCAGGTAACCACATATTATTCAAAAGATCGTTAAATAGTACATTCATAAAGCTTATGTCTTCTGACCCCACCAATTCTTTAGGGGGTACTTTGAGTTGAAGTGCATTCTCTTCTTTTTTATTCTTGTTCTTTTTTTTTGTCATTAAATCAACCTTGTTCAAAATAGCCCACTTGAACACATTCTAGCATAAATTAGAAAAATGAACGATTAGATATATATACTGTGCAGGGGGTTGAATTAGATATTTATAAAAACTCCTCCCCCTATATGTCAATTTTCATTAGAGGGAGGTCCGCATATCGGTGCTTGCGAGCCCCCGCAACCAAATAAAAAACCCTGGCCAGTGTGGTTAGGGTTTTTTTATGAAAAAATATCCCATAAAATACACCATTAATGCTATGTATACCAATATCTATAATAGTATAAGCGTGTATCGTAAATTTGAAAAAGTTGAACCAATGAATATGAATACATACGAAGAAGTTTACAGTGGCTGGCAAAAAAATCCGGAGTTGTTTTGGGCGGAGGCCGCGGCAGACCTATTCTGGTATAAAAAGTGGGATAAGGTTTTAGAGGATAAAAATGCACCCCTCTATCGTTGGTATTCAGGAGGAAGAACGAACACCTGTTATAATGCGCTTGACCGTCATGTAGAGGCTGGTCATGGTGGACGTATGGCACTTATTTATGATAGCGCTATGACGGGTTCGATTAAAAAAATCACTTATCATGAACTACAGGAAAAAGTTGCAAAGTTTTCTGGAGTCCTTAAAGGCCTTGGGGTGGAAAAGGGTGATAGAGTATTGCTATACATGCCGATGATACCAGAAGCGGTAATGGCCATGTTAGCGTGTGCCCGAATTGGTGCTGTTCATACTGTGGTGTTTGGTGGGTTTGCTTCAGCAGAGCTTGCTAAACGTATAAAAGATGCACAACCTAAAGTTATTGTTTCAGCCACATGTGGGCTTGAACCGGGAAAGGTTATTAAATACAAGCCGTTACTTGACGAGGCTATAGACCTTGCCAAAACAGAGATTAAAACTGTAATTGTTGAAAGATCAGAATGCGAAGGGACTTATAAAAAAGGGCGTGATTTTAAGTGGGCGGAGTTGATTGAGACTGCTGACCCTGTACCTTGCGAAGTGTTAGAAGCAACAGACCCACTTTATATTCTTTATACATCAGGAACGACAGGAGCTCCAAAGGGGATTGTTCGGGATCATGGTGGCCACATGGTTGCCATGAACTGGAGTATGAAAAATGTATATGACATGGACCCTGGAGACGTTTATTGGGCGGCCTCCGATATTGGCTGGGTAGTTGGTCACTCTTATATCGTATATGGACCGCTGATCCGTGGATGTACCACGATACTTTACGAGGGAAAACCAGTTGGCACGCCAGATGCGGGAGCCTTTTGGCGGGTAATTTCAGATCATAAAGTGAATGCTCTCTTTGTGGCACCAACGGCAATTCGGGCTATTAAAAGAGAGGATCCTGATGCTAAACTATTAGGAAAATATGATATTTCAGATTTTAGGACATTGTTTTTAGCTGGAGAACGTGCCGACCCAGATACTGTTAGGTGGTCGGAAAATATCTTAGGTGTTCCAGTAATAGACCATTGGTGGCAAACTGAAACGGCTTGGTCAATTTGCGCAAATTTTATGGGAATTGAACATATGCCGGTTAAATATGGTAGCTCTAGCAAACCCTCTCCGGGTTTTGATGTGCGCGTGTTTAATGATGAAGGAGGGGAAGTTCCTGCCGGAAAATTAGGTAACATTGTTGTAAAAGAGCCCCTACCGCCGGGCGCTATGTTGACCGTTTGGCGGAATGATAAACGCTGTATTGACACTTACTTTAGTGAGTTTGATGGGTATTATTTGACAGGGGATGCAGGGCACAAGGATGAAGACGGATATCTATATATTATGGGACGCACAGATGATGTAATAAACGTTGCTGGCCATCGTCTATCAACAGGAGCCATGGAAGAGGTTCTGGCAGAGCTTCAAGAGGTCGCAGAGTGTGCCGTTGTTGGTGTTTATGATGAACTTAAGGGTCAAGTACCTTTTGGGTTTATTGTATTAAAAAGTGGTGTAACAGAACCAGATCAGGAAATTGTGGAGCGGAGCATCAAGGCAATCCGAGCTGAAATTGGTGCGGTAGCTAGTTTTAGAAATGCTGTGATCGTTAAGAGGCTACCTAAGACAAGGTCTGGGAAAATTTTAAGAAGAGTAATGAGTAGTATTGCAGGGAAAGAATCATATTCGGCCCCTGCAGCACTGGATGATCCAGAAATTTTGGATGAAATTAGCGCTGTTCTATTCAGCTAAAACTTCGTCGAGCGAAGCGAGAAGCTTAGCTACCTCCTCAACTGTATTGTAGTGAGTTAGTGAAATGCGCACGGCGCCATTGTTTTTGTTAAGAACAAGGTGGTCGGAAAGGCGTCTTGCATGAAAGTCCCCGAAACGAATGGCAATTTTATGTTTATCCATGGAGAGACAAATTTGCTCAGAATCTTTATTATGAACTGTGAATGCAATTGTAGGAACCTTCCGGGGATCGCTACCATCTTTTATACCCAGAATACTGCAGTCATTACGTTTTTGAAGATAATTAAGCACTAGTTTGCATAGGATGGTCTCTTGCTCCTCAATGTCAACAAACGCTGCTTCAAGCTTTTTGCGGTTTGATCCGGTTGCCCCTGCTTGCTCACCAAGCGTTACCAGATAATCGACTATCGCCCCTGAGGCGAAAGAAAGTTCATAATTAGCGTTGCCGGGCTCCATTTTTGCGGGGACTTTATCCTTTCCGTAAAAATAATGATAAAGACCATCTAACTCTTGCAAGTGATCATGGCGACAATAAAGGGCCGCATGGTGCGGGCCGTATGTTTTATATAAACTGAGTGCATAGAAATCTACATTCCAATCCAGAACATCAATAGCGCGATGTGGCGCATAAGCCACAGCGTCAACACAAACAAGAGCATCACGCGCGTGGACAAACGCCGTTATTTCTTTAACATTATTGATAGTACCGAGCAAATTTGAGACGTGTGTGAAAGCTACTAATTTTGTTTTCTCCGTCATAAGTGCGTCAAGCGTATCAAGCTCTAATTCATATGTTTCTTCATTCATCGGCCAGAACTTAATAATAACGCCCCTTTCTTCAAGCCAAACCCAAGGGCCAATATTACTTTCGTGATCTGTAATAGTGACGATGACCTCATCTCCAGCCTTAAATTGGCTCGCCATAGACTTCGATAGAAATTGTAAAAGAACGGTTGTTGATGGGCCAAAAACAATCTCGTTTGTATGAGCTGCGTTAAATAAGGTCGCTATTTTCTTGCGCCCTTCACCAAATGCATTAGCGGCTGCTTTTGAAGCATCATAACTGCCACCAAGCTGAACATTGTTTGAATAGTAATAGGTATTAATATTATCAACACAACCCTTGAGGATTTGTGAGCCACCGGCATTATCCATAAATGCCCATTCATTTTTTAAACTAGGAAATTGGTTCCGTACATAATTCATATCAAGTGCCACTTTATTTTTCCTTTATCTTTAGTGGTTGAGTACCGCTTTTAAGAAGTTCTGAGTTCGAACCTCCTTAGGGGTATTAAAAATTTCTATTGGACTTCCTTGCTCTACGATCTGTCCGGCATCCATGAAGATGACCCTATCAGCTACCTGTTTGGCAAATCCCATTTCATGGGTAACCACAATCATTGTGACGCCGGTTGTTGCTAGATTTTTAATCACATCAAGTACCTCACCAACCATTTCAGGGTCAAGCGCTGAGGTTGGTTCGTCAAATAATAACGCTTTGGGTTCCATGGCTAGTGCCCGGGCTATAGCTACACGTTGTTGCTGACCTCCTGATAGTTGAGCAGGATATTTTTCAGCTTGCTCTAAAATACCAACTTTATTTAGTAAATCCACAGCAATTTTTTCTGCGACCTGGGCGCTGAGGCCCTTCGCTTTTATTGGAGCAAGCATAACATTCTTAAGTATGGTAAGATGTGGGAAAAGGTTGAAGCTCTGAAATACCATACCAACTTGTGCGCGAACGTTTTTTAGATTTTTTCCTTTTTGCACTAGAATTTGATCTACGATAATTTTGCCGGATAGATCATATTCTTCAAGTAAATTAATGCAACGGATCAGGGTTGATTTACCTGAACCTGAAGGGCCAATAACGCAGACCACTTCTCCTTCTTTTACGTCAAGGTTAATTTTTGAAAGTGCCTGAAAGGTTCCATAATGTTTAGTAACATTTTCAAGTTTAATTAATGCAGTCATCAGCGGCTTCCCCTTCTAAACTTAACCTCGAGACGCGATACCCATAGGACCAAAGGTAAAAGGAACATTAAATAAATTACAGCAGCAGCAATAAGAGGGGTCGGATTTGCCGCAACAGCTTGCGCTTGAGTGGCTTGTTTTAAAAGGTCTGGCATGGCAACTACTGAGGCAAGCGCGGTATCTTTGATTACATTGATACAGTTATTTGTGAGTGGTGGAATAACTATTTTAATTGCTTGTGGGAGAATAATTTCGACCATTGTATTTTTATAGCTGAGCCCCAGCGCTTCAGAGGCTTCAAATTGTCCTTGAGGAACCGCCTCAATACCTGCTCGGAAAATTTCAGCAGTATAAGCGCCGGAAACTAGGGTTAATGCAACAGCGGCAGCATTAAAGGGGGAAAAACTAAGGCCTACAAATGGTAGCGCATAAAAGATGATAATTAGAAGTACTAAAAGCGGGATCGAACGAAATATGTCGATATAAGCTTTTGCGGCCACCTGAATGGCTTTGTGGCCATAAAGCTTGCTAAGGGCAAGTAAAAGACCAAAAATTAAGCCGGCAATAATAGCAATAAAGCCCAATTGAATTGTAACCACTAAACCGGCAATTAACATGGGGTAGGTTTGCATAAATACATCCGTGTTTAGGAATGTGTCTACAAAATCTAATATAAGCCCTTCATCGGTTGCAGGCATAGGAACAACCCTAACCGTTGATGTTGTATCTTCAGCGAGAGCACCAAACCATTTGGCGTGAAGGTCATTAATAACACCAGCTAGTTTTAGAGAGGTAATCGCTTTATTCGCTTGACTAACGAGGGGTTTGTTTTTCCCCATCATAAGTGAGTACCTACCGCCTGTAGGTATGCGCTCTACCACGACTAGGTTTGGTTTGTCTTTGGTATAGTAGAGAAGTGCGGGAATATCGCTGATATATCCCTTAACACGTCCAATAACTACATCAAGCATTGCTGGCGCAAGACCTTCGTATCGTCGAATTTCTGCAAAGCTATATTTTTGTTTATTCTCGGTTGCCCATATATCCCCAGTGGACCCTGTATCAACCGCTATAATTTTATTGCGTAAGTCATTAAGGCTCTCAATCCCATTCCCCTTGACGGTGGTCAATGATTGGTCGCTGTCATAATATGGTTGAGTAAACGACATCGATTCAAGTCTTTTTTCAGTAATGCCTATTGAGGAGATGGCTATGTCAACTCGGCCAGATTGAACGGCAGCAAATAAACCATTGAAGGGTATGTTAATAATTTCAATTTTCCGGTCAAGGAGTAGGCCGATTTCATTGACTAAATCTATTTCAAAGCCAACAAACTTTCCGGTTGTGTCTTGAAATTCCCACGGGACATTACCTATATTAGCCCCAACAATAATTGGACTTTCGGTATTTTGAGCCAAGGAAATGAAAGGCCATATGAAGCATAAAAGAATAACCTTAAATACTACAAGAGAACTTTTGTTCAATATTTTACTCTTTTTATTTATTATGTTTTTTCCAGTCTTTTATCAAGCCTCTCCAGCAGCCTGTCAAGGTCCTTATGATCCGCGCTTGACATGCTTGGTCCAGGAGTTCGGACTTTGGAGGATGAAATAGCTCCACGGCGGTGAAGAGTTTCTTTGCGTACAGCAAGGCCATAACCTGGTTGCTGTTCATGTTTGATGACCGGTAAGTATAAGTCAAATAAATCTTCAGCATCGTCGTGATCGCCATTTTCAAACTTTTTACAAACACTGACAAGCATCTCTGGATAAGCAAACCCCGTCATTGCCCCGTCAGCCCCGCGGCTAAGTTCTTGGGGCAGATAAAGACCGCCGTTGCCACAAAGGATGCTAATGCGACGAAGTCCTTCTGCTTTAGATCTTGAACGAAGTTCTGAAAGTTTTTCTAGCCCAGGCCAATCTTCATGTTTAAGCATTACTACTTGTGGAATTTCTCGAATAATACGCATTAAACAATCTAAGGAAATCGGCGCTTTGGTGACGAGGGGAAAATCTTGATATATCATTGGAATTTTTGATTCAAGGGCTTTATCTACCTCAACATAATAATTGAAAATAGTTTCGTCGTTATGGTGGGAAGAATTAGGTGCAACCATAATACCGGCTGCGCCGGCTGCCATTGCTGAATTTGATAACTTAATCAATTTTTTTATGTCGGGATTACTTACGCCGACAATAACTGGAACACGCCCATCTACGCGTTTTATTACGCGGTTCATCACATTTTTTGATTCATCGGGGCTAAGCTTTTGCGCCTCGCCCATCATACCGAGAATTGTGATCCCACTAACACCTTTCTCAAGATAAAAGTCAGTTAATCGATCAAGGCTATCATAGTCAATACTATCATCGTCAAAGAAGGGGGTTGCGGCAATAATGTAGACACCCTTGGCATGTTCATTAAGAAGTTTAGACATATTTTATCCTTATATAAATTTAGCATTAAAATTGGTTTTTGGATCAATTTCTTTAACTAACCTATTAAGCGGCTTAGCAGCTTCGGGGCGTTGACGTTTTAGATATTGACCTGAACCACGATCTACCTTTAGCTCTTCATCTTCGATGACTATCCGACCGCGATTAATTACGGTAATAGGCCATCCGTTTGATACCATCCCCTCATAAGGAGTATAATCCATATTATCGTGAATGGCGTCGGCTGTTATTTTAACTTGTTTTTTAGGGTCCCAAAGGGCGAGGTCGGCGTCTGACCCGATTGCAATAGTACCTTTTCTTGGATAAAGACCATATGTTTTTGCGGCATTAGTAGAAGTGACTGCTACGAAGCGGTGAATATCCATGCGGCCTGTTTGAACGCCTTCCGAAAAGAGTAAAGGCATTCTAATTTCAAGACCAGGAACACCATTGGCAATTTTATCAAAAGTTGGTTTTGGCCCTGCTGCGAGTTTTCCTGAACTGTCATGGCGGTAGGGAGAGTGGTCTGACGAAAATACACTAAATGAGCCATCAATTAGACCCTCCCAAATTGCTTCCTGACTTTCCTTATCACGCGGGGGGGGGCTGCAGCAGAACATAGCCCCATCCATGCCGTCCTTATCAAGATCATCAATAGTTAGAAAGAGGTATTGTGGGCAAGTTTCGCCATAAATTTTAAGACCACGTTTTTGAGCACGTCTGATTTCATTCAGGGCCGCCTCGGATGAAACATGAACAACTAGCATAGGGGTATCGAGAAGTTCGGCTAACGATATAGCCCGGTGGGTGGCTTCTTTCTCGGCTATTTGGGCATGGGCGATTGCATGGTAGCGCGGGGCACCACAGCCCTGATCCAATAATTTTTCAGTTATCCAGCGAATAACGTCGTGATTTTCAGCATGGATCATAACCATAGCTTGCTCGCGCCTAGCTGCTGCTAAAACATTAAGTATTTCATAATCATCCAATTTAAGATCATTATAAGTCATATAAATTTTAAAAGAAGTGATACCGTCTTCAATCATGGCAGGAAGCTCTTGACCAATGATGGCGTCGGACGCATCGGATATAATTAGATGAAATCCGTAATCAATTACAGATTTTGGGACAGCGCAGGCCATATAATCATCAACAACGTCACGAAGGCTTTGGCCCCGATGCTGTGCTGCGAAGGGAAGAATTGTTGTCGTTCCGCCAAAAGCAGCTGAGACGGAACCCGTGTAAAAATCATCAGCAGTCATGATGCCGCTGGAGGATTTTTGTTCGATATGACAGTGCGCATCGATGCCTCCGGGTAGAATAAAAAGAGATGATGCATCGATTTCTCGTATTCCTCTCTCTAAATTTTCACCAAGAGCAACTATTTTTCCATCTTTAATGGCGACATCTTGCTTAAGTGTTTCTTTGTCGGTAACGGTCTGACCATTCCTAATTACAAGATCGTAGAGTTCAGTCATATTTTTTATCCTTAGCATAAAGAGGTAGTTTTTATTAATTGAAGTTGGTATTCATGTGGAATATCATTTGGATACCACATAATCAAGTGGCCAAATAATACAAATTATTAACTTTGCAAGGATTTTTTAAAAGTTGAAAGATATGCTAGAATATCAAAAATTTAATACTGGTGATGATCCAGCGTTAGCTCGCATGGCTATCTATATTGTTGATGTTAGAAAGAGTATTCTAGATCATTGGGAATTATAAATTATGAAAAGAAAAACTAAATCGCGCCTGCTTATGTTAAACGCTAATTCATCTCAATCCGTAACGGAAGGAATGGAATCTGAGCTTGCTGTAAAAGCAGCACTCTTGAATATAGTTATTGATTATGATCAGATTGCAGCGGCGCCAGAAGCAATCGAAAGTAGTGAAGATGTAACCCTTGCCCACATGTTAGTAACCAAGCATGTACAAAGTTGTAATTATGATGCCTACGTTATTGCATGCTTTTGTGATCCCGGTGTAGCTGAACTTAGGGCCTTAGGGTATCAAAATGTTTTTGGTATTGCAGAAAGTGCAATGCATGTTGCCGCAAATATTGGAAGTAAATTCGGGATACTTTCAATATTAGACGTTTCAGTCGAACGTCATATTAAACAGGTAGAGAGAGCTGGTCTATCTAATATGTTGGCGGCGGACCTCGCACTTAATCTTGGTGTGCTTGATCTGGAGGATAAAGGTTTAGCACGCCCACGAATAGAAAAAGTAGGTAGAAAGTTAGTTAAGGAGTGTGGAGCAACCTCAATTATATTAGGTTGTGCTGGAATGGGTATTCACCGACAATGGTTGCAGGAATTGCTGGGAGTCCCAGTTATTGATCCATGCTGGGCGGGAATGGTAATGGCTATGGCGACACTTGGTGAAAATATTAAAGACACAAAGATTAATTAGCAAAAAAAAGATATGTAAATACTTTCAGAAAACTATATAACAAAATTAATTTAAATTATTAGGAGTAAAAATAAATGGATTTAGGAATTAAAGGGCGCAAAGCAATTATTTGTGCGTCATCAAAGGGGCTTGGTAAAGCCTGTGCTATGACATTAGCTAGGGATGGTGTTCATGTCTTTATCAATGGCCGTAACACTGAAACACTTGAAGCTACCGCAAAAGAAATTCGTGATGCTACAGGTTCAGAAGTTACTGCTGTGGCTTGTGATGTTACCACTAATGAAGGTAGAGAAAAACTTTTAGCCGCATGTCCTGAGCCGGATATATTAATTAATAACGCTGCTGGTCCACCAACCGGAAACTTTCGCGACTGGGACCGTGATACATGGATCAAAGCCCTCGATAGCAACATGCTTACGCCGATTGAATTAATTAAAGCAGTAGTTGACGGAATGATTGAGCGCAAATTTGGACGTATTGTTAACATTACTTCCGGGGCTGTAAAGGCACCTATTAATGTGCTTGGCCTTTCAAATGGAGCGCGCGCAGGCTTGACTGGTTTTGTTGCTGGAGTTGCCCGTACAACAGTAAAAGACAACGTCACTCTTAATAACATTCTTCCTGGGCCTTTTGAAACAGATCGGATTGCTGAGGTCATTGCTGGTGAAGCTAAGGCAAGGGGAATAAGTGAAGGCGATGCACGTGTAGGTCGTATGGCCGCTAATCCATCTGGCCGTTTTGGGCGTCCTGAAGAATTTGGGGATGCATGCGGATGGCTATGTTCTGCGAATGCTGGCTTTGTTACTGGTCAAAATATTCTGCTTGATGGCGGAGCATTCCCTGGAGTGATATAATTATTTCAGATCAATGATTTAAAAGGCTCCGTTTTCGGGGCCTTTTTTATTTTTTATTTTTTGAACTATTCTGATAGTGTAGTTTTAAATAATAAAGGAAAATAAATATTGTTGCTGGCTTCACTCAGAATATTACTTGTAAGTATTTTATTAGCTGTTAGTGCCCATGGGGATGCTTTGGCTTACTTTGCCGAAGAAAAAAAACCTAATATTATTTTACTTTACGTAGATGACCTGGGGTTCGGTGATATAGGCGTGAATGGGGCAACGACAGTAAAAACTCCTAATATTGATCAACTTGCGGCAGAAGGCCTAAATTTCACGGATGCTCATAGTACGGCTGCGACCTGCACCCCTTCCCGTTACGCGCTCCTTACTGGGGAGCATGGGTTTCGCATTGAAAGTGATATTTTGGAGGGTGATGCACCGGCACTGATTAAGCCTGGAAAACCAACTTTACCACTAATGCTAAAGAAGGCGGGCTATAAGACCGCTGTGATTGGAAAATGGCACCTTGGGCTTGGTGATGGTAATATTGACTGGAACATAGCGGTAACACCTGGACCATCGGAGGTAGGATTTGATTATAGTTTCCTGATGCCTGTAACGGGTGATCGAGTGCCGACGGTATATCTTGAAAACCAAAGCGTTGTTAATTTAGATCCGGCTGACCCGATCGAGGTTAGTTATATCAAAAAAATTGGAGACCGACCTCACGGATTGGACAGACCAGATCTGCTACGCTACGCCGCTGACCCTCAACACAATGAAACTATCATTAATGGTGTTGCTAGAATAGGCTCTATGAGTGGCGGAGAAGCGGCGTTATGGGATGATGAAAAAATTCCATTTGTGTTTACGGATAAAGCTCGAGACTTTATAAAATCAAGTGTAGATGATCCTTTTTTTCTTTTTTATTCCTTTCACGATATCCACGTACCACGTATGCCAAACGAGAAATTTATTGGTATGACTGAAATGGGTCCACGTGGTGATGCAATTTCTCAGGTAGACTGGGTCGTTGGCGAGATCGTCGATACGGTAAGGGCTCTTGGGATCGAGGAGAATACCATCATTCTGTTTACCAGCGATAACGGGCCTGTGCTCGATGATGGTTATGCTGATCATGCGGTTTTAAGTTTGGGAAGCCACAGACCTGCTGGACCATACCGTGGCGGAAAATATAGTGCCTTTGAGGCAGGGACACGTATGCCAACTATCCTCCGTTGGCCGGGTTCAGTGGCCCCTGGCGTCAGCGACGCTTTGCTTTCACAGGTAGACCTCTATGCGTCGCTCGCAAGCTTGCTTGATATCGAACTTGTTGCAGGTGAAGCAATAGATAGTATTAATACGCTTTCCGCTTATCTTGGAACCTCTTATCATGCACGGGATTTTATTATTGAAGAATCTGTGGCCACCCTTTCTATTCGTGCAGGGAACTGGAAATATATTGTTCCGACTGAAAAGGCACGGAATATAAGGGCGCAGTGGGTTGAAAAAGATAAAGGTATAGAAGGTGGTTTCACACCGAACTCACAACTTTATGACCTTACTTCTGATAAGGGAGAGCAAAAAAATGTTGCTGAGCTTTACCCTGAGAAAGTCACGGAGATGCAGAAAAAAATCACCGAAATACGCAATTCAGGCTTTCGAAATTCAAGCCCAATAGAGTTATATTAGAGGCTTTAAAAATTATTTACTTTACAATTGGCAATACAATATATGATGGATGGTCTTTAGAAAGATGGATCGTATTATGGGCGATCACACCCTTACTTTCATCGTAATTATTACCGCCCGTGTTGAGGTTACGGACAAACTTTGGAAAATTTGATGATGTTACCTCGATACGGATGCTGTGACCTTTTTGAAACTCGATACTTGTAGTCATTGGCGTCATATCGAGTTTATAAATTTCACCTTCTTTCATCATTACTTGTTTGCTGTATCCCTCGCGATAACGAGTGCGAAAAATGGTATCATCAATTATATAAGCGGTGCCATCTGGCGCAACATCCACAAGTTTAACTGCGAAGTCTGTGTCTTTAGCATTTGATGAAACATGAAGAACGGCGTCAACAAAACCAGTTACCTCAATTGGTTCTTCAAGAGGATCGGTTGTATAAACTAGTACATCATTTCGTGCCTCAATTGTTCGTTGGTCAAATGAACCTGCTGTAACAATACCTCCGTTACAACAGTCTCCACCACCAATCGTTTTTACAGGGATCATAGGGTCGTAGTAGTAGCTATCTTCACCGTCCTCTGTAGGCTCCTCGAAATTTGCGTATCCATCACCGAAGAGGCTATTGGCATTATTATTCGAGTGGAGGTAAAGACGAACATTTTTGGCAGCCTTTGGGGGCCATTCATCATCACCCTGCCATTTGTTTGCGCCCATTGTATAATATTGATTGTGAGGGGTTTCTTGATCAAAAGCTATATTTTTACCTTTGAGCCATTTATCAAACCAGGCGTAAACAAGGCCGTCTGTATCAAATGATGTATCGCCTAGGTCGCGATCTCCACTAGTAAAATCAGGACCAAGACTAGCGAATTGGCAGTGGTTATTAGGTCCTACAACTACATATTGATTTTCACGAACTTCTGCGTCGATACCATTCGTGCGGGCGTGATTTGCCAATGCCATATTTGGACCGATGGAGACATCGTACCATGAATTAAACCAAAGTCCTGGGACACCCCACTTCTCATTGTCATGATAAAGGCCGCCATCAAACCACCCTTCAGATGCTGGGCTACGTTTTACAAATTCCTCAAATGTACCTTCTGGCTCCCCCATGCTTGTGAGCAGCTCTTGAATTGGTAAATGAAAAATTTGTGATTGCCAATCCACTGCGGGCTTGTTTGTTGAGAGATCATTATATTGGCTGATTTGGGTGCGAATTTCTGGACTTAACCCCTCAGGTATTTCTGCGCGGAGCGGGTTATCAACTCCGTAAAGCCATATGAAAAATAGAATGCGCTGAACGCCGCCAGTATACCAATTTCCGTGTTCCCAAAATTCTCCCACACGGCCGATACCAGCACCTGAAGCCTGTGGAACCATCGCAGCGTGAGCTGGATGATCCATGGCGGCAAGCCCATGTTGCCACTCTGCTGTTGAAGAGCAACCAATAGTACCTACTTTATTGTTCGACCATTTTTGGGTCGATATCCAGTCAAGAGCATCATAGCCATCGGTGCGTGGGTAGCCGAGAATTTCAAATTTGCCCTCAGAAAAATAACGCCCGCGTTCATTTTGTAGAATATAAGCGTAACCGCGGCTGACGGCTTCAACGATATTATAAAGTGTACGCCTTGATGGCACATTCATATTATAGGGTGTGCGGACAAAAATTGTTGGCACAGGTCCGTCTATATTCTTCGGCCGATAGACATCAGTGGAAAGACCCACTTCATCACGCATAGGAACTAAAACCTTTGTCTCTACGATTGCAATTTCGCTGATGATTTTTTTAAGGGCTGCTTCCGTATACTTTGTATAATCTTGAGCCTGAGCTGGTAGCGCGTAAAATGCGACCAGGGCGCTTAATAAAAGAATGCGACTTTTGATCATAATGTAGTCCCTTAAAAGTTTTTATTATTCATTAAATAGAATATAACTCAGGTAAAGCTATTGTCAAAGAAACTTGAATTTACCCTAATTTAAAATTATATTATAAAATGCATAAATGAAAAAATTATTTTTACTGGTGTGACTGCTATTGGAATATTAAAATATGTTACCCTACTTTTTGTATTCATGGCAGCTTTGACCTCAGCTCTAACCGCTGTGGTTTTATTCTTAACTATTTCAGATAAATAAAAGGAAAAATAAATATGTTATTTAGTGGTTTATCCGAAATGGGCGATGACCCAATTCTTCTCGTTTCTAAAATGTTTAAAGCATCAGCAAACCCAAATAAAGTCGACTTGGGTGTAGGAGTTTATAAGGATGCCAATGGGCACACAGCAATTTTGAATAGTGTTAAAAAAGCTGAACAATATTTAGTAAGTAATCAGGATACAAAAACTTATCTCTCACCAGCAGGAAATGCGAATTTCAATCAGGTAGTGCAGGACATGCTAATTGGTGTTGACCATCCAGCTGTTCATGAAAGCCGGGTCTCTACTTTTCAAACACCAGGGGGAACGGGCGGTGTCCGCATAGGCCTTGAACTAGTTCAAAAGTGTAATCCAAATGCTGATATTTGGATTTCTAACCCCACTTGGCCAAACCATACTGCTGTCACTAAGTCACTGGAGCTAAAACCTAGACAGTACCGCTATTATGATACCAAAGGAGGTGTTTTTCTCTTCGAGGGAATGATGGAGGACTTAAGCAGGGCAAAAAGGGGTGATGTAGTCATTCTACACGGTTGTTGCCATAACGCATCTGGTGCGGACCTTTCTAACGATCAGTGGGATGAGCTAGCGACTGTAATGCTAGAAAAAGGCCTTGTGCCTTTTGTGGACTTTGCTTATCAAGGCTTTTCTCGGGGTCTCGAAGAGGATAGCTACGCTGCCCGTTTAATGAGTACGATGCTACCGGAAGCATTGATCGCAAGTTCTTGCTCAAAGAATTTTGCCATGTACCGCGATCGTGCAGGTGCCATTACATTGATTTCATCTAGCGCAGAAGAACATTTAAAAAACGAGTCTCATATGCTTGGCGCGGTGCGCGTAAATTATTCTATGCCACCGGATCATGGTGCTGCTGTGGTCGCCCATATACTAGGAGATACAGACCTTCGAGCTGAATGGATCTCGGAAGTTAATAAAATGCGCAATAGAGTAAAAAAGATGCGTAAACTATTTGTATTAAAGATGAACGAAAAGGCGCCCAACAGCGACTTCAATTATATTGAAGAGTTAAACGGACTGTTTTCTTATTTAACTTTAAGCGCGGAGCAAATCCATACGCTGATTAATGATTACAGTATCTTTCTTATGGCTAATGGTCGTATCAATATAGCCGGTCTTACCGAGGCTAATATTGATTATGTCACCGATGCCATTGCATCACTTTTTAATAGTGAAAGTGTATAATGATGCCTAATTGGTTGGATATAGTTCCGCAAGGTTGCCCCTTTGTGAAAATGCAAGGTCTTGGAAACCATTTTGTTATTGTTGATGGTCGCACGCGAGCCTTTGCGCCGCCGGCTGTTGATATTGCGGCCATATGCGATCCACGTGTTGGTGTTGGCGCAGATCAACTTTTAGTGATTGAACCCGTTAGTAAGGCTGGTAAAGGGGCGTACGCTAGAGTAAGGATTTACAACCCCGACGGACCAGAGGTTGAAGCCTGCGGCAATGCAACCCGTTGTGTAGCCCTTCTTTTATTTGAAGAAAGTGGCCTTGATGAACTAGGTCTTGAAATTAATTACGAGGTGCTAAACTGTAGGCGTGACGGTGTAAATATTAGTGTTGAAATGGGAAAAATTTCGTTTGACTGGCAAAAAATACCACTTGCGGTAGCGCATGACACCCTCCATGTTGATATTACAGATGAGGGTTTAGGGGATGGTGTTGCAATTAATGTGGCTAATCCACATCTGATCTTCTTTGTTGATGACTTGGATAAGATTGATGTGGCGGGCGTGGGTGCTCGTATTCAAAAAAATGCCCTTTTACCAAAGTCGGCAAATGTAGGTGTTGCCGAGATACTTAATGATAACCATATAAAATTTCAAGTTTATGAAAGACCAGGCGTACTTACGGCAGCTTGTGGGAGCGGATCGTGTGCGGTGGTTGCCGCGGCCCTTGCGAGAGGATTAATAAAAAGTGAATATATTTATGTTGAAATGCCAGGCGGGGTACTGAAAGTTAGCTATAAAGACGATGTTTCACCTGTAATGTCTGGTCCTGCAGAATTTTGCTACAGTGGAGTTCTAGCTAAGTGAAAGAAAAAAAATGATAAAACTATTTTTAATTATAATTATGGGCGTTCTTTCATCATGTAGTAAAGAAAACATTATGGAGAACAATTTGATGAAGATCGATCAAATCTTTTCTGATTATAATTCACTAGGAATGCCAGGAGCTGCGGTGATGATCATTCAGGATGGGACACCAATCTTGCAAAAAGGTTTTGGTATGGCTGATTTGAAACAAGGTTTGCCAGTGACCCCGAAAACAAATTTTCGGCTTGCTTCAATCACTAAACAGTTCACGGCTATGAGTATTTTGCAGTTAGTTGAGCGTGGAAATTTATCACTAGACACTACCCTGCTTGATATTTTCTCAGAGTTTCCGGATTATGGAAAAATAATTACCATTAAGGATCTTTTATACCATACTTCTGGTCTCTACGATTATGAGGGTCTAGAACCAAAGGGACAAGTGCGACAGTTAAAAGATAAAGATGTTCTTACTTCGATGATGAGTATGGAGGGGGCCTATTTTCCAGCAGGAGAAAAACACAGATATAGTAATACGGCCTATGCGGCCCTTGCCCAAATTATTGAAAAAGAAACAGGTATCACTTTTGGGGATTATCTAAAAAATAACATATTTGATCCACTAGATATGGATAATACACTCGCTTATGAAAATGGTATTAACGAGGTTTCTAATCGAGCATATGGCTACACGATTGAAGAAAGTGGAGTCAGACTTACGGATCAAAATAAATACAGTGCGGTACTTGGTGATGGTGGAATTTATTCAAACCTTGAGGATCTTTATAGGTGGGACCAGTCTCTTTATACTTATCAGTTACTCGGTCAGAAGTATCTCGATGCGGCATTTTCTAATCACAAGACCAGCAACGGAAAACTGATGAATTACGGTTATGGTTGGCGCATAGAGAATTATAAAAACATGGATATTCTTTATCATACAGGCAGTTCTATTGGATTTAGAAATATAATTTACCGGATACCATCAAAGAATTTTACAGTTGTTATTCTTACGAACCGCGATGCTGGTGGAGAGTTTAGCAAACTGACAGCCGCCCATAAGATCATCGATATTTTCTTTTAGTCAAGTGACCACCTAAGATTGCCGCCGGCGCGTAGTGGCACGCATTCTTCATTACCAAATGGGATAACATCCGCAATCACACTCTGTTTTCTAGACAAGGTTATTTTATCTTGATTACGCGTCAATCCGTAAAAGTCGGGACCGTTGAAACTGGCAAAAGCTTCAAGTTTATCAAGTGCTTCCGCCTTATCAAATATTTCAGCGTAAAACTCTATTCCGCCATGGGAAGAATAAATTCCGGCGCAACCACAGGCGCTTTCTTTTGTTTCTTTAGTATGTGGGGCACTATCGGTGCCAAGAAAGAATTTTTTACTAGAACTTGTTGCCGCTTTAATCAAAGCTTTTCGGTGTTTTTCTCTTTTTAATACCGGAAGACAGTAATGATGAGGGCGAATACCTCCATTAAAAAGGGAATTTCGGTTTAATAGCATATGATGTGCGGTGATTGTAGCAGCAACATTATCTGATGCACCTTCAACAAGTAGAACTGCATTTTCAGTCGTAATATGTTCAAAAACTATCTTTAAGGTTGGAAAATTTTTGATAATTCCAGTTAGAAACTGATCAATGAAAACGCGTTCACGGTCAAATATATCTACGGTTGGGTCGGTTACTTCACCGTGAACCAAAAGGGGCATGCCTTCTTCTGCCATGGCTTCAAGGACATCATAACAGGCAACAATATCGCTGACGCCTTGATTAGAATTTGTTGTGGCACCAGCAGGGTACCACTTAACAGCATGAACAAAACCACTTTCTCGAGCCTTTTTAATTTCTGAGGCACTTGTCCGGTTGGTAAGGTAGAGTGTCATGAGAGGGTCAAAAGTGAGTTTATGTTTATTTTGAAGCGCCCCAATAATACGGCTACGATATTCGCCTGCCAGTCGAGTTGTAGTGACTGGATCTACAAGGTTTGGCATAATAATTGCTCTTGCGAATCTATCCGCTGTATCCGAGAGAACGGAGGGTAAAAATACACCATCACGAACATGAAGGTGCCAATCATCAGGTTTTGTAAGTGTTATTTTATTACTGGCTGTCATAAGGTTCGTTCCATATAGATTAATTGTAAAGATTATTTATCATATTTTATCTTTACAGCGCATACTTTTTTGCAATTGGTAGTATTATTTTATCTAGATAGTTGTTGAGGTAGGATTTTATGTCATTTTCACCACTATTTGCGACGCCAAGATTAACAAGTGACACTAAAACAAGGTTACTTCCTTCAATTTTTCTGACATCTGCAGTAAAGCCAAGTATCTCACTATGTATTCCTATTTGGCCATTTATTTTTGAAGGATTAATTTTTTTTAAATCGGCTTTGCTGAGAAAATTACCACCCCATAATTTAGCTGAAAATAGTGCAAGCTCTCGCGCCGACGTCACAACACCACCCGCTAACCCCTCCGACGATAGATTAGCACCAGATGTATTAATCAGTCGATTAAGTCCAAATTCAAACTTGGAATTTATACCAACTTTAGAAATAAACGTATTGGTTGCTAAATGGTAGCTTCCTACCAAACTACCCGCCGGAACTTTCTCAAAGCTATCATAGTAAGTACTTTTAAGATTGAGTGGGTCTAAAATACGGCTCCTCACTTCTAGTTCTATTGGGCCACCAGTTAATTTTTCTATGATTAAACCTAGTATACTGGAATTACTTTTTGAGAATGAGTAATATTCGCCCGGACTATGGACGGCGGAATGTATATCGCGTTTGATGTATTTTAATTGCTCATCTCTGCCCCAAAGGTATTTGGGGTTCATCTGAATACCGCGGCCCCTCCTGGCCCAGGCCTCATTATCTGCCCATGAGTATATTCCGCTAGTTTGATTAAGTAGTTGATAAAGATTTGCACTTTTCGCGTTAGGGATCTCATCTACTATTGCACCTAAAATATCGTAAGGAGTATCACTAAGGTTAATTATCCCATCTTGAGCCATTTTTATAATCACCGTGGAAACATAAAGACTGGTAATGTCTCCGATCCCAAAAAGGTGCGCTTGGGAAGCAGGCTTCTGACTTACTATGTCAGAATAGCCTGCTGCACCGGACCAAATCATACCTTCAGGAGAAGCTATGGCGACAGATATTCCTGGAACATGCCCCCGAGCAATCTGCTCAAGGGCACCTTGCATTTCGAGATTGATTTTTTTTCTATCTTGAGCATAAGATGTCGAGAAACAAATTAGAAAACCAACGAGTATGGCTTTAGAAGATAAAAAATTTATAAAAGAATTTTTCATCATCTGATTTTATTCCCACTTTCATCCCAAACTTCTATATCCCCAAGCTCTAACCCACGGATATTTTTCTCAATTTTCGTCAGATCTCCAACAATAACCCAGATCATGGCATCTGGACGTAGATACCTTTGCGCGGTTTGCTGTAACAGTTTAGGGTTAAGGGCAGCGTACTTATTATAAAGTGTTTGAGCATAATTATAAGGCCTCCCGAAATTTTCGTTACTCATGATATAGCTCATTAGACTACGGTTAGTAGAAAATCTGCCAGGTAGAGGTAACGTATTTCCTTTGATCATTAAGTTCAATTCTTCGGAACTGGGTGGCCGATTTGACTGATAGTCTAATATTTCTTTTACAATTTCGTTCATGGCAAGGGCTGTTTTATCCGTCTGCACCGACGTGCTAACTCGAAATGACCTTTGCCTTATTGCCTGTCCAATACTACTACCGGCGCCGTAAGACCAACCTTTATCTTCACGTAGGTTCATATTAATCCGCGAGGTAAAATTTCCACCTAAAATATCGTTCATAGCGTCAACATTGAATGCATTTTTATCGGTCGACGGGGTTACTAGGTGTGCTGCGAGAATAATAGACTGTGCCGCCTCTGGACGATCGACGAGAATTATATGGCTTTTATCTAAATAGGACGCATCTGTTAATGTTTTTATGCCTTTGGATCGGCTCGGGAGTAACCAATCACCAAAGTAATTATTGAGTTCCTCAGTTATTTCTTTGAGTGTAGTATCGCCAACTACATAAATTTTTGCATTATCGGGCCTGATCCATAACTCATGAAAATCAATAAGGTCCTTACGATTAATACTCCGTATCATAATTTCTCGCTCTAATATTGAGCGACCACTATATACATGATCTTCGCCATAAAGAACTTTAGTAAGCAGGCTACCCGCGATGCTGTCGGGGCTCATCTTTGCCTGTTCGAGCTGGGCAAGTGTTAACGACCTGTCGCGTTCAATATCAGTAGATCTAAATGCAGGGTTCTTGATAACATCAGCCCAAAGTTTAATCGAATTAGATAGGTTTTTTTTCAGTGCCGAAAGGCTAATGTTTGAGCTATCAAGACCGTTTGAAAACCCTATGCGTGCGCCAAGTTTTGTTTTTAATTCGTTAAATTCTAGTGATGATAATGTTTTGGTTCCCTCATTCATATTACCGAACGTGAAAGAAGAGGTGCCAAATTTTACGTCGTAATCTGTAACTCTACCAGCATCGAAACGAATGGCAAGGTTAACTGTTGGCACGCTATTACGTTCTGCAAGGGTGACCCTAATGCCATTAGTAAGTATAGCGTGCTGAAGAGGAGGAAGGTTTATTTTTTCTTTAGCCTTAAAGTCGGGAATTTTACTCCGATCTGCTGTGGATTTTAGAGTTTTATAATTGCCAAAAGGTACTAAATCAAGTTTGTAAAACCCTTTAGTTAGCCATTGGTTTATCACATTTTTGATACTTTTTCGTGTGGTCGAGCTTTGCCAAAATTGTTTTTTATGGATAAATCCCGGATCATCAGCATATATGGCTCCACTCGCTAAAATTGAGCCTTTACTGGAAATACTCTCCATCGTACGAATCATACTATTTTCGATGGATGACTTTACGCGGGTAAGCTCTTTTTTTGAAGGGCCATCTTCTAAGAATTTCGAGAACATATCTTCTACGACCTGTGTTATATTTTTAGCATTCTCTCCCTTTTTAAGTTCGGCGGTAACCATAAATATACTAGAAAGTTCTCCAGGAATTATTGATGCAGAGGCACTATTTAGCCGCTCCTGTTCATGGACAAGTTTTTTATAAAGCCGGCTATTACGTCCCCCACCAAATATTGAAGCTGCAATTTCAAGTTCCGCAAACTCCTTGCTCGTGCGACCAGGTACAGCCCATGACCAAGTCAAATACGTCTCGGGCACATGATCTTCCATCACTTCATATCGATTAGTTTTGTGGATGGGTACCCATGATTTTTTTTGGGAAAGCGGCGGCCCTGCAGAAATATCCCCGAAATATTTTTGTGTGAGCACCTTTGAGTGCTCAATGTCAATATCACCACTTAAGACGATGACAGCATTATTTGGTCCGTAATATTTAGAAAACCAAGCTTTGACATCTGTAAGCGAGGCATTATCAAGATCTTCCATCGACCCAATTGTTGAATGATGATAAGGGTGATCCTTCGGATAGACACCTTCATAAATATGATAATATAATTTTCCCCCAGGCTTGTTTTCGCCCTGGCGTTTTTCATTTTTAACTACGTCCCTTTGTTCATCAAGTTTTTCTTTTGAAATTGCCCCGAGCAGATGTCCCATACGGTCAGATTCCATCCACAATATACGATCAAGCCCACCAACGGGAACGGTTTGGTAGTAATTAGTTCTGTCGCGAGATGTGGTTCCATTGATGCGGCTAGCTCCAATTTCCTGAAGAGGTTTAAAAAAATCATCATCATAATTTTCACTGCCGTTAAACATTAAATGCTCAAATAAATGAGCAAAACCACTTTTTCCTTCAGGTTCATCCTTGGAGCCAACGTGATACCAGACGTTCACAGAAATAATTGGTGCATTTTTATCTGTATGGACCACGACCCTTAGTCCGTTAGCTAGAGTATATTGCTCATAGTCAATTCTTGGCGTATCATCTGCGAGCGCCGATGATAGTGTAAAAAGTAAGTAAATGAATAGATATCTAATTTTAAGTTTCACTCTTGGCTCCGATTAATTAAAAGTAAACTATCATAGTCATATTAAATGTCTTAGACGAATAAATAATTTGTGAAATATAGTGGATAAGCAAATGTTAAAGATTACGGATAAAATATATATTAATGAGGATGATGTCGAGGTTCGTTTTATTCGTTCACCAGGCCCTGGAGGTCAGCACGTAAATAAGGTAGAAAGTGCTGTACAAATTCGCTTTGACGCAAATTTTTTTCAAACTTTGGATATCTCAATGTTTGACCGTCTTAAAAAATTATCTGGTCAACGCATGAATAGTGAGGGCGTAGTTATTATGACCGTAAATAGTACCCGCTCACAAATTCGAAATCGTGAAGAAGTTATGGTCAGATTAGTTGAACTTCTTAAGAAAGCTGCAACCAAACCAAAGTTGCGAAAAAAAACGAGACCGACTTTTGCATCTAAAACGAAGCGAATAGAAGGTAAAAAACGAAAAGGGAGCCTTAAAAAACTTCGAAGTAAAAAAACTTCTGATTAATTAGATCATCTAAATTTAGGCGATCGAGGTTGAACACATGGTTATGCGGTATCATTATCTTTTGAGGCTGAAGGTTCTTTTTTATTTCGATTGCCTTCCCATGTGGGCATTGTCATATGATTATCGGCAGCAATGCCTGCTCGCATCAAAACCAGTGGAATAGTATATAATAGTATTTTTAAATCTAGCCTAAGACTACAGTTATTCACGTACCATACATCACGGATAAATTTTTTATTCCAGCTTACAGTATTTCGGCCAGTAACCTGTGACCAACCACTAATGCCGGGACGCACATCGTGTCGACGCATTTGTTTAGACGAGTATTTTTGTTTGTATTCTGCGACTAACGGGCGGGGGCCGATTAGGCTCATATCGCCAATAATTATATTCCAAAGCTGCGGAAGTTCGTCAATGCTCCAATTACGAAGAAATTTACCAAAGGCTGTTAGGCGGTAATCATCTGACATCAGATCACCATTTTCATCTTGGGTGTTGGTCATGCTGCGGAACTTGAAAATTTTAAAGACCTTCCCTTCATAACCAAGTCTATCCTGAGTGAACAAGATAGGACTTCCCATTTTACCTCTAATTAGAATTGCAATTATAATCAGAAATGGCGATAGGATTGTAAAAATAAGTAAAACTAGCAATAAATCCAAAATTCTCTTCCAAAAATTTTTATAGTTTAATCTTTTCATTTTAATAGAACTTTAATTTTCACTAATAGTTATAATATAATAATTAGTTATAATATAATAATTAGTTATAATATAACAATTTTTTTCTCATTTCATTAACAATAAAATTCCATAAAAAGCAAGAATTGATAACAAAATTAGACTAAGGTCTAAGTTTCTATGTTTTCAGATTTTTATTGATTAAAAGAATAAATTTCTCTTTTCCGTATAGGGCAATGAATGATCCCATTCTTGGCCCTTCTTTTTGACCAAAAAGAATTTCGTAAAGTGCCCCAAACCACTCGCGAAGGTTCTCATACTCAAACTCTTTACCGACAGAGAATACGAGAGTTTGTAATTCACCAGCATCGATACCGTCATCAGATGCTGATACTGCGTCGCGAAGTGAAAGAAGTGCTAAATTCTCTATATCTGTTGGTATACGATAGTTCTTATTGGGCTTAACAAAATTTTCGTAGTAAACAAGTGCATACCCGACCAGCTTATCAAGAACTGGAAACTGTTCCGGCGTTGCACCTTCAGAATAACTGCTGATGAACCCCCAAAGAGTTTCTTTATCTAGAGCATTGCTGGCACTTACTAGATTAAGAAGTAGAGCAAAGCTTACTGGCACATTTTCTTTTGGTGGATGATCGCCGTGAATATGCCATATAGGGCTTGCATATTTTTTAGCCCCCTCAAGTACGGGATACTTACTCAAATGGTTAAGGTATTCGTCCACAGTTTTTGGAATAATGTCGAAATGAAGCTTTTTTGCTTTACGGGGCGACTGATACATATATAGAGATAGGCTTTCCTGGGTCCCATATTTCAGCCATTCCTCCATTGAAATGCCATTTCCCTTTGACTTGGATATTTTTGAACCGTCTTCGTCTAAGAAAAGTTCGTAACTTAGGCCTTCTGGTGGTGTATTCCTGAGAATGCGGGTAATGGCTGAAGAAAGTTTTACGCTCTCGCTTAAATCCTTGCCAGCCATTTCATAATCAACACCAAGCCCGACCCAGCGCATGGCCCAATCGGCCTTCCATTGCATTTTGCAGTTTCCGCCAGTCACTAAAACAGTTACTGCGTCTTCAGTTTTTTCATCACGGTACGTAATGGTTCCCGCCTCTAGATTTCGATCAATTATGGGGACTTGAAGGACTATCCCCGTACGTGGGCAAATCGGTAAAAACGGGCTATAAGTCTTCCGGCGCTCCTCACCAAGGGTTGGAAGTATTACATTCATGATGGCGTCGTATGCGCCGAGCATCTTAAGAAGTGTTTCATCCATTAACCCACTTTTGTAAACTTCGGTAGCACTTACAAATTCGTAATCAAATCCAAAACTATCGAGGAAACTGTTAAGGCGTGCATTATTATTATGAGCAAAGCTTTCGTGGGTGCCAAAGGGGTCCGGTACTTTGGTGAGGGGTCTACCTATGTGTTGTGCGAGCATTTCTTGGTTAGGGAGGTTGTTGGGCACCTTTCTAAAGCCATCCATATCATCTGAAAAACAAACAATCTTAGTTTTTTTTCCAGTAAGAAGCTCAAACGCGTTGCGAACCATGGTTGTACGAGCGACTTCACCAAAGGTTCCAATATGTGGAAGCCCAGACGGGCCATAACCTGTTTCAAAGAGCACAAAATCTTTTGTATTACCGGATTTTTCAAGACGTTTGACTAGCTTTTCAGCTTCTAAAAAAGGCCACGCTTTGCTCTCGCGAGCAAATTCAATAATTTCCGGTGTCGCAGACATTGTATTCGCTTTCATTAATTGTTGGCTTGATCATTCAAAAACCTCGCCCAACTCAAGGTTTCATAGGACTAAAATTGGATCAGGTCAATATCTGTCGCTACAATTTATCTATGAATTTAGCTTCCCCCCAGACGAATGGCTGCTTATAGTCCTTTTAATTATAATGAATGATTAGATCTCATGACTAACCCGTCACCACAATTTTCAGACCCTATGGATACACTGTCAAGGCTTGCCGCGCTTGTTGTGGGCCCGCTCGGTGGCGTAATTGTGACCCCTGACGGTGAAGTGGAGATATATGAATTATCTGAACTTCGAAAAATTTTACATAACCATGATTTTTTGATATGCAACCGTCCAATAGCAGAACGTCACCTGAAGACTAATATGTCCGGATGTTTTGACATACTCGAATTATTTGCCTTTATTCGCCCCGCAGAATTTTGTTTACCGCTACCCCTAGGGCTTTCAGTTGCACTTGATCTTCCGGGTACGGGCGACAATCAAGAAGATGAGGCGGCAGTACTTATCAAAAGTGCTCAAATTCTTATAAACGAATTATCTTCACCAGATTATAAATATCCAGAAGGAGTGCAGGCAACGGCTTATACTATGGGTGCTGCAGGGTGGAAATGGGGCCCTCTTATTCTTGGAGCCTTGAAAAGTGTTGCAAAAAAACAAAGTTATCAAGTTTGGGAACACCTTTCCGAATGGGAAGAGAAAGCACCCGGCCCCCCTCCGGGGCAGGCACGGGTTAGTGAGGAAGAAACTAAGCAGAGACTAAAAAAACTTCTTGGTAATGGAGCGGAAAATAGACAAGGTCAGATTGATTATTCTATTAAAGCGGCACGCGCTTTTGAAATTCCAGAAAGTGAGGAAGAGCCTACTCTGGTATTATCAGAAGCTGGAACTGGTATTGGTAAAACACTTGGTTATATTGCACCCTCTAGTTTATGGGCAGAAAAAAACGGCGGAACTGTGTGGCTTTCTACCTATACCAAAAACCTGCAGAGACAACTCGATCAGGAACTTGATCGTCTGTATGTAAATGAAAAGGAAAAAAAACAGAAGGTAGTAGTTCGCAAAGGGAGAGAAAATTATCTATGCCTTTTAAATTTACAGGAGATAGGTACGGCAGCGTCGCAACCTCAAGGAAAATTTTTGCTGGGGCTCGTAAGTAGGTGGGTTAGTTATAGTCGGGATGGCGATATGATTGGAGGAGATTTTCCTTCTTGGCTTGGAGAAACTTTTGGAGCGGGCCGACTATCACAACTTACTGACCGGCGCGGTGAATGTGTTTATTCCGCGTGTAGTCATTATAAAAAATGCTTTATTGAAAAGGCACAGCGTAAAGCAAAGTTTGCCACCCTGGTAATTGCTAACCATGCGTTGGTTATGGTGCAAAGTGCTACTAGGCAAGGAGAAGTGGATCTTCCAACTAGATATGTATTTGATGAAGGGCATCATTTGTTCGATGCGGCAGACAACGTTTTTTCAGCCCATCTGACCGGCCAGGAAGGGCTAGAACTGAGACGCTGGATCCGTGGTGCTGAAATCAAAGGTCGACGTGGTAAAGGTCTTAAAGGGCGACTTGATGATTTAATTATAGACGAAGAGGAAGCAGGAAAATTTCTCCATAAAACCTATGCCGCCGCCGCATGCCTTCCTGCTGACGGCTGGCATGGGCGGCTCATAGACGGTGGCCCATTTGGACCAATGGAAACCTTTTTGTCGTTGATTAGAGAGCAAATATTTACAAGGACTAACGCTAATGAGGTGTATCATTCTGTTGAATGTTACACGAGCGAGCCTAGTGAGGCACTTATAGTAGCTGCTAAATTATTGAAAACTGCCTTAGATGAATTGAATAAACCCCTAAAGAAACTATCGATGCTTCTTCTTAAAAAACTTGATCAGGAGGCGGACGAACTTGATAGCGCTACCCGAAATAGGCTCGATTCTGTATCCAGAAGCATCACGCGCCGAGGTGAAACTATTTCAGACGGCTGGATCCCTATGCTTGAGGGTTTTATGAATGGTGTTATCACAGATAAAAAATTTGTTGACTGGTTTGAACTTAGTCGTGTGGGTGGCAATGAGCGAGACATAGGTATGTATCGCCACTGGATTGACCCCACTCTTCCATTTGCCAACGTAGTCCTGAAACCTGCCCATGGCGCCATGATTACTTCCGCAACACTTCGCGACAGAATATCTGAAAATCAAAATCCAGATATAGAATGGAACAGTGCTGAAATCAGAACAGGGGCAGCACACTTTATAACACCCCCCGCCCGTTACAGCCTTAATTCACCATTTGATTACGCAAAGCAGGCCCGGATTTTTATTGTGGGGGACCTTAATATTCGTTCACTAGACCATTTAGCGGCAGCATATCGAGAACTATTTTTGGCATCAAATGGAAGTGCTCTTGGTCTATTTACAGCTATTGGCAGATTAAAAGAAGTATACAAACGCTTGCTCAAACCCCTCGAGGAGGCACAATTACCTATTTTTGCTCAACACGTTGACCCCATAAACGTAGCAACGCTAGTGGATATATTTAGAACCGTTGAGCACAGCTGCCTCCTTGGGACAGATGCAGTCAGGGATGGAGTAGATGTGCCGGGAAACTCACTTCGTCTCTGCGTCTTTGATAAGGTTCCGTGGCCTCGACCAACCATATTGCATAAAGCCAGGCGGGAGCATTTTGGCAAAAAATCATATGATGATCTGATTACTAGGTTGCGCATGAAGCAAGCCTTCGGCCGTCTGATCCGCAAACAGAGTGATAAGGGCGTGTTTGTGATGCTTGATGGGGCCACACCCACTCGATTATTGAGTTGTTTTCCAGAAGATGTCATCGTTGAAAGAATTGGGCTTGCAGACGCCATTAAAAAAACAAAGGACTTTCTTGGGTAATTCTAGATTAATTATTTCATATATATTTGATCTTTAGGTAAAACAAAAAAAATGTACTCAAAAATTATTTTGTGCCATGTGTGAATTTTTATCACTTGCATGTTATTTTATGCTAATTTCTAATATGATTTTTGATAAAGCTAATTGATACCTATAAGATCATTAAATATCTTATATTACCAAAAGTAAAATTGAAGGAAGTAAGAATGGAAACAAAAGCAGCAGTTGCATTTAAAGCTGGCGCTCCGCTCAGTATAGAAACAGTAACTCTTGAAGGTCCACGGGCCGGTGAGGTTATGGTCGAACTGAAGGCTACTGGTATTTGTCACACTGACGCCTTTACTTTATCGGGTGACGACCCTGAGGGCGATTTTCCGGCCATACTTGGTCATGAGGGTGCCGGTATTGTTGTGGAGATTGGTGAGGGGGTTACCTCGGTTGAGGTTGGCGACCATGTTATTCCGCTATATACGCCTGAATGTCGTGAGTGTGATTACTGTCTTCATCCAAAAACAAACTTATGTCAGAAAATTCGCGAAACACAGGGTGCGGGACTTATGCCAGACGGAACCAGTCGGTTTAAATTAGACGGTGAGCCCATCCTTCATTATATGGGCTGTTCTACTTTTTCAAACCATACCGTGCTGCCGGAAATTGCTGTGGCAAAGGTCCGCAAAGACGCAGACTTTGAAAAAATATGCTATATAGGCTGCGGAGTAACCACAGGTGTTGGTGCGGTGGCATTTGATGCAAAAGTTGAACCTGGATCGAACGTTGTAGTCTTTGGTCTGGGTGGAATTGGCCTTAACGTTATTCAAGGTGCTCGCATGGTTGGTGCCAATAAGATCATTGGTGTTGATATTAACCCAGCAAGAATTGAAATAGCTAAAAAATTTGGTATGACCGATTTTCTCAATCCAAAAGACTGTGATATTATGGAGGCCATTATGGATCTAACCAAAGGTGGAGCAGACTATAGTTTTGAATGTATTGGTAATATAAATACAATGCGTCAGGCCCTCGAATGTTGCCATAAGGGCTGGGGTGAGAGTATTATTATTGGGGTTGCAGGTGCCGGACAGGAAATTTCAACGAGACCATTTCAGCTAGTAACAGGGCGTGTTTGGCGCGGGTCTGCATTTGGGGGAGCGCGCGGCCGAACCGACGTTCCTAAAATTGTAGATTGGTATATGGATGGTAAAATCAATATTGATGACCTGATCACCCATACTATGCCACTTGATGAGATTAATAATGCTTTTGATTTAATGCACGAAGGTAAATCAATTCGTAGTGTGGTGGTTTATTAGATATGAAACTTAAATCAAGTCATAGCTGTCATGGGGGCATAGTGAGTTACTATAGCCATGCTGCAAATAGTACTAAGTGCGATATGAATTTTAGTGTATTTTTACCCGAACAAGCCCGGTATGGCAATTGTCCTGCGCTTTATTATCTGGCGGGATTAACCTGCACTGAAGATAATTTTACTACTAAATCCGGTGCTTACCGTTTAGCAGCAGAGCTTGGATTGATAATGATTGCACCAGACACATCTCCGCGCGGAGACCATGTTCCTGATGAGGAAGGGTGGGATTTTGCAAAGGGTGCGGGCTTCTATGTAGATGCTACAGAAGAGCCTTGGAATGAAAACTATAATATGTACAGTTATATTACCGAAGAGCTATACGAGCTAATACTAAACAAATTTCCACTTGATAATAACCGAATTGGAATTTTTGGTCATTCTATGGGTGGGCATGGAGCGTTAACTATTTATTTAAAAAATAAAGATAAGTTTCAGTCTGTTTCGGCCTTTGCGCCGATTGTCAGCCCTCTTAATTGTCCTTGGGGCCATAAAGCGCTTAGTAATTACCTTGGTGAAGACCGTGCCACCTGGGCTAAGTATGATGCTTGCGCCCTTATTTCCGCTGGGGGTAATGTAACGTCCTCACAGCCAATTCTAATTGATCAGGGTATTAATGACCCGTTCCTGGAAAGCCAACTTATGCCGGAACGTTTTGAAAGCGCCTGTGAAGACGTTGGCCAGAAATTAATTCTTCGGCGGCATGAGGGTTATGATCATGGATATTTTTTCATCTCAAGTTTTATTGAAGATCACCTTAAACATCATGTAAAAATATTGGATTAAATTATGGATGATTTCTTGCAAGCCACAAATATAGTTCATAGGTTTAAAAAGATGCCTGGCGGCTTGCTCGAATGTTTACACGCAATACAAGATTTTTATGGCTACGTTCCCAAGGAAACTATTAATATTATGGCAAACGGTTTCAATATATCTCGTGCTGAAGTCCATGGCGTAATAAGTTACTATCATGATTTCAAGACGTTACCACTAGGCAGGAATGTCGTTCGAGTTTGTCAGGCTGAGGCTTGTCAATCGATGGGTAGCCGAGAACTTACAAGCCGTATAGTTGATCTTCTCGAGTTGGATCTAGGGGAAACAAACGAAGAGTACACCCTTGATGCAGCCTATTGTTTTGGAAACTGTGCTTTATCACCTAATGTAGAGATTAATGGAAAGCTTCACCCCCGTGTAAGTCCTGATAAATTTGAAAAGCTAATAAAGGCAGGGGTCTTATAATGATAAATGTATACGTACCAAGAGATACAGCCTCTATTTCTATGGGTGCAGACGATGTGGCCGCTTGTATTTCGGCGCTTTCGACGGAAATTAATGTCATTCGGAACGGCACTTGGGGCATGACCTACCTGGAGCCTTTGGTAGAAGTAGAAACAAATAATGGACGCGTAGCGTATGGTCCGGTTAGCGTAGCGGATGTCAGCTCGTTATACGCCGCGGGCTTTTTGAATGGCGGTGATCACCTTCTTTTTCAGGGACTGACGTCCGAAATTGATTACCTCAAAAAACAAGAGCGTCTGACTTTTGCTAGATGTGGTCTCATCGACCCTCTATCTATAAATGATTACAAGGAAAATGATGGATTTAAGGGGCTAGAAAAAGCACTTAAATTATCATCTAAAGAAATAGTTGATGAGATCATAACGTCAGGCTTGCGCGGCCGTGGTGGCGCCGCCTTTCCTACGGGCATTAAGTGGAACACGGTTATGGAGGCAGAAGCGGAGCAAAAATATATTTGTTGTAATGCCGATGAAGGGGATAGCGGTACTTTTTCAGATAGGATCCTAATGGAAAGTGATCCCTTTTGTTTAATAGAGGGTATGACTATCGCCGGTTTAGCGGTTGGGGCTACTATGGGATACATCTATCTGCGCAGCGAATATCCGCTATGTAAATCTATTTTAAAAAAAGCGATAGCAATTGCAAATATTAATAATTATTTAGGCGAGAATATATGCGGAAGTGGCAAGTATTTTGATATTGAGGTACGACTTGGTGCAGGATCCTATGTATGCGGAGAAGAAACTGCAATGCTCGAAAGCCTCGAGGGAAAGCGTGGTATGGTCCGTGCTAAGCCGCCGCTACCCGCCCATATAGGACTATTTGGAAAGCCAACAGTTATTAACAATGTGCTATCACTAGCCAGTGTGCCCATTATCCTTGATAAAGGCGGTGACCATTATGCAAATTACGGAATTGGTCGTTCTCGTGGAACAATAGCCTTCCAGATAACCGGCAACATCAAGCGTGGTGGATTAGTAGAAAAAGCATTTGGTGTTAACCTTGGTACCTTGGTAAATGATTTTGGGGGTGGTACCTGGTCTGGAAAAGAATTAAAGGCAATACAAGTAGGGGGCCCTCTAGGGGCATATCTCTCTCAAGACGATTTGGAATTATTGTTAGATTATGAAGCTTTCTCTGAAGTAGGGGCCGTACTTGGTCATGGAGGTATAGTCATCTTCGATGAAACGGCAAACATGAAGGATCAAGCAAAATTTGCTTTTGATTTCTGTGCTATTGAAAGCTGTGGAAAGTGTACACCCTGCCGTATTGGCTCTACACGGGGCACGGAACTTATAGAAAATCAAGATTATGAATTATTAGAAGAGCTTTGTGACCTTATGGATACATCATCGTTATGTGCCATGGGTGGTATGACGCCAATACCGGTGAAAAGTGCGCTAAATAAATGGCCAGACGACTTTAAGGATTAATGAAATGAGCCTAATTAAGGAAAAAGATTACGGTACGCCAGAAATAAAGTCGGAAAAATTATTAGGCCTTGTGATTGATGGTAAAAAAGTAACTGTTCCTGAAGGTACGTCTGTGATGCGCGCAGCCCGACAAATTGATACCGATATTCCAAGCCTTTGTGCCACAGATAGTATTAAAGAATATGGTTCCTGCCGTCTTTGTCTAGTGGAAGTAGACGGTATACGCGGTACGCCGGCATCTTGCACCACACCTGTCTCAGAGGGAATGTCAGTTAAAACAACTTCGGAGCGATTAACCAGAATCCGACGAGGCATTATGGAACTTTATATTTCCGACCACCCTGATGAAGATAGTCCCCTACACGATATGGCCCGACTTGTGGGCCTCGAAGAAAATAGATATGGCACAAAGGGCCATAACCACTTAAAGACAATCATTGATGACAGCAATCCCTATTTTAGTTTTGATTCAGCTAAATGTATTCTTTGTGCCCGTTGCGTAAGGGCGTGCGAAGAAGTTCAAGGGACATTTGCTCTTACTATTGATGGCCGTGGTTTTGACAGTAAAATCGCGGCAGGTACAGATCAGGGCTTCCTTGCTTCGGACTGTGTTTCTTGTGGCGCCTGTGTTCAGGCGTGTCCAACCGATAGTTTGTTTGAAAAACGTGTTGCAGAAATTGGACAACCTGAACGAAGTGTTTTGACCACTTGTGCATACTGCGGCGTTGGATGTGGATTTAAAGCAGAAACTAAAGGTGAAGAAGTTGTTCGCATGATGCCGTGGAAAGACGGTATGGCAAACCACGGCCATTCTTGCGTAAAAGGACGTTTTGCTTGGGATTATGCGATCCACAATGATCGTATACTAAGCCCGATGATCCGAGATAAAATCACGGATCCTTGGAAAAAGGTTGACTGGGATGAGGCAATAGATTTTTCTGCGGATAGATTGATGACGATACAGAAAAAGTATGGTCGTAAGTCTATAGGGGGCATCACTTCGTCAAGATGTACCAACGAGGAAGTTTTTGTGGTTCAAAAGCTTATTCGCGGGGCTTTTCAGAATAATAATGTAGATACCTGCGCCCGCGTCTGTCATTCACCAACTGGGTACGGTCTTCGTGAAACCTTAGGGACGTCTGCCGGAACACAAACTTTTGATAGTGTAATGGATACAGACGTAATGATGGTAATCGGAGCGAATCCCCCTGATGCGCATCCAGTTTTTGCTAGCCAAATGAAAAAAAGACTACGGGACGGGGCTAAGTTAATTGTGATCGACCCACGCAAAACAGGACTAGTTAAATCCCCTCACATCAAGGCTGATTATCATTTGCCGCTTCGGCCAGGTACTAATGTGGCAATGATTAATGCCATTGCTCATGTGGTGATAAGTGAGGGCTTGATGGATCAAGACTATATTGACGAACGCTGCGATATTGACGCCTTTAGCGATTGGCACAATTTTATATTGGATCCTATTAATAGCCCAAAAGAGGCGGAAAAACATACTGGAGTACCTGCAGAAGATATCTGCGCAGCTGCTCGACTTTATGCTTCTGGTGGTAATTCAGCCATTTATTACGGACTTGGTGTTACAGAACACTCCCAAGGTTCGACGATGGTGATCGGTATGGCAAACCTTGCGATGGCTACGGGTAATATAGGTAAAGCAGGAGTGGGTGTTAATCCCCTGCGTGGTCAGAATAATGTTCAGGGCTCCTGTGATATGGGATCGTTCCCAAACGAACTTCCAGGGTATAGACCTATAAGCGACGATGTTGCCAGGGCAGAATTTGAGAAAGAGTGGAGTGTAAAGCTAGATCCGGAACCCGGACTTCGTATTCCAAATATGTTTGATGCTGCTGTGGATGGTACTTATAAAGCTATGTATATTCAGGGCGAAGATGTGGCCCAATCAGACCCTAATACCCATCACGTAGAAGCGGCAATGAAGGCGCTTGATTGCTTAATCGTACAAGACCTTTTTCTGAATGAAACAGCGCGATTTGCACATGTGTTTTTACCAGGCACTTCGTTTCTTGAAAAAAATGGTACATTTACAAATGCTGAGCGACGGATCAGTCGAGTACGTAAGGTAATGGAACCAATCACTGGTATGAATGAGTGGGAGGTGACTTGTCGATTGGGTCGAGCAATGGGCTACGATATGTCCTATTCGAATGCTTCCGAAATAATGGATGAAATTGCCCGCCTAACGCCGACCTTTGCTGGGGTTAGTTTTGATAAGCTTGATGAAAGAGGTTCTATTCAGTGGCCTTGCAATGAAGCTGCTCCTGAAGGTACGCCAATTATGCACATTGATAGTTTTGTTCGTGGAAAGGGAAATTTTATTGTTACTGAGTATGTTCCAACTACAGAGCGGACAAACCGTAAGTTTCCACTCATTCTTACCACTGGACGTATACTTAGCCAGTATAACGTTGGCGCGCAAACTAGACGAACGAAGAATAATATTTGGCATGACAAAGATATTCTTGATATTCACCCGCACGACGCGGAGAACAGAGGCATTTCTGATGGTGATATGGTACGTATACAAAGTCGAATGGGGGAAACCGTCCTTGAGGCAAAACTTACCGAAAATATGCAGCCTGGTATAGTTTATACTACATTCCATATGCCAGAATCGGGTGCGAATATTATCACTACTGATAATAGTGACTGGGCGACAGCTTGCCCTGAATATAAAGTAACAGCTGTGGAAGTTCGTTCCACTAATCGAAAATCGAACTGGCAGGAAGAGTTTGACGGCTTTTCAGAGTCTACTAGACATATATCGAAATAAATCGATTTGGAACCCTATATCTTAGACGCGTTTCTTGGTGCCGTCATGTTCGGCCTTGGCGGTGTTTTATTTAAATGGAACGCCCATAACCTAGGGGATGATAATTATTTCTTTGGCGGCCTTTACAGTGTGGGAGCTACCTGTTTTTTTATTGACGGGTTTGATACTCTCAGTGAACTTAATGATGCTAAATATTTTATAATGGCAGCTATAGTCGGCCTTGGTGCTGCAGGAGGAAACTTCGCCCTTTCACAAGGTATGCGCTACGGCCCTGCAGGATTAACATCTGCCTTTGCAAAAGCAAATATTATAATTGTTATTCTTTTATCCTCCGTTTATTACGGCGAGACTATAACTTGGATAGAAGGCTTAGGAATACTATTCTTTTTTCTGGCGATGATAGTCGTGAACTTAAAAGTAAATAAACTCAATAAACCAACTAATAGGACTTGGGTCCTTATTATGATGGCTTGCATTATTTTACTGGCCTTTCGCAATGGCGGCTTAAAGGTGGTTAACGAATTGGGACTATCGGGAGTACTTGTTGCTGCTGTGGCTTATACCTATTGCGCCATGGTATCAATAATGTTGATTTTAAAAAATAGAACAAAGCCATCTCAGTCAAAGGTCACAAAATTAAAGACAGCAGTTATAGGTATTTTAACTGGCATAGTATCATATGGTGGATTATATTTTTATATTACTGCCATTAAGGGTGGACCAGGGAGTGTAGTAATTACGATTTTTTCACTTGATATGTTCTTTATATTGCTGTTGTCGTACCTATTATTTGGAGAGAGGTTAAATAGAAATCAAATATTTGGTTTTTTATTATCTGCTATTGGCCTTATTCTTATTGGTTTAAAATAGAACAAAATTTAGAGTAAATGGCCGGAGCGTTTTTTCTTAGTTTTCAAATAAAGGTCATTATGATTATTGGACGGAAACTTATGGGAAATACGCTCGATCACCTTAATACTGCAGGCTTCAAGCCCAGCAACTTTTTCGAGGTTGTTGGTCAGGAGTTTTATAGAATGATATCCCATCTTTTTGAGCATTTGAGCGGCTGGTTCAAATATACGTTCATCACTAAGAAACCCTAACCTTTCGTTGGCATCTACGGTATCAAAACCCTGATCTTGTAGATGATAGGCGCGAAGCTTATTAATAAGACCGATACCGCGCCCCTCTTGAGCTAAATAAAGAAGTATCCCACCCCCAGTTTCATCCATATATTTAATAGCACCACGCATTTGTTCGCCACAGTCACATTTAAGAGAGCCAAGAAGGTCCCCGGTAAAGCATTCGGAATGGATACGAGTAAGAACAGGGGTGTCTCGCGGGGGGTCACCAATTAAAATGGCAAAATGTTCTGTGCCACCATCCTCGGGACGAAAAGCAACCATGGTTGCTTCCTCTGCCCCCGCAAGCGGAATACTCGCTGACGTGATAATTTTGAGCGATAGTGCTTCATTTAAAGAATGGCCTAGAACATCTGAGGCCGAAACAACAAGAACATTATTTTTTTTTGCCCATTCGGCAGCATGATCAAGTGGCGTTGAAAAAATTGTAGCAGGAAGCAAATTTGCTATCTTGCATATCTTAATGCCCGCGTCGTGTATATCAATTGGCATCTGTTTGGAAACTTGAAATGGTCCACGCATAATCTTAATAAGATCTTCTGCAGGGTCCGCCATTGATGCGATAATACTACTATCCATATAATCTTTGATGCAAACTAATGCAACATCGCCGGAGCGTGGTGAAATTTTAAGGATATTAGCCCGATTATAGGTAAGGCCTAAAAGTGGTTCACATCCTGATAAGTCCATGAATAACTTAAGACGGCTATCGGTAATTAATTCTGCGGATGTGACGAGAAGGGCAAGGTTCTTAGCAGTTATCACGATGCTACCCCCGCGCCTGATATCTGATGCGGCGCGCTCAACGTTAATAAGTTTCTGATTGATGACGGAATTGTTATTCACGGTGCCCTCAAGTATATTTTAATTAGATTATGGATTATTATAGGACTTATATAATATGAAGTTAAGATAAAAAATTAGAAAGATAGATAACCTATATTTATATATAAATACTCCTCGGTTATGGCGTTGACAGCTTTGAGAAAGGGCTTATGAAGTTTGGAAAATTGCTAGACTCTTCGTCTATCATTCTATATGAAGCGCACATGATGTTTGAGATATTTTTTACACGACGTTACTGTATGAGCCATAGGTTATTTAATTTAAAAGATAGCAAGTGTTTTGTGCCCCACGGTCATAATGAATTTGTTAAAGTTCGTTTAGTGAGTGGAGGCGATGATAAACTCGACGGTAACGGAAACATGAGTAATGGCTTTAAATCATTAAAAGATACTTGGCATAACTGGATAGATAATTCGGTTGATCATAGTATGCAGCTCAGTAACAAAGATCCTCTTCTTAATTATTTTAAAGAAAATGAACCCGAAAACCTTAAGCATATTCTTATTACACCAGGAGACCCTACAACAGAAGCCCTTGCCGCCTGTTTTTATGCTAAAATTAATGCATTTCTTTCGAATGAAGGCATAAAAATGCACTGCCAGCAGGTTGAAATTGAAGAAACTCCAACTAATTCAGTTATTTTTTCTGGTGATCCAGACAGAGTAATATCAACAGCTCATTACGAAGGGCCTTTGATACCGTGGTGGAAACGTCCAGATATGTCTATAAATGATCTTGAGTTTGCTAAATGACAGATGCGGTATTGGTAACAGCAGCCAACAAACGTATTGGAAAAGAAATTGCCAAAGTGCTTAGCCAGGCGGGATTTTATATCTATCTGCATCATCATGACAGTGCAGCGGAGGCCTCCCAAGCACTGGGTGAATTTGAAGCCGACGGCGAGTGTGTTCAATGTGATCTAGGAGATTACGGCGAAGTTGAAAAAATGATCGCGGTTCTTGCTGAGGGTAGCCACACTTTAAAGCATGTTGTTAATAATGCCTCTCTATTTTCTGTTGATCAAGCTGTAGACTTTACGGAAAAAAGTTTTGCAGATCACATGAATATAAACCTGCGTGGCCCCATGCAGCTAACGCGCGGGCTATATAGGATGTTGGGTGATAATGATCGAGGTAGTGTTGTTAACATTCTTGATAGTAAAGTATTTTCTCTTAATGCAGATTTTTACAGCTACACTCTCAGTAAATTCGGTCTTTATGGTGCAACAGAAATGATGGCCCAAGCCTTCAGTCCTAAAGTGAGGGTCAATGGTATTGCGCCGGGCCTAACTCTTATTAGTAAGACCCAATCTATGAAAAATTTCAGTCTTGCTAGCCACCTTAATTTTGTTGGCGCACCACTTAAGGTTGGTGATATAGCCTCCACCGCACTACACATAATTAAGACTACATCAATAAATGGAGCAGTGCTCCCGGTTGACGGTGGACAAAAAATGATGAACTTTACCAAAGATGTTGTTGATGTGGCTTCAGGTATTCTTAATAAGAATAAATAATTTAAAGTTCAATATCTACCAGCACCGGCGCATGGTCTGACGGTTTTTCCCACCCTCTTGCGTCTTCTAAAACTTCCATTGATTTCATATTATCTTTAAGTCCGTGACTGCACCAGACATGATCTAGACGACGTCCTTTATTTGACGCACGCCAATCACGTGAACGGTATGACCACCAGCTATATAGTTGTTCAGGTTCTGGAACGAAATGCCGCATAACATCAATCCAATTGTGAGCCTCCTTTACTGAATTCAACGCCCTGCATTCCTCTGGGGTGTGGCTAACTACCTTTGAGAGCTGCTTATGTGACCAAACATCAGTTTCTAGCGGCGCTATGTTCAGATCACCAACCAAGATATATTTTCCATTTTTCGGGAGCTCATGAGACCAATTCTCCATCTCGGTAATAAAGTTCATCTTATGTGCAAATTTTTCATCAAGAACAATATCCGGTATATCACCACCAGCAGGAACATAGAAATTGTGGAGCATAAGACCATTGTCAAATACTGTTTCGATGTGGCGGGCATCGCCCTTTTCGCACCAATTGATCCTGTTGGTCGACGAAATAGGTATTTTGCTTAATGTTGCAACCCCATGATAACTTTTCTGACCAGCAAGACCGTGGTGCTTGAGGCCGTATTTATCAAAAATATCTGTCGGGAAGATATGATCTTGTACTTTTGTTTCCTGCAGGCAGAGGATCTCTGGGTTATATTGGTCAAGAAGTCTTTCAATGATGGCAAGTCGGGCACGAACGCTATTAACATTCCATGTAATGAGACGAATTTTTGTCATTTAAATTCTCTTTTAAGTTAAAAAATATTTAGGCTGTTTCCCGCAATGCCAATGGGCCAATGACCATCTTCATAAAGACGAAATTTAAGAGCAAACGGATGATTTTCTTCTTCACCAGCTGCGATAACTAGTGCTGCTTGATAACAGCACTGCACACCAGCACCAATTGCTGCGCGTAATAGTTCCTCGTCTTCTATTCTCCAACGGATGGAGGCACTTTCAACAGCATTAGTTATATGTTCGGACGCTTTACTTGTGATATTTGTTAGGGCGACTTCCAACACGTCTTCTTCAATGAATCCCAGGGTTTCAGTAATCAGCGAAGCAGCAAGTTGTTCTTCTGCTTCCCAAGCAGGACTATTCCAGTCATTTGTCTCAAGGCAGGAAATTGTGTCCTGCCAGTCACATACTTCAGCTGGGTAACCTTCCGGAAATCCTAGTGCTTCAAGATAATGACGTGAGGTTTTAATGGTTTCAAGGCTTAACGCCTCACCAATATGATGAAACCATTTAGTTTTATTTATGAGGTCAGCAAATCGTGTAACTTGCATCAATGTAGGATATTCCTCACTGACATTAAAATCATCAAGTTCGTTTTCGCAACTTTCGGTCATTTAATTTCTTTCTATCGAAAAATTAGTTTGGTCAGTAATAATCTATATTTATTATTAAAATAAAATCTTCTTCATATAGATGGGTATCCCAATTGTTAGTTTATTATCTTCTTGGTCCTCTATTTCTCTTTATTCTTGGATCATCAAAGGTGAATTTTATATTATCCACCGAAATATTATATTCCGGGTTGAGAAGTGTAATTCGGGTTGTATAGCCCTGTGTATCAACTATTTCCCATGACTTTAGATCCATACTTTTTTCTTCGAATATTAAGGTAATATAACCTAATTCTTTTTGATTAAGTCGGCGAACTGACACTTTAATTAGCCCAGAAAATCGAACTATTTCAGGAATTTCTATATCTTTATTATTGAGGTCTATGTACTCGTCAACAAGCAGGCTTAAGGGAGTCTTATCGACGGGCCAGCGACTTACTTGCTTAATCTCATAATCTATAAATGAGAGCATTTCGCCGTCACTAACAACAAGGATAGGGTTTTCACCAGCATATTCAAACCGTATCTTACCGGGTCTTTCGAGGAAAATAGTGCCTTGTTCAATATCTCCTTGAGGACCATACTGAATAAAGGATGATTTTAAGGATTTTATTGCGTTTAAATTGTGTTCAATTTTTTTAAGAATTTTATCATGAGCCTCACCTGAAATTATCGATGGTGGAACGCTTAAACCCACTATTTTAGTATTTGGTTTAGGGAGTTCAAATATATTTTCTTGAAATGCGCTACTCGATTGGCTCATTACTAGAAAAATTAAGAGTGCATTTAGAGTGTTTTTCATCTTATGTCAGTCTTTTAATTACTATTTTTAATAGTCTTCCGAATGATCCGCTACTAGAACTTCCCGTTTACCAACATGGTTTGCGCTGCTAACCACACCTTCGCGCTCCATTTTATCAATAATATTTGCTGCGCGGTTATAACCAATTTGCAGTTGACGTTGGACGTAACTTGTAGATGCTTTCTGATCCCGGGCCACGATTGCAACGGCTCGGTCATAAAGTTCGTCACCGCTTGGTTTTCCAGCATTTGGTGTCATTTGTGAGTTTTGTAAAAAGTCGCTGTCAAACCCTTCATCTGGTTCTTCTATAATATTAGTAAGATAATCTGGTTTTCCCTGTTTTTTAAGTGCATTAACGACCCGCTCTACCTCGTTATCGTCAACAAAGGGACCGTGAACGCGGGTAATGCGGCCTCCTCCAGCCATGTGTAGCATGTCGCCCATTCCTAAAAGTTGTTCCGCCCCTTGTTCACCTAAAATAGTACGACTGTCAATTTTTGAGGTGACCTGAAAAGCAACCCGGGTTGGGAAATTAGCCTTTATGGTACCGGTGATAACATCAACGGAAGGGCGTTGTGTTGCCATGATTAGATGTATACCTGCGGCCCGTGCCATTTGTGCAAGGCGTTGAATAAGTGCCTCAATATCCTTGCCCGCCACAAGCATTAAATCGGCCATTTCATCGACAATGACTACAATCATTGGCAAGGGTGTTAGGTCGAGGTTTTCTTCTTCATAGATTGGTTTTCCATTATCTTGATCAAATCCTACTTGTACTTTACGAGCTATATTTTCACCTTTTTGACGAGCGTCTGCGAGGCGCTTGTTATAGGCGGATATATTCCTTACTTGTAGTTTGGACATATTTTGATACCGATGCTCCATCTCCCTAACTGCCCACTTGAGAGCTATAACTGCCTTTTTAGGATCAGTTACCACTGGGGTTAGTAAATGTGGAATATCGTCATAGACGGAAAGTTCAAGCATTTTGGGATCAACCATGATCAGGCGGCATTCTGCAGGTGTCAGTTTATAAAGAAGTGACAATATCATTACGTTGATAGCAACTGACTTGCCGGATCCAGTGGTTCCGGCAACTAATAAATGTGGCATAGAGGCTATATCAGCGACAATGGGGTCGCCACCAATATCCTTACCTAGGGCCATTGGGAGCTTAGCTTTACTGTCTTCATATACACTTGAAGAGAGAATTTCACGCAAGGAAACTATTTCACGTTTACTATTAGGTAGTTCAATACCGATGGCGTTTTTCCCTGGGATAACAGCGACCCGAGCGGATGTTGCGCTCATGGATCGGGATATATCATCAGCTAGGTTGATCACGCGAGAGGATTTTGTACCTGGTGCAGGCTCCAGCTCATATAAAGTAACCACTGGTCCAGGCCTTACTTTAGTAATTTCGCCCTTTACCCCAAAATCATCAAGTACAGCCTCGAGCATTCGAGCATTTTGTTGTAACGCGTCATGAGTTAGACGCTCCTTGTCGCTAAGCGGTTTTGGTGGCGCTAGTAAACTCAATGAAGGTAAAACAAATTCCCCACTTGTGATGATATCAAAATCTGGTTGACGCTCAACCGTCGCACGTTTGCCTTCCCTGGCACCTTTTTTTTCTGAATCAACTATTGGTATATCTTTTTTGTCCCCATGGTTTTTTCTAATTAAGGGTTCTTTTCCTCTGATTGATTTTTTTCGACTTACATCAAATTCTGCACGTTTCATATTTTTTGATTTTTTTCCAAACAGACTTATTGTTCCCAATACAAAAATAACAATCTTTTTTAAAAAGGTTTTAATGATATTTTTGATACCAGTATAAATTGCATTCCATTCGCCTTTTTCCAATCCAGCGGTATAGAAAAAGAAAATGAATGTTAAAATACCAAAAAAACCAGCAATAATATGAGGATAGAAATCAACCCCACCCCAGGCAATAGCACTTTGTATGTAGCCAAGCAGCATCTGACCTATAAATCCACCAAGCCCTATATTGTCAAGAGGCCAACTATTATGTATAGGTAGCGTTGATAGGGTGACTGCCGCGGCCATAACCAGAAGAGGTAGAATGAGAAGATGCATAAATATAAATGGAAGGCCTTTTAAAGTAATAATCCGCCAACCCCACGTGAAGAGTGGGAGTGCCAGAACATAGGCGCTAAAGCCAAGGCTCTGGATCAATAGGTCTGATACGTATGAGCCGGGCAGCCCGAGAAAATTAGCAACTGTTTTATCAATAACATTGTTCCAGCTTGGGTCGTTTATATCATAACTTAAGAAAGCGAGGGTGGCCGCTACGAAGATCAAAATTAGCATAACACCCCAAATACGAATAAGAAATTTAACGAGAAAACTTGTTACCGAGGTTGGTAGTAAGGGTTTACGCGTTGGTTTTTTTATAGTGTTGCGTCTACTCGCCAATGATTTTTCCTAATTTTTTCGAAAATAAAGCATAATTAAAATACAATATTATTATGTTATAGAACAAGGCAAATATATGATTATATTAGCCTTAAATAAATGAAAAAATTACTTTATTTATTCAAAGATGCTTAACCATCCTATAATATCGGTCCATCTTAATGGAAAACCGCTAGCAGATTTACTTTGATCCTTTGAACGGCAAAGGTCTGGCTCATATATTAATTTTGTCATAAAAGTCGAATGTAATTGCACCTTTGTAGTAGCACTTTTATAATAGAACCCAAATAGAGAGGTAATAATGACAAAAGTAGATTTGCTAATTTCAGGTTCTGGTGTTGTAGGTATGACGCTTGCCTATGCGCTTGCACAGCAGGGTCTGAAGGTAATTATCGTGGATGCTTTAGATGTAGAAGCATCGATGGGCGATGAATTTGATGGGCGTTCTTATGCTATTTCGTACGCGCCCTTTGTTATGCTGAATACAATTGGTTTATGGGATAAAATCGGCGGAGAGTCCCAACCTATTAATGAGATCCATGTAACTGATGGGGAAAGTCCAGTTTTTCTTCATTTTGATCAGGCAGAATTGGGCGATGGGCCACTTGGTTATATGGTCGAAGTTAGACATATTCGCGCTGGACTTTTTGATGCTATCAAAAATCATAAAAATATAACACTCTGTGCGCCTGATACAATTAGCCATACTAAAAATTATCCGGGTCATGTAGATGTGACGCTTAAAAGCGGTATGACGATAAAAACAACCTTATTAATAGGGGCGGAAGGACGCAATTCAAAGCTTCGTCAACAAAATGATATTAAAATAAGGTCTTGGGATTATAATCAAACTGGTATTGTTACAACGGTTGAGCATGATCTTGATCACCAAGGTATTGCGCATGAGAAATTCTTTGCAAGCGGACCCTTTGCTATATTACCACTACAAAACAATCGCTCATCTATAGTTTGGTGTGAACCACCAGATCGTGCAATTACTATTATGAGGCTTCCGGAGCGATCATTTAATGCAGAATTAAAGAAAAAATTTGGAAGTTTTCTGGGTGATGTGAAATCTTTAGGTCTTCGCTGGTCACACCCACTTAATATGCAGCTTGCTGATAACTACACGGCGGAACGTTTTTGTTTGATTGGTGATGCGGCACACGGTATTCACCCAATTGCTGGGCAGGGTTTTAACCTTGGACTAAGAGATATTGCAGCACTGTCTGAGGTGCTTGTCGATGCTCACCGACTGGGGGGTGATATTGGTTCTGATCTGGTACTTCAGCGATATGTTCATTGGCGGCGCACCGATAATAATATTCTTGCTTTGGCTACGGACGGTCTCAACCGTTTGTTTTCAAATGAGAATCCAATTGTTACCTTCGCAAGGCGTGCGGGTGTATCAGCCGTTGAAAAAATGCCAACTGTGAAAAAGTTTTTTATGCAGCATGCTCGCGGCTCTACTGGCAAGCTTCCTAAGCTATTGCGTGGGCAGCACTTATAAAAGCAAACCTTGCTACAGATGCAGATATAATCTAAAGATTAAGAATGATAAATAAAAAAACAGTACTATTTTTGATATTTGTAATCTGGAGCCCATTTTGCCTTGCAGATGAAATTTCAAGCTGTACTGAAAGGTACGCAATTGATAATGACCACACTATTATCTCTTGGTATGCTAAAGGACTGGGCTTTATACGAACTAGTGGGAAATTTGAAAATTTTGATGGCTTTATAAATTTAAATACTTGCAATCCCGCGGCCAGTAAAATTTACATCACAATCGAAACAAGTAGCATCTTAAGTGGGGTTAAAAAGCTTGATAAGCAACTTAAGGGCCCTATATTTTTTGACATTGAAAATTACCCAACGGTTATTTTTGAAAGTACTAAAATTGCTATTCAGGAAAAAAACTCAGCTAACATCAAAGGCGATTTCACTATGCTAGGAAAAACTCGTGAGGTCGTATTAAGCACTCGCTTTAATAAACGTGCTATGGACCCTATCGTCAATCGCATGAGAATTAGCTACTCAATAAAAACTTCTATTCAACGGTCCCTATGGGGAATGGATCAGTGGTTGAAAGTTGTTTCAGATAATATTGATATTGTGATTGAGGCAGAAGCATTAAAAGTTATTGACTAAGTATTAATCCAGCACTCTCGCCTCATCAATTAACATTATAGGAATGCCATCTCGAATTGGAAAAGCTAATTTTGCTTTTTTACTAATTAGCTCCTGTGCTTTTTGATCGTATGTAAGAGAACATTTTGTTATAGGACAAGCGAGTATGTCAAGTAACTTAGGATCAAGTATTCCAAAATTAATATTTTTATTTTTAGATTTATCTGCCATTTTTGTGGCTCCTAGTGAACTTTATTTTCTGACACCATAGCATGTTGGTTCAAATTAAAATCCATAATTTTTATCATAATTTGTGTGCGCTCTTCCAAAGCAATAATCTCGATGATTAATTGTTTTTCGGCAGAATCAAATGGGCAAACCATTGCCAGTGAATTAATCAACTCTTCATCTTCCAAATTATCAAAATATTGCATATCAACATTCACATTAATGTGTTTAAAATATTGACTAATTTTATCCATAAATTTTTCTCTTAATCTCGATTTTTCGTCAAACTTTTGGACACCATCGTTCTTATAATTCAAATAGCTAACCCTTGCTTTTCGGAAGGTCCTTTCAACCAAAAGTTCTTCAACAATTTCAAATCTCTTTACTCCCGTTAGTACAATAGAATAACGACCATCATTATTTTTTTCGATACCAGTTATTAATCCCGCACACCCAAACTTATAAAGGTGGGAATCTTGATTAGATACACTTAAAACTGCGCTATTTTGGGAGGGTGCTGAAAAATTTGTTTTTTGTGGCTGGATCATACCGATCATCTTATTACCATTATTTGCCATCTCTACCATTTCCAAGTATCGTGGTTCAAATATAGAGAGCGGCAAGTGGCCTTTGGGCATTAAAATAGCTCCAGTGAGGGGAAATAAAGGAATATTGGTAGGTAGTTTTTTCATAGTTTAATACTCAACAGAACAAAAGGCTTGAAAGTTTTCTACGTGCTGTGATTGTAAATGGATCCATTGGTCCCGCCTCTTCAAAAAACTTAACAAGCTGTTTACGTGCACCGTCGTCCTCCCACTCCTTGTCAGCAGCGATTATATAAAGCAGTTGATCTGCTGCTTCTTTCCTCTTTTCTGTGGCCCAGAGAGCTAATGCTAAATCAAAACGGGCCTGGTAATCCTCATCATTTTTATCCACACTAGCCCGTAATGTATCAATATCACCTATATCCTTAATTTGGAATGCCGTTTCGAGGGCAGCTTTTGCCGCCTCTATGGCTGGGCTTTCAGGATTAGGGGCGCCACTTAATACGTGGCGGGCATTTTCTAAATCACCTAATTTAATTAGTGTTAGAATCATTCCCGAAATTCCTGCTTCATTTTCTGTATCAAGCTGGAGTACCTGAGAAAAAACTTCACCCGCCTCTTCTAAGTTACCTTCGGCAAGTGCCCCGTTGGCAAACTCCAGCATTGTATCAACCTCAAAAGGTACTATATCGGGTGCAATTTTTTTTATAAAATCACGAATTTCACTTTCCGTCTTGACACCCGTAAAGGCATCCGCGGGGCGACCGTCGATAAAAGCAACCACGGTTGGTACCGACCTAATTTTCATTTGCGCAGCGATTTCCTGAGCATCATCAATATTTACCTTGGCGAGAATAACGGTTCCGCTAGCCTCATTTACTACTTTCTCAATTATTGGACCTAGGGTTTTACATGGTTCACACCAAGGTGCCCAAAAATCGACTATTACCGGCACTTGAGATGACTTTTCAATGACTTGTACTGCGAATTCTGCTGTATCTACGTCAATAATATGGAGGGATGGCTCGCCTGTTTGGTACATATTTTTTCTCTTTTAAAGTTGATCAAAGTCAATAATAATGGGTATAAATCCCAAGTGTTCTATAAATTTTATTAAATCGTTTTTGTGTATAGTTGTAGTAGCTTCATTATGAAGTGGGTGATAATTAAGATAGTTAAAATTTAACATGTCCTTATCTAGTACAACTATCAGATCCTTATGAGTTACGTTGATCAAGGAAAAAGGTGTCACCGATCCCGGTTTAATTCCTAGCATGCTGATCATTCGTTCGGCACTTGCAAAACTCAGTCGCCCTATATTAAGTTTTCCAGATTTAAATAACGCCTTCATATCCAGCCGTCTATCTTCTAACAACACAGCTAGAATGAAGTTACCTTTTTTATCCTTTAAAAAAAGGCTTTTACAATGTTTGCCAGGAATTTCGCCACGTAAGGACTTTGAATCCTCAACTGTAAAGAGTGGAGCATGTCGAAAAGTGGATGTTTGGATCTCTAGTTCGTCCAGCAAACTAAATAAAGCATCTTCTGTTGTGGTCATATTAATTCTTTGAAATTAAAAGGATGTTATAGAAAAATTTATAGCCGTTGTTTGCGCTTACGCCAATCAATTTTTTTTTGAATTTGAGCTTGCAATTCAAAAATTGTTGCGTATATTCCCCTTCACATACAATGGTTTGTTGTATGCATACCATGAATATGCGGGCGTAGCTCAGTGGTAGAGCATCACGTTGCCAACGTGAATGTCGAGAGTTCGAATCTCTTCGCCCGCTCCATACCTTCTGATATATACTCCTAAAATTAAATTGCGTGACCTTGATGCAATTTTAACATAGCATTATTTTAAACAAATCTTGCAAGGGGAGCGGCTTTAGCCGCGCTATTATGCTAAAAAAATTATTATTTATTATTGGAAGTGGGTTGTTCGTGGTTCTCTGCTTTATTTATTTTAGCAGAGCCGCGCTTTATAATTATGATGTTACGGCTGATCATGTTTATGACTTCACTAATAAACAAGCCACTATTACTAGCCTTGTGTTAAAATCAAGCACTCTTAAGCTGCCCCAAAAAATACCAACAAGAAGATCATCATTTTTAAAAGTTAGGGTAAATTCAACTCTAATGGGAAATATTTATAGGCCCTTTTTTGAAATTTCGGATGGAATATCTACGGAAGTTGAGTATTTTGAACATGGCGCAGCCGGAATAAGGTATTTGAATATAAGCAAATTTGTAGAAAATGGTGCAACTGACCTAGATATCAATGGATATAACGTATCGGTTATAAATGGGCCGGTTGAGTTAATCCAGTTTGATAATGTTAATCTTGAAGGAAAAAGAGTTCTAGTTCTGGCTCCTCATCCTGACGATGCTGAAATAGCTGCATTTGGGTTGTATAGCCAGCATGAAGACGTTTATGTAGTGACTATAACTTCTGGTGACGCGGGTTCATTTTTGTACGATGAAATATATAATGATCCGATAATTCATTATCTTAAGAAGGGGGAAGCAAGAACTTGGAATAGTCTTACGGTCCCAATGCTGGGTGGTGTTCATCCCGAAAAAATATTAAATCTTGGTTTTAATGATGCGCGACTTAAAAAAATGGCCACCGATCGGGGCTATGTGGCTTCTGGTCTTTACACGGGCGTTTCTGATATTAGCACCTTTAGAAAGCAAAATTCATCAAGTTTAGCCCAAGGACTTAAGGGTATAAATAATTGGGATTCACTTATAGAAAACTTTATTTATCTTCTTAACGAAATAGAGCCTGACGTTATTGTTACCCCGTCGCCAAAACTGGATATGCATAGCGATCATCAATATACCACTCATGCCTTGGTTGAGGCGCTAAAAAAAATTAATAAGCATGATGGCACATTATTGCTTTATAGTAACCATCAGGTAGTTTTTAACGAACGCTTTCCTTATGGTGAAGCGGGCGCAACGATTTCATTACCGCCAACCCCGCGAGGAAGCAATTATTTTAGCCGTATTTATTCTCACCCGATGACGGTGGAGCAGCAAAAAAGCAAGATATTTGCCTTAGACGCTATGAATGATCTTAGGCTTGGCACTGATTTTCGGTTTCCACTTATGGCTTTCACTCAGGCCTTTCAAACTTTATGGTTTGATATAAGCGGCAAAAACGAAAGTTACTTTCGTCGCGCAATTCGAAGTAACGAGTTTTTTTTCATGGTAGATATTGAGGACATATATGACCAAACGAAATTAGCTGAGTTATAGATAAATCAGTATGCTTGATTGTATGTTAAGTCAGCACGATATAAACTTAATTATAAAATGAATTATTTTTTTATGAGAAATTTTTAGCGTCAGTAAATTATGAATATTCTTGTTATTCCAACATCTAAAAATCCGTCACGCGGTCTATTAAAATTTGGTTCAAAAGCCTATCCATGCGCCCTCGGGAAAGAGGGAGTGACACTACAAAAAAAAGAAGGCGATTATAAAAGTCCTGCTGGAAAATTTGTTATTCGTAATATCTATTATCGTTATGATAAACTCTGTCAGCCACTTTATAGTCAGGTGCCTCTCATGGCCATACTTAAAGAAGATGGGTGGTGTGATGATCCAGATGATAAAGCTTATAATAGGCCCGTCAATTTACCTCACCATGCCAGCGCGGAACAATTTTGGCGTGATGACGATCTTTACGATGTAATTGTGGTCCTTGGCTATAACGATACGCCAGCTGTAGCTGGTAAAGGCAGCGCAATATTTATGCATATATCGAAAAACCTTAATGATAGGAATTACCTCGGAACGGAGGGGTGCGTAGCCTTGAATAAAAGTGATTTACTTGAAATTCTTCCAATGCTTACCAGCAACATGGCACTTGAAATTAAATTTGACTAAATTTTTGGGAACTATTTAAACTAATAAACTATATTAATTTTTTAATGTATAATGATGGACTTTTTGAGCATAGTTTTATGAATAAAAAATATTCTGACCCAATAGGTCATTACCAAAAAATGATAGAGTGCGGTGAACTCAAGGAAGATGTCATGCAGGCTCAAGTTGTAGCTAAACTTCAGTTGCTTCATCAAGGCTTAGAGGATAAAAAATTACTGACCAACAAATATTTCTTGGAGAAAATATTTTCAAAATCTAAAAATATTAAACCTTTGAAGGGGCTTTATATATACGGGGGTGTGGGTCGAGGAAAATCTATGTTAATGGATTTGTTTTTTGACCTAGCGCCAGTTAAAGACAAAAGAAGAGTGCATTTTCATGCTTTTATGCTTGAAATTCATAAGAATATACATGAATGGCGTTACATGGGCGCTAAAGCCCGTGTAGAAAAATATTTAACTGCAAATGATGATCCAATAGCAGCAATCGCAAATAAGATTTCAAAATCAATTAGGCTTCTCTGCTTTGACGAATTTCATATAACGGATGTAACAGACGCAATGATCCTTGGTCGCTTATTCGGTGCTCTTTGGGAACGAAACGTGACTTTGGTGTTGACTTCAAACCGGAGCCCAGATGATCTTTATAAGAACGGATTAAATCGTGGTCTGTTTCTTCCTACAATTCAAATTATCAAAGAAAAGTTAGATATTGAGGCACTTAATGGTTCTACTGACTATAGACTTGAGCGAATGAAAGGTATGGAGGTCTATCATCATCCACTTGGAGACATCGCGACGAAGGCTCTTTCCAACTCATTTTGGCGCCTTACAGATCATGAGGTGGGTGATAGATCAGAAGTAGGGTCAGATAATATAGAAGTTCAAGGTCGAGTTCTGCATATACCCTTGTCTTCGCGGGGTGTTGCGGTTGTTTCGTTTAAAAAAATGTGCGCCGCCGCATTGGGTTCTGCAGATTACCTTGCTCTAGCATGGAAATATCATACATTAATTATGGTTGGTATACCAGAACTGGGGCCGGAGAATCGTAATGAAGCAAAACGTTTTGTAACGTTTATTGATGCTCTTTATGAAAATAACGTCAAGTTTCTTTGTTGTGCGGAGGTTAGTCCGGAAAAACTGTATGCAGAAGGGCATGGCCATTTTGAGTTTCAGCGAACGGTTTCAAGGTTAATGGAAATGCAATCAAAAGAATATTTAGCAAAAGGACACGCAGTCTAAATATTATATGCTTGAATAACGCGCCAAATCATTGACAACTATATTGACAAATATCTGATATTTATGTCTTTTTTTAAAAGGAAAGTGTTGCGTAGATGATAATTTCACGCTACATCGAGAATGATGACTTAATTTTAATCTTGGATAAAGGATATAATTTTGATCTTGTATAAAACAAAGTCGAAATAAATTCTTTAAGTCCTTACTTTTTTAGGAGTAGATATAATATGGCACGTGCTAAAATTGCATTAATTGGTGGGGGACAAATTGGGGGCACACTTGCTCATTTAGCTGGACTTAAAGGCCTGGGTGATGTTGTTATTTTTGATATTGCCGATGGTCTTCCGCAAGGCAAGGCACTTGATTTAGCTCAATCGGCAACGGTTGAAGGCTATGATGCACGTATCTCTGGTACTGCCGACTATTCTGATATTGCTGGTGCTGATGTTGTAATTGTAACTGCTGGTGTGGCTCGTAAACCAGGAATGAGCCGTGACGATCTTCTTGGCATAAACTGTAAGGTGATGAAATCAGTTGGCGAAGGGATCCGTGATCATGCGCCAGATGCATTTGTGATTTGTATCACGAATCCATTGGATGTGATGGTATGGGCCCTTCAAAAATATTCAGGCCTCCCAGCGACTAAAGTAGTTGGGATGGCGGGTGTGCTTGATAGCGCGCGTTTCACACTTTTCCTAGCAGAAGAATTTAATGTATCCGTTGAAGATGTGAACGCATTTGTTCTGGGTGGACACGGCGATACAATGGTGCCACTTCCTCGTTATTCAACAGTTGCAGGTATTCCAATTCCAGATCTTGTGGATATGGGTTGGACAACAAACGAAAAACTTGAGCAAATTATTCAGCGGACTCGGGATGGTGGAGCAGAGATCGTAGCGCTTCTTAAGACTGGCTCAGCATTTTATGCCCCAGCGACCTCAGCTATTTCTATGGCGGAAAGTTACCTTGGAGACAAACGTCGTCTTCTTCCTTGTGCAGTAAAATTAAATGGTGAATATGGCCAGAATGACATGTATGTCGGTGTGCCATGTATAATTGGGAAAAATGGGATTGAAAAAATTGTAGAAATCTCACTCAACGATGAGGAAAAAGTTGGATTTGACCATAGTATAAGTGCTGTAAAAGGCCTTATGGAAGCCGTTATTACGATTGACTCAAAACTGGCTGACTAAACTTTAAAAAATATATTAAAATATCTCTAATGGGAAAAGGTAAATACCTATGAATATTCATGAATATCAGGCCAAAGAACTTCTTAAGCAGTATGGGGCGCCCGTGCTGAGAGGTGGTATTGCTTATACTGCTGAAGAAGCAGAAAAAGTGGCTATTGACCTTGGTGGTCCGGTTTGGGTTGTGAAGGCGCAAATTCATGCTGGTGGTCGCGGTAAGGGCGGTGGGGTGAAGGTGGTTAAGTCAATTGAAGAAGTAAAAAAAGTTGCTTCAGAAATAATTGGAATGAACCTGATCACCCATCAAACGGGCCCAGCTGGAAAGCAAGTGAATCAGGTCTATATAGAAGATGGCTGCGCTATAGCTAATGAGCTTTATGTAAGCTTGTTAGTGGACCGCGAAACAAGCCGTATCGCTATTATTGCCTCATCAGAAGGTGGTATGGATATCGAGGAGGTTGCGGCGTCGACCCCCGAAAAAATTATTTCTGTAAATATTGATCCAGTTTCAGGATTGTCAGGCTTCCACTGTCGTAAAATTGCTTTTGCAATAGGGCTTTCTGGCAAAGCGGCAGGAGCAGCTGCCAAAGTTATCGCGGCTTTATACAAAACATTCGTTGAAAAAGATGCCGCCATGTTAGAGATCAATCCGCTTGTGGTGACTACTAATGACGAGGTAGTGGTTCTTGATGCAAAAATGGGTTTTGATGGTAATTCCCTGTTTCGCCATAAGGATGTGATCGAACTTCGGGATGCGAGTGAAGAAGATCCAATGGAACTTGAGGCAGCTAAACACGAACTAAGTTACATTAAACTTGATGGTAGCATTGGTTGTATGGTCAACGGTGCTGGCCTGGCTATGGCAACAATGGACATTATTAAACTTAAGGGTGGCTCTCCAGCTAACTTCCTTGATGTTGGTGGTGGGGCAACTAAAGAGAGAGTAACAGAAGCATTTAAGATTATTCTTAGTGATCCGGCTGTTAAAGGTATCCTCGTAAATATCTTCGGAGGAATTATGCGTTGTGACGTAATAGCCGACGGAGTTGTTGCTGCCGCAAAGGAACTTTCTTTAAACGTTCCGCTAGTAGTTCGTCTTGAAGGAACAAATGTTGAAAAAGGTAAGGAAATTATGAATAATTCTGGCCTTAATATTATCGCTGCGTCCGATCTTGGGGATGCTGCAGTTAAAATTATAAAAGCTGTAGAGGAGGTAAACTAATGTCTATATTTGTTAATGCAGAAACAAAAGTAATTTGCCAGGGATTTACTGGAGCGCAGGGTACTTTCCACTCTGAGCAAGCCCTAGCTTACGGTACAAAAATGGTTGGTGGAGTAACGCCTGGTAAAGGTGGTACAGACCATCTAGATCTACCAGTCTACAACACTGTTGAAGAAGCACTTCATAAAACTGAAGCAAAAGCATCGGTTATTTATGTACCACCACCATTTGCTGCAGATGCTATTTTGGAAGCAATAGATGCGAATGTCGAGTTAATTGTTTGTATCACTGAAGGCGTTCCTGTTCTTGATATGGTTAAAGTAAAGCGGGCGCTTCAGGGATCAAAATCACGCCTGATTGGGCCAAATTGTCCTGGTGTTATTACGCCGGGTGAATGTAAAATTGGTATTATGCCAGGACATATACACATGAAAGGCTCCGTGGGGTGTGTTTCCCGTTCTGGAACGCTTACTTATGAAGCAGTGCATCAAACAACAGCCGTTGGCCTTGGTCAAACGACTTGTGTTGGTATTGGCGGGGACCCAGTAAATGGGACTAATTTTATCGATGTGCTGGACGGATTTTTACGTGATGATGATACTCAATCTATTATTATGATAGGTGAAATTGGTGGTTCCGCAGAAGAAGAAGCGGCCGAATTTCTAAAACACCATAAGATAAAAAAACCTGTAGTTGGCTTTATTGCTGGTCGTACAGCGCCTCCTGGTCGAACCATGGGTCATGCTGGCGCGATTGTGTCCGGTGGTAAGGGTGGAGCAGAAGACAAGATTGAGGCGATGAGAAGTGCGGGTGTTGTTATTTCTGAAAGCCCTTCAGAATTGGGAACAACACTTATGGAAGTTCTAAACTCTTAGACGTTTTTAAATTTTTTTAAATATAAATTGATATTAGCTTTTGAATAATGAAAATAGGCTCGAATATTATGAGTATAGATAATAAAGAAAATCTTTTTAATAGCTCAAGTGGGGCATTTGTTGAGGAGCTCTTCGCAAGATATTCTCGGGATCCATCATCGGTGGATCAATCTTGGCAAACTTATTTTGAAGAACTTTCGGAAGATACAAGCCTACATATGGAAGCTGGTGTTGGGGCTTCTTGGGAACGTAAAGATTGGCCCGATGATAATAGTGACGACCTTATGGGGGCGCTTAATCCAGGGTTTGAGTTTAAGTATAAAAAGGCCCTAGGGACAGCCTCTGACGCAGATATCCGAAAAGCTACTCTCGATAGTATTCGTTGCTTAATGATGATCCGTACATATCGGGTGCGTGGCCATCTTCATGCAAACCTCGATCCGCTCCGTCTTACCAAGAAACCTTATCACTCTGAACTTGATCCTGAAACATATGGTTTTGGGGAAGGCGATCTAGACCGTGAAATTTTCTTGGATAATGTACTCGGTCTAGAAAGTGCAACAGTTCGGGAAGTTTTAAAAATTCTTGATAGAACATATTGTTCGACTTTTGGCGTTGAGTTTATGCACATTAACAGCGCAGAAGAAAAAGGTTGGATATTAGAAAAAATCGAAGGCCGAGATAAGGAAATTCAATTTAGCATTGAAGGTAAAAAGGCGATCTTACAAAAATTAACCGAAGCAGAGGGTTATGAAAGTTATCTAGCTAAAAAATATGTTGGTACTAAGCGGTTTGGCCTTGATGGGGCGGAAACATTGATCCCAGCTCTTGAGGCTGTAATAAAGACTGGTGGGCAAAATGGTATTAAAGAAATTGTTCTTGGAATGCCACATCGGGGACGCCTTAATGTATTGACTAATGTTATGAGAAAACCATTTCAGGCAATCTTTCATGAATTTCATGGTGGCTCTGCCACACCTGATGAAATTGAAGGTTCGGGTGATGTGAAATATCATCTTGGTGCTTCATCGGATCGTATTTTTGATGGTAACGAAGTTCACCTATCTTTAACGGCTAACCCATCTCATTTGGAGGCTGTCAACCCCGTCGCTCTTGGTAAAACACGGGCTAAACTTGTGCAGAGAAACGATAATGCTGGTAGCAGTGTTCTAACATTACTTATGCATGGAGACGCTGCATTTTCTGGTCAGGGGATTGTTGCGGAATGTTTTGCTCTCAGTGATCTTAGTGGTTATAGGACTGGCGGAACCATTCACGTGGTGGTTAATAATCAAATTGGTTTTACTACCTCACCACACTATTCTCGATCTTCGCCCTACCCGTCTGATATGGCTAAAGCTATACAAGCCCCTGTATTTCATGTGAACGGTGATGATCCTGAGGCAGTTGTTTTTAGTATGAAGCTGGCTACGGAATATAGACAAAAATTTAAGAAAGACGTTGTCGTAGATATGTTTTGTTACCGTCGATTTGGTCATAACGAAGGTGACGAACCATCATTTACACAACCCTTAATGTATAAGCGTATAAAAAATCATCCGACATCGAGGACAATATACGCGGATAGACTAGTACTTGAAGGTGTTATGACAAAGAGTGATACAGATCTGATGGTTAAAGATTTTCATGACTATTTAGATTTAGAATTTGAAGCGGCAAAAAATTATAAGCCAGAGAAAGCGGACTGGTTTGCCGGTAGTTGGAGCGGTTTAGAGCGCCCTGATGATGATACCCGTCTTGGGAGCCAAACTGGTGTAAGTGTGGCTGAGCTTAAAGACCTTGGTAATCTTTTAACTTCTGTACCCGAAGGCTTTAACATTCATAAAACTTTACAACGAACGTTAGATGCTAAAGCACGTATGTTTAAAGTAGGAAAAAACTTTGATTGGGCTACTGCAGAAGCGCTAGCTTTTGGAACGCTGATCCGTGAGGGCCACCGCGTCCGCCTATCTGGTCAAGATAGTAAACGGGGCACTTTCTCGAATCGTCATAGTGTGTTTATTGATCAAGAAACAGAAGAACCCTATGTGCCACTCGCTCACGCGGGTGATGGGCCAAATTCTCATGCTACGTTTGAAGTAATTGACAGTGCTCTTTCGGAAGAAGCGGTTCTTGGTTTCGAATATGGTTATACTATGGCGGAACCAAATGCATTGGTGACTTGGGAGGCTCAGTTTGGTGATTTCGCCAATGGGGCACAAATGATATTTGATCAATTTATTTCAAGTGGTGAAAGTAAATGGCTTCGCTTTAGTGGTCTCGTTGTTTGTTTGCCACACGGGTATGAAGGACAGGGTCCCGAGCATTCGTCCGCCCGTTTAGAACGGTTTCTTCAACTTTGTGCAGAAAGAAATATGCAGGTAGTTAATTGTACTACGCCGGCAAACTTTTTTCATGTTCTTCGTCGGCAAATGAAACGTAAATTCCGCAAGCCGCTAATTATTATGACCCCCAAATCTTTACTAAGACATAAACTTGCAACTTCAAAAATTGAAGATATGGCCGAAGGAAGCGAATTTCATAGACTTCTCTGGGATGATGCAGATTCTGATCCAGACAAAACAATTAAGATTAATAAACCAAGTGGTATTAAGCGTTTAATACTTTGTAGCGGAAAGGTTTATTATGAAATTATGGCCGAACGTGATGCACGTGATCAAAAAGATACATATATCATGCGTGTTGAGCAGCTCTATCCATTCCCAGCGGTGGCTTTGATAAAAGAACTTAAGCGATTTAAAAACCTTGAAACAGTGATTTGGTGTCAAGAAGAGCCGAAAAATATGGGTTCTTGGAGCTTTATAGACCCTAATATTGAAGAGGCTCTTTCTGGGGTAAAGGGCAATGTATCACGACCTATTTACGCAGGACGCAAAGCTTCTGCTTCGCCGGCTACAGGGCTCATGGAAAGACATAAAAAGGAACAGGCAGATCTTATTGATCGGGCTTTAACAATAGAAAAAAGATAAGAAAACTAAGGAGAAGGTCAGATGACCATTGAAGTCCGCGTACCGGTACTCGGTGAATCAGTAGCTGAAGCAACTGTGGGAAAATGGTATAAAGCCGTTGGTGATGCCGTAGCTATTGATGAGGTGATTTGTGAGCTTGAAACAGATAAGGTCGCTCTTGAAGTAACTGCATCTGCTGCGGGGGCTTTAGCAGAAATTAGTGCCTCAGAAGGAGATAATGTTGAAGTGGGTGCACTACTTGGTAAAATAGATGAAAATGCAAACGCCCCTTCTGAAACCACAACAGCAAATTCGGTCTCTGATAAACCAGAAATACCTCTAGAGGCGCCTGCAAAGGCTCAAGAAAAAGTAGTGTCAAATATCAGGCCCGCTGCCGCAAAATTAGTAAGTGAAAAAGGGATCGATCCGCTTAGCATTCAGGCTACTGGTGCCGGAGGCGTCATAACCAAAGCTGACGTACTATCTCATTTATCTGATCCTCATACTCCGGCTGCTGTTGCCCCTTTAACAGAGGCAATGCAAGAAGAGGTAGTCCCTATGACGCGGTTGCGCCGAACTGTTGCTAAGCGTCTCAAGGAAGCGCAAAATACAGCTGCAATGCTAACTACATATAATGAGGTTGATATGACCGCAATTATGGATCTTCGCAAGAAATATCAAGACAGTTTTGAGAAAAAACATGGCTGCCGTCTTGGTTTTATGTCCTTTTTTGCTAAGAGCTGTACTGCAGCACTTAAGGAAATTCCTGAAGTAAACGCTGAAATCCGTGAGGACAGTATCGTTTATAAAAACTATTATAATATTGGTGTTGCAGCAAGCACGCCAGCTGGGCTGGTAGTTCCAGTTGTACGCAACTGTGAAAATCGTAGTTTTGCTGATATTGAAAAAGAAATAAGTCGTCTTGGAGGTCGCGCTCGTGATGGTAAGCTTAGTATGGACGAGATGATGGGCGGAACTTTTACTATATCTAATGGCGGTGTTTTTGGCTCGCTCTTGTCATCACCAATTCTTAACGCCCCTCAATCTGGAATATTAGGGATGCATACAATTCAAAAACGACCAGTGGTTGTGGATGATGAAATTGTTATTCGGCCAATGATGTACCTTTCATTGTCATATGACCACCGGATTGTTGATGGAAAGGGAGCGGTTACGTTCTTAGTTCGCGTCAAAGAAAATCTGGAAGATCCACAGAGGTTGGTTCTTGATCTTTAATTTTATAGAAATTGGAAATTCATGATGAGTAATAATTATGATCTTGTCGTTATTGGCGGTGGACCGGGTGGTTACGTTGCGGCTATTAGAGCAGCTCAACTTGGGCTTAAAGTAGCTTGCGTTGAAATGCGCGGCGCACTTGGTGGAACTTGTCTTAATGTAGGTTGCATCCCATCAAAAGCTCTGTTGCATGCGTCAGAACTATATAATGAAGCAAATGGCGGCATGGAAAAATTCGGTATTTCAATGGGAAAAGTCTCTGTCGATATATCTAAATTAATGGACCATAAAGATGGAGTTGTTAACGACCTCACAAATGGTATTGCTTATTTATTTAAGAAAAATAAAGTTGATTATATTAAAGGTCGTGGCTCTGTGGCTAGTTCTGGCAGAGTTGAGGTAAAAATTAATGGTGGTGGTACGGAAACGCTAACGACTAAAAATATTGTTATTGCCACCGGATCAGATGTTACCGACCTGCCCGGCATCGAAATTGATGAAAAAATTATAGTATCTTCCACCGGTGCACTTAGTCTTTCAAAAGTCCCAAACCATTTGGTGGTAATAGGTGGAGGGGTTATAGGACTAGAACTTGGCTCTGTATGGAAACGTCTTGGTTCGGATGTAACGGTTGTTGAATTTATGGATCGTATTATACCCGAAATGGATAGTGAAATTTCAAAGACATTTGCGAGAATTTTAAAAAAACAAGGATTTAAGTTTAAGTTAAAATCGAAAGTAACAGCTGTTAAAAGTACAAAAAATGGTGCGACTATAACTGTTGAGGCAGTGACAGGTAGTAAAAAAGAAGAGATAAAAGCTGACGTCGTACTGGTAGCTGTTGGTCGCAAACCTTTCACGGACGGCCTTGGCTTAGTTGGGTTAGGCATTAAATTGACGGAGCGTGGCCAAGTGGACATTAATAATTATTTCGAAACTAATATCCCAGGTATTTATGCTATTGGCGACGTTGTTCGGGGGTCTATGTTAGCCCATAAAGCTGAAGACGAGGGGGTAGCCGTTGCAGAAATTATAGCAGGGTATGCGGGCCACGTTAATTATGACGCTATTCCGGGTGTGATTTATACTATGCCTGAAGTAGCATCGGTTGGTATGACCGAGGAAGAATTAAAAAAAATCGGTGTTTCTTATGAAGTTGGGAAATTTCCATTTACCGCTAATAGTCGTGCTAAAGCTAAAGTACAAACGGATGGTTTTGTTAAAATACTCTCATCCAAGGATACAGATAAAATACTGGGTGCGCATATTATTGGCGTAGATGCAGGGAATATGATTGCTGAAATGACCTTAGCAATTGAAAAAGGTCTTACAGCTGAAGATATCGCCTATACTAGTCATGCCCATCCCACTGAAACTGAAGCGATTAAAGAAGCAGCAATGGCGGCGGGTGGTAAGCCAATTCATATGTGAATATTTTTGTAAAAATTCGTTGAATAAAAGAGACTACGTAAATAAACTCATCTCATGAACTCAATTCAAGCAATACAAATGGCGGCGAGGTTGGCTAATCAAGGTAAACTTGTGAAGGCCCAAAAAATTTGTCAGGACATTATTACCTCTAATGAAAAATTTCATCCTGCATATCATTTACTGGGTCAACTAGCATTTCAGGACGGCCGTCTAGATATTGCCGCTCAACTATTAAAAAATGCTTCGGATCTGGATCCAAAACGAGCTAGTTACTACCGTGATTTAGCAGAAGTTTTATTTCATAGTAATAAATTAAAAGACACACTTTTATTCGTTAGGCGGGCATTGGATATTAATAGCGAGGATCCTAAAACCCATTTTCTTTCTGGCCTGACACTCATGAAAAATGGTGAGGGAGAACTAGCTATAAAATCTTTCGAAACGGTCATAAATTTGGCACCTAATTTTGGTGCTGCTTATAATAATATTGGCTCATTATTGGAAAATTCGGGGAGGTTGGACGAGGCTATAAAAAATTATAAAGAGGCCATTAGAATTGATGCTAATAATATTCAAGCTCAGAATAACCTTGCCTCGACTATGATTGCGACCGGGGATATGGTGAGAGCAAAAAAGCATCTATTTTTAGCTATCAAAACTGACCCTTCCTATATTGAAGCTCATCATAATTTATCAGGTTTAAAAAAATATAAAAAAAGTGATCAAGATTTAAAAAACTTAAAAAAAATTGCTAAAGATTTTATAAAATTATCACCAATAAATCAGGTGCGACTTCATTTTATTCTTGCTAAAGCCCATTCAGATATAGGTGAGCATGATAGAGCGTTTTTCTATTATCAATTAGCCAATACTAAAATGCGGTCAAACCTTGAATATAATCAGAAAGTTGCGGAGAAAGTTAATATTGATTTAATAAATGTTTTTAATATTGATTATTTTGATTCTGATCAGATATTAGATAATGAGGATCCCACTCCAATATTTATTGTTGGGATGCCCCGTTCGGGATCTACATTAGTAGAACAAATAGTTGCCAGTCATAGCGAAGTTTATGCAGCAGGCGAACTGACCCTCCTTGGAGATATTATAAAATCTAAAATAGACAAATTTCCGGTTGATTTAGAAACGCTAAACAAGGATGAGTTGAAAAATATCGGTAAAGACTACTTGGCTGAAATAAAAAAAATAGCCCCTAACGCGAAGAGAATAGTTGATAAAATGCCCGGAAATTATCAATTTATTGGTATAATTTCAAAAATTCTACCGGGTGCGCGTATTATTCATACCAAAAGAAATCCTATAGATTGTTGTTTTTCTATTTATACCCGTTTGTTTCTAGAAAAAGTGCATTATGCTTATGATCTAGGTGAATTAGGTAATTACTATAAACTCTATGAGGACTTAATGGATCATTGGAGAGATCTATTATCAGATGGTATTATGATAGAAGTTAATTACGAAGGTGTAGTTGGAGATTTAGAGGGTGAGGCTAGAAAAATATTAGATTTTATTGACTTAGAATGGGAGGATAGTGTGTTAGGTTTTCATAAACAGGCTGGGGTAATTAAAACAGCTAGTGCTGCTCAAGTCAGGAAACCTATTTATCAAACGTCTATTCAGCGTTGGAGAGTTTATGAGAAACACCTTCGTCCATTAACTGAATTGTTAGAGCAGAAATAAGTAAACCCAAAAACCATCACTTAATTAGCTTTTGGTGTACTTTATTTATATATTACTTGCGTGCACTGTCGATGCTCCAGATGCCGCTACCACGTGCTGCAATATACAACATCGAAAAGCAGAACATAACAGCTAACTCGCCCTTATTAACAATAGGAAGCGTTAATTCTAAGAAGCTATTAGTTGTATCAGCTGGGGGGTTAAAAGCTTTGCTGCCGTAAGACATCCAGTATGCTACGGCCATCATGCCGGATGCTAGCAATGCTGCGGGCCGTGTGAATATGCCTAGAAATACGAAAAGACCTCCAAAAGCTAATATGGGCATACCTATATAGGCCATATAGGCTGGTGCATCGGCCATGCCTCTAGCAATCGGCCAGCTGAGGATATAGTTTGTTCCGTGAAATAGAAATAAAAAGCCCGTGACTATCCTTAATAAAGCGAAACACTGTGGTTCATAATTATTTATAAAACTATTCATTTTTTATCTTTCATATTTTCTTACTTATTACTTTTTGTCGTTATTTTTAAGATGGATTTAGTATATAATAATTTTTTAGACTAGTCAAAAGTGGGCATTATTCTGGATAAACTCATCTAATATATTTTTATTATTAATCATGAAAATTATTTTTTGGCACTTGGGTGGGCGTTATTATAAACGTCCATGAGGTAAGCCGTATCAACATCAGTATAATGTTGAGTTGTGCTGAGATCGGCATGCCCAAGTAGTTCTTGAATGGTACGAAGGTCACCACCTGCGGTTAAAAGGTGAGTGGCAAAACTATGACGTAGTGCGTGGGGAGTTGCAGTTGAGGGTAGCCCCAGGGCAATACGGACCTTCTTCATTGCGAGTTGTATGTTTCTAGCGTTTAATCTTTTGCCGCGTACGCCGATGAAAAGTGCATCGCCTTTTTCAATTGCAATGGGGCAGGCTCGAACATAGTTATCAATAGCGTCTGTAACTGCGGTTAGTAACGGCACTATACGCTCTTTATTACGTTTGCCTTTCACGATCATAACATCACCTTTATCCAAGTCTCCAAAATCCAAAGCCAAGGCTTCAGCGATACGAAGACCACAACCATAAAGAAGTGTTAGAACGGCTATATCACGAAGTGCAACCCAGTTATGAACTGCCGGGACGGCAAAATCTCCAACAATATTTATACTACGCTTTGCATCATCTTCGCTAATAGGTCGCGGCATGCGGCGTTTAAGCTTTGGGCTACTGACGGCATCAATAGCATCGTTTTCAAGTATGTTCATGCGCCTCAGATACTTATAAAAGGAGCGGACGGCGCTGAATGACCTTGCCATACTGGCGGGGGTCAATCCATCTCGCCGTCGCGCGGCAAGGTAACTTCTGAAGTCTGATGGTTTTAGATTTTCCAAGATTTTTTTGTCAGTTGCAACACCTTTATATTCGCAAAGGAATGATAAAAACTTACTTACATCACGCATGTAAGCACTATACGTGTGCTTGGAAGCACGCCTTTCGGATATTAGATAATCTTGCCACTGATTAAGAATAGGCATAATCGCAGGATAATGGATATGATCTAATTTTATTGTTTGAGCCATTGGATCATACATTTGTGATAGGATTTACCAAGGAAGCGAAGAAGCTCGGTTCCCTGACCAGGATAAAACATGTCTAAATCACGACTTCCAAACGCTAAAATACCAGGAGGGTTATATTTAGTTTTAGGTATTTTTATCAAAGCTTCTGTTTTAACCAGAGGCTTAGCAGGACCAAATATATCCTCAGAAACATTAGCTTCTCCACGTAATAGAATAATATCTTCTTGATTTAGATATTCATTTACACGACCTTTTTGAAGTAAAGTGATTTCTTTTAATGCGGGAGGATGAATAGGATGGTCTACCTCAAAGCATATTCTTATTACATCGATGTGCAGCATATCAGCCCAGTCTTGAGTAACTATATGGCCGATATGATTTAAAGCTTCCGTTTCAAGGAGGCACAGAACTGCTTCATGGACTTGAGCTTGGGTAGTTAAATTATTGCGTGAAGTATCAATTAGATGCCCCTGGTTATGTTGAAGGTCTTTTAAATTTTTTTTGATTTTTTCAATCATTATGTTTTGAAAATCAACGATCCGATCACCTTCTGAGCGGTCGGGGGGTGTAAGAATGCTATATAAGTCAGGATTGTTGATAAGAAAGTCAGGATTTTGCATCAAAAATTTTCTAGCTACTGAAGCATCGATAATATTTTTCAATTGTTCTTTTTTACCTGACATATTCTAGTCCGTTATAGATTGCCCTGTCTTCTCCCAATCGGCTACAAAGGCTGCTAAACCACTATCTGTGAGAGGGTGCTTAAACAGCTGATGAACCAATTTTGGTGGGATTGTTGCAACGTCGGCACCTATCAGTGCGCTATCAATAATATGAAGGTTGTGGCGGGTGCTTGCAACAAGAATTTCAGTATCAAAATTATAATTATCATAAATAATTCGAATTTCTTCGATCAGCGCCATCCCACTTTGACCAACATCATCATGGCGACCAACAAAGGGTGAAATAAAAGAAGCGCCAGCCTTGGCGGCGAGTAAGGCTTGAGCTGCTGAGAAGCAGAGGGTAACGTTGACCATCTTTCCTTGATCGGAAAAATATTTACAAGTTTTAAGCCCGTCTGGCGTCATTGGAACCTTGAGGCAGACATTATCGGCAATATTATAAAGGGCAACGGCCTCTTCAACCATTGTTTTATAATCGGTTGATGCAACTTCGGCACTTACTGGACCATCCACCAAATCGCAAATTTCTTTTGTTACTTCAAAGATATTTCTACCAGATTTCAAAATGAGTGATGGGTTAGTGGTAACTCCATCCACAAGCCCAAGCTCAACGAGAGGTTTTATTTCTTCTATTTCTGCGGTATCAATAAAAATTTTCATATGAATGGGTCCTTAGTTAACTGATTTTATCCTATGCGCCTTGTATTCGTCTTTTGTGCCCCGATTTTATCTATTATGCAAGAGTATATTAAGATAATGTAACCGTAAAATTTTAATTCGCAAGGTACTGTTTATTGTCAAAGCTTTTATCAGGTAAAAGAATACAAGTCCTATTACCGCTTCCTCTAGTTGGTGTATTTGATTATTTGGCCGATGAAAATTTAAATCTAAGGTTGGGTGATTTCGTTACTGTTCCACTCTCTGGCCGGGAAATTCAAGGTGTTGTCTGGAAGTTATCGCCAGGAAAAAAAGACGTCCCGTTAACTAAGCTAAAATATATCTTGCGTAAATCCGAACTTCCAACGGTACCCTCAAGTTTAATGGATTTTGTCCAATGGGTTGCTGGGTATACACTTTCGCCTCTTGGGTCTGTGTTAAAGATGGCTTTAAGCGTACCCCGTAAATTTGATAAAGAAAAAAAGAAGGTTTTTTACCGCCTTTCAACTGATGTAAGTACTAAACTTACAACGGCGCGAAAGCGAGTGATTAACGCTGCGGTTTCCGACATGCCTATGGCTGTTAGAACATGGGCCGAGCAAGCAATAGTCAGCGAAGGCGTTATTCGCGGCATGATCAAAGCAGGACAGCTCATTCCAGTGAAAGTGAGTGGTGAGGAGAGTTTTCTTGAGCCTGATCAGGAAATGCCAGGGGCAACTTTATCTGATGAACAGCAAATAGCGGCAGACCATATAATTATAAAACAGCGTTTGGGTACTCACCAAACTATCTTACTTGAAGGGGTAACAGGCAGCGGTAAGACAGAAGTTTATTTTGAGGCTGTTGCAGAAGCATTAAAGGATAAATGTTCACAGATCCTTGTATTAGTACCAGAAATATCCCTCACAGCTCAGTGGCTTGATAGATTTAAGGAGCGCTTTGGTGCAGCTCCAGTTATTTGGCACTCCGAAATGACACCGGCTCAACGCAGACGTACCTGGTGGGCAACTATTCGTGGTGAAGCAAGGGTCATTGTTGGTGCGCGCTCAGCACTATTTTTGCCACTTCAAAACCTTAAACTTGTTATTGTCGATGAAGAGCACTCGCAAACATTTAAACAGGATGAAGGGGTAATGTATCATGGACGAGATATGGCGGTGGTTCGGGCAATGCAGGCCGGTTGTACAATTATTTTGGCCTCTGCTACGCCATCCCTAGAAACTATGATTAATGCTGAAAATTCCAAATATGATTGGCTTTATCTTGGAGAGCGACACGGCTCGGCGGAGCTTCCTCAAATGAAGAGTATTGATTTGCGCCACCATAAGCTCAAAAGTGGATCATGGATCAGCACCCCATTGCAAAATGCTCTGACTGAAAACTTTAAAAATGGTGAGCAATCACTTCTCTACCTTAATCGGCGTGGTTATGCTCCGCTGACTTTGTGCCAGTCGTGTGGTCACCGAATGGAATGTCCTCACTGTTCAGCATGGCTTGTGGAGCATCATAAATGGGATCGGCTTGAATGTCATCACTGCGGCTTTAATTTAAGAAAGCCAGAGGGATGTCCAAAATGTGAAAAGGAAAATAGTCTTATTGCTTGCGGTCCAGGTGTTGAGCGGGTTGCAGAGGAAGTAGCGACCTTATTCCCTGAAGCTCGCCTTGCAGTGATGTCGAGCGATGAAATATCTAGTCCAAGCGTCTTAAAAGAAGTTATTGAAAGCATAGAACGTCATGAGATTGATTTTATCATCGGCACTCAGATTGTAACTAAAGGATATCATTTTCCGATGCTCACTCTAGTCGGTGTTATTGATGCCGATCTTGGTATATCAGGAGCAGATCCTAGAGCAGCAGAACGGACATGGCAGCAACTTGAGCAGGTGGCGGGTCGTGCTGGCCGTGCTGAGCGTGCGGGCCGAGTGCTTTTTCAAACTTATCAGCCAGACCATCCGGTGCTGCGGGCGCTTATTTCTGGTGATAAAGATCTGTTTCTTGAACAAGAAGCAACAGCAAGAGAGGCGCAGAACTTGCCTCCGTATGGTAAGCTTGCGTCACTGATTATTTCTGGGCCAGATAAAAATAATGTCATAATATATTGCAAAATGTTATCAAGATCCGCACCTCATTATAAGGATGTTAAAATCCTTGGGCCGGTTGCTGCCCCCATATCGTATTTACGTGGTAATTACCGCTACAGATTTCTCATTAAAGCAAATGCAAGTGTCAATATTCAAAATGAATTGAGCCAATGGCTAGCTCAAATTACTATGAAACGTGGCGTAAGGATCCAGGTTGATATTGACCCCTACAGTTTCTATTGAGGGGAAGGTTGAGGGTTTTGTTGATTTTATAGTCGTAACTCCAGACATAAGGTTGTCTGACAATAAAAAAATATTCCTAAATTTAATACCTATTTTTGTATTGTTAAAAGAAAAAATTTCATAAGCTTAAATTGCCTTCTTGCAGTATAGGAAACTGTGTGCTAGTTATCGCGCGACTATTGATAATTTATAACAGTTTTTCGCACCAGAATAGTATAATTAAATATGACTTTTTAGTGAATAATATGTTAGAAATTATTTGTTTTTATCGGTAGAATGATTCTAAGTTTGACCATTCTTGAACAAAAAGGAAGACATCAAAGTGTCATCTGAAAAAGTAGATAATATTGCTTCAGAAAAAATTTCGCTATCCGGCCTTGCAGGCCGTTACGCATTAGCGTTATTTGAGCTTGCTGAAGAGGGAAAAACGTTGGATCAAGTTGCGAAAGAACTAGATGCTCTCGGCGTGTTGCTTGATGAAAGTGTTGAACTTCGGGTTTTGACCACAAGTCCAATTATATCTTTATCTAATCAATCCGCAGCGATGGCCATGATGGTCAAAACAGTAGGATTTTCAAAAACGGTTGCAAATTTTATCGGTGTGGTAACTTCTAATCGCCGCCTTGACCAACTAGTAAATATTATAAATGAATTTAACAGATTGCTTTCTCATCACCGTGGTGAAGTGAACGCATTTGTAACAACTGCCTTTAGGCTTGATAAATCACAGCTCGGCGCGCTCAGTGCTAAGCTTAAATCTATGGTTGGAAGTGATGTTAATATGGAAGCAAATGTAGACGATGAACTGCTTGGTGGCATGGTTGTTCGTATTGGTTCTCGTATGATAGATAACTCACTGAAGACTAAACTTGCTAATCTTGAAGCAACAATGAAAGAGGTTGGATAATGGACATCCGTGCAGCGGAAATTTCTAAGATATTGAAAGAACAGATCGCCAATTTTGGTGACGAAGCAGAAATATCTGAAATTGGTAAGGTACTTTCAGTTGGTGATGGTATTGCTCGTATTTATGGTCTGGACAATGTACAGGCTGGTGAAATGGTCGAGTTTCCTGGGAGTGTCCGTGGAATGGCACTTAACCTTGAAGCTGACAATGTTGGCGTTGTTATTTTCGGTTCTGATAGTAATATTAAAGAAGGTGATACAGTTAAGCGTCTTGGAACAATTGTTGACGTGCCAGTTGGTAAGGGTCTTTTAGGTCGGGTTGTAGATGCCCTTGGTAATCCTATCGACGGTAAGGGACCTATCACTGACGTCACTCGAGAACGAGTAGAAGTTAAGGCTCCGGGTATTATCCCTCGTAAATCTGTACATGAGCCAGTCCAAACAGGTCTTAAAGCAATTGATGCTCTTGTGCCTGTTGGTAGAGGACAACGCGAGTTGATTATTGGCGACCGCCAAACAGGTAAAACTGCGGTAGCAATTGATACCTTCTTAAACCAAAAAGAAGTAAATGCTGGTGATGATGAAACTAAAAAACTTTATTGTATTTATGTTGCTGTTGGCCAAAAACGCTCAACTGTTGCACAAATTGTTAAAACTCTTGAAGAGCGTGGTGCAATGGAATATTCTATCGTTGTTGCCGCAACTGCTTCTGAGCCAGCACCAATGCAGTTTCTCGCACCCTATACTGGTACCGCAATGGGGGAGTTCTTTCGTGATAATGGAATGCACGCCTTGATCGTTCATGACGATCTTTCAAAGCAAGCTGTTGCATACCGTCAAATGTCTCTTCTTCTTAGACGTCCGCCTGGACGCGAGGCTTATCCGGGTGATGTATTTTATCTTCATTCACGCCTTCTCGAGCGCGCAGCTAAGATGGGGGATAAAGCTGGCAACGGTTCCCTTACTGCGTTACCTATTATTGAAACGCAAGCTGGTGATGTATCTGCTTATATTCCAACTAACGTAATATCAATTACGGATGGTCAGATTTTTCTTGAAACGGAACTTTTCTACCAAGGTATTCGCCCGGCAATTAATGTGGGTCTTTCAGTTTCCCGTGTTGGTTCTGCTGCTCAAGTGAAAGCCATGAAGCAGGTTTCTGGTTCAATTAAACTTGAGCTGGCTCAGTACCGTGAAATGGCCGCTTTTGCACAGTTTGGTTCTGACCTAGATGCGTCAACTCAACATCTTCTCAACCGCGGTGCGCGTCTAACAGAACTCTTAAAGCAGGCGCAATATTCACCGATGACAGTTGCTGAACAGGTTGTTTCCATTTTCTCTGGTGTAAATGGTTATCTGGATAAGATTGCTGTTAGTGATGTAACACGTTTCGAAGAGGCACTTATATCTGAGATGCATTTAAATCACAGTGATGTGATGGGAACAATTACTAAAGAAGGTAAAATTTCTGATATAACAATAGCTAAATTGAATGACATTATAGGCAAATTTGCAGGTAATTTTGTATAAAGTATTTGAAATTATAGGATAAGTCAGCATGGCTAACCTCAAAGACCTCAGAAACCGAATTGCTAGTGTAACTTCGACACAGAAAATTACTAAAGCAATGAAGATGGTTTCTGCATCAAAACTTAAAAGGGCTCAAGATGCTGCAGAATCGGCACGGCCTTTTGCTGAGCGTATGGAAAATGTTCTCTCTTCGCTAGCTTCTAGTATGAAGGGGCAGAGTGGCGGGCCAAAACTTCTCTCGGGGACGGGCAGTGATCAAAAACAGCTGGTTGTCGTTGCTACGTCTGAGCGTGGACTTTGTGGTGGGTTCAATACAAATATTGTTAAAGCGGCCAAAGTAAAAATCAATCAACTCCTTCGTGATGGTAAGGACGTAACAATTATTACTATAGGTAAAAAGGGCGCGGGCGTTCTCAAGCGTGAATACTCGGACAAGATGGTAAAACATTTTGATATGTCCCAAGTAAAGAACCTAGCATTCACAGATGCTGCCCCAATATCAAACCAGCTCATAGAGAAATTTGAAGCAGGTGAATTTGATGTTTGTACACTTTTCTTTGCTAAGTTTGTTAATGTACTGACACAAATTGTTACACCGCTTCAACTCATCCCAGCTTCAATTAATGGAGAGGATAAGGCCGGTTTAGATGGTTCTTGTTATGAATACGAACCAGATGAAAATGAAATTTTGGAAGATTTACTACCTCGTAATGTGGGTATTCAACTTTTCCGTGCGTTACTAGAAAACGCAGCCAGTGAACAGGGTTCTCGCATGACAGCGATGGATAGTGCAACACGGAACGCTGGTGACATGATTGACAGCCTTCGTACGACATATAACCGATCACGTCAGGCTGTAATTACAAACGAACTTATTGAAATTATTTCGGGCGCGGAAGCGCTTTAAGATAAATGAAGCGGGTAAAATACCCAAGGAGTTAATAAAATTATGACAACAGAAAATAAAGGCTATGTAGTTCAGGTAATCGGCGCGGTTGTCGACGTTAAGTTTGATGGCAACCTTCCAGCCATTCTTTCTGCATTGGAACTTGATAATAATGGTAACCGGCTGGTCCTTGAAGTTGCTCAACACCTTGGTGAAAACACCGTGCGAACTATTGCGATGGATAGCTCAGATGGATTAGTTCGTGGTATGCCTGTAACGGATACTGGCGCACAAATTTCAGTGCCGGTTGGTCCAAAAACACTTGGTCGTATCATGAATGTAATTGGGGAGCCAATTGATGAACGTGGCCCCATTGGTCATTCGGAAACATCGCCTATCCACGCGGAAGCACCAGAATTTATTGACCAATCAACCGAGTCTGAAATTTTAGTAACTGGTATTAAAGTTGTTGATCTACTTGCTCCCTATGCGAAGGGTGGTAAAATTGGTTTGTTCGGTGGTGCGGGTGTTGGTAAAACAGTTCTAATAATGGAACTTATTAATAATATTGCGATTGGTTCTGGTGGTTACTCCGTGTTTGCTGGTGTGGGAGAGCGTACCCGTGAAGGAAATGATCTTTATCATGAGATGATTGAAAGTAAGGTTATTGATCTTGAGGGTGATAATTCCAAAGTAGCACTTATCTACGGTCAAATGAATGAACCTCCAGGAGCTCGTGCACGTGTTGCACTTTCTGGGCTGACTGTAGCAGAATATTTTCGTGACGTTGAAAATCAAGATGTATTATTTTTTGTAGATAATATATTTCGCTTTACACAAGCCGGGGCTGAAGTATCTGCGCTTCTTGGTCGTATTCCTTCTGCCGTGGGGTATCAACCAACTCTTGCAACGGACATGGGTACTCTACAGGAACGTATTACTTCTACAAACAAAGGATCCATTACCTCTGTGCAAGCAATCTACGTTCCGGCCGATGATTTGACCGATCCAGCACCTGCGGCCTCATTCGCTCATTTAGACGCCACTACAGTTCTTAACCGCGCTATTTCTGAACTTGGAATTTACCCTGCTGTGGACCCACTTGACTCAACATCGCGTATTCTAAGTGCTGAGATTGTAGGAGATGAGCACTATAATATTGCACGTGAAGTTCAGGAAATACTTCAAAAATATAAATCACTTCAGGACATCATCGCCATTCTTGGTATGGATGAGCTTTCAGAAGATGACAAACTTATTGTATCACGCGCCCGTAAAGTTCAACGTTTCATGTCACAGCCATTCCATGTTGCTGAAGTATTTACTAATATGCCTGGTAAGTTTGTAGCCCTTGAAGATACAATTCGAAGTTTTAAAGAGATTATAAGAGGTGACCACGATGACCTTCCGGAAGCAGCCTTTTTAATGGTTGGAGGTATCGATGATGCTGTCGAAAAGGCGAAGAAAATGGCTGCTGAAGCAGCATAAATAATAAGGAATATACATCTATGGCTGAAAAGCTTCATTTTGAACTGGTTTCGCCAGAAAAACTTCTTAAATCGGCAGATGTTGATATGGTCGTTGTTCCGGGTACTGAAGGTGACTTTGGGGTGCTACCAAAACATGCGCCGCTAGTTTCAACGCTCCGTACCGGTATTATAGAAGTACATAACGATAGTGAAGCTGAAAAATTACTTGTTGTTGGTGGTTTTGCTGAAGTGAATTCTGAGGGCCTTATAATTCTTGCTGAGATAGCTAGGCCTTTAGCAGAGGTTGATAGAGAGACTTACCTCTCTAAGCTTAAAGATCTTGAAGAAACTGTTTTACATGCAAAAGATAATGATGCTAAAGCTCGTGCTGAAAAGGCTAGGGACGGCATAGCTTCTATAATAGAAGTATTGGACCGCGAAGTAGCATAAATCTATAGATTATTTTTATTTGTCTTGCGTGTAATTTTCACAGCCATTTGTAACTCTAAGTTCAAAAATACGTATCTTTGAGGCTATTTTTTTCACAGTTTGTTGAGATACTGCTTCACATTATGCTGTAATTTTCGTTATTTGATTTTCATTCTCAAGGTCTACGGGAACTAACAACTCATAAATTTTTACCCCAGAACTTATAATTATAATACTAGGCAATAAGAGAAATGGGAATAGAAGGTATGAGAGAAGGTCTGAGGGACCAACCAGGTCTATTATCGTTACCCCGATTATTGATGGAAACATTGCAGGAATAAAACTAAGCAGGCCAATAATTATGATCCGTCTATTATTATCACGTGTATAATAATAAGCTGATTTCATAGGAAGAATAGTTTTATTTAGAGCTATACTTATAAAGGTTGGCTGAACTCTCATTGTTATGAGAAGAATAAAAATCAACATAACTATAGTAACTAGTGCAGTTAAAAACGCTTCGCTTAATGCAGTTTTTCCCGCGACTTCTTCGACAATACTTACTATGAGACCCAATAATAGCAACAATGTTAGAATAGCTAGAAACAAAACGCATAGCAGCGCTAATATGTATGCTGCCATTTTTAAAAATGATTTAATAAATTCACTTATGTCAATTTTAAAGAGATCCTTTTTTGGAAGTGCAAATACACGATAGAAAAAAATATTTATAGAGATCAAAATTATAAAACAGAAAGTTATATAAAAACTAAGTGAAAGAAAACTATAATTCATCTGTGATAATACCGTTGATAAAAGAAAAATAGGTATAGCTAAGATATACGAGTATATGAGCCATATTTTAATATTATTAAAGACCATCAAATAAGATTTTTTCAGAATGGTCATAACAGGTAAAATTATATTTTTGTTGTCGATCATTACTTATTCCGTAAGGTAATAAAATTTTTCAGAGAGTGCTTTATATATATCCCGTTTGAAGGGTACTATTATTTCTTGGAGGTCATTCATGTCAACCCATCTCCAAGATGAAAATTCCGGATGCCTGGTTTTAATATTTATGTCGCTGTCTTCGCCATGGAAGCGCATCACATACCACTTCATTGTTTGGCCACCGTAACGTCCTTTCCATACTTTTCCATAAAGTTTATCTGGTAGATCATAAGTAAGCCAATCTTGATACTCAGCAATAATATCGGCTTGTGTAATGCCTGTTTCCTCTTCTAGTTCGCGTATAGCGGCAACCTTTGGATCCTCACCATTCTTAATTCCACCTTGAGGCATTTGCCAGGCTTCAGTATCCGTGTCTATTCTTCGAGCCACAAAGACTTTCCCTTTATTATTAAGGAGCATAATGCCAGCACAGGGACGATAAGGGAGAACTAAACTTCTTTTTGACATTATTTCACCCATTGACGGTTTGCGATTGCGGTAACTGGAACAAGCTCTATCCCTTTGTTGGCTAGTGTATCTGCCCATTCGGAAATTTCATTTATTGATAGTGGAACCGCGCGCGCAAGACCGAGCGCTGTGCCCAATTTTATTGCAGTTTTTTCAAGTTCATCAAGATGTTTTTGAATTTCTACTTTAGTTAGAACGTTATCAATATATCGATCATTTTTGGCACTGGGCATACCCAAGTTCTGTGCTATCTGAGAGGCCACGCTGAACCTAGTAGACCGGCTATCGATAAACATGAGATTCTTATTTTGAAGCTCGGTAAGAATAGGCGTGAGGGCTTCTTCTTCAGTTGTAAATTTCGAACCCATATGATTAATAACACCTACATATCCTTTAACTTGATTAAGTAGCCAATCAAGTTTGGCTAAATTGTCAATGGGATCATCATTAGCCATTAGAGTGTGTGGTCCAGGATCGTTACTTGGATAACTAAGGGGCTCCGTGGGGATCATCAAAAATCCTTCGTGACCTGTTTTTCGAACCCTATCCATCCAGGATTGAATATTTCTTGCATATGGTGATAAGGCAAGGCCAACCTGTTCCGGCAGGATATTAATAGCCTCATTGCTATTATTCAAATTAAGACCAATATCGGTTATTATAATAGTAATCCGGGGAAGATCTTTGCTTCCTATAAAGGGTTGCGCATATTCCTTCCAGGCGATAAAGCCTTCCTGTTCTTGAGTAGATTGGGGTTCATGATTACCCTCGGTTAAAATATTTTTATCTATAGAAACTTGTACGGTTTTTTGTTGAGGACTTTCAGTGTTAAGTATTGGAAGAGCTTTTGTGATTAAAGGTTTTGTAATAAAGATTTTTTGTTGACTGGTTAATTGGGTTTTTAATTTTTTGTTTTTGGGTTCTTCAACTTCATCTATAACAACTGTAATGGGATAGGTTGTTATAATTTTTGAAATATTCTCATCCTCACTATTTATTAAAGTATTAATAGTTATAGAATTTTTGGAGGCTATTTTTGACGTGGTCTGGTCCTCATCAGATAGAAATGCCCAAGCTATAACAATGACAATTAAAAAAATGACTAATCCCCAAGCTAATCTGAGTGGATTAATTAATTGTTGACGCATTGACGCTTGTAATTCAGGTTCATTTAACATTGAGTTCTAATATAAAATCTATTGTTGTTTAATTGTTGCTAGTTATAGCCATGCCACGGATGAGATTGAGTGCGAAGTTAAGTTGGTAATCGTCCTGTGCAGTTGTAGTCCGTTGAATTATATCGTTACCCTCTTCTTTCTCAAGCTCTTCCTCGTCTAACGAGTTATTAATTATAACTTCTCCTGCATCATCAAGCTCAACTAGGTCGTCACTCTTTTCTGCCGGGTTCGGCTGGATAGTGTTTGGGTTAGCAAGACTTCCTCGAAGGCTAGATTCACTGCGACGATTTTCTACAATCTCTTTATTCTCAAGGCTTAGTTGCTCAACGACGACATCTGGAAGTATGCCTTCGCCTTGGATTGAATTGCCAGATGGTGTGAAATAGTAGGCGGTTGTTAAACTCATGGCACCATCAATCGAAAGTGGAATAACAGTTTGAACTGATCCTTTCCCAAAGGATTTAGTTCCTAAAACTACAGCCCGTTCGTGATCTTGCAACGCACCGGCGACAATTTCAGACGCTGATGCAGAACCACCATTAATTAGAATTACCAAAGGCTTACTATCAATACTGTCTCCAGATTGTGCATTATACCGTTGAATATTTTGATCATTTCTGTTTCTTGTAGATACAATTTCGCCACGATCAAGGAACACATTTGTTACGTCAATAGCTTGATCTAATAACCCGCCCGGATTATTTCTAAGGTCAAGAACAATCCCCTGCATATTATCACCAAGTTCTTTTTTAATTTCCGATATAGCTTCGCGTAATCCGGGAGTTGCTTTTTCTGTAAAGGATGAAATACGGATATATCCAACCTCATCTTCAATATGATGGCGAACTGAATTTACTTCAATAATAGCGCGCGTCAGGGTTAGCTCGATAAGGCTATTTTCATCTTTTCTAGCTATGCTAATATTGATATCTGTACCGACCTTACCACGCATTTTTTCAACAGCTTCATTTAAGGTTAAACCATTTATTTGCTCTCCATTAATCCTTGTGATGTAATCTCCGGCCTCGATACCAGCACGGTCAGCGGGGGTATCATCCATTGGAGAAACAACAAGAATAACGCCTTTATCCATTGTGACTTCAATACCTAAGCCACCAAACTCTCCGCTGGTCTGGACACGCATATTTTCATATTTCTTTGAGTTTAAATAGTTTGAATGTGGGTCTAGAGAGGTCAGCATGCCATTAATAGCAGCTTCAATTAATTCTTCATCTTCAACTTCTTTAACATATTGCGAACGGATGCGCTCAAATACATCAGCAAATAAATTCAGTTGATTGTATGTTTCAGACTTTTCTGCGTGTGCTTGCATACTCGTATTGGAGCAGAAAATACTAATCACAAATAGGCTCGTTTTAAATAATTTTTTCATCACAAAATATCTTTCCATTACTTTACAGCGCGATCCATAGCCATAATCCATAACATGGGATTAATTGGTTTTCCCTTTTGTCTTAATTCCACATAAAGTTTATGATGAGAATCAGACGCAAATTTTTCTAAGGACATTTGTCCTACTGGCTCACCTTTTAGTATTGATTGTCCTACAATACCATTAATATTTTTCATGCCGGATAGAAGTGTATGATAACCTTCTCCGTGGTCAATGATCAAGAGTTGTCCATAGGAACGAAATATCCCTGAAAAAACAATACGCCCGTCATGGGGAGCAACCACAGGAGCGCCGCTATGCGTATTAATAATAATACCCTTTGCTCTTTGCCCTGTTGGAAGTAGTTGATTATAAATTTGATAGATTGAACCACGAGCTGGCAACGCTATATTGCCTTTTGCCCGAGCAAAAGACAGACTGCTTCTTGGGGCAGATATGGAGGCGGTCGGAAAAAAGGTATGTTTATGATTTGGTTTGTCTCTAAGGTCTTTTTGTGCAGTTATAGCAGCTTCTTCACGGAGAATAATTTCAGAGGCTATTTTTTTTATTAGGTCCTCTAAATTAATCGCTGTTTCAGCAAAAACCCTTAATCTTTCTCGTTCTTTTATTGTGGAGTATTCAATATTACTTTGTCGGCCTATACGCTTTTTAAGAAGATCATCAATTTCATTATTTACAGTAACTAGCTTTGCTCTATTTTTTTTTAATTCAATACTCTGCTGACGCATCTCAGCCCGTATATTATCTAGATCGAATAAGTCGTTCTCAATAATGAGGGCGCGGTTTTTTAGATTAGGTAAAATTACTTTCAGTAAAGAAGTAGTTCGGAGAGTATTTAACGCATCGTTTGGCTTAAAGGCGACAATATTAGCTTTTTGTATACTTAGTCGCTGCATTGCACCCAACGTTGACGCCATTTCGAAATTTTTTGTACTTAGATTTTTTTTTAATTCTAATTCACGAACGCGAAGATCTAATAGATTATCCTCTGCAATAAAAATATCCTCCTCAATGATTTGTATTTTTGCGGCGGAATTTATCAAGTTTTTTTGAATTAGGGAAATTTCTTCGCGAATTTCACGTGCTTGGTCCTCAAGGACGCCTGCACGTTCGGAAGATTTTTCTATTTGTTTGCGAAGGGTTTGAAGTTTAGTGGTGTTTTCTTGATTTTCTTCTCGTATTTGTGCCGCTAGTTTAGACGCAGGAATAAATGTTAAGATCAAAACGACACTAATAAATGTTGAACTAACCAGCATTTTTTTATTGAAAAATCTAAACTTTATGTTTGAAATGGCTAAGCTCCATCCATTTTAGACTTTATAAGACTTCGCCCAGTCATACTCGATGGTTGCTCGAGCTTCATTAGTGATAAAATGGTTGGAGCAATATCACATAGGGCACCATTTTCTAGTGTTATCAGATCACTTGAGCGCACTTGGTCATTTATTAAAATAAAGGGTACGAGATTTGTGGTATGAGCGGTATGAGGCACTCCTGTAGAGGGATCTTTCATTAGCTCAATATTGCCATGATCTGCTGTCACCAACATTGAACCCCCGACCGTTTCTAGGGCTTCTCTGAGTTTTCCGAGACAATCGTCAATTGTTTCAACTGCCTTAAGAGCAGCCTCAAGAACTCCAGTATGTCCAACCATGTCCGGATTTGCATAGTTTACGACGATAAGATCAAATTTCTCGGTAAGGATTGCATCTACCAACTTATTTGTTAATTCTAGTGCTGACATTTCTGGCTTGGTATCATAAGTAGCTACATCTGGTGAGGGAATTAATATACGTTCTTCACCAGCATACAAATCTTCGTTACCACCATTAAAGAAAAAGGTTACGTGAGCATATTTTTCTGTTTCCGAAATCCGTAGTTGGTTGAGATTTTGCTCAGAGATTATCTCCCCCAATGTATTTTTAAGGGCTTCTGTCGGAAAGAGGCATTCCATATGACTGGAAAGATGATTGGAATATTTACTCATGCCAATGGCTGCGGACAAATTAATATTCTTTGGTTTTTTAAAACCATCAAAACTAGGATCAACAAATGTCGCCATAATCTCACGAGCGCGATCAGCCCGAAAGTTACTTGAAACGATCGCATCACCGTCATGCATCCCTTTATAATTTGCTATGATGCTCGGTTCGATGAATTCATCAGAGAGGTTGGTTTGATATGCATGGTTTACGACAGAAATAGATGATTTAAAATGATGTCCTGTGCCGCCAGATATTGCTAAATGAGCTTTTATAACACGGTCCCACCGGTTGTCACGATCCATGGAGTAGTATCTACCAGAGACGGTTACTATGTGGACATTTCTCAATTCGGCAATATCATCTTCGAATTGCTTAATAAACTTAAGAGCACTTTTCGGTGGGACATCACGACCATCAGTAAAGGCGTGTACGGCAACAGGAATATCAGCTTTCGAATATTCACGAGCTAGGGCTACGATGTGATCTTGATGTCCATGAACCCCCCCGGGTGATATGAGGCCAAGGATATGACAAGTACCTTTGGTTTTTTTAAGTGCTACTATTGATTTTTTTAAACAATTAATATCTTTAAGGCGATCATTTAAAATAGCTTCGTCAATTCGAGGTAGTTCTTGTTTAACGACCCTACCTCCACCAATATTCATGTGCCCGACTTCTGAATTTCCCATTTGCCCAATGGGAAGGCCTACAGCCTTGCCGGACGTTTGTAAAAGGGAGCTAGGAAAGTCTGAAATTAGTGCATCATAGTTGGGTGTATTAGCCAATTTTATGGCATTATTTTCAGTGCTCTCACGAGCACCCCACCCATCAAGAATGCATAAAATTAATGGTTTTGTTGGTTTTAAAATAAATTTGTTCATGGACTGACTATACTACTAATTTTTTTTAAAGGACAATATTTTTAAAGGACAATAAATTTTTTAAGGGATAATATAAAGTGTGATTTTATTTATGTATCTTGGTATTTTTAGTCTTTATGATAAGGATGGCCTGAAAGTATGGCTGAAGCTCGATAGAGTTGTTCACAAAGCATTGCTCTGACCATCATGTGCGGCCAGGTCATATCCCCAAAAGAGATTAGATAATGCGCACGGCTTTTAATTTTTTCATCATATCCATCGGCTCCGCCAATAAGAAAGACTAGGTTCACTACTCCTTGATCTTGCCATGCGCTTACTTTATTGGCGAAATTAGTACTGCGTAACTTTTCACCACGTTCATCAAGGGCAATTATAATAGCACTTTGGGGTATAGCTTTCAGCAGAAGTTCACCTTCCCTTTTCATTCTAGGGCCAGCCTTAAGAGGTCTTTTTTCTTCAACCTCGATAATCCTAATATCCCACGGACAGCGCTTCAGATAGGTTTTTAGTAGATCATATTCTGCAGATTTTTTCATTCTGCCAACGGCAATAATGTAGATGTTCATTATTTCTGCGCATCAACTGCTGAGGCTAACATTTTTTCAGGGGTAAAATCGACAGCCCACATCTTTTCAAGGTTGTAAAAAGTACGAACCTCTGGTCTAAAAATATGAATAATAATACTTCCTGCATCAAGGAGCACCCAATCAGCTTTTTCCATTCCCTCAAGTTTGCAACCGTTTGGCCCATGCTTGAGTTTGCGGTAAAGGTGATCTGCTATTGCCGCGACCTGTCTTGTAGAACGGCCTGATGCGATTATCATCGAATCGGCGATGCTAGTTTTTCCCTTTAGATCTATGTTGATGATATCTTCTGCTTTATCGTCCTCTAGTGAAGTAATAACGAATTGCAGAAGTTCAGCACTGCTGAACGACTGAATGGGATCTGACGCGTTCTTTAACTCTGTTGTATCTTGCACTTTAAATTATGTAACCTCTTGTTATTTAATATTATTTCTTATTTCTGTTGATGACAATGGATTATAAGTAACTTCACAAAAAATCCATGCCGGCGGGGTTAAACTATATAGAGTGTTGGCCTGTTCTATGGGGACCTGGGCACTTTTTAATGCCTTTGCTGCAACACTCTCTAAGACCTCTCTAGAATAACTGGGACGGTTAAAAATCGCAAACGGAACCGTATTAGCTATCTTTTTCCAATCTTTCCATTCATGAAACTGGACTAAATTATCTGCTCCCATTAACCAGATAAAATGGTCATTTTTCATATTTATTTTAATCTTCTCTAAAGTATCAACTGTATAGATAGTTCCAAATTTATTTTCAATATCACTTACCTTGATGCGAGGGTCGTTTGCTTGGTTTTGAGCGGATGAGTACCGGTCTATAAAATTTTTATTAGTGGTTGTTGACTTGAGCGGATTACGTGGGGAAACCAGCCACCAAATTTCATCAAGTTCCAAAATATCAAGGGCAGCGAGACTAATCTCGAGATGACCATTATGTGCAGGATTAAAGGATCCTCCAAGTAGGCCTATTTTTTTACTCTGGGCGGATTTGTCCATTGCCTCTTACCTGATATTTATAGCTAGTTAATTGCTGGAGGCCGACTGGCCCGCGTGCATGTATTTTTCCAGTTGATATTCCGATTTCGGCTCCCATTCCAAATTCACCACCATCAGCATATTGAGTAGAAGCATTATGCATAACAATTGCACTATCAACTTCATTTAAAAATTTTTCAGCATTTTTTGTATTTTCAGTGATAATACTTTCCGTATGACTTGAGCCATACTTGGCTATATGCGAAATAGCCTTATCGATACCATCAACAATGCGTACCGAAATAATTGCATCGAGGTATTCAGTGCTCCAATCAACTTCTGTTGCTTCCTTAGCATTTTTAAATAGTGTGCAAATAAATTTATCACCTCGTATTTCGCAATTTTGATCATTTAAGGTTTTTAAAATAGCTATTACTTTATGTTCAGAAATCTTACTATTTATTAACAGAGTTTCTGCCGAACCACAAATACCTGTCCGACGCATCTTTGCATTGAGAGTGATTGCTATTGCCTTTTCAAGGTCAGCACCTTCATCAATGTAGATGTGACAAATACCGTTTAGATGGGCCATCACTGGTACTCGGCTATCATTTTGTATTCGCTCAATCAATGATGTACCTCCACGTGGTATAATTACATCCACATAGTCAGAAAGACGAAGCAATTCCCCAACCGCTGAGCGGTCTTGGGTGGGGATCAATTGAATTGCATCTTCAGGCAGCCCGGCACTTTTTAGTCCTCGAACAATGCAGGCATGAATTGCATGACTTGAATAGGCACTTTCACTACCACAACGAAGTATCACTGCGTTCCCAGCCTTTAAACAAAGAACGCCAGCATCAGCGGTAACGTTTGGGCGGGATTCAAAAATTACACCAATAACACCAAGTGGTACACGCACTTGAGAAATATGAAGTCCATTTGGGCGGGTGTTCGTTTCCATAACATCCCCAATAGGATCTTCGAGATGAAGTATAGCCTCAATACTGCAGGCTATAGCCTCAATGCGTTCATTATCAAGAAATAATCTATCCAGCATGGCGACGCTGAGGCTGCGTCCCTTTCCAATATCCATATCTTTTTTGTTAGCTTTTATTATTTCATCTTTAGCACTTCTAATCTCCAGAGCTGCTACTTTTAGGGCCTTATTCTTAATGGAGGTAGATGCTAGCGCCAGTTCTTGTGACGCCACCTTAGCTTTTTGGCCAATACCCTTAATGAGAATTTTTATATTATTTTCGCTATTCATCACTTTGTCTTCCTTGGCTTATTACCATATCACTGCGGTGTATAATCTCTTCTCGTCCGCTGTATCCAAGAATATTTTCAATTTCGCTACTTCGCGCACCTATAATTTTTTCTACTTCCTCAGATGCATAAGCTACTAATCCGCGAGCAAACTCAGTGCCATTATTATTTGTAACTTTTACTGTATCACCCCTTTTAAAATCTCCATCTACGCTAATAAGTCCTGCTGGTAATAGACTTTTTCCATTAGAAAGAGCTTTTAATGCACCATTATCTATAACAATTGTCCCAGCAGGCAGAAGTGTACTTGCAATCCATTTTTTCTTTGATGTTAGTGGCATTATTGATGCTTCAAACCAGGTGCCGTTATCTTTTTTTGCGCCCTGTTCTAAGTACATCTTAATTGGATTATTCATAGTGCCGTTTAAGATAACCATATGACAACCACTAGTAGTAGCAATACTTGCAGCGGCGATTTTTGTAATCATACCGCCACTTCCAAAACCAGTGGATATTGGCTCTCCAGCCATTTTTTCAATTTGAGGAGTTATTTCTCTAACAGTGCGGATAAATTTAGCCTTCGAATTTGTTTTGGGATTTTCACTATATAAGCCGTTAATGTCAGAGAGCAATATCAATAGATCAGCTTCACACATGGTGGCAACTCGCGCAGCTAAACGGTCATTATCACCATAACATAATTCGTCCGTTGCCACTGTGTCATTCTCGTTGATTACTGGCACAACACCAAGTTTGAGCAAACGGTTAATTGTGCCTCGCGCATTTAGATACTGGCCTCTATTTTCTGTGTTACTATAGGTGAGAAGTACTTGAGCGACGGGGATACCGTGCTCTGCTAACTTTTCTCGAAAAGTTGCAGATAGTTCTATTTGCCCAATAGCTGCTGCAGCCTGATTTTCAACTATTTTTTTACTCATCTTGAGGCCAAGAATTTTTCGGCCGAGTGCAATAGAGCCAGATGAAACTAGGATAACATCTTTGCCTTGCTCTTTTAATTTGGCAACGTCCGCTGCAATACTAGATAACCAATCAGAGGAAATTTTTCCCGTATTTCCATCTATTAGCAGTGCCGAGCCAATTTTAATAACTATCCGATTTAGTGACTTAAAGCGGACCTCTTTTGCATGAAGATCTATATCTCGTTTTATATCCATTTTAAACGGGAGACCATTCTTTAGGGTTGGCATCCCCTTCTTCAGGAGCCAAGGTTTCCTGATCTTGAACAGCACGTTCAGTGTGTCGAACACTTTCTACATTTTCAAGAAGTGCTCGCAGCATTTCTGTAATGCCTTCACCGGTTACACCTGAGATTGGCATAATAGGTGAAGACGTAACCTGTGAAAGTTCATTGACAAGCATTTTTACCAACTCTTCATCAAGCGCATCAATTTTATTGATAGCAATTATTTCCTTCTTTTCTGCAAGTCCTTCGCCATATTGCTCTAATTCATGACGAATAGTTTTATATGCTTCTACAATTTCTTCCCCGGTTCCATCAATGACATGGAGGATGGTTGAACAACGTTCAATATGGCCAAGAAAACGATCACCAAGACCAAGCCCTTCATGTGCACCTTCAATGAGACCAGGAATATCAGCAATAACAAATTCTTTTTTATCCACATATACAACGCCAAGCTGAGGTTTGAGTGTAGTGAAGGGATAGTCAGCAATTTTTGGTTTGGCCCGGCTTGCAGCGGATAAAAATGTTGATTTTCCTGCATTAGGCAATCCCACAAGACCTGTGTCTGCCATTAACTTCAACTGCATCCAGATCCACATTTCTTCTGCGGGACCGCCTTGTGTAGTTTGGCGCGGAGCCTGATTTACTGACGTTTTAAAACTTGTATTACCGCGGCCACCCCTTCCGCCCTCGAGCATCAATATTGTTTGACCAGCATCAGTAAGGTCTGCGAGCATGACATCGTTATTTTCATCGAAAATCTGTGTACCAACTGGCACAGACATGATGATGTCTTGTCCCTTTGCCCCAGTGCGATTTTGACCCATGCCGTGCATTCCCCTACTTGCTTTAAAATGCTGCTTATAGCGGTAGTCGATAAGAGTGTTGAGGCCTTCGACGGCTTCAATGATTATGTGGCCACCCATTCCCCCACTTCCACCATCAGGGCCTCCGAACTCCACGCTTTTTTCACGACGAAAACTCAAGCACCCTACACCACCTGCGCCTGATTTTATATACGTCTTACATTGATCCAGAAACTTCATGTTAGGCCCGAACTTTATTGGTTAAGAATTTAACTATATATTATTTGGTTTAGTTTAGTCGCAAAAAAAGGAGAGTGACTGATCATTCTCCTTTTTCAAATCTCTTATGGCGTAGCATTTTATTTTAGGCGAGTAATTCAACAGAAACAAAATTACGTTTTAATTTGCCTTTATAAAATTTAATTTTTCCTTCTGTCAAAGCAAAAAGTGTATGATCTTTACCCATTCCTACGTTGTCTCCAGGATAAAACTTAGTTCCACGTTGACGAACAATAATATTTCCTGGGATTACCGCTTCACCACCATATTTTTTAACACCAAGGCGACGCCCCGCTGAATCACGACCGTTACGTGAACTACCACCAGCTTTCTTATGTGCCATTATTATTTCTCCTTAGTTTTAGTTGCTGTTTTCTTAGCTGCAGGCTTTTTCACGGCTACTTTTTTTGGAGCGACTTTTTTCGCCGGAGCTTTTTTCACTGCTGCTTTTTTTGGCGCATCTTTTTTTTCTTCAGCTTTGAGCTCTACTGCCTTTGTAGCTATTTTTTTTGGTGCAGCTTTCTTCGGCGCATTTTTACCGATACCAATGATCCTTAGGACAGTTTGTTCCTGTCTATGCCCTGCCTTACGGCGGTAACCTTGGCGGCGTTTTTTCTTAAAGACGATAATTTTAGCTGCTCTGGCTTGCTCAAGAATTTCTGCTGTAACAATAATTCCTGAAACGGCAGGCGTACCTACTTTAACACCTTTATCGTCACCAACCATGAGTACGGTGTCTAAGGATATTTCAGTTCCGGCTTCTCCGTCGAGCTTCTCCACTTTAATTACATCACCGACAGCAACTTTGTATTGCTTTGCGCCGGTCTTGATGACTGCAAACATAATCTGTTCCTATTTTATCTTCTGGTCATAGCCGGTAATGAACTTTGTTCATATTTATGGACCGGGTTACGACGAATGTCATCTTTAAATATGAGAATCTCTTCTCACAATTAAAAGTGGGCGAAATATAGCGTTCAGCAGGACTGTGTCAAGGTTTTTTGTGATAAAATCATTTGTTGAAAGTGATTAAATTTATCACCATCGAAAACACTATGCCTTTAAACAGGCTTAGGGGGAAATTTTATTAAGATATTATGCACTCTCTAATAAAATAATTTCCCCGAAAACCGTGTTTTAAAACTCCCTACTAAAGATTATTTAGAAACCATAATTCATGGACAGTCGGAAGTTCCGGCCCGGCAAGGGTACCGTGTCTTTTAGATATGAAGTATGTTGGCGACGCTCAGCATTTGTAATATTCAAGGCCTGTAACCTGACATTTAAATCACGCTCCGATCCAAATGGTCGCCAAGTTGCTGATAAATCAACAGTTGTATAGCCGTCTGTAGGAAGAATGTTTGTGACTGTTTTTTTTGTGCTGCCCGTTACACCTAAATTTCCGCCAATATCAAATATGTCACTTTTGTATTCAATGCCAAAATTACCACTAGCCGCTGGCATACGGGGAATGATGCCATTATTATTAAAGCGCGCATGAACAAAATCTGCAGACCCACTTAGATGTAAACTATAGTCTTTTGTTTCGATTAAAGTATAGTTTAATTCTAACTCCGCACCGTAAAATTTAGCATCTTTTGCTCTATACTCAAAGCGGCTAAGGTTATCTGTTTTTAGGCCAGTTGCGTATTCATAAATATAGTCTTTGTACCAAGTATGATAAATATTTACACTACTACTAAATGCCCCTGTATCTCTTTTAAAGGTAAGTTCTGCGGAGGTTGCCCTTTCTGTTTTGAGGTTTAGGTTACCAACCTCATAGGCTTTAGTGGCCAAATGGGGTCCGTTCGAATATAATTCTTCTGGATTTGGGCTACGTTCTGAACGGCTTAAATTAATCCCTATAAGGTTCGATTCGGTGGGATGAATAGCGGCCCCTGCAGAGAAACTAAGGTTACGAAATGTTTTATTTGTACCGAGAGTAAGATTTTTAGTCTTCTGTTGATCGTAGCGTCCCCCAACTTCAAAAGTAACTGGATCTAAGTCAATTTTTTCAACGGCAAATACACCCCACTGAAATGTAGTGTTGGGTGCAACAAACGCCTCTTCGCCTATAGCAGAAAACTCCCGATTTTTAAGCTGAATACCCATCGAACCCTGGATGGCCCCAATGGGTTTTTGGACCAGGTCTACACGACCTTCCCAGCCTTTATTCTTGAAAGTAGTCCCAGCAGCTCCATTTTCCATCTCTACATGTTTGTAGTCTGCATATCCAAAACGAATTCGACTTTCTTCAAATATCATAAAGTCATTTTCAATATTGCCTTTTAAATCAAAACGCTTCTGGTCAAGATTAACGCGAACAACTTCTTCCTCTCCTTCCTCACCGTGAGCGCCATGCCCTGGAACACCATAGTTACTGTCATTCAAACTGAAAGAGGCCCCAAATGTTGCATTCTCACCAATCCACCCAATTCCAAAAGTACCACCTTTGTTGTCTACATCAGAATTTTTAACTGTTCCTTTTTCTTCAGCGTGCTCTTCGCCTTCGTGACCTTCTTCTTCTTCTTCGGCCTCTTCTGCCGCTCTATAGGCCTTACTTTCGACAAATCCAGGAATGGCATAATTTCCTGTACGGCGTTTATAGCCATCAACATGAAGTGCAATATTATCGGATATACCAATATTAATACTGGCACTACCTGATCGGTCATTACTAACAGAATCGAATGAAAGGCGGGCTTTTCCATTTACGCCTCCATCAGGTATGACGTTAGGGATCCTATTGTCAATAATATTGACAACACCACCAATTGCATTATTGCCGTATAGCAGAGTGCTGGCTCCTCGGATAATTTCAATGCGTTCCGCCGTGAGTGGATCGCCGGCAACAGCATGATCCGGACTTGTAGTTGAAGCGTCTATACTGCCAATACCATTGACAAGAACGCGGATCCGATCTCCGCCCTGTCCTCGGATAATTGGTCGGCTGGCACCGGGACCAAAATAAGTTGACGAAATACCTGGCATATTAGCCAGAGTTTCGCCAATTGTGGCTTCTAGCCTTTTATCAAGGCTATCCCCAAATAAAATACTGGATCCTTGCAACAAATCACCTGTACTCTTGCCATACGGTGCTGCAGTTACTAAAATTAAATCATCGTTGCCCTCTTGGGCGTTGAGGTCTTCTGGTTGTATTTCTTGCGCAGAAGCTAAAGTGGCTCCAATTATAAAAAAAGGTAGCGTTAAAAATTTCGTGCGGTGTGTATAGATATTCATAATAAAAGGCCTGATTATATTAATGTTGAAAGATGTGATATTACTATAATGTTATAATATAACAGTCAAGGTCTTTATTCTAATCACAAAGGTTTTGATTTTAATAGGAAATAATTAATTAGCCTTTGAGCACTATCAGAATTCCATTCAGCCGGCCCTATTAATCTGCCCACTTCGTATCCTTTGGCATTTATTAAGATACTGGTAGGTAGCGCATTCGCTTTGAAAGTTCGTGCAACACTTCTATTAGTATCGATATACGTAGTAAGGTGGCTGATATTATTATTTTTAAGAAATGCTAATGAACTCTCAATCCCATCCGAATTTTGTGATATCAGGATAACTTCAAAATCGTCATTTTTAAAAGATTTTTGAAGCTCATTTAAATCAGGCATTTCTTTGATACAAGGGGCGCACCAAGTGGCCCAAAGATTGACTAAAATCACTTTACCATTGAAATCTGAAAAATTCACCACTCTACCATTTGCATCTTGAAATGAAGCATTTGTTGCCGGGACCATTTTGTCATTAAAAACAAATCTCTTCATTGCGCCTGCATTAAGACCTTGCGGTATATCGTTATTTGGCGTATTGCCTAGTTCATATAAAGAAAAAATACCTATGAATAGAGCAATGATTGATAGTATATAAAGAGACTTATTTTTCATTTTAATCCTGTAAAAAAATATAAAGAAATTAGCGATGACTAATGATACTCAAAAACCAAAAGCAAATTCTTTATGGGGTGGCCGTTTTGAAGGTGGCGTTTCCGATATAATGGAAAAAATTAACGCCTCAATCGATTTTGATAAATTACTATACAGGCAAGATATTCAGGGATCAATTGAACATTGTAGAATGTTGGCTGCGACAGGTATCATTTCAAATAAAGATGCAGAAATCATTCAAAGTGGATTGAAAAAAATAGAAGGTGAAATTGAAGCTGGCGAATTTGAATTTTCTTCGGCACTTGAAGATATTCATATGAATATTGAAGCACGCCTTACTGAAATAATTGGTTCAACTGCAGGCCGGCTTCATACCGCGCGTTCTCGAAACGATCAGGTTGCGACTGATTTTAAACTTTGGGTCCGCCAGGCTTGCGATCAGACGGATGAAGCCTTAAAGGCTCTTCAGTTAGCTCTTGTCAAAAAAGCTGAAGAGAACGCGGATGTTATTATTCCGGGTTTTACTCACCTTCAAAGTGCTCAACCAGTTACTTTTGGTCATCATATGCTTGCATATTTTGAAATGTTCACACGCGATAGGGGGAGGTTCAAGGACGTTAGAAAGCGTTTAAATGAATGCCCGCTTGGTGCAGCTGCTCTAGCCGGAACATCCTTTCCTATTGACCGAAATCAAACCTCTGATGCACTTGGTTTTGACAGGCCTACAGCAAACTCTATGGACACAGTCTCAGACCGTGACTTTGCCCTCGAATTTATGTCTGCTGCAGCTATTAGCGCAATTCACGTCTCTAGATTAGCAGAAGAAATGATTACTTGGTCCTGTGCTCAGTTTAAATTTATTGAAATGTCCGATAGTTTCACTACCGGTTCATCGATTATGCCACAAAAAAGAAATCCTGATGCGGCTGAACTTTGTAGGGGTAAATCCGGACGCATAATTGGTTCACTTAATAGTTTACTCATCACTATGAAGGGACTACCATTAACATTTTCAAAAGATATGCAGGAAGATAAAGAAGCAACATTTGATGTTGTTGAAACCTATTCCTTAATCTTAGCTGCCATGACTGGTATGGTGCTAGATATGACTATAAATGTTAAAGAGATGAAACATGCAACTGAAACTGGCTTTATAACTGCAACAGATCTAGCTGACTGGGTGGTCCGTGTTCTTGGGTTGCCGTTTAGAAATGCTCATCACATAACTGGCTCGATAGTTGCATTAGCAGAAAAAAAGGGCTGTGATCTTAATGGCCTTTCGTTAGAAGAGATGCAATCGGTGGAACCAAAAATTACCAACGATGTGTTTAATGTATTAAGTGTTGAAAATTCAGTTTCAAGCAGAGTAAGCTATGGCGGCACAGCACCATTAAAAGTGTTGGAACAAGTGGAAAATGCGAAAGAAAGAATAGAGTGTAAATGAAACAGATTATAAAACTAATATTGAGCATCACATTGGTTTTTGTGGTTGGATCTTGCGGAAAACGGGGTGATTTATTACCTCCCCCAGGTTATGAAAATCTAAGTAATAATAGTTAAGAAGATGATTTTATGAATTTTTTTGAGCATAGAGACGGCGAAATGTTTGCCGAAAATATTAAGGTTTCAGAGATTGCTAAAAGTATTAGTACGCCATTTTATCTCTATTCCACAGCGTCACTGACTTACCAATTTAATCAAATAAAAGAAGCATTTAGAAATACAGACCATCTTATTTGTTACGCGGTCAAAGCAAATACAAATCAAGCAGTTATAAAAACTCTTGGTGACCTTGGAGCTGGAGCTGATGTTGTCTCTGAAGGTGAAATGAGAAGAGTGCTAAAGGCCGGCATCCCCGCATTCAAAATTGTTTATTCAGGTGTAGCCAAGACTGCTCAGGAAATGACCTTTGCTCTTGAGCAGGGTATTTATCAGTTTAATGTAGAAAGCGAACCAGAGCTTTACCAGTTAAGTGAGGTTGCTTCTTCCATGGATAAAACTGCGGATATTACCTTTCGTGTAAACCCTGATGTAGATGCTAAAACACATGCTAAAATTTCTACAGGTAAATCAGAAAATAAGTTTGGAATTCCTTGGGGTAACGTTCGCGAAATATGTCAGAGGGCATCTAAGCTTCCCGGAATTAATCTGGTAGGGCTTGATCTTCATATTGGGTCGCAAATTACTAAACTTGAACCTTTTGAGGAAGCGTTCACACGTGTCGCCGGTCTTGTGAAACTTTTGCGTGAAGATGGCCATAATATTACTCGTCTCGATCTTGGCGGTGGTCTCGGTATCTCATACGAATGTAATGACCTACCGCCGCTGCCAAGTGATTATGCAAAAATGGTTAAGCGGGTAACAGAACACCTTGGCTGTAGAATTATACTTGAACCCGGTCGGTTTTTAGTTGGTAATGCAGGCATATTAGTCTCAACAGTAGTTTATATAAAAGAGGGTGAAGAAAGAAAATTTCTAATCGTTGATGCTGCTATGAACGATCTTATCAGGCCGAGTATGTATGACGCTTATCACGAAATTGTGCCAGTTTTAGAAAGTAATGAAGACATTTTACTTTATGATATTGTAGGCCCAGTTTGTGAAACTGGCGACAGTTTTGCTAGCAACCGCCCTATCACTTCGATGAAAACTGGCGACCTGCTAGCGATCCGTTCTGTGGGGGCTTATGGGGCTGTGATGTCATCAACATATAATACTAGAAAACTTATACCAGAAGTCCTTGTAAAGGACGATAAATTTGCTGTTGTAAGACCTCGGCCTACTTACGAGGAAATAATAAATCTTGATCATATTGCCCCCTGGCTGTCAGAGTAGATTTAGCTGTATAATTAAAAGGTTGTATTTTGTTAAAAGCTAAATTTAAATTTTTTACTAATAATAAAAGATTGCCATTTAATGGAACGTCTTTTATTTCCGGTTTAGTTCCCACTCTAATAGTTATTCTTACATATTATATTATTTCTCTTCTTGATCTGTGGCCCTACTTTTCCCCCATTGTGCAAACCATTTTCTATTTATTTACACTGCTTGTTGGAAGTATTTTTTTACTCTTGGGGTTTTTTAGAAAAATAAAATATTCTCAAAAAAAAGCAACTGCGTCGCTCGCTGTGTGTATTTGTATATTTACTATATTAGCTCTTTCCAGTGGAACAAATTTTGTGCATCTAACCACTCTCGCCTTCAAGCCAAGGTCTCTTTTTGATTATCCTGTTGCGTATGTAACAGCCGTCGTAACTGCACCAGAATATCTTCAAAAAGAACCGCTCCAAATTTTTTTTACGGATATTATTGAAGATGTTGGAGAATTAAATCCGATCCATGAGGGTAGTATCATCAGCGTACATGTGGAGGGTCTTGATTGGGCCCCTATTATTAAACTTTCAGACGGTAAGGTGGTTCCATTTAAAAAACAGAAGAATGGTGATTTAAAAGCTAATATAAAAATCAGTAATCAAATTTGGTGGTCGTTGAACCAAGGCTCACGTTCACTTGGCACTTGGCCAATTATTATCATAGAAGATCAAGAGCCAAAGATTACCAAATTTAGCCTTGAGGATCACGCTAACGATAAAGGCTATTTGACCTTTGATGTAGATGTTATTGATGATCGAAAAATTATAAATACGTTTGTAGAACTCATCAATTCAAATGGGATAATTGTGGATAGAAAAGCCTTAGCTCTTGAGGATATAATATCATACAATCGTAATTTTTATCTTGATTTTAGCAGGTCTAAATATGCAGGCTTTGTTGTAGACGTTAAATTATCAGTTGAGGATGAAATGGGTCAGGTGTCGAGTTTTATTCTTGAGAATATAAAAATACCAATAAAGACCTACCGTCATCCAGTAGCTGGAAAACTCATTTCTCTTTATCATGAACTTGGCCAGAAAAGGCCAGAATTTAGGTCGATTACACGACAAATTAAAGCTCTTGGCTTATTACCTGATGCAGAGGGCCTTCCTCCTATATATTATGTGGCCATGCGTTCCGCATATTGGCGCTTAAGTGATTATAATAACCATGAAGGTTATGAAGTAGCTCGCAATTTACTCTGGGATACTGCCCAAAAAATTGAAAACAGTGACATGGGCATTATTGAGAATAATCTTATCGCCTCGTTGGATAAACTTGCTCTTTTAATAAACCAGAAACAATCAGTCCAAAATATACGTGAAGGACTTAGAAGTGTGGATGGCTTTTTTCAAGATTATATAGTGGTAGGGAAAACTACCACCTCGCATGACTATTCACTCGATGTAGATATCCAATCGGTAAGAAAATTATATAGTTATATTTTAGCTTTTAGTGACCAGAAAAAATATCATAGTGCGTTATTAATGGTTAACTTTATTAGTAAAGGCTTAGTTCAAAATAATAATCTTATTCTAAGTGGTAATGGTCTTGGACATTATTTAGCCCTTTCAGAAGGCAGAAAAATTATTGATAATTTAATTTTGGTTCAAAAAAAACTGCTTTCTAATTCTTATAATGAGGAAGTTCGGGGTGGACTTATTATAAATAAGCGACAAACTAATGGAAAGATAGATTTAGAAAATGTAAAGCATAGTCAGTTTATTTTACAATCAAAAGTAGGCGATGCCATGAAGGCGCTGGAAAAAAAAGTTTCTTTCGCCAGTAAAAAATCAAACTTTTTACTAAAAAGTGCTTCTGTACTTGTAGAGGAAATTCTTGCAAAAATGACTAATAATGAAATTAATAAAATAGCTCTGTCCCAGTCAGAACTTGTTGTTATCATGGGTAATCTTAAGAGGGAGCTTGGAAAACCTATTTTAAAATCACCAGAGTTTCAAAATATAATGAAAGAGATAAATTTTAAACGGACCCTCTGACCTTTGAATTTTCTTTTTCTATACTTAAAGTAATTAAGCTTATTATAACTAATTACTTTATTGTAAATGTAACGCTGGCGTCTCTGGCTTCTTTAGGGGGAGATGGCAGATAATTAATAAAATTGATACTCTCTCCCTTTTGAATACTTGTTGTTTCAGTTTTAAAGTTCCAAGTATGAATATTACGACGATTTTCATCAAGAAGTGTGACTTTAATTGCTGGTATTATTTGATGATAATCTGTGTGGTTTTCGACAGTGCCTTCAATAACTAGATGAGAGATTTCGTTAATTTGTTTTAGTATTACCTTGTTTACGTCGATTTTTAGGGGACTTTCATTTTTCACAACTTTTTTGGCTCCAGTTGGGCGAATAGCTCCGCTATTATCTAAGCCCAACGCAATATAAAGTTTTTGTGCTGGGAGCCAGTTTGACACTATGGTGTCCTGAAAACCTATGAATGAACTGGAAAGAATAGTTATAAAAATAGCAAGTGAAACCCAACCAATTTTGTTTGATTCATATTTTTGATTTTGAAGTGCTGGTAGGTTAGACTTTTCTATGGCTGGTCCCGACTGTTCTCTTTTTTTGTTTGGTTGCACATCTGAACCATCGTTGTTTTTGGAACCTTCATTTTCTGTAACTTGAGTCTCCTTGGTTTGGCTAATGTTTTTTAGCTGAGAAATATCTAGATCATTTTCAGATTTTTTCTCAAACCAGCTGTGGGCGCATTTTGCACAACGTACAGTTCGCCCAAGGGGGAGAAGGACGTTGGGGTTAACGACATATCGTGCTTTACATTCCGGACACGTAAGAATCATTTATGGAGCCCGCTTCCTGCTATGGTATGTTAAATTGTATTCACATTATAATGTGCCCCCCGATGATTATCAATACATTAACATTTATGAGATATAACGTGTCGATAATATGGGTCAATTCGGTTTGCATTATGATTATTACTGTGTTCTAAAAGAAAAAATAGGATTTTAATGAATATAGGGGCCTTAATTGGTTGAGTTTAAAAATGTAAGTATGAGCTATGAAAAAGGGCATGAAGTTTTGAAGAATATTTCTTTTAAACTTGAACCTGGGTCTATGCATTTTCTCACCGGCCCTAGCGGATCAGGTAAGACATCTTTACTCAAACTAATTTATTTGGCGCAGAAGCCAAGTTATGGGGAAATACTAATGTTTAACCGCGACGTCGCAAAGGTTAAACGAGAAGATTTGCCAGCACTCAGGCGCCGAATTGGAGTAGTTTTTCAGGATTTTAGACTACTTGACCATATGTCAGCTGTCCATAATGTGGCATTACCTCTAAGGATTGCTGGTGCCAGCTTTTCTGAGGTTAGCGAACACGTTGAAGAACTTCTGAGCTGGGTAGGGCTTGGCGATAAAATGAATTCAAATCCGACAGCTCTTTCGGGTGGAGAAAAACAAAGAGTGGCTATCGCCCGCGCTGTAATACGTCGACCTGATATAATAGTTGCGGATGAACCAACAGGTAACGTTGATCCAAAAATGGCCGAGCGACTTATGTACCTCTTCGTTGAACTTAACAAGTTGGGCACAACAATTGTTATCGCTACCCACGATGATGCCCTAGTTGCTAAAGTGGGCGCACCAAGATTACATTTAATTGATGGTAAGCTCTTGCAAGTCAAAGGTTCAAAGGAAGATATTAGTGAGTTCATTGAAAATGAAGGGATATCAAGATGAGCCAATCCTTTGATTTTTTGCCAACAACAAATAATCGTGAAGCGACAAAACTACTGCCTTGGGTCATGGCAATTATGGTTTATTTGAGTGCACTTGCAGCAACGGGAAGCTTGCTGTTAAACGCAGGTTTTGAAGATTGGGCAGGCTCACTCCAAGGTCGTATTACCGTGCAGGTGACTGGTGCTGATAAAGACCTTATAGTTGCGCAGTCATTTGAAATTCAAGAAACACTCCAGCGTACCCCGGGAATAAAATCAGTACGAATTCTATCGGATGAAGAAATATCATTACTTCTAGAGCCTTGGTTGGGTTCTGGAAATATTACCGAAGACCTTCCGCTGCCAATGATGATGGATGTCCTAATTAATAATGGTGCCTATATCAATCTTGGGGCCCTGGAAAGTAAAGTTAAACAAATCAGTGATAGTGTTTATCTCGATGACCATGGCCAGTGGTTAAATAGTTTTTATGATTTAGCTAATATGATTGAGTATATGTCGGTGGGTATTTTATTTATGGTTCTTATAGTTTCAGTTTGCATTGTAATTTTTGCTACAAAATCAAGCATGTCCGAACATAAAAAAACTCTTAAAATAATGCACCTAATGGGGGCTCAAGATAAGATGGTCGCCCGCACATACCAAAAAAGATTTATGTATTATGGCCTTAAGGGTGGAGTTATTGGATTGGTATTTTCTTTCTTAACATTTTATGGACTTTTAAATCTCTTCCAAAATCTATCAGAAGGCCTCGTTGAAATGCCTACATTACCATATTTAAAAATGTGTATCCTGCTGTTGATACCGGTCCTATTTGCCTTGCTGACAATGCTGTCGGCAAGAATTACTGTTTTGCGCGCACTGGGAAGGATGGTATGATCCTAGCATGCGATTAATATTTTCCATTTTCTTTTCATTTCTACTTGTCTGGTTTGGCGGCTATTTATGGTACATAAATAAACTCACTTCGGGTGAATTGACTGTGAATGAGAAAACCGATGCCATAGTAGTTCTTACAGGCGGTCAAAATCGCCTGAATGTTGCAATCAAATTACTTGAAGATGGTTTGGCTGAGAAGCTTTATATTTCTGGCGTTGATGAAAAGGTAACGCGCGCTGAACTACTTAACTTGTTGGGTAGTAAAAAAGAGCTAGAGGAATGTTGTATAGAAAGTGGTAATCAAGCGGAAGATACTGTTGGCAACGCTATCGAAACACTGAAGTGGCTAGAAAATAATAATATAAAAACTTTAAGGGTAGTTACTTCTCTCGAACATATGCCACGTGCAATGGTAGAATTTAAACGGTTTATACCGAAAATTAAATTCATTGAACATCCAGTTGGAAGCTGGCGGCCTGAAAATATTAATTATTTCAGCTTGTCGCAAGAATATAGTAAATATATTATTAGTCTGCTTCGGGCAAAGGCCTTAGATCAATTATATAACAAAATTACCTCATCTTGATGAATAAAGGAGAAAAATAAGTGCCGGCAGTGCGGTCTAGTTTTTTTAAGGCAATTTTTTATCTATGGACGGTATTATTTTGCGTGCTCTATCTACCGTTATTCTGGCTACCAACAAATGGTTTAATTGCGTTTCAGGGTATATGGTCGCGCGGGGTGCGGGTTATATTGCAAGTTATTATGAATATTCGGCTTGAAATTAGAGGTTCCAAATATATACCCACTGGTGGGGCTCTGATCGCTATGAAGCATCAATCGTCTTTTGATACTTTTGTAATGCACACAGTAGTGAGCCATCCGGCATTTGTGATGAAAAAAGAACTCCTTAGAATACCTCTTTACGGTCAATTTTGCTTAAATACGGGCATGATACCTATTGATCGCGATGGAGGTTTGAGAGCGCTAAAAAGGCTCATGAAAGATGCAAAAAAATCGATTAATGAGGAACGACAGTTAATTATTTTTCCAGAAGGTTCGCGAACATATCCTGGGCAACACGTAGAGTATCAGTCAGGTATTTTTGGTATTTATAAATACACCAAAAAAGCCGTAATACCAGTAGCCCTTAATTCGGGTACTTACTGGCCGAAAAAAGAGCATTTGGTGGCGGGGGGCACAATTATTTTTGAATTTCTTGAGCCCATTAAATCGGGACTTACCAAAGATGTTTTTATGAAAGTGCTTGAAAATAAAATTGAGACAGCAAGCAATGATCTGATAAATAGTTAAAATAAAAAATAACTATCTTAAATAGTCTCCTGTCATATTTGATAGGCTGAATTATAGTTTTTAATAGATAAAATAATTTGTATCAACAGACCTTGATTAACTTATTATCTATTTTTTTAATTAATAGGAATACTTTATGCGCGCCAGAATTTTATTAGCTTTTACTTTACTTCTTATTGTTGGCTATAGCCTTTTCTGGTTTCAATTAGCAAAAAAAGTTGAAAAAAATACTCTTGATTGGATTGTAAATAGTGAAAGTCGCTTAAACGGGACTAAGTTTTATGTTAACGATTTGAGCCTATCAGGGTTTCCTTATAAAATTGTGATTAAAGCATCTTCTTTAACTGCCTCCATACCAAGTGGACGGTTTTCCACTGACCCACTTTTGATAAGTATTCCTGAGGTTGCGGTGGTGTTTCAGCCGTGGAAGCCAAATCACGCCATCATTATTGCTGATTATTTTAATGTGGAATTAAGTTTATTTAACGAGCAAAAGGCTAATATGGCCTTTGATAAAGTAAAGTCGTCAATAATTCTCGATCCTGTGACTAACCATCTAAATAATTTATCGATAGTAGCTGAAAGTATAAGTTGGTATTATGGAGATGAAATAAAAATCAATGAAAGCCCGGCTGTAGAGGATGTAGAATTTCATTTAAGACGTTCTATTTTAATACAAAATGATTATGATCTTCCAGTAAATAGCTCAGTATTTTTTAAGGCAAGTAATTTAAAAATTAATGAACTTTCTTCTACCGCCTTTGGAGTAGATGAGAATGAGCTCAGAATAGATGCCCAACTTCACGCAAATAAACACCCTGAATATAACGTTGTGGAGCTGTCAAAATGGCGTGATGAGGGCGGTACCATCAGTATCAGAAAATTTGAATATGTCACTAAAGATTTAGTTTTGAGTTTAACCGGTGACGTGACGTTAGATGAAGAATTAAAGCCACTTGGGGCATTTAATGCTAATATATTAAGTGATGGTAATCTTCTGAATAACCTGCCTAAAGGTTTAATGAATTTACAACCTAAGGATCCTATTCCACCGGGGCAGACTGCAAACCAAGGGGTCTCTTTATCAATACGTATGCAAAATGGCGGACTATATCTTGGTCCACTAATGTTAATGGAGCTTTGGTCAGTTGTTAAATAGTTTTAGTCGTCACTAGAGCGACCAAAGTTTTCTAAATCCTCTTCCTGCCCAGCGTCGATAATTTGCTTACGAATACGGCGTGTTTTTTCAAATATATCATAAAGGGCATCGCCATCCTCCCAGCGAATTGCCCTTTGTAATGCGGTGAGATCTTCACTAAAGCGTCCCAGCATCTCTAGTACAGCTTCTTTATTGTTTAAAAAAACATCTCGCCACATGGTTGGGTCAGAGGCAGCTATACGGGTAAAGTCACGAAAACCTCCAGCAGAAAATTTAATTACTTCAGATTTAGTGACTTCTTCCAGATCACGTGCAGTGCCAACTATGTTATAAGCAATTAAGTGGGGGACGTGACTGGTAATAGCTAGAACTTTATCATGATGGTCGGCGTCCATAATTTCAACGTTGCTGCCTAGCATCCCCCAAAAGGTTGTTAACTTCTCTAAAGCTTGTGTATCTGTCCCCTTGGCAGGTGTGATAATAGCCCATCGATCATGAAACAGGCTTGAAAACCCTGCTGCAGGACCTGATTTTTCTGTGCCGGCTACTGGATGGGCAGGTATAAAGTGAACCTTTTCAGATAATGAGGGTTCTAGCATTCCGAAAACAGCTGCTTTAATACTCCCAACATCGCTGAGGGTAGCTCCTTCTTTAATATGGGAGCCAATAATTTTTCCTATATTTTCGTATGCGCCAACCGGAGTAGCTAGAATAATTAAATCAGCATCCTCAACTGCTGATATAAGGTCTGTAGCCAATACATCAACTAAACTAAGATCATTTATAGTTTTCACAAAGACAGAATTTTTTTCATAGGCGTGTAAATACTTGGCTATTTTTTTTTCTTTAATTCCACGAGCTATAGAGGAGCCGATAAGACCCAGACCGATAATAGTTATTTTATTATATAAGGCCATCTAGTCTTCCAGAAATTGTTTTATCAGTTTTATCACTGTTTTGTTTTCATCTGCTGTACCGACAGTTAGCCTTAAAAAATTACCAAGGCCTTGGCCACTGTAATAACGCAGGATATAACCATTTTGAACAAGGAAATTGTTGGCATTGACGGCAGTTTTATTTTTATTTTCAAACTTAAACATAATAAAATTAGTGACACTAGGAATAACTTTAAGTCCAAGTGCGGTTAACTCATTAGCGAGCCAACGTCGCCATTCATTAGTGAAGCGGATAACATTATCTTCAAAGTTTTTATCTTTGAGTGCGGCGATCCCAGCTGCCTGAGCACTACTTGGAATATTGAAGGGATCTCTAACTTTATCTAATGTCTGAGCGATATCTGGGCAGGCATAACCCCAACCAAGTCGCAAGGCGGCAAGACCGTAGAGCTTGGAAAATGTTCTTGTCATTAGGACATTTTTTGACCTACGGACTAAGTCGATTCCCGCATCATAATTTTCGTCCTCAACAAATTCGGCATAAGCACTATCAAGAACTAGTAGCACGTGCTCAGGTATATTTTTCCATAATCTTTCAATTTCATCTTTCATAATAATAGTGCCAGTTGGATTGTTCGGATTTGCAATAAAAATGAGACGGGTCTTATCGTTAATAGCAGCAATGATATTATCGATATTAGTGGTATAGTCAGTATCTTCGACCTCAATGCCAACAGCTCCTACTGATTTAATAGCAATTGGATATATAAGAAAACTATGTGCAACAAAAATAGCCTCGTCGCCTGGACTAAGATAGGCTCGGCAAACTTGTTTAAGAAGGTCATCTGAACCAGCACCACACATAATTTGATTAGCCTCAATATCATATTTTTCAGCAAGTGCTGATCTTAGGTCGAAGTATATAGGGTCTGGATAACGATGAAGAGAGAGGGCTGCTTCAGTGTATGCTTCTACCGCAAGTGGGCTCGGGCCAAGTGCACTTTCATTTGCCGATAGTTTATGAATTTCAGCGACTCCAACTGCTTTAGATTTTCCTGCTGGATAAACGTTCAAGTCTGTTATCCAGCTATGTGTTTTAGGACCACTCATTTTTGACCTTTATTTTATTTATTTTATTTATTTATTTATGCATACATTTTGTTCTATAGGGATATAAGCCATTAATTCATTAAAAAATAGAATTTTTTCGATAATTGGTAAATTTTTACTATGATAAATCATTCATTTGTTGACTTCCCCTAGCACAAAGGTAGAAATCTAGAAGATTAGTTTTGATAAGAAGTGGTAATTAAATAATGAAAGAGAAAGAAAAAAACGCTAAGGATGATGGCTTTGTCGAGGAAGTAACTCTTGGTGAAATTCATCCGCTGCAGCTTTCTTCTGGTGGCACATTATCACCTTTTAAGATAGCTTATAAATCTTGGGGTAAACTTAATAGTGATAAATCTAATGCTATATTAGTTTGTCATGCCCTGACCGGTGATCAATATGCAAGAGGAAAAAACCCTCTTACCGGTAAGGACGGTTGGTGGCCAAAAATGATAGGCCCAGGACTACCTATTGATACGAATAAATATTTTGTTATCTGCACTAACGTCCTCGGTTCTTGTTCGGGCACTAGTGGACCAAAAGAAATAAATACGAAGACAAACGAACCTTACGGACTGGACTTTCCTGTTATTACAATCGCTGATATGGTCTCTGCTCAAGTCATGTTAGTCAACTATTTGAAAATTGATCAGTTATTTTCTGTAATAGGTGGATCAATGGGCGGAATGCAGGTTCTCCAATGGGCTGTTAATCACAGCGCTCGCGTGAGAACGGCTATTCCTATTGCTTCAACCTGGCGCCATTCGGCACAAAATATTGCTTTTCATGAGGTTGGTCGCCAGGCGATTATGGCTGATCCTAATTGGAGTAAGGGTCGTTATTTCGAAAATGACAACGGACCTCATGCGGGCCTTTCGGTAGCGCGGATGGCAGCTCATATTACTTATATGTCAGAAAGAAGCCTGACGGCGAAGTTTGGTAGAAATCTTCAAGATCGAGAAAAACTTACTTTTGGCTTTGACGCTGATTTTCAGGTGGAAAGCTATCTCAGGTATCAGGGAATTTCATTTGTTGATCGCTTTGATGCTAATAGTTATCTTTATATTACTAGGGCAATGGATTATTTTGATATTTCAGCTGATTACGGCGGTAACCTTTCTAAAGCATTTGAAAATACTCCGGTTAAATTCTGTATTATGTCATTTACATCAGACTGGCTTTATACCACACAGGAAAGTCGAGAAATAGTCCGAGCGCTAAATGCTGTAGGAGCGCAGGTCAGTTTTGTTGAAATTGATATGGAAAAAGGACATGATAGCTTCTTACTTGATTGTCCAGAAATGTTCAATATTATAGCAGGTTTTCTAGCTGCGGAAGCGGGGAAGTGATAAATGGACATAAATCAAAATAATCTCCGAGCTTCTGATATCCGGATAGACCTTTTACTTATTGCTAATATGATACCTGACGGGGTCCGCGTACTTGATGTTGGGTGTGGGGATGGTGAGCTTTTGAATTTTCTGCGTCGGGAAAAAAATGCAGAGGTTCGCGGTATTGAGTTGAGCCCGAATGGGGTGAATAAAAGCGTTGCCAAAGGGCTCTCTGTCATTCAAGGGAATGCTGAAAAAGAAATCAGTCATTTTCCAGATAATAGTTTTGACTATGTTATTTTGAGCCAAACACTACAGGCAATGGACAGGCCCGATCGAATTCTTAAAGAACTACTTCGGGTTGGTAAAAGAGCGGTTGTTTCATTTCCAAACTTTGGTCACTGGCGGGTTCGAATTCATCTTGCTCTTAAAGGTAAAATGCCGGTAACTAAGTCACTCGATTATCCCTGGTATAGTACGCCAAATATTCATTTTTGTACTATTCGTGATTTTGTTGATCTCTGCGAAAAGCTTGATATAAAAATTGAAAAAGGGATGGCGGTGGGCAACACAGGAAGTAAAATGTCCTTTAATTCTATGATACTCTCCAATCTTTTTGGAACTCAAGGGCTATATGTTATTGCACGCAATTAATGTGTTTTTTTAATTTTAGATATTTATGAGCTAACAATGACATAATTTTTTGTTAATATTTTTTGACTAAACGGTTTATTGTAATGAACTGGTGATATGCAAAAATCTTGTTGAATTATAGTAAATTATAAAAAAAATTAAAAACTCAATCGAGGTATTAGAGGATCTTTAAAAGGTAATAAAATGAGATATAAAAAATATTTAGTTATTGGGATTATTATCGGTTTAATTTCAAGTTGCGATAATAATTCATCAACAGATCAAGAACTAACGACGATAAATTTTGATCAAATATCTGGCGTAAAGTTTAATGATATGGATCTCAAAATCCATCCTGGGGATGATTTTAACAGGTATGTGAGTGGAGGCTGGTTTGCTCGCACTGAAATTCCTGCGGATAAAAGTAGGTACGGTGCTTTTAATATTTTAAGAGATGGTGCTGATGCAGATATTCGCACAATAATCGACGAAGCTGTAGCTTCTGGCGCTGAGAAAGGTAGCAATGAGCAAAAGGTGGGAGACCTCTATAAGTCCTATATAGATATGAGTTCAAGAAGCGCATTAGGCTTATCCCCTATTAACAATCGCATGACGAAGATAGACGCTATTATAGACTTAGGTGGAATATCAAAATATATGGCCGAAGCAGGAAAGTATTCCTACAGTTCACCATTGGCATTTTATATTAGTGTGGATGCCAAAATTCCAACAGAATATTCACTTCATGTCTATCAAGCCGGCCTCGGGCTCCCAGACCGTGAATATTATTTTAAAGAAGATGAAAAATCAAAGCTGATAAGAATAAAATATATTGAACATATTGAAAAAATGCTGGCTCTGGCGGATATTCAAGATGGTGTAAAAAAAGCTTCACAGATTATGGATTTAGAAACAAAATTAGCCAGCTTTCATTGGCTCAAAGAGGATAATCGAGATGCTAATAAACGATATAATAAATATGCAATAGCTGATTTTAAAAAATTACTGTCTAATTTAGATATTGATGCTTCACTAGGGATTATCGGTGCACCAGAAGTTAGGGATATTATTATAAATCAACCAAGTTTTCTGAAAGGATTTAATACCTTGCTTGCCAGCGAAAACCTGGAAACTTGGAAATTATATTTAAAGTGGTCGCTCGTTAATGATATGGCAAGTAGTTTGAATGAAGAGTTAGATAATCAGAACTTTGAATTTTTTGGTAAGACACTCAGCGGCCTCGAAGAGCAGCGACAGATGTGGCAACGGGCGACGGCTATAGTAAGTGCTAACCTTGGTGAAGTGGTGGGGGAGGTTTATGTTTCTAAAAATTTTAAGCCGGATGCTAAAGCGAGAATGGTGGAGCTTGTAGATAATCTAGTGAGTGCTTATGGGTCCAGTATAAAAAAGCTAGATTGGATGGGCGAAAAGACTAAAATGAAAGCACTTTCAAAGCTTTCAAAATTCACTCCTAAAATAGGATACCCTGATCAGTGGAAAGACTACTCCGCCTTAGATATAGTAGCAGATGATTTAGTAGGGAATATTGAGCGCTCGGCCTTAACTGTTCATAATCGCGAACTGGCCAAGTTGGGGGGTCCAATTGATAAAACAGAATGGTTCATGACACCACAAACAGTAAATGCTTATTATAATCCAACCATGAATGAAATAGTATTTCCGGCAGCTATACTCCAACCACCATTTTTTAATATGTCTGCAGATGATGCGGTTAATTACGGTGGGATTGGTGGTGTGATAGGTCATGAAATTGGCCACGGTTTTGATGATAGTGGTAGCCGTTACAATGGTGATGGGGCACTTGAGGAGTGGTGGACGGAAAGTGACCGAGAAAATTTTTCAGAGAGAACTGACGCTTTAGTTGTGCAATTTGATAACTTTGAACCTTTGAAAGGATTAAATGTCAACGGAACCTTTACTTTGGGAGAAAATATTGGTGATTTAAGCGGTTTGAGTATTGCATACAAAGCCTATAAAGCTTCGCTGGGAGATAAAGAGGCTTTAGTTATAGACGGATTAACGGGCGATCAGCGTTTCTTTATCGGTTGGGCACAGGCTTTTCAATCAAAAATACGTGACGAAGCACTTATCAGGCAGGTAGCAACGGACCCTCATGCACCCGATCAATATAGGGTAAATGGAATTGTCTATAATATTGATGCTTTTTATGAAGCATTTGATGTGAGGCCCGAGCATAAACTCTATATTGAACCCGAAAAACGAGTTAAAATTTGGTAGCTACTGATTATTTTGTTTTTTTAGCAACTGGGATCGTAAAAAATTCCAGTTACCGTTGGCTAGGATAAGGTTTGTACCGCGGTTTGTTTCCCAATAATCTTGGTAGGCTGGTGAATAATGTAGAAACAGAAGCCCCGCTTTGACGGAATAGACTTCGGGATTAGATGGTGTGGTATAACCTTCTGATATGCCAACTGGGTCATAACCACCAAACTGTGGTGCGTATTTTTCAGGGTTTGCAGTAAATAGCTCGCGGTTTTTTAGACTAATAAAATACCAAATGGAACCAGCCCAGGAAACTTGATATGTTGCACTCCCGCGTTGAGGTCTTTTATCAAGCTGATAGGATACTGTATCATACCCGTTTATGGCTATGTTTTTACTAGTGTTAAAGATAACGCTGTCTGCGGCATAATCCTGTTTTGTCAGATAAAAGGAATAAGCTCCCAAAGACGATATGACGATGGCAGAAATTAATAAAATATTACGGGTGTAATTATTCATCTAATGGCTCACTTAGATTGTTGGTACTGGTTCATTTCCACTATAGTCATAGAAACCTTTACCAGATTTTCGACCAAGCCATCCAGCCTCTACATATTTTACGAGTAACGGACAGGGGCGATATTTACTGTCGGCTAATCCATCATAAAGTACTTTCATGACAGAAAGGCACGTATCAAGACCAATAAAATCAGCGAGCTTAAGAGGCCCCATTGGTTGATTAGTTCCAAGTTCCATGCAAAGGTCTATATCTTGAACTGTACCTATTCCTTCGTAAAGCGTAAAAGCGGCTTCATTGATCATGGGCATAAGAATGCGATTAACAATAAATGCAGGATAGTCTTTGGACATGGCGCTTTTTTTACCAATTTTATCTATAATTTTTTCGACGATCTTATACGTTCTATTGCTTGTAGCTACACCCCGAATTAGTTCAACAAGTGCCATAATGGGTACTGGGTTCATAAAGTGAACACCTATAAAGTTTTCTGGCCTATCTGTAATAGCTGCAAGCCGAGTTACTGAAATTGATGATGTATTTGTTGCCATAATAGCACCTGGCTTCATAATATTACTAAGATCTTTAAAAATAGCCTTTTTAATATTTTCATTTTCCGTCGCAGCTTCTATTGCGAGGTCTACATTATTAAAATCAGATAAATTTATGGTAGTTTTGATTCGAGCAAGAGCGACTTTGCACTCTTCATCACTTATAGTGTTTTTTAATACCTGACGCTTCATATTATTTTCAATAATAGAAGTTGCGTGGTTAAGAACTTCCTGATTTTGATCACTGAGTAAGACGTTATAACCTGCGATGGCAAATACATGTGCAATGCCGTTTCCCATTTGCCCTGCTCCAATAATACCAATTATTTTAACCATTAACTAAGCTCCTTATTAAGTTCTGGTAGTACCTCAAAGAGATCCGCAACTAAACCGTAATCAGCTACTTGGAAGATAGGCGCGTCGTCATCTTTGTTGATAGCTACAATAACTTTACTGTCCTTCATTCCTGCAAGATGCTGAATGGCACCAGAAATGCCGACAGCAATATAAAGGTCGGGCGCAACGATTTTTCCTGTTTGCCCGACTTGATAATCATTAGGTACGTAGCCCGCATCTACTGCAGCACGTGATGCGCCAATGGCGGCTCCTAGTTTATCAGCAATACCTTCAATTAATGAAAAATTCTCTCCACTGCCCATACCCCTGCCACCAGAAATAATAATTTTGGCACTGGTAAGTTCCGGACGTTCAGATTTGCTCAGTTCGGAACTGACAAAACTTGAAAGACTTTGGTTGCTATCGATAGAAATATTTTCAATTACAACAGATTGATCTCCGGTTAAGGCCGCCGCAAAAGTGGTTGTCCTGACGGTTATTAATTTCTTGGTATCATTACTTTCAACCGTAGCAATGGCGTTACCGGCATATATTGGTCTTTTAAATGTATTTCCATTTTCAATAGAAATTATATCTGATATCTGTGCCATATCGAGAATGGCGGCTACGCGTGGCATAAAATTTTTACCTGTGGTAGTAGCGGCCACCATAATTTGATCATATTTGCCGGCAAGGTTTACCACCACTGGTGTAACTGCTTCGGCAAGGGGATGCTTTAAAGAGATGTCATCAGCACAAATTACTTTGTCAACTCTATTAATTTTTGCTGCTGCATTAGCAACTAATGCACAGTTATAGCCAGCTACAAGCACATGAATTTCGCTGTTAAATTTTGTTGCGGCAGTAACTGTGTTTAAAGTGCTATCTTTAAGTTTTTCGTTATCATGATCGGCTATTACTAATACAGTCATTATATTACCTTCGCTTCATCGCGTAGTTTTGAAACCAGCTCGGATACGCTTTTCACCATAATACCAGCAATACGCCCTGCGGGCTCTTCCACTTTAAGAGTTTTAATACGAGGACTGATATCAACTTTGTAGTCTTCAGGTGTTTTTACATCTAATAACTTGCGCTTTGCTTTCATAATATTGGGCAATGAGGCATAGCGTGGTTCGTTGAGCCGAAGATCAGTGGTGATAACTGCTGGTAAAGTAAGATTGACCGTTTCGAGCCCACCATCTATCTCCCGAGTAACATATAGTGATGAACCGTCTAACTTAACATCGCTAGCAAAAGTACCTTGACCCCAACCAAGCAGAGCCGCCAGCATTTGGCCAGTTTGGTTGCAGTCGTCATCAATAGCTTGTTTTCCCATTAGAACAATTTTGGGACCTTCTTGTTCAACAACGGCTTTTAAAATTTTTGCAATCGCTAGAGGTTCAACCTCTTCATCTGTTTTAACTAATATAGCCCTATCTGCACCCATAGCTAGAGCCGTCCGTAATGTTTCCTGTGCTTTTTCAGGACCAATAGAAATACTAATAATTTCTTCGACATCCCCTGCTTCTTTTAATCTGATTGCTTCTTCTATCGCAATCTCATCAAAAGGATTCATCGACATTTTAACATTATCTAGCTCAACGCCGCTCTGATCCGATTTAACACGAATTTTAACGTTATAATCAATAACGCGTTTTACTGGGACGAGTACCTTCATGTTCTTTTTATCTCCGGATATTTATTCTGGTTGGAACTAATAGTATAATATCAATTATAACTTATTCAATGGAATTTCAGGTTCTACGGAAGAAAGGGGTCACTTTGACATTCTATAATCAAGGGACTACGATTGGTATATGTTATAAATAAATAATGGTACCAAAAATGATGTATTTTTTTAAATGTGTTTTACTGTGGCTGATTGTTAGTTTTTATGTTCCTGTGATAGGCAATGCCGCAAGCTTTGTTCGTTATGTGAATAATGGCACAACTTCGTGGGGAGAGCTAAAGGGCAATAACATTTATCAGCTATCAGATGCACCTTATCTAAGTGGATACGAAACTGGAAAGGTTGTGCTGAGGAAAGATGTGAAATTGTTAGCCCCAGTTGATCCGCACGATGTCTATATGACCGGCTTTAATTATAAGGACCACGTTCCCGAAGGGCAAAAAACAACCTCTTATCCCGGGTTATTTATGGTTCCAGCTGGAACATTGATTGGACCTGAAGATGATATAATTCATCCTGCGGACAGTATCAATATTGGGTATGAGGCAGAGACTGTGATTGTGATAGCAAAGCGAGCAGATAACGTTTCCGTGGAAGATGCATCAGATTATATATTTGCTGTCACCGCCGGTAATGACGTATCAGCTCGGGACTGGATCCCTGCTGATATACAATGGTTTAGAGGAAAAGGTGCCAAAGGCTTTAATTCTATTGGGCCAGCCATTGTTACAGGTCTAGATTATAAAAACTTAAACCTAACTGCGCGACTTAATGGTGAAATACGTCAAATTGGTAATACATCAAAGATGATCCATAATTTTGATGAAATGGTTAGTTATATATCAAAATATTTTGTACTTAATCCGGGTGACTTGATCTGGTCAGGAACTGTGGGTACATCAGAAAAATTAAATTTAGGGGATGTTTTTGAAGTAGAAATTGATGGGGTTGGTATTTTAAAGAATAAAATTATACAAGGAAAATAATATATGAGTTTTAATTTTTCAGTCTTGGGAGTGATTACATCACTTCTCATTGTATCTTCAGCATCTGCTGAGCGATATGTACGTTACGAAGAAAATGGAATAGTTTCATGGGGTGAATTGGTTGATGGAACCATTCACCAGCTATCTGATGCACCCTATCTTGGCGGCAGCCGCACAGGTGCTAAGCATATTGAAGGATCTGTTAAACTAAAGGCGCCCGTTAATCCAAAACTATCTTTCATGACCGCGTTTAATTATAGTGACCATAAAAAAGAAACTTTTGGTATTACAAAAGATACAAAAAAGCAGCCGGGGCTTTTTACAGTTCCTGTAAGTTCGATCATTGGTCCTGAGGACAATATGGTCCGCCCATTCGGTACAACTAACTTTCATTATGAAGCGGAAATGGTTGTTGTTATTGGAAAGAAGGCTGAAAATGTTTCTCTAGAGAATGCCGGTGATCATATATTTGGTATAACTATAGGTAATGATGGATCAGAACGTGACTGGCAGGCAAGTGATATTCAGTGGACAAGGGCAAAAGGGTCAAAAAATTTTAACCCTGTAGGGCCTCATCTAGTCACCGGGCTTGACTATACCGATCTGAATATTGAAGGACGGCACAACGGAATTAAATCACAGGGAGCTAATTCATCGGGCATGATTTTTAATTTTAATTATATGGTTCATTATATTTCAAAGTATTTCACCCTTGAGCCGGGTGATGTAATTTGGTCTGGTACTATGGGCGATACTGGTCCTATGCGACCAGGTGATACTTATTCAATCACCGTGGATGGCATTGGAACCCTTAATAGTAAATTAGTGCAGGGTAATTAAGCTTTTTAAATGAATTTAGAAAAGCTCCCAAATGGGTTTTTTATGCCATTAGTGCCTTAGAGGTTATATTAACAATGAATGCCATCAAATAAGCGAGGGCGAATAAATAACCAGTCATGAATGCGGTCCAGCCCCAACTGTTTGTTTCTCTGCGTGCAGTAGCTAACATTGCGAGGCATTGTGGTGCGTATACAAACCAGGCAAGAAAGGCAAGTGCGGTGGAAAGTGGCCATGCTGTTTGTAGGACCGTGGATAAACTTTCCGAAATTTGGTTTTCGTCACCTTGCAGGGCATAAACTGTACCGAGTGCACTCACCACGACTTCGCGGGCTGCCATCCCAGGCACTAAAGCGATGGAAATTTCCCAATTAAAACCAAGTGGGGCAAAAATATATTGTAGTGTTCGGCCGATCATTCCAGCAAAGCTGTAGTAAATATCCGCTTCCGGAGCGCCCTTTGGTGCGTTGGGATAGAGTGTAAGGGCCCAAAGTGCGATAGCGGCATATAAAATAATGGTACCTGCTCTTCGTAAAAAAGCTCGAACGCGTTGCCATAATCCTAATAAAACATGTTTGATACGGGGCATTTGATATTTAGGAAGTTCCATCAAAAAGGGTTGTAATGATCCTTTTGTTATAGTTTTTTTCATTACAGCTGCAACTATAATAGCGCTGACGATGCCGGCTAGATAAAGAGTGAAAAAGACCATGCCTTGAAGACCAAAATATCCCAGAACGGTTTTGTTGGGTATAAAGGCTGAGATAAGCAATGTATAAACTGGTAGACGTGCAGAACAAGTCATTAAAGGCGCAATCATTATGGTCGTGATACGATCCCGATGGTTAGCAATTGTGCGGGTTGCCATAATACCAGGAATTGCACAGGCAAAACTTGATAGAAGAGGAATAAAGGCACGCCCATTAAGGCCCACTTTTGCCATAAGCTTGTCCATTATAAAAGCCGCTCGTGCCATATATCCACTTGCTTCTAGGATTAAGATAAATAGAAATAAAATAATAATTTGAGGTAGAAAAACAAGGACACTACCGACCCCAGCAATTAACCCATCCTGAATAAAGCTTCTAAATATTCCTTCAGGAATATAAGTTGCAACGAAATCTCCAAGGATTGTAAAAGAGCTTTCGACTAAATCCATTGGCGTGCCAGCCCAACTAAATACAGCTTGGAACATAAAAAAGAGAATAACAAAAAATAATAAAGGTCCGGCCGCAGGATGCAGTGCAACGCTATCAAGAACTCGGGTTATCTTATGATGACCGCCTTCTGAAACAATTACGAGCTTTGCAATTTTACTTGCTTCTTTTTGTAGTGCTCGCGTTGAAGTGTCTTTAGGCACTCTGGTTGGTTTTGAGTATGCGCTAGCATCACGATCAAGAAACTCTGTAAGCCTTGCAACGCCGCTTTTTCGAACAGCAATTGTCGTAATTACGGGTAGCCCAAGTTCTTCTGAAAGGCGTTTAGTATCTATTTCGAGACCTTCTCGAGTTGCCAGATCATGCATATTAAGGGCAACAATAATGGGAAGACCTAATGTTTTAAGTTCAAGAACTAGGCGAAGGTGGACGCGCAAGTTTGATGCATTGATAACACAGATCAGCACATTCGGTTGTTGTTCAAATTCATGAACGCCAGTAATAATTTCACGGCTTACTTTTTCATCTAAACTTCGATCATTTAAACTATAAATTCCTGGTAGATCGATCATTTTTACCACATGGCCGCTTTGAGTGGTAACATTACCAGACCTTCGTTCAACTGTTACACCGGGATAATTAGCAACTTTTTGATGACTGCCAGTTAGAGTATTAAACAGAGAGCTTTTACCTGAATTGGGTGCTCCAATCAATGCAACACGAAGATTACTCATTCACTTTCACCTAGAATAATGGCATCTGCTTCCATTTTACGCAGGCCGACTGTCGTTGGGCCAATTCTAACTGCAATTGGGTCTCCACCAATGGTACCTTTATGCAGTAGTTCAACAGTCAGGCCTTCCTCAAAACCTATTTCAAGAAGGCGATCTTCTAGATCTTCAGCAAAGATTCTATCTTCAATACGGGCTGTATCAAAACCATAAATTGTACTAGTTTCACCAATTTTTAAATTACTTAAGTATTTTGTCATTTAACGTTCTTATTAATTATAATTCTTATTATCAATAGAGTATTAAATGATTCTTTGAATTTTGGAAACAAAAAAAAGGCCTGTTAGAATTTAAACCAACTGACCTCTTTTTCATATATATTTTATTAGAGCCTAATCAGTGTCAAACTTAATACCTTGTGCTAGGGGTAATTTAGTAGAATAGTTTGTTGTGCTTGTCATGCGACGCATATAGCCGCGCCAAGCATCTGATCCGCTTTCGCGCCCTCCACCAGTTTCTTTTTCACCACCAAATGCACCACCAATTTCTGCACCACTTGTACCGATATTAACATTGGCTATACCGCAGTCACTGCCAACTTCAGATGTGAAAATTTCGGCTTCGAGCATATTAGTAGTGAAGATGGCCGAAGATAAACCCTGAGGCACATCATTTTGACGATAAATAGCATTATCCAGATCATTATATTTAAAAGCATATAGGATCGGAGCAAATGTTTCCGTTTTAACATTAGCATCTATGCCATCTATTTCAACAAGTGCAGGATTAACATAGTAACCGCCGGGATAGTCATCAGCCATGGCACGGCCACCCCCAGTGATGGAGGCACCATTCTTTTTAGCGACACTTAAGGCATTTTCCATATTGTTGAAGCTATCTTCATCAACAAGCGGTCCCATGAGTGTTTCTTCATCTAGTGGGTTGCCTATAGTCACGCCTGAGAAGGCTTTTTTGATACGTGGAATTATTTCATCATAAACATCTTCGTGGATAAAAAGACGGCGAGTTGTAGTACAACGTTGTCCACAAGTTCCAACTGATCCAAATACAATACCTTGGTAAGCAAGATCAAGATCAGCATGCTTTGAAACTATGATGGCGTTATTTCCACCAAGCTCAAGAATTGATTTGCCAAAACGCCCCGCAACCTTGGCCCCAACAACTTTACCCATTGCGCTACTCCCTGTGGCAGAAATAAGAGGAATACGTTCGTCTGCAACAAGTACCTCACCAATATCACGCTCACCTGTAAGAACTTGGGATAGGTTTGCGGGCGCATCATCACCAAATTCAGCGCATGCCATCTCAAATATTTTTTGACAAGCTAGTGCAGTTACAGGTGATTTTTCTGAAGGTTTCCAAATAACGGAGTTACCACAAACAAGAGCGAGTGCAGTATTCCATGACCAAACGGCAACTGGGAAGTTAAAAGCGCTGATAATGCCAACTGGTCCTAGGGGTTGCCAAATTTCACGCATCTTATGTAGGGGGCGCTCTGAAACAATTGTCAAGCCATGTAGCATGCGGCTTTGGCCAACTGCAAAATCACAAATATCAATCATTTCTTGAACTTCACCAAGGCCTTCTTGATAAATTTTACCGCACTCAAGTGTTACGAGTGCACCAAGGGCTTCTTTTTTGTCCCGAAGAATATTACCGAGAATACGAACAAGCTCCCCACGGCGTGGAGCTGGAACGTTACGCCATATTTTGAAAGCATCAACGGATTTGCCAATTTTTAATTCTGTTTGAGCAACTGTATCCATGGTAACATTAGCCATCACAGTTCCATCGATTGGCGTGTGAACTAAAAGGTTCCCGCCTTCTACATCCTTTGCAGTGAGGCCGAGAGCTTTATATATTTCTTTTTTATTCATCATATTTTAAATCCTTCACAATAATCAATATGAACGATATTTCGTATTTATGAACAAAAGTCAATATTAATTGAACATTAAATATATCAAAAAATTATTTAAATATATCAAAACGTTATTTAAATATATCAAAACGTTATTTTACTTAAATTTATGGCATTCTATTGAATTTTGACACTAGAATAATATGACTTTCTGTTTTCATTACACCATCAATCATTTCAATATTGGTAAGTACCGTATCCATTTTTTGATTATTATCCGTACGGACTAGAACCATGAAATCAATAGGTCCCGCAACAGTGGCTAAGCAATCAACCTCTGCCATATTGTAGAGAGCGTTTTCAATTTGTGCAGATTTTTTAGGGTCCCTGGTGATTGTCACATAGCACCGAGAATCGCTATCAATTGACGCATCCTTAAGTTTGATTGTATAACAACCAATAACTTTTTCCTCAAGGCGGATAAGCATTGTATGTATAGTCGATCGTGCTAGGTTGAGTTTGCGGCCAAGCTCTGCTGCGCTCATTCTACTATTGATTTTAAGTAAATCTAATAGTTTTTTTTCACTTTGCGGTAATTTCAAAATCTTGACCTTTGTACGAAAATTTGTTTGTTTATATGTAAATATGACGAATATATAATCATAAATAAACAAAAGATAGTTATTTTGTGCTATAGTCTCGTAATATGAAAGATATTATAATAATTTTTCTATTTTAAAATATTTGGCTTTAGTTTCATTATTATATTCAACTTTAGTCTTAAATTTAAATAAGGAGTTTACGAGTTATGTTCGAAAAAGTAATAGTAGTTTTAACTTTATGTGTTGTATTTATTTCTGACGCAATGGCTGAGCAGGTTCGCGCCCGCGATCTCGGCATTAAACCAGGGATATTAAAAACAGGAGTACATAATTCTATTACCGATGTAGAGGGTGTTCTTGTAGGGCATGTTACTTTAGATGAAGGCAAGAGCGTCCGCACTGGGGCTACTGCAATTCTCCCGCATGGTGAAAATATTTATCAGAATAAAGTTCCGGCGGCGGTAGTCATTGGTAATGGTTTTGGTAAAATGATGGGCTATTCACAAGTGAAGGAACTTGGGGAAATTGAAACTCCGATTTTACTTACAAACACTCTAAGTGTCGCACGTGCTGCGGATGCTATTCTTGACTGGGTATTGCCGCAGTCTGGTAATGAAGAGGTTCGCTCGGTAAATGCCATTGTAGGCGAAACCAACGATGCTGGTCTTAACGATATTCGAGGCAGGCATCTTACTTCAGAAATTATTATTGAAGCTATCAAGGGCGCAAAAAGTGGGCCGGTTTCTGAAGGGGATGTTGGCGCGGGCAAGGGAACCAGTGCCTTTGGTTGGAAGGGTGGTATAGGAACGTCATCGCGGATACTTCCTAACACACTCGGGGGTTATACAGTGGGTGTGCTTGTTCAGACCAACTACGGTGGCACACTTATGATGGACGGGGTCCCTATTGGCGAAGAACTTAATCAGTATTACCTTAAAGATTATATTGATAGTGACATTGCTGATGGGTCGATTATGATAGTAGTCGCTACCGATGCGCCTCTTAGCGACCGAAATCTTGAAAGATTAGGAAGTCGTGCTCTGACTGGTTTAGCTAGAACGGGGTCGGCTATGACCAACGGGAGTGGCGACTATGTGATAAGCTTTTCGACTGCCAAGAGTGTAAGGCGTACTAAAAAGCGGAGAAATAATAAGAGTAAGATAGAAGAGCTACCCAATAACCGCGTCTCGCCACTTTTTCAAGCGGTGGCTGAGGCGACTGAGGAGGCGGTTTATAATTCTTTATTGATGGCAAGAAACGTTACCACAAAAAACGTTCTAACAGGTGAGACAAAAACTATTTATGAACTCCCAGTAGCTAAAGTGAGAGAAATTTTTAAAAAATACGGTAGGTTATAAACCTTGAATGTGTTAGTTCGCGCTTATGAAAGACTTATCTAACAGACCGGTAGAAAGTAATAGTCAAATAAAGGCTGTACTGGGACCAACCAACACTGGAAAAACTCACCTAGCAGTAGAGAGGATGCTTGGTCACGCTTCAGGTATGATTGGATTGCCGCTGAGGTTACTTGCTCGTGAAATATATGACCGGGTCGTAAAAAGTAGAGGTGTATCTAATGTTGCGTTAATCACGGGTGAAGAGAAAATAGTACCAAAAAATGCTCGTTTTTATGTTTGTACAGTCGAAAGTATGCCGATTGAAAAGCCGGTGGAATTTTTGGCAATTGATGAGGTTCAGCTAGCGGCTGATTTTGATCGAGGGCATGTTTTTACAGATCGCCTTCTAAGGGCGCGCGGGCGTCAGGAGACAATGTTTTTGGGTTCAGAAATTATTCGCCCACTTATTCAACGCCTCATACCAAATGTAGAGTTTATCACTCGGCCTCGTTTCTCAGAGCTCATTTATGTTGAACCAAAAAAAATTAGTCGTCTTCCGCGTCGTAGTGCGCTCATTACATTTAGTGCAAATAATGTTTACGGTTTTGCTGAAATGCTGAGGCGCACCAAAGGTGGGGTCGCGGTTGTGATGGGTTCACTGAGTCCTAGAACCAGAAATGCCCAAGTTGAATTATATCAAAATGGCGATGTAGATTATGTGGTGGCTACTGACGCAATTGGTATGGGACTTAATATGGATATTGATCATGTATCCTTTGCGGCAACTGCTAAATTTGATGGCCGGCAAATGCGGGAACTTAATCCATCTGAACTTTCACAAATTGCAGGACGGGCCGGACGCTATTTAAATAATGGTACTTTTGGCTGCCTTACTGAGGGGGCTGACTATCAAACAGGTCTCGTTCCAGAAATGGTATTCGCGATTGAAAATCATCAGTTTGCGCCACTAACCGTAATCCAATGGCGTAACGCTTTTATTGATTTTTCACGAGCCGAAACGGTGATACGTTCATTGTGTCAGACCCCGGAGAGAATTGGTCTTACGCGGACTATGGAAAAACTTGATATGTCAACATTCCGGCTCTTGAGTGACAATCCAGTTATTAAATCTTCGCTTGGTGGTCCTGCGGCGGTAAAAATACTTTGGGAAGTTTGTCAATTACCAGACTTTAGGCAGATTTCTGACGATGAGCATATTCAGCTCTGTAGCAGTATTTATCATCAGATTACTTCGGATCATAATAGGATAAGTGAAGATTGGATGGCTAATTTGATGAAACCTTTGAATAATGTTACTGGCAATATAGACACTTTATCAACACGTATTGCACATATTAGAACGTTGACCTATATTTCGAACCGCCCGTGGTGGTGCGAAAACCAAAAATATTGGCAATCAACAACAAGAAATATTGAAGACAAGTTATCAGATGCGCTACATGAAGGGTTAACAAAACGATTTGTAAGCAGACGAACGTCTGTTCTAATGCGAGAACTTCGCCAAAAAGGAAAGTTAATGGCAAATATTGAGACCGATGGAAGTGTTTATGTAGAGGACCATTTTATTGGGACTATAGAAGGCTTCCATTTTAAAGAGGATGAGGGTGCATTCGGGGAGGATAGTAAAACCTTGCGCAATGCTGCAACAAAAGTTCTTGCAGATGAAATAAAAAGACGCGCAGAAGAGTTTAATCAGGCTGACGATAGCGAGATTAGCCTTATATACGGTGATCCTCTCATTCGTAGCACTATTAATTGGCGGGGTGTTATTGTCGGGCGAATTGTCAAAGGTCCATCTATTTTAACTCCAAAAACCTTAGTTCAGCCAACTCCAGTATTACAGGGTGATGCTTATACCATGGTTCAGACTAAACTTGATCGTTGGCTGGATACTCAAATTGGGGAAACTCTTGCTCCACTTTTTTCTCTCCAGGAAGCGGTTAATGGGGCCAAGGATGATGAGGGTAATGAACGCCTCACCGGTATGGCAAAAGGGATAGCCTTCCAAATACTAGAAAAGCTTGGAACAATCCCAAGACGATTAATTGCCAAAGATTTTAAAGGGGTTGATAGTAATGGACGTTTTCAAATTAAGAAACTTGGTGTATGGCTCGGTGCAGCAAGCCTTTATATCCCCGCCCTTTTAAAACCGTCTCCGGCACAACTTAGACTTCTCCTCTGGGCGCTTTTTAATGATCGGGACAGTTTGCCAGATATTCCACCAGCAGGCTTATGCACGATTAAAGTCGATAAGGATGCTTCGCGTGTATTTTATGAGGTATCAGGTTACAGGGTTGTGGGCAACAACGCTGTTCGTCTTGATATGCTTGAGCGGCTTGCTAATGCGGCCCGTGAAGTTTCTATGAAAGGCCCGTTTCCCATGGACGCGGATTTGATGAGTTTGGTGGGGACCAGCGGCGACGACTTTATCGAAATAATGAGCTACCTTGGTTATATTACCAAACATTATTCAAAGGATGCGGCTAAAGAAATTTTAGCGAGGCGCCAAGATTTAAAGGTAGCAGATGAGGCTATTAATGTAAAAAAGGTAATAAAAGAAGTGCCTGCGGTAAAAATAGTTGTTGAAATAAAAAAGGAAAACACTGATTTGCCAGATAAGGTAATATTATTTACCCATAAACCTCAAGAAATACGACGCCCTAACCCTATCAACAAATCTGCGTGGATCAAAAATGGGAATAAACCTAAATTAAAAGGTAATACTTCACAGAAAAAATTATCTAAAAAAGAAAATAGAAAATCAGTATCTAAACCTATCCCGCTTGATCCAGATTCCCCATTTGCCCTACTTGCTGGTCTAAAAGAGCAATTAAAGAGCCAAAAATAAAATGTCTGATATACCAAGTACACAACGAATTGATGTGTGGCTTTGGTATGGACGTTTTTATAAAACCAGGTCACTTGCTACTAAAATGGTTCGGGGGGGAAAGGTGCGATTGAACGGTAAGGTTTGTAAAAAACCAAGTACTCCTGTTTCAGCGGAAGACGTATTAATATTTAGTAGGGCGGATGACCTATTAATCGTAAAAATAAGAGCGTTTGCTCTTAGGCGTGGTCCAGCATCTGATGCACAAAATTTGTATGAGGACCTTACCCCAGTGCTAGAAAAACGTGAAACTAAGAAAGTAATCTTTACATCAAATCGCGAAAGAGGCGCCGGTCGTCCAACAAAAAATGAACGACGAGCCATCGACCGGCTTATGAATAGAAAGTGATAAGTTAAATAATGATATTTATATTGACACTATAAGCACTACTTCTAAGATGTTTATGAGGAATAATAGGTTAATATGAATTTAAACAAAACAACGTACCATCATGGAAACTTGCGCGAGACCCTAATTACGTCTGCACTTGAAATCCTGAAAGACGGAACCCTCGAGGATCTAAGCCTGCGTGCCCTTGCCAGAAAAGCAGGCGTATCACAAACAGCTCCATATCGTCACTTTGAAGATAGAGAAGCTCTTATTGTTGTGCTTATTCTTGAAGGCTCAAAAATATTACAGGCTGGAATGAGGACTGCCGTTGAAATTTCAAGTGATCCTGTTGAAAGTATGCTTGAATGTGGCCTAAATTATTATGATTTTGCCGCGGCGCATCCTGCCCTTTTTAGAATTATGTTTGGTGGCAACATAAATGAATTAAGAGAAAAATATCCAGAATTGCAGGAATCCGAGCAAAAATCCCGCAAGATTATTCAACCTTTTGTCAGCGAATGTATGAAATTAAAAACTGCACCTCATAAAGCAGAAGAACTAATTATGATAAGTTACTGGTCGTTGGCCCATGGATTGTCTCACCTTCTTTTAAATGATGTGGATAGTACTATTACGGGTCGTGAAAATCAGAGAGTTGTGGTAAAAGAAGTTCTATCATTAACCTTAACATCAATGTTTGAAAAATAAAAAGGTAAAATAAAGTGTCAATTTTTGCTAAAATTAGTAGCGTTTTCGGTGAAAAAAAGGGAACTCTTTCCAACGTTATAAAAAATAATATTAATGCAGAAAAACTCGCTGCTGCAGCTTTGATGGTAGAGGTGGCTGTTCAAGATGGACAGTTTGATTCTGCGGAGAGGTCTACTATCGAAAAATCTCTTACAAACAAGCTTAATTTGTCAATGGACGATGCCAAGGAACTTCTTGAATTAGCAGAAGATAAGCAAAATCAATCAGTTCAAATTTTATCCTTTACTAAAGAAATAAAAAATCATTTTGATGATCAGGGAAGAGCTCATATCATGGAGATGCTCTGGGAAGTCGTATTTGCTGACGGAGAAGAAGATAGTTATGAAAGCAATCTAATGCGACGTATTGCGGGCCTGCTCTATATCTCAGATAAGGAAAGTGGTGATATCCGCAAAAAAGTAATGCATGATTTAAATTTACTGTAAACTTTTTAATTTAATTGAGAATTAATGATGATAATCTGGCTTAGACTATTTTTAATATTAATTTGACCTGTCAAAGAAAAATGTTATACGCAACTTATTTGTAAGATAAAACTATTTTAGAAATTATGTAATTTAGGAGAAGTCCATGACCTACGTCGTCACTGAGGCATGCATTAAATGTAAATTTACGGACTGTGTGGAAGTCTGTCCAGTTGACTGTTTTTACGAGGGTGAAAACATGCTTATTATTAATCCAAGTGAGTGCATTGATTGCGGGGTGTGCGAACCTGAATGCCCAGCGGAGGCAATTCTACCGGATACAGATGATGGTATGGAGAGGTGGGTTGAGCTAGCTGAAAAATATTCTGACGATTGGCCAAACATCACCGAACAAAAGACCCCACTCCCGGGTGCGGATGATGTGATTTCTGAAGACGATAAGTTTAATAAGTATTTTATTGAAAAACCTGGCGAAGGTTCTTGAATTAAAGACTATAATAAGAAGACCTTTTATTAAACAAATTCTGTATATTTTTATCTGTGAGATAAAAGGTGTTTTTTTGTTAAAAATATGCTATAAAATTTTGCATGTGAACTTGATTGAAATACAGGAATAGGCATAGCCAACTGATGTTGGATTAACACTTAGAAGTAGAAATTGATTAACTGAAGTAAGCATTTAACTTTGGTAAAAATTTTTGCGAAGTTTTTATTTTTTAATAATATTAACCTAGATATTATGTTTGTCCGTTAAAATCGAGTGATATTTGTTAGTATAAATTATGATAGCTCAAGGCTGCCGTTACGACCATATTTAGGGTTTAACTTGAGCATAAACGGAGAGTTTGTTAATGAGTAAGTCTGATAAATTGGAATTTTCTATCGATCAAGATATCGTTTATCCAAAACATGGCGTTGGTACTATTACTGATATTCGGGTGCAAGAAATTTCTGGTATAACCCTTGAGCTTTATGTTGTTCGCTTTGAAAAAGAAAGAATGACTTTAAGGGTGCCAACGGAAAAGGCTGTTGGCGTTGGAATGCGGTGTATTTCTGATGAGGAAACGATGAAGAAAGCTTTCAAAACTCTAAAAGGTAAAGCAAAAGTTAAGCGTACAATGTGGAGTAGGCGCGCTCAGGAGTATGAAGGTAAAATTAATTCTGGTAGCATTACTCAGCTTGCTGAGGTTGTGCGCGATCTACACCGTAGTGGTGATCAGTCTGAACAATCCTATAGTGAACGTCAAATTTATGAATCTGCCATTAGTCGATTGGCTCGAGAGGTTGCGGCTGTTGAGGAAACCTGTGAAAAGGAAGCTCTTTCGAAACTTGAAATAATACTTACTCCTGAAAAAATTGAGCCAGAAGTTTCTCCAGAAGTTTCACCAGAAATTGAAGCGTAAAACTAAAATTATATAATCATTAAAAGCCTGCCTCGTGCAGGTTTTTTTTGTTTCAAAACTGACTTAATCTTGCTAAGCCTTATTAGGTATAAATATATTTGGAAAATAACTTTTATGGATATGAATAATTTCTCTGGCTTAGATGAGAGCAGATATGGTATTTTTAAAAATGCTAGGAGGATCTGGGCGATTGGATCAATCCATGGTGAGTTAGAAGATTTACGCATTGTCCATAAAAAATTAATTTCCAAATTTCGTCGAGGGGATAAACTAGTCTATCTTGGTAATTATTTTGGTGATACAAAGCATAATAAAGAAACACTTGATGAACTACTTATGGCTAGACGTAAGATTATGTCTTTACCTGAAGTATTCATGCCGGAAGACTTTTTTTACTTACGTGGTGCCAGAGAAGAAATGTTTTTTAAACTACTTCAGCTTCATTTTGCACCTAATCCGGCATTGGTTATGGAGTGGCTTTTAGACCATGGGATTGGCAGTTCGCTTGCTGCCTATGGTGAAACGGAGAGTGCTGCTCGCACAATTGTAAGGCATGGGACTGTAGCACTTACTAAATGGACTACTGGTATTAAACGCCAAATACAAAATTGCCCTGGTCACATTGATTTCACAAATAGTTTAAAGCGGGCATGTGTTACTGAGGATGGAGCTCTTTTATTTGTTCATGCAAGTGTCGATACTACGCGTCCCTTAACCATGCAAAAAGATCAATTCTGGTGGGATAATGGAAATTTTAATGAAATCAAAAATAAATTTTCAGATTTTTCAAAGGTCATCAGAGGTTATGATCATTCAAATTCTGGTATTGTTTTAAATAAAGATTATATAGCAAGTATTGATGGCGGTTGTGGCCGGAGTGGGAAGCTTCACGCTGTGTGCTTTACCCCTGACGGCATCAAGCACGATGAAATTATGAGTAGGTAATGTTTAATAAATATTATATTTATGCGGGGTTTCAAGCTAGCTCACGTACAATAATATAATCAAATTTAAAATGAGTGTCTGAAATGAAGGCGTACAAATTTTTCTCTATAGTCATTCTTGTGCTGACGACTTCGTCTTGTAGCTTATCGTCCAGAGCAGATATTGAAATGTCTACTCCTATAGATATAAATTCTGAATGGCAGGGTTTGGCATTAAATACAGCACCACTACAAAATGGCTGGCTTGATGATCTTGCAATGAATGGACTAAGTAATTTTGTTGCAGAAGTAATGAAGCATAACCCTAACTTTAATGAAGTGGCTCTGAGGATGCAGGCTGCCGGTTATAATGCTGATGCTGCAGCGGGTCGTCTTTTGCCTCGATTGGGTACATCAGGAACAACAAGCCGAAATCGGGCCTCAAACTCAATACAAAATAATACTTCAAATAGCTTTTCAATGGGTTTGGATGCAAGTTGGGAAGTTGATGTTTGGGGTCGTATTTCTGCTAGTTCCGCTGTGGCAAGGTCAACCTTTGAAGTAGCACAATATGATTTTTATGGTGCGCGTCTTTCCTTGGCGGCGCAGGTGGCTCAAAGTTGGTTTGATGTGATTGAAGCAAAGCAGCAATATGAGTTATCCTCTGTTACTGTGTTAAATTATGAAAGAGCAAACCAAATCATTAGAAATCGCTTTGGGCGGGGGCTTTCGAGCGGCCTTGATCTAAGGCTTGCTACAACTAGTCTTGAAGCAGCAAAGGCAACCGAAAAACAGCGCGAATCTCTATATAATCAAGCACTAAGAAAGCTTGAGGTATTCGCAGGGCGTTACCCATTAGCCACCATAAAGGTAGCTGGTGAAATGCCGAATGAATTGGGAGACATACCTGTAGGCGTGCCACTTGATCTCCTTGAGCGCCGCCCAGATCTCCAATCTGCTAAGGCGCGTCTGAGGGCAGCAGGATACAGGGCAAAGGCTGCTGAGAAAGCAATGCTGCCTAGCATTTCAATAACGGCACGTGGGGGAAATACAACCAAACAGTTTAGTGACTTGTTAAAATTTGATCATATTTTTTGGAACTTAATTGGTGGTATTACCCAACCAATTTTTCAGGGTGGCCAGCTTAGATACGGGGCTAAGGCCGAGCAAATGAATTTTGAAGCGCAAAAACAAAACTATGTTCAGACTTTGCTCCGTGCTTTTAAAGAAGTAGAAGATGCTCTTGATCAGGATCGCTCGCTTGCCGCACGTTTAGAACACACTGAGCTTGCTGCACAAAATGCAGTTGCAGCGGAAGCTGTAGCCTTAGAGCAATATTCACAGGGACTTATTCGAATTTCGACCTTACTTCAGTCACAGCGTTCTAGCCTGACCCAACAAAGTCAACTTCTTAGTATTAAGAAGCAACGCATCAATAATCGTATTTCGCTTTATTTATCCCTTGGTGGTGATTTTATTTTAGGTAATACATTAGATATTCAAGAAAATATAAACTTGATCACGAAAAATTATAAGCTGAACAAGAATGTATCTTCTGCTAACCAGGAAAGTGCATTATGAAAATTTTAAGAAGAGTTTTACCCGGAATTATTGTGCTTGGTGTTGGCTTTAGTATAGCCAGTGTTATCATCTTTTTTGGCCCAGAACCTGAAAGTAAGAAATCAGAAGTACTGGCGCGTACAATCCGCTCTATAGAAGCAAAATCGTCAAATATCCAACTGTTTGTTGAAAGTCAGGGCACTGTCGCAGCAAAACAAGTGATTGATGTAGTAACACAAGTAGCAGGAGAAATTATATTTGTATCACCTAATTTTGTTGCGGGTGGCCGCTTCAAGAAAGGTGAAATAATAGCAAAAATTGATCCACGAGATTATGAACTCTCTGTCATCTCAGCAGAAGCTAGCATTGCAGAACGCAATCAAAGAGTTCTGCAAGAGGAGGCTGAAGCAGCTCTTGCTGCCACGGAATGGGAAGAGCTTGGACAAGGCAAGATAGGGAGCGACTTAACACTTCGAAAACCGCAACGTGAGGGCGCTCTTGCGGCCTTAAAATCAGCAGAAGCTAGTTTAAAACGAGCACAGCTTGACCTTGAGCGAACTGAATTACGAGCGCCTTTCGATGGAATTTTGACAAACAAAATTGTTGACTTGGGCCAGTTTCTTAATCGCGGAAATAAAATTGGTAAATATCATTCGACAGAAAAACTTGAAGTAAGATTACCACTCACCAACCGTGATATTGCCCAGTTTGATCTTGCAGGACTTCAGTCTGGGGAGCGAGAGTATCATGTTCGTTTAACTGGAGAATTTGCAAACAGAGAAAATAGTTGGAACGCACGCCTTATCAGAACTGAAGGTATTATTGATGTTAATAGTCGTATCTTATATTCCGTCGCGGAGCTCAGTGGTTATGAATTATTTTCACTAATTGACGAAAGACCAATAACTATTGGTCAATTTGTAACAGCTGAAATTGAAGGGCGTTCTTTTGAGAATGTCATCCGACTTCCCCGTGAGAGCCTTCGTCAGGGAAACCAAGTATTAATTGTTGACCAGGATAATAAACTTCGCACACGTATGGTTGATGTGATTGAAACCAATAGTGAATATATTGTTATCGCATCAGGTGTTGAAGATGGAGATATTGTTAACCTCTCTCAGTTGGGTATGAGCGTCGACGGTTTATTAGTTGAAACAAACACACAGACGCCGCTTGCTGCTATAACAGTAACCTCGATGCAAGTCTCTTCGTCGCAGGAGATTATAAATGACTGACTTTGTGAAATGGTTTGTTAAAAACCCAGTTGCACCAAACCTGATCATGTTGGTAATACTTGGCCTGGGTATTACAGGTTATATCAATGTAGGTAAGACCGCTTTTCCCTCAGCGGCTATGGACATCATTAATGTCAGCGTTCCTTATCTTGGTGCAGGACCAAAAGAAGTAGAAGATCGGATTGTTATTCGTCTTGAGGAAGCAGTATTCGATATACGTGGCATTAAGCGTTTGACGGGGCGTGCTCGTGAGGGCGTAGGTTCAGTAACAATTGAAATCGAGGAGGGCGAGGATGTAGAAAGTCTTCTCAATCAGGTTAAGGCTCGGGTTGACGCTATTAATACCTTTCCCAGCCTTTCTGAGAGGCCAATTGTTTCTCGTTCTTTTGTTCAGATGGAGGTTATGAACTTAGCCATCTACGGTGATGCGACGGAATATGAACTAAAGGAACTTGGTCGGTCGGTTCGTGATCGGTTAGCTTCTATCCCTGGTGCCGCTAAAACAGTACTTAACGGACAAAGAGAATATGAAATTTCTATTGAGGTTTCTGAACTTCAATTACAAAAATTTAATTTGACTTTTGATCAAGTTTCTAACGCTATTTCAAAGTCATCGACTAATCTACCGGCAGGTAAGGTGGATAGTCTTTCAGGTCAAATTCAGATAGTGACGCGTGGACAAGCTTACGTAAAGCAGGACTTCGAAGATATAGTTGTCCTTCAAAATTCTGATGGTACTCGTTTACTCCTCAAGGATGTGGCAACTGTTATTGATGGATTTACTGATGATCATTTTCTTCTTCGTATGAATGGTAAGCCAGGACTGTTTATCTTTATTCGCTCAGAATCAACACCTGATGTGGTTAAGCTTAGTGCTGAAATTAATAGGGTTCTTAACGATGAGATCCGACCATCTCTGCCGGATGGTATTGAAATCACAAATTGGTTTGATACCTCAGAAATTTTTGAAAGCCGTCTTGATATGCTGATGTGGAATGCGATCACTGGGCTGGTCTTAGTTTTTTTCGGATTACTAATTTTCCTATCTCCAGCACTTGCTGGATGGGTAACCGTAGGAATTGCTATATCGTTCCTTGGGTGTTTTGCGATCCTTCCCTACACTGGTGTATCTCTTAGTATGATTAGTCTGTTTGCATTTTTGCTTATACTGGGAATTGTTGTCGACGATGCGATTATTATTGGTGAAAGTATTCACCTAGAAAATCAAAAAGGTAACCTGGGTGACCAAGGTGCAATTGATGGTGCCGCGAAGGTAGCGCGTCCTGTTATTTTTTCAGCAATTACGACGATGATTTTCTTTTCTCCCATGTTATTTATTGATGGAATTATTGGCCAGTTTGTTCTTGGAATTCCTGTAGTAGTAATTTTGTGTCTTACCTTTTCAATCCTAGAATCCCTTTTTATACTACCGGCTCACCTGCGGCATCTAAGTGATAAAAAACCTAATGATTTTGGACGAATTTTTTGTATTTTTGTCCCAGATTTTATAATTAATGGATGTAGAAACCTTACTCAAGCTGCACAGAAAAAAGCAAAATTATTTTTGAGTCATCTCATTTATAAACACTATCGCCCATTTCTTGATAAAGCATTGCATCATAAAGGACTTTCCCTGCTTATTATTTTGTCCATGAGTATAGTTGTGACATCTATCCACGCAGGGGGATGGATTAAAATGGTTTTTAATCCAGAAGTTTCTATGAACTTTATTCAGGCACGGGTACAATTCCCTGCAGGTGCCCCTTACGATATTGTTGATGAGGCATCATATGTATTGGAAGATAAAGCGCGTCAACTTGAGGTAGAATTAAAACAAGAATATCCAGACATTGAACTCTTTAAAGATTTGTTAGTTATGTCCAACGGGCCAGGATCATCAGCTTCTGCATTTCTTGTATTTCAAAATATAGAAGAAGTTAACTTCGACGTGGCAAAATATGCTGCGCGTTGGCGTGATATAATGCCGCTTATCCCTGATGCCCGTGAAACTTCCTTCGATTTCTCTACTGCGGGCGGGTCCGGCGAAAGCATTAATATTATGCTTAAATCTCCGAATAGTAACGCTCTTGACCTGATGGCTTCCGACGTTAAAAAGGCCTACTCCGAATATAGTGGTCTCTATAGTATAACTGACTCAGCGGATACGGCTCGCACTGAAGCCGTTCTATCTATTATGCCAAGTGCAGAGAATATGGGTCTAACTCTTACCGATCTTGCCCGACAAGTGCGTCAGGCGTTTTACGGCCAAGAAGTACAACGGATCGCTCGAGGAAAAGATACAGTCAAAGTTATGGTGCGTCTACCACAGGAAGACCGTAGGTCATTCGATACTCTGGATAAAATGCGTATTCGCACCGGTGCTGGTGGTGAAGTTCCGTTCGAAGCAGTTGCCGATGTAAAATATCAGCGTGCTTATACATCTATCCAACGCACCGATCGTCAACGCACCGTAACAATAAAAGCTAATGTTAACATAGACCTTGCAAACACTTCTGAGATTGTTGCTGAAATTCAGGAAAAATTTGTAGGACAGTGGAAAGAAAAATATCCTGAAGTTGAAATAAGCTTTGAGGGACAACAAAAGAACCAAGATGAATTTGTAGGTTCTCTAGCTAGTGGTTTTGGATTAGCATTAATTGCAATTTATATTCTTCTCGCGGTCGCTTTTAATTCATACAGTCAGCCTTTTATTATACTTACGGCACTACCGTTCTCTTATATGGGGGCTCTTCTCGGCCATTTTTTACTTGGTATGGATTTCAGTCTTTATTCCATAATGGGTATTGTGGCCGCAGCTGGTGTAGTTGTTAATGATAATCTGGTGTTGATGGATTATATAAATCGCCTTCGCGGAAGGGGTGAAAGAGCCCTAAAGGCTGTCGAAATAGCCGCAGAGAACAGGTTCCGTCCTATCTTCCTGACTTCTTTTACAACCTTTATTGGCCTGACTCCAATGATGGCCGAAACTAGTCTTCAGGCTCAATTTATTATCCCTACTGTTGTATCATTAGCATTTGGAGTTCTATTTTCGACCATAGCGACTTTATTTTTGGTACCAATTGTCTATCTTTACGTCAACGATTTTAGAAAAAATATTCTTGAAATTTTCAAAACGCCTAGCGTTAGTGAAATTACAACAGAATGATTTAATCATAAGCGTGGTTAATTGCTCAATTTACTGATAATGTTTGGTAAATAATCTTTGAGTATATAAAATGGATGAAGTAAACGCAAAAAGAGCTAAATTTGCTCTAATTTACATGGCAGTAATTATGTCAGTAGTTTTTTCCATATGGAATGTGCTTTTGAATAATTTTGCATTTGAAAAGGTTGAGTTTACTGGTTCAGATATGGGTGACTTACAGTCGTTTAGGGAACTTCCAGGCTTTCTGGCTTTTACTGCCGTCTTTGTACTTCTTTTTATGCGAGAACAAACTCTAGCTATTTTTGCGCTCTTTCTTCTTTCTGTGGGCGTTCTAGCTACTGGCTACTTTCCGACCAAAGTGGGTCTAATTGCAACAACTCTGGTGATGTCAATTGGATTTCATTATTTTGAGACTATAAATACTAGTTTAACCCTTCAGTGGTTATCAAAAGAAGAGGCTCCCTCATTTTTGGGGAAAGTAATAGGTTATAGTTCGCTGGCTGGGTTAATTGCTTATGGCGCGGTATGGTTAGCAACCGCAGTTCTTAAGCTTGATTATGTGGTTATCTATTCGACTACCGGTGTCATCGGAATTGCTATGGTGATACATCTGTGGAAAATTTTTCCGAATATTGAAGGACTTATCCTTCAAAGAAAAAACTTGTTTCTGAAGAAAAAATATTCTGTTTATTATGTTTTGACGTTTTTGAAGGGTGCTAGACGACAAATATTTATGGTTTTTGCCGCCTTTTTATTAGTAGAAAAATTTGACTATACATTAGCGGAAGTAACGACCCTGTATCTTATTAACAAGGGGGCTAATATTGTGATTGCGCCCTTGATCGGAAAAATTATAGAAAAAATTGGAGAACGACGGGCCCTCACATTCGAGTACATAGGGCTCATCGGTGTATTTATTGGTTATGCGTTGGTAGATGACGCAATGATCGCAGCCAGCTTATATATTCTTGATCATTTATTTTTTGCTATGGCCATTGCTATTAAAACATACTTTCAGAAAATTGCTGATACAGAAGATATGGCCGCAACTGCAAGCGTTAGTTTTACTATTGATCATATTGCCTCTGTAATTATTCCTGTAACATTTGGAATTATCTGGATGTATAACCCTGCCATTGTTTTTTACGCAGGAGCTGGGTTTGCTGCTTTATCATTAATTGCATCAAACCTAATCCCAGCGGCACCAGGACCAGGTAATGAATTTGTATGGTCGTACAAAAAACAAGTAGTTTAAAATTTTATAGATAATATTTATGAAAGAATTTTATTATTATGCCAGCCATTGAAGTATAATATTTAGAGCTAAGTTATCATATTTGAACCCATTAATTGGAGTTATTAAAGTGAATAAAAAATTTCATTCAATAAACCGTAGAACTATGTTGAAAAGTTTACCTGCTGGAGCTGCATTTGCAGTTGGTGGTTGTGGGGTTGTGCAAGAAAAAGGTAAAACTATTGATATTGATTTCAAACACGGTGTTGCCAGTGGCGACCCACTTTCTGATCGACTTATCATCTGGACGCGAGTTTCACCAGTTGAACTATTATATACTGGTGCAGTGGAAGTAGAATGGGAAATTTCAAAAGAAGATGATTTTAATGTAATTTTTACTTCAGGCAGCTTTGTAACTGACGCAGATCGAGACTTTACTGTAAAGGTAGATGCTAAGGGTCTCTCAAAAGGTCAGAACTATTTTTATAGATTTCTAGTTGGAGATAAAGTTTCAGTAGTTGGCGAAGCCAAAACACTTCAGGACAATGGCACAGAAGCTGTAAATTTAGCTATTGTCTCATGCTCTAACTATCCCTGGGGATTTTTTAATGGCTATAGAGCTATTGTTGAAAATGGTCCGTTTGATGCGGTGATACATCTTGGTGATTATATATATGAATATGAAGTTGGGAGGTATCAGTCACCTAATGCAGAAAAAATGGGTCGTCTCGTTGATCCCCCTCATGAAATTAAAACTCTCTCAGATTACAGGCTTCGTTACGCACAGTATAGAACGGACGAAGACCTGCAAGAACTTCATCGAAAATATCCATTCATATGTGCTTGGGATGATCACGAATTTGCAAATAACTCCTATGCCACAGGCGCTCAAAATCATAACGAAGGTGAGGGTGACTGGACGCCGCGCCGCCGCGCCGCGACGAAAGCATATATGGAATGGTTGCCCGTACGCGTATCAGCGTCAGGTCTTCCTACCGTTCGTTCATTTGAATTTGGAAAACTTGCAACGTTGGCAATGCTTGATACTAGAATAGTTGGTCGGGAGCGACCGCTTGAATACGAACGTGATGTTGAAATGATTGAAGTCGATGGAATAATGAAGCCCGATTATAGGGCTTTTCATAAGCGTCTTGAAACCGAAGAGAGGTCACTTCTTGGAAGTGAGCAGGAAGCCTGGCTCGGTAAGACACTTCAAAAATCAACTGCTGCGGGCATTCCATGGCAAATACTTGGCCAACAAATCATTATGAGTTACCGGCCCGAACCACCACTTTCATCTGTTTTCTCTCCTGATGAACGAATAAGATTTTCAGAAGGAGAACAACTCAGTATGAATATCGCTGAAGAATTTGGTGGTTTTTATAATCCAGATGCCTGGGATGGTTATCAGCCTGCTAGGCGCAGGGTATTCGAAATGTTTGAAAAGTACGCCTGCAATCCTATTGTCCTTACGGGTGATACACATTGTGGTTGGGCCATGTCACTTTGCGATAAAATGGGAGGTAAGCATTATGGAGCTGAATTTGCAGTTCAGGGAATTACATCACCGGGAAGAGGTGATAGAATTGGTAAAGTTAATCAGGTTGAACAGGCTTACTATGATCATTTAGATCATATGGCCTACGCCAGTATAATCGGTCGTGGATACATGACCCTAACAATATCAGCTGAGGAAACAATTACAGACTGGTATGTGGTGTCAGACGTTGAAAGTAAGAATTTTGAATTAACTAAGAAAAAATCTCTTCGTTATAAAGTTGGTGATGCAGCTGACGGTAATGTTGTTCTAGAGGATATATAATTCAATAAGAAAACCATATCGCTATAAAAATGAAGAAAGAAAAATTCATTCTAAGTCCAGAAAAATGACTATGAAGATATCCACAAAATTGGTTGGTATGCGTACCTATAAAAATTAAACTTTTACCGTAACAACCAAGGCTGCAGCAAGAATAATTGGAACTGCAAAAGTTGAAAATAGGGCATATATATCAAAGTTGGTCGCGACAAGGTAACCCACTAATATTGGAGCAACGATTGCCCCTGTGCGGCCTATGCCTGCGCACCACCCAATACCAGTTGATTTTATTTTCGTTTGGTAGGTGCGGGCGGCAACTGCAAACATTCCACAAAAAGCTCCATTGAGAAAAACGCCGATCAGGAAAATTAATATATAAAGCATTACTAAATCAGTCGTGTTTGAGAGAGAAAAATAGAACATTAATAATCCGGTTGCAGCAAAAAAAACTCCAATTGGTTTTGTTAATTTATATTTGGTTGTCAAGAGACCTAGACAGACAGTCCCTAGTACTGCGCCTAAATTGCTAATGGTTAATGCATAGATACCCTGGCTCATAGACCAACCATTCGCAACAAAGAGCGATGGAACCCAAGCTAAAAAGAAATAAATAACAAGATAGCCCATAAAGAAAATCGTCCAGAGTTTGAGGGTTGTGGTTAGTATGTTTGGTGCGAGCAGAGCTTTAAAATCTGCGGCTTTTATTTCTTGCTCGTCCTCTTTAATAGATAAATGATCAATTGGTGCACGGCCTATGCGGTGAAGAACTTTATTAATTTTGTCTATTCGACTTCTTTCTTCCCCTTTGCATTTTTCGAGATATTGTACGGATTCTGGAAGTAGAAAAAAAGCAATTAAACAAATGATTAGAGTAGTAATACCCGCACTGATAAAGAGTGTCTGCCATCCGAAATTAGGCAAAATATAGGCGGCAATTGGCCCAACGATTGCTGCGCCAAAGGGAAATCCGGATATAATTATGCTCACGGTTAGGTTCTTATATCGTTCCGGGGTAAATTCGCTACCAAAGGCGGCTCCGCTTGCAAGGATGGCACCGACGCCCAAACCAGATATAGCCCTAATTATAATCATCAATTCTACAGAGTGATCAACAAAGCCACTAGCAATCATTGAAAGCCCTGTAAGGAGCGCCGATAAAAGAACAATTTTTCTGCGTCCGTATATATCACCGAGGGGGGCGAGAAATATAGCGCCAAGACACATCCCAATAAGTGCTGCACTTAATATATAACCAGTTTGCACAGGAGATATTTGCCAGTCCTGGCTTAACACTGGTGCAGCTACTGATACAGCTACCACATCAACACCATCAATACAGTTTAAAATAAAGGCAATTGTGACAATGATAATTTGGGCAAAAGTCATAGGCCCATTGTTTATGCTGTCTCGGATATTACTTGTCGGTTCAGACATCCACTTTTTTCTCTATCTATAGATTTTATTCTGGGGGTGGATTAAGGCTAAATGAGTCAACAACAATTTTCCAACTGCCATTTATTTGACGTTTCCAGACGGTTGCATATTTTCCATGCTGCTTGCTAACCGTGGCGTCATTATTTTGGGTACTGATGGAAAATAGTCCCCAAGTATAGCCCATATTATCTGAAATATCACCAGCAGAAGGCTCCCAAGTTACAGTGGTGTTAGGCTTATCTCCTGCATCTCTTAATATTGCCTCAAGGCCAATTTTTGGAGCTTCCCCGGGTGGCAGTGTTACTGCATCCTCAGCAAGATATTTTGCGAACGCCTTATAGGTACCATTTTCAAGGCGGTATTGTACAAATTCACGGTCTAGAGCGAATAGGGTTTCTAGAGTATCCTTTTCTTGTGCACGTAATGATAGTGGCATTAGTAATGCTATTAATAAAATAAATTTCATTTTAGTTATCCTTTAAGTTTTAAGCATAAAGCTTAATGATTAATTTTATGGTTAACAATGTAATAAATTAACCGACACGTCCATAAAATATCATACTAGTTTCAGGTGAGATTGCGATACCCGGTTTAGAATTATAAGCAAAAACAGCGAGTATTCTCGTGCGCTCTCCCTCGGTAGGTGTAACTCTGTGAAGGGCGTTTTGGCCGCGAAAAAGAGCAAGTGTACCTTCGGGTAAATTAAATTTTTTAGGCTTAGTGGTATTATTAAGTATCCTATCGACTGCGGTATAATTCATTTCACCACCGATAGCGTCACGAACATTCTCGACATATTCAAAAACACCACCATCCTCTGGCTTTTGAATAAGAAGCGTCGTTGCAAAGGATGAGTTATCGAAATGCCAACCCAATTCTTGACCTTTTGAAGCGAAGTGTAAGTTAATTGAAGATAGACTGTCTGCGAATTCATAAAGGGCTTCTTCACCAAGGACATATGATAAGAAATTTTTAAAAACTTCAGAATCATAAAGGGTATGAAGCGGTGAATTTTGGGGAATTTGATCGTCTTGAATACAACCTTTTGATGATGAAATAGGCCTATTACGCGGATGGCTGACGGGGTAGTTAGGATCGTTTGCCATCAGATAAACATTATGATCATTCTTTACGTAGTGTGCGAGGTGTTGATTTTTAATTCCCTCTTCACGTATTTCTTTAATTGCCGCTGGCTGTAAAAATTTTTCAAGATTAAGGGCACCATTCTTATCAAGCATGCTTTTACAGGACTTTTGAAAATCAAGATCTGTAATTGGAAATTTATCCAAATTGACAATTTCACTAAATTGCATTCGATTAATTCACTTTCTTAAGATAAAGCATGCTGTCTACCCTGACTATAGAGGATAATAAAGGAGTGGGGGTTATCTGTATAGTACTCTATTGTATTATTATCCTGTATCCAGTTGATCTGGCTATAAACTATAGCAACCAGCGCAACTATGATTAAATTCATTTCTTCAAAAAAAATCCTTTTTAGTCGACAATTGCCTGATAAATTAGGGCTCGTAATTTATTTTCTTCATCAAGTCCACCATCGGGGATGAGCTGTGTGAGATAGACAAATATTATATTTTCTATTGGGTCAATCCAATAAGTTGAGTTATAGGCTCCTCCCCAACCGTATGCGCCCTGACTTCCTATTTGACCAAAATCACCAAGATTGGTGATAATCTCAAAACCAAGCCCAAACCCCTTACCAGATGAGTATGGGATATTTCCAAGATGGTCTTGTGTCATTAGCTCAATCGATTTTCGACTTAAGATGCGCGTACCATTAAGCTCACCGCCATTTAAGATCATCTGCAAAAAAGTGCCATAGTTCTGTGTTGTTGAAACAAGTCCAGCACCACCGGCAAAACTTATGCGGGGGCCATTTATATAATGGCCCTGACCTACATGACCCTGCCCTTCCATTTGACCTGGGTTTTCAGCAAGGTTAATTTTTTCACCCTTTAGTGAGTAAACAGTGGCAACACGATCCTTTTTGTAGTCAGGAACATAGAAATGCGTGTCGTACATATGAAGGGGATCCAGAATACTATCTTTTAAAAACTGATCTAGCGGCTTGCCAGAGACAACCTCAATTACGGCACCAAGTATATCTGTATTATAACCGTAAACAAATTTTTCACCAGGATGTGCGGCTTGTGGTAGCGATGCTATACGCCTTACAGTTTCTCTAATAGGCTCACCACGATCTGCAGTATACCAACCATAAATACCAGATTTTTTCCATAATTGTGCGGCAGGTCCTTGTCCATAACTAACCCCCGCTGTATGGGTAAGTAGGTCACGGATGGTAATCTGTCTTTTAGCAGGAACTATTTTGTAGCCGCCATTTTCATCATTTTCAGCTACACTTGTTTCCATATACTCTGGTAAATATTTACCAACGGGATGATTTATAAGAAGCTCACCTTGTTCTTGCAGCATCATTATACCAACGCTGGTAATAGCTTTCGACTGTGAAGCAATCCTGAATAGATCATTATGCTGCATTTCATCATTACTTGCGACATCGCGAAGCCCGAAGGCTTTGTGATAAACAGGATGACCGTTTCGTGTTATATATACCACATTTCCAGCAATTTTTTTTAGGTCGACATAGCCTTGCATAACTGGATCAATGCGACTAAGACGCTCAAGGGACATACCTTGAATTATCTGCGCTTCAACTTCACCCCCAAAGTTTAAAAATACAAGTAATATCGTAGTAAAACTAATATTTTTTATAAAATATATAAGTGACATTTTTTTCCTTTTTGAATTTGATTGGCAGCAATAAAATAGTGACCTATTTTTTAATGAACTGCAAATAAATAGCATCATATTAATATCATGGACGCTATTAATAAAACTGGAAATGAAATTAATGAGCGCATAAAAAAAATAGCTATTAAATTACTGAACTTAAGAGGTAGGCTTGACCTTAAAATAATTAGCCCTACCTCTGACATATAAATAAGTTGAGTAACAGCCATCCCCGCAAGAATAAACTTCACCATTTCGTCCTGTGCGTTGGAGGCAATTACGGCGGGCATAAACTGATCTAAAAAACCAATAACCAAACCTGGAGCTGCCAGGGATGCTTCGGGAAAATTAAAAACTTCGAATAAGTAATAAATCGGGTAACTCAAAATATTGAAAATTGGAGTGTGTGTAAGTAATATTATTGTGGTTGTGCCGACGGCCATCGAAGGTCCTAGTACGCCAAATATGACTCCAACTGCTCCGTGCCAACCATTTAGTAAAAATTGCTTTAAATTTGGTCCAGTCTTCGCTCGCGTTATACCGTTTTGGAGTGCCCTCGCAAAAATATGACCACTAACACCAATCTCTTTGGGGACTTTTCGTTCTACCTGAGAAAAGTAGTTATCGTTTAAATTGGAAAGTGGTGGCACCCTTACCGTTATAATAGCACAAAGGATACAGGCAACAACAACAGTTAAATACCACTTCACAAATAGATGATCAATACCTGCCACTTGAGCAATAAGGAGGCTAAAGGAAATTGAGACAACAGAAAAATTTACGGCAATACACGCAGCTTCACGAGACGAATAATGACCTTTTTCATATTGATTGATAGTGATAAGTAATCCTACATTTGATGCAGTTAGAAAGGATGCCATCGCATCAATTGCGGAACGACCCGGTAAAGTAAATAAAAAGGAGAAGGGGCGGCTCACAAGGGTACCTATAAATTCCATAAAACCAAATTCGGTAAGGAAAGGCATTAAAAAACATGCAACTGTGATAATAAAAAAAATAGTTGCGCCAATATCTGTAAAAACCATATACCCAGTTGCTTCGCCCCAAATAAATTCTGGGCCTAGTTTAAAATAAACTATAACTGCGTATGTTGCTCCGACGAGACGAAAGAAAAACCAAAGCGGTGTTGTTTGACATATAATATTGAGAGAAGGCCGTATCTCTTTCCATTGTGGTTTAAATATTAAAAAATACCCACCTCCTATGGCCGCTATAATAACAATACTGACAATTATTTCCAGAATATAAGGTTCGAATGGTACCCTCACTATGCTGGTTATGACCGCAAGTAAAATAGTTTCATTGCCATTGTAATTAATGGGACAAAGAAAAAGTAGTACTCCAACGGATGACGGCAGAAGAAATTTTAGAAATAATTTACTCATTTTCTATCCAGAAGAGCTTGACCGCAAATCCGACAAAAATAACATCGGTTAGACGATTTAATATAATTTGAGCCTTACTTGAACAACCTAAAAAACCAAGCGGCATTCCGGTAAGATATGCAAGTGGTGCTAAAAATTTTACCATTAAAACTTCAGCAGAAAACATTGGTATTCTCATTATATCTATTAACACAAAAGATTGAAGGTTGGGATCAAACATTGTCTTTCTTGAAGTTATGACAAGGTTGTGCCATTGTCGAGAAAAAGAAATGAATTGAGAATATTGATGAAGCTAATCCATAAATTATTCTGGGTATTGCTCTTTGTATTAGTTTTATTTAACAGTCTAGTTACAGCTAATGTTAAATAATTGATGATTTGGGCTCTCCTCTTTACTGTTACGTTTGTTGCATCAGCAGTTCAGTCTGCAACGGGCTTTGCATTTGCACTTATAATAGTGCCCGCCTATTTGTTTCTTCTTGGCACAACGGATGTGATCCAGATTGCTATTATTCTTTCGGTCGTGATTTCAACAGCACACCTATCTACATTAAAATTGAATATACCACCCCAAATATTTAAATGGTTAGCAATAGGCTGTGCTTTTGGGCTTCCAGGCGGTCTTTACTTATACAGCAATATTAATCTAGCATTGCTCAAAATTCTAGTGGCGGTTTTCATTATTTTTATCAGTATTCAAAATGGCTTCAATATGTTTAAAAAAACTTTTAGCAAGGCCTATTATAATAAATTAGCGTTAACGGTTATTGGTGCTTTATCGGGAATGCTGGGGTCTTCTATGGCGATGCCAGGCCCGCTCGTAATGCTATATTTGTCGCGCACAACTTTAAGCAAAGATGAAATACGTGCTAGTATGGTTTTATTCTTTGTGTTTACCTACATCGCCATTTTGATTTTACAGGTTATTTTTATTGGTGTTGAGCATGAAACGTGGATCACTAGCGCTTATCTTGCTCCTGCCGCACTTTGTGGAGTTTTTGTTGGTCATCAAATTTCAAAAAAAATAAACGAAATGCTGTTTAAGGTTTTTATATTGATAATACTGATAATTACAGGTTGCATGATGTTGATAAATTTATAAGTGAGATTAATGTATGTTAACTGCTAAATATCCCAGAGCAAAACTGGCTCACACACCTACCCCAATAGAGCTACTCCCAAGATTAAGTAAAGAAATTGGGGGGCCAGCCATCTGGGTAAAGCGTGATGATTGTACCGGGCTTGCGTTCGGTGGTAATAAGGCTCGGCAGCTCGAATATTATTTGGGTGAAGCGTTGCGTGATAAAGCCGATACCATATTGATTACTAGTGCCGTGCAATCTAACTATTCCCGTTCTGCAGTTGCCGCCGCAAGAAAATATGGCTTGGACGTTGAAGTGCAACTAGAGGAACGTGTACCTGATCAACCCATCGAATATTATAATTCCGGGAACCCTTTTATTTCTAAACTAATGGGAGCACAGACATTCAGTTATCCTGATGGAGAAGATGAAGAGGGTGCAGATAATGCAGTTTTTAAAAGGGCTACGAAGCTCAAAGAACAAGGGAAAAGACCTTATGTTATTCCACTCTCTAACAAACACATTCCACTCGGATCTCTCGGTTATGTCGACTGTGCTGAAGAATTGATCAGCCAAGTTTTTGAGCAGAAAATTCTAATAAATGCGATTGCCTGTGCGTCTGGAAGTGGCACTACACATGCCGGTCTCTTGGTAGGTTTGCGCGCGTTAGGAAATTGGGCTCCCATCTACGGTATCTGTGTTCGACGTGATAAATTATCACAGACAAAACGAGTTTTTGAAAAATCTAAGATTGTTGCAAAAATGATAGGTTTCAAAAATTTAATAGATAAATCAGATATAAAGTTAACTGACACGACCTTAAGTCCAGGATACGGACAGCTTAATCACAAAGTAGTCGAAGCTATTGATCTTGCTGCGAATTGTGAGGGGTTGTTAGTAGACCCAGTCTATACTGGTAAAGCACTTGCCGGCCTTATTGAGTTAATTCGAAATGGGGAGTTTTCAAAAGATCAGAATGTTTTATTTATTCACACAGGTGGTACACCAGCATTGTTTGGCTACCCTGAGTTAGTAAAATAACTACTGACCCTTGTTATAATTATATGATTTATATGTGCGAGGCATCATGCTTACTTTTCCGTCTTTGATAATCATTTTATTAGTTGAACTTTTAACGCAACTTTCTAGCACAGATGATAATTTCTCCTTTAGTACTTTAATATTTCTACTTTCAATGAATGGCAGTAGTTTTTCATTTAAAAAAACCATCTGCAATGTCCGTTTAGGTTTTGCATAAGAAATAAAACAAGGAAAACCTTGAACGATGTAACCCGCCAATACCTCAATAAAATTAATATCATGGATAACTGATTTTTTTCCAATTATTTCAAAGTTAAGTGCCAGTTTTTTTTCATATCCCGCAGGTATTTTTTCAAAAATCCGTTTAATCAACACACCTTTTTGATCGGGACGCCAGCTCTTATCTAGAAGTGGCATAAACCTCCACATACAATACCATTCCTGGCAAGTTCTGGGACGGGTCTGATAAATACCGCACCCGCCGCTCCGTTTTAGATGTTTACATTTAACACCAGGTAATTTAACAAGTTTAGGATCTTCAATAACGAGTTCGACACAGCAAGCGGTGCACTCCCCGCATTCTCGATTTTTTACTAATAATTTATTATCCATTGTTTAGTCTATCTATTTTCTTATACTTCTATAAGCCGATTGTTTAGATGTTATATTTCAACCATCCCCAGTAATATTTTTTATGCAGGGTGAAATTCATAATGAAGGTTCATTAAGTTATAAATACTTTTAAAAGTTTAATCTTCAATTACTGCCGTTGTCTCTATTTCAATTTTTGCTTTATCTTCAATTAATGCAGATACTACCACGCAGGCCATTGCAGGATAGTTTTTACCAATAACTTCACGATATATTGCGCCTATCTCTTTGAGGTTTTCTAGATATTCAGATTTATCAGTAATATACCAAGTCATGCGGGTAATATGCTCTGGCCCCGCCCCATCTTCGGCAAGAACGGCTAAAATATTTTTTAGGGTTTTGTGAAATTGATCAGTGAGTTTATCACTTTCAATAATTTCTTTCTCATTCCATCCAATCAAGCCTGCTAAATAGATTGTGCGACCACTCTTGACACTTATGCCGTTTGAATATCCTTTGGGTCTTGGCCAGCCATGGGGAAGAAGATGTTTCATATCAATTCAAATCCTTATGTGTTTTAAGAAGTTGTTTGGCAATGATAACCTTTTGGACTTCTGTAGCACCCTCATAAATGCGAAGAGCCCTAACTTCCCGGTAAAGTTCTTCGACCTTGATACCTTTTACTACTCCCATACCACCAAATATTTGCATGGCTTTATCAATTACAGTTTGTGCTGTTTCTGTTGCGTGCATTTTAGCCATCGCCGCTTCGCGGGTCACTCGCCGTTCTTTAGTATCACTAGTCCAAGCAGCTCGATATATAAGAAGTGCGCTAGTATCCACGTCCACCGCGCTTTCGGCGAGCATCCCTTGCACCAGTTGAAGTTCACTTAATGGAGCACCAAAAAGGTGCCGGTCTTGTGTTCGCTCGACTGCGTCTGATAAGGCCCGGCGAGCAAAACCTAGTGCTGCTGCACCAACAGTGGAGCGGAATATATCAAGGGTTGCCATCGATGCTTTGAAACCTGATCCCGCCGGACCAAGTAATTTTTCTTTGGGGATTTTACAATTATCAAATTTAATGGTAGCTAAAGGATGGGGCGCTATCACTTCAATCCGCTCTGTGATTTTAAGTCCTTTCGTATTAGCATCTAAGACCATCGCTGAAAGACCTTTTGCCCCGGCAGCTTCGCCTGTGCGAACAAAGAGGACATAATAATCAGCGATCCCCCCGTTAGAAATATAAGTCTTAGTTCCATTGACTAAATAATAATCACCTATATCTTTTGCTGCTGATGTCATATTAGCTACATCAGAACCGCTTTCTAGTTCTGTCAGAGCAAATGCAGCTATTTTTTTACCTGTAGCAACATCCCTAAGATATTCTTCCTTTACTTTTGTACTACCAAAAAGGGTTATAGTTCCGCTACCTAAACCTTGCATGGCAAATACAAAATCAGCTAGGCCGTCATAACGTGCCAGCGTTTCTCGGATCAAACATAAGGATCGTACATCAATATCGTCAAATATACCGCCGTAAGCCTTTGGGACAACATATCGAAGCCATCCACCATCAGCAAGTTTGCTAACTAGATCTTTGCAGGCTTTATCAATATCTAAATGGTTATGAGTATTTGTGAGATTAGCCTGACACCAAAGGTCAATATTAACTGCTAAAGTGCGGTGGTGTTCTTCAAAGAAAGGCCATTCCAGATAAGTTTTGTCGACAATAATTTTTGTCATTAATTGCCCTCAAATTTTGGTTTTGCTTTATTGATAAATGCAGTGTAGGCACGCTCGAAATCCTTTGTTTGCATGCAAATAGCCTGTGCCTGTGCCTCAGATTCAATCGCCGCATCAAGGCCCATATTCCATTCATAGTTTAGTTGATTTTTTGTGATACTATTTGCGAAGGTTGGACCATTTGCAATTTTTTGAGCATATTTCATAGCTGTATCCATCAATTCTTTTGAATTAGCTAGGCTATTAAAGTATCCCCATTTTTCACCCTCTTCACCGGACATAGTGCGGCCAAGAAAGAGTAATTCTGATGCCCTACCCTGACCAATAATTCTAGGAAGGATTGCACATGCCCCCATATCGCAACCAGCGAGCCCTACTTTGTTAAATAGGAAAGCTGTTTTGCAATCTGGCGTTCCCACTCTAAGATCACAAGCCATAGGGATAATTGCTCCTGCGCCTACAGATATTCCTTCAACCGCAGCGATAACAGGTTGAGGGCAAGAGCGAATTGCTTTGATTAAATCGCCAGTCATACGAGTGAAATCAAGTAATTCTGTCATTTCCATATTAACTAAGGGACCGATGATGTCATGAACGTCACCGCCCGATGAGAAATTTCCACCGTTTGGCGCAAAAACTACTACTTTGACATTCTTGGTATAGACAAGGTCTCTGAAGCAATCACGTAGCTCAGCATAACTCTCGAAGGTTAATGGGTTTTTTCGTTTGGGGCGATCAAGACAAATGGTTGCAATACCATCGCAGTATGACCACTTAAAATGTTCAGGTTTAAATTTTTCTGGGTTCATGTCTATCTCGTTATTTCCCGTCCATGACGATTGAGGTACCATTAATAGTATCAGCCTCGGGCGCGCACAATTTTATAACCTTTAGTGCGACTTCTTCCGGCTCGATTAGTTTACTTTGTCCGGTCGTATCAAGAATACTTTGCAGAGCAGTCTCTCTGCTACGACCTGTGATACTCATTATATTGATTATTGCTTTCTCTACAATATCAGTATTAACGAAAGCTGGACATATCGAATTTATAGTGGTGTTTACTTTAGATAGTTCACACGCAAGTGATTTCATCAAACCAATTACACCGTGTTTTGATGCACTATATGCACTTGTATATGCAGCACCCTCTAAGCCTGATATACTTGCAATATTAATGATGCGTCCGTGTTTAGCCTGATTAACTTCTGTTAATACAGCGCTGATAGTCAAGTAAATACCAGTTAGGTTCACTGCAATTATTTTTTCCCACTCATCAAAACTTGTCTTATGGAACGGCGCTGAAAATGCTTTCCCTGCATTATTAATTAAGATGGTAATGGGTGCTGTTAATGATGCTTTTACAAAGGCTTTATTGACACTATCCACGTCGGTTATATCAACTTGTATGGCTTTGATTTTATTACTTTCGTTGGCGATGTTATCAAGCCTCTTTTTATCGCGACCCATTATGGTAACGATCGCACCAGCGTCGACCAGGGCTCGTGTAATGGCGAGCCCAATTCCGGTTGCACCTCCTGTAACAACAGCATGATTATTTACTAGTGACATGTAGGTCCTTTACTAAGTTCATTACATGTAAAGTAAAAAGAGAAGGCCGTTGTAGCAAGTTATTTATTTTTTTCTCATTAAATATGACATAAATTGCAATGTTAAATAATATATGAGAAGGTGTATTAAATGGATATATGATGATTTTTATAAACCTTCTTATAAAGATCTTACAATTAAATAATATAGGGTGATTATGGAGAAAAAACCTTTAAAAACAGCACATGTTGATAGATTTTCAGCGGAACGTCTGCCTAGACTAGGCACCTGGCCAGAGTTTATTTTTGATAAGCATGTTCCTCCTTATGAAGAGTATTTGAATGCTGCTGAAGCCCTTCTTAATAATGGTTTTGAAAATCGCCCCGCAATATATATGAATGATCTGGCCTGGACTTATAGTGAGCTTAATCATAAAGCAAATCAGATTGCTCAAATACTTACGCAGGACTTGGACCTAAAACCAGGTAATAGGGTTTTACTACGTGGTGGAAACACACCAATACTTGCTGCTCTTTGGTACGGTGTTCTCAAGGCGGGCGGCATTGTGATTACCACAATGACTATGCTGAGGGAAAAAGAATTAGATTCAATTATTGATGTTGGTCAACCTAACATCTTAATTATTGAGAATGATTTACCAATAGATTTACTTAAAAGCTCTGTGGGTAAGGCAAAACATGTTGTTTCATTTAGCGACATATTAATCGCAATGGATAATAAAAATGGTAATTTTAAGGCTGTCAAAACTGCTTCTAATGATGTGGCTCTCCTAGCTTTTACTTCTGGGACGACAGGTCTTCCAAAAGCAACCATGCACTTTCATTGTGATATTTTAGCCATGGCTGATAGCTTTGCTAAATATATTCTCAATCCGTCTGCAGAAGATGTCTTTTGCGGCTCCCCGCCACTAGCCTTTACTTTTGGTCTGGGCGGCTTATTAGTCTTCCCGGCCCGATTTGGTGCAAGTGTGGTTTATTTTGATGGTGGTGGACCTGATGTAATACTTAACACTATTGAAACATACAAAGTGACAACATTTTTCACCGCGCCGACTGCCTATAAGATATTGATTGATCAGATTGGCGATCGCGATGTTACCAGTCTTAAAACATGCGTTTCAGCTGGTGAATATTTACCAGTTTCTGTTTCAGATGATTTTTATAAAGCCACGGGTATCAGACTTATAGATGGTATTGGTGCGACCGAAATGATCCATGTTTTTATTTCATCCTCTGGGGATGAAATCCGTCCTGGTTCAACTGGAAAGGTAGTGCCAGGTTATCGTGCTGAAGTATGGGATAAAAATAATAAAAAATTACCGGCAGGTATCGCCGGGCGCTTAGTAGTCAAAGGTCCTACAGGATGCCGCTACCTTAATGGCGATCAGCAGGAAAAGTATGTTGTTAATGGTTGGAATTTGACCGGAGATATTTTTAAGCAAGACGCCGATGGTTATTTTTGGTTCGTTGCACGTGACGATGATATTATCATCTCTGCAGGCTACAATATAGCCTCTCCTGAAGTGGAACAGGCAGTGATTGCCCACGATGCGGTTGCTGAATGTGCTGTAGTGGGTACTAGCGATCCCGATAGAGGCATGATAGTAAAAGCGTTTATTGTTCTTAATGAGGGTTTTAATTCTGGTGATGAACTTTCGAAAGATATTCAGGTATTTGTAAAAGAGACTATAGCCCCCTATAAATATCCACGCGCTATTGAATTTATTGAAAGCTTACCAAAATCTGCGACTGGAAAACTTCTTCGTAAAGATTTAAAAAATTAGTCTAGTAAACTTCTTGCTTTACTTAAAAAACTTGTGAAATCATGCATATGGTTAATATCTATGGTCTTTAAAGTTTGCTCTACCCATTTTGCGTTGTTTTCGGCCATTTCGTTAAAAAGATTTTGACCTTTTTTTGTTATGTGGACAAGCGTGCTTCGTCGATCATCGATCCTTGCTACTTTCTTTATCAAATTGTCTTCACCCATCCGGTGGAGAAGCCCTGTTATATTTCCCTTTGAAGCAATTAGACGTCCAGCAAGATCACCTACGCTTATTCCCTTTTCAGGTTCTCTTTCCAGCTGGGAAAGGACGTCAAAACGTGAAATATTCTGACCATAATTATGTCGGAGTTTATCATCAATAATTTGTTCCAGTTTGTTTGAATAAAGCATTAATTCAATCCAAAGTTTGAGCGACGCACGCTGTCGTTCGCTATATTTTGTATTAGGCACTTGATATATCTCCCCTTGTTACTGCACTATATCTTTCAATAGAAAAACTTCAAGAGTGCAAAATTAGTTTACACATAAGATAATTATAGTTAGGTTATTTTTAATCTCAATTTAGGAAGGATATTACATGAAAATCAGTATTATAGGCGGTGGGCCAGGAGGCCTTTATTTTGCTTTACTGACGAAAAAAGCCAGACCTGATTGGGATATAGAGCTTTTTGAAAAAAATAAGCCTGATGATACCTTTGGCTTTGGGGTTGTTTTTTCTGATGATACGTTGGATGAGTTTCTAAGTCGAGATCCCGAATCTTACGAATTAATTCGTGGTGAGTTCGCTTACTGGGATGATATTATCATCCGTTACAAAGGCGAAGAAGTACGCTGTGGCGGTAACGGTTTTGCTGGCTGCTCTAGGTTAGGCCTTTTAAAAGTTCTACAAAACAGGTGTGAGGCTCTAGGTGTCAAATTAACATACGGAAAGTCCGTTGACGTTGAAAAACTTGAAACGGACTTTGCTTCTTCAGATATAATTCTGGCCAGTGATGGTATTGCCTCTGCAATACGAGAGCATTATAGCGATTATTTTAATCCTGTGATTACAACAAAATCTAATCGATTCACCTGGATGGGTTCGTCTCGAAAAGTGGAAGACTTTACATATTTTTTTAAAGATACTGAGCATGGCCCCATCTGTGCCCATACTTATCAATATGAGGAAGGTATGTCGACCTGGGTGTTTGAAATGTCTGATGAGTGTTGGCAGGGGTGGCAGTTTGAAAAATGTAATGAACAGGATTCAGCCGATAAGCTTGAGACTATATTTGCAGATGAACTTGAGGGACACAATCTTATACTAAACCGATCTATGTGGCGACAATTTCCCCGCATATACTGTAATAATTGGTATCATAAAAACATCACTATTCTTGGGGATGCAAAAGCATCTGCCCACTTTTCTATCGGATCAGGAACAAAATTAGCCATGGAGTGTGCCATCGCACTATCAGATTCTGTTTTGGAACACGGTGAAAAATCGGTTGAAGATGCTTTCAAGGCATATGTATCAAAACGTGAGACCCCAGTGCAGATTTTGCAACATAGTGCAGATGTTTCCATGGGTTGGTTTGAACATATGGACCGTTCATGGGATATGGACCTTATGCAATTTGCTGCGGTGGTCATGTGTCGATCAAAATCGGTTACATATGATAATTTGATACTACGGGATCCTGAATTTACAGAAAAAATCGATACGGCATGGTATGAACGTTATTATCAAGAGAGCGGGTATGATTATCGTGAGAGCCGCCCAACCCCTATGTTTACAAAATTTAAGCTCGGTAAAATGGAGTTGCGAAATCGAGTGGTAATGTCACCGATGGCTCAATATTCTGCTGATGAAAATGGTAATTTGACTGATTGGCACTTGATACATTATGGCGGTGCGGCCAAAGGCGGTATGGGGCTGATGTACGTTGAAATGACGTGTCCATCCCCAGAAGCGCGTATTACCCTCGGTTGTCCTGGCCTCTGGACCGATGAGCAAGAAAAGAGTTGGAAGGGCATTGTTGATTTTGTTCATAAAAATACTGAGACAAAAATATGTATGCAATTGGGTCATGCGGGTCGTAAAGGCTCAAGCCAGCTTGGTTGGGAAAAGATGGATTTTCCAATGGAAAAATCGAATAAAAATTGGCCTATAAAATCTGCATCAGCTCTTCCCTATTTTGAGGGTATATCCAAGATACCAGAGGAGCTGGGACGCGCAGAGATGGAAAAAATTATTGCAGATTTTCGTCAAGCGACTGTCCGTGCTGACCGTGCTGGTTTTGATATGATTGAAATGCACGCTGCTCATGGTTACTTGATTGCTTCATTTTTGTCGCCTTTAACCAATATTAGATCTGATAATTTTGGCGGATCTATTAAAAATAGAATGCGATTTCCTTTGGCAATATTCATAGCCATGCGAGAAGAGTGGCCTAATACGAAGCCTATGTCGGTAAGGATCTCTGCTAGTGATTGGAAAGAGGGGGGTATAACCGAGGAGGATACTTTTTATATCGCTGAAGCCTTTAGGAATGCAGGAGTTGACCTTATTGATGTTTCCGCAGGACAAACGGTTTCAGACCAAAAGCCAGTTTACGGCCGTATGTTTCAGCTTGGTTTTGCTGATGGTATTCGTAATGTACCTAAAGTGGCTACAATGGCGGTGGGCAATATTACTGAACCGGCACAAGTAAATACTATTATTCATACCAGGCGTGCTGATCTTGTAGCTATTGGAAGACCGCATTTATGGAATCCTAATTTTACACGTGAAGCTGCAGCCTGGTATGGTGTAAACCTTGAAGAAGGCGACTGGGAAAAACAATATCTTACTGGTAAAGCTCAAGCCTATAGCTTAAAACAGAAAGCAAGGCGACAGCAATTAGAATGGCAGCAAAAATCAAAACCCAAGCGTCATAAATAAATAAAAAATAGTCATAAGTTTAGGGCTGATGACTACGTTTTAAATAAAGGCCAATGTAAGTGAATATTGTTTTAACAGAAATTAAGGAAAATATTGCAGTTGTCACTATTGATAACCCGCCTGTAAATGCTCTTTCGCATGCAGTTAGGTTTGGTGTTTCTGACGCTATTCAGGAGCTTTGTAAAGATACATCCGTAAAGGCTATTATTCTTATTTGTGAAGGCCGAACCTTTTGTGCAGGGGCCGATATTTCAGAGTTTGGTAAACCACCACTGTCGCCAAGTCTTTCTAATCTGATGGCTAAAATGGACCAGATAAATAAACCACTTATCGCAGCAATTCATGGAACAGCTCTTGGGGGTGGCTTTGAATTAGCCTTAGGCTGTCATTATAGAATAATGATTGAAGGCGCCAAAGTAGGTCTTCCAGAAGTAAACCTTGGTCTTATTCCTGGTGCAGGTGGCACGCAGAGATTACCACGCCTAATTGGCGTTGCTGCTGCACTTGAGATGATTACTTCCGGAAAACCAATATCAGCTCGCAAGGCTTTTGAAGTTGGTGTCGTGGATAGAGTTTGTGACAATAATTTATTAGTTTCTGCTACTAAATTTGCTAAGGATATCATCGGGAAGCCGTTTATAAAAACAAGTGAACTTGAATTACTTGCTTCGCCAGAGATTTTTGAAGAATTTTCAAAAAAAATATTAAAAAGAACCAGAGGCTTTCTTGCTCCAAATATAGCAATTTCTGCAGTTAGGGCAGCAACAGAAAAATCTTTTGTTGAGGGCGTTAAATTTGAACAAGAGTGTTTTGAAAAGCTTATAAAATCAACAGAATCATTGGCCCAGCGGCACTTATTTTTTGCTGAACGACTGGCAACTAAAGTTCCAGATATAGGAAAAGACACATCTATCCGCAAGATAGAAAAAATAGCTATAGTTGGTGGCGGAACTATGGGGTGTGGAATAGCCATAAGTTTTCTTACTAATAGTATTCCAGTTCTAGTTTTAGAACAATCGGCTAAAACGGCCTTGCTGGCTAAGAGTAATATTGAGGAGATAATAAATACTCTTTTTGTGAAAGGTCGTTTGAGTGAAAATCAGAAAAATTTTACTACAGAAAACCTGACTATAAGCACGGAATACTCAGACTTATCTTTGTCAGACCTTGTTATAGAGGCCGTTTTTGAAGATATGGAAATAAAGAAGCAGGTTTTCCAAAAAATACAAAAATTTGCAAAGCAGGATGTTGTTATGGCTTCCAATACATCATTCCTCGATTTAGATGAAATAGCTTCAACAACATCAAAACCTCAAGATGTGATAGGTCTTCACTTTTTTAGCCCGGCTTACATTATGCCGCTTCTTGAAATCATAAGAACTAAACATACTTCGACAGATGTTTTAGCAGCTGCACTTAAATTAGGTAAGTTAATTGGAAAGAAAACGGTTGTATCTGGAGTCTGTACTGGTTTCATAGCTAACCGTATGTCGAGCTGCTATGGCCGTGAAGCAGGATTGCTGCTGCTTGAGGGGGCTGACCCAGAGCAGATTGATAATGTTCTTTATAAATTTGGTATGCCTATGGGTATGTTTTCAATGCTTGATATGGCTGGAATTGATATTGGTGTTCTTGCCAGAAAAAACATACCCACAGAAAGTTTTGACGAAAGGGCTTTTCGTATACACGAGGCACTAGTTGCATCAGGAAGTAAGGGGCAAAAAACAAATGCTGGGTTTTATTGTTATAATGGAAAAGAAAAAACTCTAAATCCAGAAGTAGAAGCCCTTACTCAAAAATATGCAGAAGAGTATGGGATTAAACGCCGAAAAATTACTCCAAAAGAAATTGAAGAAAGATGTCTTTTTTCTCTCATCAATGAGGGATTTAAAATTGTTGAAGAGGGTATAGCTATAAGGGCTAGCGATGTGGATGTGGTCTATACTAGCGCCTTTGGGTTTCCCCGTTATAAAGGAGGTCCACTTCACTATGCTGAGCATTTGGGATTGGATTATATTCTCAAAAGAATAAACAAGTTTGCCAAAGTACATGGAAATCGATGGTGGACCCCATCTTCCCTTCTTGTGAGTTTAGTTAGAGAAAATAAATAGCAGCATGTTATATGCCTAAATATCAACTTCTATTTATAATAAAAATTAGACTAGTATCGTGAAATAGTTTCACATTTGTCTAAAAAGCTTGACTTGCAAAACTATGATAATAATGTTACTCAAGAGTAACTTCTAAATGCAAGGGTCGATAATTAGTTATGAAATCTCTATCTAGATCAGATTTAGAAAATTTAAAAATAATAGAAAAAAAAGTCCTGTGGCTAGCAAGCTATATGATACATAATGCCAACCATATTCGTCCTTCCCGCGACGGGCTTAAGGTAGGGGGACATCAGGCTTCAAGCGCATCACTAGTTAGTATTATGACAGCGCTCTATTTTCATGTTTTAAATCCAAATGATCGGGTCGCAGTTAAGCCGCATGCTTCACCAACCATGCATGCTATTATGTATCTGATGGACCGGCAAACCTTACCTAAAATGCAAAACTTTCGTGGCTTCGGTGGTGCACAGTCTTATCCATCCATTACTAAGGATACAACGGATGTGGACTTTTCAACAGGATCCGTGGGAATGGGAGTTGCGGCAACGCTGTTTAATACGCTTGTTCAGGATTATATGGTTGATCATAAATGGTGTGGAGAACAATCAAAAGGGCGTATGATTGCTCTGGCAGGCGACGCTGAATTCGATGAAGGTAATATATTTGAAAGTCTTCTTGAAGGCTGGAAACATAAGGTGCAAAATCTTTGGTGGGTCATAGACTATAATAGGCAAAGCCTTGATAGCGTAGTTGATGATGCACTTTTTGAGAGAATCAGTGGGGTTTTTGATAGTTTGGGCTGGAAGGTTTCCCCGCTTAAATACGGGAAAAAATTATTAAAGGCACAAAAGGGTCCGGCTGGAGAGGCAATCCTAAACTGGATAGACAATTGTCCTAATCAACTTTATTCGGCACTTACCTACCAAGGTGGATTGGAATGGCGCCGCCATCTTGAACTTGATCTTGCAGGTACCTTTGGAATAGGTGAATTTCTTGATAGTTATGATGATAGCTCGTTAGCTGATGTCATGACTAATCTTGGGGGGCACGATATTGAAACGTTAATAGAGGCCTTTAATGAAGCTGATGATAGCGAGCAACCGCAATGCTTTATTGCATATACTGTAAAAGGAAAGGGGCTTCCTCTCGCTGGACATAAGGATAATCATGCCGGGTTGATGAGTGTTGACCAAATGGCAGAATTTAAGAAAACTCAGGGTGTTCCTGATGGTGCTGAATGGGATAAATTTGGTGGTATTGAAAAAGAAGGTCAAAATCTACAATATTTTATTGATAATTGCGATTATCAAAAAAGAGCTAAAATTAAAAAAAGTGTAGCATCAATAAAAATTCCAGCAATTAATGCTCCGCTCAGTGAAAGTCAATCGACGCAGGAAGCTTTTGGTAAAATTATGTTTGAGCTTGCTAGAGGTGATAGCGAACTTGCAAGTCGGATAGTAACAACTAGCCCTGACGTGACATCCTCAACTAATCTTGGTGGTTGGGTAAATAGGCGTAAACTTTATTCACGCGACCAGGTATCAGATGTATTTAAAGATAAGCATATTCCAAGTTCTCAACTATGGCAGAAGGGACCTTCGGGTCAGCACATGGAGCTTGGAATAGCAGAAAATAATTTGTTTTCTTTGTTAGGTCAATTTGGTCTCACATACCGTAATTTTAATGAGCGTATTTTCCCAGTCGGAACTCTCTATGATCCTTTCATAGCTCGCGGCCTTGATGCCCTCAATTATGCTGCTTATCAAGGGGCCCGTTTTATGTTGGTAGCCACCCCATCTGGAATTACGCTCGGTCCTGAAGGTGGGGCTCACCAGTCCATAGGTACGCCACTTATTGGTCTTTCACAGCCAGGGCTTACATCAGTCGAACCGTCTTATGCAGATGAGCTTGCTGTTCTTATGGAATGGGGCTTCGATTACATGCAGCAAGAAGATGGTTCCTCGGTTTATCTCCGTCTTTCAACCCGTAAGATTGAACAGTTACCCCGAGTGCTGACGGTTGCGGATAAAAATAATATTATTAAGGGAGCCTATTGGCTTCGACAACCGACAAGTACGACTTCTAGAGCTATCGTATATGCTGGCGCCGTGGCACCGGAAGTAATGAGGGCTGTTCAGGATCTTCAGCAAGAAAATAAAGATATGGCCGTGCTTGCAGTTACATCGTCTGATATTCTTTATCGTGATTGGTCGGAATCTCGTAAGAATAGTGTGATCAAAAAAACTGAAACTCTCTCTCATATTGAAAATCTTATGAGCGGGTTAGCTCGGGACTGTATTGTTGTTACAGTTTGTGATGCCCACCCTCTTCATTTGTCCTGGCTTGGCAGTATAAATGGTAATCCTGTAGTACCCCTCGGTGTTGAAGACTTCGGTCAGACAGGTGATTTACCCGATCTTTATGATCATTTCATGATGGATAGTGCGGCAATTGTTGCTGCTCACGGCCGTCTCAAGAGAAATTAATAGTTAATTAAAGAGCTATTAATTTACCTAGTTAAAATATTTTTATTTTAGGTTTTTCTTAGCAGTAAAGTAATTATTAATTTAAAATTTTGACTTAGATACACAGCCTTATAGTATTTTGCCTCAAGTTAACCTTTACAAGATGTCTAATTTATTGTCCTATGTTAGACATCGGAGTTGAGGCTCTAATAAATATTATAAATTAAAATATAAGGAGAATTCATAGATGAATATTAATAAAAAATTTGAAAAAATTCTTTTGGCAGTTGGTGTGATGGCCACATTTTTTTCTACTACTAGTATTGCGCAAGATAATCCATATGAGCCTATTCAAGGCGAATGGGTTGAACTTCCCAATGGCCGCACATGGGGTGCTACTAGCACTGTATATTATGCTGGTAATGGTAATATTTGGGTTGCTGAACGGTGTGGCGGCAATACAAACTGTTTAGATACTCCAGAAATTGATCCTATTATGTTAGTTGATGTTGATGGTAAAATCTTAAAAAGCTTTGGAAGAAACATGATTGTTTGGCCGCATGGTCTTCATGTTGATCCGGATGGCAACCTTTGGATTGCCGATGCTAGAGGGGATGCAGAGCGCATGAAAGGTCATCAAGTACATAAATTTAGTCCAGACGGAGAACTTTTGCTTTCTATTGGCACAGCTGGTGTCGGTGGACAGGATAAATATGTTTTCAATAATCCAAATGATGTTGCTGTTTCTGAGAATGGTGATGTTTTTGTTGCGGACGGCCATGGTGCAGGAGGTAACAACCGAATTGTAAAATATAATAGTAAGGGTGAATATCTTATGGAATTTGGTGAAACAGGTTCTGAGCGCGGTCAGTTTCGTGAACCTCATGCAATTGCCATAAATTCGGAAGGAAAATTATTTGTCGGTGATCGTCATAATGGCCGCGTCCAAATTTTTGATCTCGAAGGAAATCATATTGACCAGTGGACCCAGTTTGGTCGCCCAAGTGGACTTTATATTGATGGTAACGATATTCTATATTCTGCAGACAGCGAATCCAACACTGGCTTTCGACGTAATCCAGGTTGGGAACGCGGTATTCGTATAGGTAGTTCCATTACGGGCTGGGTAACAGGATTCATTCCTGACCCTAATCAGGGATATATGCCTGGCACGAGCGTTGCTGAAGGTGTAACCGCTGATGAGGAAGGAAATATATACGGTGCTGAAGTAGCTCAGAAGAGAATGCGTAAATATATTCCTAAAACATATAGGGGTGAGCCACGGCGTAGAAATTAATATTGTGAAATTAAGCTAAACAAGATTGAAGAAGCCTCCATATTTAAAATTATGGAGGCTTCTTTTTAATGAGTAAAAAATGAAAATTAATTCAAAATTTGACCAGGTAGCGGTCATTCGAGTTGAAGATTATAAATGGGTACCTTCACCTATGCCTGGCGTTGAACGTATGATGCTAGACCGGGTTGGAAATGAGGTGGCACGAGCTACTAGTATTGTTCGCTTTGCCCCCAACGCTGAATTTTTGCCACATTATCATGGCGGAGGGGAAGAGTTTTATGTTCTTGAAGGAATTTTTTCTGATGAACATGACGATTACCCAGCGGGTACCTATGTGCGCAACCCTATCGGCACCAACCATACCCCTCATGTTGGAAAAGAAGGCGCAACCATATTTGTTAAATTATGTCAGTTTGATAAAAAGGATACGAAAAAGTTTCACATTAAAACGAAAGAAGCGGACTGGTATCCTGGATTGGTTTCAGGGCTCTCCGTCATGCCACTTCATGAGTATATTACAGAGTACGTTGCGTTAGTTAAGTGGGCGCCAAATACCATCTTTGAACCTCACCAGCATTGGGGAGGTGAAGAAATATTAGTTCTTGAGGGCACTTTTTACGATGAGTATGGAACTTATCCACAAGGTACCTGGATGAGAAGCCCACACCTCAGTAAACATTGTCCCTATACCAAAGATGATGGCGCTCTGATTTATGTGAAAACTGGCCATTTATTAGAACTGTGAACCGTCTAAGCAAGGTTTTATAAAATATTTACTTACTTCTTTTTTTTATATATCTGGATAGCTCATACATTAGCCATGATGCTATAAATATTATAATTAAAAGTAAGCCCCAGCGCATAAGTTCTGCATAAAAATTACTATCAATTTCTGGCATGATAAAGAAATATTCGCCTAAGCGTTCGCTGCGTTCTGTCATCCAATGCCAGCCACTATGAGCAACAATGGCAGACAGTAAAATAATACCAACTTTTTCTTTGACAATATATTTAAAAAGTAAATTAAGTAGAGGTAGTACACAAATCAGAATAAATATCTGACCAATTTCTACTCCGAGGTTAAAAGAAAGTAATGATGTAAATAAGTGTTGCCCGGCAAACTGCATACTATCGGAAAGAAGGAATGAAAAACCAAAACCATGAATAAGGCCAAAGGCAAATCCTACAATCCATCGTTTTTCAAGCTTAGCCCCTACAATGTTTTCAAAAGCCATATAAACGATTGAAAGCGCTATGAGCATTTCAATTAATGGTGCGAACCAGAGTGCTTGGGGAGCCAGTCCAAAAGCGGTTGATATAAGAGTGATGGAATGTGCAACGGTGAAGGATGTTACAACAGGAATAAGTCCGATAAAGCTACGTAATGGTATTACAAGACAAAGAAGGAATAAAATATGATCTGTACCATCAAGAATATGAAAAAAACCAAGTTTCATAAATTCATACAAAGCGTGCAGGAGGCTGGGATCAAGTTCAACAACACCTGGATTACCTTTATAATTAAAGACACGCTCACCTTTGCCAGCCGGTATGAAATGAAGCACAGTATTTGTAATACTCGCTAATTTATTAAGTGTTGGTTGTAGAGAAAATCTGGATTGATCTGATTTTATTGGGAATTCATATAGGACATCTAAAGCTATTTGTTTGTAGTAAATTTTATCTTCATTTGTTCTGGTTGGAGATTTAATACTTTTGATAGCCGTATCCCAACTTTGAATTGATCTATCTTGAGGCGTAGTCGCTCGAAGTGCGGTGATCATTTTATCTTCAATTAATTGACCTTCTTCAAAAACACGAAGCTCTTCTGTAAGGTAAATATGTGCTGCATCGAGTAAAACAGCCTCTGATTTTTCAAAATCAAGATAACCTGGCCCAAAAGTTGGGTAGACGAGCTCGCTCATGCTTTCGAGGGGCACTCTTAGTAAAAGTTTAAGAGTATTTCCTTCTGGCTTTACATACATATGAACAGTCACTGAGGATGGAATATCATGAGCCTTTACAAACGATGTCATTGTCAAATTCATCATTATTATTGCAAATAGAAAACGAATAATAGATGAGTGGATGAAATTAAATTTAATCATTTTTGCCCTATTTCACTGATATTTTTGTCTGATTTTTTGATTGATCCTATTGTTCATAAAAAAACAAAGGCGAAGAGTCAATTTTTAAAAAACTCTACATAGATTCAATTCTTGACATAATACTTAAATATTGTAGGATTTTTGGGATAGTTTTCGTTTATCATTGGGGGAGTGTAAAGTGATGCGCCTGGATAAACATCAAATAAAAAAATAAGGGAACAGATAATCATGAAAAAAAACAAATTACTGATAGGGGCCGCTCTTGCTGCTTCTCTTCTCACATTAAGCTTTGGCATACAGTCTTGCAGTCCAGGAGGGGATGCAACTGCGCAAGCACCTCAAGCCCCTTCATTCGAAGTTGACCCATTTTGGCCTAAACCGCTGGGCAATGAATGGATACTTGGTAATGTGATTGGTGTGGCTATCGACGAACGTGATCATATTTTTATTGTCCACCGTGCGAGTGGAGAAGGAATATTCGGTTCAAGGACTGAGATTGGACTCCAAACAGGAGTATCAATTTGCTGTACACCTGCGCCACCAATTATTGAATTTGATCCTGATGGAAATGTAGTTAATGCCTGGGGCGGGCCTGTTGAAGGAGCACCTTATACTTGGCCATCCTCAAATCACGGCATCGAAATTGATCATCACGGTAACGTTTGGATTGGTGGTAATGGTCAAGGAGACAGTCATATTTTGAAATTTACGCGGGATGGTACATTTCTTGAACAATTAGGTACCCCAGGAATTATAGAATCAGATAGTAATGATACAACACGCTTCTCAAGAGTTGCGGAAGTAGCTGTAGTTCCTGAAACCAACGAAGCATTTGTATCTGACGGATATGGTAATCGTCGTATTGCTGTTTTAGACGCCACCACTGGCGAATTTAAACGCTATTGGGGTGCTTATGGCAATAAGCCAGAAGATCCAACTGAGAGATATCGTCACGACCCTACAACCCCTCCACACCCTCAGTTTACAGGCCCAGTGCACTGCGCAGAACCATCAAATGATGGGCTTCTATATGTTTGTGACCGCTCTAGTGACCGTATTCAGGTTTTTAAGCAAGACGGCACGTTTATGTACGAAAAACTGATTATGCCAGAGACACTTTCTCAAGGATCAACTTGGGATCTTGATTTTTCAAAAGACCCTGAGCAAAAATATGTTTATCTAGCAGATGGCCAAAACCAGCGTGTTTACATATTACTTCGGGAAAACCTTGAAATGATAACAATGTTCGGTGGCGGTGGTCGTCAACCTGGCCTTTGGTTCGCACCACATAGTATTGCAACTGATTCGAAGGGTAATATCTATACAACTGAAACATATGAGGGCAAGCGAATTCAAAAGTTTGTCTATCAAGGGCTTAAGGATATACCAGCAAAAGATCAAGGCGCATTATGGCCAGCTGGTACTAAATAGCTAAATTAGTAATTATATTTTTTAAACCCCCGATGAGAAATTATCGGGGGTTTTTATTATAAAATTAGATTAATCATTCGGCAAGGCATAAGCCCTAATTTCGCAGGGAGAGGCGCCGCCGCTGACATATAGGTATATTGTTTCTTTCCTATACCGTAAGTCATCGGAGAACCAGACTGACGTGATGGTATCCAGATCTCGCTAACTTGCTCGCCGTTTGATTTATCACAAGCACGAAGCATTGTTTCCCATTCACGCCCCTCTGGATTTGTTATCATCATTCCGACACTGCCCCGTTGACCAGTACGAATATCTAGTCCTTATAGTTTTGGGTGATTACGCACGTTGTCAAGAGCTTCTCCATGTGCAATGCGCCATAGAATTTCACCCTTTGACATTCTCTGTGGTGTGATGCCATTCACCATTGGCTGTTCAGGGTTCCTGTGTGGTTGCAAAATTAGAAATAAGTCTAGTTATTTACAAAGTAAGTGCGCAGAGGAAATTTTTAAGTTCATCTTATTTATGATTTTCCATTTTATAATTATCTCTCTTAGGTTACTAAAAAGCCCCAAAATCATATGACTTGGGGCTTTTAATTGATTGGTTTTTATTTTATTAATCATCGGTAGGTTTTTGAGCGTTCCACTTAATTCTTTTTAGTCGCGAGTTTTGGTAAGGAAGCTTAACGGTTCCCGCAGGAAAATTATTTTCTGACATGAGGTACGCGAGAATATCTGCCTTAATTGTGCGGGATACACCTCTTGGATCATCTAATGGCATTGTTTCGCGAATACGCTGGAATAGTATATCTACACCTAGATCATCCCAATTATAGATGAAAGCTCCCTGCTTTAATGTTGGTGCCTCCTCAATACCTTGCATTTGCGAGCCATGACATGCGCTACAATGTTCCTGATATAACATTTCACCATTCACAGCCTGTGCCTCAGTATAAGCACCTTCCCAGACGTTCTTCACTGCTTGCGCGTTAGAAAAAGATGAGCCAAGGAGGGTACTTAATGTAATAACTAGCAATTTGGATGTTAAATTCATATTTATCTCGTTTTATTTTGAAAAAATTTATCTCGCATTTTAAAAAAACCACATTTTACTTGCTACGCATAAAGAACTCTTGTGGATCAATTTTATTTTATTATCTCTGACTATTAATACAATTATATATACACGTATTAATATTATATATACACGTATTAATATCAACTGAAAACGAAAAAAATCAGGAAGAATATTTTAATCTAATCTTCCTGATTAATATCTAATTAATCATCAGGCAGAGCATAGACCCTAAATTCTCCGGCATAGGCACCACCGCTTACAGATACGCAGATATATTGTTTACCATCGATCATATAGGTCATTGGTGACCCGGATTGTCCGGCAGGTAACCAGAGTTCCCCAACCTGATTACCGGTCATCTTGTCGTAGGCGCGAAGCATGGCGCCACGTTCTCTATCACCTGGGTTAGTTACTCTAGGATCACCAAGAATTAATAGATTTTTAGTGACTACTGACCCTACGCTTCCACGCTGACCCGTACGGGGAATATTCATTTCCCTAAGATCAGGATGATTGCGCACATTATCTGGTGTTTCACCGTGCGCAACACGCCAAAGAACCTCACCTGCCTTCATATCAATTGCAGCAATAACGCCATATGGTGGTTTAAGAATTGAAAGGCCTTTTACGTTTAAGCTTGGTACAACAACTCGCGGGCCACTATAGACTGGGTAGTTTACTTCCTTTGGAGCGTCAGGGTTCTGACCAGTTCCGGCAGCGTTTCTCATGCGAAATGGTTGACCTTTGCGGCCGGCCATATAATTCACATTTGAATAACCTTCAGGTGGTGGAGCTAGAGAGATACCGCCAATAGCGCTTGTTGTAGCCGAGGCATAAACAATACCTGTCTCTGGATCAAATGAACCCCCCGGCCAATTTGTACCGCCGCCAGCATTACCAAGGTTAATACCACCCAGCATACCATTTACATCACCAACGATTGGCGGGTTGTAAAGGGTACCATCTTTCCAGACCCACCGCTCAAGATTTTTTTCAGCTTGTGCGCGCATCTCAGGGGTAAAGTCGATCAAATCATCTGGATAATCTAATTCTGGGTTGCCATACAGTAATTTATCTGAGGGACGGGGTTGCGTAGGTGAATACCATTCTCCTGGAACGTTGCCTTGAGGGACGGGCACTTCAGGAATGGGCCAGATTGGCTCTCCTGTTATGCGATCGAATACATACATAAAGGCTTGCTTTGTTGGGAGTGCCAGAATTTCACGCATCTCACCATCAATTTCTACATCCATCACAAGTGGTGCTGATGACAGGTCATGGTCCCATATAGCATGATGAACCACCTGAAAGTGCCATCTATATTCACCCGTATTTAGATCAACAGCAACTATGCTCTCGCCAAAAAGGTTATCGCCTGGGCGGTGACCACCGTAAAAGTCTGATGATGGACTTTCAATAGAGAGGAAAACAAGTTCGTTTTTCTCATCAACTGTGATTTGTGTCCACACACCAGTATTACCATTTCTTTCCCAGGAATTATCAAGCCATGTATCATTACCAAATTGTCCTGGACGTGGAATAGGGTCGAATTGCCATATTTTTTTACCCGTTCTAATATCAAATGCACGAATAAGACCTTTTGTGTTGTTATAATTATCAATGGTCATACCTTCTTTCATGGCAGAGCCGACGATAATCATATCACCAGCAACTGTTGGTGTTGCATGAAGACCAATTTCACCTGTTACTAGATCAATTTGCACTTCATTACCTTGGACGGCACCAATCTTTAGGTCAAGTATGCCATTTCCATCTGTACCAAAACTATCAATAGGAACGCCTGTATGGGCATTGAGGGCAATTAGGCGGTATCCAGTGGTCACGTAATAAACGCGGTCATCACCTTTTCCATCAGACCAATATGAAAGCCCACGACCAGAAAGTTGGCGTGGAGCCATACCCCCACGAAGACCTTCGCGCATACTATGCATCCACATAAGCTCACCAGTTTGCCCGTCAAGAGCAATCGCCGTGCGACGTGTCCCGGCGGTAGCATAAAGAACTCCACCAATCATGATCGGCGTGACTTCAAGCTTATATTCACTACGTGTACCTAGGTTTTTTGTTGAAAAAGACCAAACAAGCTCAAGATCTTCAAAATTATCAGCAGTGACTTGACTAAGAGGAGAATAGCGTGACCCTTTAATATCTCCAGTATAATGATGCCATTCACCATTAGCTGTTCCCGGTTCATCTGCCTGAACACTTGACACAGTAAAGCTAGTAGCAAGTACTCCAAAAATCAAAAACCATTTTTTTATATTAAACTTCATTTTTATTCCCCAATTTATATATTTTGTAATTATATAATTCGTTAGGGTTCAGCAAATAGTCAAGCATTTATGGATATAATTCTAAAAAAACAGCACTTTTTTCTATTTTTATACTTAAAATCAAAAAAACCTCCACTAAACTAATTTTTAGTGGAGGTTTTAAGTAATGGTGAAAATACAAGTGATTCTGTTTTTATATCACTTCAAAGTTACTTATTTGTTGTGTTAAACATCACCAGAGTTAGATGACTAAGCTAGGTAATGTTTTATATTAATCATCAGGTAGTGCATAAACCCTAAACTCACCAGGATAAGCCCCACCTCCAACAGATACGCAGATATATTGTTTACCATTGATCATATATGTCATTGGTGAACCGGATTGTCCTGCTGGCATCCAGATTTCACCAACTTGGTCACCGTTCATCTTGTCGTACGCACGAAGCATAGCGCCGCGCTCACGTTCACCCGGGTTTGTAACTAGCATATCACCAACTATAACGAGGGTTTTGGTTACGACAACGCCAACAGTTGATGGTTGACCAGTTTTAGGAATATCTAAGCCACGAAGTTTTGGATGGTTACGTACATTGTCGGGCGTTTCACCGTGAGGTACTTTCCAAAGTACTTCTCCTTTGTTCATGTCAATAGCTGATATAACGCTGTATGGGGGTTTAAGAATTGAAAGTCCTTCTACGTTGAGACTTGGTATAACAACCCGTGGTCCCTTAAAAACTGGATAACTTACTTCCTTTGGAGCGTCGGGGTTCTGACCTGTGCCAGCGGCATTTCTCATGCGGAATGATTGACCTATGCGGCCTGCCATATAATCAACGTTGGAGTAACCTTCTGGTGGAGGTGCCATTGACAAATTATTTAAAAATGATTGACCAGCCGGCGCATAAATAATGCCAGTTTCTGGATCGAAGGAGGCTCCGGGCCAGTTTGTTCCTCCATTTGTGGCGCCAATATTGATAGCACCAAGAACACCATTTACATCTCCAAGAAGTGGTGGATTATACATTCCACCGTTGTCCCAATTCCATAGATGCATTTTATCGAGAGCTGCTTGGCGCATTTCAGGTGTAAAATCGATTAAATCATCAGGAAGTACAAGTTTTCCACGGCCATAATGTAGACGTTCCGGCGGTAACGGTTGGGTTGGTGAGTACCATTCTCCAGGAATTTTACCAATGGGAACTGCTACCTCAGGAATATCCCAAATTGGTTCTCCTGTTAACCGGTCAAAAGCATAAATAAATGCTTGTTTGGTTGGTAGAGCGACAATTTCACGCTCACGACCATCAATTGTTACATCCATGATTAGTGGGGCAGAGGATAGGTCATGATCCCAGATTGGGTGATGAACTACTTGAAAATGCCATTTATACTCACCTGTATTTAAGTCAACAGCAACAAGACTTTCACCAAACAGGTTATTTCCAGGTCGATGGCCACCATAGAAGTCTGATGATGGGCTTTCAACCGAGAGAAAAACAAGTTCATTTTTCTCATCTACAGTGATTTGTGTCCACACGCCGGTGTTGCCGTTTCTTTCCCATGAATTATCAAGCCAGGTATCATTGCCAAACTGACCTGGGCGAGGGATAGGATCAAACTGCCATACAAGTTCGCCTGTTCGTACGTTAAAGGCACGCACCAGACCCTTAGTATTATTATAGTTGTCGATGGTCATGCCTTCTTTCATAGCAGAGCCAACAATAACTAAATCGCCAGTAACTGTTGGTGTTGCATGAAGTCCAATTTCACCAGTTACCAAATCGATTTGTACTTCGTTACCTTGAACTGCACCGATCTTAAGGTCAAGAATACCATTACCGTCAATCCCAAAAGAATTAATAGGGACACCTGTATGAGCATTAAGTGCAATTAAGCGGTAACCAGTTGTCACATAAAGAACGCGGTCATCACCTTTTCCATCAGACCAGTAGGAGAGGCCACGACCAGATAACTGACGTGGTGCCATACCTCCCCGAAGACCTTCACGCATGCTATGTACCCACATAAGCTCGCCGGTTTCACCGTCTAGAGCGATGGCTGCACGACGCGTACCAGCCGTAGCATAAAGAACACCATCAATCATAATGGGGGTTACTTCGAGTTTATATTCACTGCGTGTACCAAGATTTTTTGTTGAAAAAGACCAAACTAATTCAAGGTCTTCATAATTATCGGCGGTAATTTGATCAAGCGGGGAATAACGAGACCCTTTGACGTCACCTGTATATTGGTGCCACTCACCGTTTTTGGTTCCTGGCTCATCGGCTTGTGCACCAACACTTAAGAAGCCAGCGATGACCATTACAATAGCTAGAGCAAACTTACTGTAATTAAATTTCATTATTTATTCCCAACATGATTATTATAAATTTATTATTTCGGATTATACTACGAAACTTTAACAAGCATCAGATCATTGTTCAAGTTGAATAACTATTATTTATTTAAAGTTATGATTAATTATCTAATAAAGAATATTTATTTTTGTTTAAATTAGTATGATCATTAAAAAATATTTTATATTTTAAGTAATAAATTAATTATTTTAAAATATTTATGGAATTGTGATCTTTTGAATGTTAGTTAGGGCTCAGGTTTGAATAAAAAGTTAAAAATACACAAACAAAACCAATTAAAACGTAAAGTAATTTAACATAATATTATATCAGAATTATTAGGAAAATTTAGAAATGAATTATAAGAAATTGCTACTGTTAAGTGCTGGCCTGTTTGGGCTTATACCGTCGGGGGTGATTGCTCAGGATGCAAATAAAACAGATGTATTAACAGTAACAGCAACAAGAAGTGAAAGACTAGCTAGCGACACAGTTGGTAATCAGGCATCTGTCTCTGGGGATGAGCTGAATTTTCTAAGTCCAACACACATTAATGAGGCTTTACAAGGAATTGCTGGTGCTAATATTTCTAGAAATAATGGGCAAGAAAGTTTAATTGCTATTAGGTCACCTATTTTAACCGGTGCAGGTGCTTGTGGAGCATTCCTAACTGCACAGGATGGTATACCGTTGCGTGCAGCAGGGTTTTGCAATGTAAATGAGCTTTTCGAAAGTTTCGCTGAGCAGGCCGGGCGTATTGAAGTCGTTCGTGGTCCCGGTTCCGTGCTTTATGGTTCAAACGCGATGCACGGCATAATTAATATTCTCTCTAAGCCAGTTGGGGACGCCAGTTCGTCTGCAAGTATGGAAGCTGGTTCGTGGGGTTACCTTAAACTTAATACTACCGGAGCTTATCAAAGTGGTAACACGGGACTTCGGGTTACCGGCAGTGTCATGCGTGATGGTGGGTATATTGAAAAAAGTGGCTTTAACCAGCAAAAAGGTCAGGTACGTCATGAATTTGACGACGGAAATTGGAAAATTTCTTCTAACTTTCTTGTTACTAACCTTGATCAGGAAACTGCTGGGTATCTCGTGGGTCTAGATAGTTATAAAGATCCAGTTCTGGCTAGAACTAATGGAAACCCTGAAGCTTATCGTAAGGCTAAATCATTCCGTTATTGGTCAACCGTTTCTAAAGATGTTTCTGATAATTTACGTTGGCAGCTTTCACCGTACTTAAGAACTATGGATATGGAATTTTTGATGCATTTTTTGCCTGGCCAACCCCTTGAGGAAAATCAACAAAAAAGTGCGGGATTCCAAAATGCTTTCTACTTAAATGAGGGCTCTAATTTTGAAATTATCGCTGGATTTGATGGTGAGGTGGCTAAGGGTGAACTGAAACAAACTCAAAAAAATAAGCCCACTCAGGGATTTCTCGTCACGAGACTTCCTGTAGGTAAAAATTATGACTATGAAGTTGATACAAAATTAATAGCCGGCTTTATACGTGCGGATATAGATGTGTCGGATAAACTTAACTTAGTTGGTGGCGTTCGGGCGGAGTATATAAAGTACAATTATAATAATCGCATGAATAGTGGTCAGGTTGATGCAAACGGAAATGTCTGCGCCCACTCGGATGGTTGTCGTTATACGCGGCCTGCAGATCGGTCTGATACTTTTAACAATGTCTCTTTTGAAGCAGGTATGCTCTATAAATTTGACGACGTTAATAGATTTTTTACTCGGTTTAGCCGTGGCTTTCGTGCTCCGCAGACATCTGAGTTATACAGACTACAGCGTAGTCAACTTGTTGCTAATATTAAAAGTGTAAAACTTGATAGCATTGAGGCAGGAATTCGTGGAAATGCAGACGATTTTTCATATGAAATTACTGCCTTTTATATGAAAAAAGATAACGTTATTTTTCAAGATAACCGAATTAATGTTGATAATGGTAAATCAAAACATGTTGGTGTTGAGGGGATGTTTGAATACCGTTTTCCAGTTGATGTCAGTCTTCGTTTAAACGGAAGTCTTGCTAAACATCAGTATGATTTTGAAAACTTTACAGGGACTACTAACTGGAAAGGTTTGGATATTGACACAGCGCCACGAAATTTTGGTAGTGTGCAACTAAACTGGGCTCCTGCTGATAAAGTTAAGGCAGGCCTTGAGTGGATTTGGATGGGTGAATATTCAATGGATCCGGTTGCTTCTCATAAATATGCAGGTCATAGCTATTTTAATCTTAGAATCGAAGCGGAGGCTATGAAAAATATTGATGTGTTCCTGCGTGTTATGAACATTACTAATGTTCGATATGCAGAGCGGGCAGATGTATCGTTTGGAAACCCTAGATATTTTGTAGGCAAGCCACGCGCTTTCTATGGCGGAGCAAGGGTACGTTTTTAAATACTTTTCATTCTAGATTTAAAAGGGCTTGCATTAATTGATGTAAGCCCTTTTAGTATTTCAAGTCTTTACACTAGTCATTTGGTTGGCTATTCTTTTTTTTATAAATATAGAAACATTTTTGGGACGGAAAACTCATGAAAAAATTACTTATTTTAATACTTTTTACCCTAACAGCTTGTTCCTCGCAGGACGGTGGCCAATCGGCTGATACTGCTTCTGGAGAAGTTGCCCGTTGGGAAGCACAGGCTGAAAATATTACAATTATTCGTGATAATTGGGGTGTTCCACATATCTATGGCAAAACTGATGCAGATACCGTCTTTGGCGTGATGTATGCCCAGGCAGAAGACGACTTTAATAGAGTTGAAGTTAATTACATGAATGCGATGGGACTTCTTGCTCAGTCTGAAGGTGAGAGTGCGATCTTTAGAGATCTTAGAATGCGTTTATTTATTCAGCAGGATGATATGAAGCGCCTTTATTCAGAAGCTCCAGATTGGCTTAAGGAGCTTATGAACGCATACGCGGACGGCCTCAATTACTATCTTCATAAAAACCCGCAAACACAACCAAAAGTAATCAAGAGATTTGAACCGTGGATGGCACTTTCCTTCTCAGAGGGTAGCATTGGTGGCGATATTGAAACCATTTCGATCAATAACTTGGAAAATTTTTATGGTGGCACACAAAAGATGGCTGAATTACCACGTAATCTCGATTTGGAACCTCGTGGTTCGAATGGGATGGCGATTGCTCCTGAAAAAACCTTAAACGGTAAAGCCTTACTCTATATTAATCCGCATACCACTCATTATTTTCGTGAGGAAGCACATATGGTAAGTGAAGAGGGTCTTAACGCTTATGGGGCCCTAACCTGGGGACAATTCTTTATTTATCAGGGGTTCAGTGAACATAATGGCTGGATGCATACATCAACGCGTTCTGATGTGATTGATGAATATACTGAAACTATTATTGAAAAAGATGATAAACTTTTTTATAAATATGGCGATGAGGAACGGGAAGTAACTGTTACGACTGAGACCATTGAGTATATAACAGATAATGGAATGGCATCGCGTGATTTTACCGTTTATCATACCCACCATGGCCCAGTAATCCGGGGTGAAGGTGATAAGTGGATCAGCGTTCAGCTAATGAATATACCTCTTACTGCGCTTAATCAATCGTATACGCGTAGTAAAACAAAATCTTATGATGAGTTTTATGAGATGATGAGACTTAAATCAAACTCATCAAACAATACTGTTTATGCGGATAAAGACGGTAATATTGCATATTTTCATGGTAATTATCATCCGATCCGTAATACAGAGTATGACTTTAATAATCCGGTGGATGGAAGCAACCCTGATACTGACTGGATGGGTTTACACCCAGTGGAGGAAGCTATTAACCTTCTTAATCCGGGCTCAGGTTGGCTTTATAACTCAAACAATTGGCCGTTTTCTGCTGCCGGTCCAGATCACAGCCCAAAGAAAGAAGATTATCCGAGCTACATGTCTGTTAATTTTGAGAACCCACGTGGTGAACATGCACTGAAAGTTTATCCTGAGATAAATGATTTTACCATTGAAAGCTTGATTGAAGTTGGTTACGGCGGTCTTTTACCATCCTTTCAGCGCTTTGTTCCAGTTCTAAAGGCTGCCTATGATGCAAGCCCGGATGAGGGTTTAAAAGAGGCTGTTGATATGTTGGTTGCGTGGGATAAAATGTCAAGTATGACATCAGTAGAAACCTCTTTGGCACATCATTTTGGAAACGAACTTTTCAAATATCTTCCACCACGTGGAAGTGTGGATCCATACGATACATATGAATATGCTGAAAAACAAATTAGCGGGGATGACTACCTTTCTGCTCTTAAAACAGCAATAGCAAAAATGGAAGTTGATTTTGGCTCTTGGAAAGTGGCTTGGGGCGATATGAACCGTTTTCAGCGTAATGACGGTAATATTCGCCAAACATTTGACGACAATAAACCAAGCTATCCGGTTCAACTTGGTTCCGGCCGTTGGGGGGCACTTGCCTCAGTTGGTACCCGTCAACATGATGGGACTAAAAACTGGTATGTAACAAGCGGTAATAGTTTTATTGCTTCTGTTGAGTTTGGTGACAAGGTTCGTGCCAAAGCTCTTATGGCTGGTGGGCTTAATGGTGATCCCACATCAGATCACTTTTTTGATCAAGGTGAGATGTATGGCAAAGGTACATTCCGTGATGTTCATTTTTATCGTGAAGATGTTGAAGCAAATATGGAGCGTTCTTATCGCCCGGGTGAGTAAAAACAATCAATCTATTTAAATTATTTAGGCCAGACTTTAAAACTGTCTGGCCTTTTTTTTAGTTAAAAAGGAATTTCATATGATGAAGTGGCTGCCGCGCATTGCAATTTTCTTCTCGACGATTACCATCACCGCTCTTGTTGGAATTTATTATGTGTTTCAATCCAGTCTTCCGGAACTAGAGGGTGTAATTGATCTGGCAGCGATAAATTCCAATATAACGATAGAGCGCGATCAGCATGGCGGCGCAACAATTATTGGTGACAATAGAGAAGATATTGCCTTTGCAACTGGTTATGTTCATGCTCAGGAACGTTTCTTTCAGATGGACCTATCGCGTCGAATGGCCGCGGGGGAACTATCAGAATTATTTGGACCTTTAGCTGTCGAAACAGATAAAAAAAATCGTCTTCATCAATTTCGAAAAAGGGCAAGTATCGCTCAAAAACAGCTAAATCTAAGTGATCAAAAGCTTCTGAAAAAATACGTAGAAGGTGTTAACATCGGTTTAAATGGTTTGAGATCAAAACCATTCGAATATTGGTTACTTAGTACTGAGCCGAAGCAGTGGAATGTTGAAGACACATTCCTTGTTATTTATTCTATGTTTTTTACCCTGCAAAGCTCAAACGGTGAATTTGAATGGCAAAACTATCTGTTAAGAAAAACATTTTCACCCGAATTAGTGTCATTCTTACTTCCAGATATGACCGAATGGGATGCTCCCATGCAGGTGGATCAAATACCTTATGTAAAAGCAAAAATACCTGCAGCACCAAGCAATACTAAACAAGTGATTGCATTTGATCGTGATGATAGACCAGTTATTGGCAGTAACAATTGGGCCGTCAGCGGTAAGTTAACAAAAAGTGGTGCCGCAATGCTTTCTAATGATATGCATCTTGCAATACGTGCGCCATCAATTTGGTATAAAGTTAGACTAAAGTTAGAAGATAACTCTATGGATGTAACGGGCGTATCTTTGGCGGGCGCCCCGCCAGTTGTGGTAGGCAGCAATGGCTTTGTTGCCTGGGGATTTACTAATAGCAATATTGATACGTCTGATTTGATTGAGTTGAGTATTAATCCACAAAACCAGAACCAATACCTGACATCTGAAGGTTACAAAAGTTTTGATGTTATTGAAGAAGAAATAAAAATTATTGGAACAGCCAGTGAAAAATTTAGTTTTAAGAAAACAATTTGGGGGCCTGTAATTAAAAAAGGTCAGAGCGGAAACTATGCTTTTCGTTGGGTGGCGCATATGCCAGCCGCAGTTAATGCTTCGTTATTAAATATGGAATATGTAAAAAATGTTCAAGATGCGATGGATATAGCGGGGGATATCGGAATACCTGCCCAAAATGCAATGCTGGTTGATAAGGATGGCAACGCAGGTTGGACTATTTTTGGAAAAATTCCACGTCGACCGATAGGTGATTACCGACATGTCTATAATTGGTCTGATGGATCACGTGATTGGAGGGGATGGTATTCTTCAGAGGAATATCCACGAATTTTAAATCCCAGTAATGGCCGCCTCTGGACTGCAAACGCACGAGTGCTATCGGGCGATGATCTTGCGAAGGTTGGGATTAGCCGTTATGATCTTGGTGCACGTGCAAAACAAATTCGTGACAGATTAATTGCCCTTGAGGCTCCGATTGATGAGAATGACCTTTATAATATTATGCTGGATAATGAAGCAATATTTTTAACAAGGTGGCAACAACATTTGGTTGAACTTCTAGAAACTTCTAATGAGGCCACTTTTAAGAATTATTTAAAAAAAATAAAAAATTGGGGTGGGTTTGCCCATAAAAACTCAGTGGGGTTTAGGCTTGTCAGGGACTATAGAAACCAAGTCTATGAAACTCTTTTTGCGAATGTTACTGCTGCGTGTGTAAACTATAATGCAGAGTGTGAATATGATGCTGCCACAAGACAATGGGAAGGCCCACTTTGGCAATTAATGACAGAAAGGCCTGATGACTGGCTGCCGGATGGATTTGGCGACTGGCAAAATTTTCTTGAAAAACAGGCATTTGACGCCTGGCAAGTAGTTATAAAGGGTGAAATTTTACTCGATGATTACACATGGGGAGAACGTAATAGCACCGATATACGACATCCACTAAGTGGAGCTGTACCGCTACTTTCTAGGCTTACAGATATGCCAAATTATAGGCAATCTGGGGACACTGAAAATATGCCACACATAGCCGGAATTGTATCAGGGCAATCGGAAAGAATTGTAGTGAGCCCTGGGTTTGAAGAAAATGGTATAATGAACCTTCCTGCAGGACAGTCTGGCCACCCATTGTCACCATATTATGGGGCAGGTCATGACGATTGGCTGAAGGGAATTCCTACTCCGTTTTTGCCACAGGAAACAAAATGGAAACTTGAATTTAGAGCTATTAATTAGAATTTTTTTTGTATACTTAGCTTTATCTCCACTTTTGAAATACAAGCTCTGCTCCAATCAAATCTTCGAGGCCCGTGCCTACAGACTTGAAGAGGGTTTTTGGGTTTTTGCTATTTTCTCTAAAATCATCCCCCACAAGAGTAAATAGGTCACCGCATATATCATCTTTACTAATAACTCCTTCAGCGATTGGCTGTATAATATCCCCAGCTTCAGCAAGAGCACCATCAAAAGTATCTACATATATTGACGATTGAGTAATAACATCATTATCCGCTTCGCGCATCTTAAGAGTATAACCCCCAACTAGATCAAAATGTTGTTGTTTGTCATAATTTAACCACTTGCCCTTTAATATTGGGTCTTTAGAGAGTGTTGCGCATGATATAATATCGGCTATTTTACTATATTTTTTTAGATCATTTATGGCAGTGACATCAACTGGTAATTCGTCATTAAGCTTAATTGCAAGCTTTTCAGCTTGCTCAAACCTTCTGCCCCAAATATAGATTTTTGTGAGGTTGCGCACTGCGATATGTGCGCGAATAAGGTGTGGGGCAAGTTTTCCTGTTCCCATCATTAGGAGGGTTTCAGCTGTTGGACTTGAAAGGTAGGACGAAGCGAGTGCAGAAGCACATGCAGTGCGCCTTACTGTTAGTTCATCTCCATTAAAAATAGCCTTCATCTCTCCTGTTGTGGCATCTGAAAGGAAATAAGTAGACTGCACACTTGCAAGGTCTTTAACAGCATTACCCGGGCACACCATCACCATTTTTACACCTATCATGCCTGCCTTTTGCCAACATGGCATCAGCATAAAGTTATTTTCTGTGCCATTTTCTACTTCTACCGTGTGGTGATGGCGAAGAGGTACGTTACCACCTTTTCGGAAGCCTTCTTGAAGAGCCTTTATTAAATCATCATAAGGAAGTAGAGCGGCAATTTCAGTCTCAGTAAAATATTTCACTTATGTTCTCTTCATTTTTGTTTTATATGTTAGTTCATTAATTAATTAACAATGCCGTAAAAATGTATGACACAACAAGTAAATAATTCTCTTTGGTCGCTTTCTAGAACCTCAAAAATCCACACTAATATCCTTGATCATAAAGAAATAGTCGATGTGGCAATAATTGGAGGCGGCTATACTGGCTGCTCAGCTGCCCTCCGCCTGGCTGAGGCCGGAACTAAAGTTGCATTACTGGAAGCTGAATATAGTGGTTTTGGTGGTTCTGGTCGTAATGTAGGACTAACAAATGCGGGCATGTGGATTAATCCTGAAGAGATAGGAAAAGTAATCGGCAAAGAGCGCGGGGAAATACTCAATCAATTTTTAAGTACGGCGCCTGATCTTGTTCATGGTCTTATAGATAAGCACGGCATAGAGTGTGAGGCCTTACGAAATGGTACACTCCACCTTGCTCACAATGAAACCGGTCTCAAAGCGCTTAAAGAAAAAATAAGGCAAATAAATGAAGAAGGTAAATTGGTGAAACTGCTTAGTAAGTCAGAGACTTTTGAGCTTACAGCGGCTGAAAATTATCTTGGCGCTATTCAGGATATGCGAGCAGGAACTATCCAGCCACTTGAATATTGTAATGGTCTTATGTTGGCTGCAAAATCAGCGGGAGCTAATATATATACCGCATCTCCAGCCCTTAAAATAAATTATAAACATGATCAGTGGCATATTAAAACACCGAAGGGTATGGTTGTGGCCCACCAAGTTTTAATTGCAACAAACGCATATTTAGAACATATTTACCCCCAATTAAAAAAATCCTTCACTCCAATGTATTACTCACAGATGGCCACAGACCCCCTAAGCGCTGATCAACTTAAAAATTTTCTACCGGGTAAGAACGGGACATGGGACACGCGAACGGTCATGCGTTCCTATCGTACTGATGCTGCTGGACGTCTCATTATTGGCACAATAGGTAATATTCAAAGTAAAAATGCATTGGTGTTTAAATCATGGGCAGATAAAATGATCCGTGAGACATTTCCTAAAGTTGGCCCTGTAAACTGGGCCTATAAATGGGCGGGGTGTATAGCTTGCTCTGAAAATTATGTTCCTAATATTCATGATCTAGGCCAAGGTCTTTATAGTATAAGCGGTTTTAGTGGAAGGGGCATTTCCCCAGGAACTGCATTTGGACAGGTGATGGCAGAATATTTACTTGGGCATATAAAACCTAAGGACCTTCCCGTTAAATTAGAGACTATAAAACCAATTTCGTTTAACAAAATACGGGGGTTGTTTTATGAATGTGGGAGCCAGCTTTCACGTTTTTATGATCACGTAATTTAAATGTATTATTTTTTTAAAAAATTAGAAGCAACACTATTTCTTTACTACTAAGGAAGTATATTGACTAATTAGCAATATCTAATTTCCATCAATTCGATCAAGAAAGCTGTGCCATTTAATAATAGTTGGCATAAACCAGGGTGTTCCGGAATAGAAAAATTTTTTTCTAAAAGGGAGATCATCAAAAGCCGTGTAATGATTGCCTTTTCCTAATATTCTTCTTGATAATTGACGTGCCATATAAATTGAACGAGTTACGCCAGATCCGCAATAGCCAATGGCATAATATAAGCCATCTTGCTTTCCGAGGTGGGGGGTATGATCAAAAGTATATGCTACTTTTCCGCACCAGGAATAATCAATATTTACGTTCTTTAGTTCCGGGAATATTTTACATAGATGTTTTTTAAGAATTTTGCCATTTTGAAGAGAGCGGTCGCGTGTATCCGGTCCACGTGCACCAAATAATACTCTCTTATTGTCTGGACTAGCACGGTAATATTGAACTAAGCGGTGATTACCGCCATGCATACGTTTTTTAGGGAACAATCTATCTATAGTCTCTCTGGGCAATTTTTCTGTCGCGATCATCGCCGAGGTAAGGGGAATGAGCCGTTTATAAAAATAAGGTAATTTTTTATTAGAGAACTTTTTTGTATAACCGTTGCTAGCGATAACAACATCACCTGCAATTAAGGAACCTTTATTAGTTTGAACCTGAAAGCCGGCTGGCGTTTTAATAATGTCACCTACAAGGGTATTTTGATGAATAGTAGCACCCAAACTAATTATTTTTTCAGTAAGTGAAGCAACTAGTTTTTGCGGGTGAAGCCCGCCATCCTGATGATATACGATGCCCCCATGGTATAAATTTGATCCAATTTCACTTTGGATATCGCTGTTCTTTAACTCTTCAAACTTAAAACCTTTTAAAATACTGAGTCTTTCGCTATCGCGTAACACGCTATCAAGCGCAACCTGATTAGTAATACCGCGAAACCTACCAGTCATTTTGAAGTCACACTCTATTTTTTCCAATTTGATAAAATCTTGAAAATATTTAATAGCGTTCAAACCTTCCTGAAGTATGTTGATAGCTTTTTGTTTTCCATATGCTCGTGTTAAACCTTCGAGGCCTAATTTATGAAGACTAGGGCCAACCATGCCGCCATTTTTTCCGCTGGCACCATCCCCAAGCTTCATAGCATCAAAGAGAACAACAGATTTACCTGCACGCAGCAAGTGAAGTGCTGTTGCTAGTCCAGTATAGCCGCCGCCTACGATAGCCACATCAATTTTTTTAGGAATATAAGTCAGTGGGATAGATAGTGGTTCAGTATTACTATGCCAATAGGATAAATTTTTAAACTGCACTATTTTAACTTCATTAAGAATTAGAGAGCCTATTTTGTAACAACCTATTTACGTTTTGTCAGTAATATTAATCAAAGGCGGCTTGGTGATCAGGAAAAACATGACATAAATATTGCATCATAACTGCCTCAGCATTTTGCCGTCTAAAACTCTGATCTGAGATAAGTATATTTAACCATAGACCATCTGCCATAGCTATAATGCCTTCAACTAATTGTGGTGTTTTAATATTCTTGTACTCTCCTTCATTAATAAGCTGATCAATGATTTTTGTCAGAGATTGAGAGTAATCTGTTACTCGTTCCTGACATATTTTTTTGTAGGTGGGCCTTGATTTTGCTTCTCCCCAAAAAGCAAACCATACTGCGAGCTTTTGTATATCTGCTACTTTTTTATTATAATCTGAACGTAGAAGTGCTGCGAGTTGTTGCGCTGGATCATCAGGAGTATTCTCAATAGCATTGCGCCAATTTTCTTCATATTCGTGACGAATATAATTAAGCGTTTCGTTAAGGAGGTTATCTTTACTGTCAAAGTGAAGATTGACAATACCCTGACTAAGTCCAGCAGCTTGAGACACATGCGCCATAGTCGTGTCCCCTAAACCTCGTTTAGCAATACTTTTAATAGCTGCTTCAATAAGTTGCCGACGGCGAATGACTTTGGCTGCACGTCTTTTCGGTTGCAAATTTGATGTAGGTGTCATTTTTTGCTCCATAACCAATTTATAATAATATGATTTACAAAATAAATGAAGTCAATGTAAAAGGTTAGTTCAATTAAATGAATAAGCATTCATTCATAATTTTCTGGACAATTATAATCAAAATTGGCATATTTTATTTATACATTAGGTTTGATTCTTCGTGGGTCATAGCGTTAAGGAAAAATATGATATGAAAAAATATGACGTTATTGTCATTGGTTCCGGCCACAATGGTCTAACTAATGGGGCATTTCTTGCAAAGGCCGGGCTCGATGTTCTAGTGGTTGAAAAAAATGATTACATCGGTGGGGCAACCGTCAGTCGTAACCTCCATAAAGATTGGAAATATTCAAACTGTTCTTATCTTGCAAGTTTGTTTAGACCAGAAATTTATCGCCACCTTAATCTAGCAAAGCATGGGCTACAAGTTGTAACCTATAACGGTGGCTTTACATTAACAGATAGTGGTGACTATCTTGGAAGTTTTAGTGACCATGAAGTCATGCGTCGCGAGATTAGACGTCATAGCCCTGTAGATGTTGATGCCTATGACCGTTATTATCATCAGATGGCCAAATGGTGTCGTTTTATTCGTCCATTACTTTTGCGAACACCACCAGACCCCACAAGCTTTAAACCTCGCGACCTTGACGAACTGAAGTTTCTCGGTAAAAAGTTTTTTGATCTTGGGCAGAGAGATCTATACGATTTCATGAAATTTTTTACTGTAAGTGTGGGTGATTTCCTTGATGAGTTTTTTGAATCCGATTTGATTAAAGCCCATAAAGCTGGTTCAGCTGTTGTTGGAACGAATCTTGGTCCACGTTCGCCAGGCACTGCATACGTTCTTCTTCATCACTACATGGGTGATGTGGATGGTGCAGTTGGTGCATGGGGCTTTCCTAGAGGGGGAATGGGTTCTGTTTCAGGTGCGCTAGCGGGGGCCTTGCAAGAGCACGGTGGAGAAATAAGAATAAACGCTGGTGTCGATAAAATTATGGTCAAACGAGGAAAAGTTACAGGAGTGCGTCTTGAAAATGGGGAAGAAATATTAGCTGATCGTGTTGTATCAAATGTTGATGCCAAAAAAACATTTCTCGGATTAATGGAGCCTGAAGATGCCGGTGAGAAAGTTGTCAAGGCTGCGAAGCGTTATAAAAGTCGCGGATCATCAGGTAAATTAAATATTGCGCTCAACGGTGTGCCAGAATTTACTGCACTTCCAAAAGGTAGTGAATTAATTAAAGGGGATTTTCATATTGTTGATAATATGGAATCTTATGAGCGGGGATACGATGAATGGAAAGACGGTATGTGGTCAACAAACCCATACCTCGATATTCTTATCCCAACTCTAACGGACCCAACAATGGCGCCTCCCGGCAAACACTTTATGACTTGCTTCGTTCAGTATTGCCCTGCAAAAGTTAAAGGTCAGGATTGGAATGCTGATCTATTAAAAAAATTTGGAGACAACGTTATTAATAGCATTGCTAAATATAGCCCTAATTTTAAGGATTTAATCGAGCATGTGGAAATAAGATCTGGCCAAGTAATTGATAATGAGATTGGTCTAACTGACGGTAATATATTTCAGGGTGAACTATCTCTGAACCAATTAATGTTTAATCGTCCTTTTCATGGTTGTGCCCAGTACCGCGGTCCAGTTAATGGTTTATACTTAAGTGGCTCAACAACTCACCCAGGCGGTGGTGTGATGGGTGCCCCAGGTGCAAACTCAGCCCGTGAAATATTGATGGATATGAAAATAAGTACCACCGTTCCGGAGGACGAAGGCGATGACTAATAATTCAAATAACTCATATGACGTAATTATCGTCGGCGGTGGTCATAACGGACTTGTATGCGCGGGATATCTCGCTAAAGCAGGTAAAAATGTTTTAGTGATTGAGGCGCAAAGTCAAGTTGGTGGTGCGGCTATTACAGATGAGCTTACTAGTGGAAAAAAAGTTTCCTCTTGTGCTCATTTTCTTAATCAATTAAGCCCCCGTGTTTCAAATGACCTAAATTTGTCTTCACATGGGCTAAAACTATCTGCAAGTAACTTATCTACGATTGCACTTGATTTAGCCGGCAACCATATGCACTTATCTAAAACTGGTGTCAAAGGTGGTAATGTAAGTAATAGCGATGCTGATAACTATACAAAATTTATGACGCTAATGCATGAGTATGCTGGAACGCTTGGATTTATGATCGATATTGCTCCTATAGATATTTTTAATCTTGACTGGGATGATAAAGTTGCGGCTATGAAATTAGGCTGGAAATTTAGATTTAGTCTTGGTGCAGAAAAGATGTCCGAATTTCTTCGGATGATAGGAATGAATATTCGCGATGTGCTTGATGATGAATTTGATAATGAACTTTTGAAGGGCGCGCTATCATTCGATGCTGTTTTGGGCACTTACACGGGTCCTTATTCACCAGGTAACTTTCTCACTTTCTTATATCGCATTGCATCTGGTAACGCTGGCGCAGTAGATATACCCGAAGGCGGAATGGGAGCGGTTACAGAAGCGATGTATAGTGCGGCAATAGCTAATGGTGCCGAAATACGAACCGGGTCGCGAGTAAAGTCAATTAATGTTGATAATTGCGCCGTAACGGGTGTTACTCTTGAGAATGGTGAAGTACTTAATGCCAAAATTGTTGCATCTAATGCCAATATGAAAACAACCGTTTTAGATATGGTGGGCCCCAGACATTTTGAGGCAGATTTTGTTAAGCGGGTTGGTGATATTCGTATGCGTGGCGCTGCGGCAAAAATTCATATTGCACTTAATGACCTACCTGAATTTAGCGGTCTTAAAAGTGAAGATCTTATAAATAGGCTTGTGATTGCACCAACTCAAAATGATGTTGAACGTGCATTTAACCACGTGAAGTATGGTGAAGTGTCCACTTCACCAATGATGGAAATTTCTATACCGTCATTGGTTGATAGTAGTCTTGCTGAAGACGGCCATGTTTTATCAGCTACAGTGCAATATGCTCCATATGATTTAAAGGGAGGGTGGACGAAGAAAGCACGGGCGGATTTTCTTGAAGTTTGTATAAATCGTATAGCTGAATATGCGCCAAATATTCGTGAGAAAATTGATTATGCAGAACTCATAACACCAAATGATATGGAAGACCGGTATGGCCTAATAGGCGGAAACTGGCACCACGGGGAGCTAACTTTAGATCAAATGTTAATGTTACGTCCTGTGCCAGAAGCCTCTCAATATCAACTGCCATTAGAAGGAATGTATATCTGCGGTGCAGGAGCTCATCCGGGTGGCGGCGTTATGGGAGCAGCGGGACGAAACGCGGCACTGGAGATTATTAAAGGAAAAACAAAATGACATCACAACTTAAGCCGGATCATTGGCGCAGTGCAGTAAAATATTCTCCGTTCTATAATAAAATTAAAGAACATGACTATGTAAATGAATGGCATCGGTGGGCTGAATATACAACAGCAACAGTTCTTGAAGATACCACTATTGAGTATTTTGCTATTCGTAACTCCGCGAGTATTTTTGATATTACACCAATGTCGAAATATCGGATTAAGGGCCCTGATGCACTTGATTTTATGAATCGCTTAGTTCCTCGTGATATGAAAAAAATTCGGGTAGGAAGGGTTGCTTATACTGTTTGGTGTGATGATGAGGGTATGGTTCTCGATGATGGAACAGTTTTTCGTGTTGCTGAAGATGAGTATCTTTTGTGTGCTCAGGAGCGCCAAATGGAAATTTTAAGAAGAAATTCTGTGGGGTTTGATATTAAATACTCAGAAGTAACTGATGAAATTGCAGCAATTTCATTCCAGGGGCCGTGTACGTGTAAAATTTTAAAAAATATGGGCTTTGAAGGTGTCGAAAATATGAAGATGTTTGATCTTCGTTTCTTTGATTTTCCTGGTGGAGAAATTATGATATCACGCACAGGTTATACAGGGGATTTGGGCTACGAAATTTGGACCAAAAATGATCAAGCCGAATTACTTTGGGATTCTATATATGAAGGTGGTAAAGATTATGCTATTCGCCCAATTGGTGGCAACGCACTTGAAATAGCCAGAGTTGAAGCTGGATTGATTGCTGCACACGTAGATTTTTCACCAGCTAATGAAACCGTTAGGCCTGGTCATGCCAAGTCACCATATGAGCTTGGCCTAGGCTGGCTAGTTAAACCTGATAAAGGCGTCGCATTTAACGGTAGACGTGCCTTGATTAAGGAAAAAGAAAAAGGATCTCGTTACCGCTTCGTAAAGCTAGATGTTGAAGGTAATAAGACCGCTTGTAATGCGTACCTTTTTGATAAAGAAAATGGTAAAACTATTGGTCATGTTAGTAGTACTGCATGGGCCCCATCTGCGAAGACTAACGTTGCTTTGGGATTTGTTGATATGCCGTATGGCGAAGTTGGTGATACCGTTTGGGCTGAAATATATTATCAAAAAGAGCTTAGGTGGAACAAGCGCTGGGCTAAATGTAAGGTCATGAAAGATCCTGCATGGAACCCTCCCCGTAAGACTTTGACACCTCCAGCTGATTTTTAAAGGTAAAAGCTAAGTCTATCAAATTTTTAACTAATTTATATTAAGTATAGTAACCACTTGAAAGAAAGTGTTTCAGATATAATTTAGAGATTTTAGATGATGGTAATTTTGGTTCACTTTGCCCTAACGTCGCTGACATCGGCAGAGCCTTTATCGCGGTTATGAACCATGTCATCTGTAAGGCGCATGAGCATTTCACTGCCAGTTTTTTCAAAAAAGAATGGAAAAAACGCATGAACTAAGCACACAAAGAGAGCTATCGCTATTGTACTACAAAATGTTAATGCTGAAAAAAGGTGTCCGAAATAGGTTTCTCCAACTGAAGCAGGATGTTCTGTAAATGAAATACGCATTGTTTTGTTCCCTAGTAGTTATTTGATTAACTAACCTCAAAGTAGCACAGTGCGGATAGAAGTTTTTTGCTTAATTTAAGAAATAAATATATTTATTAGTAAACTATTCTAAAAATATTATAAATGAATACATAAAAATCTAATATATTAGTTAATAGTGTAGTAAATATCTTTTTAAGCGTAATTTAATGGAATTTTGGTTGTACTTTTTAGCTCTTCCATGACAAAGCTAGAACTCACGTCGTAAAGGTTGTCAATATTCGAAATAATATCTTTGTATACCCTGTCATATTCAGCCATATCAGGAACGAGTATTTTTAACGAATAGTCGGTATCTCCACTAAGACGAAGGATCTCTACTACTTCAGGAATATGAATAAGAGAGTTTTTAAAATTATCTAACCAATCCTTAGAATGTTGAGTTGTTTTTATATTTACTATCACGCTTAGGCCTAGATTAACTTTCTTCTTATTTACAAGTGCTACCCGCTTTTCAATATAGCCCTTTTCTTCAAGAATTTGTATACGCCGCCAGCAAGGTGTAGTTGATAGACCAACCTTCTCGGAAAGTGCAGCTGTTGAGATGGTTGCATCTTCCTGAAGTAGTTTTAAAATTTTTTTATCAAAATGATCCATAAGGCCAAATTCCTTTAATCTTAGAATATTATTCTATTCTTAGTCTATTAATCGTAATCATATCCAGTTTGCCTAAATCTTAAAAGATCACACCAGGATTTAATATATTATTAGGATCCATTGTTTTTTTAAGTGATTTCATTAGATCAATTTCGATTTGTGATCGGCTGTGTGAGAGCCATGCTTTTTTCTCGTTACCTATGCCGTGTTCTGCGGAAACGCTACCACCAAGCTCTTTTAGCGGTCCATAAACAATTTCGTTCGATTTTTCGTGTAAGCTTTCATCTCCAGTTCTAGGACAGATCATCAAATGAAGGTTACCATCAGCTATATGACCTATGACATAGCTGTCACCCTTTGGCCACTTTGCCATTACATTATCCTCCACCTCCTGAATATAACTTTCCATATGTTTTATTGGTAGGCTAACGTCATATAAAAACATTGGATTATTTTCCATTATTGGCTCAAAATTCTCGCGAACCGTCCACACTGAATTTCGTTCAGATTCCGATTTAGGGATAATTGCGTCTAGAATAATATTTTCTTCTAGTGCTTTTTCAAGGGCTTCCATAAAAACAATTTCATCTGATTGAGGGTGTGACCCTGTACATTCGACAATAACATAATAAGGATAATTACGAGTTAGTGGAGCACTGTGCCAACCTTCTTTTGTTACTGCATCATAGTACGAGCCCCACATTACTTCATAGGCACTTAGCCGTGGGCCAGCAGCATGTCTCATGTGCTTGAGAAAACTTGTAACTTTTGAAAAACTATCCATTGCTACCAGTGCGGTTGCGCAACTTTTTGGGGCCATTTCAAGCTTAACTGTAATTCTTGTAATAATGCCAAGCGTCCCCTCTGAACCAATAAAAAGTTGTTTAAGGTCATAGCCGGCATTATTCTTAATCATTTTATTCATAGATGAAACAATGGTACCGTCTGCCATTACCGCTTCAAGCCCTAGAATATGATTTCGCATCATACCATATCGTATAACATTTATACCGCCAGCGTTGGTCGCGGCATTACCGCCCACAGTGCAACTTCCTCGTGCACCTAGATCTAAGGGAAAATAAAACCCTTTTTCTGTAACTGTTTTTTGAATGTTTTCAAGTATGGCACCTGCCTGCATGGTAATGGTGCCACTTATTTCATCAATTTCCTCAATATCTGTCATTCGCTCGAGAGAAATTACGATATGTTCAGCTGTTGTGTCGGCTGCTTTAGCACATCCAGTTAGACCGCCATGGGTTACAACAATTTGTTGGGCAATATTACAACGTTTTATTATTTCCGATAATTCTTCAACACTGGAAGGTCTAATAATTGCTTTTGCTGCGATTGGAGTAGGGTCCCAGTAACTGCTAGCACGGTTGGTGATAGCTGTTCCAGTTAGGACGATCCTTGCACCATATTCAGATAATAGTTTGTTAACAAAATTACTCATAAAATTCTCTGTTATTATTTATTTAATACTGTAAATATTATACGAGCCTTAGCAATTTGTCGCTTCAAAAAACACGATCGATGAAATAACTTCACAGCTTGACTTAATCAAATGTTGACCACTTAATTTCCTCTTCAATCCAGTTAAACTGATTAAAAAGCTTTGGAAATGCATGATCCTTTAGAATTTTTTGTGCTGTTCTGGCTATTGTTTTTGGTAAGCTACCAAATTCATGGCCCCTGGTAACTAGAGAAATTTCTCTTCTAAATTTTCCAGTTTTTAATGGTACAACATGCAAGCGTTCAAGCAAATGGATTTCCTGAAGAAGGCAAAGAGGTGTTGTCATACACCAGCCCATGCCATTGGCCACAGCCTTTAACTGGCCCGTAACTGTGTCAAACCTTAATGATGAGGGGAGGTCTAGTCCCATTCGCTTAACTTGACCTTCAATTCGCTGACCCATTGAAGAGCGGGTCGTATAGCGTATAAAAGGAAATTTTTTTAGTTCGTCAAAATTATTCGTTTGTCCACTATAGTCCTGCGGACACACAATCAAGAAAGGTTCGGAAAAAATATCGTAATGTTCCATGCCGGGCACATCGTCAAGATCGCGACTTGCAGTCACTAATATATCCACCTCATGATTTAAAAGCTCCTTATGTTGGCTTGGTGAATTACCCGACCAAATTTGACAATTCTCTAACTGATCACTTAAATCACGTGTGATCAAGTGCCCTATGGTATTGGCAAAACTCTCGAACATAGCAATAGTTACATTAGAAAATGATTTTAGTTCTTTTGAACGTACCTCATTGAATGTGTTTTTAGCCGCAGTTAAAAGAGTATTGCCGTGCAGGTAAAGACGGTCTCCGGCTGATGTTAATGATATTGGTCTTATATTTCGATTAAAGAGCTGCATATCGGTTGATTTTTCAAGCGAAGCTATAGCTTGGCTCACAGCGGATTGGCTGATGCCAAGGCTCGATGCAGCTGGTGTCATTCCCCCTAAATCAACAACGAGTACAAATATTTGAATTGCTCGTATATCAAACCCTGCTGGTAACACGCGAATTCCCTATATTTTAAAGTAACCTTATTGAATAATTTCCTATTATGAAAGAGCATATCCATATTCTTTAGCAGAATCAATTACCCACGCGTAAAAGCTATCAAAGAAACTTCTGTAACTAAAAATTAGATAATTATTAGGCTCTAATTTCAATAATATAATTCCAATTGAATGGATGCTACTTTGTAATACTCCTAATTCCGGAAAGTTGTCCTCACTGAGATTAATTGCGATGCCTTTATTAAGAAGGTTTGTACTACTTTTTCCCTGAATCCGAAGTCCTCGTCTTGAATGAGACACATCAATTATAGCTGCAATTTCTGGCAATATTATTTTTGTAATTTCAGGGCAGAGGTTCTCACGAAAAGAAAATAGCATAATGTGGCCGGGTGAAAGCGTTGCACAATATATATTGTCTTGAAAAATAAACTCACCTACCTTTGGGAGCTGTGATAAGCTTAAATACTTTTCTAGTATTTTATTCATAATTTCTGAGCTATCTGGCCATGATTTAATCAAAACCATAGAATTAAAATGGGGTTCACTTATTAAAATCTTATCAGACATATAGTCTCTTTCCTTCTTTGTCGTAAAAGTGTGGATCAACAACGAGGGCGCTACTTTTCTCATTTTTCAAGGGGAATACGGCGGTTACTGTATTACCTATTTTAGTGTTGCCGTCTTGAATAAGTGCAAGTGCAATATATTTATTAAGTGCCGGACTATATGTTGTTGAGGTCAAATGACCAATATTTTTTGATCCTTCTAAAACGAGTGATCCTGCCTTTAATGGTTGATAATCGTGGGAAATAAGCCCGACCATTGTTTTGCGCATCTTATCAGTAAGTCCAATACGCTCTTTTAATACCGAGCCAACATATCGTTTTTTAAACGATGCCATTTTACCAAGTCCAACATCCGACATAGTAGTGCGTCCATCCAGTTCTGGGCCACTAATGTGTCCTTTTTCAATACGTAGTGTCCCGAGAGCCTCTGTACCGTAGGGTGTAATATTAAAGTCGGCACCAGCTTGGATAATATTTTTCCATATTATTATTCCATGATGGGTTGCTGTAAATACTTCGTAAGCGCGTTCTCCAGAAAATGAAAGTCGCGAAACCTTTACGGGGATACCATTAATTGTGCCGTCGGTTACTCCCATAAATGGTAACCCTTCCTCAGAAAAATCGATACCTTTGATTACTCTTTCTAATGTATTTCTACTATTTGGTCCAGCAACGGCCATACCTGCCCATTGATCAGAAATCGAGCTTACATGCACTTTGAGTTTTGGCCAGATGAGAGTAAGCAGACGCTCCATTTCTGAAAGAACATTTGCTGCATTGGCAGTTGTTGTGGTCATTAGAAACTGTGTTTCTGAAAGTCTCCATGAAGTACCATCATCAAACATACAACCATCTTCACGTAACATAACACCGTAACGTGCTTTTCCAATAGGGACTTTGAGAAAAGCGTTTGCATATATTCTATTTAAAAATTCTGCGGCATCTGGTCCCTGAACATCGATTTTCCCGAGACTGGTGACGTCAACAATACCAACTGAATTTCTAACGGCCGTAGCTTCGCGGATATAAGCATCTGTTATAGTTTCACCATTTTTTTTATAAACTTGTGGCCGGTACCAAATGCCTGCTTCAATCATATCAGCACCATGCGCCAAATGCCAATCATGCATTGGTGTGCGTCTTATAACTCTGTAATTATTTCCAACACTGCGCCCTGCTAAGGTGCCAAGGGCCACAGGTTTGTAGGGTGCGCGAAACCGTGTTGTTCCCGCTTCTGGTATAGTTACGCCACGCAGTTCAGCCATAATTGCCAAGGCATTCATATTGGATGTTTTTCCCTGATCAGCAGCCATCCCAAGTGTCGTATAACGTTTTAAATGCTCAACGGACCTAAAACCTTCGGTATAAGCAATTTTTAAATCAGTAACGGAAACATCATGTTGAAAATCAATAAACTTTTTTGCTGAATTATTCGATGATGGTATATCCGTTAAGGCAAAAGGTATTGCCTTTTTATTACCGTTCTTGATTTTATTATCGATAAAAATTTCTTCAAGTGTAAAATTACCTACTACTGCGCCACATGCTTCCCATTTTCTTGTGGGTGGTCCAGGAATAAAAGACTGTATTTCATCATCAAAAACTGCGGGTGTTCCAGTTTGACTGCATAAATTAATTGTTGGTGTATACCCGCCGGAAATAAGAAGCGTATCAATTTTTATTTTTTTTTCTTTTCCTATTGTTTTTGTTGGCATGTCGTATGGTGCTATTTTGATCACCGATAATGCTTTGCCGCCACGGGCCGATGTGACCACATTCCCCGTAATATACTTAATGTTGTTATCTGTAATAAGAGTTTGATCAACTTTTTTTCTAACGTCAATTACTGTGGTTACATTAACACCAAGGTTTCGTAACTGATGTGCGGTATTGTACCCATCATCATTATTAGTGAATATTGCTACATTGTCACCGACACAAACCCCATAACGGTTAGCATACCTAAGGGCCGCATTGGCCAGCATAACACCAGGTGTATCATTGCCAGCAAAAACAATAGGTCGCTCTAGACTTCCTGTTGCGATAATGACGTGTTTAGCGAATATTTTTAAGTGACGTTGTCTTGGTTCATTTTTCCTCGGCTGTTCTTTGTGATCCGCAACCCGTTCTACAGCACCTAATGTATTATCATCAAAATATCCATAAACAGTAGTTCGTGTCATCATGGTTACATTATCATATTCTGATAATACTTTTAAGGTATCTTCTATCCATGAAGAAGAATTTTTGCCGTCAATAGTCCCCTGTTCTTCGTACAGTGAGCCACCAAAGTGTTTGTTTTCATCTACCAATGTAATCGTATCACCATTTGATGCTGCTTGGAGAGCTGCTGAGAGGCCAGCAGGTCCGCCACCAATAATTAATACGTCCGAGAATATATTTGATTTTTCATACCGGTCCGGATCAGCCTCAAGTCCCGCCTTACCCATTCCGGCAGCGCGACGGATAAAATGTTCACAAAAATGCCAAAATTTTTGCCCAGTACCCATAAATGTTTTATAATAAAAACCTGCTACAAGTAATGATGAAAAAACTTGATTTATAGACATAATATCCAAAGAAAGACTTGGCCAAGCATTTTGGCTATAAGCATCAAGGCCATCATATAATTCAATGGTCGTAGCAGGACTATTTGGTTCTAACCGTCCATCACTTCGAACACTTACGAGTGCATTAGGCTCTTCTGGTCCAGCAGAAAAAATACCACGTGGGCGATGGTATTTGAAGGACCTTGCTAGAATTATTTTACCATTAGCTATCATTGCTGATGCTAGAGTGTCGCCCAGAAAACCATGATATTCCTTGCCATCAAAAGTAAATTTAATTGGTTTATCATAATTGATAAACTGTCCGTGATGTTTTAGACGAGAACCATTCATTTTTTAGCCTCAATTTTCCATGGCCCTGCAAGAATGACATTTGATATCTTGTGACTTACTGTATCTCTTATTACGTTTAAAAAAGCACGGCACCCAGACGTATGCTGCCAATATTCAGAATGCTTTCCGCGCGGATTTCCCCTCATAAATACATAATCATTCCATTTATCCTTATCGTTGTCTTCATGGTCAGGTCGAATAACTTTAGCGTCGCCGACATATGTATATTCGCTGGCTTCTCTTGGTCCGCAGTGGGGGCACTTTATGATCATATTTTTATCCTATTGATGGGCTGGATACGGACCAGCACCCCCCTCATCAAGTTCACGACCATTATAAAATCGGTCGAGTGTAAAGGCAGCATTAAGGTTGTGAGGTTCATCCTTTGCAATTGTATATGCAAAACACCATCCTGCGGCTGGTGTTGCTTTAAAACCACCATAACACCACCCTGCATTCAAATATAAGCCGGGAAGCGGTCCCGTGCAGATGATAGGGCTGCCGTCCATAGACATATCCATGATACCGCCCCAATTTCGTAGTAGTTTTAATCTTGACAGATTAGGGAACATAGTGACAGCCGCTGCCGCAACATGTTCAAATATTGGTAAATTTCCACGCTGTGCATATGAATTATAACCATCAAGATCACCACCAAATACAAGTCCACCTTTATCGGATTGGGAAATATAGAGATGCCCCGCACCCCAGGTCACCACTGTATTAATTAGGGGCTTCAGAGGTTCTGTTACGAACGCCTGTAAAACGTGTGCTTCAATTGGCATCTTATTCACACCCGCAAGCTTCATGACGGGTGATGTGTTGCCCGCGACAGAAATTCCAACTTTCGGTGCCGATATTTCGCCGCGTGTTGTTTTGACCCCTGTGACCCTGTCACCGTCCTTAATAAAACCAATAACCTCGCAGTTTTCAATAATATCAACACCATAATTATCGGCACCACGCGCATATCCCCAAGCGACAGCATCATGACGAGCGGTTCCTGCTCGTGGTTGACATAAACCACCGACAATAGGAAACCGTGTATTTTTTCCTGTATAAAGCCCAGGCACCCTGCGGCTGATTTCTTTAGTGGTTAGAAGTTCAGCATCAACTCCTTCTATAAGCATAGCATTCCCGCGCCTAGAAAAAGCGTCCATTTGGGACGGAGTATGGGCAAGATTAATGATCCCGCGCTGCGAAAACATCATGTTATAATTTAAATCTTTAGAAAGTCCCTCCCAAAGCTTCATGGAATGTTCATAAAACTTTGTATTAGCAGGAAGCATATAATTTGACCTGACAATAGTTGTATTTCGGCCAATATTTCCACTACCCAGACCACCTTTTTCAAGCACAGCAACCCTTCTAATACCATGCTCCTTTGCAAGGTAATATGCTGTTGCAAGCCCATGGCCGCCGCCACCAATAATAATCACATCATAATAAGATTTTGGTTCTGGCGCACGCCATGCTCGTTTCCAGTTTTTATGGCCACTAAGTGCGTTTTTAATTAATGAAAAAACAGAATACCTATTCATAAGGAAATACTTTCAGGAGGGCTGGAAGGGGGTGTTAATTTCTGGCATTCTTCTTTAAGCCACTTTTCAAAATGAATAACACTTTTATTTTGTTCTAATGATGTTGGATAGGTAATAAAATATTTGTAACCCGTATCAATGTATTTATTGTAAGGAACTACGAGTGTTCCACTTTTAAGGTGCTTATCCATATATGGTTGTCTGCCAATGGCGATGCCCATATTTTGTGCAGCACTCTTAAGCACCATTGATCTATCATTAGTACTTAATTTATAGTCCCCTTTTGGACATGGTTGACCAAAAGAATTAAACCACAACTCCCATTCTTTTGTTTCACAAGTACAGTGTAAAAAAGGAAAATTCTCTAAATCAAAAATATCTTCTTCCTTTGGAAGAGTTGCTGCAATGTTTTGGCTCGCTACCATTGTTATATAATCATTAAATAACAAAACAGATTTAACGCCATTAAGCGGCCTTTTCCCGAAATAAATTGCCACATCAAATTCAAATTTATCATACTCGGGCGGGTTATCTGAACTAATAAAAGAGAGTTCTGTATTGGGAAATTTTTTTTGAAAATTTGGTAGTTTTTCGTAGAGCCAAGATGATAAAAATGAATGAAAAAGATTAATAACAATCTTTGGTTTATTTTGATGAATTCGAAAATCTCGATTGGTTTGTTCTAGTTCATCAAAAATACTATAAATACGGCTATGATACTCTTGTCCTCGTTTGCTTAAGCGCACCAAACCCTTATCTCGAATAAATAATTGAAATCCCAAATATTCTTCAAGTAATCTTATTTGGTGGCTAATAGCGGAAGGTGATAAAGAAAGATCTTCCGCTGCCATCTTAAAACTACTATGCAATGCAGTTGCCTCAAAAGCCTTAAGTGCTGTAAATGGGGGTAGATTTCGTCTCATGGATAACTCTATAATAACTTTGTTAGGATTAAGGAAGTCGGCTCAGTCTCAATGCTCATAACGGCATTAAAAATACGGTCACATTCATCTTGTGTTTTTAAATTTAAAGCAAGATCAAAATACTTTTCCTTAACCTCTTTGTCCGTCAAAGGGTTTTCAGTATTGCCTCGTGCGATGGATGGTGGAGATTTTAATTGGCTGCCATCACGCATTTCAATAATGACGTGAGCCCAACGTTCCGCAGGGAATAAATCGTTATATTTATCATTTTCGATGCAGTTTACTTTATGGCTTAACTCTAAAAGAAATGGATCATTTAACTCATCGGTGATGGCTTTGACGCTAACTGTATTATCGCGCAGCGCGCAAGCCACAGAAAACGGTAAACTATATTGTGCCTGATCGGTATCTTTCGGCGCCATCGTATGCAGTCGTTTTGCTTCGTGAAAGGTGTGTACATTGACGCTTTTAATCTGATCAATATCAATGTCATTCTGTGCTTTAATATGAAGCACTCCCTCAACGGCAGGCTGAGCCCAGCGACAAATGGGGTACGGCTTTATATATTGCTCAAACGTGTAAAACCGCTCACCTAAATCACTCCAAATATCAGCAACATCATCATTAAACATTGTAACTGCTGGTGCGCCCGTAAATCCATCCTTAGCGAGTAAGGCAGCAGAAAAACCAGATAAAGCACCCCAACATGAACCATCTTTCGCCATGATCGGATGATCAATACAGCGCATCATTTGACTGCGTGGACCGTGGTATTCTGCAAGTCCCAAAGCTTCATAGGTCTGCAGATATGACAGTTTCTTTATACGTGCAACAAGAGCTGCGACAACTAAGGCATTCCATGCCCCTGACGTATGATAATCACAAGCTGTTTCATGAAGTGCTATTCCAGCACGGGTACCAATTTCATATCCAATGATGATAGCATCTAGTAATTCTTTACCTTTTAAGTTTTTAGTTTCCAGCAGTGCAAATAAAGTGGGTATGATCACGACACCAATATGTCCCTTGGTCAAAACCTGCCCGTCATGGGCATCTAAGCTATCAATAGACCCTGCGCCGTAAAGGGCGGCTCCACTTTCACTTACTTTTTGATCGGTAAACAATAATGTCGCGCTACTTGTTTCAGTTGCACCAAATTGACTTTTTACAAACTTCTCCAATACTCGGCTTACTTCCGTGTTACGTGCAGCAATTGCGACACCTAAAGTATCAATCAAACAACGCTTTGCTTGAATGTATAATTCATCAGAAAATTTTGGATTTTCTGCAAGAATAAAATCTAAAATTGCATGTTTCAATTTAAAATCACTTTCATCAGATTGATACATTTCCAGTGAGCGTTGAACAGCATGCGAGTATAATACCGGCCTCAACTTGCTGATCACTTAACCCACCCCGTTGGTTCATATCAACTGTACCGTTGATAAGTTTCATTTGGCAAGTGCCACACATTCCAGATTGGCACCCCGTTGGTACCACGATTTTATTTTTCTTTAATGCAGAGAGTAATGTTTCACCACGTTTTGCAACAAACACTGTGTCTTTAAATTTAATTGTGACCGTCTTCGCATTTTTATCGACCATTGGTGACGATATTTCTAAGACATTACTGCCAAAACTTTCTTGGTGGTAGTGATCCAGATTAAGACCGTTTTTAATGAGGATATCTTTTATTACGTCCATAAAACCGCTTGGACCACAGCAAAATACTTGATGATCTTCAATATTAATCAATGATGATATTTGCTCTTGGCTTGGAAGGCCGTAAATTTTACTATCTTCCTTGTGTGTTGATATTTGATGGTATTTAAGTGCGGAATAACGGCCTGCGATATTTGAAAGTTCATCAGAAAATAAGTATTCACTCGAGTTTTTAGCATAATGAATAAATGTCACATCGATGTCGTCTAATCTGTCCGATAACCACCTAACCATGGACATCATTGGCGTAATGCCACTGCCAGCAGAAATAAGTAGTAATTTTTCACATGGATAGTCAACAAGATTAAACAAACCTATGGGACCTGCAGCCGAATATTTACTGCCAATCTTAATATTATCATGCATCCATGCAGTTGCCCCGTTTGGGCCGTTAGTTTTTACAGTAATTGTAATTTCATCGCTGCGCGTCGGTGTTGAGCATATTGTAAATGTACGGTACTCATCTCCACGCTCAAGCGGAAGACGGATACTAATATGCTGGCCAGGCTTAAATTGAAACCCTTTGCCGCCAGGATCCTTAAAAGAATAACTATTTACATTTGTATTCTCAGCCGTGATTTTTGTGCATTCAAGAAGTTCGCCTGTTTTCCAAAAACCTTTAGTTTTTCTTTTAAAGTCAGGTAAAGGAGTACGCGTACCAGTTTTCATTTCGCATTCTTTTCATCAATATATTTTTCCAGCATACCACTGTACCAATTTGTAAAATCAGTTAGCATAAATTCAGATCCAGAATAGGGCCCAGGTTCATAACCAACCGACTTAGTACCAAGATGATTATTAGACGCAAGTTTACTATCTTGTTCATTGGTCGCCTGCCAGACACCTGCAAGATGATCAATATCATAATCCCATCCTTCAACTGCATCCTCATGAACGAGCCATTTTGTGGTCAGTAGAGTTTTATCCGGACTTATGGGTGTAACGCTTGCATGTAAAATATAATCGGAACAAAAATGATTCCAATTCCCTGGCACATGAAACATACGAGCGGATCCGAGGTCTTTTTCCTTGAGGTCACCCAATAATCTACGACATGCGAGACTGCCATCAATGGTCATGGAAAGTGCATCATTGATAAACGGCAATCGAATGCAGCGGAATTTATCCCCTCCGGGTACTGGTTTATGAGGTAATCCAAGACTTTCCCACTTATTAGCCATTCGTGGCATAAGTTCTGTAAAAAATCCATCCGCACGCGGGTCATCAGGCAGCGCAAAAGAGGTGAGTGAAAAAGTAAGTTCAGGGTGTGCGGCTTCGCAATGATAGCATTCACGGTTATTTTCTACAACAAGCTTCCAATTCGCTTCTTCAACGATGCTTTCTTCAAATGCAATTTTACATCTGAATGGTTGATGAGGTGCAATATAAGGCTCGACCTGTTTTCTGAATTCCTCAAAATCGGGTGGATTTTTTGCAACACACACATAAAGCATACCAGACATATTTTCTAAATTTACCGACTTCAAAGAATGATTTTCTGGATCAAAGGAAGCGGACATTTCACCTGCATGAATTAATGCGCCGTCCTGATCATAGGTCCATTGATGATAAGGACAAACCAGCTGATTTGTGTGTCCTTTTTTATCCAAGCAAATAAGAGAGCCCCGATGGCGACAACTGTTTAAAAAGGCAACAATTTTGCCTGTTTTTTTCTTTAATAAAATGACACTATTTCGACCAACTGTCGCTGTAATATAATCTCCGGAATTTGGGATTTCAGAACTATTGCCAACAAAAACCCACTCTTTTTCAAAAATAGCTTTTAACTCAATATCAAGCACTGCTTGAGAATGATAAAAATCACCTTCAAGGCTATGGCCAACTTTTCGGCGTCTAAGCATCTCTTTTAAATGATCCATTGATTGCCTTATTAATTTGTTTAATGGGATATTTTTAACCACATTATTAAATTCGTCAATCCTGTGAATGATAACATAAGGAAAACTACTAGCAGGGATTAATGTTTGTTATGATATGTTTTTACTATTTGAAGTCTGAGGTTCATCCTTTAGTAATTTATGTATTATTTATTATTCAAGGAAACTAAAAATGTCATTCCCCACTCATTCCCCTTATGTTGTTGTCGGCGCCGGTATACATGGCCTAAGCACCGCATATCATTTAGCATTAGAATTAAAAGCAAAAAACAAAGGCAGTGGTGCGGATATTTTAATAGTTGATAAATCTGGTATTAGCGCTGGTGCAACGGGTATTGCTTGTGGCGTGGTACGAAATAATTATTTCCAACCCGCCATGCGAGAACTTATGGCTCATAGCGTAAATGTTTGGGAAAGTGATCCTAAAGCGTATAGCTACCATCCGGTTGGATATATGCAGATCAGTTCTGAAAGTATGCACGAAGATATTGTCTCAATTTACGAGCAACAAAAGTGTATAGGCTATGCCTCAACATTGGTTGAAGGTGAAAAGGATTGTGAGAATTATATGAAAGATATTTTTTATGACTGGCAAGCGCAGAACATAACATCCGTCCTTCATGAAGCACCTGGTGGATATGCCAATAATACCAAAGCGATGAATGGCCTAGCCACTAAAGCAGAAGCAGAGGGCGTGCGTATCATAAGCGGCGTTGAAGTAACTGGATTTAAAGAAGACGCATCAGGATCAATCATCGCTATTGAAACAAATCGCGGCCTTATTGATTGTGATTATGTAGTTGTTGGTGCGGGTCCATGGACGCCAAAGATATGGGATATGTTATCTCTTCCAAAAACGTTGAAAATTAAAAATCCGGAAACGGGGAAAATGTCTGATGATGTGAATATGTGGATTTATTGGTCACTGCAAGAAGGTACCCTTGGTGTTGATCCAAACCTGCAACAAACGAATGACTGCAAAATGCCACCGGTGATACACGTGGATACTGACGCACCACTATACTCCGACCTGGATGGTTCACTTATTACCGATGAAATGTGGGGCATTTATTATAAGCCTGATTTCCATTTTGGCGGTATTCAAGGGGGTGCAGCACCATTTATCGTTGATAAAAACGCAGATGATGTTGCCGTTGATCCTTACGGCCCTGGATCTCCAGAATTTATTGTTGGTGATGATTTTTCCCATATGTGGGTATCAGCGCTTGCTCATTGCCAGAAGCGGTTCTCTGGTCAAATTCCTAAATATAAAAACGAGCCTTCAGGGGGTATTGGTGCTTTTACACCAGATAGTTTTCCGGTTTTTGATAAATTCAAAGAAAACTGTTTTGTAATTGCCGATAGCAATCACGGCTATAAAATGCTGGGGGTCGGTAAATTGGTGGCTGAGACAATATGCGGTAAAAAATCAGAACTTTTAAAACCGTTCAGATACTCTAGATATGCTGAAGGCGACCTTCATCCGGTTTCGAATAGTCCGTTTCCATGGAGTTAAAATCTATTGTTTTCGCTTTTGAAATGCCGCTTGGGATGAGTGTTACTTATTTAAGTGTTCCAATGTTTGTTAAAACTAGGAATTAACTTAACTTCTTCGCTATAGTTAAATTTAAACATAGAAAATTAAATTTAGTAAAAAGGGTAAATATGGCTAATTCACAAGATAAGAAAACAGAAGAAGCACTACCCCCCGTTCGGATTTCAATTATTCCATTTGTCGTGTTAATAGGCCTGATGACGGCAAATCTAATCTTAGATACAATTGAAGTGCCAAGTGAAATGGTACTATTCCTCTCCACGATTGTTGCCTCTCTGGTTGCTTTTTTTATATTAAAAATACCCTATAAAAAAATTGAAAAAGGTATGTTAAAGTCTATTGATATGGCCATGCACGCAAACTTGATTATGTTGCTGGTTGGGGCTCTCATTGCTATCTGGATTGCATCTGGTATTGTGCCGATGTTGATCTATCACGGCCTTGCCCTTATCTCACCAAAAATATTTCTGACAATATGCTGTATAAGCTGCGCTATTGTTGCTTTATGTACTGGTTCGAGCTGGTCGACGATTGGTACAGTTGGCCTTGCATTGATAGGTGTTGGCACAGTGATGGGTATAAATCAGGGACTAGTGGCGGGTGCTATTATTTCAGGGGCTTTTTTTGGTGATAAAATGTCGCCCGTATCTGATACCACTAATCTTGCTCCGGCGATGGTGGGAACAGACGTTATAACCCATATCAAACATATGATTTATACTTCAGGACCAGCCATTATAATTTCCCTCAGTATTTATCTTGCTATTGATATTTTTTATTCGCCGCCATCCATGGAGAAATCACAACTTGAAAACCTTCAGGAACTTATCAGTAATCATTTTAATGTCTCATTGTGGCTGCTTATTGTTCCTGTCGCTGTGGTAGTGATGGTTGCACGAGGCCTTCCCGCGATGCCTGCTTTAATTTTGGGAATTTTTCTTGCTGTGCTCGCCGTTCCCATTTTTCAGTGGGACTATCTGGTTTTTGCACTTGAGGGTGGTGTAACGTTTTCCAATTCATATTCGTTGATTTTAAACATTCTGGCCTCGGGTTTTTCTATGGAAAGTGGCGCTGTGATGACCGATCAACTGTTCAATCGGGGTGGGATGGCATCAATGATGGATATCTTATTCCTTGTCTTTACTGCAATGACTTTCGGTGGTGTTATGGAAGCAAGTGGAATGTTACAATCACTGGCTGGGGCAACAATTTCAAAGGTGAAGTCTATTGGAGGGCTTGTGGCCTCTACCCTAGCGTCCTGTTTATTTGTTAATATTTCGGCGGCCAACCAAACAATGGCTATTATTGTCCCAGCGCGAATGTTTGCGTTAACATTTAAAGAATTTGATCTTCACCCAAAGACCCTGTCACGGGCGTGCGAAGATGCGGGAACGGTAACAGCACCACTCATTCCTTGGAATACCAACGCGGTCTTTTGCGCTAGCGCTCTTGGTGTTGCTACTATTGATTATTTACCTTATGTGTTTTTTGCCTTTATTTCACCGATGGTTTCATTGTATTTAGCGTATACTGATAAAACCATGACACGTATTGAAGAAGAGCCAGAAACCATAATAGGCTAACAAGGGAAGGTCAAAAAATGCAAAATAATCTTAAGTTTTATATTAATGGTGAATGGGTAAACCCAACTACTCCCAACCAGTTTGATGTAATTAATCCCGCTACTGAAGAGGCTTTTACTCAAATTAGCCTAGGTTCGAAAGAAGATGTAGACAAGGCAGTTGCTGCCGCAAAGGAAGCCTTCCCTTCTTATTCGAAATGGTCAGTAGAAGCTCGCGCAGATCTACTTCAGCGCGTTCTTGATTTATACAAAATAAGACATGATGAAATTGCAAAAGCGATCTCGCTAGAAATGGGCGCACCAATAACGATGTCCAAGGCGGATCAGGCAGCTGTAGGATCAAGTCATTTTCAAAGTGCGCTCGATGCTCTTAAAAACTTTACTTTTGAAAAAGAAGACCGTGGTGTCATTTTGCGTCATGAACCCATTGGTGTATGTGGCCTTATAACACCTTGGAATTGGCCAATGAACCAAGTTGCTGTCAAAGTTGCGCCAGCCCTGGCTGCGGGTTGTACGGTTGTTTTAAAACCAAGCGAAATTGCACCGTTAGACGCTATGATTCTTGCCGAAATTTTACATGAAGCAGGTGTTCCTGCAGGTGTTTTTAACTTGGTAAATGGAAACGGACCTGACGTGGGTGAAGCTATGTCAAGTCATCCTGATATTCAAATGATGTCATTTACTGGCTCTACGCGCGGTGGTATTGCTGTTGCGCGGGCATCAGCAGATACGGTAAAGCGCGTCAGTCAGGAACTTGGTGGAAAGTCGGCAAATATTATTTTACGCGATGCGGATATTGCTCAAGCGGTTTTTGATGGCGTTATTTATTGTATGGATAACAGTGGACAATCTTGTAACGCTCCAACGAGAATGCTTGTACCAAATGAAACTATGAAAATTGCTATTGAAGCTGCCCGCCGAGCTGCTGAAAGTTTAAAAATTGGAGATCCTGCAGATGTAAGTGTTGATCTCGGACCAGTTATAAGTGACGTTCAGTTTAATAAAATTCAGGGACTTATTCAAAAAGGTATCGATGAAGGAGCCACATTGGTTGCGGGTGGAATTGGTCTTCCAGATCATCTCGATAAGGGTTATTTTGTAAAAGTTACTGTCTTTGCAAATGCTAATAATAGTATGACCATTGCACGTGAAGAAATATTTGGTCCTGTAATAACTTTGATAGGTTATGACACAGAAGAGGAAGCCATTAATATTGCTAATGATACAGATTATGGTTTGGCGGGTTATGTAAGCTCAGGTGACATGGATCATGCAAAAGATGTTGCAAATCAAATTCGTGCGGGTCAAGTGATTGTTAATTATGTAGGCGGCAATAGCGATACGCCATTTGGTGGTTATAAACAATCAGGTAATGGCCGCGAGAAAGGTGTCTGGGGTTTACATGACTATCTTGAGATCAAAGCCATCACAGGATTTTAAATCCTATTTTTGATAAAATTCATTGAACGCGCTTATAGTGCTTTCGATGTCATCTTCTGAGATATCTAAATGGACAACCATTCTAGGACTATTTTGTCCGCCAATGAGTATCTTACGTTCATATAAGAATGTGCTTAAAGCTTCGGCTTCATCTCTATCAGGGTGAATGAACATCATATTGGTTTGCACCATATCTAAATTAATACCCAACTGAGAAATTTTTGAAAGCTCACTACTGAGACGCTTGGTTTTTATATGGTCATGCTTAAGTTGTTTGACGTTATGTTCAATTCCATAGAGACAGCAAGCAGCTATAATACCAATTTGGCGCATACCACCACCAAGTAATTTACGTTGACGTCTGGCATAATTTACTAATTTTTTTGGGCCAACCATGACAGACCCCGCGGGGGCTCCGAGGCCTTTTGATAGACATATAGAGACAGTATCAACATTTTTTACCAAAGTTGAGATGCTTACATCTTGTGCAACTGCAGCATTAAATAAACGAGCACCGTCAAGATGAATAGCAAGATCACTTTTCTTTGCTGTAGTTGCAATAATATCAATATCTTTTTGATTTTGAACACAACCAGCAACTGTATTTTCAAGGCAAAGTAGTTTCGTAATTGAACAATGACTATCATTTGGTTTGATGGCCTTTATTATATCATGAATATCCAATGCGCCAAATACATCAGTTTTTATGGGGTCCATAGCAATGCCACCAAGCACGGATGCTCCGTTGGCCTCGTCACGGTAAATATGATATTTATCACCGACCAAAATTTCCTCTCCTCTACCACAGTGGGCAAGCAGTGAAACAAGATTACTCATGGAGCCAGTGGGTAAAAAAAGAGCTGCTTCTTTTTCTAATAAAGTTGCCATTTTTTCTTCAAGCTCATTAACGGTTGGATCCTCACCATAAACATCATCTCCAAGGACACAGTCCATTGCAGCTTGCTTCATCTCGCTACTTGGTTTTGTAACAGTGTCACTTCTAAAATCTATAAAACCTGATTGTCCGTTGGTAGATTTCATTCCTACATAATGGGTCATAAAACTTGGGCTTCCGGATATGCCAGTGCCGCGACAATGTGGATGCGATTACTTTCACCACCATTTATAGCAGTATGATAACCGCGCGTATCTGTAAAATAAACGGAACCGTCAGCTGGTAGATGTGTACAATGGTGATTAACTATGAATAGTGATCCAGGGTTAGTGTAAACCGGAATATGAAGGCGGGGTTCTGGGTCTCTATGCCAGCTATTACAATTATAAATTTTTTTTAATAATACACGGATACGACCGATAGAGTACCGCTTAGCGAGCTCGCGATGTATGAATTCAAAATAAGTATCCTTATAGGGTTCTGCTAAATCGGTAAACTCACTTTCATTAACAATCTCGTCTCGCGCGTATTCCTCTAATGATTCGTCTGTTCGGGTATAAAAACGACCAGAAAGATCATTATCACTTATTACATCAATATTAGGCCGTTTTGTAATAGTAGTTGCCTGAAAACCTGATCCCATATCAATAAGGCCCTGACTACTTATCAGATCGTCAACGGATTGACGCAGTTTTTTAATATCAAATCTTATTGGCAGCCTTATAATGTCTTTTGATGGTTTAAAATGGGCAACTGACTTTGTGTCCGGTACATTGGATATATATTTTTCCATTACTTTACGGTCTTGCTCAAAAGTATTTTCAGTAGTCATAGTAAGCCCTAATCGATCTTATCTAAAAATATATTAAAAGTTAACATAAAATAATATTCAAGTGATAAAAATTCATATCTGATGAAATATAATTTGTAGAACTATTTATTTTTACCAATATGAAACTGAGTATCAGCTTACAGTCAAAAGTGATCATGCAAATTGTAATATAAATTACAAAATTTCTTTTACCGCACGGTAGGCCATATCAATGGCGGATTTTGTATTTGATCCCGCGTTAGCATCACTATTGGCGATCGCAATATTTCCAAATACCGCACGACCCTTAACCCAAGGTTTATCTGCTTCTGCCTTATAATCAGTTTCCCAAGTTAAGCTGGGATTATAAGCATAGCCGTGAGGCCAACGATTTACAGTAATAGCTTCAATGTCTCGCTCCACATCAAAACCAGCATGTCCCAGGGCCTGATCAAGTTGGGACATTACTTTTTCTTCATAATGCTCAAACGGCATGGTTAGCATTTCAGTTCTGCCAGCCCTCCATTGATCTGCACCTTGGTAATCCTGCATCCATGGTACGTAACACATGTGCAGTATCATTGGGTCGTCTGGCGTTTTACCAAATTGGTAATCGCCCATACTTACTGGATAGTCAAGCTCCACTTGTTTGTAAAGATCATTGGTATAATAAACAAAATCTAGATTTTGTTCCGCAAAGGCACGCCAATTATTTACCATGACTTTAGTATATGTGATTGGTGCTTTAACGCTATAACTCAAATTTTCCTTTTGTAATTTGGGTAATTCTGGACAGAGGTACGGAATAACAAAATTATAGCATGCCATAACACATTTTTTGGCTTGCACCTTGTGAACGGTTTCACCAGTAATATAAGTAATATCCACCCCGTTACTGTCCCCAGTATTAACCGCATGCAAGGCCGTACTGTTTAAACGAATATTTACACCTTTTTCATTACCGTCTAACTTAGAATAATCCACTTTTGTTGTTACGACATCTTCCATTGTACTTCCCGGCACCGCTTTCGGAAGTAACGCTCTTACGGCAAGTCTTGCCACCGATGCATTGCCGTCAGGAAAATGAAAAATATAAGGATCATTGCCGCGGTGTCCCGTTCGGGGCAATGTTTTGTCGACCCCTGGCATGCCGCCATATCCTTGGACGGCTGTTGTAGGAATATCCTTTATACCGACAGCCCAAAAAGTTATCCCCCAACGTTGGTAGAGCGAAATTATTTGCTCGTCTACTTTACAATAATCACGCAAAAATGTCTCATAACTTGTTTTGAGCAAAATTTCATATTTTTCGTCAAATGACTTGCCGGGCATGTAATCAATTTGTTCTGTAGTAAGACGCAACAAATCCTTCTTCGCTTGAGAGTTTAAGGGAGTTTCAGCGACAAATTGATCCCATGGTTTTTTACCGTAACCAATTACCAGCTTTTCTTGACCAAAGTGTTTTTTATCAAATAAAATACCCTTGCCCAGTCCCATATTCTTATAAAGATCCTGATGAAAATAGTCGTAAAAACGCTCTGTAAATATACCTATTTCTTTTAAAAAACTAGCAGCCATATCGCTATAAGCAGATGGTGTATCAAGGGACTCTGTTCCTCCGTAACCAATACGTGTTTGACCGTCTACTTTAAACTCGTTTCTTTTGGCATGTCCTCCGAAATCGTCGTGATTTTCAAGTATAAGTATGCGGGCATCTGGATTGACTTTGCGGTAAAAATAAGCGCTAGCCAATCCGCTTATTCCACCACCAACAATAACAAGATCATAGGTTTCTTCTGATGGTCCCTTTTGCCAGCTTTCCCCCATAACAAGTGCGTGCATATTTTCCCAAGACCCATCGTGGCTACCGCGCAATCCAGTTTTCATTGGTGGATAGTATCCGCTTTCTAATTGAAATCTCGGTTGCTGATTGCCGAATGCGTTAACCCAAGGTGTTAAAAGTGACGCTCCTATAGCTACCTGTGTGCCATTTAAAAAATCTCGCCGAGTAATGATTTTTTTCAATTTATTAATTCCTATATATTTTTTCTAATTTCATTTATTAATTTCTACTAGGTAAATAATTTTAAGTATCCATAATAGACAGCAACTAAAGTTAGTATGCTGATGCCCAATATTGATAATGCATTTATTAAAAAATTTGGCCTATGAGCAAGTGGCACATTTTTATTATTTATGGCTTTATGATTCAAAAAGGCGATAACTGGTCCGTATAAAAAGGCCACCGTTGTTGAAAAATCGATAAATGTTTTAAATGAAGTATTCCATAATACAATTAGCATATAAGCACCAATCATGCCCGATAGAATTATTATTGTATAAAAATTACTCTTTGCGGGATATTTTATCTGCCAGGGCGTTTCATCATTTTTGAAACGTTCTGCAGTAGCTACCAGAATGCGCGGATATCCATCAAATACTGCAATAGTCGTGGAAAAGAAAACTGCAAATGTACATACACCAATTAATGGAACGGACCACTCGCCAATAGAGTTTCTATAAAGTCTAATAACCTGAGCAATAAATTCTGGGGCGGATGCCGGAAATTCCTCACCAATATTATACATTAATGCGGTACCAAGAACCATAAAACTAACTGCTAATAGAGTAGAGACAATATAACCTATATTAAAATCCATGTGAAATTGCTTGATGCCAATATCTGAAGGCTTTATTCCCGTTTTTCGTAATGTCCAAACAGATTGCCAGACGCTTACTTCGAGGCCTGTAGGCATCCAGCCAATAAGGGCTATAATAAAAAAGATAGAAGTAGGAGTTAAATTACTTGGAAAAATACTTAAACTATAAAAAATATCAGATGTAAACATAGTAATAATCGCAGCGGTGAACGTCAGTACTGTAAATATGACTACTAGAACCTTAATAATTTTTTCTAGTAGGTTATATCTACCAATTTTTAATAGAACAAAACAAGCTAACATGACGATGGGACTAAGAATTGCAATTGGCATGTCAATTCCAGTTATCACCAGAATTACTCCGGAAGTACCCATTGCCAACGCAGCAAAAATTATGGGCATAAACAAGAGATTAATTAGGCCATACAAAATGACGGCCCAATTACCAATATTTCTATAGCCTTGTAATAATGTCGTACCGGTTGCAAGTGCGTATTTTGTACCGAAGTGAAATGTAGGATATTTTATCAAGTTAACTAATATTATTAATAGGACGAGGCCTAAGCCAAATTCGGCACCGGCTCGGCTTGATTGAACAATATGTGACACACCAACACTTGTCGCGGCAAACATTAAGCCTGGGCCAAATATTGCATTAAATTTATTTACTTTTGCTTTTACTTGATCAGACATTACGCGACCTATCCATTATAATTGTGTGCAGTTTGATTTTGGTATTATTCGCATTCCATTACAATGGAACTTAATCTTAAACCTAACAATGAATTTATGTCGAGAAAAATTTTACATGTTTATTCCGCAGCACAGAATAAATCTAAATACTAGATATATTCTGCTGGGGGCAGTGCAGAGAGTACAGACTTATCACGCGCTAATTCAATAAAATTGATATACCTTGGCATGGTACCTCTAAATACCTATATATAGATATGCTTCTAATAAACATTTAAGAAAAAAATTATAAGATGACCCTATTAATAACATATTTATTGTTGGCTCTGGTAGTTTCCTGTTTTTGTTCCATATCTGAGGCCGTTTTACTATCTGTTCGACCATCTTACGTCGCAGCATTGAAAAATGAAGGTAATAAATCTGCGCCTGCTTTACATAAATTGACCAATAATCTGGACCGTCCTTTAGCTGCAATTTTAACAGCCAATACTATTGCACACACAGTTGGTGCTGCGGGTGTTGGTGCACAAGCTTTACTTCTCTTTGGTAATAAATATATAGGGCTTACTTCTGCTATCTTGACCCTTCTTATTCTTGTATTATCTGAAATTATTCCAAAAACTTTGGGTGCTAATTATTGGAAACAACTGGCACCAACTTTTGCAATATTAATTGATTGGTTAACTCGGCTATTGTTCCCGTTTGTGTGGATGTCAGAGAAATTGACCAGTATGATTTCAAGCTCGGACGCAAGCGGCGCTACCTTTAGTCGTGCTGAGATAAAGGCAATGGCAGAAATTGGCGCCAAAGAAGGTTTACTTCAGCCCAAAGAGTTAAAAATCGTTATTAATTTATTACGACTTAGAAAACTATCCGTGCGGATGATTATGACCCCGCGTTCAGTGATTTTTGCACAGTCCTCAACTATGACCGTACAAGAGTTTTTCTTAAAGCACGACAGACAACCCTTCTCACGGGTTCCACTTTATGATGGATCCCGTGATAATATAAACGGCTATGTGTTAAAAACAGATTTATTTATTGCCCAAGCTAAAGATCAGTTTGATAAACCCCTGTCAGAATTTAGACGAGAGGTTTTAATGGTTTTAGATAGTCGCAACACGTCTGATGTTTTTGATTTGTTGATGCATGAGAAAAGCCACATGGCCTTGATCGTTGATGAGTTAGGTACTGTTCAGGGTCTTATTACACAGGAAGATATTGTTGAGACTTTAATTGGAATGGAGATCACCGATGAAACTGATAGGGTTGAAAACATGCAAACACTTGCGCATGAGCGGTGGCGGGACCGAATGGAAATAATGGGTTTAGATCCTGATATTATCTATAAAGATGAAAAATAAAGGTTAGTCCATGCAAATTTTTCAATCAGCAATAATAATATTCATTATTTTTATAATGGGTGTTTCATTGAATTTAAGACTGGATTGAGGAACGACACAATGAAAATAATTCAAAATTTTAACAACTTTGTCTGTGGGGAATACTAATGAGAAAAATAGATCAAAAAATAGTGGATGGCCCTTACGTTCAGCATTTTAAAAATGGGCAAGTATCTGTTGAAGGATATCATATTGACGGCAAAAAAACTGGTGAATGGAAATATTTTCTCACCAATGGCGTGATGTCGGCGATCGGCCATTATGAAAATGGGTTTATTGTTGGTGAGTGGTCATGGTGGCGAAAAAATGGTGAGCTTTGGCAAACGGGTGGCTTTGGTGATAATGAGTTAAAAGAAGGTCTTTTTACAAGATATCACAAAAATGGAAATCTTCATGACGCAGGTCATTACCATGCAAGCAAAAAAACTGGCGAATGGAAATTTTACAATGAAGACGGAAGTTTAAAACAAAAAAAGATATTTAAATAATTTGATTTATTTTCTGGTTGTCTATTGCTGTTTATTGCCAATAAGTAATATCAATCACTCACTCACTTGTTGAAGAGGGTATGGGTTGCCTGACGGTCACCCATTTCATCCTGATCCATCGAAACGAGGGCCAAAGAGATAGTTAACACATTAATAAACCTGTTAATACAGGTGATTAACAGGGAAATGTGCGGTGGATTTGTATTAAATTAACTTCCTCGGGTAATGGTGAAGTACATTACCGCCTATAAAAAGGGGGGATTAATCTAATGAAGAAAAAATATCATTTTATGATAAACGTATTTTGATAGTGGGAGAAAAAATCCTGAACCCCGATACGTAGGTAATATTAATATATAACCATAACTTACATATTCATTTAGGTGGGTAAGAAGGTGGGTAAAAATAATTAATATATATAATAGGTATATATTACATATACTTAATGATAATAAATGGAGGAGAGGAAGGGATTCGAACCCTCGAAAGCTTGCGCTTTACACGCTTTCCAAGCGTGCGCCTTAAACCACTCGGCCACCTCTCCTTGATAGCTACTTTGCAGGCGCAATATACCGTTCTTTTGAAACTTGGCAAGCTAAGAGATGTAAGTTACGATCCTTTTCTGCGTTTAGGTCTATTAATATTTTTAAAGTGCAGTTAGGCTAATTATCTTTTTAGGGGTATTTAAATGATTTTTAAACGCTTGCTTGCCTACATTTTTTTGTGTTTAGCTATTATGGTTCTTGGTGCGGAGGGGTTACGTTTACTTGAGGGGGGCGAGAGCACCTGGATTACAGTTGAGAAAATGTTCGATCTTATGCCATTGATTGAGAATTTAGATTTTGAAAATAAGAGCTCTAGTACCAAAGGTGGTCTTAAAAATATTTCTGAAATAATACTAAATTTTCCAGCTTTCTTCGCTTGTATGTTACCATCGGTTATATTGTTTATTTTGTCGCGAGCCACATACCGTTGAGTAAAATCATAAAGTCTATAAATAAGCTCTGTTCTGTCAAGAAAGGCTTGACATTGTGGCCAACTTTAACGATAACACACTGTTTTTGAGATTCAGGGTTAAAAAAGCCCTTAGAAAAGTTAGGATAATAAAATGGCAGTTCCAAAAAGGAAAGTTTCACCACACCGTCGTGGTAATCGTCGTTCACACGATAGTCTCTCCGTAGACACATATGTGGAAGATCAAGAAAGCGGTGAACTTCGCCGTCGTCATCATATTGACCTGAGTTCAGGTAAATATCGTGGTCGCCAAATTCTTGAACCAAAAGATAATTTCTGATTTAATTAAATCAGTTTATAGAACCCGGTTTTAGTCTTAACCGGGTTTTTTTCTGTCTATATCAAATTAAAAGATTAGGAATGACTGCTTTTGCTAGAAAGTAGTCATTCGTTATTCATTTTATTTATCATCACCCATTTTAAGTGCTGCGATAAAGGCTTCATGTGGGATTTCTACATTACCATAAAGGCGCATTTTCTTTTTGCCTTTTTTCTGCTTCTCAAGAAGTTTACGCTTTCGGCTGATATCGCCACCGTAACACTTTGCTGTAACGTCTTTTCGCATTGCACTGATAGTTTCGCGAGCGATTACTTTACCGCCAATTGCCGCCTGAATTGGAATTTTAAATAAAGCTCGAGGAATAAGCCCCTTAAGACGTTCGCAGAGAGCACGTCCTCTGTATTCAGACTGAGCACGGTGAACCATCATGCTGAGGGCATCGACAGGCTCATTGTTTACGAGAATGGATAACTTAACTAGATCACCTTCTCGGTATCCGTCCATTTGATAATCAAAACTCGCATAACCTCTGCTAATTGATTTTAATTTATCATAAAAATCATAAACTACCTCATTGAGCGGTAAACGGTAAACCACCATAGCCCGGTTACCAGCATATGTTAGATCAATTTGTTCACCACGTTTATCTTGACAAAGCGTAAGTACCGCACCGAGATGCTCATCAGGAACCAAAATGGTTGCCTTAATCCAAGGTTCTTCCATGTGATCTATATATACTACATCCGGCATATCAGCAGGGTTATGAATTTCTTGAAGGGTCCCCTTGTTGAGATGGATTTTATAAATCACACTTGGTGATGTAGAAATAATATCCAGGTCAAATTCTCTAGTAAGGCGTTCCTGAATAATTTCTAAATGGAGCATTCCTAGAAACCCACATCGGAAACCATAACCAAGAGCTGTAGAGGTTTCTGTTTCAAATTCAAAACTTGCATCGTTTAGTCGAAGTTTATACATGCTCTCACGAAGTACTTCAAAATCAGCAGCATCGGCTGGAAAGAGACCACAAAATACCACACTTTGAACGGGTTTAAACCCAGGTAGCGCTTCTGAAGTTTCATTCTTAAACTCGGTAACCGTATCACCGACTTTAGTCAGGGATACTTCCTTGATCGAAGCAGTAAAAAAACCAACTTCGCCTGGACCAAGTTCATCGACTAAAGTGTCTTTAGGTTTGAATACGCCAACCCTGTCAACTAAGTGTTCCGTGTCTGTAGCCATCATTTTAACACGCATACCTTTTTTAAGGGTACCGTCAATTATTCTTACAAGAACCATAACACCAAGATAAGTGTCATACCAACTATCAACAAGGAGTGCCTTTAGGGGTTTTTCCAATACTCCTTCTGGAGGAGGAAGTATTTCAACAAGACTTTCCATTAACTCTTCTATGCCTACACCTGTTTTTGCAGAAACACTTATTGCACCGGAAGCATCAATACCAATAACATCTTCAATTTGGGCGCGGACTTGTTCTGGTTCGGCGGCAGGAAGATCAATTTTATTTAGAACTGGAACTATTTCGTGATTATTATCTATCGCCTGATATACATTGGCTAAAGTTTGTGCTTCAACGCCCTGGCTTGAATCAACAACGAGAATTGAACCTTCACATGCATAGAGACAACGACTAACTTCGTATGCAAAGTCTACATGTCCTGGAGTATCCATCAAATTTAAAATATAATCTTCACCGTTCTTAGCTTTATACTCAAGACGCACAGTTTGGGCTTTAATGGTGATACCACGTTCGCGCTCTATATCCATATTATCGAGAACTTGTTCTTTCATGTCTCGGGCACTTAGTCCTCCACAAAACTGAATCATGCGGTCTGCAAGCGTAGATTTCCCATGATCAATGTGGGCAACAATAGAAAAATTTCTGATATGTGCTAAGTCTGTCATGATGGGGCTTTTACCACTCGCCCCTTTAACATACAAGTCTGAGCAGCGATTATTTTGATTTATAAGGTTCTTAGGTAATAAAAAATTGTTTTTAACATTTAATAATTTTCAAATATGGATAAAAAATAAGCATTTTATATTACCTAAGTGTTCCACCAGTTTTTTTGATAACAATAGAAATGACGTCTTGTCTGAACTCTTCGATTTCATCATCGGTCATAGTTTTATTAAACGGTTGAAGTCGAACATTGACTGCGATTGATTTTTTACCATCATCTATACCGGCCCCTTCATAAACATCAAAAACATTAACGCTATCAATCAATTTTTTATCAACACTTGAAATAACTTTCACTAATTGTTCAGCAGCGAGATCTTTAGAAACTACAAAAGCAAAATCACGTTCGACAGATTGGAAATCAGAGGACTTTAAAGGACCCCGGCTGTTTCCTACTTTTGATCTAGGCAGTGGAATATTTCCAAGCATAATTTCAAAACCAACGAGAGGGCCTTTTACATCAAGTTTTTTAAGAATATTGGGGTGAATTTCACCAAAATAAGCCATAATATTTTTAGGACCTAGTCTGATCACACCACTTCGGCCTGGATGGTACCACGCGGGGGCCTCAGCAACTACCTGGGCATTATCAGCTTTAACGCCGATTGCATTTAAAATCGAAATAGCATCAGCCTTAGCATCATAAACATTTATGTCTTCTGAATTCTTCTGCCAATGCCGTTCATTTTTTTGACCGCGGCGTATACCGGCAATAACAAAGTTTTGCCCATCAATTTTATCAGAATAAAACTGATTTCCTGCTTCAAAAAGTGCTACACTTTTAATCCCCCGATCACTATTGCGCCCGGCAGCTGTAATCAAATTTGGTAACAAATTAGGTCGCATTGCATTGAGATCAGAACTGACTGGATTATCAAGGATTAATTCCGGTTTTGGATCGGCGAAAAGCATGGCTTGAGAGCTAGATATAAATGACCATGTGATTACTTCACGTAGGCCGCATACTGCTGCCCGGCGTTTAGCCATACGAATGCGTTTCTGCATTGGACTAAGGCCGGCAACAATATCTCGGCTTGATGCAGGCAATGGTTCACCAACGATTTTATTATAACCATATATTCGGAGGACTTCCTCAACTAGGTCAGGTTCGCGGTCAATATCACAGCGCCATGAGGGACTTGTTACTTCAAGTGTTTTGTCATTATCAGTGACTTTAAAGCCAAGGCGTTTGAGGATATCAATAACCTCAGCTTTAGAAATATTGATGCCGCCCAGTTCTTTGACACGTTCAGGGCGCATTATGATGGTTTTACTTATCACTGGTACTTTCCCGGAAACTTCAACTTCGCTTGGCAGCCCACCACACATATCTAAAATAAGTCGAGTTGCTATTTCTATACCGTCAAGAACTGTTGAGGGATCAACACCGCGTTCAAAACGGTAACGAGCGTCACTTTCAATACCTAGTTTTCTACCTGTCATAGCTGTCCTAATAGGATCAAACCAAGCACACTCAAGAAACACATTTTTAGTTTCATCGTAGGTGCCACTTCCGGCCCCACCCATCACACCACCAATGGAATTGATGGCTTTGTTATCAGATATTACACAGACCTGATCATCAAAAACATATTCTTTTTCATCGAGAGCCAAAAGTTTTTCACCTGATTTAGAAAGGCGAACTTTAAGGTTCCCTGCAATATTATCTGCATCAAAAACATGAAGTGGACGACCATAATCGTGGGTCATGAAGTTGGTGATATCAACCAGTGCAGATATGGGTTTCATTCCAAGAGAGATGAGCCTGCGCTGCATCCATTCAGGACTAGGACCATTTTTGACGCCACGAATATAACGACCAGCAAACACTGGACAGGCATTCTTATCGACAATATTTATAGTAATGGGACTTTTAAAGTTTCCTGAAATTTTTGAAATGTCAGGTTTAATAAGTGTCCCAATTCCTGCCGCCGCTAGGTCTCGTGCAATTCCATAAACTCCAAGTGCATCCTGATGATTTGGTGTAATAGCAATTTCAATTGTTGGATCATTAAGATTGGCGTAATCGGCAAAGCTTGCCCCAATAGGTGCATCGCTAGGCAATTCTATAATGCCGTCATGATCATCGCCAAGACCAAGTTCGCGCTCCGAACACATCATTCCGTTACTATCAACACCACGTATATTGCTTGGTTTAAGCTTAAGGCCGTTTGTGGGTATTGTACATCCACTCGGCGCAAAAGCACCAATTAGTCCTGCTTTTGCGTTTGGTGCACCGCAGACAACTTGTATTATTTCATTTCCGTTATTAACTGTACAAACTCTGAGTTTATCAGCATTAGGGTGTTGTTCTGTCTTTTCTATTTTAGCAATTACGAATGGTTTTAAATCTTCCGTCGGGTCTATAACTTCTTCTACTTCAAGGCCGATTGCGGTCAATGTTTCTGAAATTGTAAAGAGATCGACGTCGGTATCAAGGTAGGTTTTAAGCCAAGATAATGTGAATTTCATTTTACTTATCCCTCTTAATACTAGAATTTCTCGTGCTTAGGGATGGAATATCTAATGCTTGGAAGCCGTAGTGTTTTAACCAACGTAAGTCTGAGGTAAAAAATTCTCTAAGATCAGGAATACCCCATTTAAGCATGGCAGCACGATCTAGTCCAAGACCAAAAGCAAATCCTTGGTATTCTTTTGGATCAAGATTAACATTCTCTAAAACCCGCTCGTTAACCATACCACAGCCCATAATTTCAAGCCAATCATCACCTTCACCGATTAGTATCTCGCCATCTTTGAAGGAGCAACCGATGTCTACTTCGGCAGAAGGTTCTGTAAAGGGAAAATAACTTGGACGGAACCGGATTTTAATATCATCTCTCTCGTAAAACTTTTTACAAAACTCCTCGATGCACCATTTCAAATGACCCATATGGATATTTTTATCTATGACCAAAGCTTCTACTTGATGAAACATAGGTGTATGGGTTGCGTCACTGTCATTTCTGTAGGTTCGTCCCGGCGCAATAATGCGATAGGGTGGTTCACCTTCAAGCATAGTCCTAATTTGCATTGGTGAGGTATGCGTGCGCAATACTTTTCTATTACCTTCATCATCTTCGGGAAAATAGAAAGTATCGTGCATTTGTCGGGCAGGATGTTCTTTAGGAATATTGAGCGCTGTAAAGTTATAGAAATCTTCCTCTATCTCCGGTCCTTCGGCAACAGAAAAACCCATTTCTGTAAAGATCTCAGTTACTTCATCCAACACTTGTGTGATGGGATGTATGCTACCATTATCTCCTGATCCTGCAGAAAGACTAATATCAACACCTTCAGATTGTAGCTTGATATTTAATGTTTCTTCTTCAAGGGTATTTTTGCGGTTAATAACAGCTGCGTTAAGTGTATTTTTAAGCTGATTTAACTTTGGGCCAAATTCATTTTTTTCCTCGGGTGTCATTTTACCAAGTTCGCGCATTAAGAGACTAACACGGCCTTTTTTACCAAGTTCGGCTATACGAATATTCTCCACATCGCCAACACTAGTTGCTACGGCTAGTTTTGCGGTGATTTCTGTTTCCAGTGATTGGAGGTCTTGCATGTTTTCTTACCCAAAAATTTTATTAATTAAACTATTAAAATTTAACATAAAGAAAAAGGAGCCTACTGCCAAGCGGCAGGCTCCTCAAACTTGATTATTTTTTGAACCCCAGAAGAGGATTTAAGCGATTGCAGATTTTGCTTGATCTGCGATAGCTTTAAACGCTGCCGGTTCACGAACTGCTAAATCAGCTAAAACTTTACGGTCAAGTTCGACACCTGCGAGTTTGAGGCCGTTCATAAATCGTGAATATGTTAGACCTTCTAGGCGGGCTGCTGCATTAATACGCTGTATCCAAAGCGCGCGAAATTGACGTTTGCGAACTTTACGATCCCGATATGCATATTGACCAGCTTTTTCAACAGCCTGCATAGCAACTCGGATTGTTGATTTACGCCTGCCACGATAACCTTTGGCGGCGTTGAGAACTTTTTTGTGTCGGGCTTTGGTTGTTACGCCCCTTTTTACATGTGCCATTTTATTGCTCCATTAACCGTAAGGCATAAATTTTTTCACAACACGCGCATCTGGATCACTAAGGACCGCTGTACCACGCTGATTGCGAATTTGTTTGTTTGAGCGTTTCATCATGCCATGCTGTTTACCAGCCTGACCTGCTTTAACTTTACCTGATGCGGTGATTTTGAAGCGTTTTTTGACGCCACTTTTCGTCTTCATTTTGGGCATTTTGCTTTCCTTTGGTTTCATCGTCAACCTTGGCTGACTAGCTTTTAGAATGGATAGGCATGCCCTAACAAGCCGTACCATTCATTGGAGGTCGGTGTATAACTTTATTTTCTAGGGATTGCAAGCCTATTTGATAAGAAAAGAAGGCCCATTTAGTGGAAGAGATTATTTACATTAAGTTGACATATTTGAAAAGGACTTTAACAATAAAATAATTATATTCTAAAGAATAGAAAGAATTAATTTATATGCGTGCTCGCGGTCTCATTTTAAAACTATCTACTATGGCACTCATCCTTTTTGTTTTTATTTCTTGCTCAGAACTAACTGAAGCAGACGGCCTCGACGCGCATCCAGCTATCTGGAAATTAGACAATGGAAGTGCTCAAGTTTATCTGATTGGCTCAATACATCTTCTTCCTCCAGAACTGAAATGGTACGGAGGAAAAATAAAAAAAATATTAGATATTGCGGATGAAGTTGTTTTTGAAGTGCACATGACGTCCGAAACACAGGACCAAGCCCGAGCTATCACTGTTCAAAACGGTATGCTCAGAAACGGAGATAAATTAAGTAATTATATTACAAAAGATGAATACGATTTTTTGAAAAAAATTACACCTGAACTTGGTATTAGTATAGAGACTATTACAAATTTTCAACCTTGGTTTGCTTCCATAGCCTTGTCTGTCAGTGCAGTCATTAACGAAGGCTGGGACCCCGAAGCGGGGGTCGATAGATATATTCAAAAAATAGCTACCCTGCGGCAATTAAAAATAACTGATCTTGAAACCATCGAGGTGCAAATGGAGGCCCTCTATAATCATCCGTTAGATGTGCAAGCTAATATGTTGAAAGATACAATAAGTGAATTTGAAGATATCCAAAAATTAACATTAGAGATGATAGATGTATGGTCTAGTGGGAATGAAATTAGATTAGTTGATATATTCTTAGAACCTATGCGGGAGCAGTCAGAGTTATATGCTAAAATTATAACGAGCAGAAACAAAAACTGGGTCCCTAGACTTGAGGAATTTTTCAAAAAAAAACAGGTAACAATTGTTATTGTTGGAACCGCACACCTAATAGGTGATGGCGGTGTTGTTGAGCTTCTAAGGCAAAAAGGTTATGATATTAATCGTGTGCAATAAAAAAGGTTAACATGATGAGTAAAATAATATCTTGGGATGACTTTGAAAAGGTAGAGCTTAGAATTGGCACGTTGGTACGAGTTGAAAAATTTCCTGAAGCTAGAAACTCTGCATATAAAATATGGGCTGATTTTGGGGATATTTTAGGAATTAAGAAATCAAGTGCACAGATTACTGTTCACTATAAGCCCGAAGATCTAGTGGGAAAACAGATTGTGGCTGTTGTAAATTTTCCAGTTAAGCAAATAGGCCCGATGAAATCTGAATTTTTACTTGCAGGATTTTGTGACGAGAATGGGGATGTTGTTATAGCGAAACCAGAGCGACCCGTACCGAACGGTGTGCGCATGTTATAAATTAATTCTTTGGATCAAATTTTTTATTACTGATAAGCTACGCTGATAAGACTGTAATATTTATGGTCCAAAGAACAAAATTATACTCGATTAAAGATTTGAATTAAATCTGCTATAATTAGTTCTAAACAAACAAAAAAGCAGCTCCTGTGGGAGCTGCTCTTATAAAATTTACTTGAATTTTTAATGAATAGAGAATTATTTTGGAGCTAAAATCATGACCGTTTGCCGACCCTCTACTTTTGGCATCTGTTCGATTTTTGTTACCTCGGCAAACTGCTCTCTAACTCGTTTAAGAACGTCCATTCCAATTTCTTGATGGGCCATTTCACGCCCACGATAACGGAGGGTTACTTTAACCTTATCACCTGTACCAAGAAACTTTTCTATAGACCGCATCTTAACGTCATAGTCGTGTTTTTCGATGCCAGGCCGTAACTTTATTTCTTTAACTTCAACAGTTTTCTGTTTTTTACGGGCGAGGCTGGCCTTTTTCTGAGCTTCGTATTTATATTTTCCATAATCAAGAATTTTACAAACTGGGGGAGTAGCATTAGGTGATATCTCAACGAGGTCTAGCCCTGCAGTTTTGGCCATAGCGATGGCTTTATCTGTTTCAACGGCACCATGGTTTTCACCAGTTTCATCAATAAGTCTAACTTCAACTTCTTCGATATCATTGTTGACCCGTGGTCCTTTTTTTGACGAGGGGCCTTGCATTGGTCTCTTAGCTATTTAATTTCTCCAATTTTTTTTAAATATAGTGTGTTTTGGTTGGATAAGTTCAAGTTATCGCTTATCTGGCTCGATAGACTCGGTGACTAGTGTATTAATTGCATCTGTTAAATCAAGGGTTTCCTGATTTTTTGATCCTAGCCGCCGAATAGTAATGGTATTATTATCAGCTTCTCTTCCACCAGCTACGAATATGGCTGGAATTTTTGCGTGCGAATGTTCACGAATTTTATAATTTATTTTTTCATTTCTAGTGTCAATTTCGGCACGAAGCCCTGCAGATTTTAACTGCATGTAAATTTCATTTACATAGGCATCTTGATCATTAGTGATGCCAGTCACTACTACCTGAATGGGAGCAAGCCACATAGGAAAACGACCCGCAAAGTTTTCAATCAAAATACCTATAAAGCGTTCGAATGAGCCAAGAATTGCACGATGCAACATGACCGGGCGATGTTTAGTATTGTCCGCCCCTACATAATTTGCGTCAAGTCGCTCAGGTAGTACAAAGTCTACCTGCAGAGTGCCACACTGCCAATCACGTCCAATTGCATCAGTGAGTACAAATTCTAATTTTGGACCATAAAAAGCACCTTCACCTGGATTTAGGGTATATTCGAGACCAACATGATCGACGGCATCAAGTAAACATTTTTCGGCTTCATCCCAAACGTCGTCAGAACCGGTACGTACTTCTGGTCGGTCAGAAAACTTAACCTTGATTTTTTCAAAACCAAAATCTTTATAAATTTCTAGCAGCATGCCACAGAATGTTTCTGTCTCTTCGGTGATTTTGTCTTTTTCGCAAAAAATGTGTGCATCATCCTGAACAAATGAACGTACTCGCATTAAACCGTGTAGTGCACCAGACGGCTCATTTCGATGACAGCTACCAAACTCAGCAAGACGGAGTGGTAGGTCACGGTAGCTCACCAAGCCCTGATTAAACACTTGGACATGACATGGGCAGTTCATAGGTTTTAGTGCAAATACCCGTTCTTCTGATTCGGTTGTGTACATATGTTCACGGAATTTTTCCCAATGGCCACTATCTTCCCAGAGCTTACGGTCAACAAGTTTTGGCGTGTTAATTTCTTGATAACCATATTCGCGTTGTTTGCGGCGCATATAGCCTTCTATTTGGGTGTAAATGGTCCAACCATTAGGATGCCAGAACGGCATTCCAGCAGCTTCTTCTTGGAAGTGAAACAGATTAAGTTCGCGACCAAGTTTTCTGTGGTCCCGCTTCTCTGCTTCTTCGATCCGATGGAGATAAGCTTTAAGTTCTTTTTTGTCGCGCCAAGCGGTTCCATAGACACGCTGTAGCATTTCATTATTGCTATCACCGCGCCAATAAGCGCCAGCAATGGTCATTAATTTAAATGTGCCCTCACCGAGGTACCTGGTTGATGGCAAGTGAGGTCCACGGCAAAGGTCAATGAAGTTTCCTTGTTTATAGAGAGAAATAGGCTCATTAGACGGGATACTAGCAATGATTTCAGCTTTATATTTTTCACCCATAGTACGGAAAAGTTCGACCGCATCATCGCGTAGCATTTCACTTCGAATAATGTCTTCGTCTCGGGCTACGATTTCTTTCATGCGAGTTTCCATTATTTCCAGATCTTCAGGTGTAAATGGCTCTTCGCGCGCAAAGTCATAGTAAAATCCATTTTCAATGGCTGGACCAATAGTAACTTGCGTTTCAGGCCAAAGCTCCTTTACTGCTTCGGCGAGTATGTGGGCGGCATCGTGACGGATGATTTCTAGGGCTTCTTCATCACGCTTAGTAATTATTGAGACGCTAGCACTTGAAGTGATCTCATATGAAAGGTCACGCTGTTCGCCATTGACGATGATTATAATCGCTGCTTTTGCAAGTCCTGGTCCAATATCCTGCGCTAATGTCATTCCGGTCACTAGTCCGTCATACTCACGGACACTACCGTCTGGTAGCGTTAAGCCGACTTTACTGCTAGCGTTCATTCATACCTCATATATTTTTACTTAAGTCTTAAAAGTAGGAATTTATATTCTTTAAGGCGCAAGTCAAGTGAACAAACCTTAAAAAAAGTGGTTTTCGCAGTTGTTTTGATTGATATTATGGTAATATTTCAAAAATAATAGGATTTAAGCACGATAATGATTAGAGAACCCAGTTTTATTAGTGTTAATAATGATAGAACAATTGCTTATTATAAATCAGAAGGTAGAAAGTCTACTGTGATTTTTTGTGGCGGTTATATGTCCGATATGAATGGAACAAAAGCAACCTTTCTGGAAAAAGCATGTAAACAGCTTGATCTGTCTTATATTCGGTTTGATTACTCTGGCCACGGAAGATCGTCGGAAGAGTTTGTTAAGGGTACTATCACAAGTTGGCGTGATGACGCATTAGCAGTGATTGATCAATTGAGCCACGGTCCTCTAATTATTATAGGATCTAGCATGGGTGGATGGATAGGGCTTTTGGCTGCTCTTGCCAGAAAAGAACGTGTTCAGGCCTTTATTGGTATTGCCGCAGCTCCAGATTTCACGCGAGAACTTATGTGGAATAAATATTCAGAAAAAATCAAAAATACTCTAAAAAAAGATGGAGTTTACCTTCAGTTTTCAGCGTATAATGACGAACCATACAAAGTATCTCACGGATTAATAAAAGATGGAGAGAACCATATTCTTCTTAATGGACCAATTGGACTCGATTGTCCCGTGAGGTTGTTTCATGGTCTTAAAGACACTGATGTGCCGAGTGATACTTCGGGACGTCTTGCAGATAAGCTTTTAAGTGATAACGTTATTGTTAGTTATAATAAATCAGGCAATCACAGTTTATCATCCCCCTCAGACTTAGAACGTTTAAAGTTGGCTCTCGTCGAGCTTAGCTAAAATATCTAAATATCCCTCCTTGTAAGATGGAAACTTTAGTTGCCAGTCAAGTTCACTTTTAGCAAGATTATTTTTCACACGTTTATTATCTTGATAAAAACTTCTTAACGCAGGAGTTACGGCTGGATCATCAATATCTATGCCCTTGATGATTTTAAGGGCCAGTTTTTCACATAAAAAATCTAAAACATCTTTGGGTGCGGCGGGTTTGTCATCAACAAGATTGTAAATTTTATGAGATAATGGATTTTCCATCGATATTTTGAGCGCGGAGCAGATATCAGTGATATGAATGCGTGAAAAAACTTGGTCTTTTTTAATGATTCTTTTTGCCAAACCATTTTTAACAACTTCGATTTGGTTTCGTATTGGTCCGTAAATACCTCCTAATCTAAAAATGTTTATTGGTCTATCTATTGCGAACCATTGTTCTTCAGCCCTTAGACGAAGTACGCCTCTCTTGTTCGTTGGTAATGTTTTGCTTGTTTCATCAACCCATGCACCACCATGATCCCCGTAAACACTTGTTGCGGATAAGTAGCCAATCCATTTTAAGTTGGGCATATTTTCAATATCAGCTTTATGATGATAAAGAACTGGGTCGATTTGCTCGGAATTAGGAGGCGTAGAAATCAAAAGATGTGTGACATCCCTAAGAATAGTGGCCACATTTTTAAGAGGGCTCTTACCATTAAAAAGTAAATCTCCTTCGGAGGTATGTGTACCTGAAAAGTGTGATAGTGGGAATGATAATTCATTTCTTAGAAATTTTGCTGTATAACCAAGTCCGAAGCAGAAAATTTTCATGGTAGATAACTTTTTACGAATTGCGATTTATGTGAATTATATTTATACAGTACTTTGCAAATTTCTAATAGTAAAACAGATGGGTGTAATATGAAATTTAAGTTTGCAACTATTATTTTTTTCTTAGGGTTGGGCCTAACCGCCCAAGCACAAATTTTTTCGGATAGGGTCCAATCTGAAAAATATAAAGTATGCCTTGCTCAGGTTAAAGAAAATAGTAAAGCGGCAATACTCAGTTCGCGAAAATGGTATATTGAAGGCGGTGCAGTTGCCGCACAGCATTGTGAAGCACTTGCTTTATATGATCAAAAAAGATTTGGTGATGCTGGAAGACTTTTTGAGATGATTGTAGGTAAATTAGCTCGCAATGAGGGCGTTGGTATATATGCTCAACAAAATAAAAAAATATTATCTGTGCAATTAAATTATCTAGCTGGCCTTGCCTGGCACTCAGATGAAAATTATGATAGGGCTTACAATGCACTTAGTGCTGCAATTATTGGGTTGGATGTGGGTTCTGAATATGGATATGAACTTTTTACTGAACGGGGATTAATTCACGTTTCATCTAATAAATACGAGGATGCGTTAGATGATTTTACCAAGGCTCTTGAGCTAAAACCAGAAGTAGTTGATGCTTATTTATATAGAGCGGAAACATTTCGAAAACTGAGCAACCATCAAAAGGCAAGAATGGATCTCGATGCGGCACTTATTTTAGACCCTAATCAACCGGATATACTTTTTGAAAGTGGTATTAATTACCGGATGCTTAAAAATGACGAACAGGCTTTGAAGGAATGGGAAAAACTTATAATAAAACATCCTGACAGTAATTGGTATAAACTTGCACAAGAAAATATTAGGCTCATTGATCAGTAACTAAACCCACTCTTTTTTTACATCAAAATCATGCTCGTCCTGAGCGTACTTTGTTCTAAATGCCATAAACTGAATTTTGTTACAAAGTTCTTTCAACGCCCAAATAGCCATAGCGCGGATATAGGGACTACTTTCTCCAAGTTTAGAAACGAGAAGCGGAATAAAATTCTGGTTACCACTGTTTCCCATTGCTATTAAAACGTTTCGAATGAAGAAATCTCTCCCAATCCTTTTGATTGGAGAACCAGAGAAAACCTGCCTGAATGATAAATCATCAAGTACAACCAGTGTTTCTAGATTGGGATTTTTAAGCTCAATGCGGGGATAAAATAGTTTTTCCTCAGTAAGGGTAGCATATTTATTCCACGGGCAAATACTTAGGCAGTCGTCGCAACCGTATATACGGTTGCCCATTGCCTTTCGAAAACTAGTGTCAATGTGGCCCTTATATTCAATGGTTAAGTAGGAGATACAGCGTCGAGCATCAAGCTGATAGGGTGCCACGAATGCATTTGTTGGACAGATATCAATGCAGGCGCTGCAAGAACCACAGTGATCTTCTTCTGGAGTATCTTCTTTGAGATGAAGCGTAGTGAATATGCTGCCTAAAAATAACCAAGATCCAAACTCACGACTGACTAAATTTGTATGTTTACCCTGCCAACCCATTCCAGACTTATGAGCAAGTGGTTTTTCCATTACCGGTGCGGTGTCCACAAATACTTTGACTTCAGCTTCATACTCTCGATGAATTTGTCCGGCAAGTTTTTTAAGCCGTTTTTTAACTACATCATGATAATCCTTCCCTTGAGCGTAAACTGATATATTACCTTCATTTTTATATTCTAAAGTTTGGAGTGGATTATGTGCGGGACCATAATTCATGCCAAGCATAATTATTGAATTTACGTCCGGCCAGAGTGTGAGGGGTGATTTTCTTCTATCTACTTTATTCTCCATCCATTTCATTTCACCATGGTGAGATTTATCAAGAAACTCTTTAAAATAATCAGCATTTGCATCAATACCTTCTGGAGAAGTAATGCGAACGCTATCAAAACCAATTTTTTTAGCAAGTGATATGATCTCTTGTTTTGGTGATGGGGTTATAGAAATTTTTGTCATGAAGATTTCTTTGGTGTTAAAAGTCAGGATCTCGATAATAGGAAGCAGATGTAAGACCCGCAATTTTATCTTTTAAAATAAGCTGCATACTTGGCCTTGATTTAATGCGTGCATACCAGTCTTTTGCTAGAGGAAAATTATTCCACGGTACATCACCAAAATAATCAACGCAGGAAATTTGGGCTGCAGCAGAAATATCAGCATAAGAAAATTCGCTTCCAGCTAACCAGTTTCTGCGATCTGTTAAATATTCAATGTATTTCAGATGATGTTTGATATTTTGGCCTGCAAAACGAATGTTTGCGGCTTGAGTATTTCCACGCCTTAAAAAACCCTTCATAACTTTTTCGTTAATGATTAAATTGGTAACCTCATTATAAAATTTACTATCAAACCAGTCTGACAGACGTCGTACCTCACCGCGGATGGTTGGGGTTTTACCTAAAAAATTAGGCAAATTTCCTGTCTCCTCAAGATATTCGCATATTGCAGATGTTCCTGAAAGAATTAAATCGTCGTCCTCGACAAGAACCGGCACACTACCAGAAGGGTTTAACGTGAGAAATTCGTGGCGGCGTTTCCAAGGTAATTCTAAAATAAGTTCACAATCCATAGACTTTTCAAGCAGAGAGATGCGGACTTTTCGGGAATTAGGACAAAACCAATAGTGATATAAGTGACGCATCTTTTATTTTATTTTGCCCTTTTATTAAGTCTAAAGAAGTTAAACTATAATGTAAGCATTTACTGCGCTTAAAGCTTATTAACCCATGCTTAGATTAAAGAAGCGTCTGCGGCGTTGGGAAGGTCTATTTCAAGAATTGCCATTTGAAAAGCGTAGGATACTTCACCTTCATCTTCATCACGGTAAATTAAACCCATAAATTCACCTGCATAATGAACCTCCATACTGTCATCCATGATCTGACTGCTCTCTAAAGTAAATTTGTCATTACCAAATTTATTATTAAGATACTTTCGAATACGCAAAATTTCAGTAGGTGTCATTGTGTTTCCTTAAAGAGTAAGTTAAGTCTCCCGATAAAGGGGCTTATAATGGATATATTTTCGTTATCAATATAATTAGGATCATTTAGTAACGCCATAGAATTTTTAATTTTATTGATGAGTACTTGTTTCTGTTTTGAGCTTATAAATTTATTTATCTTTATTTTCATAAGATCTTCTGACATATATTTTTTAACTTCGTCTATTGATAGTAAAGTTTCCCCATTATAGTTTTTCATTTGGTATGCGGAGTAGGCCATTATTATTTTATCTCCAGTTGATGCCCATTCTTTTGGATTTAAAAATTTTGCATTAGCCACTATGACAGTAAATTTTTCATAGTTTGGGTGGCCCTCTAAGAGAATAAGATTGTCAGTTATTGGTGTGGATGAGGTTTTAGTTTTATCAAACGTATGGGAGTTTCGGCTTTTCTCATCATTATCAATTGCTATATTTTTTTCCTGTAACTGAGCAAGTAAAGGCAGAGTTGATAAATATTGCTCTATTTTGGTAGCGTCTAAACTATTTTGAGCTTGAGCAGAAAAGAAATTCAATGAAATTATAATAAAGGTAATCATAATTTTGTTTGTTAACTTGATCATTATTAATTCCAGTGAAAATATCTAGGGTCTGTCTTGAAATTTTATTTTGGTAATAAAGCATTTAAAATAATACTATGCAGAGTTAATTCATAACAGAAAAAATAAAAAAATAGTATTACATATTTTTAGAAATGTAAAAATAAGGGAGTTAAGTTCTGAAAACTCTAAAGGCGTTTATATTACTTTCAAAACAACTAGGTGGAGTAAAAAAGTAAACTTGTTGTAATTTTTATAGTTGATTGTTTAATTTAATAATAAATCATGTACAAAAATTTAATAATCTCAATAAATTATTGTTTGTTTACAATGATTTAAAAAGTTTTTTTTCAAAGCCTTTTCAATTGGATAAACACTCTTTATGCTGCGCGTCATAGAACAGAAAAAACAATAATATTTTAGGAGTAGTAATGACAGAGCCTTTGATGCCAATGGCAACAGGTGTATGGCTTGTGGACAATACCAGCCTTAGTTTTTCACAAATTGCTAAGTTTTGCGGGTTACATGAGCTTGAAGTACAGGGGATTGCTGACGAGCAGGTTGCATTCAATATAGTTGGCCTTGATCCGGTTGCCAACGGTCAGCTTACCTGGGATGAAATTAACCGCTGTCAAGCCGATACAAAAGCGTCACTTGAAATTATCATCGATGCTGTGCCGGCTAAAACAAGAAGCGGCGGTTCTAAATATACGCCTGTTTCAAAACGACAAGATAAGCCAGATGCGATTGCTTGGTTGATTAGATTTCACCCTGAGCTTAAAGACGCGCAAATTTCAAAAATTGTAGGAACAACCAAACCAACAATTACTGCGATCCGTGAAAGGTCACATTGGAACATGAGTAATATTAAACCAGCGGACCCAGTTTTATTAGGCCTTTGTAAACAAACTGAACTTGATAATGCAGTTATGAAAGCTGCCCCACGCCGTGCTAGTTTAGCCGGTGAGGAAAATAACTCCGAAAGTTAAATTTTAAACTTTACGATATTTAATAAAAACCTGCCAGATAATGGCGGGTTTTTTATTAAATAAACAACTTCTATAATTTATTTCTAATAGTAAAATTTTGATTATAATTATTAATTTCACTCTCATGGATCGTCTATTTGTTGGGAAAATTCATGAAATTATATATAAATTGTGAATATCTTGATATAAACTATTATTAATCAAGAAATAGATAATTTTTGACATACTTAAATGGTCTCTCACATGAATGAAAAACAAAAACGACTTATAGTTGGTATTAGTGGCGCTTCAGGCATTATTTATGGAATTCGTCTTCTGGAATTTTTAAAGGAATTGAATGTTGAGAGCCATCTAGTCATGTCTAAAGCAGCGTCGGTTACTGCTGGGCTTGAAACAAACAGTGCTATTTCTAAAATAAATAAATTAGCCACTGTGGTTCATAAGGTGGAAAATATTGGAGCATCAATTGCGAGTGGCTCCTTTAAGACAGAGGGTATGCTTATTGTACCATGCTCAGTAAAAACAATGTCAGAAATAAATACTGGAGTTACATCTTCACTCCTTACTAGGGCGGCAGATGTGACCCTAAAGGAACGTCGAAGGTTAGTCTTGATGGTGCGTGAGACGCCTCTTCATTTAGGGCATCTAAGAACAATGACATCTCTCTCTGAAATGGGGGCTATCATTGCTCCTCCAGTACCTGCACTTTATACTAAGCCCGAAACTATTGATGATATAATTGATCAAACACTTGCCAGATTGTTGGATCTTTTTGATCTAGAAGTAGCAACCTTAAAACGTTGGAAATCTTAAAGAAAATTAATTTGTATTTTTTTGATCACTTGAGAAGTATTCCATAGTTAGAATGAAATAGAGGGAACAATTCTGAGAAATGAATTTAGCCGAAGACGATAATCTGATTAAAATTCAACAACTACGCGTTCAACATCGCGATCTTGATGATGCGATTGCCGCACTTATCGCTACGGGAACAACTAATTTGTTGCAAGTAAAGCGTCTTAAAAAACAAAAACTTTTTTTAAGGGATATGATAGCTAAACTCGAGGACAAACGCCTGCCAGATATTATCGCTTAGATTATTTTTTTATTTATCTTCCAAATTTGGTCAAAATATAAATTGTATATAGTTTCTGTGATTCCCACTGTATACTTGCCTAACTGTTGGGGATCGTTATAGTTCTCCCTTTTTAAATTGGTTTGAAGTTATCTTATTATTATGAGGGATTTAATTATGAAAGAAAAAACTCCCGTTATTGGGATTATAATGGGTAGCCAATCTGACTGGCACACCATGAAAAATGCAGTTGATGTTTTGACGGAACTTGGTATTTCAGTAGAAAGCAAAATTGTTTCTGCTCACCGTACACCAGATCGGCTTTATGATTATGCTAAATCGGCAAAAGACCGTGGGTTAAAGGTTATCATAGCAGGTGCTGGTGGCGCTGCGCATCTTCCAGGTATGACTGCATCCATAACAAGCCTTCCAGTTCTTGGGGTTCCTATTGAAAGCAAAGCTCTTAAGGGCATGGACAGTTTACTCTCCATTGTGCAGATGCCTGGAGGTGTACCTGTGGGCACCCTTGCTATAGGGCAGCCTGGAGCAAAAAATGCTGGTTTGCTTGCGGCATCAATAATTGCACTTGGTGATAATGAGGTAGCGAGCGCACTTGATAATTGGCGCGAGGTACAGACAGAAGCCGTAACCGAAATGCCTGTTGATTAAAATATGAAAACTCTTAACCCAGGTTCAACAATTGGAATACTTGGTGGCGGCCAACTTGGCCGCATGATGTCTATTGCTGCGGCACAACTTGGCTATAAATGTCATATTTACTGTCCTGACGAAGACAACCCTGCTAAGCAGGTTTCAGAAAAGGCTACACACGCTAGTTATGAAGACTTTGATGCTTTGGAAAAGTTTGCTAAAGAGGTAGATGTTGTTACATATGAATTTGAAAATATTCCAGTAATAACTGTGGAAGCGCTTAAACTAAAAACAGTAGTTTTCCCAAGCTCAAGGGTCCTTAAAATATCTCAGGACAGGTTAAGTGAAAAAAATTTCTTGAATGAGATTGGAATTGCAACAGCACCTTATGCTGACGTTAGTAATTTGAATGAAGCTAAAAAAGTACTTGAAAAAATATCTTACCCTGCAGTTTTGAAAACGAGACGTTTTGGTTACGACGGTAAAGGTCAGGCCATTGTTAAATCTCGAAAAGATGTTGAAAGGGCTTGGAAAAAACTTGCAAGCGATAATATAATTATTGAAGGGTTTATTGATTTTGATATGGAGATATCAGTTCTTGCTGTACGAGGTCAGGATGGCGAAATAAAATGTTTTGAACCCGTGGAAAATCAGCATAAGAACCATATTCTAGATTTATCAATTGCCCCTGCACGGATATCAGGCGATCTAAGGGCCGCAGCAATCAAACAGGCTTCTAAGATTATAGAAAATATCGATTATGTAGGTGTACTTACTGTAGAGTTCTTTATTTCCAACAGCGAACCAAAATTAAGGGTTAATGAGATTGCACCCAGAGTTCATAATTCCGGTCATTGGACTATTGAGGCTTGTCCGGCAAGCCAGTTCGAACAGCATATCAGAGCTATTTGTGGGTTGCCATTGGGAGATGTGAAATTTACTGGTCAGGCACGAATGACTAATTTAATAGGTAACGATATTTTAAAATTATCAGACCTTTTAAAGGAAGTTGACGCAAGTGTTCATCATTACGGTAAGAGTGAAATAAAGGCAGGTCGTAAAATGGGTCACGTCACTAGGCTTAAATTGCCCGTCTGTTAACTACCATAGCGTTTTTTACCAAGCTCACGCCAAAATTTGCTAAAATTGATGTCTTTTTTGCGAAACTTAGTTTTTATTTTTTCAAACTGCATTACATTTTCAATACGTCTGTCAAGAAAAGTCCAGGTATCTCGAGACGCCTCACTTTCATCCGCAAGCCAATAAAGAAATGTGCTCGTATAAATGCTACTCAAAGTTATACGCTTGGTATAAAAATTAAAATCAGTCGACGTATCCCCTATAGTTTTCCATATTAAATCAACGGTTCGATATAGAAGACGTAGACTTGTAAAGTGATTTTTAGGGAGTGCTAGGTAGGATACTGTCCTATGCGTGGCTTCTTTATAGGGAAGCATTGTCTCTATACGTAACTTAACAAGCTGTGTAATTTTTTCTCGTATTTTCAATTTATTCACATCAAATTTGGCAGCTTTTTCAACCATCTCAATATCACAATGCTGCGCGTGGAGGTCTATCATTTGAATAGCACCGCCAGGGAAGGCTAGTTCTATGATCCCCGGTACAGTTCCAACGTCTTTTTCTGCTTGACTTAACGTACGTTTTGACCATCCATCAAAGGCGACATGATTTAGTGCTGCCTCGAGAAGTGGATCGCATAATTCTTCTGGTGTTTTTTCAGACTTATTTTTTTTCATAAGCCGAATATGGGCCTGATTTATCAGAACGTAAAGAGTAATTTTGTAAATACTTGTTAAAAAAGTAGAAAAAGCTTCCCAAACTAAAATTGATTTGCTAAAAGTGCCCTTCTGAAACATAAGTTTCTGAGAGTCAACATAACCTAGAGAGGAGTGTGACTATAGCCATGCAGGTTATTGTCCGCGATAATAACGTAGATCAAGCTTTGCGTGCTTTGAAGAAAAAACTTCAGCGCGAAGGGGTTTACCGCGAAATGAAAATGCGTCGTTTTTACGAAAAGCCTTCTGAGAAGAGAGCTCGTGATAACGCCGCTGCAGTTCGTCGGTCCCGTAAACTTGACCGTAAGCGTCTCGAACGCGACGGAGCAGTTTAAGCTCATTACGTATATTAAAAAATTAAAAGTCGTCCTCAGGTTTTTGAGTGACGGCTTTTTTTTGAGAGATTGAGATGAAAGTTGTTTTAATTTTAATAGCTATGATTTTTTTGGCAGGATGTACCTCTAAACCAAATGCAATCTTAGCAGGGCATGCAAGCGATTTAAAAAGCCACCAGCGTTTTGGTGTTTGTTATGGTTACGCTTGTAATACTTATCAAAAAACTGGTCTCAACGATCAAGAATGGAATGCGGTGCGTAAGTTATTCTTATTTGAGGCGGTTTCCGCAAAACAAGAAAGAAACCGTATAGCAAAAGCTGTTGCGCTTATAGAACAGTTTGTAGGCCCTAAGACTGGTACTGATAATGATAAAGCTCGAGCACCCATAGTAAACTTTAATATTAAAACAGAAATGGACTGTATAGATGAGGCTACTAATAGCACAACATATCTTTACTTACTTCGACAAGACGGTTTAATTACATATCATACGCTCGGTGCCAAGCTGAGGCGTAATTGGTCTAACTTTAGTTATCCTCACAGTGCGGCTACAATCTATGAGATTAACAAATCTAAAGTTGTCGAAGGCGCAGGGCATTTCGTTGTAGATTCGTGGTTTCACAAAAATGGAGCATTACCAGAAATTATTCCGGCAAGCGTTTGGCGTGGCAGATGGTACCCAAAAAATAATCGTGAACGTTATAATTTTACTGCTTCATAATCGGAGAAATCCCATTGGTTACTGGCCCCGATCTGTTCGAGAAATAAGTGTTCTGCGGCTGTAACGGCTTCTTCCTCGCATTGTGCATTTATATTAGTCACCCAATAGAAAGTACCGTGGTTAAGATCAGACTTTAAAGTGATTTTATAAGTAAACATTATAAATATCCTATTTGAACATTACTATAAAATTAACTATACTTGTAACTGTAAATAGAGACAATCATTATGAGTATGATAGGATGAATAAAGAAGTTCCCACTCGTAAATCGCTTCGTGAACGAGTTGCAGACCGTAAACGTGGCATTCATGATGTTCCCCCTATGAGCGAACGTAAAAGCAAGTTAACAAAGGTCCTAAAAAGATTTTTTGTTATAACCCAGTATCTTGGGTTGCTGCTTCTTGTTCTCTCGCTTGGCGGAATAGTTACCGATAATTATGAATTAAAAAATGTTAATCTTATTATATTATATTGTTCGATGTTCTTGGTAGGCAGATTTGGTATTATAGTACTTAAATCTTTTCATATGTTTAAATAAAAAAAGCAGTTTATATAAACTGTTTTCTTATTAAAGCTAAAAAGAGATGGGTTACTTTTTCTTTTTTACTTTTTTCTTTGGGGTAGGTTTTTTATCACCTTTTTCATCAATATCAGTCCATTGATCAGGAAATAAATGATAGTGAGCTTTATTTACCGCCTCTGAAGTTCCCTGTAAAGAAGCCATGACGGCATCCATATGAAACCCAACCCCGCGGTAGACATAAATTTTACCTTTAGTATCAAAGGATCGAAATATATTTTCAATCTCCACATCTTTATGTTGGCTTTCGCCAAGATCACCAATAAAATCATAAAGAATATGTTTACCAGCAGTCTTTTTTACCCACTCCTCATTAGCTTCATCGCAAAAATCAAATAAGTTTTGTATATCCTTATTATTTAGCGGATGTTCTTCCGGAATACCGAGAAATTTTCTAATTGCTTCTGATCTAGCTTTACCTTTTTTGCGGGGCGCCCAAAGAATACGCGAGACCTGCATGAGGGCTGAAAAAATTGATTGTAGTGACATAAAGGTGCCAACACTATTATTTTTTTCCAATGATTGGTTCAGAATTTCAACATTTCCTTCAATGTAGGTAAACTGATTTCTGATTTCATGGATATGTAAACCAATTTTATTTAGGTCCATGATGATCTTCCCTTTTAATTGTTAGTGTCAAATATATTTAGTGAAGTTATATATCCTTATTAGAAAATATCAGCAAGCTTTAAAGCAGTACTTATATCAGCTTCTATTTTCAAACTAACCCAGCCGAAGGCAATTTGTGGATTAAAGGAACCATCAAACAAACCTTCAAAGTTCCTGCCAGATAGAATGATGGTTGTGCCCATACCAGCACTTTTATTGCTAATGATAAAAGGTGAAGAGGCAGTATCACTGCGCATTAAATATTAGCCATCATAGTTAAGTTTTATTTTTTATAAGCTGGTGTTGTTATTTGATAATAAAAATTACCAGTTATCTCTTAAACGCCGAAGAGCAAGAAAGACCTCTTTTTTATTAGGTAATGCAGACATTTCGGGAAACTCTTTTCGCAGTTGCTTGATAATTTCGGAATTTTCTAGCCGAAGAAAGCTATTTATTTTTCGTTCATCGGCCATATTAGAAACGTATGCATTGTGTGAGTTTTGATTTCTAAGTTTTTTTAATAAATCTTTGGCATATTTATTGTCTGGCTCACGATCTAGGGTAAACTCGAGATTATTGATCATATAATCGTGTCCAGGAAAAATTCTTGTCTCATTGGCGAGTGAATAAAGTTGGTTAGAAAATGTATTATAAAGAATGTTGGGATTACCGCCTAATTTACAATGGCCAACGCCAGCATTAAACAGAGTGTCCCCGCAAAAAAGTGCAGGGTTAGAACCCTGAGAAAGCAAACAAATATGACTATCTGTATGTCCAGGGGTATCAAGTACTTTTAAAGAGACTGAAGTGCCAATCGAAATTTCATCATTAGCTTTTAGTCCCTTATCAACATTTGGTATAGTATTTATTGCACCATGATGAGCTAATATGGTGGCTCCAGTTTTTTCGCTCATATCACTGTTGCCATTAATATGATCCCAATGTTCGTGGGTGTTGAGGATCTGAGTAATTTTAAAGCCGTTTTTGTTAGCAGTATCGATACAACGATCCACATCAAGAGGATCAATAACCATTGCATCGTTTGTCTGTTCACAAGCGATTAGATAGTGGAAATTTCTTAATTGATTGTCAGCATATATTTGTTTAACAATCATTTTTTGCCTTTCTTCATATATAGGTTCGTATCTTATGATAAATATTTTGTTGATTTCATCAAAACAATAATTTGATTAAAAAAAATTCTCTGGGTTACATAACATAACTTGTTACACTTATTTTATTTAAATAAAGTTATTAATTATATTATAGAAATATAAAATGAATATATAGGTTTTATCTGTAATAATATTATGAAATATCACATTTATATGTCATATTATTTCCAAAATAAGAAATATTGTTATTGTTATTAGTTAAACTGTAGTGAATTACATAAAGGTTTTTAAGAAAAATAAATGCAGCATATTAAGCTCGATGAAATTGATTTAATAATCCTTCAGGTGTTACAAGAAGAAGGCCGGACAACCAATGTGCGATTGGCCGAACGTGCCGGTATTACTCCGCCTCCTTGTTTGCGTCGGGTAAAGGCATTGGAAGATGCAGGCCTAATTTCGGGGTATCATGCTGAACTAAGCGCTAAGGCTCTTGGTTATGATCTGGTCGTGTTTGCAATGGTAGGTCTTCATAGTCAGGCAGAGAGTGACCTGCAGGCATTTGAAAGCTTAGTTAATGGCTGGCCCATGGTTAGAGAAGCTTATATGTTAAATGGTGAAATTGATTTTATTTTAAAAATTGTTGCCCGTGATCTAAATCATTTTCAAAATTTTCTTACAACTCATTTAACACCGGCACCTAATGTGGAAAGTGTGAAAACCTCTCTTAGCATTAGATGTGGTAAATACCGTCCTGGCATTCCATTTACACCGGTTCTGCCTTCTTTAAAATAAATTTAATTTATTAAAAGACCAATTTTATTAGGTAATTTATATATAATTATATGAAATCTATCTTTAAAATTTCAAAGTATGTATCGCCACTTGGGATTTTAACCTCTACCTCATCGCCTATATTTCGGCCTATTAGAGCACGTCCGATGGGTGAGCTATGAGAAATTTTTCCAGCAGAAACATCAACTTCGTCGACACCGACTATTTGGTAAATACTTTCATTATCATCTTCATCTGCAATGGTAACGGTCGAGGCAAAGACAACTCTGGAGCCGGAAAGATCTTTAGGATCAATAACCTCAGCGCGACTTAAGTTACTTTCAATCACTTGAATACGGCCCTCAATCATGCCCTGCTGTTCCTTCGCAGCATGATATTCGGCATTTTCAGAGAGGTCGCCGTGCGCTCTTGCCTCTTCAATCGCCTTAATAACAGATGGTCTTTCATTATGTTTTAAATTTTTTAGTTCAACTTCAAGTCTTGTATGACCCTCTGCAGTCATGGGAACTTTATCTACCATTTTAGAATTCTCTATTTTAAAAATTATTCGAAAAATATTGGCATATTTTTACAAGCGATACAAATGCCGATTTCAATTTTTGTGTTTTTCCATATTAACGTTCAATCAACTATAGATAGGACTGGAGAGGCTTAACTTCAAGGGAGGAGGATTTTAATACTTTAATTGCTTCCATGGCTGAAATAGCTCCACGAGCAGTAGTGTAATAAGGGATATTCAATGTAAGTGCTGAACGACGAAGGGTGAAACTATCCTTTATAGATTGACTACCTTCAGTTGTATTGAATATTAAATTAATTTTATCATCCTTTATGGCGTCAACAATGTGAGGTCGACCTTCAAGTACCTTGTTGATACGCGTAATATTGATACCTTCTGCTTCGAGGAAATCTGCTGTTCCGCCGGTTGCTATGATATTATAGCCCATACCTATGAGCTCTCTTGCAGGCGTAATCATTTTTACTTTATCTTTATCTTTCACGGAAATAAAAACATTACCTTTTAATGGAAGGTGGGTATTTGCTGCAATTTGTGACTTAAGAAACGCTCGCGGAAAGGTTTTATCTAGACCCATCACTTCTCCAGTTGAACGCATTTCTGGCCCAAGCAGAATATCAACGTCTGGGAACCGATTAAAAGGGAGAACCGCTTCTTTAACAGCAAAGTGCTTAGTGTGGTAGCTCGGAATGTTGAAATCTTTAATTTTTTCTCCAGTCATAAGACGTGCAGCAATTTTGGCGATTGGGGCACCAATTGCCTTAGCAACAAAAGGAACAGTTCTACTTGCTCTTGGATTTACCTCTATCAGATATACAACGTCATCTTTTACAGCAAACTGTACATTCATTAATCCACAAACTTTAAGAGCAATGGCTAGTTTTATTGATTGCTCCTCAAGATCTTTAATCACACTTTTTTTAAGGGAATAAGGGGGTAGTGAACAAGCACTATCGCCTGAGTGGACGCCGGCTTCTTCTATATGTTGCATTATAGCTGCAATATGGACCTCTTCACCGTCACAAAGGGCATCAACATCAACTTCTGTAGCGCCTCCAAGATATTTATCAATAAGAACAGGACTATCCCAGGAAACGCTTACAGCTTCTTTCATATATCGCTTTAAAGAAATGGTGTCATAAACGATTTCCATGGCGCGACCTCCAAGTACATAAGAAGGCCGGATTAATATTGGGTATCCAATTTTTTCAGCAATTTTAACAGCTTGTTCTATTTCGGTTGCAAGACCATTTTCTGGTTGTTTAAGTCCTAATTTATTAACAAGCTCTTGAAACCTCTTTCTATCCTCCGCAAGGTCGATAGAATCTGGTGATGTGCCGAGGATAGGAATGCCCGCAGATTCAAGTGCATGAGAAAGCTTAAGAGGGGTTTGTCCACCAAATTGCACAATAACGCCAACAACTTCTCCATTTTCCTGCTCACGACGAATAAGATTAATGACGTTCTCAGCGGTTAGAGGTTCAAAATAAAGACGGTCGGAGGTATCATAGTCTGTTGATACCGTCTCTGGATTACAATTAACCATGATAGTTTCATAGTTTTGTTCACTTAGGGCAAATGCAGCATGACAGCAACAATAGTCAAATTCAATGCCTTGCCCAATCCGATTTGGTCCTCCACCAAGGATTACTATTTTTTTTGCGTCAGAGGGATCAGCCTCACATTCAGAAATGCCCGCAGCGTCACTTTCATAACTGGAATAAAGATAAGGGGTCTGTGATTTAAACTCAGCGGCACAGGTATCTATCCGTTTGAATGATGGAAGTATATCAAGGCCAATCCGCTTCGTAGTCACGTCTTCTTCTGTGCCCCCTGCAAGTTCAGCAAGGCGCTGGTCCGAGAAGCCAAGTGATTTTAGTTTTATAAAGACCATTTTATCGTTTGGTAGCCCGTCTGCCTGAACAACTTTCTCAGCATCAGTAATAAGCCTTACCTGATCGATAAACCAAGGATCATATTTTGCATGTGTATGAATTTCCTTAGTCGATAAACCTAGTCGTAAAGCTTGCGCCAATATTAAAATTCTATCTGCCGTAGGTTCAGAAAGAGCTGCGCGAACAGCGTTAATATCACCTATTTTTGGATCATAACCTGGTATTGGAATTTCATTAAGCCCGGTGAGATCTGTTTCCATAGAACAAAGTGCTTTTTGAAGGCTTTCTGGGAAACTGCGACCTATAGCCATAGCTTCACCTACTGATTTCATTGAGGTAGTGAGTGTAGGTGCACTATCAGGAAATTTTTCAAAGGTGAAGCGGGGGATTTTTGTTACGACATAGTCAATAGTTGGTTCAAACGATGATGGTATTACACCAGTAATCTCATTCTGAAGTTCATCAAGCGTGTATCCAATGGCTAGCTTTGCAGCTACTTTCGCAATTGGAAAGCCAGTAGCTTTTGAAGCTAGTGCGGATGAGCGGCTTACTCGAGGGTTCATTTCAATGATGATCAGTTCACCGTCGACCGGGTTTACGGCGAACTGTACGTTTGAGCCGCCGGTTTCTACACCAATTTCACGCAATACAGCTATTGATGCATTTCTCATAATTTGATATTCTTTATCGGTGAGTGTTAACGCGGGTGCAACCGTAATACTATCACCAGTATGAATTCCCATAGGATCAAAATTTTCAATAGAGCATATGATAATGCAGTTATCAGCGGTATCACGCACTACTTCCATCTCATATTCTTTCCAGCCAAGAACTGACTGTTCAACTAATACCTCGTTATTAGGTGAAGCATCAATGCCCCCTTTTACAATTTGAATATATTCTTCTTTATTGTATGCAATGCCACCACCAGCTCCACCCATTGTAAAACTGGGTCGGATAATGCTTGGTAATTTGATATAATCAAGCGCATTTATTGCCTCTTCAAGGGAATTTACGACACGACTTCGCGGGGTATTAATGTTAAGACGCAACATAGCATTTTTAAAGAGCTGTCGATCTTCCGCCATGTTTATAGCTTCAACCTTAGCACCAATAAGTTCGACGTTATATTTTTTTAATACACCCATTTTATCGAGTGCAAGGGCCGTGTTGAGGCCCGTTTGCCCACCCATTGTTGGTAAGATAGCATCTGGTCGTTCCTTTGCTATAATTTTTTCTACCATTTCTGGGGTAATGGGTTCAATATAAGTTGCATCAGCTAAGTCAGGATCGGTCATAATTGTGGCTGGATTACTATTGACCAAAATGATGCGATAACCTTCTTCACGCAGCGCTTTGCAGGCTTGGGTTCCGGAGTAATCAAATTCACAGGCCTGGCCTATGATGATAGGACCCGCTCCAATGATAAGAATCGAATTAATATCGGTACGTTTAGGCATGTTTTAAAATCATTTTCATAAATCTGTCAAAAAGATAGTGGCTGTCTTGTGGGCCGGGGCTTGCTTCTGGGTGATGCTGCACTGAAAAAACTGGTTTATCCATTAATTCAATACCACAGCAGGTTTTATCAAATAGCGATATATGGCTGAGGCGAACATCAGCTGGTAAGGTATCCTTATCAACCATAAAACCGTGGTTCATAGAAGTTATTTCTACTTTTTTTGTATTATAGTCCATAACTGGATGATTAGCACCACGATGGCCTTGATGCATTTTAGTAGTTTTGGCGCCGACTACTAAAGCAAGAATTTGATGGCCTAAGCAGATACCAAACAATGGTATATTTGTTTTGAGTAGGTCTTTAATTACCGGAATTGCGTATTTACCAGTTGCAGCAGGATCACCGGGTCCGTTGGACAGAAAGATACCGCTAGGGTTATAAGATAGTATTTCTTTAGCAGTTGTATTTGCTGGAACTACTGTCACACGAGCACCGGCGGAAGCGAGACAGCGCAAAATATTATGCTTGATCCCATAATCTATAGCGACTACGTGGTGTTTTTGATTTTCAATTTTTTTTTCATAAGTACGATCGATCGACCACCTCTGCTCATACCATTTATAAGCTTTTTTACAGCTCACCTCTAAAGCTAGATCCATCCCCTCAAGCCCTGGCCATTCATTTGCTTTTTGAAGAAGAACATCAATGTCAAATTTACCTTCAGGATTAAAATAAATAACACCGTTAGTAGCACCATTTGACCGGATGTGTTTTGTAAGTTTTCTTGTGTCTATACCGGAGATACCGGTCAAGTTTTGTTCCATACACCAGTCATTGAGATGTTTAGAAGATCTGAAATTTGAAGGATCGGTAATATCCTGCCTAACCACTAGGCCTCTGGCAGAAGATTTGTGGGACTCATTATCCTCTTCATTAGTGCCTACATTGCCGATATGTGGAAACGTGAAGTTTATAATTTGTCCAGCATATGAAGGGTCCGTAAGAATTTCCTGGTAACCAGTTATGGATGTGTTGAAACAAACCTCACCAACCGTTTCACCAACCCTGCCGAGCCCGTACCCCCAAAAGACTGATCCGTCAGCGAGTACCAATACAGCTGTAATGTTATTGTGTGGTGGTATACGTTTGATCAGTTTTTCTGACATAAATTGAATACTTTATTGAATAAAATTTCTATGGTTTTGTTATTTGACCTAACTTCAAGCTAGTGCATAGTAATGCGTGAACTGATCGGAACATAATAAATAGCTAGGATTGCGTCAAGTGAATATCGTTCGATATTTTATATAAAAATAATAACTTAATAACAATGACTTAGAAGAAAATTTGGTGTTGCATTAATGTAAAAATTCTAGTAGAGTCTCGCTTTCCTGAAAGATAATGGCGTCACCCCTTGCGAGATCATGGACTGGTATTTCTTTAAAATAAGGATATATAACAATATGTTGCGAGAAAAATTTAGCACTGCAATGAAAGAGGCGATGAGGTCAAAAGAGCGTCGCCGTCTTACAACTATCCGTTTAATCATGGCAGCAATAAAAGACAGAGATATTTCAGTTCGTACCGAATCAGATAGTAAGGTTGGTGACCCTGAAATTATTGATATTCTTTCCAAAATGGTCAAACAGAGAAATGATAGTATTAAGGCTTATGAAGATGCGGGGCGCCTGGAGCTTGCTAAACAAGAAAGCGATGAGATAGATATTATTCGTGAATTTTTGCCACAACAGCTTGATCAAAGTGAAATTGAGAATGCCGTAAAAAAAGCGATTAATGATACATCCGCATCTGGCCTCAAGGATATAGGTAAGATTATGGGCACCCTCAAAGAGGCCTACTCGGGTCAGATGGATTTTTCGCAAGCTAGTGCCACAGCAAAAAAATTACTCTCTTAAAGCTTATTGTCTTTGACTTATTTCTATCCTAAGTTGGTCAACTATTATTTTAGGGATCAAAGGTCTAAAAATGGGATTTACACCAGATTTTCTTGATGAAATTAGAAGCCGGCTCACTGTAAGCGAAATTGTTGGCCGTAAGGTTCGTTTAGTCCGTAAGGGGCGCGAGCACACAGGGCTATGCCCGTTCCACAATGAGAAAACCCCTTCTTTCACGGTTAATGATGATAAAGCCTTTTATCATTGTTTTGGTTGTGGTGCTCACGGTGATGTCATCAATTTTGTTTTGGAAACGGAGGGGCTTTCATTTCCTGAAACTGTTGAGAGGCTCTCTAGTCAGGCTGGCCTTCAAATTCCTGAATATACACCTGAAGCTCAACAGCGCTCAAAGGTCAAAAAAACACTTTATGACGTTATGGAGGCCGCAGCTCAATGGTTTGAGAACCAACTTGCAGCCCAGGTTGGAAAGGATGGGCGAGCCTATATTCAAAAGCGAGGGTTAACTAAATATACTGTAAAAACTTTTAGACTTGGTTTTTCGCCGAATAACCGGGTTGCTTTGAAAGAGGCGATGCTGTTACGAACAGAATTTAACGAAGAAATGCTTATTGACGCAGGTATGCTTATTAGTCCCGAAGACGGTGGTGATAGTTATGATCGGTTTAGGGGTCGAATTATGTTTCCCATTACTGATAGGCAGGGTCGAGTAGTAGCATTTGGGGGTAGAGCCCTTTACGAAAATGCAAAAGCAAAATATCTAAACTCTCCTGAGACACCATTATTTCATAAAGGGCGCCTTCTTTACAATCTAAATGGAGCTAGAAAAGCAGCGTTTGATAAAGGGCGGTTATTAATTGGCGAAGGGTATATGGATGTTATTGCTCTTGCACAGGCTGGATTTTCAGAGGCAGTTGCTCCCTTAGGGACAGCCGTGACAGAAGACCAAATAAAAGAAATGTGGCGTCTTACGGCCGAGCCCATGATGTGTTTTGATGGTGATAAAGCAGGACAACGAGCGGCAACCCGTGTAGTGGAAAGGTCTCTAAGTCTCTTAAAGCCGGGGTATTCATTGAGATTTGTTTATCTCCCAGAAGGCGAGGACCCAGACAGTTTTGTTGCTGGGCAAGGCGCTGAAGCGTTTGAAAAACTACTCAATGAAGGTAGCTCTCTGGCCGAGGTTCTTTGGATTGAGCTAGTTAGTAAGACTAAATTTGAAACCCCCGAACAAAGGGCCGGCCTTGAACAAAAAATTAGCCAAACTTTAGCCGAAATTAAAGATCCAAAAGTACGCGGTTACTACGAAAGTGATTTTAAAAAACGTCTAAAAAAGCTATTTGGTAGTGAATTTGTTCCAGAGATTAATCTCCACCAACGGCCACAATCTGAATGGGAAAAAGAGAATCAGAAGGCTGTTTGGAAAAAGTCTGCTCCTAATAAAATAAGATTTAGTAATGATGAAGTTGAAAAAAATATAGGAAACCTCAATAAAACTAAGATTGGCAAAACTAAAGGAATATCTTTAAAAGATCGGGAAAGGTTAGTCATACTAACAGTTTTAGAACATCCCTGGCTTCTTGAAGGTCATGAAGAGCAGTTTGCAACTTTCGAATTCGAATCACTTGAGCTTGACAAGGTACGTAATGAAATAATACGTATAGCAAGTCGCGAAACGGACCTTGAAAATGAAACTCTGAGACACCATCTATTAGAAAATGGATTGGGCCAGGTGGTTAATACCATATTTAAACAAGGCGTGTTGACAACCCAAAAATTTATTGGGAAAAATTCTTCTGCCGCAGATACGGAAGAAACTTGGTTGCATTCTATTGAACTTTTTCAAATTGAAAAAATTGAAAAAGAAATAGCAATTTTAGGTTCTAAAGATTTGAACGAAGAGGAATTTGCGCGCTTGCAAGCTTTATTAAACGAACAGTCAATAAGTAATAAAAAAATTAGCGATACCTTAGGGAAAGATCCTTAAGATTAGTATTTTTGCTTTAAAAATAATTCGAGGTATATAAATGGCGAAAAAAGCCACTAAGTTTGAAAAAATCCCTGACTCAGCAGATACCATTCTAGTTAACAGTCAAGATGCTGTAAAAAAGATGATAGCCGATGCCAAAGAGGTCGGTTACATAACCTATGATGCTATGAACGATGCACTTCCTCAGGATCAAATGTCTTCTGAACAGATAGAAAATGTCATGACTATGCTCTCTGAGATGGGGATAAAGGTGATTGATAATGCTGATGCAGAAATTGAAGAAGTAAAGCCAAAGAAAAAAACTACTAAAGAAAAAAAAGTAGGAGTGGCATTGAAGGCCGATGCTAAGGCTCCAATTGACCGTACCGATGATCCGGTGAGGATGTATCTTCGTGAAATGGGAAGTGTGGAGCTTCTGTCACGTGAGGGTGAAATTGCTATTGCTAAACGTATTGAGGCTGGCAGGGCAACAATGATTTTTGGGCTTTGCGATAGTCCACTAACTTTTGATGCACTTGCGGCTTGGGGTAAAATGTTAGAAGAAGAAGAAATACTTCTTCGTGATGTTATTGATCTTGACGCCATGTACAATAATGATCCTACGCGACAAAGTGCCATCATCTCTAGTGTAGTTGTTCAAGAAGCCTCGGATGATGAGACCGCTGGACAGGATGATAATAAAAGTAAAACCCTCGAGGGATCTGAAGACAGCGATGAAGACAGCGATGAAGATGAAGATGAAGATGAAGATGAAGATGAAGATGAAGAAGGCGTCACGGTGTCGCTGGCAAACATGGAGGAGGCACTCCATCCACGGGTTATTAAAATATTTGCAGAAATAAAAAAAATTCATAAAAAATTTAAAAAACTTCAGGACTTACGACACGAATCGAACATTGGAAATGCTGAACTCTCGACTGCTCAGGAACGGCGCTATCAAAAATTAAGTAGTGAGCTTATCATTCTTGTTAATAGCCTAAGGCTCAACAATAATCGTATTGAGTCTCTCTTAGAGCAACTTTATCATTCTAGTAAGCGCCTTATGGGACTTGAAGGAAAAATGTTACGTCTGGCCGAACGTTATAAGGTGAGCCGCAAATCTTATCTTGAAAATTATTCGGGCCGTGAGCTTGAGCCAAACTGGATCGAGACTATGTCCGAGGATAAAGGTAAGGGATGGAAAAAATTTACTACATCTGAAATTGAAGTTACCCAAAATATACGCGGACAAGTAGCGGAAATAGCAAAAGATGTGGGGCTTAATATTTCAGAATTTCGTGTTATTGTTAATAAGGTTCAAAAAGGTGAAAAGGAAGCTCGTATCGCAAAGAAGGAGATGGTTGAGGCCAATCTTCGTTTAGTGATCTCAATAGCTAAAAAATATACTAATCGTGGGCTTCAATTTCTTGACCTTATTCAGGAGGGTAATATTGGACTTATGAAGGCCGTTGACAAATTTGAGTATCGCCGTGGCTATAAGTTTTCAACATATGCGACATGGTGGATCAGACAAGCGATTACACGTTCCATCGCTGATCAAGCGAGAACAATTCGTATACCAGTTCATATGATTGAAACTATCAATAAACTGGTGCGGACCGGACGTCAGATGATGCATGAAATAGGCCGTGAAGCGACACCAGAGGAGCTTGCTGCTCGGCTTTCTATGCCGCTTGAAAAAGTGCGTAAAGTAATGAAAATTGCTAAGGAGCCAATATCTCTTGAAACTCCCATCGGTGATGAGGAAGATAGCCACTTGGGAGATTTTATTGAAGATAAGAATGCGATACTTCCGGTGGATAGTGCGATCCAAACTAACTTGCGAGATACAACAACAAGAGTTCTTGCATCACTTACTCCACGCGAGGAGCGCGTATTAAGGATGCGTTTTGGTATAGGCATGAATACTGACCATACACTTGAGGAGGTGGGTCAGCAGTTCTCTGTGACGCGGGAACGCATAAGGCAAATCGAGGCAAAGGCACTTCGTAAGCTTAAGCATCCAAGCCGATCTAGAAAACTTCGTAGTTTTTTGGATAAATAAATACTTTAAGCCCGCTTTAATGGCGGGCTTAATAAAAAACATCACTTTATCAAATTTCCCCTCTATTCATTGTTTTTATTATCTGCTAGTTAAACGAATAGAATTTTTTGGAGGGCCTGTAGCTCAGTTGGTTAGAGCAAACCGCTCATAACGGTTCGGTCGTAGGTTCGAGTCCTACCAGGCCCACCACTCCCTCCCCCAGACTTATAATAACTTAGCTATGTAATCTAAGAATTCATACAAGACCTGAAGTATAAAATTGAGTGCCTCAAAAATTATATTGGGATAATTATAGTAGAATATTTGTAGTTTTTAGGTTAGTTTTGAATTGAGATGTTTGGGTTATTAGGAGAGCTATATTGCCTGCAGGACGACCAAGAAAAAAAGAATCACCAGACGAAATTAAATCGGTTGTTCTGACTTTCTCTATTATTGAATTCTTAGCAAAATGTGATAGGCCTCTTGGTGTAACAGAAATTGCTACCGCACTTAATCTAGAAAGACCCAGAGTGTACAGGCACCTCCGAACGTTGTCAGATATTGGATATGTTGACCAAGACCCCTTCAATGATAAATACGGCTTAAGCATGAAGTTCTTTTGGCTTGGAAAAGATGTGGAAGGGAAAATTGATCTTATTAGTGTTGCACGTCCTGTTATGCGCCAACTAAAAGAAGCACTTGGAATGGCGGTAACCCTCTCCACAGTAAATAATGAAAATATTTGCGTAATAGATATTGTACGTGGATCTTCGCAAATTGATATTAGTACCCGTCCCGGATCAACCTTTCCATTACATGCCACAGCGCAAGGGAAAATTGCACTGGCTTTTGGCCCCGATAGTTGGCGGCAAGGATTATTTAAAATACCGCTGGAAAAATTTACAGCTTGTACAGTAATTAATGCCGATGATTTAAGTAAAGAAATAGAAATGGTTAGGTTACAGCGTTGGGCTATCGCACCGGAAGAAATTACTATGGGTATTAATGCTCTTGCAGCACCAATATTAGATCATCAAAACCAGTTAGTAGGAACTATAAGTATTATTACTTCCATTTATGAGTTAACAAAAAAACCGAGTAAGGAGCAGATAAATGCAATAAAAGATGCGGCTTTAAGAGTATCTGTTGGCATTGGTCACATTCTTAAAGAAAGTTAACTGTTTCCCTCATACCAGTTGTGTACTTCATCTAAAGCTAAACCAACGATTTCAATTATTTTTGTAATTTCGCTTTGTGTAATTATAAAAGGCGGGGCAAAGACAAGGTTATTGCCAAGTGCACGAAGAATTAATCCGTGACTTAGGGCGGCATCTTCTATTTTACGGCCAATCATTAAAGCGGGGTCAAAACTTTCCTTTGTTTTCTTATCTTTAACTATTTCAATTGATACCATCAGACCTACTCCGCGGACGTCGCCGACAAGGGGGTGATTTTTAAATTGACGTAACCCTTTTTGAAACGAAGGCGATACCTTTCTTATATTATTAAGTGTATCAAGTTCATAATATTGATTAAGAGTTTCAAGAGCCACTGCGGCACAAGCGGGATGTCCGCTATATGTGTAACCATGTCCGAATATACCAACCTTATCACTACCTTTCTTCATGGTTTGATAAATTTCATCTGAAACCAACAATGCAGAAATTGGAAGGTAGGCCGAAGAAAGACCCTTAGCACAGGCAATCATATCTGGCTTTATATTGTATGTTTCACAACCCCAATAATTACCGGTTCGACCAAATCCACAAATTACTTCATCAGCAATTAATAAAATATCGTATTTTTTAAGAATAACTTGGAGTTTTTCAAAATATGTTTCTGGGGGGACAATTACCCCGCCAGTACCCATAACGGGTTCTGCAAAAAAAGCGCCAATAGTTTCCGGGCCTTCATGTAAAATTAGTTTTTCTAAATTTTTGATACAACGGGATGCAAACTCTATTTCTGTTTCGTCCTTTTCGCTAAAACGGTAATAGTTTGGGTTATCTGTGTGTAAAATTCCTTCTATAGGAAGATCAAACTGAGCGTGCATGGTTGGAAGACCAGTTAAGCTAGCAGCAGCAATTGTTGTGCCGTGATAAGACCCATGACGGCTAATAATTTTCTTTTTCTGTGATTTACCTCTGGCATTTTGATAATACCAAACTAATTTAATTGCAGTGTCGACTGCTTCTGAACCAGAGTTTTGAAACATTACTTTTGACATAGGAACAGGTGCAATTTCAAGAAGTTTTGCTGCAAGTTCTATGGTAGGATTATTTGATTTGTTCGCAAATGTTTGAAAAAAAGGGAGTTGATCCAGTTGTCTAGTTGCTGCGTCTTTAATAGCTTGATTATTATAACCAAGTGTCACACACCAAAGCCCTGATACACTATCAAGATATTTATTTTCCTGATCATCAAATACGTGAACACCTTCGCCACGGGTCATGATCATTGGCCCTAATTTTTCTTGCGCCGTTAAATTTGACTGCGGGTGAATATATGAATTAATATCAAGCTCTGTATTAGGTTTCATTTTGTGTGCTCACATTTTTATTTTTAGTTAAGTTTCATAAGAACGGTTTTATCTTCTAGGTACCCATCAATTGAAGCTTTACCGAGTTCGCGCCCAATACCAGACTGTTTAACCCCACCGAACGGTAAGTTTGGATCAAAGACATTATGACAATTTACCCAAACCGTTCCTGCATGGATGTTAGCTGCTAAATCATGGGCCGACCTCAAATCTTGGGTCCATACGCTTGCGGCGAGACCGTAGCGTGTATCATTGGCTAACGTTAGTGCCTCTTCATCGTCATCAAATGGCATAGCGCACACTACGGGGCCAAATATTTCTTCCTGCACAACCTTCATTTTTTGGCTTGTTTTAAGAACAGTTGGTGTAATGAAGTATCCTGCACCAGGCAATTTTTTTGCACCGGTAATTACTTCTGCACCCTCTTCAATTCCTGATTTTATAAATCCAAATACTCGATTGCGTTGCTCATCGGATACAAGTGGGCCCATGCCGCAGGCTGCATCATACCCTGGCTGAACGTTGATATTTTCAGCAAATTTTGAGACCCCGTCCACAACTTTATCAAAAATTGACTGATGAATATATAGTCGAGACCCTGCGGTGCAGGTTTGACCTTGATTAAAGAAAATAGCCATTGAAGCACCTAAAATAGCAGTGTCAATATTTGCATCTTTACGAATAATTATGGGGGATTTTCCGCCAAGCTCTAATGTAAAACGTTTCATTTCTTCAACTGCGGCACGCCCAACAATTTTACCTGTTTCAACAGATCCTGTAAATGTTATTTTATTAACGCCTGGATTTGTAACAAGCGAATTTCCAGCTTCTAGCCCGTAACCAGTAACAATATTTACCGCACCCGGTGGGAAGCCTGCTTCTATAATAAGTTCAGCTAGAATGAGAGCAGATAAGGATGTTTGCTCAGCTGGTTTTAAAACAATGGTGCAACCGGTTGCAAGTGCTGGAGCAATTTTCCAGATTGCCATGGAAAGTGGAAAATTCCAGGGTACTATAGCGCCAATAACACCTACAGGTTGTTTCTTTATATATGCATGAAACTCTGCTCCTGGCATGTGGGGTGCAGAAATATCAAGTGTTGAACCCATTATTTTTGTTGCCCAGCCAGCCATGTAACGGACAAAATTAATGCTACTACCTACATCACCATTTCTGGCAATTATTAAAGACTTTCCATTATCAATACTCTCAATTTCTGAAAGTCTTTCTGCATTTTTTTCCATTAAATCAGCTAGCTGTAAAAGAAGAGATTGTCTCGTAAGCGGTGTAACTTTTGACCAACATTTAAAGGCTTCATTAGCAGCATTAACGGCTTTATCAATATCTACTTTATTACCTGCTGCGATGTGGCTAACGACATTTTCTGTTGCTGGATCAACAACATCAATAAAATTACCTGAAGATGGTTCTACCCATTCATTATTAATCATTAATTTTTGTTTACGGTTTAAGAATTTAATATTTTTAGCTATAAGTGGATTAGTTTCCGCATCAATTTTATTGTTCATTTTAATTCCTGATTAATCATTTATATGATGTCATAATACTTATTATTATATTTTGCAAAACAAAATATAATATCTTATTGCAAATATTTGTGAGCAATAGATAGTACTTTTTCGGGCAATTCATCAATATCTTGGTCTGTAGTTCTAAAGTTGGTTATACAAACCCTAATTAAATATTTTCCATTAACCCAAGCATGAGAGGGATAAGCCCAAGCCTCCTCTTGTAGTGAACTTAATATCTTTTGGTTTAATTGATTTAAAAATTTATCATTCTGAACTTCTGCTGGACGATAGCGAAATGTAGTAATACTTAATCCATGACTGACCGCTTCTAGTTCAGGATACTCGGCTACTTTCTTGTATAACCTTTCTGCTTGACGAATGTTGTTTCCAATCATTTCTGCGTAACCATCGCGACCAGCACGTTTTAAGCACATCCAAACCTTTAAAGCACGAAAGCCACGTGAGGTTTGAATTCCTTGATCCCGGTATGGTATAGGTAAGGTCTCCCCACTATTTTTCGTAGGATAATAAGTGGTTTCGTGGGAGAAACTATCCACTAGGTGTTGGCGATCGCGAAGTAATATACAGCCAGCCTCGAAAGGAACATAAAGCCATTTGTGGGCGTCCATTGCAATCGAATCTGCTAATCCAATTCCTGAAAGTTGTTCAGATATTGATGGTACACATGCGGAGACTGCTCCGTATGCACCATCAATATGAAACCAAATTTTATGTTGAGTGCAAATTTCAGAAATTTGTTCTAGTGGATCAATAGCTCCAGTGCTGACAGTTCCAGCAGAAGCTATAACGGCGAGCGGAATAAATCCTTGCTTAAGATCATTATTGATTGCTTCTTGCAAAGCGTTCACATCCATTCGAAGGTTTTCATCGGTTGAAATACGATGAATAGCACTTTCACCAAACCCCATAATATCAAGAGCTTTTTCTAACCAAGCATGCGTTTCAGCCGTGGCATAAAATTTGGAATTTTCTGCACCTTTATAATTGTTACCCTGCTCTCTTATTTTTGCACCAAAACGTGCACGTTTAGCAGCCAGAAGCCCAGTGATATTTGCCATTGTACCGCCACTCACTAATAGGCCACCGGAATTACATTCGGGATCATTTGGAAAATTCAATAGATCTCCAATCCACCCTACTGCTTGTCTTTCTATTTCTGAGGCGACCGGTGCGACGGTCCATGTGCATACATTAGCATTAATTGAAGATGCCAGTAGATCACCAAGAGCACCCAGCGGGCTGGGTGAGCCGTTAACGTATCCCCAAAATCGTGGATGACCATTGAAAAGAGATTGCTCAAGTAACAAGTCCGATATTTCTTCGACAACATTTTCATTTGAAGAGCCAGTATCAGGGAGGGGAGCAACTCCTAGAATTTTATTTGCAATTTCAGCGGCACCAGGTTTATGAACATTCCGTTGACTTATATTACCTAGAAAATCAGCAATCTTATCAACTAAATGATGCCCAACTTGACGAAATTCCTCTTCATCCATATCAAGTGCGGCGCGGGGAGATTTTTTGTTTTTCATTATAGTTTCTAACCAGATAAATTAGGAATGAGTAAAGAAATAAGTGGAACAAAAATTAATAAGGCTACAACAATAACTTCACATCCTAGGAACCATACGGCTCCCCTAAAGATAGTTCCAAGCTTAATTGTATCACCTACTACATTTTTTATAGCATAAACATTCATGCCCACCGGCGGTGTTAGAAGACTAATTTCAATAAATTTTACGACAAGTACGCCGATCCAGATCAAATTCATTTCAAGCCCGCGAAATATAGGTAACATAATTGGTAATGTCAGCAATAAAATACCAAGCGGATCAAGGAACATTCCAAGGATAAGAAAAATTACCATAGCAAAAATAATAGCTGAAAGTTGACCGCCTACCCAAATAGTTGCCAAGTCGCTAATGGCCTCTGTTGTTCCGGTGATAGCTAGAAAGCGAGTAAACATGATTGCGCCTATTGCAATCCAAAGTAAACTGGTTGTACTAACTAACGTATCAAGCAAACTTCTTTTAAAAACATTAATAGACATGCGTCCTTGAAATAGGGTGATGAGAAGAATTACCATGGCTCCGAAGGCTCCCCCTTCTGTCGCTGTTATAATTCCAAAAGCAAACCCTGCTAGAAGACTACTAAACAGAATAAATATTGGCCAGATGGGCATTAATGATTTAAACCGCATAGCCCAGGTCACATCTAGTTCAATTCTTGGCGCAAGTGATGGATTAAGCCAACAGCGAGTAATAATCATGAAGGTATAAACGCTAACGGTAAGAAGACCCGGTAATATTCCTGCCATAAATAATTTTGTCACCGATACTTCAGCAAAAATACCATATATAATAAAAGTAATTGATGGCGGGATCATATTCCCAACAGTTCCTGCACTAGCAACTACGCCAGAAGCCAACCCCTTGTCATATTTTGCATTTAGCATTTCTGGAATGGTGATGCGTCCCATAGTTGCTGCTGTTGCCAGGCTCGACCCGGAAGCAGCAGCAAACCCAGCGCACGAAAAGTTAGCTGCAACAGCCAAACCACCTGGCACACTGATTAGCCATATTCGCGCTGCGTGAAAAAGTTCGCTTGCCAATCGGGTGTGCTGCGCTATGCAGCCCATCAGTATGAACATTGGAATAGCGGAAAATGACCAGTGAGCTGCAAAATTAAATGGTTCTATTTGTATTAGGCTAATAGCAATATTAGGGCCTTTGGCAAAACTCAAGCCGATCACAGCAACACCAAACAAGGCAAAACCAATAGGAACCCTGAAAGCTAGTAAAATTAAAAGCAGACCGATACCTGCAAACCCGATTTCAATATCTGCCATTTATAATTTCTCTGTTAAACTAGAAGAATTTATTAGCTCATCAAATCGTTTTAGCGATTCTAGGGCATATGAAAAAGTCATGGCACCAATACCAAATGGTAGAAAAAATCGGCTTGGCCAGACAGTTAGAAAACTATCACCTGATTCCCAGACTTCATTGATAGAGTAACTATGAATGGCGGCTACTGCAGTTTCGTATGTTATCCAAGCTGATAATATAGTGACGAATAAGGTTGCTCCTAACTCAATTACCTGCCTGACATATTGTGATAATTTTTGAGTAAAAAGATCAACGGCGATATGTGCTTTTTGATGAGTAACATATGCAAGGGATAAAAAAGATACCGCAACCATGTCATATGCAGATACAATTTCTGTCACCCCACCTAAAGGTTGCCCCAAAAAATGTCTTGAATAAATACCTGCTACTATATGAAACATCATTGCCACAATAGATAGGCTTGCTATGGAACATAGAGCCAATGCTATTGTGTGATCTATTTTTTCCCATTTTTTATAAAATTCATAGCCCATAGTTAAAGGTCTTCCGGATTTATTTTATCAAAAATATTTTTCTGAAGTAATGCTTCATATTCGACTTCAGCTTTATATAAAATTTCTTCATTTAATTCTTCTAAATTTAATAGATTAGAGAGCCCTGAAGAAGAAATTATTTTTTCCCACTTTTCAATATTTTTCACAAAATTATTGGAAATTTCTTTTGGATTTTTTGCTCCAAGATCACTAGCAACTTTATTTACTGTTGAGGTTTCATCTTTTCTGAAGTCTAGCCAAAATTCTTCAATATCTGGTCCTGCATTGTTTATGGGAATACCTTTTTCTTTTGCTATCATTCTAGCCTTAATTGCTTCAGCTACATATAAACGTACTACTGTGCGCGCTGATACGCCGGATTGAGCACCCCATAAAGCTTGTTTTTGGCTAACATCTAACCCATCCCATTTGTCCCTATTGATAACCATTGTTGCAAAACTAAACGCTCCAATATTATAGGCATATATATAATTTACATCATCTGCAATGGGATAGGATTTTAGCCATGCAATAGGACCAACAATGCAGTCAACCAATCCACGGGATAATCCTTCGACCATATCATTTATTGAAAGGCTGACAGGAATGCCGCCAAGGGCTCTTACCCAGCGGCGACTTGCGCTAACTGCTCTAAATTTTTTACCCTTGATTTGGGTAAGATTAGTAACTTCATTTTTACAAAGCATACCATAAGAGCCGGCTGCTGCGCCCGATAAGAATAAGGTGTTACTCTCTGCATAATCAGTTAAACAATTAGGGCAATTTAATAATAATGTCTCCGTTGCAGCGGCATTTACTACAAGTTCATTTCGGCCCAGATACATTAAATCATTTAAAATAACAGCATGCTTTAAGTCACTGCGGCTATAAGATGATATGACTTCCCCGGCATCGGCTATTCCACCACCAATTGATGCAAGGGCAGTGCGGGAATCAAATAATTGAGAGCCTGGTACTAGTTTCATTGGGATTGTATTTTTAAGTTCCTCTATCATTGGAACAATACCATAAACATTTGCAGCATTATCAGGAGGGCTAGTATTACTATATACAAGAACGCTTTCCTGAGCACTCACATTTTCAAATATAAGTAGTAAGATCGCTAGGGTAACCGTCATAAATTGCTTTATTTTTAAAAGTCTATTAATCATTTTGTAGTAAATTTTATGTCCGTTAGTAATATTTTAAAATTGGAATATTTTGTATTGAGAAACATTATATTTTAAGGCTACATCTCCCCTACAATTTTGTCAATTAATTCAAAATGAGAATATTTTATATAAGTTTTAGTATAGGGTAAGGGGTCCAATATTTCTGCTAAATTTATATATACATAATTAACTGTAAATTGATAATTGTCTTACCGCTCGCTTGCCCTCATCCGCGGCGGGACCCCAGTGCTGCATTCCTTGAAGTTCAGAATGAGCAAAAGCAATCCGCCCAAAACCCTCCCGAATTATATCACTAGGTGCTGGCTTTCCCTCAACACCAAAGAAAAATCCTGGCTGAGGTGTCACATAAGCATGCCCCCAACGGTTTAAAATAATGCCTGAAATATCTTTGTCGGCATCGAACCCAGTTTCACCAAAAAGCTCCTGCATTTGCGCACGTATCTTTTTTTCATAATCTGCATAACTGGTTGAAAAAAGTTCTGCACGGCCGCGCATTCCTTGTTCAGCCATATCTAGTCCTGGATAATAAAATGGCACGTAGAATGTTACTAGTGCAGGCTTATCAGGATCGATTTCTGGTTGATAATTTCCCACTGTCATGGGCAACCGAATGTTACAAGAGTTTCCAAAAATACCATCTCTCCATACACAACTACTAATGCCAAGCTTTTCCATAAAGTGCCAGTTTTTTACGGCAACATTCGCAACTAGAAATGGCGCGTGGTTAAATTGGTCATAGGCGGAATAAATTTTTTCCGGCAACCCCTTCACTACGTATTTATTGACCCATCCAGCAGTTGCCATAACAAGTTTTTTAGTTTTTACACGATAGGTTTTATTATTCCGCGCATAGGTTACTATAACCCCAGTCGATTTTTTGGAGCTCTCTCCCTCATGCTCTACTTTTACCACGGTTGAACGCAAACGCATTCGCACTAGGTTAGTAGTTTTATCCAGCTCGGAAAATTGAATTTTTTCATTCATTATATCATTGTAATTGTATGAACCCTTAAAGCTATTTGGAATTATTTTTTTTATAAAATGTCTTAAAAATCCGTCATTTCCACCCGGAAATGAATGGCGTACCCAGTCGCTTGGACCGCTGGTGCTTTGCTGTACCGTTTTTCCACCCTTAATTGGCATACCAAGACCCCTTGCACAATTTGCAGAGAGGGTGTCACTACCAAGCCCAACAGACCCAGCTAAAATAAGGTCTGCGTGCCGCGTGACATATTTGCTAAAACCAAGATGGTCTTCAATATATTGTTTATATGTTATGGTGTCTAACCACTTATCAAATTCGGGTTGGTCAGGTGTTTCAAAATTAAAATTACGCCAATTGGAAAGGTCTAACTTATCTTGCTTAGAACCATCCATATTTGAGTAATCCTGATCGATTGGATCAAATGCCCACTTAGCATTACCCTGGTTATTTTTACCAAGATAATAACCTACAGATGTAATGCTCTCCTGCCAATATTGAAACCCGTAACTATCTTTTGCGAGCCGAATATCTTTATTAGTATTTTTAAGCTCTGCATAAGTAAAGTCCATTGAAATACCGAGCTCAACCATATACCTCACGTCAGAGGTAACATTTGGGTTACGCAGCCCTTCTTCATTTGACGGTGCCGAAAACCCATTGGCCCCCTGGGGCCCAATTAACAGATGGCCCTCTACCTCAAACTCATTTCTCTTTGCTACTCCACCAAATACAGGGTGATTTTCTAACATTAGACATTTCTGATCTAGTTTTGCAGTTTTACTATGTTCATATGCTGCACCTAGTCCAGCCATTCCAGCGCCAACAATAATTAAATCATAGGTTTCATCAAGGTCAATTATTTCAATACTGTTATTATCTTCATATTTTCCGTCTCTCATATTATGACCAGTATTTACTACTTCTGGATTGTTACCATGAGAAGAAGCATAATCACCCACACCACCAAAGCCATACCAATTACTGCTGACGCCACTACTCAAAGACCTAGCTCTATAGGATTGTGCAAATGCGGGTGCCTGCATATTAAGTAATGCTGCGCCACTGCCAAGCAAAGTTGTATTTACAAAATCTCTTCGAGTAATGAGAGAACCTTTGTGAGATAAACTTGTCTTTTTCGCCATCTTTAGTTCCTTAAACTATTTTATGGATCAATGCGTTTAAACCAATCATTTCATCATTAACTATTAAGTAAACCTTTTTTTAAGTGCCAAAAAATATTTTTACTAATCGCTCTAAATTTTCTATGGCGCACACACAATTTCTAAATAATACAGTAAACTCTAGAAATTCGATCTATAGGTTTGGTTGATATTGCCATTTTTGGACAACCTTTCTAGACTCGTCCACAATATATAACGACCCATCACTTGAAAAGTCCATACCCGCAATATAAGAGAACTCATCTTCACCCGTTCCACCAAATGACGTAATATGATTGCCATCTGCATCAAAGACCTGAACGCGTTTATTTCCAGAATCCCCTACATAAATATTTCCTAAGTCATCTGCTGTAATAGCTTTAGGGTCTGCAAACCAACCGTCAAATGGAAACCAACTATACCAGATGATAAGGGTATTATAAGCAAATGGGCCGCCCCATCGAAATTTATAGTTGCCATTAGCATCATAAACTTTTACGCGTTCGTTAGCGGTATCAAGTATATAAATTAATTCTTTATCTGGACTTGTAGCTATATCAAATGGATATTTAAAACTATCTATTGCTCTACTTCCGTCACCGCCGCCCCCCCAGGTTGATAGGAAAGTACCATCCGTTTTAAATCGAGACACTCTATGACCAAAAAGTTCTGCAACTATGAGGTTATCATTGGCATCTTGAGTAATTGCCGTTGGCCCATTTAATTCACCATCCCCATTACCAAATGAGCCGAATGATCGTTTGTAAGTTCCATCGGGGTCAAATATATCAATTCTATGATTTTCATAGCCTGCAACGTATAATTCATCCTGTGAAAAAAAAATATTCCACGGACGATTAAACTCCCCCTTATCCAAACCCCTTTTTCCAAACTGTCTGATAAACACTCCGTCAAGATCAAAAACTTTAATCATATGTTCATTAGTATCTACTACGTAAATCTGCTCATTATAAATTTTCATTCCTGTAGGATAAGTAAACTGTTCGGATGTTGGTGTTGTACCTTTCCAGGTATCTACAAGTTTATAATCACTATTAAGTGATTTAGTCATATTCGAAATAACACTCATTGTTACTAAAATTAGAACAAGAAATGCTATGGATAATCCAGCTAGTAATAATATTTTTTTAAGGTTCATTTTTCTACTCTTTGTAGTTTGAAAATAGCATATCCAAAGTAAGTAAAGATAAGCGAAACAATGGGATTTAGATAATTAAGAAATGCAAATGGAAGATAATCAAGTACTGGAACACCAAGGGCCCCAAAGTAAAAAGCACCGGCAGATGTCCAGGGGATAATTGGACATATTATTGTAGTGGATTCTTCAACTGTTCTAGAGAGCATATACTTTTCTAACTTCATCTCAGCATATTTTACTTTAAACAACTGAGAGGTAACGATGATGGAAATATAACTATCGCCCATACTCATACACGCAAGGAATCCTGTACACATAGTTGTAAAAGTTAGACTTAGTGCAGATTTAATTTTTGCAAGTAAACCCTCTAATAATATAACTAAATATTTAGCAAATTCTAGAAGCCCACCAAGTGCAAGAGCTATCATCGTAAGCGATAGGGTCCACATCATACTTTGGATACCCCCTCGGTTTACTAAAGTGTTAAGTGCATCGTAATTGGTATTAACACTATAACCGTCTTGTAAGCTGGCAAAAATTTCAAGCAGCGGTCTGTCTTGAATTAGAATTGCAATTATAATTGCCGCTAAGACACTAGCCATCATAGCGGGTTCGGCAGAAACTTTATTTAAACTAAGAGCTAAAAGGACAATTATTGGGATGAAAGTCCAAAAGCTTACTATAAAATTTTCATCAATAGCCTGTTGGAAACTTATTATTTCAGGGGAAGATAATGCCCCTGATGAATAGTTAAGTCCAATAATAGTAAAAAGGATCAATGTTATTACATAAGTAGGTATAGTTGTATAAAGCATCGAAGTAATATGCTTATAAAGATCAGTACCACTTGCAGCGGCAGCGAGGTTTGTCGTATCAGAAACTGGCGATAACTTATCACCAAAGGTGGCGCCAGATACAATAGCACCTGCAACAAGGGGGAGCGGAATGCCAATGGCAGATCCAATACCTATCAAAACAATACCAGCAGTACCTGCTGTACCCCAAGAGGTTCCGAGTGCAACAGACATAAAACTGCAAATAAGTACGCTAACAGGCAAAAATACAGCGGGATGGATGAGGTCTAGGCTATAGAAAACAATACTGGCTATGGTACCACTCTCAATGAAGGCAGCTATGACCAGACCAATTAGAAAAAAAATATAGAAAGCACTGAGACCTTTTTTTATTCCTTCCGACATTGCAAATTTGATTTCTTTAAACCCGTAACCAAGCAAGACCATGTTGCAGCAAGTCCAAACAATACAAATAGTCATAATTACATGTATGCTAATCTCAAAGTAAATGAGGCCCACAACGACCATCATTATAATGCCACCAAAGCATATTAAAGCCTGCGCAAAAGAAGGCATATAGTTTTTTTCCATGCAGAACCCCTAAATAAATTCTTTATTATTAATTATTAAAGTCGTATCTTTTTTTAGTCTCTCAATATCCTCCAAAATTTATAATTTATCTATAATAAGAAGACAATTATTATATTTTTACTTTGGATATATTGAATAGGGAAAATTAATTCATTGTATGTAAAGTAAAAACCATAGGATGATCATCATTAAAAAAATCAGCAAATAATATAAATGAATTGCCTAAGGTTCTATCTCCTGACCATCCCAAGCATAACATTTACCGCTACTTATGGGTGTTAAGTGTTTTAAGACAGAGATCATTTTCTGGGCGGATAAATCAGGCGTAAATAACTTTCCATCAGCTACATTTCCTTGAAATGGTTTTGACAAGTCACTATCAACTGTTCCTGGATGTAACCCTACAATAATAGCCTGCTTGTTACGCCTAGCAAACTCAATTGCAGTATTTTTGATTATCATGTTGAGCGCAGATTTTGATGCACGATAGGCATACCAGCCTCCGAGTTGATTATCTGAGATACTGCCTACACGAGCTGAAAGTGCAGCAAAGACAACTCGCTTGTCTCTATTCAGCCTTGGGATAAAATGTTTTGCAATGAGGGCGGGTAGAATTGTATTTGCTTCAAATATTAGTTGAAAATTTTTAGCAGATAAATCTCGCAGTCCTTTTTCTGGCTTAACCTGGTCATAATGTAATACGCCAGTAGCTATAATTATCATATCAAGTAATATTTCGTTTGATGCGATTAATGCAGACTCTTTGATTGAATTTTCGTCATTATAATCTATTGAATAGTATTTAATATTTAAATCACTAACCTTTGGCTTTCCTCGTGAAAAAGCATGGATTTTTGCTCCAGGATACATAATGGATAATTGTTTTGTAAAGGCACTTCCAATGGCCCCCGAACTCCCAATAATTGCAATATTATTTATCACCTTTTTCTCCTAAATTAAGTAAATTTAATAGGCTGGTAGCCATTTCAAACCCACTGATAAATGCTGCTTCTACTCGCCCTTGAATGAACCAATCTCCACAAACGGCAATATTTTGATTGATATCAAGATAATGAGTTTCACCTCTTCGTTTTTCAATATTAGCAAAACGCCAACCGTGAATAGCTTGGTGCTTAGCAATACTTAAATCATAATTGATAACTTTGCTGGTCTGATTACGAAGAAGCTCAATCAAATGCTCATGATTATCCTCAAAATGTTCATCTGACCATTGATTAGTAGAATGAACTAAAAGACTGTATTTTTCATTCCTTCCAGGTTTTGAGTTATCGACGGATATCCAGCTAATATCTTCTCCCTGAACCACTGCGGCGTCAAATTCAAGAGGTAATATTTTTTCAAAGCCCAACATCAATGAAAAACAGCTTTTCATTTTAAAGTCACTAATTTTTTTAATAAAAGGTATTGATTCAGGCAGCACTTTTAATGCTTGCTCTGGAGGAATAGTTGAAATCACCCAATCATATTCACCAAGAGGTTTGTCTTGGTCATCTTTAAGTTGCCATCTGTCATTTTTTTTCTTTATCTTCTTGACGCACACATTAAGACAAACCGACAAGTCTTTTGCTAATTCCTTTGCGATAGAATTCATACCCGGAACACCAACGTAATGTGGTTCGCTCTGGGCCCATTTTTGTCTTTGTGTAATTTTACTATTTTTAAATTCTACAAAACGTGCATCCCAAGGCTTGATGATACCTTCAAAAATCATTGGAGTGATAAACTCTTTAAACTCCTCTGATCTAACTTTAAAATACTGCGCACCATGATCAAAAGAGTAAGGCTCGGACAGTCTAGTCGACATCCTGCCACTTACGCCTCTTGATTTCTCAAATATTGTAATATTAGCATAGTCGTTCAATATTTTGGCGGCCGTTAATCCAGATAGTCCGGCTCCAATAATAGCAATATTTGTCAAGCATAAATTCCTGAAATAATAAGGTTGATCGTAACTATAAGCGTAACCAAACTGCGGGTATGAAAATATCTTCGACTGATAACGTCTTTTTTGAAAAGTCTTTGGTCTATTAACCACAAAGCTAAAAAGCTAAATACTAGTATTAAGAGCATTACCTTGAACGGAAAAATAATAAAACTAATCCAAATAAAAATAGCGTTAATATTGCTGAAAATAGGTAAATATACTTCCCATTTATCACTTAGGTTTAAATGTATGCCCCAATGACTTCCCGCAATAAATGAAGAAATTATAACACTGTAAGTACCTAGAATCTGATTTACCTGACCTAACAATGGAAGAGTTTGGATATTAAATATAAAACAGAGGGTACAAAAAATAAAAGGTAAGGTTCCTGCATAAGTTAGAACAGGGTAATATTTTTTCATGTTATATAAGACAATCGATAACTTCTTTGATCATATATATCTGATCAAAGAAGGTTTTTACTAGAATGAATATGTTCATATTTATAACGTTTAATACCATAAAGAACAACAAGAACATTTAAAAATTTCTTTGGATTTAATTCAAAATTAACAAAAAAATCAAATTTATTGAAGTTAAAAATAATAAATCAATCCATTAATATTAATTTATTAACAAAGATAAATTTAGTAGAAAAAAAAGGGAAGTTATTCTTTTTAGTTTATATTGATCCAGAAGATATGTTGTCACGTAAACAGTTAACTGCAAACATATTACCATTATTCACCAGGAGAAAATTATGATTCGTAAAACAATTCTTAAGATTGCAGCTATTGCCATAATCAGCTTTAGCATGCTTACACCTACTTTTGCTCAAATGAAAAGTGACATCGTTGACACCGCTGTAGCTGCAGGTTCCTTCAATACACTTGTCGCTGCAGTTCAAGCTGCCGGCCTCGTTGACACCTTAAAGAGTGATGGTCCGTTCACAGTATTTGCTCCAACTGACGCGGCATTTGCAGCATTACCTGCAGGCACTGTCGAAAATCTTCTTAAGCCAGAAAACAAGGGCACACTCGTCAAGATTCTGACTTACCATGTATTATCTGGAAAAGTTATGTCTGCTGACATCGCAGGCAAAACCTTGAGCCCTAACACTGTAGAAGGCAGCACAGTCGATATTAACGCTGTAAATGGCGTTATGGTAGACGGTGCTAATGTCATAACCGCAGATATCGAAACTAGCAATGGGGTTATCCACGTCATTGACAAAGTTATTATGCCTTAGAGATAGTAATCCCTGACTATTAATAAGCATAATTAGCATGGCCCTTTATTGGGCCATGCTTTTTTTATTTAATCATTAGCCGAATGAGTTTTTGAAAAGTAACCATGATAAATATATTTTACGATGATAGATGCCCGCTGTGTTGCAAAGAAATTGAATATTATAAAAAAATACCCTCTCCTGCCATTTTGAATTGGTGTGGAATTAGTGAACATACTGCTACGTTAGAAAAATACGGTATTTCATATTTAGATAGTCTAAAAATTCTGCACGCAGTAAATACGGAGGGGAAAACCTATAAGGGTGTTGACACTTTTGTTTTAATTTGGCAACACCTAGCCCGATGGAAATACCTTGCATGGTTTGTGCGTCTACCGTTAATTTATCAAATGAGTAAACTAACTTATAGTATCTTTGCATATTGGCGTTTTAAAAATTTAGACCACTGTGTAATTGAAAAAAAATTATAATTCACGCCATGAAAATATATAGCGAGAGATTAAAATGAGTGAAATAGGTTGCACCGTAAAAGTACTTAATCCTATGCAAGAGAATTATGAGTATGAATTGACTGAAGATGAGGGAAAAAATTTTGGAGATGGGTTTAATCCCTATTTTACTCCTAAAGAAATGTTGTCAATGGGTGTGTTTGAAGGTAAATATTTAAATAGCTGTGAGGATGAATATCCCAACCACTGGTTTGAAAGTGCTATTTTAAGCGATATGCCTGACCCCTCTTTAAATCATTTTGCCTTAAAAAGTCGTCAACCACTAAGCGTGTGGCGCCACAAAGGTTGGATTATGGAGGATGATCCGCGTGGATGGTTCGAATGGTATTGCCGATATTATCGTGGGCGCCGCCATAGCGGCATGGATCAAACGCAAATTAAGCGTTGGAGAAATTTCTCTCGCCATGCTGGTCAGGTTAAGGCAAACTGTGAGCCAGGTGATCTTTGGTGTAGGCCACGTCAACGTCAGGCTTTGCTTCAATGGGCACATAACCCATTTATTTGATGTGGGATTATAATTTAATAAGAAAAAATTAAAAATAGAGTACGAAAAAATGAAGTTTACTGGTCAAAAAAATTATAATCATGAGGGTGACTTGCCAAAAACTGGGGTGATTATAACAAATTTAGGGACGCCTGATGCGCCAGAAACCTCAGCATTAAAAAGGTATTTAAGAGAATTTTTAAGCGATCCCCGCGTTGTGGAAGTACCGCGATTAATTTGGTGGTTTATTTTAAATCTTGTTATAGTTCCTCTAAGGTCAAGGTCATCAGCTAAAAATTATAAAACAGTTTGGACAGATGACGGATCACCTCTTCTTGACATTACAGTGCGTCAAGCCGCTGCTCTGCAAAAAAAAACGGATCAAGTCTTTGGCAAAAATAAAATTATTGTTTCTTGTGCTATGAGATACGGAAATCCGTCAATTAAAAGTATACTTCAATCCTTCACCCAAAAAAATATTAGAAATATAGTGGTATTGCCATTATATCCTCAATATTGTGCGGCAACAAATGGTTCCACCTTCGATGCGCTTGCCAAAGAACTGACACACTCTCGCTGGGTCCCAGAATTAAAATTTATTAGCGGCTACCACATAATGCCTTCTTATATTAATGCTGTGGCAAATTCTATTTCTAACTATATAGAGACTAAGGGAATGCCAGATTTATTACTTTTTTCTTACCACGGCATACCTCAAAAATATCTCGAACGAGGGGACCCTTATTACTGTTTCTGTATTCAAACAACGCGTCTTATTCAGAAAAAATTGGCTTTAGAAGATGATCAAATTAAAACAACCTTTCAATCACGTTTTGGTAAGGAAAAATGGCTTCAGCCTTACACCGATAAAACGTTAAAATCTCTTCCAGAACAAAATATAAAAAATGTTGCAGTTGTTTGTCCAGGCTTCTCAGCTGATTGCCTTGAAACACTTGAGGAAATCAAAATTGAAAACAAAGAGTATTTCATCGAAGCGGGAGGTAAAAAATATGATTATATTCCTTGTCTTAATGATAGCTCCGATCATGTTGATATGATGTTTGATCTAATTGAGGGAAGTTTGTCTAATCAATATGATAATATAAAATCTCATCAAGTTAGCTAAATATTTATTAATATTTTTAGAATATTTACTTTATAAAGTAGGCGGTAATTATTAGGTAATAATGGTTTATCTAAACACTTATATATGATAATTTTTCTATATCTTTTTCTATATTTTTTTTTATTTCTTTTAACTTTTAACAGGTTGATTTCACCCATTTTTTAGCTGGGTTAAAATAAGTAATCTTGCGCAGCAAGCGTAATGTATTTATACCTAATTATTAAGTGTAAAAATCTGGAGAATAAAATGAAATCTTCTAGTCAAAAAATTTTTTCAACAGCAGTTCATGTAATCAGAACCAGTGGATGGAATAAGCATAAGAGGGACCTCTTAAACACGATAAAGGATCAAAAGGATCCGGCATATCGTCCGAGAGATGGATTTTATACCGATTACGGGCTAGCGCAGTCATGGCGCAAAGCTATTTGGGACGGGTTTTTAGAGCCCCAGCTTAGGTCACTAATTGACGGAACTCATACAAAACTTCAAGATATATGGGCTCAGCAATATATTGACCAGGTAGGTCATACAGCGCACAGGCATCAGCCTATCGGCTATAGCTGTGTCTTTTATGCAGAGTTTGATCCAAAGGTCCATTGGGCTACAACTGTGTTTAGGCCATTCCTTGACCCGAACGACGTGAAAAATATTAATGAGGTTTTCACGCCAGAGGTTGAAGAGGGTGACGTTTTTGTATTTCCGTCTTGGATGATGCATCAGGCCACGCCGAGCGATACTAATGTATCACGAACAATCATTGCATTTAACTTGGAACCAAGATAAGTAAAAAAATACTTACACTATTAGGTTGCCAGCCCTCTTTTTAAGGGACTTAATCTCCCAAAATGGCTCGATGATAAAGGCTTTACTAGTAAAGTCTTCACTAAAATAAATATCAATAGGTTTGATAATAGCTCTAGATTTGTTAAAGTATGAAAAATATTTAACTGGGTCTTAAAATGTTTAAAAAAATAATAACCTCTTTTTTTATGTTCATTCTTCCTCTTACTGCAAATGCCGAATTGTCTGATATGGACATGAGAGAGATGCAGGAAATGCGTCAAGAGGTACTTATGGTTCTTTACGCCAATAACCCGGAAACGCGAAAACTTATTACTGATGCAGAAGGTTATGCGGTCTTTAAAAATCAAATAACTAACCTTGTTTTCCTTTCCGCTGGAACCGGAAAGGGTGTTGTCCATGACACTAAATCAGGTGAAGATATTTATATGAAAATGGCGACTGGTGGTCTTGGTCTTGGTCTTGGGGCTAAAGGCTATAGCACTATAATTATTTTTCATAAGCGAGCTATGTTTGACCGGTTTATTAGTAAAGGTTGGGATTTTAATACTCAGGTTGATGCAGCTGCAAAGATTAATGATATGGGTGGTGAGGTTATTGCCAATGGTTCCTTCCTAAGCGGTATTACTGTTTATAACATAACTGATAATGCTGTCCTGATCCAAGCGATCCTGCAAGGTAGCAAACATTGGAAATGGAAATAATTAGCTGACTTTTTGGTCTATTAAGTGATCAGCTAATTCAGAGTTTAGCTACCTATGTTAATCCATGATGATTTAAGGTTAATATATTTATCAAAAGCATACAGAGATCGATCATGTCCACTTCCTGATTGCTTATGTCCACCGAGAGGGCTTGTAATATCGGCACCAGAATAGCAATTAACTTGAACCGTGCCAGAGCGAATAGCTTTTATAGATCTATGAGCACGTGAGAGATTAGAAGTCCAAATTACGCTTGATAATCCGTAGATAGTTTCGTTTGCAACATTATAAGCTTGCTCCTCAGATTTAAAGGAGCGCGCCGCCAATACTGGACCAAAAATTTCCTGTTGAGAGATATCCATTTCACTCTTTACGTCTGCAAAAATTGTTGGTTCATGGTAATAGCCTCCACTTTCATGGTGAAGTCTTTTGCCGCCAGTTACTAATCTAGCACCTTGTTCCTTAGCTTTGACTACAGCATTAATTGTTTTCTCAAGCTGGTTGATATTTGCCATAGATCCAGTGGTATTTTTTAAATTAAGAGGGTCACCTACGACTAGAGAGCTGGCATGCTGAGCCACAGCATTTAAAAAATCTTCATATATTGTTTCTTCAATTATTAAGCGTGATGCGGATACGCAAACTTGTCCGGAGTTTCGAAATATTGACTGTGCAGTATCACGTGCTGCACGATCCAAGTCGGGTGCATCTGCAAATACAATATTTGGACTTTTACCACCAAGCTCTAGATAAACTCTTTTCATATTCGAACGAGCAGAATATTCCAATAGCTTGCGACCAATGGAGCCTGAACCAGTAAAGGCTATTACATCAACTTCCATGTGAGTAGCGAGTGCTTGACCCACGTGACCTTCTCCAGTGATTACATTGAGTACTCCTGGGGGCAAACCGGCTTCAGCTGCTAGTTTTGTAATTTCTATTAGACTTAGTGAAGCATTCTCCGAAGGTTTTAATACGACACTATTTCCAGCGGCCAATGCAGGAGCAATTTTCCACGTACCTACCATTAAAGGGAAATTCCATGGTAATATAATCCCAACAACGCCAACCGGTTCTTTCTGTATCAGAGATAATACTTCATGCGATGTTGGTGTTATTTCTCCATTAATTTTATCGATTGCTTCAGCATAAAATCTAATGACATCAGCGGCAGTTTTAGGTTCACCCTTAATAGCCATTTTTATCTCTGTGCCATTATCACGCACACCCAGAACTGCAATACGCAAAGCATTAATTTCTATTAGATCTGCCCATTTTAGAAGAATGACTTTACGTTCTTTGGGAGGCATATTTGCCCAAACGCCGCTATTAAATGTTTTACGAGCAAAGGTTACGGCATGATCCACGTCTTCAGTTTCAGAGGCGGCGATGGTGCTAAATACTTTTCCGTCAATAGGGCTGATAACCTCTAATACTTTCTCTGATAGAGGAGTAAAGTCTTTATTGCCGATGAAGTTTGATTGTTTTGGAACTAGTTTTGAACGAAGAATATCTATATTTTTTTGATTCAATTTCACGTTTCTTCTCCTTGATAATTAGATCTTATTCTTGGTTTTACGTGCTTCAGTTGAACATTAATTCTTAATCGCTCAAGTGCTTTATTAAAAGCTACTTGCGGCTCTCTTACATCTAAATGTATAGCTTGAAGGCCTACTTTTTTAGCACCCAGAACATTACGGTTTTGATCGTCTACAAAAACACATTTTTCAGCTACTAATCCAAGTTTTGTTATACATGCTTGATAAGCCCGTGGGTCAGGTTTTAAAAAATCGTAATAAGTCCCATCCCATATTACGTCAAATTCTTTCATAAAGTTTAATCTTTCTCTATTTTCTTTGCCAAAGAAAAGATCTAGCTCGTTAGACAGAATAGCAATTTTTTTCCCAGAAGACTTTATAAGTTTAATCATTTGTATAATTTCAGGTCGAATTATTTCTTCAACATTATTTCCCCTTGCTCGAGAAATAAAATCAAACATATGGTTCCAGTCTTCACCCAGGAGATTACCTACCTCTTTTGAACGCGTAATCCAATATTCGCGTTCGGTGATCTCATCACGCTGCATGGATGTCCAAAGTTTATCTCTTTCGGGATCAAACGGCCCCATCCAGTTGAGTGTTCCCTGCGGGAGACCTAACTCCTTTTCTGAAAGGTGATGTGTCTCAAACATTGTGAGTGTTATAACGCTGCCAAAATCTAGAATGAGAGCTTCCGCTTCTTGATATGTCGAATTAGACATTACCCCAACCTTTCACTGCCTTTTTTAATGTCTTGGCTGTATACTGTTCCTCGACGGTATCAAATGCTTTTGTTACTTCCGAAGTATTGGCAGATAAGTCATGGATTTCAATATCAAAATCATAAACAGATTTTTTTGCTGGAAACATTGTATTAATACCGAGTATTTTAAAGTTCCTATGCTGTAAAAGATGAGAATAAGTAGCCTCATAAATTTTAGGTTCATAATTAGGTATGCCAGAACATGGCTTTGCAATTCCTAATTCTACTGCCAATTGATATACTTCTTTCCAATTTGTGCGAACCACATTAATAGGCGCATCGCGTGTTTCTTTTTCATGTTTGGGGTTTGCAATTGATGCAGTTCTAAGTTCCTCAATACGTTTGCGAATATTTTTTGACGGTACGGGTACAAAAAACTTTACCTTTGAGCTTCGCAGTAGAGGTTCAAGCGGATCATTTAGGGGCTGTACTAATTCAACAAGCCTATTGCCTACAATTTGTAATTCACCAACCAAAAGATCTTTTTCATTTGAATGAGTGTTGTGCCAATCTGCCATACCTTTGCGTGCCCAGACCCCAACGGCTTTACGAATTACGGGATCAGTAAATCCATTAATTTCTGGATATTTTAAGAGCAATTCAGGTGTTTCAAAAGCAACGCGCACACCATCCCAGCGCATCAGATGAATACGTCGGCCTTCATTATGTGCCATGATAGTTAGTTGTTGCAAAAATAAAGATTTTCCAGCCCCGGGCAATCCAGCAAAAAATATTGCTCGTTGAGATTTAGAGGCTTCGTGTAATTGTTTACCAATATCGCTATCCAGAGGTATAATTAAATTATTTTTCATATTACACCCTTCCCTTAACGAAATTGGTCGACGCTTGGCATATCACCAACTGGAATTTCAATCACTGTTGGTACATCGACTGTCTTACCACGTTGTATTCCTTGACGTACTTCTTCAAACGAATTGGCTCTAATACCCTGCGCACCAAAGGATTCGGTCATTTTGACAAAATCAGGATTATGCAAATCAGAAGCTATAACACGCCCACCATAATCATTTTTTTGCATTTGTTGCACATTACCAAATTTATTATTATTGAAAAGCAAAGTGATTAAGGGGATTTTATGTTGGACCGCACTAGCTAGTTCTTGAACACCAAACATAAACCCACCATCCCCAGTTACAGATATTACTGGAACATCTGGCTTAGCCACTTTAACTCCAAGAGCTGTTGGAAAACCGTAACCGAGTGTTCCCATATATCCAGTCGAGATATATGTTCTTGGATTATAAACGGGATAGGCAATGCGGCTAGCAAAACCAATTTGGGTGAGCTCGTCAACAAAAATTCCGTCCTCTCCTAACTCTTCCCGGATGATTTTTAGATAACTTAACTGAGGCTCAAGTACCGAACATTTTTTCTTCCACACGGCACGTACATTTTCAAGCTCTTCCTCACGGGAACTGCGTTTTTTATTATGAATTTCAAGATGATTTCGGAGTATTGGTAGGGCTTGCTCCGCACTCGCGGTGAGTGCAATATCTGGAGTGGAAAACTTTTCATGCGATGTTGGATCAACATCAATACGTAATAGGGATGGTTTATGTTTTTTTATCCACTTTTGCATAGGAACTCTCATATTAGTTCCAATAGCTAAAATTACGTCAGCTTTCATCCAAAGTTCTTTCGCTGCAGGTTGGTGTAATGATAAGTAACTACGAGCGTCGACTACACCCATGCCAGTACGGTATCCTATAACAGGGGCTTGCAATGCTTCGGCAATTGCTCGAACATGTTGTGATGCTCCTTGTGCTCCGCTACCCACAAATATCATCGGTGATGAAGCGTTTCCGAGCTTCTTTGCTATATCAATCACCACATCTTCGTCTACTGGAGGGCTATAGGGCCGACTAATATTTGATTCAAGGTCAACCATTTCTGTTGCGGCCAAAATGTCCATTGGAATTTCTAATCCAACAGGTCGCGGGCGACCAGACTCCATTTGCTGCCATGCTTGCCGTATCATACTTGGTATTTGCGAAGGGCTGTTCGCTCGGCCTGACCATTTTGTTAATGAGCTAATGATATCATCTTGATTGTTGACTTCGTGAAGAACACCTAAATCCCTACCAATCGCTTTAGTAGGGATCTGTCCAGATAAACACATTAACTTAGCATTTAAAGCATAAGCTGTTGCCATAGCTGCAGTAGCATTTAGAAGACCGGGCCCTGGAACAACATTAAAAACGGCAGGTTCTCCGGTTGCTAACGCATAGCCTAACCCCATATAAGCCGCACCTTGCTCATGTCGGGTATGAATAATACGAAAATTTTCGCGATGATCATAAAAAGCATTGTAAAGCCAATCATTTTGTACGCCTGGTAAGCCAAAAACAGTTTTTACCCCTAATAACTCTAGAGTTTTGACGGTGGCTTCGCCCCCGGTTAATCTTTCCATTTTAGGATCTTTCTTTTAGACTAGCTTTGCTAGCGCGATTAAAAATTTTTGGTTTTCATCTGGTTTACCCACTGATACTCTCACATGATCAGGTAAAAAAAAGGCAGGCCTGACCATCACGCCATGGCTTAGTAGTGAAGCAGTTATTTTTTCTGCTGTCTTTCCTTTTGGGCATTTAAACATTATTAAATTAGCCTGAGTGGGAGATACAGTTAAACCCATTTTATGAATAGCACCCGTGATTTTAGGAACTTCGGTGGTATTATTATCTACGGTCTTTTTTAAATGATCTTCGTCTTTAAGTGCAGCTATAGCAGCACTCATGCTTCCTGCATTTATATGAAAACTACGTTTTTTTAGTTCAATTTTTTTTACTAGATCGCTTGGTGCTATACCGTACCCAATACGCATTCCAGCTAAGCCATAGGCTTTAGAAAAACTATGTATAATAACTATATTACGTCCATCCCGCACATGCTTTTGTGCATCAGGTAGATTAAAACGAGTAGCAAATTGATAATATACTTCATCGTAGATAAGAGTGACGTGATCAGGTAATCCGTTAAGAATTGCATCTAGTACACTATCGCCAAAATATGTACCTGTCGGATTATTAGGATTACAAAGATAAACTAATCGTGTGGTTTTAGTTATTGCATTTAAAATTGCATCCACATCTACGTCGAACGTTCCATCTAAAAGGGGAGCTTTATCAATTTTCACCCCCTTTTGTGTGAGAGAAGAAATATAAGCGCCAAAGCAAGGGGGAGTAACAATCGCGCGCTCATTTTTTTTGATGAGAGTATCTTCTATTAAACTTATAACTTCAACACCCCCGTTGGCAGAAAAGAAGTTATCTGAACTTAGTCCATTTCCATGAAACTGTGCCAAAGCGGCCTTCAACGAATTGTCATTTCGGGGCGGATAAATATTTGCGTTAGTTAACTCATTTCCTGCGGCGGTAATTGCCAAGAGAGAGGGTCCAAATGGATTTTCATTAGAAGATAGTTTTGCGATCTGTTGATCACCACAGAATTCTTTTATTTCGTTAGTTGATAAGCCCGCTTTATAAATATATGTATTCATTTTCGATATTTTTCTCTTTTGAATATTTAATTGTCATAATTGCGATCGGGCGTAAGTACTTGCCTATCTTCTTTACAATATTTATTTAACTACATTATAGTAATTAAGTATAGCAACCGTGATATTATGTATATTGGATTCATAGGAATTAATGAAAATTGATGCGTTAGAGCTTGTAATAATTACAGAAGAAATAAAGGCATGGCAGTTAAATCACTAGGATATTTGGGGATCCGATCAGATAGAGGTGACGAATGGAGTGATTTTGCAAGTAAACTTCTTGGAATGGAGGAAGTAGATCGTGCGAGCAAAACAATGGCGTTCAGAATGGACAATCACATACAGCGACTTATCGTCTCAGATGAGCCTGGCGAAACTTTGGATTTTATTGGTTGGGAATTAGAAAATCACACTGATTTAGATTACTTTGCAACTCGGCTAGAAGATGCTGGTTATGCTGTTAAGCATGGTTCAAGAGAACTGGCTGATCGTAGATTTGTAAAAGACCTAATCGTCTTTAATGATCCTTCAGGTAATCGAATTGAATTTGTTTGGAAGCCGATGGTTACAAGTGATCCATTTGTTTCAGGGCGTCCCATAGATGGATTTAAAACTGGACCATATGGCATGGGGCATGTTGTATTGCATGTTAGCGATGCTGCGACATTAATGAACTTTTATCGTGATGTTCTTAATTTTGCTGTAAGTGACTACGGTCTTGAGCCTATACCGCTTTATTTTTTCCATGTTAATGGAAGGCATCACAGTTTTGCTATCGTTGGCTCAGGAAAGCTTGGATTCCATCATTTTATGGTAGAATATAAAAACTTGGATGATGTCGGTCAAGGGTTTGATTTAGCACAATTAGAAGAAGGACGTATTGCCTATTCATTGGGACGGCACACTAATGATTACATGACCAGTTATTACGCCAATACACCTTCAGGATTTTTTGTTGAAAGCGGATGGGGCGGCCGCATCATCGACCCAGCAATCTGGGAGCCTCATCAGACTACTGATGGTCCCAGTTTTTGGGGTCACGAGAGATTTTATTTGGAAGAAGAGGAGCGGGCAAAGTTTCGTGATATGCGATTAAAGGCTGCTGCTGATGGTCGAAGGGCGCCGCCAATTATCGATTGTCCATGGTTATATGATAGCTACTTAAAAAAGTAATATATAATTAGAGTTAATAGAAAACATGAAATTAGTGCCTTTAAAAACTGGCCGAGATGGTATGCTTATTCTTGTCTCCAAGGACATGACTTATATGGCGTTAGTAAACCATATTACTCCCTATATGACTTGCTAGGGTGTGCATAGATGTGAAATAATATAATAACTATCATATAAAGGAAAATATTAAATGCGCCCAGAAGGTCGGGACGACCTAAGTTCTCTTTATTTTAAATATCCACAATTTGAAAGTTTTAAGTCATCTCACGAAACTGAGGAAAAAATTCCTGTAGTTATTGTCGGTGCAGGTCCAGTTGGCCTAACCGCAGCTTTATCATTGGCGCGCTATGGGGTTAGATCGCTAGTATTGGAATCAAAAAATACCTTTAATGACGGTAGTCGCGCAATTTGTCTTTCTCGATCAAGTATGCATATTTTTGAACAAATTGGTGTCGAAAAAAATTTTCTCCAAAAGGCACTGCAATGGACTAAGGGGCGATGTTATTATGGTGCTGAGGAGATCTGTTCTTTTGAGATGCCAAATTTGAAAGATGAAAAATATTTTCCAATGTATAATATTCAGCAGCAATACACAGAACAATTTTTATGGTCTGCAGCTGAAAAAAATGAATTAATTGAAATCCGCTGGGGTTCAAAACTTGTGAATGTCAAGCAAATGGATGAGAATACAACTGTAAGCGTAGAATGCGAAAATGGTAATTATGATCTTCTTTCAAAATATTTAATTGCCGCTGACGGCGCGCGAAGCGCCACACGTAATAATTTAGGACTTAGTCTAAAAGGAGAAAATTTCGAAGGCCGTTACGCTATCGCTGATGTTCGTGTTTCCATGAAGAAACCAACAGAAAGAATAGCTATTTTCGAGCCAACATCTGATGTTGGTGCAACTGTTCTAGTTCATCGCCAACCGGATGATATTTGGCGTATTGACTGGCAACTTAAAGAAGGTCAATCCGAAAAAGATGTCCTTAAAGAAGAAAATATAAAAGATATCGTATCCAAAGTCCTGATTGAACTGGATTGTCATGAAGATTGGGATTTGGAGTGGTGGAGTATTTATTCCGCTAATACACTTTGTTTGGATAACTATAGAAATGGTTCTGTATTTTTTGTTGGTGATAGTGCTCATATTGTCCCTATTTTTGGTGTGCGCGGACTTAATAATGGTTTAGCTGACGCTTATAATTTAGGATGGAAACTAGGTTATGTTCATAACAATATGGCACCGAAATCACTTCTTAATACATATTCACTTGAACGCAGAGGGGCAACTTTAGACGTATTTAAAAATGCTACTAAAAGTGCACGTTTTATGGCTCCGCATAGCCGCGGGTGGCGTTTAGTTCGCGAAGCTGTATTGTCCTTGGCTAAAAGCAATATCTTTGCCCAGCCATTTACAAACCCTCGTCAGATGAGCCCCTATACTTACCGCGAAAATCTAAGCACTTTTGTAAATGAGCAAGAAAAGAAATTTAATAGTGGTATCGTCTTTGGCGATCTATGTATTGATTTGAAACTCAATGGTGGGGGGTATCTTCTTGATCGCGCAGGTAAAGGTTTCTTCGGAATAATATTTTTGGATGTTATTGAAGACCCAAGGGGAGTTGATATTGAAAGCCAGTGTCAGTTATTTGATCCTAATTTTCGGATTATTCAGATATATTTAAATTCTCAAAAACCTGATGATCTAAACTTTTATCTAGCCAAAAAACTAGATGCAAAAATAGGTACATTTTATTTGCTTCGACCAGATTATCACGTTGGTGGACGCTGGCGAGACCTTGATATTGCTGAAATTTTACAAGCTCTAAAAATCCAAATGGGAAAATTATAAATGACTGGTATTAAGTTTGATGAACTAGAAATTTTTTATGAAAAATTAGCTGAAAGTATAGATCGAGTAGGGGAAAAAAATGAAAGTTTATTCTTAGCTCGATTAGCGATGACGATGGCTAATGAAATGTCAGATTGTAAAAAAACACTCAAGTGTATAGAAGTTGCTATCGAGGATTATAATTAATAACTGAATGGCGCGCTTGGGAGGATTCGAACCCCCGACCCCTTGATTCGTAGTCAAGTACTCTATCCAGCTGAGCTACAAGCGCTTACTATTCAAATTTCGAGTGAAACCTACTCATATTGGTGGGTGATTGCAAGCTTCAATTAACAATTTGAAGTGTTTTTTCTAAAATAACAGAACAAGCATTGTTGTTCATGAGTATACCATAACCTAAAATCTTAAAGTAACAGTCATTGAAAAAATGAAAATAACGTCTAATATGAAAAAAATGTCCTCATTTAAGAATAATTTGAAAAATATTTCATGTGCACTTTTTATTATTGCACTTCCTGCTTGCTCGTTTGTCAATTCTGATGATTGGCCACTACTTACTGCTGACCCACTATGGGTTGAGTTAGAAAAAACCGAAAATAGTGATGTTGTAGCTGAAGTCATTAATACCTTAGTTTTATCAGACCCAATACTTTCCAAGTCCCCATATGCAGCGACAGCATTACCCCTTATAGATGTTAGAGTAATGCTTGATAAAATCGAACGGGACCTTCCTTATCAAGCACATAATATGGCTAAAGCTCTAGATATGTTTGATGCTGCCGGTAAAGAGGACAAAGCCCTCTATTGGCGAGGTGTAGAAATTGAGAAATCCCAGGTCAATGAATTTCGTGGTGAGTTGCTTATGATTAAACATCAAATTATGGATAATGACCAAGCTTTCGTTGAACGGCAGCTGACTAATGTTCTTTTGATGAAGGTAGAAGAAATTATACCGGATGCCCCAAATAGCCTAGACCTCACTCTTATGGAGCAGCCCGAATTGTCTTTGGGTTCTGATTTATTTAATAACCAAATGGTCGTTGCAGCCAACCCTTATGCTGCTAAGGCAGGTCTTGAAATTTTAAGGCGCGGTGGTAGTGCTGTGGATGCAGCTATAGCCGTTGAAACAACACTTAGTCTTGTTGAGCCTCAATCGTCTGGGATTGGAGGAGGTGCGTTTCTTCTACATTTTGATCCAAATAAGAGTTTTGCAGAACAACTTAATTTTTATGATGGCCGTGAAACAGCCCCTATGGCTGCAACGCCAGACCATTTTAAATCGATTACGGAAATACCCGGAAATGTAAAATTAGATGCAGTTTATGGCGGTCTTTCTGTCGGTGTTCCTGGCGCATTAGCAGCTCTAAAAATGGCTCATGAAAAACATGGCATACTTCCATGGGAGGAAGTGTTTGAGCCGGCAATAAAATTGGCTGAAGAAGGTTTCGTTGTTTCTGAGCGTCTGGAGCATTATATTACTATTGATCAGAAGTTGAAGTTGGTACCTGCATCAAGAGATTATTTTTATGATCACAAAGGTGACCCACTAAAGGCTGGTTATCTCCTTAAAAACCCAAAGCAAGCTGCAGTGCTAAGGCGTGTAGCAACTGAAGGAATTTCTGCTTTTTATACTGGTGACATAGCTGAAAAAATTGTGTGGGCGATTAAGAAGGCTCCTAATAATCCTGGTATAATGGAACTTAGCGACTTAGAAAACTATAAAGCTAAAGAACGTAATGTTATTTGTGGTGATTATAACGTTTATAAAGTTTGTTCGATTCCACCACCATCATCTGGTGGTCACACTATGATTGCAACTCTGGGAATGCTTGATGAATTCGATATCGATAAAATGCAGCCTCATTCTGCAGAAGCTTATAATATAATTCTTGAGGCTGAAAGTCTAGCCTACGCTGATCGCAATCAATATACTGGTGATACGGATTTTGTTGAAGTTCCAGTTCAGGGCATGATAAATTCAGACTATTTGAAATCGCGTGCAAAATTGATAATGCCTGGGACATCGATGGGTAAAGCCACGTATGGGGACCCCTCACCAAAATTAGCTCTTGATTATGATAAAGGCCATATCCTTGATATTCCTTCAACAACTCATTTTAGTATTACTGACAAATGGGGCCATGCAGTCTCCATGACAGCTACTGTGGAAAGTATGTTTGGAAGTCGATTAATGGTTGAGGGCTTTATGCTTAATAATGAGTTAACAGATTTTTCTTTGATCCCTGTAGGTGAAAACGGAAAGCTAGTTGCCAATAGAGTTCAGGGCGGCAAGCGGCCGATGAGTTCACAAACGCCAAGTATTGTTTTTGATGATGAAAATAGGCCTGTGCTGATAATAGGTTCACCGGGTGGTGCAAGTATTATAAATTACGTTACTCAAACCATAATCAATGCGCTTGATTGGGATATGGATATGCAGTCGGCAATTAGTGCGCCACATATTATAAGCCGTAATGGGCCGGCATTAGTTGAGAAAGGAACGGCAGCAGAAACCCTTATTGAGCCTCTAAAGGCGATGGGCCACGATGTGAGGGCTGTCACACTAATGAGTGGCCTTCACGGTATTAAATTACTTTATGACGATAAAGGTAGTCGAACTTTGGATGGCGGTGCTGATCCCCGTCGTGAAGGTTACGTGGCCCAGTAGTGCTCAATTAATTGCGAAGGGCTTCCATTATTTTTTAGCCTAAATATGATAATAATTTTACAATTTTCTTTGTTTTGTCACTAAAAAGGGTTTCTGTGTAGAAACTTGATGCTGCGCGTTTATTTATTTCACCTAAAGTTGGATAAGGACTGATTAGATTGGCTATGGACTTTATATTTAATCCTTGTGAAATAGCCATGGTCCAAACAGCGAGCAATTCATCGGCCGATGTACCCACAATACAAGCGCCTAAAATATATCCTTTTTTGGTTACAATTACTTTTACTAACCCGGTTACATCACTTGTAGCCCTTGCCCTGTCATTTTCTTTATAAGGCCAGCTAATGATTTTTACGTTATCGCCATACTTTTCTCTGGCAACTTTTTCTGTTAAGCCTACGCTTGCAAGCCCAGGCGATGTATAGGTAGCGCGGGGTAGCGCTTTATAATTGGCTTTGGTCCAAAACATGCCAAAAGCTATGCGTCTTATCACAATACCGGCATCGTACCCTGCTTTATGGGTAAACCCTGGGCCGCCTGTGACATCACCAATTGCATAAATGGATTTATTGCTTGTACGTAAGTTTGATCCTACAGAAATACCATGCCGCGTATGTTCCACGCTAGCGTTATCTAAATTTAATTTTTGTAAGTTTGGTTCTCGGCCAGTTGCTATTAGTAAATGGGTGCCGGTCACAGTTTCATTATCTAATGTAACTACTACTTGATTGTTATCACCGGAAATTTTTTTTATGCTAACTTTTTCTTGAAGTTTAATTCCCTCGTATTTTAATCTACCTAAGAGAACTTTTACTAATTCCGGATCTTCATTCTCCATAAAGTTGAGAGCTATTATTGTCACATTTGACCCTAGTCTATTATACGCTTGAGCCATCTCGAGACCGATGGAACCACCACCAATAATAATTAAGTGTTTAGGAGCCTTTTTTAAGTTAAATATGTTTTCGTTATTAAGGTAAGGCGTTTCGGATAATCCTGGTATTGGTGGTGTACTTGGCGATGACCCTGTAGCAATGACAAAACGTTTTGCTTTAATAATTTTATCACCAGCCTTTAGTGTATTTTTATTTACAAAACACCCATATTCGGTGATGACGGTGACCCCAAGTCCTTCAAAACGCTCAACTGAATCGTTAGGAGCAATATCAGCTATTACGCCATGAACGTGATCATGAATTTTATTAAAATCAATCAACGATCCAGTGGTAGTAATTCCGAAATTACTGCCGTTGTTTATCGCATTTGCTGCGTTAGCTGCCGCTAGAAGAGCTTTTGATGGAACACATCCATAATTAAGGCAATCACCACCCATTTTCCCTCCCTCAACAAGTACAGTGTTCTTGCCGAGCTGAGCTGCGCCTGCCGCGACACTAAGTCCCCCACTGCCACCGCCAATAACACAAATATCAGCTGTTATTATTTTACTCATATTTTATGGTTTCCTTTCAATTTTTTATAAACAATAGGAACCAGAGAAAGAAGTCCTAGGGCGGCTAGTGGCAATATAGTTTGTGTTGAACTTAGGATGGAAAGGTTAGGATTTTCACCTTTTTCTAAAATATAGCCAATACCATTTCCAATACTAGCGTAAACAAACGTACCAGGAATTATACCAATAAAAGTTGTTCCAATATAGAGGCGGAGGCTCACGTTCATAAATGCTGGTACTAAATTAACAACAAAAAATGGAAAAAGGGGCACAAATCTTAAAAATAGCAGGTAGCTGAGTGCGTTTTCATTAAAGCCATCGTGCATTTTTAAAAGCCACGGCCCGGCACGTTTCTTAAGAGTATCTTTCAGCGCGTATTTCGCCGCTAGAAAAAGAAATGTGGCGCCGATTGTCGCGGATATAACAATAAGAGTGCCGGATACTAAAGTTCCTAGTAAGGCTCCGAACAAAAGTGATAAAATAGATGCTCCAGGAATTGAAAAAGCTACTATAAAAATATAGGTGATAGAGAAAAGAAATAAACTAAAAACATAGTCGCCGGCTATATAATTTTTGAGAACACCATAAGTATCACTTACTGCCTCTAAAGAAAGAAATTTATGAATATCGAAATAAACTGCAAGACATAGACCAACTGCAAGTATAACTGCGGGAACGTAACGTTTTAAATCCATTTAAACTTCTTTCTTTTTTTTAAATTTACTTTATTAACTTAACCGAATTAAGGTTGTGGAACTATAGGAAACTATTGAAATAAAATTGATACACAAATAGTTTATTTTCTGCGGTTTGTTTGATACAATTTTATTGCTTTTATGGTGACAGAGGCATTGACTTATAATATCATACCTACTATACACCCGTTTTCATAAGCGTAAGTAGGGGCTTGCCCCGAATTAACATTAATTAATAGCCTTTTAGGCAGTTGGAGAAGTCCAGTGAAACGTACATATCAACCAAGTGTTTTAGTTCGTAAACGCAGGCACGGTTTTCGTTCGCGCTCCGCGACAGTTGGTGGAAGACGTGTTCTTGCTGCTCGCCGCGCTAAAGGACGTAAGCGCCTATCAGCATAAAATGCTGATATGTGATTTAGAAACTAATTTGAAAGCCGGTCCTTGTAGTAAGTGGCCGGTTTTTTTGTGGAATCTCACTAATGTCACAAGTTATTGAAAAAAAAGAACTAAAAATAAATAAGATTAAGAAGAGACGTGATTTTCTTCGTGTGGCTGCAGGTCAAAGAAAGTGGATTACACCGGCGATGATAGTTCAGTTTGAATCCATTCCTGATAATGAAATATTCGAATTAAGGGTAGGGTACACGGCCAGTAAAAGAGTGGGTAATGCGGTAATTCGAAGTCGTGCTAAAAGAAGAATGCGTGAAGTAGCAAGACAGGTTTTAGGAAAATTTGCACATGTAGGTTATGATTATGTGATTATTGCTAGACGGGAAATTATAAATTATCCCTTTAATGAATTGATTCGCGATTTAAAATGGGCGTTAAAAAGACTACATGAAGACCCAGTGACGAAAATGAAGGGAAAAAATTAACAATTTATTGTCTTTTTAAATATTTAAGCGTATTGGTAGGTTATTTCTTGAAAGCATTGATCACTGTCTATAAGTATACTCTCTCGCCCTTGTTTGGACCAAAGTGTAGATATTTGCCAACATGCTCTTCCTACGCGATAGAGGCAATTGAGGTCCATGGACCGTTTAAGGGTAGCTGGTTTGGTTTAAAACGAATACTAAGGTGTCATCCTTGGGGTAAAAGTGGTTATGACCCAGTGCCAAATAAAAATGGGTCTGATAAATGTAATTGTAATGCTGATACTTTAGGCGAAAGTTAGAGATAGTATAATGGAAGATAACCGTAATTTTATATTGGCAATTGTGCTTACCATGATCATTCTTTTTGGTTGGGAGTATTTCTTTAACACTTCCCCACCAAATCAAGAGCTGACGGCCATAGAACAGGTGTCAGCTCCAGGTCAAACTACAGGTATTCCTAACATGTCCAGCACCTCAAATGGTGGAACTATTCCTGGTATGGCTGCTCCAGTGGTTAAAGAGGTCGCAGCTGATCGAAGTTCAGTTATTGATAGAAGACAGAATGTTATTATTAATAGTGAACGCCTCAGTGGTTCAATCAGTTTAAAGGGCCTTCGTTTTGATGATCTTTCCCTAACCGACTACCATGAAACGGTTGATCCCACTAGTGACATTGTTACGCTTCTTAACCCTTCTGACGCATTTGGCACCTACTTTGCTGACTTTGGCTGGATTGGTGATGGTAAAAAACCGGATGTGGATTCGTTATGGTCAGCCAATAAATCGTTCTTAAGTACTGATGATGCGGTCATTTTTACATGGGATAATGGTGAGGGATTGATTTTTTCTCGTGAAGTATCTCTCGATCAAAATTACATGTTTTCAGTAAATCAACGTGTAAAAAATAATACTTTAGCAACTATTTCGATGGCAACTTATGGTCGTATCTATCGTGAAGGTGGTGAGGGCCAGGGTCTTTTTATTCTTCATGAAGGACCACTTCGTGTTGGGAATGAAGGTAAAGAAGAAATCACCTTTGAGGACCTTGAAGACGATACTTATGGTGCGGATGAAGTGACCGATGGCGGTTGGGTCGGGATTACTGATAAAGAGTGGCTTGTAGCGCTTATCCCTAATCAGAGCGAAAATTTTACTACTAATATATCGAGGACAACCCAGAATAATGGGGTTCAGTTTCATGTAAATTTTGCAACGGGTGGTATCTCAGTAGCTCCAGGCGCAACTGCCGAGCGGACATCACGTTTTTTTGCTGGTGCAAAAGAAGTTGAACTACTTGAATATTATACAGAGATCAAAGGTGTTCGTATGTTTGATTACGCAATCGATTGGGGTTGGTTTCATTTCATTACTAAGCCAATTTATATTGGCCTTCATTTCTTCTACGGTATTGTTGGAAACTTCGGTATAGCTATACTGCTTCTCACGATGGTGATTAAGGGGCTATTGTTTCCTATGGCTAACAAGCAATACGAAAGCATGGGTAGAATGAAAAAACTTCAACCTAAAATGTTAAAGTTGAAAGAAAAATATGGTGATGATAAAACTAAAATGCAACAGGAAACAATGGCACTTTATAAAGAAGAAAAAGTAAACCCCCTTGCAAGTTGCCTACCAATCTTTATTCAGATCCCCATCTTCTTCTCTCTTTATAAAGTTCTATACGTAACGATTGATATGCGGCATGCACCCTTTTTTGGTTGGATCAAAGATCTTAGCGCTCCAGACCCGATGCTAGTTACTAACCTTTTTGGATTGATCCCTTGGGAGCCAACAGGTTTCTTGGCAATTGGGATTTTACCTATTTTTATGGGTGTAACTATGTATATACAACAAAAACTCAATCCGCCAATGACTGATCCAATTCAGCAAAAGGTATTTGCTTTGATGCCTATTATGTTTACATTTATTTTGGCGGGCTTCTCTGTCGGCTTAGTGATTTACTGGACTTGGAATAATATCCTTACCATTTGCCAGCAATGGTATATTATGCGTAGGGTTGCAGCGAAGGAAGACTAGGCCTTTGTCAGAAGATATTGAAACACAAGAAAAGAAACTTGCTTATACTGAGAGAGGACGCCTTCTTTTTCGTGCTCCTTGTGAATTTCTACTCGGTGCCGCATCGCTTACTCAGCTTCCTGATCCTGACGCTACTGAAGTCGCTTTTGCCGGTAGATCTAATGTTGGAAAATCGAGCCTTCTAAATGCATTAACTGGTCGTAATAATCTAGCTAGAACTTCAAATACGCCAGGTAGAACTCAGCAGCTTAACTTTTTTTTCCTTGGAGACCGTAAAAATGATGGTCTCTACGTTGTTGATCTTCCCGGTTATGGTTATGCAAAAGTATCAAAAAAAATAGCAAAGGACTGGGTAGGTCTTATGCGAGAATACTTGCGTGGGCGACCTAATTTACGCCGAGTATTTGTTTTAGTTGATGGCCGTCATGGTTTAAAAGATAGTGACAAAGAACTTATGGCGATGCTTGATAAAACAGCAGTTTCCTATCAGATAATTTTAACTAAATCTGATAAAGTTAAAATATCAGAGATGGAAAAAACACTTTTAAACACCCAAAAATCTATTGCCAAAAATGTAGCTGCTCATCCAATAATATTGATCACAAGTTCGGTTAAGAAATATGGTTTGGATGAACTGAGGGGTATAGTCGCGGACCTAACATAGCTAAGGGGAACGTTAGTGGCGATGAAATCTAAAAAATGTATGATAAAAACGCGGTTCTTAGTAATGAAAAATTTTGATTTAACTAGCTTATAAAGTGATAAAAAATTAATGAAAAAAACTATGTGCAAGCTCTCTGATATGAAAAATATAAAATATTGGATATTTGATTTAGATAACACTCTTTATCCCCATCAAGCTGATTTATTTTCTCAAGTAGATAAAAAAATGGGTTTGTTTATTCAGAAAATGTTTAATGTCTCCCATGAGGAAGCAAGACGGCGTCAAAAGAGTTTTTTTAAAACACATGGCACAACATTGCGGGGTTTAATGACGGAGCACGGAATTGAGCCTTATGACTATCTGAAATTTGTGCATGATATTGATTTTAATGTTCTTAAAATTGATGAGACTTTAATAGCGGCATTAGATAGGCTCCCTGGAGAGAAGTTTATATATACTAACGCTTCTACGGACTATGCGAAGGTAGTTCTATCCCACATTGGCCTCTCAGGAAAATTTAAAGATATTTTTGATATACATGATGCTAATTTTTTACCAAAGCCTGATGTTAGAAGTTATCATAAAATGATTGATAAATTTTCTATCGATCCGAAATCTTCTGTGATGGTAGAAGACCTTGCTGTTAACCTTAATCCAGCGGCTGAACTTGGTATGACTACTGTATGGTTGCCATCGGATGATCTGCGGTCTGGTAATGATTATACTCATAAGAATATCGATTATATCACGGAGAGTTTACCGCAGTGGTTGACTAGTGTTGTATCTGAACTAGATTAATTGAGCTAATTTTGATAAAGTTCTGTTCCATTGCTGAAAATAGTTTTATGAATATTAAAATTACTCTGCAGTGGATGTTTAAGTAATTTCAATAGAAATTAAGAGATAAAAATGACGAACGATAATAAAATATCATTACCAAATTATATATTGAAATCAATGTCAGGTACCTTAAAGCTTTTGCAAATGAAACCCCAGTCAATGGAGTATTTTGACTTATCACTAGATGGTTTTTGGAAAAGCTTTTGGGCACTTGCGGTTATGGCACCTGCCTTTTTACTTGAATTTATTTATGGTGCTCAAGCCGATGTATCTCAGCCACTTACGACAAAATTTATTTACTTTTTAGTATCTTTACCGTTGACAGCGACCGTCATGCTTTATTTTACAAAATTTATGAAAATAAACACAAATTATATGCCTATGGTTATTGCCTACAACTGGCTCAATGCGGTGACTTATAATATTCTCATTATAGCGGGACTTATATTAAACTTACTGGCACCTGAAAGTCAGGTCACAGGAGTTATCTTGCTCATGTTTAGTGTATATTTTGGATTGTATGTGGTGTGGTACACGTTAAAAGTATCCTTGGCTATTAGTACATTTTTAGCTGTGGGGGTTTTGCTGTTTGTAAATATCTTTAATGCAGTGCTTCAGGTCCTGATTTTAAAAGTATTTGACCCCGAAGTATTTGAGATGTTATTTAATCTTGCTAGTAATCAACCTTCATAAAATAAAGCCCGTCTGGCGGTGCATTATAACCCAGAGCCTTTCGATCCTTTGCTCTTAGGGCATTCTCAAGATTTTTTTTAGTCCACTTTCCGCACCCTACGTAATAAAGGCAGCCCACCATTGAGCGGACTTGATGATGGAGGTAGCTTATGGCAGAAGTATCTATATAAATATTTTCACCATCTCTTGTAACTTCAAGTTTTTCTAGTGTTTTTTGAGGTGATTTGGACTGACAGTGAACACTTCTAAAAGTAGTAAAGTCATGCTTGCCAATAAGAATTTTTGCAGCTTCGTGCATTGATACTACATCTAGGGTCTCTTTGATTTGCCAGGCTTTGTTACGCAATAGACTTAGTTTGGCGCGACGGTTGATAATGTGGTATCGGTAATATCTCTTTTTAGCCGAAAATCTTGCGTGAAAATTATCATCTACTGCTTCAGACTTTAATATAGAGATGGGAATACCCTTAAGGTGAAAATTTAGCCCATCCATAACTTTAAAGGCTTCAATTTCACCAGGAATATCAACATGTGAAATCATACCTTTGGCATGAACCCCAGCATCGGTGCGCCCGGCACCATGAAATCGACACTCATTTTGACAAAATTTATATACTGCTTTTTCAAGTTCACTTTGAATGGTGTCTACATTTTTCTGCTTTTGCCATCCACAATAATTACTGCCGTCATATTCGACGGTCAATTTAAAACGATGAAAATCACTCATTTAAATGTAGCTCCTAGGTTGATATCAACCCCTCGGATTAGGTCCTCTATATTCATTAGTTCTTTACCCGCACGCTGAGCATGTATGATATTTAGTGATTTATTACCGCAAGCGATGGTAAGCGGTGCGGAGATCATTTGACCAGATGGCCCACTCTGATCAGAAACCTCCACACTGAGGATTTTTAATCGTTCGCCGTTAAACTCTGTCCACGCGCCAGGAAAGGGTGACATTCCGTGAATATGATTTTTGAGGTCGTTTGCAGATTTTGACCAGTCAATATGGGCTTCAGATTTTTTAATTTTTTCCGCGTAGATAACTCCGTTACTGTTTTGTGGTACTGCGCTTAAATCTGAAAGATAATCAAGTGTTTCAGTGATGGCTTTTGCACCAAGAGTGCTAAGTTTATCGTGGAGAGAACCAGCTGTGTCGCTTGATGCAATAGCGATAGATTTCTCTAGAATTATTGGACCTGTATCCAGTCCGGCCTCCATCTGCATAATACCGATGCCAGTTTTCTGATCTCCAGCCATTATAGCTCGTTGGATTGGTGCGGCACCTCTCCAACGAGGGAGCAATGAAGCATGGATATTTAGGCAGCCAAATTTTGGTGCATCAAGAATTTCTTGAGGTAGTAAGAGACCGTAGGCAACAACAACAGCTAGATCTAGGTTCAATTTTTTAAAGACATCAACATCACTTATTTTCTTAAAATTAAGTGGCGTATGAACGGGTATATTATGACTAGATGCAAATTCATGAACTGGAGATTGACGTTCTTTTTTACCACGACCTGCCGGTCTAGGAATTTGAGTATAAACAGCTACAATATTATGCCCGGCACCTAAAATAGCCTGAAGCGCGCTTAAGGAAAAATCAGGTGTTCCCATGAATGCGATGCGCATCTAACTTCCCCTAATCTTCTTCCATAGTATATTTTTTAACTTTACGCACATACATACCGCGTTTTAGTTTGGACAGATAATCGATAAATACAATCCCGTTCAGATGATCCATTTCATGCTGAATACAGGTTGCTAGTAGATTAGTCGCATGAATTTCCTGAAGATCACCGCTATAGTCTAGGAATTTGACTTTACATTCAGCTGGTCGCTCAATATCCGCATATTGCTCGGGAACCGAGAGACATCCTTCATTATAAATATTTATATCTTTTGAAGTCCATGTTATTTCGGGATTAATATAGAAATTTGGATTGGGGTCTTCTTCGCCTCGACTTGTATCGATTACTAATATCCGCAGCAACTTTCCAACCTGAACAGCGGCGAGACCAATTCCCGGAGCATCATACATAGTTTCAAGCATGTCATCCATGAATGATCTAAGCTTATCATCGACCTTATTGACTGGCTTAGATATTTTTTTAAGCAGCGGGTCCGGAACTCTAACAATCGGTAAAATAGCCATAATTTTATATCTTATCCTTTTAATCTTTCAAATGGTAGGTAATATGTGTTTAAGTCAAGGTCAAGGGTATAAGGAGCAAAGTTTAGTGGTCGTTGATCAGAATATGTTTATTTTAATCGCTGTAGGGGTCGTTGCATTACTATTAATAGGGATGCTTTGGCTAGTGAGCAGTCGAGCGCGTATGGATAGTGAAGAGCGCCGGATCACTGCTCAAAAATCTACCTCCCAAATATCTGCTGTTTTACAGGCAAATACAGTTCTTGAAAATCGTATCAAGATTATGAGTGAAAATCATGCTATCGGACAGGAAGAAATTAAACGGGCTATGCATGAGCGTCTTGACGCCGTTAGCAAGCGAGTTGGTGATAGTATAGAACAATCACGTGAAAAAACGGGTGAAAGTCTTGAAAAATTAAAAGAACGTTTGACTGTGATAGACGAAGCACAAAAAAACATAACCGATCTTTCTGGGCAAATGGTTGGACTGCAAGAAATTCTTTCTAATAAACAGGCGCGTGGAGCCTTTGGGGAGGTGCAATTGAATGATCTAGTTTCTAGTATTTTGCCACCAAATGCATACGAGTTTCAAGCAACTATGGAAAATGGTAAGCGAGCTGATTGTCTGATCAAACTTCCCAATCCACCCGGATCAATTGTTGTTGATGCTAAATTTCCACTTGAGAGTTATCACCGGCTACATGCTGAGAATACAGACGCTGAAAAACGAAAAGCTCAAAGCCAGTTTAAAGCGGATATTCTTAAACATGTGAAGGATATTTCAGAAAAATATATCATTAATGGCGTAACTGCAGAATCAGCACTTATGTTTCTTCCGTCCGAAGCGGTCTACGCTGAGTTACACAGTAATTTTGGTGATGTTGTGGAAAAGTCATATAGAGCTAAAGTTTGGATTGTAAGTCCAACCACATTGATGGCTACTTTGAATACTGTCCGTGCGGTGCTTAAGGATGCTCGAATGCGTGAGCAGGCTGGTATTATTCAAAAACACGTCACCACGTTAATTGATGATGTGGAAAGGCTCGATGATCGAGTATATGCTCTTCGCAAGCATTTTGGACAAGCGGAGAAGGATATTGATCTAATAAGTACCTCTTCCAGAAAAATTACTTCAAGAGTAGATGTTATAGAAAAAATACAGATGGAGGAAGAAGAAGCAGTTGAGGACGCAATAGAAGCTAATACCGCAACACCAAGTAAGCTGCTGAATGATTAAAATTTATTTGCTATTATTATAATAAGTTTTTCTTTAACTTGACATTTATTACCTTATTTGATTCCTTGGCTATTATGAAAACTAAAGTTATTATTGCGACCGTCATACTTGCAATTTCTGGATGTGCTTCTGCACCACCAAAAAATGTTACCAATAGCTGTTCTATTTTTAATGAAAAAAGTAGTTGGTACAAGGCAACTAAAAATGTACGTGAAAAATATGGTACCCCTATTCATGTTCAACTTGCCATTATGAGGCAAGAAAGTAGCTTTAAACAAGATGCTAAGCCTGGCCGCGATTTTTTGATGTGGGTAATTCCCTGGGGCCGCAAGTCATCTGCTTATGGTTATGCACAAGTATTAGACGGAACCTGGGATTGGTACCGAGAAGAAACGGGCAATCGTGGGGCTGATCGTGACAACTTTGAAGATGCGGCAGACTTTATCGGCTGGTATACTAATATAAGTCAGCGCACTCTCGGTATTTCTAAGTGGGATGCTTACAATCAATATTTAGCATACCATGAAGGTCATGGCGGCTATAAACGGAAGACTTTTCTAAAGAAAAAATGGTTGATGGAAGTGGCTAATAAAGTTGATGGGTATTCTCAAAATTATGCTACGCAACTGCAAAGCTGTGAAGACGAGCTTGGTGGTGGGTTCTGGCTTTGGCCTTTCTAAATAAGTTTTATTTATTAAATTCGATTTTTCTTAAGGTTTTCCATAGCCACCCCCCCCAGGAGTTTTAATGGTAAATACATCACCTCTTCTCACTGACACTTCCTGAGAACTAGTGAGTATTTCGGTTTTTCCACAGGCTCTTTGTAATAAATTTTTACCGCATGAGGCATTACCGCCCCCATTTAATCCCTTTGGCGCAATTTTACGATTATTAGAGATAATTGCAGCCTGCATATCTTTTAAGAAGAGAATACTGCGTTCAACGCCGTTTCCTCCGGAAAATATACCTTGTCCGCCACTATTTTCACGAATCTTAAACTCTTTAACCAGAACGGGATAACGCCATTCAAGAACTTCTGGATCGGTAAGACGACTATTAGTCATGTGGCTTTGTATTGCGCTTGCCCCATTATTTTTTGCAGTTGCTCCCATTCCTCCAGCTATAGTTTCATAATATTGAATTTCACTATCACCAAATGTAAAATTATTCATTGTTCCCTGCGCTGAAGCCATAACTTTAAAAGCTAGAAATAATGTGTTCACAATTGCCTGAGACGTTTCAACATTTCCAGCCACAACGGCACTAGGATAATTAGGGTTTAAGAATGACCCCTCAGGTACAATAATGTTAACTGGTTTTAAGCAACCCTGGTTAAGAGGTATGTCATCATCGACCATACATCTGAATACGTAAAGCGTAGCTGCATGGCAGATGGAAAGTGGTGCATTAAAATTACTCTTTAGCTGTTCACTAGTACCAGTGAAATCGATTATAGCTGATCGCTCCTCATGATTGATCTTAACTCTAACTTTAATACGGGCACCGTTATCAAGTGGATAATCATAATTTGCATCGGCGAGTTTATGAATGACGCGTCGAACTGCTTCTTCGGCATTATTTTGTACATGGACCATATATGCACTAACTGTATCAGCACCGTATTGTTTGGTAATATGTGTTAATTCATAAAGCCCCTTTTCGTTTGCAGCAATTTGTCCTTTAAGGTCAGCAATATTTTGCTCAGGGTTGCGAGCAGGAAATTTAGATGATTTTAATTTTTTTCTTAGTTGGCTTTCTTTAAATTTTTCTTCTTCGACTAACAAAAAATCATCAAATAGGATACCTTCTTCCTGAATGTTACTTGACATTGGAGGCATTGAACCTGGGGTAATACCACCAATATCTGCATGGTGACCACGGGTTGCTACATAATAAAGAGGTTTTTTTCCTCTCTCATCAAACCAAGGAGAAATTACTGTAATATCTGGTAGGTGAGTACCGCCATTATAAGGATTATTGAGAATATAAACGTCACCTTTTTTCATAGTTTTAGATCGGCTTTTTATAACCGTTTTGATACTAGTGCTCATGGAACCAAGGTGAACTGGCATATGTGGTGCATTGGCTACTAAGTTTCCAGCCTCATCAAAAATAGCACAGGAAAAATCTAGGCGTTCTTTCATATTTACCGAATGAGCAACATTTTCTAGTACTGCTCCCATTTGTTCGGCGATGGACATAAATAAATTATTAAATATCTCAAGTTGAATCGGATCTGCAACTGTACCTATGGCATGAGTTCTATTTAGTGCTTCTTTACGCTCAAAAATTAGGTTATTTTTCTGATCACTATAAGCAATCCAACCTTTTTCAAGATAATTTGTACCGTGATCTTCAAGAATGATGGCTGGACCAGTAAGCTCTTTGATGCTGTTATTTAGCTGGTTACGGTGGACTATCTCTGCAGATTGCCATCTTCCCTTACGGAATATTTTTGAGCGAATGATCCTATGTTTTACATTTGTTAGGTCAGCATCAATTCTTACACTGCCGCCACCACCAAAAGATTCAACATGAATTTTTTCTACAATAAGTACTTTGTCCGGTGAGGTAAAACCAAACTGTTGTTTATGAAGATCTTTAAATTGTTGTTTCATGATTGGAATGCTGGCAAGTGGAACTTCAATTGTACTATCACTTCCACTATATTTTATATGTAAGTGGCTTTGTGTTTTAATATTTTTAACACCTTGGCTGTGAAGAGTTGAATGAACCTTTTGTGTTAGTTGGGTATTTATTTTTTTTAATTTTGGTCCTTGTTTAGGGCATAAGATTTTTTCGATAGTCTGTTCTTTTATTGATCTATGATCCGCAAGGCCCATGCCAAAAGCACTTAGAACACCAGCAAATGGATGTAAAAATATTTTTTTAATATCAAGTCTATCTGCAACCTTGCAAGCATGCTGTCCTCCTGCTCCACCGAAACTTACTAAAGTATATTTTCGGACATCATAACCTTTCTCTGTCGATATTTTTTTAATTGCTGTGGCCATATTCTCTATGGCTACTTTAAGAAAACCCTCCGCAATATCTTCAATATTCTTATGAGAACTTATCCTGGCTCCAAGCTTTATAAATTTAGTTTTAACTGATTTTATGTCAAGTGATTGAGCCGCTGTCTTTCCAAATGTAGCAGGAAAATAACTGGGGTTAATATAACCAAGCAATAAATTGCAATCAGTTACGGTAAGTGGCCCATCGTTACGATAACAACAAGGGCCGGGCTCAGCACCGGCACTGTCTGGCCCCACCCTAAAACGATTTCCATCATAATGAAGAATAGAACCCCCACCGGCGGCAACGGTATGGATATTCATCATTGGTGTACGCATGCTCACACCGGCTAAAACTGTTTCATAAGTTCGCTCAAAAGCTCCGTTATAATGACTGACATCGGTGGAGGTACCCCCCATATCAAAACAGATCAGTTTATCATACCCAGAAAGGGTAGCGGTCTTGACAGCGCCAACAATACCTCCAGCCGGTCCAGAAAGAATAGCATCCTTTCCTTTAAAATGGGTTGCATTTGTAAGCCCCCCATTTGACTGCATAAAATAAATAGGAACACCTTCAAGTTCATTTTCTATTTTTGTAATATATCGGCGCAGAATGGGACTAAGATAAGCATCGACAACTGTTGTATCTCCTCGACTAACAAACTTCATGAGAGGTGTTGTTTGATGGCTAGTTGAAATTTGTTTAAAACCTATATTTTCAGCGAGAGTAGCAATTTTTTTTTCGTGTATTGGGTACCTATATCCATGCATGGTGACGATTGCAATTGTTGTTATTCCATCTTGATAAGCCCTTATCATTTCCTTGTAAGATGAAGAAATATCTAGTGGAGTAAGAATTTCACCTCTAGGACTAATTCGTTCCTCGATCTCAATTACTTTTTCATAAAGCTGCTCTGGTAAAATTACTTCAAGGTCAAAAAGGCGAGGCCTAGCCTGATAACCAATCTTTAAAGCATCTTTAAATCCTTTAGTTGTTACGAGTAAAGTTCGCTCACCATTACGTTCGAGTAATGCGTTAGTTGCTACAGTTGTGCCCATCTTAACAAATTCTATTTTGCTATTATCTATTATTTCATTTTTAGTTCCCAGGATACGTCTAATAGCCTCGATAGCAGCATCCTCGTATTGTAAATTATTGTCAGAAAGTAATTTTAACGTCTGAATATCACCTCTTGGTGATCGTGCTACAACATCTGTAAATGTTCCACCCCTATCAATCCAGAATTGCCACTTCTTTTTATTCAATATATTTATTTTTTGAATTGCTGACATTTAAATAATTTCTTAAGTTTTGAAATTTGAATATTTTATTAAACTATAATTATTTTATTAACATTAATTTTTCTTATAAGGAATATTTTTATATATGTGACTTCTTATTGTTTTTGATTATTATAAGTCTTTAAGTTTTGGTAAATTTAAAAATATTTCATTATTTAGGGAATTTTCTATGTCGATATGGAATACCATTTTAGGTGGTGCAGCAGGGTTTATGGTTGGTGGACCGATTGGTGGTCTAATGGGCGCAGCGGCTGTTCACTTTGCAGGTAAGGCATCCAGCGGGGTTATTAATTCACAAAGACAGGAAGCAATTTTTGCAGCTGGATTTATTGCACTATGTGCAAAAATGGCCAAGGCAGATGGGATTGTAACTCGAGAAGAAATTAACGTTTTTAAAAAATCTTTTCGTGTCCCACCGAATGATGCAAAGCGTGTGGCGTGGCTTTTTGACCAGGCAAAAAAGGAAATGGATGGTTATGAGGGCTATGCTAATCAGCTTTACTCAAATTTTTATAATCAACCAGCCGTTCTAGAACAAATCATTGACCTTCTTTTCCACATTGCTATGGCTGATGGTGTTATGCATCCAGCTGAAATGAATTACCTTAATGAAGTAGCTCGAATTTTCATGATTTCTGAATCTGATTTTTCCAGAATTAGTGAAAGTCATTTATTAGCAGGTAAAAGTGATCCATATACTATTCTTGGAGTTTCTTATGATGCAACAGATAAGCAGGTTAAATCAGCTTACCGTAAGCTCATAAAAGAGCATCATCCAGACCTTCTAATGGCCCAAGGGGTGCCAGAGGAACTTATTGAAGTTGCTACTAATAAGATGGCTATAGTAAATAACTCTTATGATAAAATCTGCAAATTACGTGGTATTAAATAGAGGTATGGCTTTATGTCAGTAAGACACGCTATATTTGCATTGATTATATGCTCCATTTGGGGTGTTAATTTTACTGTAATGAAAATTGGTTTAATGCAAATAGATCCCTATTTATTTGGCTTTTTGCGTTTTAGTATAGTTTTTCTTTTACTTCTACCATGGTTAAAGATTGTTCCAGGAATGATGATTAAGTTGTTTTTACTTGGTAATTTAATTGGTGGTTTCCAATTTGCGCTTGTATTTCTTGCGATGGATATGACAAATCATGTCTCTGCGATGTCGGTAGTGGTGCAATTGAATATCCCGATCACACTTATTATGGCACATTTCTTCCTTTTTGAGCGAATGAGTTACTGGCGAACTTCTGGTGTTTTAATTTCTTTTCTCGGTGTTCTAATTATTACACTTGAGCCTGAGATATTAGAAGAAGGCATCGTCATACTCATCGTTGTTGGTGCAACAACTATGTATTCGATAGGAGTGATAATGATGAGAAAAATGGCGTCGATTAATGTTTTTCAAACTCAAGCTTGGGTTGCCTTTTTCAGTGTTCCTATCTTTTTCATTATGACACTTATCTTTGAAAGTGGTCAAATTGAACAAGTCCTCAATATAGATCTTATAGGAATTTTAATGGTCCTGTATACGTCCATACTTGCTTCAATTGTTGGGTATGGGGGTATTAATTATTTACTCAAGCTTTATCCAGTAACACTCATCTCACCATTTATGGTTAGCGTTCCTATATTCGCAACAATTGGATCAGTTGCTTTTCTTAATGAGATTTTATCTTTTAAATTTATTTTAGGGGCATTAGTTACCCTAGTGGGACTTGGTATTATTCATTATCGTGATTGGCAGTTAAAAAGACATTTGAAGGTGATAAGTAATGAAGGTGCTTAATTCAGTAAATTTTGATAATCGGACTGGAGCAAAAATAAAATATCTTATTATGCATTATACTGGGATGATTAACGGTGCCAATGCTCTTGAGAAACTCTGTGATCCGAAATCTAAAGTAAGTGCACATTATTTAGTTGAAGAGAATGGTCAGGTTTATCAGTTAGTAAATGAACAAAAAAGGGCGTGGCATGCCGGTGTTGCAAAATGGGAGGATGATGAAGATATTAATGATATTTCAATAGGAATTGAGATTGTTAACTCGGGGCATGCTTATGCAGGTTATGAAAGCGTGTATAAGGCTTTCCCTGAAGTACAAATGGCTCAGGTTATTGGGCTGGCTCAGAAAATTATTAATCGGCATAAAATAAAACGCCACTACGTTTTAGGTCACAGTGACGTTGCGTGGCGTCGAAAAATTGATCCAGGCGAATTGTTTGACTGGAAAAAACTTTCTCAGAATGGTGTAGGGGTCTGGCCAACGAGTAGTTCAGAAGGGGTGAAAATTAAAGTAGATTTAAGTAATTTTTTGAGACAGTTAAAAACCTTTGGCTATGATGTTGATTTTGAAAAGGACCCATCAGAAACTATTACCGCGTTTCAACGACATTTCAGACAAGATAATATCAATGGTCAGTTAGATAAGGAAACGATGTGGCGGCTTTTATCTTTAATTAAACAAAAATCAGTTAATATTAGGCTTTAAATTATCTTCGCCGTGACGCGCATTCTGTTTGTCCGCAATTAAACCTTCTGGCAGGGGATCAATCAAATCACCTGTATTAGGTCCAGCGGGACCATTTTTAATAACTGCAGGTTTTTCTCCACATCCAATTAATAAAAGAAAGGATATAATTATAATTGTAGTAGCAAATAAATTTGAATTTTTAGTCATATAAGATGTTCTATTTTATAGTTAAAAAGTGAGAGTAATTTGCCTTAGATTTGAAATTAATACCAGTAAAAAACAGTAATTTTGATATTTTAATACTTTTATAGGTACTGTGTAAATTGAGGACTATGGTTAGGTGGTTGGGAAAGTATAATAATAAAATAGATTTTATCGAAGTTCAGAATAAAAAATTTTACTAATTTATATCTAATATTATTAACTTAAAGAATAGCTATTAAATTACAAAAATCTTGCTTTTAAAGATACTTCTAGGGTAACTATTACCCAGTCAGATGGCTGGAAGATCGCTGCTGCATTTTTATGAATACAGGAGAGGAAAGTCCGGGCACCACGAAAGAGCAGTGCTGGTTAACGACCAGCGAAGGTGACTTCAGGGAAAGTGCCACAGAAAGTAAACCGCCAGCCTAGGCTGGTAAGGGTGAAAGGGTGTGGTAAGAGCGCACCGCCTTTCTGGTGACAGAAAGGGCATGGTAAACCCCACTGGGTGCAAAATCGAATAGGAACGACTGGCTTTGGCCACTTATTTTTTCGAAGTGTCGTTCGGGTTGATTGCAAGAGGTTGTTGGTAACAATAGCCCTAGATGAATGATCTTACAGGTGGGAAACCACCGGACAAAACCCGGCTTATAGGCCATCTGACATTTTTTAATTTGTTACTAACTTCTTTTCTGTGGATTTGCTCCAATTTCATTGATAGCATTCTAAAGAGTATAAAAATTATAAGAAGGTATATAGAATGTACTTATTTCGGAATATGATAATTGTCTTGGCGTCTGCAAGTATATTTTTATGTACGGCGATGGCGGCTAGTCTCACAATCAAACAAATTACGGAAAATGTTAACCTTAACGGATCCATTCCAGGCGGGCTTAAATTTTCTCCAGACGGAGCGCGCGTGACATTTTTGCGGAGCAGTGTAGCAGATGAACGGGTTCTAGATTTGTGGGAATATAACGTTGCTGAGAAAATATCTCGCCTTTTAGTCAAGGCAACTGATATCACGGGTGGAGAAGAGCAATTATCTGAAATAGAACGTGGCCGCCGGGAACGCATGAGAATAACCAATTTTGGAATTGTTGATTTTTCCTGGTCAAAGGACGGAAAGAAAATACTGTTCCCATTGGGCGGAGATCTTTATGAGTATTCTCTTGCGAGTCAATCTACTAATCGTCTTACGAATAATAAAACATTTGTGTCGGATAGCCGTTTTTCTCCTCAGGGAAGCTATATATCTTATATTGAAAATAATAATATTCACATTGTAAATGTGAATAGTAAAGTTATTCAAACGATGACCTCTTCTTCTTCGCCGACTGTCAAAAATGGTGTAGCAGAGTTTATAGCCATGGAGGAAATGGATCGGGATACAGGCTATTGGTGGTCTGAAGATGAAAAATATATAGCCTACATTCAATTTGATGAAAAAAACATAGATGAGCGCGGGCGTTACGAAGTTATCCGCGATGGGTTTAAAGTCTTAAAAGAGAGATACCCGCGCGCTGGAACCAGCAATGTTACTGTCAAGCTTGGTATTATGGAGGTGGCATCAGGTCAAACAAAATGGATTAATCTGGGTGACAATAAAGATATATATTTACCACGTGTTTCATGGGTTCCAAATAGTAGTGGTATTTTTTATCAAATCCAAAACCGAGAACAAAATCGACTGGATCTTATTTATGCTGATGCGAAAACCGCAAACAAAAGAACAATACTTATCGAACATTCTAAAACGTGGATTAATTTGAACCACGGCTTAAAATTAATCAAAAATGGTAAAGAGTTTTTGTGGCAATCAGAACGAACGGGGTTTAATCACCTATATCATTACAAATCAGATGGTAAATTAATTAACCAACTTACTGACGGTGACTGGGTTGTAAATGGCCCAGTAAAATTAGCAAATGATGAAATTTATTTTTCGGCTAACGCTGACGACTATCTTGAGAGACATTTATATAAAGTGCCATTGATAAGCGATAAACAATTAAGACCAGAGAAAGTTTCAATTCGTGCAGGTTGGCATACTATTAACTTTCCGGACGAAGGAAATAATTATATAGATCGCTTTTCTTCCGCCGATCAACCTACTCAAGTTTCGATCCATAATCTTAGTGGTGAGCGAGAGTTATGGATCGAGGAAAATAAAATTAATAGTGACCATCCTTATTCTGCTTATTTGGGGCAGCATATTAAACCTGAGTTTGGGAAAATAAATAATAAAAATGGTGATGAGTTGCATTACCGTATGTATAAACCTGAGAATATGGAACCTGGTAAAAAATACCCGGTGATATTTGCTCTTTATGGTGGACCAGGATCACAGTTGGTAAGAAATGTTTGGGGCAATCTCTTGCATCAGGTTTGGGCTCAGGACGGATATGTTGTTTTTACACTCGATAATCGTGGCACCAGTAACAAAGGTACTAAATTCGCAGGTGCGGTTTATCATCATTTGGGGGATGTGGAGGTTGAAGATCAAGTCGTGGGCGCTAATTATCTAAAAACACTTGATTTTATTGATGGTGATAAAATTGCCGTTCAGGGGCATAGCTATGGAGGCTACATGGTTCTAATGAGCATGTTTAAGGCTGCTGATATCTTTAAGGTTGGGGTGTCCGGTGCACCGGTAACAGACTGGAAACTTTATGATACCCACTACACCGAACGTTTTCTTGGACAAACAAGTAGTGATGAGGGTTTATATGAAAAAAGTAGCGTCTTTCCTTACATTAATGGACTAAAGGGTAAACTTCTTATTCTACATGGATTAGCTGACGATAATGTTCTTTTTAACCATACAAGTATGTTAATTGATGAACTACAGCAGCGTGCCATACAGTTTGATTTTATGGCTTATCCTGGTCAGACACATCGTCTAGGAGCAGATAGAATGCGACAAAGGCATGTTTATGAAACTCAAAAAAGATATCTTGATGACCACCTTAAATAGTTGCAGGCCTATTTAGTAAATTATTTTCTATCATAACTAACCCTTGATCACCGACGCGATGTCTCTCATGTACTCCGATTCTTATGTTTTGAGGCATCATTTTAATATTTTAGCACGATTTATTCATTAAAACCCATTTGGTGGTTTTTTATCACTATATATTATTCTATGAAAATAAACTGATATTTTTAACATAAGTTATTGAAAATAAATAATAATATTAGTTTTCGTAGATTAGTTAATGAGGTATTAATTTCGTGTAACGAGCATTAAATTCCATTGACGGGCATCAAAACCCATGGTATTCCATTTAAAGGATAAAAGCGGGAAATTAATCCTCTTCAAGCTAATCTTTTTTGTTAATAATATTTTGGGCGACAATATGCCGTTATTTATGTCGAAATATACTAATAAGGTGGACGGAAAGGGTCGCGTCTCTGTTCCATCTCAATTTCGAGCTGCGCTGCCTTCTGGTTTCCAGAAATCTATTGTTATGTATCAGGCTGTAAATCATGGAGCTATTGAGTGCTGTGATCTTCTTCATATTGAAAAAGTGAATGACAGTCTTGAAGGTTTTGCCCCTTATTCTGACGAGCATGATGAATTTAGTCTTGCTCTTATGTCAGGGCTTACTGAGTTGTGTTTTGACGGTAATGGGCGGATCATTTTACCTCAAGACCTTATGGAATATGCAGGGATAATGAACCTGGCTACATTTGCTGGTAAAGGTAAAACTTTTCAAATATGGGAGCCGGCAGCATTCAATCGTGAGCTAGATATAGCTCGGCATAAAGTTAAAGAGAAAAGAGATCTTTTAAAGTTTAGATTAAAAACAACTGAAGGGACAATTAAGGATGGTTCTTAGTTCTGTCGGTCAGAAAAACTTAAATGTTTTAAACCATACCTCAGTTATGCTTAATGAAGTTCTCGAAGCGCTTAAGCCTAATAATACGGGGGTCCATGTTGATGGGACGTTTGGTGCCGGTGGATATAGTCGTGCGATACTTGATCAAGGTGCATCTATGTTATGGGCTATTGATAGGGATCCGACAGTGATTAGTGCGTCTAATTCTATTGAAAATGAATTTCAGGGAAAATTTCAACTTCTTCAGGGTTGCTTTTCAAACATGGAAAAAATTCTTAAAGAAAAAGGTGTGAAATCCGTGGATGGTATAGTGCTTGATATTGGAGTTTCTTCTATGCAGCTTGATCAAGCTGAAAGAGGTTTTTCATTTATGAGAGATGGCCCATTGGATATGCGGATGGGCCCCGAGGGTCAAACCGCTGCTGATGTGGTTAATGAAATGGAAGAAGAAGAGCTGGCAAATATTATTTACCGCTACGGCGAAGAACGTGCATCACGCCGAGTGGCGCGGGCAATTGTTCATGCACGAACAGAAAAAAGTTTCAAGCGCACGCTTGAACTTTCAAAGGTAGTAAAAAAAGCCGTTGGAGGCCCTGAATATAAAAAAGGAAAGCGACAAATTCATGGTGCAACAAGGACATTTCAGGCTCTGAGAATATATGTCAACGATGAGCTTGGCGAATTAAAACGGGGTCTAGAGGCAGCTGAGAGAATGTTGGCCCCAGGTGGTCGGCTTTGTGTTGTCACATTTCATTCTCTAGAGGATAGGATCGTTAAAGAATTTTTCAAACTTAAAAGTGGAGATGTGCCTCGGAGTTCGCGTCATATGCCTACTTGCGAAACCAATATATCTGAACCTACTTTTAAGATGGTTTTTCGGGGTGGGAAAAAAGCAACAGAAAGTGAAATAACAATAAATACCCGTTCGCGTTCAGCAAAAATGAGGGCGGCGGTGCGCACTTTGGCACCTTCTTGGTTAGGAGAGAAAAAATATGATTAAAATATTTGCAGCATTTGCGATTTTAACAGTGATGATTTCTATAGGATCTGTTTACAGCCTTAAACAGGCGACTTATAATTTGGAGGAAAAAAAGCGTGATATAAGAGCCAAAATATTAATGGACCGCGAAGAAATTAAGGTTTTAAAAGCTGAAATGTCCTACCTTTCTCGACCTGAACGTCTTGAGCGCCTCAGTCGCCGCCATCTAGTGCTCGCTGCAACAACAACTAATCAGCTAGCCCAAGATGTTGGATCATTAACAATACGTGATAATATTCAACTGGCAAGTCGGCCAGTTGATAATTTTCAACTTCTTTTACCCCGTCAGAAACCATTCCTAAAAAGTTTTTTAAAAAATAAGAAAAGTGCTCACTTGGTTAAATTTGATCAATCAATTAATCGAGAAAAAGAAGTGCCAACGTCGAAGGAAAATTTTAACCTAAAAAGTTTATATGTGAACAACATAATTAAAACAGGTAATTAAAATAGACAATTAAAATAAGGAAACAATAAGTGAAGCCAATTGATTTGCGAATGGAGGGAACACACCAAGGTGCAATTGAAATTGCTCGAAATCGAATAATTTTTATAATAGTTCTTTTTACTATTGGGTTTTTAATGCTTGCGGTAAAATTAATATCGATTGGTATTTTTCAGGCACATAGTTCTTCTTATTATCCTACTGTAAACTCTAACGGTTCCTTATTAATGGCGCGTGCAGATATTGTTGACCGTAATGGCGTTGTTTTGGCCACTAATCTTAAGGCCCCGTCACTTGCTGTTTCAAAGCGAAACCTGAAGTCACCACCTAAAGAAATTGCAACAAAAATTGCTGCAATTTTCCCTGAAATTACTTATGACGATGTCATGAAAATTTTACGTAATAAAGCTAACCATAGTTGGATTAAACGTAAATTGACGCCAAAACAGCTTTATGCAATCAAGCAGATTGGTGACCCAGGTCTTGAAATCTCCGATGCTGAAAAGAGGATCTACCCTCATGGGAGGTTGCTTGCACACGTGCTTGGTGCGCTAAATATTGACAATAAGCCCCTTTCTGGCATTGAGGCTTACTTTGATGGAGAACTATCTGATCCTGCGAAATCAGAAGAGCCCATAACCCTCTCTATTGATATAAGACTTCAACACATCCTCAATCAGGAGCTTTCTTTATATAAAGAAAAATTTTTAGCACTTGGGGCAGCTGGGATTATTCTTGACGTTACGACGGGTGAAATATTGGCTCTTTCATCATTACCAGATTTTGACCCTAACGATGGAAAGGGACCTCTGTCAAAGGTTGAGCTTAACAGAATTTTACAAGGCTCCTACGAGTTGGGTTCAGGCTTTAAAACTTTTACTATTGCATCAGGTCTCGATAATAATGTTATTAGGCAGGTTGATAGTTATGATGCTACATATCCGTTGAGGGTAGGTGGATTTACTATTCGTGATGACCACCCGAAGAAACGCTGGCTAAGTGTTCAAGAGATTTTTGTGTATTCATCAAATATTGGCACCATAAAAATAGCGCAAGATATTGGTATTGAAATACAAAAAGAGTTTTTTGAAAAATTAGGATTATTCAGTAAAACCAAAATTGAGGTTTTCGAAAAAACTAGTCCTCAACTCCCAAAACAGTGGGGGCCAACTGAACTGGCAACTACTGCCTATGGTCATGGGATAGCGGTAACACCCCTACATTTAGCAAGTGGTGTAGCGGCCATGGTCAATGGAGGGCGCCTTATTCCTGCCACCTTAATTAGGAAAGATATTGTTCCAGCCGCACTTCTTAATTTTGTGTCTTCTAAGGTGAAGCCTGATAATACCTCCAGACAAGTTATTTCATCTAAAACAAGTGAGATAATGAGAAAACTACTTCATTTTGCTGTTGAGGAAGGAACTGGAAAAAAGGCGAAAGTGGAGGGCTATGAAATAGGGGGTAAGACCGGAACAGCGATTAAGCCGTTTGAAAATAAAAGGGGATATGATGATAAGGCTGTTATTTCATCGTTTATCTCTATTTTTCCAATTAATGACCCAAAATATCTAATTTTTGCCATGCTTGATGAACCCCAAGGCATAGAGGAAACATTCAACTTAATTTCAGCTGGTATGACTGCGGCACCATTGGTTGGAAATATTATTAGCCGTGTTGGACCATTAATGGGTATTCCGACAACGCATAAAGGTGAAAAGGAATATGACGATTTTATGTTAGTATCTGGAACTAGAAAATGAAACTTAGTGAATTACTAAATATTGGTCATAACGGTGCAGATATTGAAATTTTTGGTATAGCCGCAGATAGCAGAGAGGTTAAGCGGGGCTATCTATTTGTTGCGCTACCGGGTTTGATCTATAATGGTGCCGACTTTATTGATGATGCGATTGATGCTGGTGCTTCGGCAATTTTGTCTATTCCTAAATATAAAAATAATAATAATAATAATAATGCTGTTGTCTGGATAACTAATAAGTATCCTAGCAAAATATTTCCTAAGATTGTCTCTAAATTTTTTAATTTGCAACCTGAAAATATTGCTGCCGTCACGGGTACAAATGGTAAGACATCGGTGTCCCTTTTTACCCAACAAATATGGGAAAAGCTTGATATTAAAGCTGCATCTTTAGGAACACTCGGTATTCAGTCAGATAATTACCAAAAATATACCGGACTCACAACGCCCGATCCAATAATGATCCATCGGTCGCTCAGCGACCTTTATAATTTAGGTGTTAACCATGTAGTAATTGAGGCTTCCAGTCATGGATTGGATCAGCGTAGGCTGGACGGGCTAAATATTTCTGCTTCTGCATTTACTAATTTGACTCATGATCATCTAGATTATCACAAAACAGAAGCGGAATATTTAAATGCTAAAAAGCGCTTGTTTAGTGACTTGATGAGACCATCAAGTACGGCAGTAATTAATATAGATAGTCCGTTTGCCTCTGAAATTCAGGAAATTTGTATTTCCAAAAGTCATAAAATTATCACCGTTGGTAAGAGTGAGAGCAATATTAGACTGCTTAACCAAAGGACATCTTTGACAGGACAAAAAATTGCTGTGGTCTATGAAGAAAAAATTTATGAAATTTCTCTCCCGCTTGTTGGTCACTTTCAAGCTATTAACGCTTTAATGGCAGTTGGGCTTGTAATTGGCTGTGGTGGTAACGCCGTCCATGCACTTGAAACACTCTCACAACTTCAACCTGTTCGGGGAAGGATGGAGCTTGCCGGTCGCCATCCCAATGGGGCAACAATTTTTGTTGACTATGCGCATACGCCGGATGCACTGAAAACGGTCCTTCAAGCGCTTAAACCTCATACTAAGAATGAGCTAAAGGTTATATTTGGGTGTGGCGGTAATAGAGATAAAGCTAAACGTAAAATTATGGGTAAATTAGCTTGTAACCTGGCAGATCAAGTATATGTGACTGACGATAACCCGCGTTCTGAAAACCCTAGTATGATCCGTAATGAAATTTTAAAAGAGTGTCCGGGTGGTCATGATGTTGGAGAACGTTTGGGGGCCATCAAAAATGCAGTTAGTGATCTTAAACCTGGCGATATCTTACTTATTGCTGGAAAGGGTCATGAGCAGGGCCAAGTAATTGGAAATAATGTAATTAATTTTGATGATGTCTCGGTTGTGTGTTCAACTATTTTGGCTTTAGAAAAAGACGAGATAGAAAATAAGAAAGGACTTTCTTAGATGAGTTTACTACCGCTTTGGACATCCCGAGAATTAGAGAAGTTGTATAATGTTAAAACAGCTATAACTTGGAATTCTTATGGTGTTTCTATTGATAGTAGGTCTGTCGTTAGCGGTGATCTATTTTTTGCTCTTTCTGGTCCAAATTTCGATGGTCATGAATATGTCAAATCTGCGCTAGATAATGGGGCTGTTTGTGCCGTGGTTAACAAAAAGATAAAAGGGACATCAGCCGACAGACTGATTATTGTTGATGATGTCATGGATGCCCTTATTACACTTGGTAAGGCGGGTCGAGGTCGTGTTGACGCTAAAATCATTGCTGTGACAGGAAGTGTTGGCAAAACTGGTACAAAAGAGGCTTTGAAGGCGGCATTGTCGAGGCATAAAAAAACACATGCGAGTGTTCTAAGCTATAATAATGAGGTTGGAGTGCCCTTATCGTTGGCACGAATGCCTTATGATGTTGAATATGGTATTTTTGAAATGGGAATGAACCATTCAGGGGAAATTGCCGAACTGGTAAAATTAGTCCGTCCAGATGTAGCAGTTATTACTACCGTTGAACTTGCACATAGCGAATTTTTTGAAAATATAGAGCAAATTGCTGATGCTAAGGCAGAAATATTTACGGCGATGAATGATGGAGGTATTGCTATACTCAATTACGATAATTTCCATTTTAATCGCTTAAAATCTAAAGCCAAAGAGGCGGGCGTAAAAAAAATAATTTCCTTTGGAAGTAGCGAATTGGCAGAAATCAGGTTACTAAGGCACTTTTTTCATGATAATTGCAGCTGTGTAATTGCAGATATTTTGGGACAGGTCATGAGCTATAAAGTTGGAATGCTTGGTTACCATTGGGTTATGAACTCACTTGCAGTTCTTGGGACGGTTAATGCTGTTGGCGCTGATCTCGGACTGGCTGGCCTTGGACTTGCTGAACTTCAGCCTCTGTCAGGGCGAGGGCGTCGTGATAGGATCTTTTTTGATATTTCAAATGAAAACTCATTTCTTGTCATTGATGAAAGTTATAATGCAAATCCAGCAAGCATGACAGCTGCTATAAAAACGCTTGAGCAATGTGAAAGCCCTGCTTTTGGTCGAAAGTTTGCTGTACTTTCTGATATGGGTGAGCTTGGCGAGCAAGCGGTAAAACTCCACCGTGAACTTGGCAGTGTGCTTGATAATGCTAATGTTGATCAATTATTTGTTGTTGGCAAATATATGAAAGATTTGGCCGATATTGTTGTTAATCAATATCCAAGGATAAACGTTAATTACTTTAACGATAAAAAAGCTCTGGAACGAGCCCTTCTAAATGACGTTAATGATGGTGATATCATTATGATCAAAGGGTCTAATACCTTTAAAATGTCGACAACAGTAAAAATGTTACAAAAACTTAATGTCTATCAGGATAAACAAACAATAAGTCGGTAATGCAAAAAAGAGTAAAAAATTATGTTGTATCATCTTTTAATATCAATGAGTGATGAATATACCTTTTTAAACGTCGTTAATTATTTAACGGTTAGGACTGGTATATCCTTATTTACAGCTTTTTTAATAAGTTTTTTACTGGGCCCTAAAATTATTTTTATGCTCAAAAATAAACAAACCGTGGGTCAACCTATTCGCGAGGATGGTCCGGAAAGCCATTTACTCACGAAGCAGGGTACGCCCACAATGGGAGGTGTTTTAATCTTACTTGGTTTTAGCACCGGTACTTTGCTTTGGGCTGATCTTTATAATCCTTATATATGGGCTTGTTTGTTGGTTACAACCGGATTTGGTTTTGTTGGATTTCTTGATGATTATGCTAAAATTATTCATTCGAGCTCTGCAGGTATGTCCGGTCGATTAAAGTTATTACTCGAGCTAGTTATTTCTTTTTCCGCTGTTTTGATTATTATTAATGCTGCTGGCCCAGATTATGGTGACAAGTTAGCTTTACCATTCCTTAAAAATGTTCTTCTTGACCTTGGTTGGTTAATGATACCATTTGGTATATTCGTAATTGTTGGCTCTTCTAATAGTGTAAACCTTACCGATGGTTTAGATGGATTGGCGATCATGCCAGTGATTATAGCTTCGGGTACATTTATTATCATAGCTTATGTTGTAGGTAACATAGTTTATGCAGATTATTTGAACTTAACTTATATTGAAGGTACAGGAGAGTTATCAGTGTTTTTAGCTGCCATTATTGGCGCTGGACTTGGTTTTCTTTGGTATAATGCGCCGCCAGCTATGATCTTTATGGGTGACACTGGCAGTCTTTCGCTTGGAGGTGCGCTTGGTGCGGTAAGTGTTATTACCAAACATGAAATAGTATTGGCTATTGTTGGAGGCCTTTTCGTTGTTGAAACACTTTCGGTGATTATTCAGGTCGCATCGTTTAAACTTACCGGTAAACGTGTATTTAAGATGGCACCTATTCATCATCATTATGAGAAAAAAGGTTGGGCCGAACCCACTATCGTTATTCGCTTCTGGATCATTGCAGTCTTACTTGCACTAATTGGTCTTGCTACACTCAAATTAAGGTAACAAGGAAAGATGAGTAGTTTTTCAAGAACAGATAATAGTATTATAAGTACGTGGTGGTGGACAGTTGACCGTTGGCTCTTAATGTCGATCGCCATCTTAATCACTATTGGCATTGTACTTGTGTTTGGCGCAAGTCCAGCAGTGGCAGAAAAATTAAATCTTTCAAGTTTTCATTTTGTAAAGAGACAGTTAATTTTTCTTGGGCTCTCCCTCTCAGTTATGTTTTTAGTTTCGCTTATGTCACCGACAACGGTGCGGCGTTTTGGTGTTATCTTGTTTGGGAGTTGTCTGATACTATTATTAGTCACTGCTGTGATAGGGGTAGAAGCAAAAGGATCACGTCGGTGGATCCAATTAGGTTCATTTACTCTGCAGTCTTCAGAATTTATGAAGCCGGCCTTTATTATTTTTACCGCATGGATGCTGTCCGAAAGTAACAGAGTAAAAGACTTTCCTGGGTGGCGGATATCCCTAGTATCATGTGCTGTTGTAATAGCATTTCTTATATCTCAGCCTGATTTAGGACAAAGTGTGCTTGTGGCCATTGTTTGGGGAGTGCAGTTGTTTATGGCTGGTCTTGCATGGATTTGGTTTGCTGGGTTAGTTGGTCTCGCATTTGTAGGATTAATATTGGCTTACTTTACTCTTCCTCACGTAGAAAAAAGAATTGATGGTTTTTTATTTCCACAACCGGGCGGAAATTACCAAGCTGAGCAATCTTTAAATGCTTTTAAAAATGGGGGGTTATTAGGTCAGGGTCCGGGAGAGGGTATTGTTAAGATGCGTTTGCCAGATGCGCACTCTGATTATATTTTTGCTGTGGCGGGTGAAGAATTCGGCGTAGTAATGTGCTTGCTTATTATTTTGATCTTTGGAGTTATTGTGGTTAGGGGTTTCATTAACCTTTTGAAAGAGAAGGATATGTTCACTGTTCTCGCGATTGCAGGACTTCTTATTCAGTTTGGTACACAGGCCTTTATAAATCTAGCTGTTAATCTTTCAATGATCCCTTCTAAGGGAATGACCTTACCCTTTATCAGTTATGGTGGTTCATCAATGCTCTCTCTATCGATTGGAATGGGCATGATCTTGTCACTTACGCGGCGCTACAGTCAATATAAGCCTGGGCAGATTAATCTCTCATGGAATAAGCGATGATTAGGCGGCGTACTAGTCATATTGTATTATCTGCTGGGGGTACTGGTGGTCATATGTTCCCTGCACTTGCATTAATGGAAGAACTCCTAGAGCGTGGACATAAAGTATCTCTAATTACAGATAAACGCGGATTGGCTTATCATAAGATATTTAAAGGAATTAAAATATATCAAGTTGGCAGTGCATCTTTCACTGGTAAGGGCTTTATTGGAAAACTTTTATCAATTCTAAGAATTATTTCTGGTATATTTGAGGCTCGCTCAATTTTAAAAAAACTCGATGTGAGTGCAGTTGTTGGATTTGGTGGATATCCTTCATTTCCAACAATTCGAGCAGCACTCTCCATTGGAATTCCTACGGTCCTTCACGAACAAAATGCAGTTCTTGGTAAAGTAAATCGCTTTATGGCTAAATCCGTTGATGCTGTTGCATTGACCTTTAAAAATACAGATAATGTTAACTGGAACCGAAATAAGTATACGACAGTTACCGGAAACCCAGTACGTAAGGAAATTGTTAAAATTGGAAATCTTTATTATCCCAACCTGGATGAAGAATGTATTTTCAGAATTCTTGTAATTGGCGGTAGTCAGGGTGCAAAAATATTCAGTGAGGTTGTTCCACAGGCTATTTCCATTTTACCGCGCGCTTCTCAGCAACGATTGCAAATTACTCAACAATGTAGGGAAGAGGATATTGAAGCGGTGCGCGCACTTTATGAAGATATGAAAATTGCTGTTAATCTTTCTACGTTTATTGATGATCTACCAACGTGTCTTCGTTGGACACATTTGGTGATTGGGCGAGCAGGGGCATCAACTATAACAGAGCTGACAGCCGCTGGTAGACCAGGAATATTTGTTCCTTACCCCCATGCCACCGATGATCATCAAACTATTAATACAAAAGAAATTACGATTAATGGTGGGGGTTGGGTTCATCACAATAATAACTTTAATGCTAAAATACTTGCAAAATCGTTACAGCGCTTGATCAGAAATCCAAGTGAAGTTTTAACTGCAGCAAAGGCGGCAAGGAAAATTGGAAAGCCCTACGCGGCTAAAGACTTGGCCGATATTGTTGAAAGGTTGGCCCTCGTTAAAGGTAATAAAGCTTTTACGAAGGTAAATGAAAATAAAAAATTCTTAGAAAATGTGGGATTAGGTGTCAAATGATTACTAATAAAATTAAATCAAATCAAATTGGTCATCCTGTCAATATAGGCATACTCCACTTTGTAGGGATAGGCGGTATCGGCATGAGCGGAATTGCCGAAGTAATGCATAATTTTGGTTATAAAGTTCAAGGTAGCGATATTTCTGAAAATGCCAATGTTGAACGACTTCGAAAACTAGGTATTAAAGTTTATTTAGGACAGCGCAATAAGAACCTTGAGGGAGCGTGGGGAATTGTTGTATCAACTGCGATTAAACCAGATAATCCCGAAGTAGTTGCAGCGAAAGCAATGAAAATGCCGTTGATTAAGCGCTCCGAAATGCTTGCAGAATTGATGCGCCTAAAGTGGTGTGTCTCTGTTGCGGGGACACACGGTAAAACAACAACAACGACAATGGTTTCTGCAGTTCTTGACGAGGCAAATTATGATCCGACAGTGATTAATGGGGGAATTATTAATGCCTACGGTACTAACGCTCGTCTTGGCGAGGGAGATTGGATGGTGGTCGAGGCTGATGAAAGTGATGGAACATTTATTAAAATTCCATCTACTGTTGCAGTGGTTACTAATATTGATCCTGAGCACTTAGATTTTTATGGTGACTTTGAAAACGCTAAGACAGCTTTTGAAATGTTTATTAAGAATGTTCCTTTTTATGGGTTTTCTGTGATGTGCATTGATCACCCTGAAGTTCAAGCGTTGATAGGTAAAGTTATCGACCGGAGAATTATAACTTATGGATTTAGTGTGCAGGCGGAAGTGAGAGGAACAAATATATTATTTGACGAAGGGTCAGCTCACTTTGATGTAGAAATTAGTAACGGTAATGACGGGGATTTGAGTTTTCTTAGAAACATTGTAATGCCAATGCCTGGCCGTCATAATATTTCTAATGCATTGGCAGCTATCGCTGTTTCCTATGAGTTGGGCATATCAGCGGATATTATTCGCAGAACATTTTCGAAATTTTCAGGGGTTAAACGCCGGTTTACAATTGTAGACAAGGTGGAAGATATAATTATTATAGACGATTACGCCCACCACCCTGTCGAAATCACATCGGTTCTAAGTGCCGCGCGTGAAGCCTATTCTGGACGTGTTATAGCAGTCGTTCAACCTCACAGATATACTAGGCTTGAAAGTCTTTTTGATGAATTTTGCTCTTGTTTTAACAATGCAGATACTGTAATTGTTGCTCCAGTTTTTGATGCGGGTGAACAGCCCATAAAGGGTGCAAATCAAGACGATCTAATCAGTGGCCTGCAGCGTTCTGGTCATAGAGAAGTGATTAAAATAAATGAACCTAAAGAATTGCCAAAAATAATATCTAATATTGCTGTAGCTGGTGATCTAGTAATCTATCTTGGTGCAGGTAGTATTAGCTCCTGGGCTTATTTGCTGCCCGACGCATTAAGGCGGCTAAAGACCCAATGAACACAGAGATGAAAAACATATCATTTGATAAATTAATGTCTAGAGTTCGGGGTAAAATCCAATTTAATGCGCCAATGGCAAAGTTTACATGGTTTCGTACAGGCGGCAATGCTGACATTTTATTTACACCTGAAGATGAAGAAGATCTATGTTTTTTTCTGAAAACGTGTCCATCGGACTTGCCTGTAATGCCACTAGGAGTTGGTTCAAATTTGTTAATACGTGATGGTGGTATTGAAGGTGTAGTGATCCGTTTAGGTAAGAAATTCTCACAAATTACAATTCAAGGTGACACTGTTACTGCGGGAGCAGGAGCGCCAGATATATCGGTGGCCAATGCCGCATTAAAAAACGGACTTTCCGGCCTCGAATTCTTAAGGGGGGTTCCAGGAACTATTGGTGGTGCTCTAAAAATGAATGCAGGCGCATATGGTAATGAAGTAAAAGATATATTTAAGTCAGCAACTGCGGTCGACCGATCTGGAAAAATTTATTTTCTTGCAACGCATGATATGCACTTTTCTTATCGTCACAGTGAGGTACCAGAAGACTTTATATTTATAAATGCCACATTGATTGGTAGGTCTAAAGAGAAAATAAAAATTAAAAAACGTATGGATGAAATTAGAGAAAATCGTGAAAAAAGCCAACCACTTCGTCAACGAACTGGTGGTAGTACTTTCAAGAACCCTGTTGGTAAATCAGCTTGGAAATTAATTGAAGACGCAGGTTGTCGTGGTCTCACAATTGGTAACGTTAAAGTTTCTGAAAAACATTGTAATTTTCTAATTAACGTTGGAGGTGTTAATTCCCAGAATATCGAAGACTTAGGTGAGGAGGTCCGCCGTCGTGTAATGAATAATTCTGGAGTTAAATTAGAGTGGGAAATTAAAAGAGTGGGACGGAAAATATGAATAAATATTCACATGTCTGCGTTCTTAAAGGGGGGTGGTCTAATGAGCGAGAAATTTCACTATTAAGTGGGACTGCAATTGCCAACGGACTAAAACAAGTAGGTTATGAGGTAACTGAAGTGGACGTTGACAAAAATATTGCAAGTGTTCTTAAAAGGCTCAGCCCAGATGCAGTATTTAATGCACTTCATGGAACATGGGGTGAAGATGGGTGTGTTCAAGGTTTGCTCGAGATAATGAATATTCCCTACACACACTCAGGTGTAAGGTCATCAGCACTTGCAATGAATAAAATTATGTCTAAGAAATTATACAAAACTATCAACATTCCCTGTGCTGAAGACAAGATTATTAAGTGTGATGTTCTTTTTGATCGGGATCCAATGAAACGCCCCTTTGTTGTTAAGCCGTATAATGATGGTTCGAGTGTTGGTGTTAGAATTATAGGTAAAGGGGATGAATTTCGACGAGAATTAAGTGGTCCTTGGAAAGATACAGATCAATTAATGGTAGAGAGATATATACCAGGCCGAGAACTTACAGTTTCGGTGATGGGTGATAGAGCCCTTTGTGTTACAGAGCTGAAGCCAATAAACGGGTTTTATGATTATAAGTCAAAATACAAGGAGGGAATGACGGAGCATATTCTGCCTGCGGAACTACATAAAGATCAAACTGAAAGATTAAAGAATATGGCTATTGATGCTCATAATGTTCTTGGATGCCGAGGGGTAAGTCGTTCAGACTTTCGAATGGATGGTGATGATATTTTTATTCTTGAGACTAATACCCAGCCTGGAATGACACCCCTCTCCTTAGTTCCAGAGCAGGCAAAGTATATGGGTATAAGTTTTAATGAATTAGTTCATTGGATGATGGAGGATGCGTCATGCGTGCGGTAAGGACTATTAAAATAAGTGATAAAAAAATAGTTAAGCGAGGTCAGATAGAAACTATTAGCCTGCTTCGCCGGCGTAGAATGAAATTAATAATAAGGGTAATTTCTATTATATGTATTTGCATGGCTCTCCTAGGAGCCATGTTTTTTTGGCGTAGCGGTATTGCTACTAATTTTATCAATGATTTTGAAAGTAAGGTTGAGAGAGTATTAGTTGATAGTGGGTTGATAGTTGAAAATATTAGTATTGTTGGGACAAAGATTATTCCTAAAGATATTATTATTGAGGTAGCTCAGATTAATATAGGTGAAGGTCTCTTGAGGGTTGACATAAGCAGTATTGTTAAGCGGATTAAACAATTAAAATGGGTTAATAAGGCTACAATTAGGAGAGATTTTTCAGGTAAAATCATTATAGATATTCTTGAACATGAGCCAGCAGCTTTATGGCAGGTTGATAATAAATTATGGATCGTATCAGATGAAGGTATTAAAATTGATGATCAAAACCTTGCATACTTTTCCAACCTTCCAATGATCAGTGGCAAAGGCGCAGAGGCTGAACTTCAAAAATTGTTGGCTGCAGTTTCAATTAATATGGCCATGTTTAACAGGGTTGAAACAGCAAGTTGGGTTGGTGAAAGACGTTGGGATATTTATTTGAAAAATGGTATAAAAATAATGCTTCCCGAAGAGGGAATTTCTTTAGTATGGCAAAATCTTGTTGAATTTGAGCAGGAAGAACGTTTACTAGCACGTAATATTTTGGCAGTTGATTTTCGAATTAAAGATAAAACTATTATTCGCCTCACTAGAAAAGAGGCCTCAAGAAGACGGTTGCTTGCAAAAACAAATGGCAAAGGGGAAAATATATAGATGCGTAATAAAACTATTGCCATTCTGGATGTTGGAAGTAGTAAAATTTGCTGTTTTATCGCAGAGGTTAACGTCGAAAAAGGCACCCCGCGGGTTATTGGAATCGGCCACCGTGAAAGCCAGGGACTTAATCTTGGAACTGTAGTTAATATGGAAGAAACTGAAAATGCTATTCGTACTGCTGTTGACGCGGCAGAAAAAATGGCAGGCGGCGATCCGATTGAGAATGTAACGGTAAATATTACTTCAGGTAACCCCCATTCAACTCAGCTTTGTGTAGAAGTTGAAGTATCTGGCCATGAGATTAGCGAAGATGATATCGATCGGGTGCTTGATCTAGGACGTCATCATTTAAATGATCAAGAGAGGTTTATAATTCACTCAGGTACTACTAGTTTTTCTATCGATGGTGTGACTGGCGTTAGTGACCCAAGAGGTATGTTTGGTGATAAATTAGGTGTGGAAATGCACGTGACATCTGCATTGTTAAGTCCACTTAGAAATTTACAAACATGCATTAATCGATGTCACCTTAATATGGCTGGTGTTGTATTTTCACCTTATGCATCAGGTCTTTCAACACTGGTTGCTGACGAACTTGAACTGGGTAGTATTTGTATAGATATGGGTGGTGGTATTACTAGTTTTGCAGCGTTTAAAGGTTCTCAATTTATATACGGTGATATGATTCCCTATGGCGGTCATCATGTTACTAAAGATATTGCTCAAGGCCTATCAACTCCATTATCTGCTGCAGAGCGTCTTAAAACATTATTTGGTAACTGTCTCTCGGCGATGTCGACTGTACGTCATCAAATTGATGTAACGCAAATAGGGGATAGCGGTCAAGAAAACGTCACAACTATTCCAAGGAAAATGCTAACATCAATTATAGAGCCGCGGGTCGAGGAAATTTTTGAAATAATACGAGATAAGATTAGAGATGCTGGTCTTGAAAATACAGTGGGCAGAAGATTAATAATTACTGGTGGTGCTAGTCAACTTGGTGGCGTAGAAGAATTAGCTAAAAAAGTATTCAAATGTCAGGTTAGGCTCGGGCTTCCTCTCAATATTGATGGTTTGGCGGATACTACTATGGGAGGTGGATTTGCAACAGGTGCAGGTCTCCTATTATACGCAACATCAAGGCCAGAAGAACTTCATTTTATGGATAAAAAGAAAATAAATCAGGGTCTTTTTGAAAGTATAAGGAATTGGATTAAAAGTAATTTTTGACATAATGTAATTTTGTAGACAAAATTTAGAGAATTTAAGCCTATACGACATTAAAATAAAAAAAAACGACTCGGAACCATTTTTTTTTAGACAGTGCGAATCACTTGCTATAGAGTATTGATAACCAGTTGTTAATGAAGAGTGAATCCTGATTTAGCAAAATATTATTAGGGGATAATTATGACAATTGAATTTACATCGCCGGAACTTACAGAGCTTACTCCTAAAATTACGGTTTTTGGTGTTGGAGGAGCTGGTGGAAACGCTGTAAATAATATGGTGAAGGCTGAGCTTAAGGGCGTGGATTTTGTCTGTGCTAATACAGACGCTCAAGCGTTAAGCCACTCATTAGCACAACAAAAAATTCAGTTGGGTGCGGAACTCACTCAGGGACTAGGTGCCGGCGCAAGACCTGAAGTAGGCAAAGCAGCTGCAGAAGAGACTTCCAAAATTATCATTGAGCATCTTGATGGATGTCATATGGCCTTTATTACCGCAGGAATGGGTGGAGGAACCGGAACTGGTGCTGCGCCAACAATAGCTAAAATTGCCCGAGAAAAAGGTATACTTACGGTTGGTGTAGTGACAAAGCCATTTCAGTTTGAGGGTGGCCGTCGCATGAAGCTTGCAGAAGAAGGAATTTTAGAACTTTCAAAACATGTGGATACGTTGATTATTATCCCAAATCAGAACCTATTCAGAATAGCCAATGAGAGAACTACTTTTGCCGATGCCTTTGCTATGGCAGATGAAGTGCTTCACTCAGGTGTTCGTGGCGTTACCGATTTAATGATGCTTCCAGGACTTGTTAATCTTGATTTCGCCGATGTGCGAACTGTAATGAGCGAGATGGGCAAAGCGATGATGGGGACGGGTGAAGCAGAAGGCGATAATAGAGCGCTTGAAGCAGCTGAGGCTGCAATATCTAATCCGTTATTGGATGAGGTATCTATGAAGGGCGCCCAGGGCGTACTTATTAATATTACTGGGGGAATGGATCTTACATTATTTGAGGTTGATGAAGCGGCAAACCGCATACGTAGTGAAGTCGATCCAGAAGCTAACATTCTTGTTGGATCGTCACTAGATCCCAATCTTGATGGTAAAATGAGGGTCTCAGTGGTAGCTACTGGAATGGAGAACGGTATAATAAAAATTGAGGAGCTCCCAGAAAAAAAATATTCAATATTAAGTTCAGGTGTGTCTGAAACTAATGTTCAAGAGCTAATAAATGAAGAATTAGATGTAGAGAATGATATAGAGGCAGATGAGTTTATTGAAGAATCCGAAAATGACAGTATCGATATGCAGAGTGTCGATCATTCAGAGGTTGATTTAACAAAAATCAGTGACGCCTCCTTTATAATGCCGGAAGCAATAATGCCAGAAGAAACTGCTGATTTTGATATGGTTGATGAAGAACATTCAGATCCATATGCGGAAGCGGCACTAGAAAATATCGAACCGCAGGATAAACCGAAAATAAAACTTGGACTGTTTCAAAGATTGCGTGGAGCAAAAAAAGAAGAGGTTATTCAAATTGAACCAGCTCTTAAGCAAGGGGATATGCTTAAAGAACCAAAAGATGTGATGAAGTTTGAAGTAGATGAAAATATTTTAGAAGAAAAATTAACTTCCAAGCAAGAACCAAACGTTTCTAAAGATCGATTGGTCAGAAATGAAGAAGCCGATGACCACATGGAAATACCTGCATTTTTGAGGCGCCAGGCAAATTAATTTGATTGTTGTATTTTAATGAATTACTAAATAATGCCTCGCCTTATTTGGTCAAGTTCTATAGATTCAAATAGGGCTTTAAAGTTACCCTCGCCGAAACCGTTATTGCCCTTCCGTTGAATAATTTCAAAAAAGATGGGGCCTATCACAGTTTCAGTAAATATTTGAAGTAGTATGCCTTCATCCATACTACCATCAATAAGAATATTGCGCTTACGAAGTTCTTCTATACTTTCATTATGTTTACCAATACGCTTATCAATTAGATCGTAGTAAGCACCAATGGTATTTTGGAGGGGAACATTGGACACTTTGAGAATGTCTACTGTTTTATAAATATCTTCGGTATAAAGAGCAATATGTTGAATTCCTTCACCTTGATATTCTTTCAGGTATTCTGCTATTTGTGATTTATCGTCTTTAGATTCATTAAGAGGAATATGAATTTTACCACAGGGACTACTCATGGCCTTACTAATTAGTCCCGTCTTCTGTCCGTCAATATCAAAATACTTAAGTTCTTTAAAATTAAAAATTCGTTCGTAAAAATTTGCCCAGTAATCCATACGACCTTTGTAGACGTTGTGGGTTAAATGGTCGATAAACTTAAAACCAGTGTCCTCAATTATGTGCGGATTTTCTTCCTGGCAAGGGATGAAGTCAATATCATAGATATTATTTTCACCATAACGATCGACCAAATAGAGACGGCTTCCACCAATACCTTCAATAGCAGGAATATAAAGTTCCATCGGTGTAATATCTTCTGCAACTGGGTTTGCGCCTTTAGCTAAGGCATGGTTATAGGCTTCTTTTGCATTTCCTACTCTAAAGGCCATGGCGCACACGCTAGGTCCATGTGCAAAAGCAAAACGTTGAGCAAAACTATTAGGTTCCGCATTGATTAGGAAATTTACACCGCCAGCTTTATGTAAAGTTACATTTTTGGATTTATGTTTTGAAGTCATTTTAAACCCAAGTTTTTTAAATAGTTCTCTTAATTTTTCAGGCTCTGGGGACGTATACTCTACAAATTCAAAACCGTCGAGACCCATTGGGTTTTTAAATGAATCAGCCATTTTTATTCCTTTGTCTTTAATAGATTAAAATGTTATTTTTGAATTTATATCCCGATTTTAATGAAATTTACTTTTTATTATTAATATAATTGGTGTTAATTTGAAATTATAATTTAGAAATAGGATAATATTGAATGAATATTTCATTAGACCGTTCGGATGTAAATATTTTGAACTTAATACAAAAAAATGCAACTCTTACAAATCAAGATATTGCTGACCTGACGGGCGTTTCTGCAACATCAGTATGGCGTCGAATAAAAAACCTTGAAGATATTGGTGTCATTAAAGGTACGGTTGCACTGCTAGATCAAAAGAAAACTGGTTTGGATGTGTGTGCTATTATTCACGTAAGGCTTAGTCGTCATGGAGATAAAACGAGGGTTGAGTTTGAAAATTTTATTGAGAATAGAGATGAAGTGACAGAATGCTATGCAATTCTAGGAAAACATGACTACGCACTAACAGTGGTTGTTCCTGACGTGGAAAGATTTGAAAAATTTCTTGCTGGTCACCTTTTAAACCACCCTATGATTTCAGAATCTACTACATACTTTACGTTAAGGCAGGTGAAGTATTCGACTGCACTTCCTTTAGACTTAAACCAAAGAGCTTAGTTTGAGCCTAACATAAATGCTTCATCTTTTTCTTGACAATCAAGAATACTTTGGGTGATTTCAGACATCAGTTGGAAATAACTTTCTGGGCCAGGCTCTAAATACTGACCAAGATGATCAACTACGCCAAATCCTGCTGCAGTGTCTCCCATAACTGCTAAGGCTATGCGAGGGTGGGTGCCGGGTATTACAAGAATACACGTTACATTTCGGTCTGCAGCCACCTTTTTCAGTGCACTCAAATGTTTGATGCTAGGAGTTTCGTCCACGTTAAGTTGGATAGCACCAACACTTTTCAACGAAAATGCTTTTTCATAATATTGAAAGGCATCGTGATAAACGATCATAGAACTATCTCGAAGAGGTCGAAGTAACTCGCGAATGAGTTCCTCCTGATCGAATAGTCTTTTTATTAGCAAATTAGCATTCTTGATGTAAGTGAGAGAATTTGTTGGGTCAAGTTCTGATAGCGTTTCTTGAATGATATTAACTATAAGCCTAGTATTCGAGGGATCAAGCCAAATATGAAGGTCAACTTCCTCATGCGTATGCGGATCATCTAACCTATTTTCAGATAGCCATACTTTACTAGTTCGATAGGGATAGAGCTTAATATTTTTTTGGTTTGCAAAAGAAATTACATTAAGTGACTTATTATTGGCAATCGATTTTAAAAAAGTTTCGAATTTTGGTGATATATAAAAAAGTACATCAGCGTTAGCTATTTTTCTAAAATCGGACGGTTTCATTCTAAATATGTGGGGAGTTACGCCACCTTGAACTAAAAGTTCGGGTACGCCAGTATTTCCCATAACACTTGAAACCAGAGAGTGAATTGGTTTAATGCTAGTTATAACCTTTAGGTCTTTAGTATTTCCAATAGAACCCAACATAATTATGAAAGTCGAAAAGGCAGTAATAATAAATTTAAATATATGTGGTTTCATGATTTTTCAAAGTTGTTGAAATTTTGGTCACTATCTAACATTATGGTTGATAAAGCAATTATCAAAATTAAGAAGAGTAAAATTGAAATAAATCTTTTTTATTAGTAATAATATCTTTATTGTAAATTTTTATAAATGGCATGGTGATTTTTGGATGAACCATGATATAAATTTATACTATTTAACAATTTCATAATTGGAAAACTGAAATGAAAATGGCGTTGTCTGTATACAATATATTAAAAGGCTGTGGTAGTTTTAGAGTTTTAACTACATTATTATCATTATTTATAGTGTCAGCTTGTGGCTCAACTAAGTTGGCTTATAAAGACCTTCCAGTTGATCAACTTTATATTGAAGCTCAAAAGTCTCTAGATCGTGGAGAATATTTAATGTCGGCTATTAGCTTCGATCAAGTTGAAAGACAGCATCCCTATTCACTCTGGGCTAAAAGAGCTCAATTGATGTCGGCGCATTCTTTTTATATGGCGAATGATTATGAAAGCTCTATTTTATCTGCAGAACGATTTTTATCCCTCCATCCAGCTAATGAGAATGCTCCATTTGCTCGTTACTTAGTCGCTCTTTGTTACTATGAACAAATCGCGGATGTGCGTCGCGATCAAAATTATACAGAATCGGCCCTTGATGCATTTAGGCAGATTGTGAGGCTCTATCCTGAATCTGAGTACGCTGCGGACGCTAGAGTGAAGATTAATCTCACTCTAGACCATCTCGCCGGCAAAGAAATGGAAATTGGTCGCTTTTACCAGACTGCAGGAGAATTTTTTGCTGCCATTGGGCGCTATAATAATGTGGTAGGGGATTATCAAACTACAAGCCACACCCCAGAAGCATTGCATCGTTTAACTGAAGCCTATTTGGCACTTGGTATAGTTATGGAAGCAAAAAAGTCTGCAAAGGTGCTTGCTCTCAACTTTCCAAACACCGATTGGAATAAGTTTAGTGCCGAACTTTTAAATCAACATGCTAATTAAAAGGTAATTATTTTTCATGATTGTTTCGCTCACGATCAAGAATATTGTTCTCATCGACCGCCTTCAAATAGATTTTGAGGGCGGTCTTTGTGTTTTGAGCGGTGAAACAGGTGCTGGAAAGTCAATTCTTTTATCAGGAATAGGGCTAGTTATTGGCGCGCGCAGCGAAAAAGAGTTGATAAGGCATGGTTGTGATCAAGGAACTGTCAGTGCAGAGATCTCTGTACGGGATGATCATAAAGTTTGGAAAATATTTTATGAACAAGGCTTAGAATTTGATAGGGGGCCGGTAATTTTGCGTCGCACTATAATGAGAGACGGACGAAGTCGTGCATTTATCAATGACCAGTCTGTAACTATAGCTTTATTGCGGAAGGTTGGAAGATCTCTCATCGAAATTCATGGCCAGCACGATGAAAGAGGACTTCTTAATCCATCTGGTCATCGTAATTTACTGGATAATTTTGGCAGTTATGATCCCCTATTGTCAAAGGTTAATTCTACATATAGCACTCTAGTTTCGTTAAAAGAAGAATTGATACGTGAGCAGGTTAAGTTGGAATTAGCGCAGAGCGATGAAGACTATATTCGCCATAATCTGGAAGAATTAGAAACTTTAGACCCCAAGCTTGGTGAAGAAGAAAAGCTAGCAAAAGAACGTTCTAGAATGATGCAAGGTGAAACCCTCTCAACTGGACTAAAAGCTCTACTCGGAAAGCTATTAAGTGATAAGGGGGTTGATACGGTTCTTCGCACAACCCTGAGAAAAATAGAACGTATGAGCGCAAAGGCGCCGGGTCTTCTTGAGGGTGTTTCTAATAGCCTTGAACAGGCTGCTAATGAAACATCCGAGGGGATCCAAGAGCTTGAGGGTATAATACAAGATCTTGAATATAATCCATATGATCTTGAGAATAATGAAGAGAGGCTGTTTGCAATTCGAGCAGCGGCGAGAAAACATAATTGCCAGCCGGATCAACTGATTGCGTTAATGGTAGATTTTAATAAAAAGCTTGATGTATTAAAATTTAGCGATGATGAAGTTCACCGGTTGACGAATGAAGTCAAGGCTGTCCAGGTTGTATTTGAGTCGAATGTTCAAAAATTATCGGCTGATCGCTATAAAACAGCTATTGATTTGGATAAGCAGGTTAATAAAGAACTTCCCTCCTTAAAAATGGATAAAGCAAAGTTTAAGACTTTTATAGAGCCCCTGGAGCCTGTAAAATGGAATGGTGAAGGTGGCGAAAGAGTAGACTTTATGGTGTCAACAAACCCGGGGGCTCCTTTTGGTGGTTTAATTAAGATTGCATCAGGTGGTGAGCTTTCTCGATTTATTCTCGCTCTTAAAGTGGTTTTGGCAAGGAAAGGTAGTGTTGCAACGTTGATTTTTGATGAGATTGATCAAGGTGTTGGAGGTGCGGTTGCAAATGCTGTGGGTGAACGGCTCTCGCAACTTGCGGACAAAGCACAAATATTAGTAATTACTCACTCGCCGCAGGTTGCTGCTAGAGGCCGTACTCACTGGCTTATTAATAAAAGTCAAACTGGTGAAGAGATGTTAAAAACGTCAGTAACAAAGCTTATAGAAGAGTGTAGGCGGGAAGAAATTGCCCGCATGATTTCTGGTGCGGAAGTTACAAAAGAATCTAGGGCTGCAGCAGATAACCTGCTACAATGGTAGCGTTCTAAAAGAGTGTTATAATGATTGATCTGCATCAAATAAATTCAGAAAAACTAGATAGAGATCAAGCTAAAAAAGAGCTTGAAAGGTTGGCATTTTTGATTGCGCATCATGATAAACTCTATCATGACAAAGATGATCCTGAAATATCAGATGCGGATTACGATAGTCTTCGGCGACGTAATGAAAAAATAGAAAAATTATTTCCTCTACTAATTCGATCGGATAGCCCAAGAAAAAAAATAGGAGCCCTACCTTCAAGTAGATTTAATAAAATTGCTCACCAAGTACCAATGCTCTCTCTTGACAATGCGTTTAGTAGTCATGATGTCCATGAGTTTGCCGCACGCGTAAAAAGATTTTTAAGTTTAGATAATAGTGTTGGGATTGAAATCCTTGCAGAACCAAAAATTGACGGACTTTCGGCATCTTTGAGATACGAAAAAGGAATTTTAGTGCAGGGGCTTACCCGCGGTGATGGAAAATCAGGGGAAGATATCACCGAGAATTTGAAGACAATACAGCAGATACCCCCGACCTTAGCAGGGAATGACTGGCCTGACGTGGTTGAAGTGCGGGGGGAAGTTTACATGGCAAAGAGCGACTTTCAACACCTAAATAAGAAACAGTCTTTGGCTGGTAAACCGCCTTTTGCCAATCCACGTAATGCTGCGGCAGGCTCATTACGACAGCTCGACAGTTTAATTACTAAGTCTCGTACACTTAAATTTTTTGCCTATAGTTGGGGTGAAATATCTGAACTATTGGGTAACACTCAAATGGAGGCTATAAATCGCTTTAAATCATGGGGTTTTATCATTAATGAAATGATATTTCTTAGTGACGATGTTGATGCAGTTATAAAGCATTACCAATATATTTCGGAAAAAAGGAGCACTCTTTCATACGATATTGATGGTGTAGTTTATAAAATTAACCGCATTGATTATCAGGATCGCCTTGGCATGGTGGCGCGTGCTCCTCGCTGGGCTATCGCTCATAAGTTCCCTGCAGAAAAAGCTAGAACTATATTAAATAATGTTGATTATCAAGTGGGCAGGACTGGTGCAATTACACCTGTTGCGCGGCTTGAACCAATCACTGTTGGTGGTGTTGTTGTTTCTAACGCCACTCTTCATAACGCTGATGAGATAAAAAGACTTGGTGTTCGTCTAGGTGATGAGGTTGTTATTCAGCGTGCAGGTGACGTAATTCCTCAGATTGTTGAAGTCGTAAAGACCAATGATAAAAATGACTTAATTAATTTTCCAAGCCTATGTCCATCCTGTGGTAGTGATTTAGTTCGAGAAGGCGATGACATTGTATGGCGCTGCTCTGGTGGCCTTACCTGTCCAGCCCAACGAATAGAGAGGCTTCGCCACTTTGTGTCGCGTAATGCATTTGATATAGATGGACTGGGAAGCAAGCAAATAGAATTTTTCTTTAAGGAGGGAATGATTAAAAGCCCTTCTGATATCTTTGAACTTCAGGACTTGGATAAAGCAGAACCACTCATATCGTTAAAAAACAAAGAAGGCTGGGGGGACCTTTCTGTAAAAAAACTTTGGAATGCTATTAATATTAAGAGAATTATAACAATGGATAGGTTTCTTTTTTCGCTTGGTATTCGACACTTAGGCCAACAAAACTCTCGTCTTATCTGCTTAAATTATCTAACTATTGATATTTTTTTAAATAATATTATTGCCGCCAAAGATAAAAATAGTGATGCCTACACTAAACTAATGCTGATTGATGGCATTGGTGATAAAGTAGCAACTACAATAATTGACTTTTTTACGCAACCCCAAAACCTAGCCGTGATAACTGATTTGCTTAAACAAGTAACTGTGAAAGAATTTTTACCTCCAGAAATAAAAAATTCCAAAGTCGTAGGTAAAATTATTGTATTTACCGGAAAGTTTGAAAAATTAAGTAGACAAGAAGCTAAAGCATCGGCCGAAAGCCTTGGAGCTAAAGTATCAAGCTCTGTTTCTGCTAAAACAGATATTCTTGTTGCTGGTTCGGGCGCCGGTTCAAAGCTAACAAAAGCTCAGGTTTTTGGTATTGAAATTTTATCCGAAGAACAATGGCTTCAACTTATTTAGGTATGCAATAAACGCATGACTGATTAGCTAATAAGCTCACTACTCATAACAAAGTTGTATATGTATAAATTCCTTAAATAGAAGATCATAAGCATTTTCTTTAACTTTAATTTAGAGTATTTAGGGATAAATTAATGACACAAATATCATATACCAACGACTTTATGGGCCTATTGAAAGCCTTTAATTATGTGCCTGACGTAGTAAAAAATGAAATAGAGTATCCGGAAAATATTTCCAGTCTAGTTGAGCATTTTAAAGATCTTGTAAAATCAAGCACAGAAGATTATGATTTTATGGACCTTCTTGGTGATAAAGGCCATGTTCCAGTAAATGATAATTGGAAAAAAGTCTCCATTAACGTGACTAATGTAGACATTAATAAAGCGTCATAATTATCTTTGGCTATTCATATTTTTGATAGTTATAGCTAATGATTACTTTTTTTCAAAACTAATGTTTGCCATTCAAGTATGGGATATTTTTTGTCAATTACCATTCCCAGGGAAATATAGGTTTCTATAACAGCATCCTGTTGTTCCCTAAGAAGTCCAGATAGAATTAAAAAACCACCTTTTTCTAAATGATTAACAATACTAGGCGCTAGCAATATTAATGGACCAGATAAAATATTGGCAACAATTAAATCATAGGGCCCAGTCTCACCAACAGTCGAATTATTAAATCCATCAGAGGTGATTACTAAGATATCACTATTACCATTCAATATAATATTTTCTTTTGAAGTATCCGTAGCAATAGGGTCAATATCACTTGCGACAACATTGCAGTTCCAAATTTTAGCCATTGCAATAGCAAGAACACCACTACCACAGCCAAGATCAAGGGCATTCTTAGGATTTAATTTCGTCTTGAGGCCGCTAATTGCAAGTAAACAACCTTTTGTTGTTTCATGACTGCCAGTGCCAAATGCTTGAGCAGCCTCCATCTGTATAGAGATTTTATTAGTTGGTATGCTTGTAATATCGTGTTGTCCATATAGATAAAACATTCCAGCTTGGATAGGTTTTAATATTTTCTGCGATGCAGCAACCCAGTCGATATTTTCAATTTTTTCTAGCTTTAATGGGGGTGATTTAATCCCAAAACTATAAGCTGTTTTTGAAATTTTTGTATTTAAAATATTTATATCAGGTTTGTAGTCAAAATAGATTTCTATAAGTACTATTTCAAGATCATCCTTGATTTCAAATACCGTAATAGATGGAGAATAGTCTCCACTCGTAATGGTGATCAATTTTTCTATTTCTGACACAAAATTTACGGGAGAAATGATAATTACTTTCCAAATTACTTTTTCATCATTTTGGTTCATTAAATAATCCTATTTTAACTTGAATATAATAAAATATATTTTTCTCATAAGCTGTATGAAATTTATTAACAGTGTTTTATGTGGGCTAGACCAATTTAATAAAACTATCCATAACTTTGCGGGGTGAACCCATCTCAAAATCAATCATTAATTTATTACCATCAATGGCAGTAACCTTACCATAGCCAAATTTATCGTGAAATACGCGGTCCGCAATTGAAAAATTTGATGGTTCAGGGTTTTTTAGTGCTCTGTCTTGATTGATACTTTTCTTTTTGGCTTTACTGCGATCCAGTTGATAATTTTCTCGCCCTTCTCCAAAATTAAAGCCAATTGCAGCCGGCTGATAGCTCGCCTGATCAATACTAGTTAAACCCTGCTGGCCATTTCGTTCTATATGTTCATTCGGCAATTCTTCAATAAAACGCGATGGAATTGGGCTCATATAATTACCAAACATATACCGTGTAGCAGCATAAAATATATGGGCGTTCTTTTTAGCACGTGTAATGCCCACGTAAGCAAGTCGACGTTCTTCTTCAAGGCCACGTTCGCCCTGTTCTTCTAAGGATCGCTTGCTTGGAAATAGCTCTTCCTCCCATCCAGGTAAAAACACAGTGTTGAACTCAAGACCCTTTGAACCATGAAGTGTCATTATATTAACACTATCATATTGGTTGTTAGCTGTATTTTCCATTACCAGTGAAATATGTTCCAAAAATTCCGCTAAGTTCTCAAAAGCTTCCATACCTCGAATAAGTTCAGACAGATTATCAAGCTTACCGGGCGCATCTGGAGATTTATCATTACGCCACTTATCATAATAACCGCTTTCTTCTAAAACTCTATCCGTGAGATCTTGATGACTAATATCATTAAATGCTTTGCGCCATTGATCGAAATTATCAATTAGTTTCGAAAGTGAGGTCCTTGCCTTTTTATTAATTTCTTCCGTTTGGACTATGTCAATTGATGCTTTTAAAAGTGATGTTCCAGCCATTTGGGCTATTCGGTATAATTTAGCGACGGTAGTATCCCCAATACCCCGTTTAGGTACATTAATAATCCGTTCAAAAGCTAGATCATCATCTGGATTAACTATCACTCTGAGATATGCCATAGTATCCCTAATTTCTGCCCGCTCGTAAAAACGTACCCCACCGATAATTCGGTAAGGGATCGCGAGAGTAAGAAATTGTTCCTCAAATTCTCTGGTTTGAAAACCAGCGCGAACTAAAATTGCTGTTTCACTTAAGGGCTTTTGTTTACGTTGCTGTTCTTCTATTATCTCGCCAATTGCTCGTGCTTCGGCGCGACCGTCCCAAACCGCATTTACGGATACTTTTTCTCCGCCTTGTTCAGCGGTCCAAAGAGTTTTTCCAAGGCGACCCTGGTTACTGTTTATCAAGCCACTTGCAGCACCCAAGATATGGGTAGTTGAACGATAATTTTGTTCAAGGCGGATAATTTTAGCACCCTTAAAATCATTCTCAAACTTTAAAATATTACCCACTTCTGCGCCACGCCAACCATAGATGGACTGATCATCATCACCGACACAACAAATATTTTTATGTTCTAATGCTATAAGTCTGAGCCATAGATACTGGGCAACGTTAGTATCCTGATACTCATCAATGAGTATGTACTTGAACCTTCTTTGGTATTCGTTAAGAATTTTTTGGTTATTTTGAAATAAATTTAAACATAGCAATATAAGATCACCAAAATCGGCAGCATTAAGTTCCTTGAGACGACTTTGATAAGCTGTATAAAGCTTAATTCCGTGACCTTCTGCATATTTTTGTGCTTCATTTTTTGGCACCTGCTGCGGAAGTAGAGCTTTATTTTTCCAGCTGTCAATAAGTCCAGCAAGCATACGCGGCGGAAATCGTTTTTCGTCAATATCCGCCGCACGAACAAGTTGCTTTATAAGTCTGAGCTGATCATCCTGATCTAAAATGGTATAATTACTGCTCAGGCCGACTAGGTTTGCATGGCGTCTTAATATTTTTACACAGATTGAGTGGAATGTACCAAGCCAAAACATATTTTCGACCGCATCACCAATAATTGAACCAACCCTCTCTTTCATCTCCATAGCGGCCTTATTTGTAAAAGTCACTGCAAGTATTTGATTAGGAAAGGCGTGTCCACCCGCAAGAATGTGTGCCAGTCGTGTGGTAAGTACACGAGTTTTTCCAGTACCAGCACCTGCAAGTACTAGCATAGGCCCATTGACGTGTTCTATCGCTTCCAACTGCGGAGGGTTAAGTCCTTCGAGATAGACAGGTGGAGCTTGATTGCGAGCTACTTTAGCAGGCGTAAAATTTTCAGAAATACTATCGAGGTCAAAAGGGTCAGACATGAATTATATATAGCCTAATTAATATTAAAAAACAGCGGTAAATGCAGATAAATTTTATCTGCCTTCTTTGACTTTATTTTATATTTAATTATAAATGATAATCAATAATACCAAACTTGAGGTCGCTCATTCTCTTAACTTTAATAATTTTTTATACTTATTTTGATGATATTCTTTTTTTATTTGCAAAAGTATTTGTAAACTTCATAAATTATTGAGCTATTAATACTCCTACTAAAACGGTATGTATAGATAAGCGGTTGAATGTAAGTTTCAAAAAATAAATTTTTGCAAACAAGGCAGGGAAAATGAAAAAAATTGTCGGTTTCGCTGGAATAACACTATTTTTATTGGTCTGCAGTGCGTTGGTGGTGCCGAGCTTTATTAATTGGAATAAATATAAAACAGAAATTGAAAACACAGCCTCAAACCTTAGTAATAGAAAGGTTTCTATTAGTGGTGATTTGTTTCTATCTATTTTACCCTCACCATCCTTTTCTGCAGAAGAGGTAAGCGTTTCAAATATAGAGGGTGGGCAGGCTACTAATATTATATCTCTAAAATCGGTTGATGTTAATGTGGCCTTTTTGCCGCTGTTACGTGGCGAAATACAAGTAAAAAAATTCATTCTAATCGAACCTATTGTTGCATTAGAAATAGATAAGAGTGGCAAGGAAAATTGGAATTTTGAGGCCCAAGGAGGCACTCAGGAAAAAGAAAGCAGTTATACCGATCTTAGCTTTGAAAAATTTCAGATAGAAAACGGAAAATTAAGTTACCAAGACTTTTCTAAAGAAGGCGAAGAAACTCTTAGTTCTATTAACGCATCTGTTATCATGGACAGCTTGAAGGGCCCGTTCAAAATCATTGGAAATGCTAGGTATAAAAATTTGCCAGTTTCAACAGAATTGATGATTGGAACAGTTAGGGAAGGAAGAAAAATACCAATTGGTCTTGTCTTAGGGCTTCTTGATAATGATGTTCGCATTAAATTTAATGGGGGCTTTCTTCCTGCCGCCATTAGTACTCAAGCTGATGGAAAATTTACCCTTGAAGCAAATGATATCGGTGATTTATTTAGAACCACTAGTCTACTTGATCTTGAAAATCAAAATCTAAATAAACTAAGCTATAATCAACCTCTATCTTTTGAAAGTACCGTCGTTTACGGCGGGGACGCCATTAATATTTCAGCTTTTGAATTTGAAATGGGTGAGAGCCGAGGCTCGGGAGATATGACTGCCACCTTTGGAGAACGTGTTAGATTTGATGGAAGGCTGTTAGTAAATAGTTTTGACCTGGATAGTTTTCTTCCTGTACTTCAAGGTAATGAAGAGGTTGACCTTGCCAGCAAAAATAAACAAAGTTTTGATTATTCATTTATGGAGCAACTTGAAGGAAACTTTAAGTTTAATCTTGGAGCGTTAAAATATAATGATAAAATAGCCAGCCAGCTTGAGTTAGACCTAACAACGTTAAACGGTGAAGTTGATTTTACAAATATACGTCTTAATTTGCCTGGCGGTTCCATACTTGGAATGAATGGTACCTTTAGTGCTGCTGAAAATAAACCGTTATTTGGGGGTAATACAACATTTAATTCTGGTAATTTTAGAGCTTTTCTTGATTGGCTTAAGGTCGATGCTTCTGATATTCCAGTCGGTAGGTTAACAAGGCTATCATATCAGGGCGCGGTAAGGGCATCTCCAGATTTACTTCAATTTTATGGTATGAAAGGAAACCTAGATACTTTTCAATTTTCTGGGGGAATTTCCTATGCTATTCAAAATAGAACCTCAATGGGACTTGACGTTCAGATAGAAAAACTGAATCTAGATAATTACTATTTACCCCACTCCAACAAAGAACTGGCCTTCAAACAAGCCATTTCAATGCTAGCAAAATTTGATGCTAACTATAAGATTAATTTAATTGATTTAACTTCAGGTGGTATCAAAATTAAGAAAGTCGCTGTTAGCGGAGAGCTTTTAGGGGGTAACTTAAACGCAAAAACTATTAATATAGAAAATTATGCAGGGTTTGATTTTAATGGTTCTCTGATAGGTAACGAACTTGGTAGCAACGAGTATTTTGAAACTTATTTTAACACTACTGCAGCCTCACTTGTGCCATTGCAACGGGCGTTTAGATTTAAGATACCATATAATATATCCAAAATTGGTGCTGTATCCGTAAACGCTAGAATAACAGGTAACTTTAAAAAACTGAATTTAGATTTAAAATCAACAATTGGTAATAGTAAGGCTGACATTAAAGGAGAAATCAGAGGTCTAGCACTAAAAGAACTATCGGCATTTGGGAGTACGGACCTTACAATCGTAGCTTCTAATTCAAGTCTCGCAAGCTTAATAAACCAGTTTGATTTACCCGTACTAAAAGCTACTGCTGGATATGACGGACCGGTTGCTTTGACAGCAAGAGTTAAGGGGACAAAAAATCAATTAGATATTGATAGTACTTTAGATGTTGCTGGGGCTAATATTTTGCTTAATGGATACACAAATTTGGTTAAAAATAAAGTCCAAAATTACGATTTAACAGTTAATATTCAAGGGCCTAACATTAATAATTTTATTAATGGGTTTGGGGGTGACTTCATACATTTAAATAAAGAAATCGGAGCATTGGCACTCAGCATGAAGGCATCTGGAAATATGGTTGATATCTGTTTTAATAATATTGTTGGAATGGCAGGACCTACTAAATTTAGTGGTGCAGGAGAACTAATTGGACTTCGAGAAACCTTAAAATATGATCAAAAAAGAACATTTAACTTTACTCTTATGTTTGAAGAGGTTCCCTTAGCTGATTTCTTGACTTCACCAACTGATCTTCTTGAACAAAAACAATGGGGTAATTGGAGTAAGGTTCCATTAGATCTAGCGCTACTTCATGAATATAATGGCCAGATTAATCTAGTAGCTGATAACATTAGTTACCACGATTATGATTTTGAAAAATCACATTTAGAGATTGTGCTTAAGGAGGGCACCCTTAAAGTCAATAACTTTACCGGACAATTATTTGGAGGTGATGTTGCTATTATGGGAAGTTACAGCAGCTTGGGTGATCTTAGTATGGATATGTCACTCAAGAATGCCATAATTATTGATACGACGAGAACCTTTGCCGGGATAAGCCCTATCACTGGCTACTTTGATATAAAGCAAAAAATAATGGGTAAGGGTAATGATCAGTCAACCATTATTTCTTCGCTGAATGGAACTGGAGAATTGACTACTTCTTTAGGAAATATAAATGGAATAAATATTCCCGAACTAAGTAAAGGTATAAATAATTTAGATAAAAAGAATGATATTTTTAGTTTACTCAATAGTTCATTGTCTGATGGACAGACAGGTTATGATGGTGCGACAACCAGCTTTACTATTAAAAATGGAATTATTCAATTTTTACCGTTCAATATTAATATGCGCGGTGCTCGAAGTGATATTAATCTGAGTATCAATCTTGCTCAATGGATTGCGGATTTGGCCGGAGATATGACGCTTAGTGAACATCCTGGTTCACCATCGATAGATTTTAGGATTTTTGGTGCTCTTCATAACCCAAAGGCAACTTATAATACAAAAAAATTACAGGCTTTTATGGATCAGAAGATAGCTGCAAGTTTACTTCAGAATATGGTTGAGGGTAATGGTGGGATTGGGAATTTATTTGGTGAAAATATTAGTCCAGCAGTGGGTGTTCCACAAATAAGCGGTGAGCCAGATGGAAGAGTTAAGAGTATGCCAGTAACCAATCAGAATAAAATATTTAGTAATCCACTTGAGGGCTCGATAAATCTGAAGTCTGATCCCTCTAATACATCGAAGCTAGAAAATAAAATAGACCCTGTCAAAGAAGAAGATTCTGAAACCCTTGAGGAGCTTGGTGCTAAGCTTTTAGATCGGTTGCTCCAGAATCCTTCATCAGCCAAGAATTAGTTTTTTATTCTTTTTATAATATATACCCGGATTGCACTACTTAGGTTAGTCGTGCGTAAATCATCAATTTCTGTAATGAGTTCTTTTAAGCTTTTACCATCTAAATTGGCAATTATTTTTAGCTGTGACCAAAAAATATTTTCTAGCGTAATGCTGGTTTGATGACCTGCAATGACCACAGAATGTTTTTTGAGTATCTCGTCATCTGCGGTCATGGTTAATTTAATTTAATCTTAAAGAAATCATTACCCTTATCATCAACAATAATAAAAGCTGGAAAATCCTTAACATCAATTTTCCAAACAGCTTCCATACCGAAATCTTCAAAATCAAGGACTTCAACTTTAGTTATATTATTTGTGGCAAGGATGGCTGCAGGGCCACCAATAGAACCAAGATAAAAGCCTCCAAATTTTTTACAAGAATCAGTAACCTGATTACTACGATTTCCTTTAGCAAGCATTACCATGCTGCCGCCCGCTTTTTGAAAGGTTTCGACGTAACTATCCATACGTCCTGCTGTGGTGGGGCCAAAGGAGCCAGATGCATATCCCTTTGGGGTTTTTGCTGGCCCGGCATAATATACGATGTAATCTTTAAGATAATTAGGCATTGGTTCGCCATCTTCAAGTTTTTTAAGGATAGTTGCATGAGCAAGGTCCCGAGCGACTACTATGGTGCCGGTGAGTGATAACCTTGTTCGCACTGGGTGTTTGCTAAGTTCGGCAAGAACTTCATCCATTGGACAGTTAAGGTTAATTTTTATTACACTGCTACTTAAGATATCTTTTTTAACATCGGGCATAAAGCGGGCTGGGTCGCGCTCAAGTTGTTCTATAAAAATACCGTCTTTAGTAATTTTACCTTTAGCTTGTCTATCCGCTGAACATGATACACCAATACCTATTGGCACTGATGCTCCATGTCGTGGCATGCGGATAACCCGAACATCATGGCAGAAATATTTACCACCAAACTGGGCTCCTATATCAAAGGCCTGGGTCATTTTAAGGATTTTTTCTTCCATCTCTGGGCACCGAATTGCTTGGCCAAAATCACTACCTTCGGTGGGAAGGTCATCTAAATAATGGGTGCTTGCCATTTTCACAGTTTTAAGATTTTGTTCAGCACTAAGTCCGCCGATGACAACTGCAAGGTGGTAAGGTGGGCACGCAGAGGTTCCAAGTGTTCGTATTTTTTCATCAAGAAATTCTGATAACTTATCTTCACGCAAGATCGCAGGATTTTGCTGGTATAGGAATGTCTTGTTAGCACTGCCACCGCCTTTAGCAATAAAAAGAAAGTGATATTCTTTGCCTTCCGTAGCGTAAATATCAACTTGTGCAGGACCATTTGTTTTAGTGTTTGTTTCTTCAAACAAGCTTTTTGGCGCTAATTGAGAGTACCGAAGATTATTTTGCGTAAAAGTATCAATAACTCCTTGGTTAATTATTTCATTATCGTCGCCATCGGTCCAGACAAACTGACCCTTTTTACCCATAACAATGCCAGTCCCAGTATCTTGACAGCTCGGAAGCACCATACCTGCAGCAATGTTAGCATTTTTAAAAAGTTCTCTGGCAACAAAACGGTCATTATCTGATGCTTCGGGATCATCAAGTATTTTAGCAAGTTTTTCATAATGTGATGTACGTAATAAATGAGAAATATCTCGCATGGCTTCGACTGTTAACAGACGAAGGCCTTCAGGTTCTACCTTTAAAATTTCTTGCCCATCAACAGTTATGGTGGAAACATAGTCAGATGTAACTTTTCTGTACTGCGTATCGCTCTCTCCTTGAGCATACATATCCGTATATTTTGGGAATTTCATTAATATGGTTCCAGAGAATTAGAGTATTATTTTTTTTTACGAAAGGCATCCAGAGTAACAATATTATCTTTTTTAGTGTTGTCTTTTACGGCACTATCTTGGACTTTTTTTGTAGTACTTGCTCCAATGACTTCAGTCTCAGCAAATTCAATGGTTGTTTCAAGGTCAGAATTAAAATGAAGTCCAAAATCAACACTGGGGTCAAAGAAGCCAAGTAATGCTTCAAAAGGTACAGAAAGATGTTCTTTATTGCGATTGAAACTTAATGATATTTCAAAATGTTCATCATCAATCAATAAATCCCAAAATTGGTTTTGCATGACAATAGTCATATCTTCTTCATACCTTTCCCTGAGGTAAGGTGGTATTTTTACATCAGGGTGTGTAGTTTGAAATGTTATGTAAAAATGATGTTCACCAGGAAGGCCATTTTTTTTTGTATCGATGAGGATATCACGCACGACACCAATTAGAGCTACCTGAACCATTTCATCATAATTTATAATATCATCTGACATTTTTATTATTACTTTTTTAATTAATACGACTCTAATGAGAGTAAATTATAGCTGTAACTTATCTTAGGAGCGAGTCATTTTGCAAACAATTCAAGCTACTAGATTAGGAATGAAGTGGTAGGCTTCTGTTGCTAGGTGCCTACCGAACCCCGCGTAACTAACCTATTAGGCAGCTACAGCAAATGCTTCATTATCGTTTGCATTTACAAAATTTGACCCGTTACAGAGGTGTCATACTGAGCAAAAGGTATATCTTTATTGCGCACGTCGATCCTATTTCGCCCCCATAAAAGTCTATATATCAATGACTTAATATAATGGTGGAGGCGCCGGGTACCGCCCCCGGGTCCGATACGTTTATTCCATATATCAATTTATTGCCGTAGTCGGTTACCCGACTCGTTATGTATAAGCTTTAATGCTTAAGATTTAAATAGATTTGAGTAAAATAATGTGCAAAATACATATAATTATTTAAAATATGAAAATGGATGAGCATGAAACAATATCTTGATCTCGCACAGCGGATCCTTGATGAAGGAACCACTAAAAGTGACCGTACCGGTACAGGAACTAAAAGTGTTTTTGGCCATCAGATGAGGTTTAATCTATCAGACGGCTTTCCAATATTAACAACAAAAAAACTTCATTTAAAGTCAATCGTCCATGAACTCCTGTGGTTTATTGCAGGGGATACTAACATCAAATATCTACAAGATAATGGAGTTCGTATCTGGGATGATTGGGCAGATAAAAATGGTGATCTTGGACCAGTTTATGGACATCAGTGGCGTTCTTGGCCAGTCCCAAATGGTGATACGGTTGATCAGATTAAAAATGTTATTCATATGGTTAAAAATAATCCTGATAGTAGGCGTTTGATCGTTAGTGCTTGGAATGTTGCCGATGTTGACCACATGGCTCTGCCTCCCTGTCATTGCCTGTTTCAGTTTTATGTGGCTGATGGTAAACTTAGTTGTCAGCTTTATCAAAGAAGTGCCGATGTATTTTTGGGTGTTCCCTTTAATATTGCTTCCTACGCCCTTCTTAATATGATGGTTGCCCAAGTTTGTGGATTGGAGGCAGGGGATTTTATACATACTTTTGGTGACGCACACCTTTATTTAAATCACATGGAACAGATCGATTTACAACTTAGTCGAGATTTAATGGTATTACCTACTATGAAAATAAATCCAGATGTAAAAAGTATTTTTGATTTTAAATTTGAAGATTTTGAATTGAATAATTATGAGGCCCATCCTCACATTAAAGGCATGGTAGCAGTCTGATGATTAAGGTATCCATCATTGTTGCCGCTGCTGAAAATGGTATTATCGGCAAAGATAATGATATGCCATGGAGAATATCATCAGACCTTCAGTATTTTAAAAAAGTTACCATGAATAAACCAGTGATCATGGGTAGAAAAACATTTGAAAGTATAGGAAAGCCATTGTCTGGCCGTGTTAATATTATCATTACACGAGATATAAACTTTGTGGCTGAGGGAGCAATTATTACTAACAATATAGATATGGCTCTTAAGGTTGCAAAAGATACGGTTAAGACCAAAGATGTTAAGGAAGTGATGGTGATTGGTGGTGCCCAAATTTATCAACTTTTTCTACCTATAGCAAACCGACTTTATCTAACTCGAATACATGGAAATATTATTGGTGATACCAGTTTTCCAGATCTAGATTCAAAAGAATGGATTGAAAATTTTTGCGAGGACCATCAGGCCGGAAACAAAGACAGCCATGATTATAGTTTTACTATATTGGATCGTGTTTAGCTCTCGAACGTAAAAAATCATTGTAAATAGGCTGAATTCTTAATTTTTAAAAATTGTAAAGCGGCAAAAATATCTTTTAGTAGGCTGCTCATTACTATATTTTTGATTTTGGTCTAACTTCATATTTAAACCTATTTAAATCTTGTATAGTTAATTGGCTGATCTTTATCAAGAAACTGAACCGTTTCTGGCATTGGATACTTAAGACCAGTGGCACAGTTAAAAAGTATTACTTTATCGTTTTTACTAATACTGCCACTTTCAAGTGCCATTTCCCAGGCAGCAAATGTAGCAGCACCTTCTGGACACAAAAGAATGCCGTCTTGTTTAGCAACACGGTTACGACAGTCAAAAATATGATCTTCTTTCACAGAAATAGCAAAACCATTGCTTTCACGCACTGCACGCAGGATTAGAAAATCACCGATGGCGATAGGAACGCGAATACCCCATGCATGGGTGTATGCTTCTTTCCAAAGTGGGGCATGTTCTTCACCTTCATCGTATGCCTTGACAATTGGGGCACAACCCTCTGCTTGAACGGCAATCATCTTAGGTCGCTTACTTCCTATCCAACCAATTTTTTCAAGTTCATCAAAGGCTTTCCACATTCCGATGAGGCCGGTTCCTCCACCTGTTGGATAAAAAATAACATCTGGCATCTCCCAACCGAGCTGCTCAGCAAGCTCAAGGCCCATAGTTTTTTTACCTTCGATCCTATATGGTTCTTTAAGGGTTGATATGTCAGCCCAGCCCATTTCTTCCTTACCCTCTAAAACAATTTTACCACAATCATTGATCAGCCCGTTCACTGTATAAGTATCACCACCCTGAAGTTCAATTTCGCGAATGTTCACGATCGGGGTGTCATCTGGGCATAGTATAGTTGTCTTAAGTCCTGCATAAGTAGCATAAGCAGCAAGCGCCGCACCAGCATTGCCGTTGGTTGGCATTGCCAGATGATTTTGTCCCAGTTCTTTTGCCATCGCAACTGCGAGAGCTAGACCTCTTGCTTTGAATGATCCGGTTGGCAAGCGTCCCTCGTCCTTCACCAGCACATCACATCCATCTGGAACAGAAGCCTTAAGTGGCATGATCGGTGTCATAACTTCCCCAAGACTAACCATTGCATCAGCAGTATTGACTGGAAGAAATTCTCGATATTTCCAAAAACCGCCCGGGCGGGCTTCTATTTCTTTGCGGGTAACGCTATTTTTTATAGCTTCGAGATCATAACGTACGAGAAGTGGTCTTCCGGCCTCGGAAAGTCCGTGAATTTCTCCAGCCTTATAATCATCTCTACCTGTAATTGAACATTCTAAATTAGTTACAAAAGATTTTTTTTCTTCATAGAGCTTTTTGGTAAGTTTATATTCAACGTCGCCGGTCATAGCTTATCCTTATAGGTGATCTAAACTGCGCACTGCGCCTTTATCAGCTGATGTTGCCATCAAGCCATAAGCTTTGAGTGCTTTTGAAATTATGCGTGTCCTAATTTCTTTGGGTTGCCATGATGAAGATCCGCGGGCGACCATCGATTCGCGTCTTTTTTTAAGTTCCCCGTCGCTTATATCTACGCGTATGATGCGTTTTGGAATATCAACTTCAATTATATCACCATTTTTAATGAGGGCAATTGCCCCTCCGGATGCTGCTTCCGGGGAGACATGACCAATAGATAGTCCAGATGTGCCACCGGAAAATCGACCATCAGTAATTAAGGCACAGGAGGTTCCCAGTCCCATTGATTTAAGATACGACGTTGGGTAGAGCATTTCTTGCATTCCTGGTCCACCACGAGGTCCCTCATAACGAATAACTACAGCCTCACCAGCTTTAACCTCGCCCGATGTGATGCCTTCAACGGCACTATCTTGACTTTCGTATATGCGGGCAGGTCCTTTGAAGGTGAAGTTTTCTTTCGCAACACCGGCAGATTTAACAATGCAACCATCAAGAGCAATATTTCCTGATAATACTGCAAGGCCACCATCCTGTGAATAAGCATTTTTAATAGAACGTATACAGCCTTCTTCCCTGTCTAGATCTAGGGCATCATAGCGTTTACTTTGTGAAAATGCTTCTGTTGTGCGTACACCACCAGGGGCGGCTTTGAAAAACTTGATAACATCCTCTGGTGGATGACGGTTTATGTCGAAGTAATCAATGACTTCACCAATGGTCCTCCGTTGAACTGTTGGACAATTTTTGTGGATAAAGCCGCCTTTTTCAAGTTCCCCAAGTATAGCTATAACTCCACCTGCACGGTGGACATCCTCCATATGAAAATCTTCAGAAGCAGGCGCCAATTTACATATATTAGGAACTTTTTTAGAAAGTCTGTCAATGTCCTTCATAGTGAAGTCACACTCAGCCTCATGGGCCGCAGCTAGCAAATGTAAGACTGTATTTGTGGAGCCACCCATAGCAATGTCAAGGGTCATTGCATTTTCAAAAGCTTTAAAGGAGGCTACATTCCGAGGAAGAACGGTTTCGTCATCTTCATGATAATATGCTTTTGTAATATTCATTATAGTCTTAGCTGCACCTAAGAATAGATCTTTACGGTCACTGTGTGTAGCAAGGGCCGATCCATTGCCAGGAAGTGCAAGGCCAAGAGCTTCTGTGAGGCAATTCATACTATTAGCTGTAAACATACCAGAACATGATCCGCAGGTTGGACAAGCTGCTTCTTCAATTTCTTTAACAGTTGCATCATCTACATTGGGGTCGACGCCCACAACGATAGCATCTACCAGATCTAGGCCATGATTTACGCTGTCTGTTCGTCCGGCTTCCATCGGGCCGCCGGATACAAAAACTGTTGGAATATTCAAACGCAAGCTTGCGGAGAGCATTCCTGGAGTAATTTTGTCACAGTTAGAAATGCAAACCATGGCGTCTGCGCAATGGGCATTAATCATATACTCAACGCTATCAGTAATTATTTCTCGGCTTGGCAGGCTGTAAAGCATACCGTCATGGCCCATAGCAATACCGTCATCAACGGCGATTGTGTTAAATTCTTTTGCAATTCCACCATTTTTTTCAATTTCACGTGCGACCATTTGGCCAAGGTCCTTAAGGTGAACGTGTCCAGGAACAAATTGAGTAAAGCTATTTACTACAGCGATGATTGGTTTTCCAAAATCTTGATCGGTGACACCAGTTGCTCGCCAAAGAGCGCGCGCGCCAGCCATATTGCGGCCGTGGGTTGACGTTTTTGAACGATATGCGGGCATATTTCTGTCTTTCCAGTAGGCATATAAAAGAATATCTGTAATAGATAACAATTTTATGCCATTTGTCGATAAAATAAGTAAGCGAAAAGGAAATCATTTTTATAATTGTAATGATGCCAGCACCATTAATTTTTCTAAATGTTACTAAGTTTAAGAATAGCATAGCATATATTAACAATTATATAGATACTGTCACTTTTGTGTTTAACAGGAAAATATGTTGACGATGGCAACATATTGAGGTTATAAAAATTTACATTTAAATACTCGGGGGAAGATAAATATCATGTCATCAAAAAATAGCACTAGTTCGTATGGGTGGGTTGCAAAGACATTTCACTGGGGAATGTTTTTTATCATCCTAGGTCAATATTGGCTTGGTGGAAATTTTAAAAATGAGGCCTATCAGGGTATGGGGCTAGGAGGATACCACTTTTCCGTGGGTTTGTTGATTTTATTTATGATACTCCTACGTTTCACTTGGCGTGCTCAAAATCCAGTTCCTGAGATGCCAGACGGTACCAGTAATCTTCAGGCATTTGCAGCACACGGCCTGCACATGTTGTTTTATTTACTGCTTTTTGCTCTCCCTGCGGTTGGAGTAGCTATTGTTCAGGCTAAGGGTGGCACTGTATCGTTTTTTGGACTTTTCTCCGTTCCAAGATTTATTGAAAAAGCAGAAAGTACTGCAGAGTTAGTCGTTAGCATGCATGGCATATTTGCTAAAATAACACTATTTTGTATTCTACTTCATATTATTATTGCCCTTTACCACCATTTTGGAAAAAAAGACAACGTTCTAAGGCGCATGTTACCATAGAAGATAATAAATTTTACTCTTTTTAATTGAGACCCTTCGGGGTCCTTTAAGTTAGTTTTTATAGAAATGCTAAGCTAGCCGGTTGGTAGGGATACTATTCGGACTACTTAAACTTAGTATTGCCTCAGCTAAGTGATGGTGCTAAATAGCCTAACTGAATAGCCAAGATCACAGCGATAGCGTTGGTAAATTAGAGTGCAGCTAATAAAATCCATTCTTAATATAACGAAATATCGGAGAGCGAACCATGAGCAATCGCATTGAGCGGTCAGGGCTGCATATAGCCAAACCAATCTATGACCTAATTACCTCTAATGTTTGCCCTGGCACCGCAATTAATCCTGATACATTTTGGGCAAAGTTTGCTGACATAATTCGCAAATATGCGCCTATTAATCGCGAACTTCTTAAAAAACGTGAAACACTGCAGGCGCAGATTGATTGCTGGCACGTTGCAAACCGGGTCAATTTTGATTTCTCAGCCTACAAAATATTTTTGCAATCGATCGGTTATCTGGTTCCTGAAGGTCCTGATTTCACCATTAGCTCAGACAATGTTGATGTGGAGATCCGTCATCAGGCGGGGCCGCAGCTTGTTGTACCCATAATGAATGCACGCTTTGCCTTGAACGCTGTCAATGCCCGCTGGGGCAGTTTATACGATGCGCTTTATGGCAATGACGTTATTTCGGAGGCCGATGGGGCGAGCAAAGGTGGCGCCTACAATCCCGTTCGTGGGCAGAAGGTAGTTGATTATGGTCGTGAGTTTTTAGACGGGGCCGTGCCTCTGGCGAGCGGATCACATGCTGAGGCTGTAGCATACGCAGTTGTTGATAAACAGCTATGCGTCACTCTAGGTACTGGGGCTATTGTTGCGCTATCTGCCCCTGAGCAGTTTTGTGGCTACCTTGGAAGCATTGAAATTCCAAGCTCACTCCTATTTAGTAACAATAGGTTACATCTTGAAATTCAATTTGACCCTCAAAATCATATCGGTGCTGCAGATCGGGCTGGAATAAAAGATATTGTCCTCGAGGCGGCTCTGACAACAATTATGGACTGTGAAGATTCTGTTGCTGCAGTCGACGCCGAGGATAAGGCACTTGCCTACAGCAATTGGTTGGGACTGATCAAGGGTGATCTTAGAGAGACGGTAAGCCGAGGCGGCAAGAGTTTCGAGCGCTCCATGAATTCTGATCGTGAATATCTCGCTGCCGATGGCTCAGAGCTAATCCTTAATGGTCGTAGCCTTATGTTTATCCGTAATGTTGGCCATTTGATGACTAATCCGGCTATTCTTGATGCTCAGGGTAATGAAATTCCCGAGGGGATTATGGATGCGGTGATTACTAGCCTCATCTCATTGCATGATCTCAACAGAGCAGGGCCGCTTAAAAACTCAAGTTCTGGCAGTATCTATATTGTTAAGCCTAAGATGCACGGCCCCGAAGAGGTGGCGTTTACTAATGATTTATTTGATGCTATTGAAGATGCCTTTGGACTTTCTCGCCATACTATCAAGGTTGGGATTATGGATGAGGAACGCCGCACTTCGGTAAATCTTAAGGAATGTATCCGTGCCGCCAAGGGTCGTACTGTTTTTATTAATACCGGTTTCCTTGATCGTACAGGCGATGAAATACACACCAGTATGCATGCGGGGCCATTTGCTTTTAAGGCCGATCTAAAAGCTATGCCTTGGATTTCTGCTTATGAAGATCAAAATGTCGATGTCGGTCTGGCCTGTGGCCTTAAAGGAAAGGCTCAAATAGGTAAAGGCATGTGGGCGATACCAGACAATATGGCCGACATGATGAGAACCAAGATTGCTCATGCAAAGTCTGGGGCTAACACGGCTTGGGTACCTTCGCCAACGGCTGCTACATTACATGCTATGCACTACCACCAAGTTGATGTGCCCAGCCTACAAGATCAGATTGCGATGCGCAGGCCAGCTAATGTGGACCATATTTTAACTATACCTCTTCTAGTTGAGGGTGCGCTGGATAGTAAAAAAATTCAGTTGGAACTGGATAATAATGCTCAGGGTCTACTGGGTTACGTGGTGCGCTGGATAGAGCAGGGTGTTGGCTGTTCCAAGGTGCCTGATATTAACAATGTCGGTCTTATGGAAGATCGTGCCACATTGCGAATTTCTAGTCAGCATATGGCTAACTGGCTCCATCATGGCATCTGTACTGCGGAGCAGGTAATAGAGACCCTGACGCGCATGGCTATAGTGGTTGATAGGCAAAATGTTGGCGACCCTGAGTATATCGCTATGGGGCCAGATTTCAGTGAGAGTATTGCTTTCCAAGCGGCCTCCGATCTCGTCTTTAAAGGTAATAAGCAGCCCAGTGGCTATACCGAGCTATTGCTGCATTCCTACCGCCAAAAAGCCAAGGCGTTGCGCTAGCATGATAGGCTCAAGATCTCTGTGATTCATACCTAGATTTGTTATAGGTACTTGAGACGATGTTGAGTGATTTAAGTGGTCGTTAACAGTTTAGTGGCCAGATTAATACTATGAAGTGCTTTACAGATAATAGTTGCGTTTAAGCTTTGGTGGCTCATGTGGAAAGGGGGGCGTGTGATGTTCATTTTTATAGGGTTTTAAGTTCTGAGAGTGCTTTTTTAATCCAAAAATAGCCAACTATTCCAGCAATTATATTTGAAATACTGATAAACATAAAAGCTATCTCCAGACTGTAAAATTGTGCTGCGATATAAACTAATGGTAGCTGTAAGACAAACACACGAAGTGTTGATATAAATACACCAGGCACAGGCTTACCAATACTATTGAACATAGCGTTAACGCTCATGACTAATCCATAGAGGCCATATGAAATAGGGACTATAAGGAGATACGAAGTTGTGATTTTTACAATTCCGGTTTCGTCAGTAAAAAGGGTGGCCATAGTTGTCGCAAGAAGGGCAAGAAGGATCGCCATTAAGCCTCCCCACACGAGGCAGAATAAGGTTGTCATCTTAATGCATTCTTCTATACGGGCAAAATTTCCTGCACCAAGATTTTGTCCGAGAAATGGTCCAACCACTGAAGAAAGGGCAAAGAAAAGCACTAAAGAAAGAGCCTCTATGGTGGTCGCTACATTAGTTGCCGCGACGGCGTCATTTCCATAGCGGGCAATAATGGAGATAATGACCGCTGCAACAATAGGGATAATCATATTTGTAGCGGTTGCAGGTATTCCAACGTGCAAAGTTCTTTTTATAGAAACTATGAATTTGCTTAACGTTTCAGGGCGTAGACATATTACGTGAAAACGAAATGTTAGATAATATAGGATAGCAGAAAAACTGATAAAACGTGTGATTAATGAGGCCCAGGCTGCCCCAGAAAACCCAAGTTCTGGAAATCCAAATAGTCCAAATATGAGGATTGGATCTAAAACCGCGTTAGCTATTGCTGAATAAAGCATCAATTTTCCCTGAAGACCGGTATCGCCAAGCGCTCTCATCACCGATCCTCCCGTCATAGGAACCATGATAAATAGTGGTGAGAAATACCAAATGGTAACGTATTCACGGATAAGCGGTAGTATATTATCGTCTGCGCCCATAACTCTAAACAAGGGATCAATAGTTAGTAAACCGATAACTGTGAATGTGAATGAAAGTATTACAGTAAAAAGAAGAGTGTTGGTGGCAAGAGTTTTTATTTCATTTTGGTCTTTATTGCCAGCAGCTCGGGCTAATACAGATGATATTCCAGCACTTAAACCAATAGATGCGGAAATAATAATCATAACCATACGAACAATGAACCCCATAGCCGCGAGCTCATCTTTGCCAAGCATGCCAATATAATATAAATCTACAAAGGTAAAGGACATACTAGCCAATAAACCTAATGCCATTGGCAGAGCCATTCTAATTAAATGGTGGTGCACAGGTCCAACTGTGAGGTCAACCCTAGGAGATTGTTTTTCTTTGGCCATTATTGGGGTTTGTACTCATAAATATAATTTAATGGTGTTCTTCAATGAGATCATACGGCCATATTGTCAATAGGATATTTGATTTAATAAATTATACTGTAAAAATAGAGCGAGTATGTTATTTATGTATTATAATTTGTATCTTTTAAAGGAACTATAAACAAGAAAGATAAATAATATGATTGTTGTTGTATCGCCAGCCAAGAAACTCGACTTTGCAAGTGATGATGTAAAACAGAACTGGTCAGTCCCTGATTATCTAGATCAAAGTGCAGAACTTATAAAAACAGCACGTAAATTAACAAGGTCACAAATTGGAAAACTGATGAATGTCAGTGATAAACTTGCCGATCTAAATTATCAACGTTACAGGGATTTTGAAGAGCCATTCACAACATCAAATGCACGTCAGGCGGTCCTAGCATTTAAGGGAGACACTTATGTTGGATTAGATGCAGAGACTTTAAGCGAAGAGGATCTTGAATTTGCACAAAACCATTTCAGAATTTTATCAGGTCTTTATGGCATTCTTCGGCCTCTTGACCTCATGCAAGCGTATCGCCTTGAAATGGGCTGCCGTCTGCAAAGCTCAAAAGGTAAAAACTTATATGATTTCTGGGGGAGTCGCTTAACTGATGGTCTTAATAAATTGATGGGTGAGCAGAATACAGATGTAATTATTAATTGCGCCTCCAACGAGTATTTTAAATCTATAAATGTAAATGATCTCAAGGGTAGTGTTATTACTCCAGTCTTTAAAATTATCAGAGACGGTTTAGCAAAAAGTCCGGGTATGGTGATCAAACGTGCCCGTGGTATGATGGCTCGCTACATTATCCAGAAGAAAATTAGCAATGTCGAAGGTCTCAAGGAATTTAAGATGGACGGTTATAAATTTATACCAACCCTCTCAAATGATAAAAATTATGAATTTCATAAAATTGCTGATTAACTCTTGTGATTGAAACGCCACTATTCTACGTCGTCGCCATTGTGGCTGTGCTAATAGTAGGTATCTCTAAGGGCGGGTTCGTTGGTGGATTTGGGATTGTAGCTGTTCCAATGATGGCGATGATAATTGATCCACGTCAGGCAGCTGCAATTATGCTTCCAATACTTTGTGCCATGGATATTATGGCTATGAAAATTTTTTGGGGACAATGGGACAAGCGTTCACTCATTAGTATTATTCCTGGTGCAGTCATCGGCATTTTTTTTGGAGGTCTCTCGTTTAAATACCTAAGTGCGGATATTATTCGCATCATTGTTGGTACGGTGACGGTATTATTTGTTATGCAATACTATCTTATTGATAGACGCCGTAAAAATGATCCTGGCATCAATTATAATAACATGAAGGGTGGATTTTTTGGCGCTTTGAGCGGCTTTACGAGCTTTATTGCTCATGCTGGAGGTGGCCCACTGTCTATGTATTTATTTCCACTAAAGCTTGATAAAACCAAGTTGATGGCAACATCAGTAATTTTTTTTGCTGTTGTTAACTACGTAAAGCTAATCCCCTACGTTTGGTTGGGCCAGTTTTCGAGTGAAAATTTTTTCACTTCTCTTATTCTACTTCCGCTTGCGCCGATTGGTGTTAAAATTGGAGTATGGATGCATCACAGAGTTTCAAATGATGTATTTTATAATATTTGCTATACCGCTTTATTTTTCACAGGACTCAAAGTTGCCTTTGACGGCATATTTTCACTTTAAAATGGGTTCCAAGTCATTTTTTTCGAGAATTGTAGGTAGCCCAGATTAACGCCTGCCCGCAGACCAGTTCCAAGTCTAATAGGTGCTATAATAATTTTTCCAGATTGCTGATAATTCATTCCAAAACCAGCTACATAATAGAAACTACCTTCTATTGCCGGGAAACGCTGATAAAGTTCTTCTGTATCATTAAGATTATATACAAGGGCAAAAAACCGTGAACCGTTGGCTCCTGCATCAATACCAATTGAAGGACCTTTCCAGTATACGGGGCTGTCACCTTCAATTTTATGAGAGAGCGTACCATCACCATAGCGCAGACCAACAATAAATGCTGCACTCACTTCCGTACCTATAATATACCCATTTGGAGCGCCAAAATCTAAGAAAGATTTTTCAACTAAGCTGGCAATAGCCTCAGACCCTTCTCCAAAATAATCAGATGCTGCTTTAAGAATACTTATTCTATCATATGTACCACCCAGATTTTGAATTGTTGGTGCAGGCAGTGGGATGTTATTATTACTTTTTCCTGAACAGGCCGATAACAAAACAAGAATGAAAATTCCAAATAATTTAAAAAAATAAGACATTATTTTTCTCCTGATTTTGGTTTGCCATTAACTGCAAACATAATCCATTTAGCAGGGAAAATCCATATAATACCTGCAACAAAATAACATATAAATTGGAGAGATCTATTATCGGTGAAAAGGCTATCAATTAGACGACTGACGACAAGTAAATAAAGCGTCATTACGATAAGCATAAAAATTAACCAAAGAAGCTTTGATATTTTAGGTGAAGAAGGTTCTGACAAAGTTATTTCCTTAAATTTTTCCACTAAAAGAAAGTAGAAGGTAGATGCCACCATAAACCAAAGTTGAAAAAGCTAAGGCGATGGCAAGAAATTTTAAGTGTTGGCCAATGCTTTTAATAAGCCTTTCAAAAATACTACTTTCCTTTATCGGGTACATTTTTTTTCTCATTTTATGCGCCGTTTTAATCACCTTAGTAGTCTCTATCCATAAATTATAAGCCTTTAGGTCATTAATTGAAACCCATTTTGCATCAATTACATCATTGCCAGTCTTAAGTTTACCTCTAGTATATTCAGCCATATAATCGACAAGGCTATAATGATATTCGATTACCTTATTACCATTGTGCTCTATTAAATCCACAGCATCAATAAGAGTAATATTTTTAATTAATATAGAAGTTTCTTCGTAAACCTCCCTAACGGCTGTTTCCGCTAGCTTTTCACCTAGTTTTTGCGCCCCACCAGGAATGCTCCACTCTAATAATTTTGGTGGTTTTCTCCGCTTTATTAAGAGGATACTATCCCCACTAAAAACAACAACGCCAACTGCTATAATAGGGTTCTTTGGATATTCTCTTTTCATATTTTACTTTTATATATTATATGTTTATTTTGAACAATAATTTCATCAAATAAAATTGGATAGATAATGTGCGGTAGATTTTCACTATCAAGCAATTCTCATAATAGTTTTGTCGGATTTCTGGATATGGAGCAATCTTTTGCGGTACCAAACCGCTTTAATATTGCCCCTAGTCAACCGATAGCTGTACTTAGGCTGCAAGGATCAGATCAAGACCGTGCAATTATACCAGGTTCTCCCCTACCTCCGATCGAGGGAACATTAATGCGTTGGGGACTTATTCCTCATTTTTTTAAGGAAATTAATAACGAAAGACCTTTAATAAATGCGAGATCAGAAACGATAGCTGATAAACCATCTTTTCGAAACTCGTTTCGACGACGAAAATGTTTGGTTGCCGCAGATGGTTTTTATGAATGGAAACGCGGCGGCGCGTCCCCAGTCCCTTATTATATCTCTTTATTAGACCGTACACCCTTTACGTTTGCCGCAATTTGGGAAGGGTGGGCTGGTCCTGCAGGAGAAGACTGGATAGAAACAGTATCCTTAGTGACTAAACCGGCGAACGGGATTGTAAAAAAAATTCATCACCGTTCTCCGGTTATTATAGCACCCGAAGATTATGGTTTATGGTTGCGTCCGAGCGATCCACCGGACCGAGGTATTTTTTCAAAACTCTCAGTTGATTTGGATCATAAACTTTGTGTGCATGAGGTAAGTCCTTATGTCAATCATACAGGCCACGACGGTGAACAGTGCATAAAACCAGTAAAAACTGATCAATTTAAGCTTTTTTAATCAGTTTTTTTAACAGAATGACCACCAAATTGATTACGCAGAACGGAAACAACTTTTCCAGCATAACTTGGATTGTTTGTTGAATTAATACGAAATTGGAGGGATGCCTCAATAACAGGAGCGGAAATATTTTTCAATTTAGCTTCTTCTACAGTCCATAAACCCTCACCACTATGTGAAATTTCTCCAGAAATAGCTTTTAAGTCTACCCCCTCTTCTTTATATCCATTTTGTAACCAACCCACGAGACGACTTTCTATAACACTTCCGTTATTATAAATCCGTGATACCTCGTTCAAGTCAAGATTAAATTCACTAGATTTTAAAATCTCGAAACCTTCACCAATGGCCTGCATCATACCATATTCAATTCCGTTATGAACCATTTTAGTGAAATGACCAGCGCCGGTATCACCCATATAAGCGTATCCGCCATTTATGCTTAAATCGTTGAAAATTTGTTCATACTTTTCAAACTTTTCACGTTTACCACCAATCATCAGGCAGGCACCGTGTCGAGCCCCCTTTGGTCCGCCACTGACACCGACGTCCATAAAAACAAACCCTTTTTGTTTGAGTTTAGCGCCTCTGATTATTGTTTCTTTGTAATTTGAATTTCCTCCATCCATGATAACATCGCCAGCACTTAAGACAGAGGTAAGGTCAGTGATTACAGTATCTACATTATTATGAGGCACCATTATCCAGATGAATTTCTCGCCAGGAAGTTTTTTGTTAAATTCATTTAGATCTAAGACGGTTTCTGCACCAGCGGCCTCAGCTTCTTTACGTGCAAATTCGTTGGGATCGCTTGCAACTATTTCATGACCTTGATCGATAAGGAGTTTTACCATATTCATACCCATTTTACCGAGGCCTATATATCCAATTTTCATGCTTTAACTTGCTTTCTTATGTTATTTCTATCTTATAACTCGTCCTGGGTTCATAATATTCTTACAATCTAGTGTGTACTTTATATCACGCATCAGGCCTAGCTCTGTAATTGACTTATAACGTTCGAGCTCTTCCAACTTGAGAGAACCAATCCCGTGTTCGGCACTTATACTGCCTCCTAGTTCTACTACAATATCGTAAACAATTTTGTTTATCTTGGAATAATTGCTGAGAAACTCCTGCTTATCCATGTCTAAGGGCTGACTAAAGTTAAAATGTAAATTGCCGTCACCAATATGACCAAATGGAACAGGCCTTATATTAGGAACTATTTCTTTAACTGCTGCTAACCCTCGCCGTACGAACTCAGGAATTTTTGAAACAGGAACAGAAATATCATGTTTAATACTTGCTCCCTCAAATTTTTGTGCCTCTGATATATTTTCACGAAGGTTCCATAAATTACGTATTTCATTTATATTTTTGGGAATAACGCCATCAAGAACCAAACCTCGTTCCATTGCATTTTTAAGTATCTTATTCATCATTACTTCGAGATTAAGTAGGTCACTATCCAAGGATGTTGCACACTCCATAAGAATATACCAATCATAGTCTGTCATTAATGGATCCTGACATCCAGGCATATTCTTTAAGTTAAATTCAATACCTAAGCGGGGAATAATTTCAAAGGCAATTAGGCTATCACCACTTATTTCCCTTACCATACTTAATAAATTAATTGCCGCCTCAGGGTTTTTTATTGCAACAAAAGCAGTATTTTTTTGCTTGTGGCGAGGAAAAAGCTTCAGAGTTGCGGCGGTTATAATCCCAAGGGTACCTTCTGCACCAATAAAAAGCTGTTTCAAATCATATCCAGTATTATCTTTCCGAAGCCCTGTTAACCCATTCCAAATAGTGCCATTTGGAAGCACTACCTCCAGGCCAAGAACCAGATCTCTCATCACACCATATTGGAGTACATTTATACCACCAGAATTTGAAGAGATATTACCACCAATCATTGCAGAGCCCTCAGAAGCAAGGTGCATGGGAAAATGACAATTTATTTTTTCGGCAATAGTATGTGCATCTGCTAAGATGACGCCGCTTTCTAGTGTCATGGTATGATTAAGTGCATCTTTTTCTCGCACTCTATCCATCCGTTTCATACTCAATATAATTTGGGTGTCACTACCGTCAGGACTATTGCCTCCGACAAGCCCGGTATTGCCGCTTTGAGGAATAATTTTAATATCGTTATCGTAACAATAAGTTACGAACCTTGAAACCATTTCTAATGTATTCGGGAACAATACAAGAGGTGTTTTCCCTATAAATTTATTGCGTGGTTCAGCCAGATGAGGTTGGATAACATTTTGATCATCACTTGCACCTTTCGCGCCAGCTAGTTTTTTTAGGGCTTGAATATGTGACTGATGGATGGTCACTCTATTGGCCCTTTAGCTGCGGCTGCACGTTCTAGCCTATCATTTATAGCGACGCCAAGCCCAACGGCTGGAATCGGCGCAACAGCAATTATTTCTATTTTTAAATGGTCAAGTGCACGCATCATGGAGAATAAATTAGCTGCAGCTTCAATCAAATTTCTTGTGGGGCTCAAATTTAGACTGTTTAAAGTTTCAATATTATGCCCAAAAGCAAGATAGGCTTCTCCAGGTTTCGGTGTCAGCACATTAAGCCGCATCCTAGCGTTTGGCGCATAGTGACTTTTTAACTGGCCTGGTGAGATCGGGCTACCGGATTGCAACTCATTCATTTTAACGTTCTGTCCAGCAATTTTTTCAACATCTTCTTTTGTGATACTACCCGGACGCAATAGAATAATACCATTTTCATTTATTTGTATAATGGTAGATTCAAGACCTTTTTCACAAACTCCACCATCAATGATCATATCTAACTCATCAAAAAATTCACTGTCGACATGAGCTGCAGTTGTTGGACTTATTTTACCTGATTTATTGGCACTGGGTGCGGCGATAGGTCCGTCAAATATATGTAGTAATTCTTGAGCTACTTTATGCTTTGGAACTCTCACTGCGATTGTGTCCAGGCCAGCAGTTATAAAATCTGATAGTCCATTGTTTTTTTTGAGTGGCAAAACCATGGTAAAGGGGCCAGGCCAAAAATTAGAAGCTAATTTTTGTGCAAGTGTATTCATTATGACGTAGCGTTTTGCATTTATGGTATCAGATACATGAACAATCAATGGGTTAAAAATAGGACGATTTTTTGCTGAAAAAATTTTAGCGACGGCCATGTTATTTGTTGCGTCAGCACCTAGACCGTAAACTGTTTCTGTAGGAAATGATAGAATATCTCCATCATTAAGTTTTTTTACAGCTAACTTAAACGTTTTCTTTGATGGTTTATAAAATCGGCTATCAGTCATTCTTGCACAATATACTTGAATAAAGCTCTCTATTACTATTTTATAATTGCTGAAATAATATATAACAACCCCACATAGAATATAAAAATTTTCTTTCAGCAATTATTGATTAGAAAAATCGATAATTTCTAGCCTTTAAATTTTATATTTAACCCTGTATTTATTGTTAAAATTTTTTAGTGGGCTCAAAATAAAAAAGAAGTGAAATGAACCAAAAACCATGGTTAGATAGTTATCCACCACACGTAAAGTGGAACCAGAAATTCAAAGGCAAACCGCTCCATAATTTAATTGATGATACCGCGGCTATAATTCCGCAAAATGTGGCTCTCGATTTTATGGGAAAAACTTGGACTTATGGTGATGTTGAAAAGGCTGTCAAGGCTGCCTGTAAATCATTTCAGGATATGGGGGTTAAAAAAGGTGTTAAAGTGGGGATTTTTCTTCCGAACTGTCCTCAGTTTATGATCGTATTTTTTGCGGTTTTAAAAGCAGGTGGTACTGTGGTTAGTTATAGTCCACTTTATTCCGAGCCAGAACTTCTGTACCAAGTAAATGATAGTCAAACTGAATTTATTATAACACTAGACTTGGCATCACTTTACTCAAAAATTAGAAGAGTTGTGGAAAAAAGTAACGTTAAGAAACTTATAGTTAGTAATTTTTCTGACATTTTACCATTTTCTAAAAAAATCTTATTTAATGTTTTCAAGCGAAGCCTTATAGCTGAAATTATAAAGGATGATTTCCACGTCGACTATAATTCATTATTAGATAATAATGGCGATTATAAGGTGGTGAAAATTAATCCTGATAAAGATATTGCATTGCTCCAATATACAGGTGGTACGACCGGCATCCCTAAAGGAGCAATGTTAACCCATTCGAACCTCTATATTAATATGTTGCAAATTGAGGGGTGGCCGCCAGATATTAATTTTGGCAGAGAGAGTGTTGTCGCCTTTTTACCATTCTTTCATATATTTGCTCTTACGGTAATTCTTAACTTCGGGGTAAAGGTGGGAGCGCGAATTATAATTGTGCCTAAATTTGAACTTGAAGATGCGATTAGGCTTATGACTAATGAAAAAATTACTTTGTTTGCAGGGGTGCCAACAATATTTACGGCACTAGCTAATCACCAAAATGCAGATAAAATTGGTATCAGTAAAATTAAAATGGCTATGTCTGGGGGCGCTCCGCTCCCGGTTACTCTTAGGCAGCAATATAGAGATCGGTGGAATATTGATATTACTGAAGGTTATGGGCTTACAGAAACTTCCCCCGTTACCCATGCTAGTCCCATGGGTAACGTCGGCAGCAAGGCAGGCTCAGTTGGCCTTCCACTACCCGCGACCGAAGTATTTATAATGGACCGTAAAAATGAAGGCGTAATGTTGCCTCACGGCGAAAGTGGCGAAATTTGTATTCGTGGTCCACAGGTTATGAGAGGATATTGGAAAAACCCTGAAGCGACAGCTGCTGTAATGTTTGGTGATATTCTTAAAACTGGTGACGTGGGTTACATAGATAAAGAAGGTTACACTTTTATAATGGACCGTGATAAGGACCTTATTCTTGTTGGAGGTTTTAATGTTTTTCCGCGAACAATAGAGGAGGCCATAAACAAACATCCTTTGGTAGAGGAGGTCACTGTTATTGGTATTCCTGATGATTATTTAGGCGAGACACCAAAAGCTTTTGTGAAGTTGCGTGACTTAGTAGGGACATTGAATGAAGAGGACCTTCTAGCATTTATTAGGTCTAAGATAGGTAAACATGAATTGCCATCTCAGATTGAGTTCCGCGATAAACTACCTAAAACTATGATAGGAAAACTATCAAAAAAAGAATTGCTCTCTGAAGAGAAGGCCAAGTATGAGGCCAAAAAAAATCGCTAAATGACAAGTTTGTTTTACTCAGCAATAACTTTGGATTTTTAAGCATTCTAGGGGGCTATAAGATAGTATTTATTGACTAATGTGAAAAGCGCGTGTTTTCACATTGATGAACACCTAATTTATCGTCTATAAGATAAATAATAGTATTATAGGAGCATAGCGTGACTAGTGAAATAATTTTATCTGTTGAAATTCCAGATGACATAAAAAAAATGAAATTTGAGGAAGCTCTTGGCGTTCTTGAAGATATAGTTAGAAACCTAGAAAGTGGCGAAGTATCGCTGGAACAATCAATTGATATCTATACCCGCGGGACCCAACTTAAGGCTCATTGCGAGGAAAAACTGAAAGATGCAACTGCTCGTATTGAAAAAATTACCTCATCCGCTAACGGTGAGTTGACCATATCGCCCCTTGATGATGGCGATTGATATATGAAAATGACGTCCCTTGATCTAGTAGAAAATTTGCTTGGCGAATTTGCGACGTCGCTAGAGCCAAGTTTACTCGAAGTTCTTCCTGATTCTCAAGGTATGGAGGAACAGGTCATTGATGCCATGCGTTATGCTCTTTTTGCAGGTGGAAAAAGGCTCAGACCATTTTTAGTAGTGATGACATCACGACTATTTTCAGTTGAAGAAGAAAATGCGATAAGGGTCGCAGCTGCAATTGAGTGTTTGCACACTTATTCACTTATTCACGACGATTTACCTGCGATGGATAATGACGATGTAAGACGGGGTAAGCCGTCTGTTCATAAAAAATTTGATGAGGCTACAGCAGTTCTTGCAGGAGATGCACTTCTTACACTTTGTTTTGAAATCTTATCAGATGTCAAAACACATTCTGACCCTGAAATAAGATGTGAGCTTATTGCAACTTTATCTCGTGCAGTTGGCGCGCTAGGCATGGTTGGAGGGCAAATGATTGATTTGAAATCAGAAAATCAAAGCTTGATTGAGAACGAAATAAACCGTATGCAGCAGATGAAGACTGGTGCATTAATTGTTTTTTCCTGTGAGGCTGGTGCAATATTGGCTCAAGTCAAAGGCAAGAGACGTGATGCGTTAAAACATTACGGACGTGATATTGGCCTGGCATTTCAGATTGTAGATGATCTACTTGATATAGAAAGAAGCTCATTAGATATAGGTAAGACAGCAGGAAAAGATATTCGGGCAGGTAAAGCAACTATAGTTTCTCTTATAGGTGCCGGAAATGCAAAAATAAAAGCTGATAAATTAATTAACCAAGCTATTAAAGGTTTAGAAATTTTTGACGATAAAGCAAATATATTAAGATCATTAGCTGCATTCGTTGTGGGCCGTAATTATTAAAAATTAGATGAAGAATTACATATGAATGGTAAACCAAATACACCTTTACTGGATAAAATAGATATTCCGGCGGATGTTCGGAAATTAAATGTTGGGCAACTTCAGTCTCTTGCTGATGAGTTGCGTGCTGATATGATTTATAATGTCTCACTTACAGGTGGTCATCTTGGCGCTGGCCTTGGCGTTGTCGAACTAACAACGGCTATTCACTATGTGTTTAATACACCTGATGATAAATTAATCTGGGACGTGGGTCATCAATGTTATCCTCATAAAATTCTTACTGGTCGTCGTGATAAAATGAAAACAATTCGTAAAGGTGGTGGTCTTGCCGGTTTTACTAAACGAAAAGAAAGTGAATATGACCCCTTTGGTGCCGGCCATAGCTCAACATCCATTTCTGCAGGATTAGGTATGGCTGTAGCACGTGATCTTAAGGATGTTGAAAGTGATCAGAATGTTGTTGCCGTAATTGGTGATGGCGCTATGAGTGCTGGTATGGCTTATGAAGCGATGAATAATGCAGGTGCATTGAATAGTCGCCTCATTGTGATACTCAATGATAATGATATGTCTATTGCGCCTCCTGTCGGGGCTATGAGCGCATATCTTGCTCGGCTATTATCATCAAGGTCTTATTTAAACCTACGAGACTTTGCCAAAAATATTGTAGGAAAATTTCCACGTACTATCAGTTCAACGGCTAAAAAGGCCGAAGAGTATGCACGGGGAATGGCAACAGGGGGAACGCTGTTCGAAGAACTCGGTTTTTATTACGTGGGTCCAGTTGATGGTCATAATATGGAACACCTTATACCAGTCCTTAAAAACGTTCGTGATGCCGGTAGCGGACCAATTTTGGTGCACGTTGTTACACAAAAAGGTAAGGGATACTCTCACGCTGAAAATGCTGCTGATAAATATCACGGCGTATCTACTTTTAATGTGAGTACAGGGGCACAAAATAAATCGATCCCAAAAGCACCTAGTTATACCGGAGTGTTTGCTAAAGCCTTAATTAATGAAGCAAAAAAAGATGATAAAATTATTGCCATTAATGCGGCAATGCCATCAGGAACAGGCCTTGATAAGTTTGCGGAAGAATTTCCAGAACGTTGTTTTGATGTTGGTATTGCCGAACAACACGCGGTGACCTTCGCAGCCGGTCTTGCATGTGAAGGCTATAAACCTTTTGCCACTATATATTCTACATTTTTACAACGAGCCTATGATCAGGTGGTTCATGACGTAGCGGTTCAAAACTTGCCAGTTCGTTTTGCAATTGACCGTGCCGGTCTCGTTGGAGCTGACGGGCCGACACATGCTGGTTCGTTTGATTTAACTTACCTTACTACACTACCAAATATGGTGGTAATGGCAGCTGCAGATGAGGCAGAATTAACTCACATGGTAGCCACTGCTGCGGCCTATAACCTAGGCCCATCGGCAATCCGCTACCCCCGTGGTGAGGGTACAGGCGTCTTAATTCCTAAGGAGGGTAAGGAGCTTAAGGTAGGAATAGGGCGTATAATTCGTGAGGGCAAACAGATTGCAATCCTGTCGCTTGGTACCCGTTTGGAAGAGGCGCTAAAGGCGGCAGATGAATTCGCAGTTAAAGGTTTGAGCTGCACGGTGGCTGATGCACGTTTTGCTAAGCCCCTTGATCTTGCAATGATTAGAAAACTGGCTCTTGAACATGATGTTTTGATCACCGTAGAAGAAGGATCAATTGGTGGTTTTGGCAGTCATGTTCTTGATTATCTGTCAAATGAAGGACTTATGGAACAAGGCCTTAAAGTACGTACAATGAAACTTCCCGATGTATTTATAGATCAAAATAGTCCTAACGAAATGTACGAAATTGCTGGGCTTACAGCAGCGGATATTGTTAAAACTGCGCTGCAGGCCCTGGGCCATAATAATGTAGGTTCAACCTTGTGAAATGGTTAAAAAAAGAGCAGATCAAATTCTTGTTGAACGAGGGTTAGCTGAAACTCGTTCGCGCGCACAGGCATATATAATGGCAGGTCACGTTTATGCTGGGGAGCAAAAAATAATAAAGTCCGGGCAGCAAATCAAAGAAGATACTGTTTTAGAAGTGCGCGGTAAAGAACACCCTTGGGTTAGTCGCGGGGGACTAAAACTTTTAAAGGGATTGCAAGAATTTAAAATAGATATTTCAGGTATGACCGTAATTGATGTTGGTGCTTCGACTGGTGGTTTCACTGACGTGTGCCTAGAAAATGGTGCGAAGAAGGTTTATGCAGTTGATGTTGGTCATGGACAATTAGCATGGAAAATTAGAAATGATGAAAGGGTCATAGTGCTTGAAAAAACAAATGCGCGCTATTTGAACATTCAACAAATTCCAATTCCTGTTGATTTAATAGTTTGTGATACAAGCTTTATAGGCCTTCAAACAGTTCTTCCCGCACCGATGTCCCTAGCAGGAAAAGGGTGTATATTAGTGGCTTTAATTAAACCACAATTCGAAGTTGGAAAAGGAAAAGTTGGAAAAGGAGGGGTGGTTCGTGAGCCCGAACTACATAAAGAAGTTTGTAATAAAATTAAAAACTGGATCACTGAAGATATGGTGGACTGGGAGGTTATAGGTTTGACACAGAGCCCTATCAAAGGACCTGAAGGAAATATTGAATTTCTTATTGGAGCCAAATATGACGGATAAAGTAACTATTGGGGAACTTGGTGGTCGAGGTGATGGTATAACTACTCTGGATGGTAAAAGTATTTTTATCCCGTTTAGTGCACCTGGGGATAAGGTCGATATAAAAGTCGACGGCAATAAAGGTCGTCTTCGTCATATTCATCATAGTTCAAGCCATAGAGTGGATGCGAAGTGTAAACACTTTACAAAATGTGGCGGATGCGCAGTTCAGCATATCAACGAAAAGTATTATAGATTATGGAAATCAGGCCTAGTCAGAACCGCACTTGAAAATCAAGGATTTAAAAATATAGATATTCGACCACTTGAAATGAGTTCACTTCATAGTAGGCGACGCACCACATTTCATGTTATTGGCCGAAATGATGGTAATATTGTCCTTGGTTACGCAGAAAAAGGCAGTCATAATTTAATCGATTTAGACGAATGTCCAATTTTAGTATCAGAGATCGTAAATTTTATCTCTCCACTTAAAGTATTTTTAAAAACACTTCTCAATAATAAACAAAAAATGTCTATTCAAATCACTAGAGGTGATAACGGTCTTGATGTGGCTTTTAAAGGTAAAGGTGATGTAGACCTAAACTTACGGATGGATTTAGCAACCTTTGCTCAAGAAAATGATCTGGCTCGAGTCAGCTGGTTCGATACTTCTCTTAAAAAACCTTACTATGAAATGCTTGCTGAACTTAAAAAACCTTATGTAACTTTTGAGGGTAACAAGGTGTTTTTTCCTCAAGGGGCATTTATACAGGCTACCGAGCAGGGTCAGCAGACACTTATAAATATTATGCTAGAAAGTCTTCAGGATGGAAGCCATGTTGTTGATCTTTTTTCAGGTTGCGGAACTTTTTCTATTGCTGCGGCTCAGACAGCTAATGTGCATGCCGTTGAAAATAATAAAGAGATGCTCAGCGCATTGAAATCAAGTTCTAATATTATGACAGGGATTAAACAGATAACCACAGAGTTACGCGATTTATTTATGCGCCCACTTCTTCCTCATGAACTTGATAAGTTTGATGTTGCAATCATCGATCCACCGCGAGCGGGTGCAAAGCATCAAATCCAAGAAATTATAAATTCAAAAATAAAAACACTAGTAATGGTCAGCTGTAACCTACTTAGTTTTGCTCGTGATGTTCAGGATTTGTCATTAGCTGGGTTTAAGATGGGGTCTGTTAATCCAGTTGATCAATTTTTATTTTCACCACATCTTGAAATTATCACTATTTTTAAGCGAACATAGTTTTATTTGGCCTATTATTGCTCCTATAGTGACACTAAATGGCATAATTAACCAACTACGGTCAAATCTTATTGCCTTTTTATCAAGAGTATGTTTAAAATATTTTTACTTTCGTCAGATAAGGTGTTTATTATCTGTTGAATTAAGGGGATTTTTTAGAATAATATTTTAACATAGAGAGAAAACACATGAATAAAAATGATTTTGTAAATAGCGTCGCAGCTTCAGCCGGTCTGTCAAAGGCAGATGCTGCAAATGCGGTTGATAGCGTATTAGATTCAATTTCTGCTACTTTGGCAGCTGGCGGGGAAGTTCGCATGACAGGTTTCGGTACCTTTAGTACAGCAAAAAGAGCTGCATCTGTTGGTCGTAATCCACGGACAGGTGAAAAAATACAAATTGCAGCTTCTACAAGACCTAAATTTAAAGCTGGTAAAGCACTAAAAGACGCCGTTAACAAATAATATTATTTTACTAAATTGCGGCATATTAATTTAAAAGTTAATATGCCGCTTTTTATTTGAGCACATTCTTCGAAATGAAGCTCTCCAACTATCATAAAATATTAATATTCAGTCATCTTATTTGGATCCTTAGAAGCGGTAATCCTAAGATGGTTATTAACAAATAATACCCTTCTATACCTTGCTTGCAGATTAGTATTTTGAGCTACCTATACAAAAAATTGTGTAAAAATAAGTGCGATTAAAACTGGGCAAACAAATTTAACATAATTAGGCCAAATTTTCCAAAATAAGGAATTTGATATATCTGAACTTCCTCTCTGAAGTTCTTTTAATAGATTGGTTCTTTTCCATATCCATCCAACATAAATACAGAATATTGCACTGATTAGAGTTATGCTGTATTTGGTTGTGAAATCTAGAATTAGTGGAAAAAGAATATCAAAGTTTATTATAGTTATTGCGCTAACACAAAATACCGCTCCACCAGTTAAAAGGGTTGCTTTTCTTCTTGTTAAGTTTTGAATTTCTATAACTAGTGAAACCGGCACTTCCAAAATTGAAATAGCGGAGGTTAGGGCTGCAATACTTAATAAGAAAAAGAATAAGATAGAAACAATAATTCCTGAAGTTCCTATTATGTCAAACAAAATTGGTAGAACTTCAAAAATTAGACTTTCACCTGATGTCAGAAGACCATTAGCATCATATATATTTGCTCCATAATGTAGCGCCGCATAAAGGGCTGGTATGATCAATAAACCCGCTAAGAAAGCTATTAACACATCAAACAATGCTACCGTAGCGCCAATTTTTGGGATGCTTTCATTCTTACTTAAATATGATCCATAAACAATCATTCCACCAATCCCCAACGACAGGGAAAAAAATGATTGGCCGAGCGCATTTATGTATATGATCGGATTTGCAAGACTAGAAAAATCTGGAAGAAGGTAAACACGCACGCCTACCAGAGCCCCTGGCAATGTTAATGTGTAGCCTGCAAGCAATACCAGGATAATCAATAAAATAGGCATTAAAGTTTTTGACCACTTTTCAATACCCTTTTCGATACCCTTTGCTACGACGTAAATAGTAAGTGTTGCAAATATTGCAGCGAAAATTAAATTCCTACTAACAGTATTTTCATACAGCCAGGTTTCAAAATCAGGAAATCCAATTATTGAACTGAGAGAACCAATCAAGTGGGCAAATAACCATCCAGATATAATTGCATAAAAACTTAACATTAGACAGGCAACGATGATTGCGTATAGCCCAATACCGTAGCCAAAATTAGCGGCTATTTTGTTATCGGAGAGCTTACTAAGAGCTGAAACAACATTTGATTGAGCATAACGTCCTATCGTCATTTCGACGATAAGGACTGGGTATGCTAATAAGAAGGTAAGTATTAGATAGACTAGAACAAAAGCAGCACCGCCATTGCTAGCAACTTGGGTTGGGAAACCCCAAATATTACCCAATCCGACTGCGGAACCTGCCGCTGCCATAATAAACCCAATACGTGAGTTAAATTGTGATCTGACTGCAGTCATTTTACATCCTTTGTAAATTTAATAATCTTCTAAACTAAATAATACTATATCCAAAAGCTATAAAAACTATAGGGGGATAGATTGCTCCGTTCTGATATAACCTTCAGAGGGAAAGGTTTTAGTTATAATTGCGGAGCCGACAATTTTATAAAGCTAATCTTTATCGATAATGCACCCTTTCTAGTTGATTTTAACGAAATTAAGTTTTTGGTTACGTAACTTCTGCACGAACCATATATTCTGGATTATCCCATTCTTTACTATCCATTACTTTACTAATAATCTCTATTGCTTCATAAATGTTTTCGTAAGTCATATAAAGAGGTGTGATACCAAATCTCAATACTGACGGGGCCCTGAAGTCCCCAATAAGCCCTTTTTCCTTAACGGCTTGCATGATGGCGTATCCATTTTTGTGACTAAGCGAAACATGACCTCCACGAAGATTATCTTCGATAGGGCTTATTATTTCAAATTCATATTGGCTACACTTTTCATTTAATAATTTAATAAATAATGCTCCTAACTTCTTTGCTTTATCTCTTAATTTTTCTATATCCGCAGAACAAAAAATATCAACACCAACCTCAAGTGCTTTCAAACCTAGAACAGGTGGTGTTCCAGATAAAAACATTCTTACATCTTCAGCTGGAAAATAGTCATCTGTAAACTCGAAGGGATTTGAATGGCCAAACCAGCCAGATAATACAGGGACACATTTTGTATGATGGCGGCTTGCAGCAAATAAAAATGCAGGGGCACCAGGTCCCCCATTTAAAAATTTATATCCACAACCAGTTGCAAAATCAACATTACACCCATTAAGATCTAGCGGAATAGACCCCGCAGAATGACTAAGATCCCAAACTATTAACGCTCCTACTTCATGGGCTTTTTTTGTGATTTTTTCCATGTCTTTAATAAGTCCCGTCTTATAATGAACTTGTGTTAGAAGAAGTACGGAAACATTTTCATCAAGGGCGTCTAGTAATTTTTTTGGATCTACTATTTTTGTTTCAATTTTATTTTTAAATAATTTTTTAATGCCGTCCATTATATAAAGATCTGTAGGGAAGTTTCCCTGTTCTGATAAAATAACCTCACGGCTATTGTTAATTTGCAATGCAGCAACAAGGATCTTAAAGAGATTGACGGATGTGGAATCGCAAACTGTCACTTCGCCATCCTTGGCGCCAATGCACGACGCAATTTTGTTGCCAATCCTCTCAGGGGAATTTACCCAATTAGCATCTAGCCAAGATGTAATTAGTCCGTCACCCCACTCATTACTGACTGTATCACTAATAACTTTTTGAGTGGCTATGGGTAATGCTCCAAGAGAATTACCATCCATATAAATTATACCCTTGGGCAAGTGAAATTTTTCTTTAAATTCTCTGATTGGATCTTCGCGATCCATCTTCTGAATCTCATTCTTAGATATAGTCATTATATTGGGCACTTATCTGATTGTTGATCTTCAGGTGAAGTCATTTGTGATCTCATTGACCAAAGTTCAGGAAAAAAACTATTATCCAGTGCCTTCACTAGATAAGCTACTCCTGCAGAGCCTGCTGTTCCTTTTTTATATCCAATAACACGTGAAACGGTTTTCATGTGTTTAAAACGCCATTCTTGAAAATAATACTCGAGGGCTGTGATTTTTTCACCTAATGTATATAGATCCCACATATTATCGGCTTCCGAATAGATTTCACGCCAAATTTCTTCAATTTCAGGCGCTGGAACATATGCTTGAGAAAAATCACGATCTAAAATTTTACTTGGAATGTTGAATCCGCGGTCAGCTAATAATTTTAAGGTAACATCATAAAGTGATGGAGCATTTAGTACGTCTTCTAAGTGAACGTATACGGCTTTATCGTCTTTATGAACCAAAATAAGATCTTTCTTTTTATTGCCTAATAAAAATTCTAACTCTCTGTATTGATAAGATTGAAAACCTGATGCTTTCTGTAAATAAGGCCTAAATGTCAAGAAATCATTTGGTGTTAATGTGGCTAATACTTCCCAGGAATTAATCATATGGCGCAAAATCACGGCAATACGGTCAAGAGACTTATATGCCCTATTTAATTGGTTAGTTCCAATGAACTTTATGGTTAAGTTTATTTCGTGGATACACTGTTTTATCCATAACTCCATTGATTGATGTACAATAATAAACATTAATTCTTCTGGTTCTTCAGATACTGGAATTTGGCAAGCAAGTAGTGTTTTAGTTTGAAGGTGCTTACTGTACGACAGGCCTTTATCCCATATAATTTTTTCACCGTCGATATTAGCTTCGTAGGTTTCAATTCCATCTTCAATAAAACTTTTTATTTTACTTGTCACGGCACAACCCTTTGAAATTTAAAAACTCAAGATTACATAAAAATTGTTTTAATACAATATCATGCATACGATTACAATCGTATTTATATTTACATATATATAATAATACGATAAAAATGTTCGTGTTCACTATTAGATAATTTTGGAGAATATTGTGTTTGAAAAAACTGGTCAAACTCACCCCATATTAGTTTTATTATTGATAATATTCTTTTCTAGTATGACGGCCTGCTCATTCAATGAGGGTACTGATGAACTTGTTAGTCAGAAAGAAAATACTCCAAATATTTTATTAATTGTTGCTGATGACCTAGGATATTCTGATCTAGGGGTTTACGGTGGAGAGATAGCCACGCCAACACTAGACACTTTAGCTAATCAAGGTGTTAAGTTTTCCAACTTTTACTCTGCCCCTATTTGTTCATTTACCCGCTCAATGCTTCTTTCGGGCGTAGATAACCACCTTTCAGGTCTTGGTGGTTTTGATTCCGAAGGTGTTGGTTTGGGTAGTGTTCAGGTTGGGTATGAGGGATATCTTAATTTTCGAGTAGCATCTATTGCAGAACTTTTACAAGATGCTGGCTACCATACTATAATGACAGGTAAGTGGCATTTAGGCCTAGAGGATGATCAGGTGCCCCACAGTCGAGGATTTGAGCAAACTTATATTATGCCACGTGGGACTTCCAGTCATTATTCAAATTTGGCAGCTTCTAGTAAAATACCAACCACCATTTATCTTGAAAATGGTAAAGAAACTATTTTGCCAGAAGATTTCTATTCTACTAAAACTTATACTGATAAAATGTTGGAATATTTGAATAACATTGAAGATGACAAGCCATTTTTTGCGTTTGTATCATATACGGCGCCACATTGGCCATTACAGGCACCAGACAATTTTATCGAAAAATATGAGGGACGTTATGATGGTGGCTACGATGAAATTATGCACGAGCGGTTGCAAAAAATGCTCAAACTGGGTCTAATTTCTAAAATACCCGAAGACTTTCCTCGCTCCCCAATGGCGGCTAATTGGGGTGATTTGAGTGATATACAAAAGCAAAAAGAAGCTAAAAACATGGCCGTATATGCGGCAATGGTCGAGGCCATGGATTTTAATATTAACCATATTGTTGAGAATTTACGAAGTTCTGGTAAACTAGAAAATACCATAATTATATTCATGTCAGACAATGGTGCAGATGGTAATGATCCTTATCACATCGAAGATAATGTCTCTTGGATACCTGAAACATTTACAACTGATACCGAGAGCTTAGGTAAACCTGGAAGCTTCACTGCATATGGTCCCGGCTGGGCAAGTGTAAGTTCTGCACCCTATAAATTACATAAAGCCTTCTCAAGTGAGGGGGGAATTAAAGTTCCTGCGTTTGTTGTTTGGCCAACTGAAATAGGTGAAAAACCAGCTTTTGATAACAGTTTTATGACAATATTGGACATAGTTCCAACGTTACTTGAGGTTGCGGGCACCGAATATCCTACAGGTGAATACAGAGGGCGTGATTTATTTCCACTACAAGGCCGGTCATTACTTCCTTACTTAACTGGAAAAGAAAGTTATTTAGGGGATCAGCAATATATGGGATGGGAATTGTTTGGCCGTAAAGCTATTCGCCAAGATGATTGGAAAATAATTGATAATAATGAGCCATTTGGAAAGGGTAGTTGGGAACTTTATAATTTAAAAAATGATCCATTCGAACGAATTGACTTATCAAGTTCTGAAACGGAAAAATTGAATGAGATGATAAAACTATGGGATCAATATGCTGAACGGAATGGGGTCATACAGTCTGGTTATACCGATGTTCCTTATAGCAATAAAAACGATCATTATAAACGCTAGAAAATGGATAATTCTCATCAAAATAGCGACAATTTTGTAAAACTAAACTTACCGACTATTTCTGAACAACCGGATTACTTGTTTAACTTTAATGAATTAAGATTTTCTGGTGAATTAAATTGTGCGGAAGAGTTAATTGATAAAAATATCCTGCTGGGGCGTAGTGAAAAAAAAGCTATTATAAGCCCAGAAAATGAATGGACTTATAAAAAACTTTATCAAACAAGTAATCAAATTGCTCATTTTCTTAAAGATAATTTCGGGGTTAAAAAAGGTAATCGCGTTTTGCTACGTTCCTCCAACACCCCAATGGCTGTTGCTTGCTGGCTAGCTATCATCAAAGTGGGCGGAATAGTTGTATCAACCATGCCCATGTTGCGTGCCCCAGAATTGAAAACTATTATAAATAAAGCTGAAATAAATTTTATCTTATGTGACGAGCGCTTAAAAGAGGAGGTAGCGAAAACCAATTTTATCCAAACAAACAGCATCTGTTTTTTTGATGCGATTACTAAAGTGCCATTAAAAGGTGATCTGCAAACTCTAGCGCAGAGCAAACCAGTTAAGTTTTCAAATGTTATTACTATGCATGATGATCCTGCATTAATTGCCTTTACAAGTGGAACAACTGGCGCACCTAAAGGAACTATACATTTCCACCGGGATGTGATGGCTATGTGCATTTGTGCGGGAGAGGGGTTGCTTAAACTGACTGAAAATGATTTATTTGTTGGCAGTCCTCCCATGGCATTTACATTCGGATTAGGCATGCTTGTAGCATTTCCTCTGCATGTTGGGGCCACAACTATATTATTAGAAAAAACAAGCGCTGTTGACCTGATGGCGGCTATTGAGAAATATAAAGCTACAATTTGTGCTACTGCGCCAACGGCATATAAAAAAATGCTTAAAGATTATGATCACTATGACTTGTCTAGTTTAAAAAAGGCTGTCTCTTCGGGTGAACATTTGCCAATTTATATTTTTGACGAGTGGCACAAAAAAAATGGGGGTAAACTAATTAATGCTTTTGGTTCAACTGAAATGACCCACATGTTTATTTCGGCCATTGACGAAAGCATACGCCCCGGTGCGATTGGTAAAGCTATTGATGGTTATGAGGTATGTATTTTAGATTTAAATGATTTGCCAATAGGTAAGAATGAAATAGGTCGCCTCGCTGTTAGGGGGCCAACTGGCTGTAAGTATTTAGATGATGTCCGTCAAAAAGATTATGTGGTTAACGGTTGGAATATTACCGGTGATCTCTGTTCAATGGATCAAGATGGCTATGTTTATTTTACGAGCCGGTGTGATGATATGATTATTAGTTCAGGGTATAATATTTCTGGGCCAGAAGTGGAAGATGCGCTTTATACAAATAAAAAAATATCCGAATGTGCGGTCATCGGCGTCCCTAATGAGGAGAGAGGTTTTGTTGTTAAAGCTTACATCGTTTTAAAAGACGGAAATATTCCATCGGAGGCGCTTATTATTGAATTTCAAAATTATATAAAAAAAATAATAGCACCCTATAAATACCCTAGAAAAATAGAATTTGTTGAAGCTTTACCAAAAACACAAACTGGTAAAATTCAGAAGAATAAATTAAAAGAACTCAGTCATTAAAATTGGAATTAATTAATGTGGAAACCGACAGAACGAATTAAACATCATCCTAATCCAGGAAGATGGCCGAGTGCTGAAGAGGCGGATGAATCTCTTTTATTTCAACCTATAAAAATTGGCAAAACAATATTGGAAGAAAGAAGTTGGGTTCCGGCGATGGTCCCTTGGCGTTCCAATGAAGAGGGGTTAGTTACTGATGAAGTTATTGAGTGGTATAGGAGGTTCGCAGAGGGGAGGCCAGGTGCAATAGTTGTTGAGGCAACTGGCATAAGGGATATACCGTCTGGTCCATTACTTAGAATTGGGCATGACAGATATATTGATGGTCTGAAAAAAATTGTGGATGCAGTGCGTGATGCCAGTGGTGGGAAGACAAAATTATTTATTCAAATTATTGACTTTTTAGCCATGAACAGACGGCCGGATCCTATTAAATATTTCAAACGCCATTTAAAAGTCACTGAAAACCACAGGGTTGCATTAAAAGCAGAAAGTTGGTCAGAAGATGAGATTAGGGATCATCTTTTGTTGTTAGCTGACGAAGAACTGAGTGGTGTCTTGAGTATCCGTGAACTTGAATCTTTAAACCTGGGTCACCGTGATAGAGTAACTGATACAGAACTTCAGCGTATAAATGAACTTCCAGAAATACTGCCTCAACTATTTTCAGATGCAGCAAAGCGCGCAAAGAATGCAGGGTTTGATGGCGTGGAATTGCATTATGCTCATGCTTATACAATGGCTTCATTCTTATCAGTTAGAAATACGCGGGCTGATGGTTACGGAGGCAATAAAGAGAATAGGGTTCGTCTTTCTTTAGAGGTATATAAAGCAGTTCGTGAACGTGTGGGCGATAACTTCATTTTAGGATGTCGGTTTTTATCTGAAGATTGCATTGAAAATGGAAATACCCTCGAAGATACTTGTTATTTTGGGGAGCAGTTTGCCAGTGCGGGAATGGATTTTATTTCTCTTTCAAGGGGAGGTAAATTTGAAGATGCTCTGCAACCAAAAGTTGGTGCAGCAGTATACCCCTACACCGGCCCAAGTGGATATGAATGTATGCCCCAATTCATGTCTGATAAAAAAGGCCCATACGGTCGTAATGTTGAGCCAGCAAATGAGATAAGAAAATCAATTCGCAATGCTGGTTACGATATTCCGGTGATTGTGGCAGGTGGTATTCACGGATATGAGCAAGCTGAAGAAATATTAACATCAGGTAAAGCGGATATAATTGCTATGGCTCGCCAATCATTAGCTGATCCAGACTGGTTTAGGAAAGTAAGAAAAGGACGAGGTAAAGAAGTTAGGGTTTGTAAATATACTAATTACTGTGAAGGGCTTGACCAAAAACATAAGGTAGTTACTTGTCAATTGTGGGATCGTTCGGATCTAGACATAGACAATGTCCCTAAAACACTAGATGGAAAAAGACGTTTAACAGCCCCGAAGTGGAAATAATTTTTAAATTTTTTCTGTTGCTTCTTTTATATATCTGTTCCACCAACCGTTATTCCATCAAGGCGAAGTGTCGGTTGCCCAACCCCTACGGGCACAGACTGGCCAGCTTTACCACAAATTCCAACGCCGTTATCCAGTGTCATATCATTTCCAATGGCAGTAATTCGTTTCAGAACGTCAGGGCCATTTCCTATTAAAGTAGCACCCTTCACTGGTTCTGCTATTGTACCATTTTTAATTCGGTAGGCTTCTGTGCAACTAAAGACAAATTTACCATTAGTAATATCTACTTGACCGCCGCCAAAGTTAACTGCGTATAGACCGTCTTTCACACCCGAAAGAATTTCTTTAGGATCTTGATTACCGTTAAGCATGTAGGTATTTGTCATCCGGGGCATCGGTTGATGTGCATAACTTTGACGCCTTGCATTTCCAGTAGATGAAGCCCCCATAAGGCGTGCATTCATTCGGTCCTGCATATAGCCAACCAGGATGCCATCTTCGATAAGTGTTGTATTATTAGTAGGCGTTCCTTCGTCGTCAATTGTAAGCGAGCCGCGCCTATTTTCTAGAGTACCATCATCAACAACAGTTACACCTTTTGCCGCAATACGTTCACCCATCAATCCTGCGAAGGCTGACGTTCCTTTTCTATTAAAATCGCCTTCTAGGCCATGTCCAATTGCTTCGTGTAGGAGGACGCCAGGCCATCCAGGTCCTAAGACTACATCCATTTCGCCCGCAGGGGCAGGAACGCTGTCAAGGTTCAAAATAGCTTGACGGATGGCGTTGTCTGCCTGACTTTTCCAGTTATTAGCACTAAGTAACTGATTGTAACCATAACGCCCGCCTGATCCTTCATAACCACTTTCCATTCGATCACCATGCTTTGCGACGACGCTGATATTGAGGCGTACAAGTGGTCGAATGTCGCGGACCCGATGGCCGCCTGGACGAATTATCTCAATAACATGCCATTCACCTGATATGGAGCAGCTCACCTGGCATATTTTAGGGTCTTTGGCTCTTGCATATTCATCAATTTCTTCAAGAATACGAATTTTTTCCTTGAAGTCCACGCCACCAATTGGGTCAGTAGCACTATAGAGTTTTCTGTCACTACTATGGGGTGTAATAGCTAGTGATGCGCCTCGCCCTGATTTGATAGACTTTACTGTTTCAGCTGCGCGACTTAGTGCACTATCGGTGAGTTCTGATGAATGAGCAAAGCCCGTCACTTCTCCTAAAACACTTCTCAGGCCAAAGCCTTTTGAGGTATCATATGCTGCATTTTTTAGACGTCCATCATCAAAGGAAAAGGTTTCTGATTGCGCGTATTGCAAATAAAGTTCTCCGTCGTCCATGCCGTGTAGCGCTTCATCCACGCCCCGCTGAGTACGCAGGGAAGACAGACCAGAATCATTATCAGTTTTATCAAAAAAATAATTATTATTAAAAATATCAATAGTCATATGAAAAACAAGCTTTTTAATTATGGAGATAGACAGGATTTGACTAGTAATATCGACTTGTACTTGTAATTGCAAGCACAAGCAAATGCTGTAGTTTTTTATACAAAACTCGTTTTGTTTCTCGGTGGATAATAGAGTAACAAAAAGATCTCATTAAAAACTTAAAAAAATTCAAATTTTATGAATTGTTTCCTTGAGCTAGATTGTTTTTCTGGTATAAGATTTTTCGAAGGCCCTTTTATAAAGAAGAATAGATTAACTTTTAGGTTTAAAGATTTTAATTCCTCCGTATTTGGGTCCTTATATTAAAGTCCATATCCGTATTTTAAGGGGTAAAGAGGAACATGTTGTTCAAAAATATATATATAGTTTTTGCTGCGATGGCAGCAACCTTCATAACCGCAACCAATGCTTTTTCTCAAGCAATTGAAGATGGTATCCATAGCGCAAAACCTGGCCAGATTGGTTTTATGGAGCCTGCATCACCAATCATGGAAGGAATAGTTTCATTACATGATATGATCACGGTAATGATGTTGGGGATTACATTGTTTGTGACAATCCTTATAATATACATCGCGGTGAAGTTTAATGCTAAGGCAAACCCTGTTCCTTCAAAAACTACTCACAACACACTACTAGAGGTCGCCTGGACAGTTATTCCGGTGTTGATTTTAGTAGTAATAGCCGTTCCGTCGTTTAGGCTGCTCTACCAACAGGATGTGATTCCTGAAGCTGATGTGACTGTTAAAGCAACTGGTAATCAATGGTATTGGTCATATGAATACCCTGATCATGAAGAAATTACTTTTGATGCTATCATGCTTGATGAAGCTGAAGCCAAAGCTGCCGGTCACCCAAGACTTCTAGGTACAGATGAACGAGTTGTGGTTCCTGTGAATAAAATTATTCGAGTTCAGGTTACTTCAAATGACGTAATTCATGCGTGGACAATACCAGCTTTTGGTTCGAAGATTGATGCTGTCCCAGGCAAGCTTAATGAAACCTGGTTTAAGGCAACAAAGGAAGGTCTTTATTACGGGCAGTGTTCCGAACTATGCGGTATCCGTCACGGGTTTATGCCAATTAATGTTGAGGTTGTTTCTGAAGTTGAGTATGAAGCATGGCTTGAAGAAGCAAAAGTGAAATATGCATCTAACGATGCGCCGCGTTCACGAGAGTACGCGTCTGCACAAGAAATAACAGAATAAATGGAGAGTACTACAATGAGTTACGGTTCACAGGACAGTAGTCACGACGAGCACCATACCCCAACGGGATGGCGTCGTTGGTTGCTCTCAACAAATCATAAGGATATTGGGACACTTTATCTTATCTTTGCGATTATTGCAGGCGTTGTCGGGGGTGCTTTCTCCGGATTAATGCGTTGGGAACTTATGGAACCAGGTATGCAAATTCTGCCTATGTTAAAAGGTGGAGACGTCGATGCAGCATATCACTTTTATAACGTATTAATAACGGCCCACGGTCTTATTATGGTGTTTTTTATGGTAATGCCCGCTCTCATAGGAGGATTTGGTAATTGGTTTGTTCCGATCATGATTGGTGCACCGGACATGGCATTTCCACGCATGAACAACATTTCATTCTGGTTGCTACCTGTAGCTCTTCTTCTGCTAGTTCTCTCAACAATGTTTGAAGGACCTCCAGGCCAGCTTGGTGTTGGAGGCGGCTGGACTATTTATGCTCCTCTTTCAACTTCTGGACAGCCTGGTCCTGCTATGGATTTAGCAATTTTCTCGCTTCATGTAGCTGGTGCTTCATCCATTCTTGGGGCCATTAATTTTATATGCACAATTTTTAATATGCGTGCCCCCGGCATGACGATACATAAGATGCCACTATTTGTTTGGTCTGTTCTTGTGACGGTTTTTCTACTTCTTCTTTCTTTGCCGGTTCTTGCTGGTGCGATAACCATGCTTTTAACAGACAGAAATTTTGGCACAGCATTTTTTGATGCATCTGGTGGCGGGGACCCTGTTCTTTATCAGCATCTGTTTTGGTTCTTTGGTCATCCAGAGGTCTATATTCTTATCCTTCCTGGTTTTGGTCTGGTAAGTCATATTGTATCGACGTTTTCTAATAAACCTATTTTTGGATATTTAGGAATGGCGTATGCCATGGTGGCAATTGGTGTTGTAGGTTTTATTGTTTGGGCTCATCACATGTACACAGTTGGTATGGACGTTGACACAAAAGCATACTTTACCGCAGCAACCATGGTTATTGCAGTGCCAACAGGTATAAAAATATTTTCTTGGCTCGGTACTATGTGGGGTGGCTCAATCCGTTTTGAAACACCGATGTTGTTTGCTATTGGAATGATTTTTCTGTTCACTATTGGTGGCGTAACGGGTGTGGTTTTAGCGAATAGTACTGTGGATACTGCTTTTCATGACACTTATTATGTTGTTGCTCACTTTCACTATACTATGTCTATGGGTGCTCTTTTCTCCATCTATGCTGGTTGGTATTATTGGATTGGAAAAATGAGCGGAAAGCCATATCCAGATCTGATTTCTAAAATTCACTTCTGGCTTACTTTTATTGGTGTAAATCTAATCTTCTTCCCGCAGCATTTTCTTGGGCTTGCCGGAATGCCTCGTCGTATACCTGATTATCCGGATGCATATGCGCTATGGAATTTTTGGTCATCGATGGGATATGCAGTAATGGGTGTTGGTTTAATTTTCTTTTTTATTGGCCTTGTTATGACATTACGCTCAAAAGAGCGCGTCGGCGATAACCAATGGGGTGAGGCTGCTACAACGTTAGAGTGGACGCTATCATCACCGCCACCATTCCATCAGTTCAATGAACTGCCGAGAATTAAGTAAAGATTTTGCTATCGGTTCTATTGCTAGGGCCGATAGCATTTAATGTTAATTTTGAAGAAAAAATGACATGGATATTACAGCTGTAAATCAGAAGATTTCAAGCTATTACACGGCCACTGCGGGGGACTACTTCAGCCTGCTTAAGCCGCGTGTTATGTCTCTTGTTATTTTTACTGCTTTGATCGGCCTGATAGTTGCTCCAGGTGAAATTCATCCTGTTATAGGTTTTACGGCGATACTCTGTATAGCTATAGCGGCAGGGGCTTCAGGGTGTTTAAACATGTGGTACGAAGCCGATATTGATGCAAAAATGGAACGCACTGCTGGCCGCCCCATTCCTTCTGGGCGGATTGATGCACAGTCGGCTCTTCATTTTGGGGTAGCACTTGCTGTAAGCTCAGTGCTTGTTATGGGTCTTACTGTTAATGTCGTGGCTGCATTACTTTTGACTGTAACGATACTTCTTTATGTAGTTGTATACACAATATGGCTTAAACGCCGCACCGCACAAAATATTGTTATTGGTGGGGCATCCGGTGCATTTCCTCCTATGGTTGCTTGGGCCGCTGTTACAGGTGACGTAAGTCTTGAAAGCTTCGTTCTTTTTGCAATTATTTTTATGTGGACCCCTCCACATTTTTGGGCTTTATCACTGTTCTCATGTAAAGAATATGAAAGTGCTGGGATTCCAATGCTTCCTGTTGTTTGTGGCGAAGCTCATACTAAGAAGCAGATTATGTTGTATACAATGTTAATGGTCCCAGTTACGGCTCTGCCATGGTACCTTGGGTTTGCTGGTATTTTTTATGGTGCAACTTCAGTATTTCTTGGTGGGATTTTTATATGGCTTTCTTTTGCTCTTCTCAGAGATGAATTTTCTGTTGATGAAAATAGTGCGAAAGCCAAAAAAGTGTTTTTCTTTTCAATTTTTTATCTTTTTGCATTATTTGCAATACTTGGATTAGAAAATTTATTATGGAGATTATTTTAATGCCGATGCATGACGAACATAAGAAACGCGCAAGCCGTAATTATGCCCTGGCAGCTGTACTGGGCGCTTTGGTATTTTTATTTTTTTGTATCACGCTTGCAAAACTTGGGGTGATTTAAACAATGATACCCTCCAATAACACGAGTAATAATCATACAAAAACGCTTGTTCTTACGCTTGGAATTGTTTTTATAATGGCAATTTTAACTGCTGCTTCTGTACCTCTTTATCAAATGTTTTGTGCCGTAACAGGTATAGGTGGCACCACTAATACGGCTGAATACTCTCCTGATAAAAATATGATTTTAGACCGTGAGGTTACCGTATTGTTTAACGCAGATATTAACGGAAATCTTCCATGGTATTTTAAGCCTGCTCAGCGACGTGTTAAAGTAAAGGTTGGTGAAGAGGCTCTTATTTTCTATAAAGCGGTAAACCAAAGTGATAAGCCGGTAACAGGTGTTGCAACCTTTAACGTGACCCCCTTCAAGACTGCTTATTATTTTAATAAGATTGAATGTTTTTGTTTTACCGAACAAACTCTTCAACCGGGCGAGGAAGTTGATATGGCAGTAAGTTTCTATATTGATCCCGAATTTGCCAATGATGATAATGTGGAAGAAATTAAAGAAATGACCCTTTCCTATACTTTCTTTCCCTCAGATGATTACAATAAACAATTTGAATAGATATATAATATAAGGATTAATTTATGTCGGGTTCACATGCACCTAACCACAACTACCATTTAGTAGACCCTAGTGTCTGGCCAATATTTTGCGCATTTTCAACATTTATAATGTTCTTCGGTGGAGTACTTTATATGCATTTTGATAATGTGTGGGTTGTCAGCCTTGGTGGAATTTTAACCTTATTCGGCTCCTACAGCTGGTGGGGTGATGTTATTAAAGAAGGTGAACATCAAGGGCATCACAGCCCAATCGTTCAACTTGGCCTTCGGTATGGCATGTTTCTGTTTATTATTTCAGAAGTCATGTTCTTCGTAGCTTGGTTTTGGGCTTTCTTCAATGCTAGCATCTTCCCGACAGAGGCAGTGAATTTTATGTGGCCTCCAGAAGGTATTGAAACACTTGATCCATGGCACCTTCCGCTTGTAAATACGTTGGTTCTCCTTCTTTCAGGCTGTACCGTAACCTGGGCACATCACTCACTTATTGAAGGTGATCGTGTAATGTTTAAGAAAATGCTTTTCTATACTGTTGCACTTGGTGCTTTTTTTACTTGTATTCAGGCTTATGAGTATAGTCATGCAACATTTGGTTTTGCTGATGGCATATACAGTTCGACTTTTTACATGGCAACAGGGTTCCATGGCTTTCATGTTCTTATAGGAACTATATTCCTTCTTGTGAATTTATTCCGTGCTATGGCTGGACACTTTAAACCTGATCATCACTTTGGTTTCGAAGCTGCCGCATGGTATTGGCACTTTGTTGACGTAGTCTGGCTTATTCTTTTCTTCTGTATCTATGTAGGGATTACAGGTTAAGTAATTTGCCAGATTTTGAACACTCAATTATTCCAGTTTCGCCGATAAAGGCGGGGCTGGCCTGTTGTTGTCCTAAATGCGGAAAGGGAAAGCTTTATAAAGGGTGGCTTAATTTTTCTGACCAATGCAGTGAATGTGGTCTTGATTATATAGTTTTTGAAAAAGGTGATGGCCCTGCGGTTTTTATTATCTTGATAATGGGCTTTATAGTTGTTGGGTTTGCACTTGTTGTTGAGGTGAAGTATCAGCCCGCATTGTGGCTTCATGCTCTACTCTGGGGACCAACTATAACTGTGGGATCAATTTTAATGCTGCGACCAGTTAAAGGGCTAATGATTGCCATACAATATGTTTATAAGGCTAGAGAGGGGAGGTTGGAAGAATAGAAATGTCTTTTTATAACTTTAAACCTCAGTTATGGCCTACCATAATGACCATACCTATCTTGATACTTTTACTTTATCTGGGTAATTGGCAGGTTGAAAGGCTCGAATGGAAACTCGGGCTTATTAAACAAATCGAAACACGGGCATTTATGGATCCTATAAGAATACTCCCTGAAAAAAGTAACCTGGATGATTTGGAGTATTTGTCTGTTCAGATTACCGGTCGTTTTAATAATAAGCAGGAAATGACACTTTACAGTGTGGGACCAAATGGTGAAGCGGGATATGATCTTTATACTCCTTTTACTAATAATGATGGAAAAATAATTATCGTTAATCGTGGCTGGGTTCCAGAACGTATTAAGGATCAGGTTAGTAGGCTAGAAACAATAAAAAATGTTGAACACACTGTCACAGGGCTCCTTAGAAAACCATCGATAAAACTATGGTATGGACCTGAAAACGAACCGCAGAATAATAATTGGTTTTATGGTGATTTAGATGGCATGGCCAGGACCTATAGTCTAGGGACCGTCTATCCGATGTATTTATATGCGGCAGTAGATGATCATGATCCAGTTTTTCCTGTTGCCGGACGAACAGAATTTAATATTGTAAATAATCATCTAGATTATGCTTTGACATGGTACGGACTGGCTATCGTATTATTGGTTATATATGTTATATTCTGCAGGCAACCTAAAAAAAGCTAATAATTTGTAAGTGATGATCATATTTTTTCGGTGACTAATAAAATTAATACCTACAGGATAAAAAAGTGAAATATATAAGTACGCGCGGTAAAGCCCCAGATTTAAATTTTGAAAATGTTATATTAACTGGGCTAGCACGCGATGGCGGTCTGTACCTCCCTCAGTCTTGGCCTTCATTTTCTAATACGCAGATTAAGGCTATGCAGGGAAAGAGTTATCAAGAAATTGCATTTACGGTCATGTCCCCTTATGTCTGTCCGGAAATTTCTGAAAGTGATTTTAAGGACCTTATTAAAAAAGCTTATTCTAGTTTTCGTGATGATGAAATTGCTCCATTATCTCAAATTGATAACAATGAATGGATCCTAGAGCTTTTTCACGGCCCAACACTGGCCTTTAAAGATATTGCACTTCAATTGCTTGGCTATTTGTTTGATTATGTTCTGGGCAAACGTAATGAAAAAATTACAATCGTTGGCGCGACTTCCGGCGATACCGGGTCGGCCGCTATTGAATGTGTGAAAGGCCGAAAGTGCGCTGATATATTTATGCTTCACCCAAAAGGTAGAGTATCCGACGTTCAGCGCAAACAGATGACAACCGTTCAGGAAGTTAATGTTCATAATATTGCTATCGAAGGTGATTTTGATGATTGTCAGGCTCTTGTCAAAGCTTTGTTCAACGACCATGAGTTCCGTGATCAGGTAAATTTATCGGCTGTGAATAGTATCAACTGGGCCCGTGTTATGGCACAAATTGTTTATTATTTTACGTCTGCAGTAGCGCTAGGTGCGCCGGATAGAAAAATATCATATAGCGTTCCTACTGGTAATTTTGGAGATGTTTATGCGGGCTATGTCGCCAAAAAAATGGGTCTTCCAATTGATCAGCTTATAGTGGCGACAAATATAAACGATATTCTGTCGCGAACTCTTTCATGTGGGGAATATAAAGTTGGCGAAACAATCCCAACTATTAGTCCGAGCATGGATATCCAAGTTTCAAGTAATTTCGAACGGCTTCTATTTAATCTTTATGATGGGGATGGTTTACAAGTTAATAGTTTGATGGAAAGCCTTCAGCGAACTGGACAGTTTAATATATCAAAAGGTCGGTTAGCTCTAGCTAAAGAAACGTTTGATTCTATGTGTGTCAACGAAAAGGCTACTAAAGATACTATTTCTGAGGTCTTTAAATCTGCTGGGGTTCTTTTAGATCCGCATACTGCAGTTGGTATAAATGCTGCGCGAAAAAAATGGAATGATCCCGCAACACCGATGATCACTCTTGGTACAGCTCATCCTGCTAAGTTTCCCGAGGCAGTTAAAGACGTGACGGGTATTCATCCTGACCTACCTCCTCATATGGCAGATTTATTTGAAAGGGATGAAGAGTTTGATGAGCTACCTAATGACTTGATTGCACTTAAGAAATATATAGTGGAACGTTTATGAGCGTCACAGTAAGCACTTTAAAAAATGGTCTGCGTGTTGTTAGTGATACGCTACCAAATTTAGAAACAGTAACAGTGGGTACATGGGTAGATGTGGGTAGTCGCTTTGAGAGCGCATCTGAAAATGGTCTCTCACATATGCTTGAGCATATGGCTTTCAAGGGTACAAGAAAACGCAGTGCTTATGACATTGCTGAACAAATAGAAAATGTTGGTGGATACCTTAACGCCTATACGTCGCGTGAACATACCACATACTATGCGCGGCTTCTAAAGGAAGATCTGGAGCTCGGAGTTGATGTTCTTAGTGATATTCTACAAAACTCTACCTTCGTTCAAGATGAATTAGAGCGCGAACGTGGCGTTATAATTCAAGAGATTGGCCAGGCTGAAGACACGCCGGATGATGTAGTTTTTGATCTCATGCAGCAGGCGGCTTATCATGACCAACCTATGGGGCGTCCGATTTTGGGAACAGTTGACCTTGTTAATAATTTTAGCCGCGAGGACCTCTCACGTTATATGTCTAGCCATTATAAAGGGAAAAATATGGCTGTGGTTGCCGCAGGAAATCTTGAACATAAAACATTTGTAAAAATGGTTGAAGATCACTTCAGTGATCTTGAATTAAGTCGTGAGCATGAAAAGGTTTCTGCAATATATTCTGGTGGTGAAGTGAGGATAGAACGTGATTTAGAACAAGTCAACATACTGTTCGGATTTGATGGAATGTCTTTTTCAGACCCAGATTATTACTCATCACAAGTGATGTCGATGATACTTGGTGGAGGTATGTCGTCACGTTTGTTTCAAGAAGTGAGAGAAAAGCGTGGTTTAGTTTATTCTATTTATTCATATATGGGTTCCTATTCGGATGCAGGCACCTTTGGTATTCATGCTGGAACAGGACCGGATCAGATTACTGAGTTAATTCCTGTTATTGCTGGTGAAATTCACAAACTTACTAATAAATTAGGTGAACCTGAATTAAATAGAGCCAAAGCACAAATTAAAGCAGGTTTCCTTATGTCGCTTGAAAGTACAACAAGTCGAATGGAGCAACTTGGTCGTCAACAAATGATTTTTGGTCGCCATATTACACATGAGGAAACACTCGCAAAAATTGATCAAGTTGATACTAAGGCGATCATGAGATGCGCAACTCGTATTTTAAACTCTGGGAACTTAAGTTTAGGAGCCATCGGACCACTTGGAAAACTTGAAAAATATGACAAAATTGAAGAGTTTTTTTAGCAGGCCTTTTTCCTTTATCCTGCATTAAGCCATCATTGATATCTCGATAATCATAGATCTAGTAATGGTTCACCTACATGTGAAAATATTTTTTTCATCACAGTGGGGAGGGCGTAATTATCTCGTTCTTTAACAGCGCACCACTCGCCTTCTTGAAGGTTAATCATTTCTTCTAGTTCAATCCGAATTATTTTCAACTCAAGGTTGAAGTGAGTGAAGGTATGACTAACAACGCCTGGTAAAATATCCCAGTTGGCGATAATTGGTACGCGAGGTGGGGGAATGTTATTCCAGCTGTTGCTCGGTGCCCATTCATTTGATGGTACTTCCATCATTCCTCCAAGAAGGCCCTCTTCTGGGCGTCGACGTAGCCACACTTTACCATCATATTCAGCCCAGAATGCATATCCTCTTCGAGTTGGTTTTTTCTTCTTACTTACACGCATTGGGAGGTTTTGTGCAGTACCAAGAGACCTAGAGATGCAGTTTATTTTTACTGGGCAGCTATCACACTTGAGAGACTTAGGCTTACAAATTGTAGCCCCAATATCCATAAGAGCTTGGGCATAATCACCAGGACGATGACTGGGGGTTAATTGTTCTGCAAGATCAGTAATAATTGGACGAGAAGAAGGAAGTGGAACGTTGATATTATAAATCCGTGATAATACTCTTTCCACATTCCCATCGATCACGGTCTCTGGGGTGTCATAAACAATAGAGCTGATAGCCGCGGCCGTGTATTTACCAATGCCTGGCAATTGCAAAAGATCATCATAAGTTTCAGGAAATTTTCCACCAAGATTTTGAGTAATAAAAACCGCGCACTTGTAAAGGTTTCTGGCTCGGGCATAATAACCAAGACCAGCCCATGACGTCAAAATATCGTCTAAATTTGCTGCTGACAACTTTTGAATAGTTGGCCATTCCTTTGTAAATTTTTCAAAATATGGAATCACAGCAGTTACGGTTGTTTGTTGTAGCATTATCTCACTAAGCCATACGTGATATGGGTCCGGTACTATACCCCCTATTTTTGCTTCAGGTGAAATGCGCCATGGAAGAATACGGGCATTGAGGTCATACCAATCAAGAATAGCGTCAACGATTTCTTCTTTTTGTTCTATTTTTTGAATTATATCGTTCATTTTTGCTCTGTTTTAGTGATTCTTAAGCATAACTATACAACAATAGCTTTTCAAATAAAGTTAGGAATCGTTTTGATTTGGCATAAAAATATAATTTGGTCTTTAATTTTTATATCCTGATATTTTATAAAAGGCTATAATGCTGATTATGGTTGATAGTAAAATTATAAAACGAACCTACAAGACTAGTTCAATTGCGGATATTGCTCGCAGAATTAATAATGTTGCCTTTCGTCGTTATGGTTTTGCGCGCAGTGAAATTCTAATGCACTGGCCTGAAATCGTCGGTTCCGTTCTTGCTCGTTCAAGCTTACCTGAACGGCTTGTGATGCCAAAAAAAAATAACCAAATGGAAACTAAAGGTGGGGTTCTTCATATTAGAGTTAATGGAAGTTTTGCTCCTGAAATGCAACACCTAGAGCCTCTCGTCATTGACCGAATAAATTCTTATTATGGGTTTAATGCAGTTCATCGTTTGATTTGCCATCATGGTATTATAGAAGAACAAAAACCTCTAAAAATTTACGAACAACCGATTCTTTCCGATTCTCAAATAAACGAACTACATAAAATGTTAAAAGATATAAAAGATGGTGAATTAAGAGAAAGTTTATTTCAAGTGGGCGCAGAGCTTTTATCTAGAGATAAGCCCTTGGAGATAGAGAAAACCAAGCGTTTTACGAGGCGCGGCCAAGGTAGTACTAATAGTAAAGATTAAAAAAAACATAAAATTATAACACTTTGTTATTCTGGACTTGATTTGTAATAGTTTTCATTTCTATAGTAATAACACTATATTGTGGGTGAAAAATGATAAAACAACTAAATAAGCTAAAAGTAACTACCATCATAGGTGTTGCATTCTTTGCAATTTTTTCGATAAATTCTATAGGTATTGCACAAGAAAATATATCTAACAGTAGCACTACATTGGTGGCAGAAATGCCATTTTTAAATCAAGATATGGTGCTTGGGGATCCAAAAGCGCCAGTAGAAATTATTGAATACGCCTCACTTACTTGTAACCACTGCGCAACCTTTCATAATTTTGTTTTACCTAGAATTAAAGATAAATATGTTGATACAGGAAAAGTGAAAGTTGTTATGCGCAGCTTTCTTCTAAATGCTATTGACGCTTCTGCATCAATACTAACACGCTGTGTGCCAGAGAAACGATATTTTAAATTTATGGAGTTATTATTTACACAACAGACCCAATGGTACGATATTTCTGAATATCAAAAGTTGTCGGGTATTCACGATCAAAGAACGGCTAATAATATTTTTGTGCAGTCTACAATCGATAAGGTTTCAAAAGTAGCAAACCGGCTTGGAATTAATAATAGGAAAATAGAAGCCTGTTTATTAAATGAAAAAATTGGTGATTACCTCTACTCCGTTCATCAGGAGGGTATTCAGAAATATAAGGTAACGGCGACACCAACAATTTTAGTTAACGGTAATAAAACAGGTAATACGTATGCTGCGGTGGAAAAAGCCATTGAGGCGGCATTAAAATAGCAGTAATTTTTTTGCAGAATTAACAGGAAAGGACTGTTTTGGACTTTACGCGGCTAAGACTATCAGGATTCAAGTCCTTTGTTGATCCGACGGAACTGCTGATTGAGCCAGGTCTGACAGGAGTGGTAGGCCCAAATGGTTGCGGAAAATCAAACCTTCTCGAGGCCCTTCGATGGGTGATGGGCGAAAACTCTGCAAAAAGTATGCGTGGTAGCGGCATGGACGATGTTATTTTTGCTGGCACTTCCACCCGACCAGCAAGAAATCTTGCTGAAGTAACTCTAAGTCTTGATAATGGTGATCGCACTGCACCAGCAGCATTTAATGATGAGGTTGATCTTGAAATTTCCAGACGGATTGAGCGTGATAGCGGTTCCGCATATCGATTAAATGGTAAAGAAATTCGCGGTAAAGATATTAAATTGATGTTTGCTGATGCTTCAACTGGGGCTCATTCACCGTCACTTGTAAGTCAGGGCCGGATAGGATCCCTAATAAGTGCTAAACCAAAAGAACGACGGGCTATTTTAGAGGAGGCTGCGGGTATTAGTGGTCTTCACTCGCGGCGTAAGGAAGCTGAAAGTAAACTCCGTAGCGCTAACAAAAACCTTGAACGTTTGGGTGATGTTGAAATAAGTCTTCAGGACCAGATTAGAAGTTTAAAAAATCAGGCCCGACAAGCAACGCGCTATAAAAATGTTGCAGGTGAAATTAGAAAATTGCAATCTCTCCTCTTATATTTACAGTGGCAGACTAACCAAAAAAATATTAATGATGCTACGCACGAAGATCAGAAGCTTTCATTAATTGTTGCAAAAGTAACCACTGAGCTTGCGGCTCTCAGCAAAGACCAGACAATCATAGCCACCAAGCTTCCAGAACTACGTCAATGCGATGCTGAGTGCAGCGCAAAACTACATCGCATCACTTTGAGTAGAGACGGCTTGGACGGAGAAGAACGTCGGGTAGCTGAAACACAAGAAAAATTATCCCTTCTTCTAGAACAAATAAATCAAGATGAAGGACGTGAAAAAGAAGCCGTTAGGGATGGTTCTGCGACGATAAAGCGTTTAGAAAATGAAAAGAAAACTATTGAAGACGAAGCCTCAGGCGCTAGTGGAAATATTGAGGTGCTTGCTAAAACGCTAAAAGAGAAGCAATCAGATACTCTTGAGGCAGAACTACTTCTTGAAGGACTTATGACGATCCAAGCTGAGAGAAATGCTGACCGGCTTAATTATGTCCGCGAGATTGAAGAGCGCAAAGAGAAAAATCAAAATCTTGAAGAACAGAAAATTACCGTAGAAGAAAGACTTGCATCCCTTGAAGATGATAATTTATTTACTCAGTCATTGGTTGGTGCGGAGAAAAATTTAACTACAGCCGAACAACTCATCTCCACAACGCTTCTGGAGTTTAATGAGGCTGAGGACAAAAAACAAAAAATTCAACAGCTTGAACAGGAGGCAAGAAATCACCACCAGACTTGTGAAGGTAATCTTGCTCGGATCACTGCAGAAAAGCAAGCAGTTGAGGAATTTTTAAGTGCTGATTATGAAGAGGGTGGAGTTCCAATACTTGAAAAACTGTCAGTTAGCAAAGGTTATGAAATGGCACTTGGTGCAGCACTTGATAGTGATCTTGATGCTGGTGATGACCCGGATTCTGCTGTTTATTGGCGTGATTTACCTCCTCTTGTTGAACAAGCTAAGTTTGCTGAAGGTATAGATACACTTGATAAATTTGTAAAATCACCTTTAACTCTAAAACGCCGATTAAGCCAAATAGGTGTTGTAAAGAGTGAAGAAGAAGCGCTTAGACTTATTGGTGGGTTAAAATCAGGTCAGCGATTGGTAACTTTTGATGGTGGTGTCTGGCGCTGGGATGGTCTTTGTATTTCACCTGAAGCACCTTCACATGCTGCGGTCAGATTGAGCCAAAAAAATCGTCTAAAAAAACTAATTTATGATTATCAAAATTACGACAAAATAGTTTTTAGTGCTCAAGAAAAACATAAAAATATTTCTGAAGAACTTAATGAAATTAAAATCATAAGTCGTGTGTGCCATGATAAATGGAGAAAATCTGACGAGCAGGCTATCAATGCGCGGCGCGAACTCGCTGAGTTTGAAAAGCTTGCTGCACGTCATCAGTCTGAAGAAAGTGCTCTGAAGGATAGATTAGAACACCTGCTTCAGGATATTAAAGATCAAAATAATCGCTATCAGACTGCAATTGATAATCTTAAAAATCTTCCAGAAACAGTTGAACTTGAAAATAAAATTATTAAGAGCCGTGATGCAGTAGAAGCTAAACGAAGTTATTTCTCTGATGCACGGATTGCCCACGATAGTCACTATAATAAAAGTGAAATGCGCATTAATCGGCTTGTGCAAGTTAAAGCCGAGTGTGAGAATTGGCATGGCCGATTGAAAAATATGAATAAGCATCTGGAAAATCTTAATATTCGCAGTGAAGAAACTAAGGCTGAATTAATCATTCTTGAAAGTAGGCCCGGAGAAATTGTACTAGAGCGCCGTAAACTTAATAATTTAATTGATGAGGCAGGCGGCGAACTTAAAGAAGCGGCACTAAAACTTTCAGAAGCTGAGGAACAGTTGTCGACCAAAGAACGTGAAATGCGCAACGTCCAAGGAAATGTTAGCGAAGCACGCGAGCAAAAGGTTCGCATTGAAACTAATTTAGAGCAATATAATGAGCTAAAAGAAAATCTTACCCGACGCATCCATGAAGAATTTGACTGTGAACCGATGGGGCTTTACATGCTCACTGAATTGGAGAGTGATAAAAAAATTCCTGATGAAGAAATGTCTTATCAAAAACTTGAGCGGCTTAAAATAGAGCGCGAGCGTCTTGGTGCAGTTAATCTCCGTGCAGAAGAAGAGCTTGAAGAAATAAATACTCAACTTGGTGTATCCGTGAATGAACGCGAAGAACTTGAAGAAGCTATTAGACATCTTAACAAAGCTATATCCGATCTCAACCGTGAAGGCCGTGCACGGATGTTAAAAGCATTCGATGCTGTGAATAGTCATTTTAAAAATCTTTTTATCACGCTATTTGGTGGTGGTGAAGCCTATCTTGAACTCACAGAATCTGATGATCCACTTGATGCGGGGTTGGAGATTATGGCAAGCCCACCAGGTAAAAAAATGCAAAATCTTGGTCTCCTCAGTGGAGGAGAACAGGCGCTTACCGCCCTATCGCTTATTTTTGCAGTATTTATGACTAACCCATCACCAATTTGTGTTCTTGATGAGGTTGATGCCCCACTTGATGATGCAAATGTCGAACGCTTCTGCGATCTATTAGATGAAATGAATAAAAATACCTCAACACGCTTTTTGATTGTTACTCATAATGCTATAAGTATGAGCCGAATGAACCGCCTTTTTGGAGTAACAATGGCTGAAAGAGGTGTTTCGCAATTGGTTTCCGTTGACCTTGATAGTGCAGAAAAAATTCGCAATAGGGTAATGGATTCTCAATTCGAAAACGTATAATTTTTTTTTAGCTAATTTTTAGAAATTTAATGTCCAGAAATATCATTTTACTTCAATATGTTAACGATAAAAAATTGGTTGTAAAAACAGTATCTTTTGGTGCTTGACAGCAGTAAAGTCTGAAACTATCTTGCATTCAATTTTATGGTGTTTTCTTGGAAGGTCACAATTGGCTTTCTTCTATACTCAAACAAGGGAGCTGAACTTGACTGACAATATGAAAAAGTCGGATGAGATGAAGGCAAAGTTGGATGATTTAAGCACCCGAGTAAACGTTGCACGTGAGGCAAATAATCCGAAAGAAGCCCACGGGCTTAATGAAGCAAGTACCTACGGGGTTGCTACTAGGTTAGTTGCTGAATTGGTTGCAGGTTTGCTGGTAGGAATTTTGGTAGGCTGGTATTTGGACCAGTATTTTGATACAAAACCGTGGCTAATGATCATTATGATTATGCTTGGATCTGCGGCAGGAATAACAAATGTTATGCGGGCCGCGAAGCAGCTTATGCCAAGTGAAACGCGTAATGAACATGATAAAAAGTAAAGAGGTACAATACTGTGGCAAGCCCACTCGAACAGTTTACAGTTAAACCCTGGGTTCAAATTGATGTAGCCGGTTATGATATATCATTTACTAACTCGTCAGCGGCCATGTTGGCAACGCTTGCAGTTATTACAATTTTTGTAACTTTTGGTATGCGCAAAACAGCCCTCGTGCCTGATCGTTGGCAATCGGGTGTTGAAATGTGTTATGAATTTATAGCTAAAATGCTTGGCGATACGGCCGGACCAGATGGGAGAAAGTATTTTCCATTTATCTTCACACTCTTTATGTTTGTCCTAGCTGCTAACCTCATAGGAATGGTTCCTTGGCTTCATTCATTTACATTCACAAGTCACATCGCCGTTACCTTCGCTATGGCAACCTTTGTTTTTATTGGCGTAACTTTAATTGGATTTATCACACACGGATTTAAATTTCTTAGCTTTTTTGTCCCACATGGCGCGCCCTGGTATCTTCTGATACTACTTATTCCGATTGAAATTATCTCTTATTTATCTCGCCCAATTAGCCTGTCTGTTCGTTTGTTTGCCAATATGGTAGCGGGACATACTATGTTGAAAGTTTTTGGTGGGTTTGTTGTTAGTCTTGGAGCCCTTGGAGGTGTTTTTGCGGTAAGTGCTTTCTTACCCTTCGCGTTTATAGTTGCGCTAACCGGGCTTGAATTACTAGTTGCCTGTCTTCAGGCATATGTATTTGCAATGCTAACTTGTCTTTATTTAAACGACGCACTTCATATGCACTAATTGGATATGATTATTAACTAACGTAAAAAATGAACTAAAATTTATATAATTAAAGGAAAATAAAATGGAAATGGAAATAGCAACTCTCGCAGCAAACGCAGAAGTTCAAGCGGCTCGTTACATTGGTGCTGGTCTTGCATGTACTGCTCTTATTGGAGCTGGTGTTGGCATTGGCGTTATTTTTGGTAACTATGTATCTGCAGCTATCCGTAATCCGGCAGCTGCTGGTCCAGTTTTTGGTCAAGCCATGCTGGGTTTTGCACTTGCTGAAGCGACTGGCTTGTTTGGTCTGGTTATTGCCTTCATTATCCTTTTTGCTTAATAATCTTAACTTAAAAAAGATTTTTAATGATACGGTCTGATCGAGATGGATTAAGGAGGAAAGCATGCCGCAATTAGATATAGCGTTTTTTGTACCGCAAATTTTCTGGTTAATTGTTGTTTTTGCAACTCTTTATATCTTTATGGCCGGAAGTGCGGCACCAAAGATTGCAGGTGTTCTTAAAAAACGCCAGGATGCCATAGCTGGTGATTTAGTGGAAGCTGAAAAGTTACAAGTAAAAGCAGAAAGTGCACGTGTACTTTATGAAAAGTCACAATCAGAGGCGCGCAGCAATGTAGCGGCAATGGTGCTTTCTAAACGGGAAGAGTTGAAGGATATTGCGGAAAAAGAATATCTAAAACTTTCAAACAAACTGACAGCAAAGGCAGATAAAGCACAGAAGAGAATTGATGAGGCTAAAAATAAAGCTCTCAGTGAAGTTCGTGAAGTTGCAACAGAAGTATGTTCTGAAATTGTTTTGAAAATTGCAGGGCTTAAAATCGAAGTCATAGACGTTGCAAAGGTTATTGATGCTAACACTAATGCCTCTCTCAAGGGAGAAGATTAATGGATGAACATTTAACATTCTGGATGGATCCTGCAACCTGGGTTTCACTCGCAGTGACCCTTTTCTTTGCTCTGATTGTTTGGAAAAAAATCCCTGCTGTTTTGGCAAAAATTCTTGATGAAAGATCATGTCAGATCGAAGAACAGCTTAAAAATGCTAAATGTCTTCGTGAAGAAGCGGCAAGTCTTCTCGCAAAATATGAAAAAGACCAACAGGCTGCTGAAAAAGAAGCTCTTGAACTGATGGATAATGCGAAAGCAGAAGTGAAGATAATGATTTCTGAAAATAAATTGCAGATGGAAGAAATAACTAAGCGTCGCGGCGAAGTTGCGGAGCAAAAAATCGTTCAAGCTGAAGCTGCAGCACTCAAAGAAATTAGTGCTTTGACGGTTAATTTGGCAACGTCTGCAGCGCGTCAAATTATAAGTGCTAATATGAAAAATTCTGATCATAAAGAGTTGATTAAAAGTGGTACTGATAAACTTGACAGCAAGCTTCATTGATAAATTTTAAAATCAAAGTTCTGCTAAATTAATCATAAGCTTTATTGTTTGCGATAATAGATTGAGCTTTCACTTAACTGCCCATTACTTTCTACCTCTCCTAACGCTACTAATCTGATCAAGTGCGCTAGAATGGTTCTTCTCGCTGCATCATGTAGATTTTTATTGAGGTTAGGGTAAACAATGCCTATTAGGTCTTTGATGGAGTATCTTTGCCCTTCAAGAGCATGCATTATCTCCTGATCCCTGCTTAAGCGGTGTTTTAGAGTATTCTTGATAAAACTTAAAGGATTTTCAATTGGTAGACCATGCGTAGGATAGTATCTCTTGTCGTCACGGGTCATCATCATATTAAGGCTATTATAATAATCTTGCATACTGCCGTCCGGTGGTGAAATTAATGTAGTTGACCAACCCATTACGTGATCACCGGTAAAAAGCGCTTTTTCTTCCCTCAATCCAAAACAAATATGATTGGATAAATGCCCGGGGGTATGCACGACATCAATTGTCCAGTTATTACTTTTTATTTCATCGTTATTTTTTAAAATTACATCTGGAAAAAAATCTTTATCAAGTCCTTCTTCAGCTTCTTCAGCGGAGTAAAGTTGATTACCAACATCAAATGCATAAATTTTGGCACCCGAACTAGTGGCTAATGGACGTGCACCCGGAGAATGATCTTTGTGATTATGAGTGACCAATATATGTGTGATTTTCTCATCACCTAATTCAGTGATGATGGCATCGTGATGAGTTGACATATTTGGACCTGGATCTATTACTGCTACGTCTCCACGCCCAATGATATAAGTGCCGGTACCTTTAAAGGTATATAGGGATGGATTAGGTGCTGTTATACGTCTAATGAGCGGACTTATTTCTTCAATTTCACCATATGGGGGTGAAAAGTCTTGCACAATTAGTAAGCTCTGTTAATGCAGAAATCGACGACCCCAATGAGCGCCTTACGGTAGTCATTATCCGGAAAAATAGCGAGAGCATCGCGTGCAATAGATCCATAGTGACGCGCTCGTTTAACAGTATCAGAGAGGGCTTTATGTTTTTCCATAAGTTTTATGGCTTGATCAAGATCACCATCTCTTTGATCAAGGTCTTCCATGGTTCGTTTCCAAAATGCGCGCTCGTCCTTGTTACCGCGTCTAAACGCAAGAACTATTGGTAGGGTGATTTTACCTTCCTGAAAATCATCCCCAACAGACTTTCCTAATACTTTTTGTTCAGCTGAATAATCTAGTACATCGTCTATAAGTTGAAAAATGATACCGAGATTTTGTCCATAACTCATCAATGCTTCACATTCTGATTTAGGGCGTTCAGCAATAACACCTCCAATTTCGCAGGCTGCGGCAAATAATGCGGCGGTTTTAGCACAGATGACTTCCATATATGCGTGTTCAGTAGTATCGGTATCATTGGCTGTTACTAATTGTAAAACTTCACCTTCGGCGATTACTGATGATGCGCCAGAGAGAATTTTCAGCACTTCAAGTGAGCCGTCTTCAACCATCAATTCAAATGATCTACTGAAAAGGAAATCCCCTACAAGGACGCTGGCTTTATTACCCCAGATTGCATTTGCCGTATCTTCACCCCGGCGAAGGTCACTTTTATCTACTACATCATCGTGAAGCAGGGTCGCAGAATGAATAAACTCTACACAAGTTGCGAGTTGAACGTGGCGCTCGCCCTCATAGCCGCAAAGATGACTTGCAGCGAGAGTGAGCATGGGTCGTAGTCTTTTACCACCAGATGCGATAAGATGACCAGCAAGTTGAGGAATAAGTGGCACTGAGCTCTGCATCTTTAGAAGGATGGTTCTGTTCACCCTCTCTAGATCATTACTAACGAGGTCTAAAAGTGTCGAGAGGGCTTGTTGGCCGTCTTCTTTTTTCTCATCATTAAAATTTATTACAAGGCCCACTTTTATTTTTCCTGTTGAGGTTTATAATGTTTGGGTACAAAATAGTCATCTCAAGTTACGTTGGCAAGAAGACAAACTGAAAATTTTATAAATAAGGAAAAATTTACCTTGAAGGACCTTCTATTTAGCGACAATGCTGTTGTGATTTCAAGGATTTCTGCGCTTCTTGAAGCAGAAAATATTGAATATGTAGTCCATGGCGCTCATGCAAGTTTACTTGGTGGTGGGATCGGTGTTATCCAAAGTAGATTAATGGTTGATATAGAAAAGCATGCCAAGGCAGTCAGATTGATTCGCGCAGAAAATCTAGATAATGATGTGGATATGAAAACATGAGTTATTCTAAAGTTTCGAAAGATGAATTTTTAGGAGGACTACTCACTCTGAAACAACCCATAAAAGGATATAGAATAACCAGTGATAGTATTTTTCTTGCCGCATCAATTTCTGTTAAAAAAGGTGAAAAAATTCTTGATGTAGGGGCTGGAACAGGGGCTATATTATCCTTTATTGCTGCCAGATTAGGAGAGGGGATAAAAACTTTAACGCTGCACGGCGTTGAAATTCAGGACGACCTTATAGCGCTTGCACGTGAAAATGGGCCAGATTTTATTTCCTATTTTAATGGGAATATATTCCGAGATATAGATGGGTGCAAAGCTAATTGCTACGATCATGTCATAAGTAATCCTCCTTATTACGAAAAAGGTAAAACTAACCCATCACCATATAAAACAAAAGCGGTTGCCCAAGGTGGTGATATGGTTGATCTTGATTTATGGATTGAACGGTCAATGCGAATGGTTAGACCCAAGGGATATTTAACTGTGGTTCATAGGGCGGATCGTTTGGGGGATATTGTTAAGATCATGAGTAAAAAAGCAGGTGCAATAATCATATATCCTTTCTATTCGAAAGTAGAAAAAGATGCTAATCGGGTAATAATTCGTGCTCAAAAAGATGCAAATGGACCCTTGACCTTGAAATCAGGTATGGTCGTGCATAAGTGTGATGGAAGTTACAGTGATGAAGCAGAAGATATTCTCCGCCGTGTCCATTATCTAGATATCACAAAATAAAGAAGAAAAATTATGAATAAATTAATTCGAAACCTTATTGCTAAAATTCCTATTGATGCCTTGGCAAACCCAGATCCCGTTGTTGCTGTCTTGCCACTCGAAGGCGTGATTGGCACTTCTGGTAGGTTCAGTAATGCTATTAATTTATCTAATCTTGAAGATAAAATCAAAGCAGCTTTTGATATTTATAACGTAAAAGCAGTTGCGTTGAGCATAAATTCTCCAGGTGGGTCGCCCGTGCAATCTGAATTGATTGTTAAACGTATTCGTGAATTGTCTGAAGAGAAAGAAATTCCTGTTTATGCATTTGCAGAGGACGTAGCAGCTTCTGGTGGATATATGTTAGCCCTAGCGGGGGAAGAAATCTATGCTCATAAAGCCTCTATTGTTGGAAGTATAGGTGTTATTAGTGCAGGGTTTGGCTATCCAGGAGCTATCGAAAAACTTGGTATAGAACGTCGCGTATATACAGCGGGTGAAAGTAAATCTTTGATGGATCCTTTTAAACCCGAAGTTGAAAAGGATGTTAAAATGATGAAAACTCTTCTCAAAGAAGTTCATGGTTTTTTCAAAGAGTTCGTTAAAGAGGCCCGCGGAGATAAGTTGAAGGATGTTAAAAAAAATATTTTTTCTGGCCAGGTTTGGAACGGAGAGGAAGCGACGAAAATAGGTCTCATAGATGGTGTAGGCGATATGCGCTCGATTATGAAAGAAAAACTTGGGGAGGATGTTAAATTTAAACGTCTAAAAGATGAAAAGGGATTTTTCAAAGGTCTACTTGGTGTGCACAGACCAAATGTCTCAATCGCTGAAGATGTTATTAAAACTATTGAAACCCGTGGAGAGTGGGGAAAGTACGGATTGTAAAAATTAACTCTTATAGTTTTTTGAATATGTGTACGCAGTAAAATTTTTGACAGAGGGGCGACATTACTAAATATAATTTGAATCCTTGACCTTAGCTCACCTGATAGGTATTTTTCTTAAATAATTCCTATTTTTTGTGAAAGAATCTCTCTTATGAGCAGCAATAATGCGAACGATAATTGTTTCCAAAACCTTATCCTTAAGTTACAGCATTTTTGGGCGGATCAGGGGTGCCTTATTTTACAGCCCTATGACATGGAAGTAGGTGCAGGAACCTTTCATCCAGCTACAACACTGCGTTCTCTAGGAAGTAAACCTTGGAAAGCAGCTTACGTGCAACCGTGCCGTCGCCCAACCGATGGCCGTTATGGTAAAAACCCTAATCGCTTGCAGCATTACTACCAGTTTCAGACAGTACTTAAGCCATCACCTGATAATATTCAGGAACTATATCTAGAAAGTCTTGAAAATCTTGGAATTAACAGCAAGGAACATGACATTCGTTTTGTAGAAGATGATTGGGAAAGTCCTACTCTTGGAGCATGGGGACTGGGTTGGGAGGTATGGTGTGATGGAATGGAAGTCAGCCAGTTTACTTACTTTCAACAAGTAGGTGGTTTTGACTGTAAGCCAGTTATGGGAGAGCTGACTTACGGGTTGGAGCGTCTTGCTATGTTTATTCAAGGCGTTGATAATATTTATGATCTGAGATGGAACAGCGAAGGAGTTAAATATAGCGAAGTATTTTTGCAAAACGAGCAGGAATATTCCGCATATAACTTCGAAATAGCTAATACAGAAGTATTGTTCAGGCATTTCGCTGATGCAGAAACCGAGTGTCAGTTGATATTAGAAAAAGGAAACTATCCGCTTCCAGCTTATGATCAATGTATTAAGGCATCACATGCTTTTAATTTACTTGATGCTCGCGGTGTTATCAGTGTTACAGAACGCCAAGCTTATATTGGTAGAGTGCGTGCGCTAGCCAAAGCCTGTTGCGAAGCGTACCTAATTTCACAGGGCGAGGGGGCGTAATATGTCTGAGTTTTTGCTTGAAATTTTTTCTGAAGAAATCCCTGCGCGAATGCAAGAAAAAGCATCAAAAGATCTTGTAAGACTGGTAACAGAAAAGCTTACGGAGGCCGATCTTGAACATAGTTTTGTATCATCTTATGTGACGGCTCGCCGGCTTACTTTGCACATTGCTAATTTATCTACAGAGCAACCTGATGTTTCTGAGGAACGTCGTGGCCCCCGTTTTGATGCACCTGATCAAGCCGTAGAAGGTTTTTTACGTGGGTGTGGTGTAACCCGCGATGATTTGTTTGAACGTGTAGATAAAAAGGGAACTTTTCTTTATGCGAGTATTGAACAAAAAGGTCGTGCGGCTGCTGACGTTATTTCTGAATTTCTCCCAGGAGTTATTCAAAACTTTCCATGGCCAAAATCGCAACGCTGGGGAACGGGTTCACTACGTTGGGTAAGGCCATTACATAGTATCCTTTGCATTCACGGTGGGAAAGTAGTGAATTTTGAAGTAAACGGAATTTTATCTAGTAATATGACCCGTGGTCATCGTTTTATGGCACCGATGGAATTACTCATATCCTCTTTTGCTGATTATAAACAAGGTCTTAAAAAGGCTTATGTGATAATCGATCGGGATGAACGAATTGCCACTATTCAAAAGGATGCCAATAAACTTGCCTCGGATAATGGGCTTGATATTATTGATGATAAGCAGTTACTTAATGAGGTGGCGGGGCTTACTGAATACCCCGTTACAATGATTGGATCTTATGAAGAGGACTTTCTTACTGTACCTCCGGAGGCTCTAACATCAGCCATGCGTACTCATCAAAAATATTTTTCACTCAAAGATAAAAATGATAAACTAACAAATAAATTTATTTTTATTTCAAATATAAATACTGAGGATAACGGTGCTAAAATTATTGCTGGTAATGAGCGTGTCTTGCATGCCCGTCTCAGCGATACAAAATTTTTCTGGGATCAAGATTTAAAATCAACCCTAACTGATCACATTATTGCGCTTAATAAAATTGTATTTCAATCAAAACTTGGAACAGTTGGCCAGCGTATTGAACGGTTAGAAACTTTATCTGGTTTTATAGCGACCTTAATTGGTGCTGATGTTCAACAATCTAAACTAGCAGCAAAGCTATCAAAATCTGATCTTGTGACTGGTATGGTTGACGAATGTCCAGAGTTGCAAGGTTTGATGGGTAAATATTTTGCACTTTCTGAAGGTCAAGACGCAGCCGTTGCAGAAGCTATTGCTGATCAATATTCACCAAAGGGTCCCTCTGATAATTGTCCCTCTTCTCCAGTAAGTATGGCTTTAGCACTAGCCGAAAAAATCGATATTTTAGTTGGATTTTTTGGAATTAATGAAAAGCCTACAGGGTCAAAGGATCCTTTTGCATTGCGCCGTGCTTCATTAGGAATAATTCGCTTAGTAATTGAAAATAATTTACGAATTGATTTGAGCGTTGTTATTAACTATTCAGTTTCAACTTATATGAACTTTAATAATAAAAAATTGAATGTAGATGACCTCCTTAATTTTTTCTGGGACCGTCTGAAAATATATGCAAAAGATAAGAATATTAGCCATGACATTATTGGTGCAGAGTTTTCTTGGGATTTTGTTAAGCTGCTTGCAAAAGCAAATTCACTTCAGAGGTTTATTTACACCAATGATGGAAAAAACTTATTAGCTGGATATAAAAGAGCAACAAATATTCTTCATGACGAAGAAAATAAAGCCGGAAAACTATTTGATGGGAAAGTATCTCAGCCTGATCTTTCTATGGACGAAGAAATAGAATTATATAAAGCGTTGCAGGGTGTGGATGTGAGGGTGGCTGCAGCAATAAAAGCAGAAAAATTTGCGGTGGCCATGAAAGAATTATCCAGTTTACGTAGTCCAATTGATGAATTTCTTAATAAAGTTACTGTCAACAGTGACGTAGGACGGGAGAGGGAAAATAGACTTAAATTATTATCTCACATCAGATCCACTATGAATGCTGTGGCTCAATTTTCTAAAATAGAAGGTTAATAGATAATGGAAAAATGGATCTATAATTTTGGTGACGGATCTGCTGATGGAAAAGCTTCCATGAAAAATTTATTAGGGGGAAAGGGTGCAAATTTGGCAGAAATGTCAAACCTTGGTCTTCCGGTACCTCCCGGATTTACAATTACGACGGAAGTTTGTAAAAAATATTTTGATAATAATAATACTTATCCAGATGGTCTTGTAGAACAGGTAAAAACTTCAATATCTACTATCGAAAATACAGTTGGCTCCAAGTTTGGAGACGATAAGAACCCGCTATTAGTATCAGTTCGCTCCGGTGCGCGTGTTTCAATGCCAGGAATGATGGATACTGTCCTAAATCTAGGGCTAAATGATATTACCGTTGAGGCTCTTGCCCGAAAATCTGGTGACGAGCGCTTTGCTTATGACAGCTACCGTCGTTTCATTCAGATGTATTCAGACGTAGTGCTTGGGGTTGAGCACTATTTATTTGAGGAACTTCTTGAAATTCATAAAGAAGAAAATGGTTTTGCTAGCGATATTGAGCTCGGAGCTGATGATTGGAAATTACTTTCAGAGGTTTTTAAAAATAAAGCTGAAGAAGAGCTTGGTTACCCGTTTCCACAGGATGTCAATGAGCAGCTTTGGGGTGCTATCAACGCAGTGTTTGGTTCGTGGATGATTGATAGAGCGATGACCTATCGCCGTCTGAATAATATTTCTAATAATTGGGGTACTGCCGTTAATATTCAATCTATGGTATTTGGGAATATGGGTGATGACTGCGCTACTGGTGTTGCTTTTACTCGTGACCCATCGACTGGGAATAACTCTTACTACGGCGAATACCTTATCAATGCTCAAGGCGAAGATGTTGTTGCAGGTATTCGCACGCCACTAAACCTGACCAAAGAAGGTCGGGTTAATGCTGGATCAAATATGCTGTCGATGGAAGAAAGTATGAACGGTGTTTATAAAGAACTTGTTGATATTTTTCAAACACTAGAAACGCATTACCGTGATATGCAGGATATTGAATTTACCGTACAACAAAATAAACTTTGGATACTTCAAACACGTAGCGGAAAAAGAACAGCAATGGCTGCTCTTAAAATTGCAGTAGAGATGGTTCATGAGGGTATCATAACTAAGGAAGAAGCAATTCTCCGGATTGAGCCGTCTGCCTTAGATCAGTTGTTGCATCCTACCCTTGACCCGGAAGCACACCGTGACGTTATTACTAAAGGGCTCCCCGCATCCCCTGGTGCAGCAAGCGGTATTATGGTTTTTTCTGCTGATGAAGCGGAGAAACTATCAAAGGAGGGTGTGGATGTAATTCTTGTTCGCATAGAAACAAGTCCTGAAGATATCCATGGAATGCATGCAGCAAGAGGTATTCTAACCAGTCGCGGAGGTATGACGTCCCACGCAGCTGTAGTGGCGCGCGGTATGGGTCGTCCTTGTGTCTCTGGTGCAAGTGGACTGCATATCGACTTAGATAATGGCACTGTAACTGTTGGTAAGCGTATGGTGAAAAGTAAAGAACTGATCACTATTGATGGCGGGACCGGTGAGGTTATGGTTGGTGAAGTAGCTACTATTAAACCTGAACTTGGTAAACACTTCTCTGAACTTATGGGTTGGGCTGATGATAGGCGGACACTCCAAGTTCGAAGCAATGCTGAAACTCCGCTCGATGTATCAGCAGCACGTGAATTTGGAGCAGAGGGCATTGGTCTTTGTCGCACCGAGCATATGTTTTTTGATGCTTCCCGAATTATTGATGTGCGACAGATGATTATGTCTAATACTGAAGAGGCTCGAAAAGATGCCCTTTCTAAACTACTGCCAGTTCAAAGAAATGATTTTATTAAACTCTTCACTATTATGCGAGGCTTCCCTGTAACGGTTCGTCTTTTAGATCCTCCGCTTCATGAGTTTCTTCCTCAGAAGGAAGAGGATTATAAGGAATTAGCTGAGGCTATGGGAGTGGATTTTATGTTTTTAAAACGGAGGGCAGAAGAACTTCACGAGTTTAACCCGATGCTTGGTCATCGTGGTTGCCGTCTAGGTATATCCTTTCCAGAAATATATGAGATGCAGACAAGATCAATCATCGAGGCTGCTCTAGAAGTGTCGAAAAACCTTAATGAAACTATTATTCCTGAAATTATGGTGCCCTTGGTTGCTAACAGTAAAGAGCTTAAAATACTTAAAAAGCTTATTTGTAATATAGCAGACGAGATAATCTCGAGTTCTGGTCAAAAAATGGACTATATGGTTGGTACAATGATTGAATTACCGCGGGCCGCTCTTCAGGCAGGCGAGATTGCTGGGGAAGCGGAGTTTTTTAGTTTTGGTACTAATGATTTAACACAAACCACTTATGGCATAAGTCGTGATGATAGCGGACATTTTCTTGAGGATTATCTTAAGGCGGGTATATTTGAAAATGATCCGTTTGCAACCCTTGATCAAGAGGGTGTTGGAGAGCTTATAAAAATTGGTTTTGAACGTGGTCGAGCGACACGAAATGATCTTAAAGTTGGAATTTGTGGAGAACATGGAGGTGATCCAGCTTCCGTTGAATTTTGCCATAACCTTGGACTAAATTATGTATCTTGTTCACCTTATCGAGTTCCAATAGCTCGTCTGGCTGCGGCACAGGCTGCACTGAAAAAAGCATAAAATTACAATTACAGTATAAAGTTTATTAGATTTAATAATTTTTTATAAAAATATTTAAGTAACTGCTATCAAAAAAGCTATTAGTGCAAAAATAGCAACAACTAGAATAATTATTAGTCTCTTATCTTTTTTGTTAGTTATTTTGTTTTTGCGACGAAACTTGCTCATATATTGTTTCTCCTTAGTCTTCTAGAACCAATCATTATCATTCGCGGATCAATTGAATAATCTGCATTTGATATGTTAGGTACATATTTCAAAACACGATTGATATTTCAATAATTGATAATCATTTTAATCTTTTTCGTAAAATAATGATAGATGCTTTAGTGAGATTGGTTTTTAATTGGTATCCATTTAAAGTCTTTTATAATCCAAAAATTATTTTTCGTTGGGTTTTGAAGTTAATAATAGAGTATTAAAATCGAGCTTTCTATATATTAAGAATAATAAAAATTAATAAAGCTGTTAAAGGGAAGAAGCATTCAGTTTTGTTAATAAAGATCTGATATTTTAATTATTCCAGTTTTTTAGAATTTAAATATTAAATAAACTCTGTACAATGGCTATTGAAGCTCTTAGATTTCCCGAAGTTTAAAAGTTTTTTTAATTGAGAATTTCCAATGTCGATACTTAATGAAGAAGTAGACCGTAGAAAAACATTTGCGATTATCGCTCACCCCGATGCTGGTAAGACAACTTTAACTGAAAAATTACTGCTTTTTGGTGGCGCTATTCAGATGGCTGGTGAGGTTAAGGCACGGGGTGCTCGACGTCGCGCACGTTCAGATTGGATGAAGGTTGAGCAAGAGCGGGGGATTTCTGTAGCTTCATCTGTGATGTCGTTTGAATATGACAAACATATGTTTAATTTGCTTGATACTCCCGGCCATGAAGATTTTTCTGAGGATACATACAGAGTTTTAACCGCAGTTGATAGTGCGGTAATGGTTCTTGATAGTGGAAAGGGCGTGGAAGGGCAGACAAGGAAACTCTTTGAAGTATGTCGTTTGCGCGATATGCCGGTAATTTCATTTTTTAACAAGATGGACCGCGAAGCTTTAAACCCGTTTGATCTCCTGGATGACCTCGCTGATAAGTTGGCGCTTGATGTTGCGCCGGCAACATGGCCTATCGGCATGGGGCGAAGCTTTAAAGGCTGCTATGACCTAATTAATGACCGTTTGATACTAGTTGAGAGGAGTAAAGGTAATATTCCTGATGCTGGTGTTGTTTGTGAGGGTATTGACGATCCAAAACTAGATGAATTATTGCCGTCAGATTTAGTAGAACAGTTACGTGAAGAAGTAGAAATGGTGCGTGAGCTTTGCCCAGCGTTTGATCAACAGGCATACCTAGAAGGTACTTTAACACCAGTTTATTTTGGTTCGGCTATAAATACCTTTGGTGTTAAAGAGTTACTTAATGGGCTAACTAATTTTGCGCCAATTCCAGGGCGATATTTATCCACCATTAGAGAAGTAGATCCTCATGAGCCAAAGGTGAGTGGGTTTGTTTTTAAAATCCAAGCTAATATGGATCCAAAACATCGTGATCGAATTGCTTTTTTTCGACTAGTTTCCGGAAAATTTAAGCGAGGAATGAAGCTTAAACATGTTCGTGACGGTAAACTTGTTAATCTGCATAATCCTGTATTATTTCTTGCCCAGGATAGAGAGTTAGCAGAAGAGGCTTGGCCTGGTGATATTATTGGTATTCCAAACCATGGAAACCTGCGCATAGGCGATAGTTTGACTGAAGGGGAAAATTTGAAATTTATTGGTATTCCGAGCTTTGCTCCTGAATATATTCAAACAGTGAGACCTGATGAACCTATGAAAGCTAAGCATTTGAGCCGGGCTTTACACCAACTTGCAGAGGAGGGTGCTGCGCGTGTCTTTAAACCTGTTATTGGGGCTGAGTGGTATGTTGGTGTTGTTGGTATGTTGCAATTTGAAGTTATGGCTGATCGGATACGCACAGAATATGACGTTCCTTGTCGGTTTGAGGCAACTTCCTTGTATACTGCGCGATGGGTAGAAGGAGAAGACCCCTTCAAGTTGAAAAAATTTATAGATAATAATAAAGCAAACATGGCTGAAGATCATAACGGTTCACCAGTATTTCTTGCGCGAAATTTATGGAGACTTGATAAGGCTATTGAAGAGAACCCAGACCTTCAATTTCTTAAGACAAAAGAACAACTCTTTTAATATATTATAAAAGTGTTTCCTTTGTCATTATTGTGGCCCATTAAATTGAAATGGCTCACTCCCATTTTTTTACGAGATTGGCTAGGTCGGGACGCCCACGTTCCTTTGGTTGTTTACTTGCGGTGCCTATGTAGATAAAACCTGCTATTCTTTCATTAGGATTGAGGTTTAATTCCTTAAGAACTACTTTGTCATATGCATACCATTCCGTGAGCCATTGGCTAGCGTAACCCATTGCATTTGAGGCGATGAGAATATTTTGACAGACGGCGCCCGCTGTTAAAATTTGTTCCCACTCGGGTACTTTAGGGTTATCTTTATCGGCAGTGGAAATGACCGCAATTACTAAAGGGGCTCTAAGAAAACGATTTTCTTCAAAATCAAGAATTTTCTCATTGGTTTTGGGATTATTTTTAGCAAAAATTGTCCGTAATATTTTGCCAAATTTTCCTCGCGTACTTTTTTCAAATGTAAAAAATCTCCATGGTACCTGTTTTTTGTGATCGGGAACCCTTGAGCCTATTTCAAGAATTTGTTTGAGTTGTTCTTCGCTGGGACCAGGATGGACCATATCTTTAACAGTGAGGGATCGGCGCAACATTAGAAGCTCCAAAGTTTCTTGCGATCGTTTGGCTACAGAAAGTTCAAGGTTCGTATTTGGTTCAAGCATTAATTAATCCAACTGCTATTCTTTTGATATGAGGACTAGTTCTAAAATATCAATAATAGTTATAATTTTATTAACACATGATATCAAATTTTAATTAAATCTTCCATGAATAAAATATATATACTATAGGACTTGCTTCTTTGTGTAAGTTAAGTATAAATCGAGAGTTACTTGATTACCTATTGTGTGGGCAGTTAGCTCAGTGGTAGAGCGCCTCGTTGACATCGAGGAGGTCACAAGTTCGAACCTTGTACCGCCCACCATCTAAAGTTGAATATTAATTGTTATTTTCTCTCAATAGTAGTAAGGTATATATTTCAATGGGTTATATATGATATAATCGACCTTTCCGAGCTACAGAGACGTTTTTCACATCGTTTCTCCCGAATAATACCCGAAAGTCTCTGGTGTGTCAGAAAAAAACCTCTGTCTATAACGAAGCTTTTTTTCCTTCGTAATCATACTAGCTATTTTGGAGAAAGATTCTATGGAACCATTAGAAATTAGGGGGAATTTACAACAAGTGGTTGGCAATCCAGTTTGCAAGTTCTTGTTCAGATAAATCTCCGGCGGCTAAGTCCTTTTGGTGGAACGTGACCATAATTTTTTTGCCAATTGGATATTAATTTAACGCGGTTATTGTCATTGTTGTTCATACTGTCTCCTATTGTTAATGGAGACAGTACTGCTCTGTTTAGCTCAGAAGTCCAGTGGTTATCGAAGAAAAGGGAATCAATTTTGATATGCTCTGGGTGTGGGAATGGGTCAGGTATTGGGGAATTTATTTAATGGCATACTCTATATCTTCTTCCAGTCTTCCTACTTTATCAAATAGTATTGCTATTTTCTTATAATAGAAAATGTTGTTTGCTTAAAATTTATCAAATTCATAAACCTTTTCACTCAATATAGTTTTATATATTGACGAAAATATTATGGCAAATATGATGCACCAACAAGAATTTTACAATGAGAAAACTTAAATGCCCCTAAGTCATCTGGAAAGTCTCGAAGCAGATTCCATTCATATTATGCGTGAAGTCGCGGCAACAAGCAGCAATCCTGTGATGCTCTATAGCGTTGGTAAGGATAGTGCTGTGATGTTGCATCTGGCTTTAAAGGCCTTTGCACCAGGCAAACTGCCTTTTCCGGTTCTTCATGTGGATACTACCTGGAAATTTAAAGAGATGATTTCTTTTCGTGATAAGATGGTGGCGGAAAATGATCTAAATTTGCTCGTTCATATTAACGCTGAAGGTGTGGAAAGAGGTGTTGGTCCATTTTCTCATAGTTCAGCAGTTCATACGGATGTTATGAAAACGGCAGGACTAAAGCAAGCGATTGATAAATATGGCTTTGACGCGGCTTTTGGTGGTGCGCGCCGCGACGAAGAAAAATCCCGTGCCAAAGAGCGTGTTTTTTCTTTTCGTTCGGCCCAGCATCGTTGGGACCCGAAAAACCAACGTCCTGAACTTTGGAATATTTATAATAGCCGCATTAATAAAGGCGAGAGCGTACGTGTGTTCCCGCTTTCTAATTGGACAGAGCTCGATATTTGGCAATATATTCATCTTGAAAATATTCCTATTGTACCACTTTATTTAGCTGCTAAGCGACCTGTTGTTGAACGTGATGGTCAATTGATTATGGTTGATGATGACCGCTTGCCAATCCATGACGGGGAAGAAATACAACAAAAAATGGTGCGGTTTCGAACTCTAGGCTGTTATCCACTTACTGGGGCTGTCGAGAGTGAAGCGAATACTTTAGAAGCTATTATTCAGGAAATGTTGCTCACGCGAACATCTGAACGTCAGGGTCGTGTGATTGACCAAGATGCCGATGCCTCAATGGAACAGAAGAAGCAGGAGGGGTATTTCTAATGTCGCATCAGTCTGATCTCATCGAAAGTGATATTTCCGCATATCTTAAAGCACAGGAAGAAAAAGGATTTCTTCGTTTTATTACCTGTGGTTCCGTCGATGATGGTAAATCAACACTTATTGGTCGCTTGCTCTATGACAGTAAAATGATCTTTGAAGATCAGCTCGCTGCCCTCGAGGGGGACAGTAAAATGTTTGGCACTCAAGGGCAGAACATTGATTTTGCGCTCTTGGTGGATGGCTTAGCCGCCGAGAGAGAACAAGGCATCACCATTGATGTGGCGTACCGTTTCTTTTCTACCGATAAACGCAAGTTTATTGTTGCCGATACGCCGGGTCATGAGCAATATACACGCAATATGGCAACGGGAGCTTCAACCGCTGATCTTGCCATATTAATGATTGATGCGCGTAAGGGTATCCTTACGCAAACGAAACGACACAGTTTTATTGTTAGCTTGCTCGGTATAAAAAATATTGTACTGGCCGTTAATAAAATGGATTTAGTTGATTACGATCAGGAAACATTTAATCAAATAGAAGAAGACTATCGATTATTCGCTAAGGATTTAGGTTTTGAAGATATAGTGTCAATTCCACTCTCTGCTCTCGAGGGTGATAATATCTTAGAACTGTCTGATAACACGCCTTGGTACAGCGGCACTACGTTAATGGAACACCTTGAAACGGTTGAAATTGCTTCCGATATAAAAGAAAAACCCTTCCGTTTGCCGGTTCAATGGGTTAATCGTCCTAATTTGGACTTTAGAGGATTTAGCGGAACAATAGCATCGGGGGCAGTTTCTATAGGTGATGAGATTATCGCTTTACCTAGTGCTAAATCCAGCACAGTGAAATCAATCATTGGAACAAAGGGCGAAAAACAGGCGGCGGAAGCAGGCGAAGCTATTACATTATGTCTTAATGATGAAATTGATGTCTCGCGTGGTGACGTTATTGCCATGTCGAAAGACCGACCAGAAACGACAGACCAGTTTCAAGCGAACATCATTTGGATGCATGATGAACATTTGCTTCCTGGACGACCTTATTTGATTAAAACGACCAATAAGACAATTGAAGGTGTGATAACCGAACTGAAATACAAAATTAATGTCAATTCCCTGGAGCATGAAAATGCGAAAACATTGGAATTAAACGAAGTTGGTCTTGTGAATATTAATCTTGGTCAAGCCGTAGCCTTTGATGCCTATACAGGCAACAAAGACATGGGTAGTTTTATCATCCTTGATAAGTTTACGAATACTACCTTAGCATGCGGTATGATAAATTTTGGATTGCGTAGAGCTAGTAATGTACATTGGCAAGCAGTTGATGTGCAGAAAGATAGTCGGGCTGCGCAAAAGCATCAACAGCCTAAAGTATTATGGTTTACGGGTCTTTCTGGGTCTGGAAAATCAACCATTGCCAATTTGGTAGAGAAAAAACTACATGCTATGGGTAATCATACGTATCTGTTAGATGGTGATAATGTACGCCATGGCTTAAATAAAGATCTTGGTTTCACAGACGTCGACAGAGTAGAAAATATTCGCCGAATTGGCGAAGTTGCTCATTTGATGGTGGATAGCGGACTTATTGTGCTCACCGCCTTCATTTCTCCCTTCCGTGCCGAACGGAATATGGTCCGAGAAATGTTGGGAGAAGATGAATTTATAGAAGTATTTGTCGAAACTCCGCTTGAAGTCTGTGAACAGCGCGATATCAAAGGTCTATACAAAAAAGCCCGTGCGGGAGAGCTCAAAAACTTCACTGGGATCGATAGCCCCTACGAAGTCCCAGAGAATGCAGAAATTCATGTGAATACAGTTGATAATACGGCTGCGGAGGCTGCAGAATTTATTGTTGAGAAGTTGGGTTGTTTAGATTAGATAAGCTGAGGTTTAAATATAAGCTTAATTTGTTAATCTGCTTCTTTAAATGCATTATAAGTATTTAGAGCGATCACCAACATTATGCTTGAAAACACTCCTAAGATTCCACCTAATATTACGATCAGGGCTCTCTTGGGTTTAATGCGTTTCTGAGGAGCGATAGCAGGATCTATAACTTTAAACGCATATTCTAAACTACTGTTTGCCAACATTGATGTTTTCATTTCCATCTCAATAAGTTGGTTTAATGCGTTCTTAACTTCAAATACTTGAGTGTTTTTAACTTGAGCATATAGATAATTTAAATTTTCAGCACTTTTTGCCATTGCCGCTTGACGCAATTTATCATTAATTCGTTTGATCATGGTTGACGCTATTTTTGCAGCTGTCTCGGGGTCATCCCATTCTATTTTTAAGGTGACGAGGCCGGACATTGTATCTGTTTCAACAGAAAATAAATCTTCGAATTCCTCATGTGTATCCCATAAAGTTGGAAATTCTGATTCTGGAACAAGCCAAGTGTCAGTATTCTCATCCCAAAGTTCGCTAAAGAGCAATGGCGCTAAATTTAGTTCTTCAATAATTTGATATTTGAAGTTTCTGGATTCTAGAAATGCAAGTGATTTCACGGTATCTGTGACACTTCCACCAGAAAGACCTAAGCCTCCTACGTCAACTAGCCCTCCTAATTGAGAGGATAGGGCTGACAATTTATTTGAATTGTTGTCCTGTGATACCGGCGCGACTAAAACGCTTGATTGGTAAATTGGGGTTAACGACAAAGCAACTGCAACAGATATAGCTACAGAAAATGTCACAATTGAAATAATAAGCAATTTTCGTTTAAGTAATAATCTGGTGTAAAATACAATTACATTTTGCTCGTAAGTGATCGTAGGCTCCTCATTACACAATATTTATAAATTATCCCTTAGCATCAAATATTACAGTTCTCGCGAAAAAACAAGTATTGTGATGTCAAGTGCTTCTATAATATACTATTTTAAAATGATTACATTAATATTGTCTCTAATCATAATTATTAATTTTATATTTTCGGTTAAGAGTTTCAATGGAAATTTAATACCATTCCTATGATTATTGTTGGTAAATAAGAATTTTTATATACAATTTTTTTATTGTGAGTTATTAGCTTTGAAAGTACGTTAACGGAATACTATAAAAACTTTAAAAGAAAGAATTAGTTTTGAATGTCATGGGGAGCAATAATTATGTTTATTTCACTGTTAAAGTTATGCTAAAAATAAATAAATTTATATACGGCTAGCTTAAAATGGGTGACAAATATTACGCTTTTTGGGAAAAACGCGCAAAAAGAAAAAAAACTGGTCAAAATGTAGGAAATTTGGAAGATCAACCAGATTTATACATTGCCAAGATCGAACATGAGAAAAATGTGATCGGCGAATTTCTGTCACTTGTTAAATGTAAAGATACTATTCTCGATTTGGGTGCTGGCGAGGGATATTGGACAAGGCAGCTATCGGAATTTGGTAAAAAAATTGTAGCCGTTGATTTTAGTGAA